>Ga0247782_1000035_pt1 | contig 197445 bp, 161 predicted proteins | sample UWRJL019104C5_FD_179928 | JGI IMG/M metagenome (GOLD analysis project Ga0247782, IMG submission 179928) | Plant litter microbial communities from Arlington Agricultural Research Station in Wisconsin, United States - UWRJ-L019-104C-5 | ecosystem: Environmental > Terrestrial > Plant litter >...
AAAAAGAGAGCTTACGTCTACGTAGAGCTTCCAGTGAAACCGGCTGTTAATCCATAATTTCTTGGTCAGCTCCCCGTCCGCCAGCAGTGCCTCGGTCAACATGCTCGCCAGGAACACGGTGCCGCTGTCGTCGTCGCGGTAACCCGGGATCTCGACAGACAACTCCAACCAGCCATTCTCGCCGCGCCGCTCTGCTGTAGCGGGTTCATCTGAATTGCCACCCCCATCGTTATCCTCATGTCCATCGGATGTAGAAGTGCTTTTCGTCTTTGATGATTGTTTCCGCCTCCGCGCGCTCTGGCCATTGGTGGTGGTGTATTTGGTAAGGTTCACGGTCTTCTCGACCTCGGCTTTCACGCCCACGACGGCTTCGGTCCCGTCCGCAAAACATATGCGCGCGCTGCCGTTCGTGCCCGGTAGGATCCCCGTCTCCGCAGTCAGTGGCCGGAACTGCGCCGCTGTCCGCCCATCCGGTCGTAGTGGTGGTGTGAGGCTGAGTGAGCTGTGGAGGTAGGCGAGCTCGGCCGGCGAAAGCAGCAGGTGTTGCGTCGTCGCCATTGCTGGCGGGTTTGTCGCTTTTCTTTAATGTTTAAAGGTGACGCTGCACGGCGCTTGTTGCGAGAAACGAATTGTCTGCTACTCAGGATATATTTTTAAGCTTTTGTTTACTTTCTGTGTCTGCTGAAAGGTTCCCCTACAAAAAGTTCTTCCTACTGCAGCAACATTGGGTTACTAGAATATTTCTTGTATAGCCACTTGATTGAGCAAGCATGTGGGGTTGTCTTGTCACAGGGAGATTTTCCTGAGCTGAGCTCTACGGGGTGGTTGATTGGTCAGGACCATTAAGCTCAATGGTGGGGCAGCTTTCCAAGGTGAGCAACAGGCCCAAAGCCAGCCCAAGTCCAGGGTAGATAGGGAGCAATTCCCGGGTAGGTGCAACACGACATGGGATTCACGTATGGTTTCATGGCGTTATTCCTGTGATATTAATGGAAAGTAAGAACATTGTCGCACGCTGTTTACTGGGCTCAGCATTGATAGGTTACTTATCACATTCCATGTGTTTGTTCGGCCAAATACAGCTAGCGAACTCGGTCCGTACATGATTCTCAAGCAGATACCGGATGAAAACCACACCATGTCAGGAAAGTCCCCAAGACAGTTCGACCTCGGATGGGCGTAAGATGAGCTTCTTTAAATTCTACTATTTCTCTTACTAATTAGACATACTGTGCCGTCTTCAAGGTTTCAATAGCCTTTCTGTAAACGGTTGTGTTGGTCCTTTTGTAGTGGAATCTCACCCCCGGTCCAGACACAAGCGACGGAAGAACACCACTCCGGTCCATCTCACGATAGATAGAAAAGTCGCCGGATTACGAAAGGAGGACCAGCCTGAACGCCGCTGGCCTGCATGCCATTTTTTATCGATAGAATTGGGGAATTTAAAAGCCGTCTTGAATTACTAATGATAGTTGACCTTCCACCCTACAGAAAGGGTTGTGTAAGCAGTCCTTGGCGGTTTGGAAAGGAGTCAAAGTCGAGTTTGAAGCCATGTATAAGAGTCCAAGCCATCGAGGCAGAATATCTCGAGATGTCTCTATATCATCATTTTCGCTCTAATCACTGTAACTCAAAGTCTCAGCTAAGCACATCTGTGCGATATATTTGCTAAGCCCTCCCTTCTGAGTAGTCATCATATTTATCCCTTACGGAACAAACATCTTCACAACATGCCAGGCGCAGAAAGGCTCTACCAAATATACATGAAATGGTTCCCTATAGATCTCGCACCACCCAACAGTTTCAAAGGGCAAGCCGCCCTCGTGACGGGTGGCACCGGCGGTCTCGGGCTAGCCACCGCGGCGCATCTCGTGAACCTCGGCGCCGCCGAGGTCATCATCACGAGCCGCAACCCCAGTCGCTCGAAGCAAGCACTGGAGGAGCTCGAGAGAGAAACAGGCGGCCGTAGCAAGGGTGTTGTTCGCGTTGCTGAACTCGACATGAACCGTTACGATTCCGTGGTAGCGTTAGCCGAGGAGGTCAAGAAGACTCGGGCCGGAAAGGGAGGTCTCGATTACGTTCTCCTGAACGCTGGTGTTATCGGTATTAAGTACAAAGCGGTAGATGAGGGATGGTGAGCAAATACATTTCTCTCTCGTTCTCACGCACACATATAGCAGCAAGTGACGAAACTAATGACCAAATCCGCTACGCGCTGCCAATAGGGAGCAAGCCCTCCAAGTCAACGTCTTGAGCACGGCACTCCTAGCCGTCCTCCTCCTCCCGTGGATGAAATCCGAGCGCGCGAACAGGTCTTCGCCCGCTCATCTCGCCATCGTGGGTTCCGGTCAGCACGTAGGGCTCAACATGGCAGCATGGGAGACGCACATTGCCGGAAACGGCGCTGGCGGCGCGCTCGCACACTACAACAAGTCGGAGAATTGGCCGGGCCCAGGTGGAATGTACGCCGTCACGAAGCTGATGGTGCACTATGTGAGCCATGAGCTAGCTGAATTCGCCAAGGGGGAGAACGGTCGGTAAGAAATGTTTTCTCTTCTCATTATCATTAAATAATTCGCACCCTCTCCTTATGGGCCCCTACCCTCGTTGGTTAGATCCTGGCTCGCGGATATCCCGCCTCCCATCCCCTTTTTCCACTGTCCCTCCTAAGTTAAGGATCTATTTAACTGCTTAAGCAACCCACTGACAGAAGCACCTCACGGTGTGAAACATGCGTACACATGTAACTAACCCAGCTTCTCAGTCCAGACGTCATCATCAATACCACCTGTCCCGGCATGGTAAAGACGCAGTTGACGCGGCAATTCTCAGAGGATAGCCCCGCCTTCGCTTTGCTTGTCTTCATAATGCAAGCAATACTAGCCAAGACGCCCGAAAATGGCGCGCGGACATTGATCGCCGCTGGGCTGACGAAGGAGCCGGAACATGTAAGGGGGTCCCATCCCATGCCTCTTCGCGTCTTTTCTTTCTTATGTTTCTTTCCGTCCTTGCTGGCACGTATAAGCGTTTAATCCCGCCGTTTATGAGTCCAATTCGATCATCTACTTTGCGGCCTTCGTTTATTCTCGTCTCTGGAGGGTCAGACACGCAATCCCTTCGTGACGCATACTTAACTGGCCAGCTACAAAACAGTCTATACTAACTAGATCACAGGCGAAATTCATCCGCTTCTACGGATCAGAAGAAGGATACAAGAAGTAAGTCCAATCAATATCTGAACACCAACAATCTTTCTGCTTGCCCCCTTCCCCCCCTTTGACCCTTACCCCTTACCCCTTTTCCAAATGCCTCCATACACATTTCGGAAAATCCCATTAATCCCCAATATATCTAACTAACCGCCCCCCACACAACCAGACAAGAAGCAGAACTCTTCAAAAGCGACCGCGGGCGCCGAATCCGGGCGTCTCTATGGTCTGAGATCACAAACGAGTTCGCCGCTAAGATTCCTGCGGCTCGCGACACTATTAGCTTGTACGGTGGCAATATTGCAGGCGAGAGATCGAAATAGTAATGGAAATTATTAGACGTAGGGAAGGAAGTGGTGTTATTCTGATATTCTGATCATAGACAAAGTATATCTAACCATAATTAAGGTGATTACGCAATTCATTTTGCTTATTTCCTTCATTCACCTTGTACATCTTCTCAATTTTAGTCATATATATCGGACGGTCTACCTCTGGGCGGATACAATTACTAGAGCCACCCGCATAGTAGCTTTGATATCTACCCCACGCGAGTAGACTAGAAACGTTTTAGGCTTCATATATTGACGTGCCATTGAGTAGCGAAATTCATTCATCTATCATGTCAGGGCAGTGGAAAATACAGCAGTTTGTACACAGCGCCGGCTTTCTCAGTGTTCACTAGTCAACGATGTGTCTCTATGGCCTCCTCAGATCCAAGCAGAGCCGTGGCATGAGACTGGGGCCCACGGCTGCGGCAAGCTGTGCAAGTTGTGCTTTTGGCCCGTTTCCTATGGTCACGTCTTCGTCATCCCAGTCAAATACAATCTTTGCCAAGAATTGGCCTACGCGATGCCGCACAGGAAAATCGTCGTAGTTGTATGATACGATCTCGCTCATTGGTGGGAGGCCAGGCATTTTACTCTCGAAGAGAGAAACATCGTCTTCGTTCTCATCATCCCCGTCACCGTGTGGTGTATTTTCTTCATGCCCGGTAGTGCCAGCTTTTTCTTGGTCTGAAGCTGCTATCCCGTTTTTGTTGGTGCCGGGAAAGTGAAGATACCCGTAGCTGTCGAAGCCAGCTAATAGTTCTTTGGATACCTCTACCCACTCCATGTTGTTTGGGTTCAAGATCTCTTGTGGCAAATAGTCCATTTTGTATCGCATTTTGGGACACGTGTGGATATAGAACCCGGGATACCACCATCGGTAACCGCCCTCCAGCGCTAGCGCAATCTCTCGCAACGCTCCTATCTTACCAGGACTCCAACTATGTATGGATTGGTGGTATAGAAAGTAAACAGCGCTGACAGAGTCAGGGAGAAGGTCCAGCACTCCAATTGCTACCAGCTTTCCGTCGAGTCGGTAGCATTGGTGATAGGACCCCAACCGTTTTTCTCGTCCATCTGGCAGTACAATGGTTTCCCGCCTCAGGGGCGAATTGCAGAGGAACCTCGTAAACCCATCCGGGGATATTTCGGATGGGTTTTCTTTGTGAACAGTGCGCTGGTAGTCTTCGAAGATTTCATATTTTTCTTCGGTGAATTTGTCTGATTCCAGCGTGACCACGAGTGAATGCGCAGGCTTCGGTGGTTGTTTTAGTGATTGGTCCTCACTCTCGTGGATCCTTTCTATCAAGTTGAATTCGGTGTTCCGCTGCCGCGCCTGCTCGCGCGACTTGGGATAACGACGGGCAGCCTCTTGGGCGTACTCATCCCCAATGACAAACCTATTGAAGCGATTGATTGCTTGCCGTTGGTCTTTAGTAGCTCGGAACCGGGTTGAGTCTACACGAAGGGTATAGTGAGGACAGCAAGCGTCATTTTGATTAGGCCGGTAGAAGAGGTTCCCAGACCGCCTCCAGCATCGGTCGACTAGTTGTTGATAACAGGGTGTGCTCATAGAATTTGAACGCGCAAAATAAGATCTTCCTGCAATAGAAAACCCTGTCAGATATGCTCAATGACAGCAATCGTTTAGTTCATGTCGTAGCAAAGTCTTGTGACTCCTTTCTGATAGCAAGCAAGGACCATAAAATATTCTATTTCCCTGCATTAACCACCACTACCGACGAAGTAGTCAAGCAAAGACAAGTGTAGCGGGCATTCATTACTGGGGGACTGAAGCAGGTACCCCTGAACTGACCCAAATGAGACGAGGTAGACAAACGCTTCTGGAACCGACCGTTGCCACTACCATGGCAGTAGCCGCACGAATATGATGGCATGTAGCCTGCAAACATTATGAGTTAGAATCACAAGTCCTCAAAAAGCCTACGAATATAGGGCGGAATACGAAGGTGGCAATACGATCAATGGCGTCCCTCCCTTACAGGTCGACCAAATAATTCATGCATCTATTCAGCTGCCCGACAGGCCAATCAACCAAGCGGGAGGCATGACTCCATGTCTACTGAAAAACTGAAGGGAACTGAACGGCATGGCAGGAGGCTGGGAAGTCTCCTGTAATAGGATGTAGAAACAGGATGTGCAGGGCTAGACAGGGTGAAGAAATGCTGCTGATAGCAGTTTATGGGTCTGGGGAGAGTCGTAGCTTCGACATCCTAGTGATCATAAGCGAAGAAAGGAGCAATGCAGGTGGTTAAAAGGGGTGGACCGTGTATAAGGCATAGCTCAGCGTCATGTGTGAAGCTGACGCGCAAAACTCGGGTAGCGTTGCGCCAGCTGGAAATGGGCGTTTACAGAACACAGCCAGCGTGCGACTAGATAGAACCCCATAAATTTATATGCAGAAGGGTTGGCCAACCGTAAGACAGAAATTGCCCACGAGCTGGATTCATTGGATAGCAGCGATTTTCTGTTAGGGCGCGGGGGGGGTGGTGTTGAGGATACCGCCGGGTTGGCGTGGGAGGTCTTTTTGAAATGGAAGAAACTCTGACATACCGAGGGGCATTATATAAGAGAGCTCGTTGTGGGATGGGTCTCCAGGGATTACCTGCATGGCTACGATCCCGTGATCGAGAGAAATACTCTCTCTCCTCTTCTAGCCGTAGAGGCGTGTGAAATACTGCTAATATGTTAGTGGATACATACGGATCATATCGTGGGCAACACGATGTGCGGGGGTCACTTAGGAATCGAGAAAGGTGTGGAAGAACAGACGGAGAAGTCGGGCTGGGGAAGCGAACCGGCACCGGAACGGGAATCAGGATATGCGAACGAACAGGGGATGATGGTTATGATGATGTCCGGCTATGAGCCCGGCTGAGCGCAAGATTCATATGGAAGATAAGGCACGGAGACGAACAAGTGATTGGCCGTAATTCAGAGTACCAAATACTTGAAAAGGTGACCGACGACAAGAAATGGCAGATAGTACAGATGAAGGCAGTCTGCACCTGGAGTTCCATACCTCACATATGTACTTCCCTACCTTAGCTCATTAGGTGCCTAAGGTTAGGTAGTCCCTACCTATACTAGCAGGTAGTAGATACCTAGCTAAGTACATATACTACGTAAGGCGGTTGCCTTTAGCCCTGAGCTACAGTATCATACATGCCTGTCATAGCATTTAACTGCAAAGCTTTCATACCTCCACTACCATGGGGGGAGTTAAGTATATGTAGGTACCTATGTGTTAGGTATAGGTGTGTGTCCCTTACCACTTATTTTACATAGGTTTACGTACCTTCATAACATAACGCCTTCAGCTTGGTGTTTCAGTTGGTTGTACACTAATCATTGACACGCAGGACCAGCTTTGGTTGGGGGGAGGGACATCAGATTGTCAGCAATTCTAACTTGTTGTCATGTACCTAAAGTACATAGCCGTTATTAATCAAGTACTGCGTGATCCGTATATTCCCCCCACACATGGCCAAACCTCACCCGAACAAAGCGCCTTCCAAGGTGAAAGCATAACCCAAACTGCCTGAATGCCTTCAGAAATCTCACAACCGCGCAGACCTGAGTATTCACTCCATCCAACAGAACTACACAATGTACACAATGGAGGGAGCACGCGACCCGACCCTCACCAGGAAACACCTGGTTCCGACTCCATGCAGGCTCAATACTACGTTGGAGAGACAGCTGGCTGCTGTACATAATCACTGCCTCACAACTACAATCAAATGACTTTGAATCACAAATTCTCATTTGTAGCATCAAAATCATGACGAATTAAAAATAGAGAGGCTTGTATGTGTATATCCTTTTCTTTCTCGACTCCACCGCGGTAAGAAGGTATGAAGAACAGTACGTACGATAGGACAATGACTAACCTTTAGGTATATCATATAGACGTATAGGCTTTGCAATTATTGTGGCGAGTGTATCTACGAGGTGGACAAAAGGAATTCCAAAGGCAACGTACGCAGGTCCTCTCAAGCCGACAATATAAATGAGGTACATACATACGTACGTACATACCTCTCCTACCTGCATGTGCGCTCCTCAAATATATGAGGTGCACAGGGAATTCTCTACTATTACTGTCTATCTCACAGATTCCAAGAAGGAACATATAAACTGAGTACCACATATAAGTATATAGGTAGGATCTACTAATAGACCTTCAAAGTATCTCCGAGTTAGGCACCAAAACAATTAGTGAAAGACAAGACGATGACTACGTATGTATACTTGCTACTGGTGGGCAGATCCAGATGTCAATGTAGGTGCACTATCCGTATCAACCCCACATTCTCCCATTCATATACCGTCACCGCACACCCCACATCCACTTGGGTTACAGAATTGACCTACCTACGCCCCCAGAGGTATTGTAGTGTGTATGTGGAATCCAGTAGGCATATTCTTAACCTGGGTGAGATCAGATAGGTAAGAAGGGAAACATGGCCTCATTGACTTGACGTAGCAGAGGTCATAACACTTGGGATGTAAAGCTGGACTGCCCTTGCCCTTGCCCTTGCCCTTGCCCTTGCCTTTGGTGAAGCAATACCAAACACCAAACAGCCATTAGGTGACTGGTTGGTAAATACACTTCATAGCGGGGAATATCACGTACGTATCTCAGTTACTAAACCAAGAGTTTGTTGTCCACAAACTCCTGTACCTCCATAGACCGTGAAACTTCATATCAAAAAGAACAGGAAGGAAGAAGCGGAGAAGAAAGGGTGAACAACGTTGTATGGGTAAGCCTACATAGGTAGTTCGCTCACTGCTCCAAATTCTGAATAGTCAAAGGGACAAAAAAAGAGGTAGCAAGCCTCACCATACATCTTGCTGCGAGAGTAAGACAAGACCAAGGGGGCCTAATGCATGTTGTAAAGGCTCAAACGTGGTTAAATGGCCGTTAGATCTTTGCCTGCTCAAACTTTGTTGGTCTTTGATTGGGCTTCTATCTGAGTTGATGCTGGAGGATGAGTCTACCAAAGACTAGTAGTTAGTGACGTGCATTTGGTCCACGTTCTGTGTCTTGAGTTATGCACACCATGTCAAACCGCCGCTAGCCTATACAGCTACACTTCTAGTGAATTTAGATATCGTCAACTTAAGCTTAGTCATTGCTACATAGATAGGAATAGTGTATCACCGATTCAACATCCTGTGTTCTACACCAATCGATTGAACCATCTTCAAGCGAGCTGTTTGCTTGCTTGCTTGCTTGTTTAGAGGTACGCGTGATATACTTGAGGCACAGACAAAACAGTTATTGTAGGATATGTAAATTGAAGTGATGTCAGTGCCATACAACATGTAACTGGAAAGTTACAAATATAAGCTCGGCCGACAGTAATGTAGGTTTGGTGCCTGTCACGGGTGCCTATTGAAGCATGTTATTGTTGTACCTCAGAAGGTCGAGGTAAGTCTTCCAAGCCGTCGGTGACCGATCTTAGTTTGGTAGGTCCAAAATGTACCTACAAAATACCTAGAGCGTGTAACGCCCTGGTTGTCACTGCCTAGGTAGAATTATGCGGTGTGGTGTTGGCGCTAGGACTAGTCAAGTAGTAATCACTTGATAATCATACCTGCAAAGGCCTAGAAGTACAGATCTGTACCAAGCAGACAAACTCAGAGCAGACCTTCCATTATCTGCCTGTAGCAAGCAAGCAAGTAAGCAGGTGAGGGGGTTTATTGAGAGCAGGTTTAATTGTTAAAGTTTTCTTTTTCTCTTTTCTTTGATACTGCAGCATCACTCTATAGTAGTACCTACCTACCACAATACCTTATGTACATTATACAGTGAGAGTAAAAGTGGTCCTTGTTTTTGGCAAGACCTGTGTGTTGCACCGTACCGAACCGCACTTTACAATAATAACTCCGATGGCCTCTTTGGCTTTCCTCATTCCCGGTCCCGTTAATGAATTCTTGAATCATGACACAATTGCCTAACCTAGTAGTTCCATTTTCTTGGCGAGATCCATGAACATACAAAATACTAAAATGTCAAAGCTAAAAATTCTACAAATGCAGAGTGCTCCAGGCCATCCAAACCTTACGAGCTCTCGATTGAGCTCTTCGTGACTGGATTCTTGACTAGACCAGGCCGAGGAGAACCAAACCCAAGTCAGACCAAGTCAACCCAAGTCAACCCGAGCCAAACCGCACGGCATTTTCAGGCGTTGCTACAGCAGGCCTTTTACCTACTTTCACGTCTTTTGTCTCATCAGATTGTCCAAGTCAAACAATATCTGTGCCAGCTATGAGGATAAATTGAGCCGCAGGGCCCTCCTCTACTGTAGTTCGACACAATAATCAACAAAAAGGTGAGGATGCTACCGTTGTCCGATGCCGTTCAAGGTCATCGTCCAGTGCGATTCATATGTTGCTTATTGCTGCTGTTCCCTGATTCCTATTTCCATACTCTTCCCCTTTCACCTAACGCTGTCTGAGCCCTTCTGTTTGTTAACCAAGACGGTATAATCACTGTCCACTGTATTCAAAATTTGAATTCCCCAAACCTTGCGCTGTCTTGTCCTGTTCTACATGATATTACCCTAGACTCGTGCCAGAGATGATCCTGCGAGCCCTGCCCTATCATTATACTGCGCTTACCTTTCCATTGATTTGTTCTAGACTACAACTGCGGCTCGTCGGTGTGACTAGTAGTCACCAACCTACATAACCCATACCTAGCACTTATTACACACACCCGTACACACATGCACAGGCACACGTCTACCTCAAGTCAGGAGATGGGAGCTACCTCTTGAGCTACACTCTCTTAAGGTTAGGCCTTCTTGGGTAGGTACAAGCACCAGTTGCATTGCGCGTATGAAGGTGAACGGCATTTTCCCCTGCTTATTATTTGCCCCCCATGCTTTTCCCATTTAGCTGTTCGTTCTGGTGATTATGGCGCAGTACATATTCACATCACTGTCTTCCTGGTGGTCCTGCCGGAATTGTATAAGAGTTTTTCACACTTACACTCAGATTTGGCTAATACCAATCTGAAAGTTTCCGTCGCGCGCCACTCTCTTCCCAACGACACCTACAACAATACCGTCCATTGCCTGCTTGTTTGTTTGTTAGGCAGGTATGTGGTTATTATTTTTTATTTACATTGCTATTTTTTCATTTCTCTAAATCTCTAGCGCCCGCACTGTTTTGAACTCGCTAAAAGGGCTACGTATTTTTAACCGTTCCATAATAGTGTCCTGTGGCGCCAGTGCCAAACCTGTACCTACAGTAGGTACCGAAAAGCGCTTCAGACCACTCAAACCTGCGACCCAGGTGGACTCCCGGCCCCTACACACACCACACTGACCGCACCAGCCTGGCCCCATCCTTCTGCTGCATGCGATCCTCGGATACACTTGGCCTTGAACGAATTGCTTGCAGAGTCCCCAGAATATTTTTTTATGGGCTCTGAGGTACATCTGTACCAGTGAGACACGTTCGATATTTTAAAGAGTATCGTCTCCCCCATCCTCTCTTGTCGTCTGGTCCGGTCGCCCCGGCGCCGAGTCTCCTTTGCAAGCTCTTCAGCTTTGCACAACTATAACCTAAACTCCCCTGGCGAGTCCCTCAAAGAGCTTGTCACCAAGATCGGGTACACTACCAATTCTCTCGACATATTCACTCATCCATCATTGTTCTCAACCATGCAGCTGAATATGATGCCGTGAAGACCTTTTGCTTCCAGCTAACTCTGGTCGGAGACAACTCAACTGGGGCTCTTTTTCTCTTGACTACACTGGTCCCTGAGTTTTCTGGGTTCTTCTCTGGCCTATATCGGCTCTTTGGACATTCTTCTTTAGCTCCCTGGGTGCCCCACAACTTCAAGTTGAAGATGGCGTCTGGTTCGAGCAACCGCTCCATGGAGTCTCGCACTGGAAGGAGCAAGCAGCGTAAGTTTTCCCCTAGGGGCCACCTGATCTCCGTGCAAAGTTGCTCGAGTTGCCCCCATGCATACGGTAGCGAGACTTCGCCTACCTTGAAGGTGAAACAGGAACTAATATTGGCTTGGCAGGCTATAACTCTAAGGGCGAGCGGTTGGTTGCTGGAGTTGTGCCCCTCACGGAGGATAGAATGTATGTTCTGTTGATACAGTCGACCCGGAGGAAAGGCTGGGTGTTGCCGAAAGGAGGATGGGAATCGGATGAAGAGTGCATGCAAGCTGCTGAGCGTGAGGCCTGGGAAGAGGCTGGCATTACTATTCGAGTCGACTACGACCTGGGCGACATCGCAGACTCACGGCCACCCAAGAATGTATCCAAGGAGGCGCCACAGGCGCTGTACCGGTTTTACGAAGCCACTGTTCTTCGGGAAGAAGCTGACTGGCCCGAGAAGCATAAGAGGGAACGACAATGGTTCACCTATTCCCAGGCCAAAGCCGCTCTGTCGAACCGGCCAGAGCTTTTACAGGCCCTCGAGGCATCAACTATTCACCGGATGTAGACTATCCCGGCAAAGAGCGGAACCTACTTAGACGATGGTGCATCGAGTGGCGTCTGGCATACACGACGATAAATACCCATTTCACTAGGTCTGGAGGCTGGTTCCGAGGGCTCGATATGGATGACTGATTACATAGATCTGGGTTACGGAGTTCTCGGTGCCTTATAGACGATATTCTCTTCCTGGTCATGTCGACATCGTATAGATGGTTTATCTCCCCTCCTTTCCAGTCGTGAGAGAAGAGCATCATTCACCGAAGTTAAACGACTCGCAACGGATCAGAGGATAGGGGAAACACCCACCCCTCCCGTATTCTTTCCTATTCTACTTTGCTTATTCCTTTTCCCTGAAAAAACTCGGTACACGAACATTTGCATTAAACCCTGGCGTTATTGGCAAGTCGTTTTAGAAATCCGAGGGTTAGTGGGTAGTTATGCCCTGGATAGAGAGAGCTCCTCGGCACAATAATGAAGACGCACGGATTCAGATCCCATAACTGTGGGCATGAAGGGCAAGACGATTAATATTCACCGAACCCCCTAATCAGCAAGGGTCGATCCACACCCCGCTACATGCACAGGGTCGTACAATATTCTGCCAGATCATTTCGCCGACCAGTCGACGCCGGACTCCAGGCACGATAGACAGAGCACAGAGTTTAGCAGTAAAGAGTTCAAAAAGCTTCTCTCATCAGGTGAACCGTAGGCATGCTATGTAATACTAAAAGGCCGCAATACACGAGCGGCCTAATCCTCCCTCCGTCTCGCGTTGGGGGGATAATATATATGGTTCGTAATTTGTATGTCCAGATGAACGAATACTGGAATTCACCCACGTGTTAGTAAATGCTAGACTCGTTGGCTCTAGTTGGCATGATTTCCTCAGAGGGGATGTTGGATTGAATAAATATTATTCACCAAGGTCAGCTTGTCGAGTTACCTGTCCTAAGAGCACGAATCCTAGCTATGGTTGGATAAACGCAAGTTCTATACTAACCTAACCTAGTAGGTTATTTACTATGTATTGTTGAGGCGTTCTTGAGTTGACATACCAAAAGAGGAAAGAAAAGGATTCAATTTAATCCCATGAAGATATTCGCAGCTGAGGAACATGTTGAATAAATACTTATATTATCACTGCCTCATTTATTTGACCCCTACTACCTGTGCCTCTGTGACTCTTGCCGCCGTCCTTTAACGCCTTAGGTAGTGAATCAAAACCCTTCATATACTGGTATATCCAAGCACAGCCCCCAAATACGAGTTTGCTACCTAACCTATTCCTATAACAGCCAATTATTGCACTACCGCCCCTAGAAGATATCACGACTATCATCCTCCACAGCACGTTGTTCTTGCGTGCTGTTCTCGGGCCTGGATGTCGTTGTCACTGTCGACTGCCTCCCTTGCATTGTCGCTGTTTCATTACCCCTTATTCTTGGTCTCAGCATAGGTCGGCCACGGTTGATCATGCTCTCTCTCCGCGGGCCTTCTCGCAGCCTAGGGAACGTTGCAAATGTAGCGCCGGCATTCTTAGGTCGTCCAGGGAATGTGCTAGAACCATCGTCTTTATTTACTCGCGGGAAGAGGTTGGAGGCGCGCGGCACGCGGGGATTTGCTGTATTGGCGTCCGGGTCAAGGTTGGTCGGTGTCGGTTCTTCTGACTCGATGTCGCTGCTGTCCCGAAACCTGAAGCGGTTTCGACTTGCTATGGTTGAGCGTACGGATGGTCGCCAGTCGGGTGATTCGACTTCTGGATTACGGGCTGATTGGCGTTGTTGTTCTGAGGATGTCTCCTTGACTTTGGGTGGCTGAGAGAGGACGATAGGGTTGGCCCGCGACGAGGACTGAATAGCTGGCCCAGCTGGCGCGGGACCAGGAACAAAAAGAGAAGCTTGTTTCGGGGGGCCATCGAATGCGGTCCTTATCGGTGGTGGTGGCATTGGTTCTATACCTGTCTTTTGGTTTGCTGTGAATGCATTTCCCTTGCCTTTTTCACTGCCGACTCGGATAAGCCGTACAGTGGTTGCGTTACTGACGCCGTTGTCTTTCTGTAGCCTGAAAGTAGTTGACGACTGGGCGCCGTCCGCATTGGTAGGTTTTTTATCTGTTTCGCTGCTGGGACTCTGGCTCGACCCTTCGGATTGGTCGCCATAGTCGCTTGCCGCAAGGCCAATTTTCTTTTGCTCACGTTGAGCTTTCTTCGCCTTGATAAGGGGACTTAGGCTCGGCAGCTTGAAGTTGTCCATTGGGGATCCGGAGTCTCTGCCAAAACGTGGGAAGCGAGGACTTGTGGAACCACGAACGGCGACAGGCTTGTTGTATCCCTTTTCATTATTTATTAAGGCCTCTTCTTGGCGTGACGCCTTCCTCTTGCGTCTATAGCGCAGCAGAAAGCAAGTGGAAAGGGCAGTTAGTATGGCCGTGCCGACAATTGACGCTGTAGCGATAATAGCCACAGTAGAGGCCGATATTGAGTTCGGCCTTGCTTGGTCCATAAATGGGTTTGCATCACCCTGTGAATATTGATGTTAGAATAGGATTCTTAATAGAGAGAGCAAGTAGACTTGCTGTTACGCCGCTTGCCTCGGCCTTTGCCGCCTGGATTTGACTTGCTGCAAATTGACTAGCTACCACTTGCGCAGAGCTTATAGCACTACTGGCACTGCTTTGGGCACTGGCGAGATTGGACGAGATACGGCTGCTCATGCTGGATAATGACTGCGATAGCTGCTCGCTCGCACGAGCATTGGCCGCGGACACGGCGCTTGAGGCTGAAGATTGTGTTTGTGTGAGCTGGCGGTTAGCTTGGTCAGCTGCCTGGTTTGCCGACTGTACAGCTTGATCGGCCGATTGCCGTACAGACTGGGCGGATTGGGATATCTGGCTTATTACAGACGAAGCGCTGGAAGAGACAGAAGATATAGCTTGAGTAGCTGATTGTGATAGTGATTGAAGCTCAGCCGAAAGCGCCTGGATTTGGCCATCGTCCTGCCGCCCTTGTAATGGTGTTATTGTTGGTCGAGGCGTTGGCAACACTGGTGCTTCCCTTTCTCTGGGCATGCCGGTTGCATCTGTAACTCTACCCGGAAGCCCGTTGGGCCCTGTTCGCACCTCGATGGTTTCTGAGATTACTGCCTCGTCTAATGAAGGTTTCCTTAGAGTTGGATTCTCTATGGCCACAGAAAACGCCCCTCCGGCGGCCACCTTGGCCTCAAGGCCATATGCCAAAGCCTCGCTGTTGGCCAACAGTATTAAGAGAGGGTAACGTAAGAGCCAGCTCTTCTGCATCGCTCATAGATCCATAATTTGCGTCAATAAGTGATTATCGTTCCCTACACACTAGTTTGTAGGGCTGGAAGGAATGGGAGGATGAGATGGAGTGAACAAGGGTAACATGAACGGCGATGTCTAAAGTCAAATGATAGCTGACAGTGAGGTCATGATCACAAAAGTCCTGAAAGTCTACCATCCCACTCTGCCTTCTTGGTAAGCCGACGATAAGAAGCTTGCGCGCGGGGGTTTCATGCAATCACGTTTGACGAGCAGTAGAGCATCGTTTGGAGGGCTAAAAATGGATCTCTCCCAACCGAAAGTTGGTACATATGTACCCAGGGAGCTGGGGTGCAATGCCAAAAGACTAGGAAAGACCACATGTTGGGCTTCCTAACAAGGCCCGGTTCACCATCCGATCTTCTTACTTGACCTGGTATCTCCTAGGTGTGGAGTTGTATGATCTACAACTGGAAACAGTGTAGCGAAATGCAACACCCAAGACGCGGAAGCGAGAGGTGGGGGAACGAGCCGCATTGGAAGCACGGTTCTCTGGTAGACATGGATAGAATGCCGGGCCTCTACTGGGGGAGAGACCTTATCGTTGGGCCTTGTTCCGAGTTCAAGGATATTGACTGACAGCGGTGAGCCGCGGATCTACTCCGTACTTTATGCTAACCGATAGAACGATGTAATTGGAGATGATGCGACCTGCCCTCATGACTTGGAGCTCGTTTCTAGATCTCCTGATCAGCCAACCAGAAATAAACTCGCAAAGATGGTCTTTGAATTAGGCAAATTGCACTGATCACCACGACGTTTCTTTTGAAGCCAAACATAGAAAGGAAGAGGCTAAAATATCAAAGAAGGTTGCGTGAGGTTGCGGACCTCATATGAAGTATCAATTCAGTTCAAGTGGTGATATAGAGTTATAAAGATTACAGGGTCGTCTGCAAGGCCATATGCAAGATCTGGGACGACATGAGACGAGTTGTCACCGTTGCAATGTGGCGCACCTGTCTTGGCGATGATAGGGTCGGAGGAGTTGGCTGAAACAGTTGTCATCCTTTAGTAGAGCACGGATGAGAATACGCCGGAATCACACTGGTGACAAACTGGGCCCACGGCATCGTCTGGTAAGGTCCTTTTTGTCCGCTTTCTTCTCTTTCATCACGAGGACAAACCATAGTGATGGTGGGAACGTATATTTGTTCATTTCCCAGATCTTTGGCTGCCTCCTGTTGAGGAAAGCTCAAGGGTCTCTAACCTAGGTAATTAAGGGAAGAAGACCGAACATTCAAGTATATACGGTGTCATAAGTCCTAAGAGCACACATTGGTCCTGTTATTTGCGCTGTCATTGGAATCGATCTGCCGTTTCCGAATTGCTGAACCAATGAGCCTAGCCTAGGTGATGATGTTCCCTCTTGATCATGAATTAGTAGGCCATTGCACCCGTGAGAGTACAAGGGATAGACAAAGCGGCACCAGAGAGCATAATAGAGAGGAGTTTGACGCAGAGCAAAAATGAGGGGGCCGGAGTTGAGCAATTCATTTTCGAACGTGTAAAGATTTAATAACGCTAACAGTGGTTTCTACTATTCATGAGTTCTTTAATCATTGTTCTTATTTGTTAATTTGTTAAAGGGAAAGAAGTAGCAGAGTGTTCCTGTATCTAGCTTTGGTAGGTACATTCCACATGTATACGTCTATGCGCTTGGACCACATAACCTGCTCCTTGCACATTAGCGTTTTGCTGTGTCTTGCAGGACATACATACCCTGGCTTGGCACCACTATTGCGTCTAACGTCTGGCCTGACTGAACTACTAGCCTACTAGGGGATCAGCTCAGCACTGTGCAGTGTGCAAACAGACCACTAACCACTAACCAGAGCCTTATTATTCGTGACATCAGTTGCGACAATATCATCAACAAAGACCGTGTATTGACCATTCCCTTGCAACATAACGCGATTGGCACCACCCCCATGTTGCAACATCGGGAATCCCACTCGAATATCTGATCTTATCGCACCCCATCCCCCGGGGCCTTTTATTTTGCTCCATGGACTATTGGTGCATCCCAAGAACGAAGAGTATATTGACACCGGCCAAATGAGACAATGGACAATTATTACGTCCAGGAACCCCCGCCGCCTCAGCCCGGAGGCATAATGATGGGGATGAATCCCCAAGGCCCCCCGCAATCGCAATCGCAACCACCACCGCCGCCCCAACCTCAGCAGCTGCCGCCGCAAATGTTCACTACGGCCGCTCAGCTGCTGGACCTCACTGACAGTAAGACGGCCAGCAGGGGATAAAGCTTTTTGTCTTGTGCATGGGATTTGTATGGTTGACCGCGACGTTTAGAGAAGCTTCTGCTCGTCCTCCGAGACGGGAGGAAGTTGATAGGAATCCTTCGGAGCTGGGACCAATTCGGTATGTTCTTGTTTCTTGCTTGCTTTCTTGCTGCTCCTACATCTATTTGATTCATTCTCAAAAGCTGACATAAAACCCTTCATACCCACAGCAAACTTAGTCCTCCAGTCTACCGTCGAGCGCGTCTTCGCCACCATTACTGAGCCTAAAAATTCAGTATCCAGGGGCCTGTTTGCCGATAAGCACCACGGCATCTTCCTCGTACGAGGCGAGAACGTACTACTTCTGGGCGAGATCGACCTCGACAAGGATGACGACCCGCCCCCGGGCTACGAGGAAGCCGATTTTGAATTCGTCGAGAAGCTTGCAACGGAGCAGAAAGCTCACGAGAAGGCTAAAGAGAAAAATAGGCTTAAGAGGCTGGCGACTCTGGGGTTCGAGGGCGAGAATATGGGAGAGATTCTACTCTGAGAGATCTTATCTTATATGCCATTCATATCTCTTCGAGCCTTTCAGCGCCGGGTTACGAGATTCAGCAAGGAAGAAAAAAGCGGGAGACGGCATTACTACTTCATTAGCAATGCCTTAAGATATGGTGCGGTGTGAGTATAGCGGCAGAATATTGTGAAATGCCCCTCCACCGACAGCAAATCGATATGTTTCGTATCTGGTTTGAGCACGGGAATGGCCTCATCCTTCCCGATATTGAGTTACTATACAAAAGCGCACGATCCATTTCAGTAGCAGTCAACTCAATTTCAAAGAAAAGAAAACACTTCATCCATTTTAAATGCCTCTCTTTGCTGGTGTTTTGGTATTGATGACAATTAACAAGTCACGGTTATATGGTCTGGTTTACTTTGGGTCTCCTGAATTGGTTCATCTGTCTCTGGTTTCAGATGACTATAATCCAGACCTGTTCAAACCCATGCAAAGGCTAGAGCGCAGGCGTAAACCCTTCCACCTTCGCCTTCCAGTCTGCAGGGAAATGCGAACCCGGCTCACCATCCCATCCACCGGCCATCATAGCAACAGCAAGCAAGAAAGCGCTCGAGCCGGGGAAATACGGCGTGGGTACCCTTGAGCCGCCCTCGGGGTATCCCGCATCGTCAAAGTTGAAAAGCGGATGCAGCAAATAACTAATGGCCTGCTCGACGTCGCCCAAGCGCAGCGAGTTCATGGCGAGCATGGGGAAATCCCAACCCCAGCAATCGTTCAAGGCCCATAGGTCGCGGATGTTGTGCGCTGTATTCTGTACGATTGTCATGTTGAGAGATGGCCCGCTGCTCGGGGGTGGTAAGAAACCAAAGATTGCTGATAGAGTAGGATGATCCGTCACGGTGGTAGAGTTAGGCTTCCACATATCTGGTATGCCTTCATATAATACAAAGGCCTCCCCTTCACTGGTCAGGGGGAGCGGAGCAAGGTTATCCCTGACCTGCGCCCAGGCCGAGGGGACAGGGAGATCTTGCCGCCGCTTCCACGTAATAGCGACGTCGAGGCCGAAGCGCCAGTATGCGAGCTCGAAGGCCGGGTTAACGGTGGCGTTCGGGTTTGTGTTCTCAGAGGCCGGATACATGGGCGGGCCCAGATCATACACTCCCGTAGAGGCGTTGTAAAACGCGAAGGAAGCCATGAAATCAGCCGTCGCGGCCAGGATCTCATCCCACTTTTCGAGCGTGTCTCCGCTTGGGAAAGAGCGGTATTCGGTCTCGGCGAAGTACATGGCGTGAGGCTGCTGCCAGATCAATAACGAGTTGATCTCTCCCGGCGCCGATCGTCCCGAGGGGTCCGTCATCTTGCCCCATCGCGCCCCCTTGTACCCCTGCCGGCTGGCGCGGTCGATGGACGAGGCGAGATATTCAGTATATGTGTGTGGGAGACTCCGCGAAAGGAGAGAGTACTTGCCCCAGCGCGCGAAGTGCAGGAGGTGCCATAGGATCATCTCCAACTATAGTATGTATAGTATGTGGTTAGCTACCCAACACCAGTGAGAAGGGAGGCTTGAGATTTCTGTGATAGGAACTTACGTGAAATTTGCCGTACCAGCCATTGTTTACCAGACCTGGAAATATTAAATGTTAAAATAGGACAAAGAGATCGAAGTGCGCCTTCATTGGGAAGTTTTACCTGACTCTGTCTTGGGTTAGTAAAATGCCTCCAACAAATACATAATCCTAAGGAGATGGAATGTACTACTTACCTTGCGGTGGATATCGCGAAGCCGAGTTCACAGCCGTCAAATACTGAGACAAGATAATCCGTCGCTGCAGCTCTTTCGCTTCCGTCGAATTTGTCGCGACCGTGGCGGAGAGGTCCACAAACGCTCCCAAATTCCAAAACTCTTCCCACGACTCGCTTGACGCCTTTACAATACTAGCTACCGAAGAAGAAACTCGAGATCTCGTCATCGCCGTCGTCGTCGTCATTGTTATCGGGCTTGTGCTCGGCGCGAAAGTAACAGCTAGCGAAAGCCGCTTACTCTCACTCTTTCCCGTCGGTCTTGGTCGCAGCAAATACCGATGCGTCCCTTTCTTAATAGGGCCAACTATCTCTGCTTCAGAGCTCCAACTTATGGAGACTTGGTACGAAGTCTCGTCCAGATCATGTCTTATAACGGCGCTACTACCTTTGCCTTGACCTTTACTCTTCTTCTCCACGCGCAAGGTAGTTCTATGCTCGCTCGTAGCGTTGAAGACCCCGACGAAGGGCGCGTCGAACTTATTCCGCGTCGGAAGCGGGAAATCGAAGAATATTCCCAGAGATCCAGATACCAGTAATTCAGACTCGACCACGATGCCCACGGAGTCGGACCCCGGGTCCGCGAACGTCTCCACGTGAGCCGGTGTGTTGTTGTACTTGAAGGACGAGGTGATCTTGCCGGTCCATAGATCCAGCTCCTGCGTCTTATCTTGGAGGTCCTCTTCTTTGATTGTCGTTATCTCAGTCCCGCCGTCGTTGTTGTTGAAGAATGAGAAGCCGATCCTGGCTAGGTTTAGCCTCTGCGGGTTCTGTATCAGCCAGTTCGAGATGTCGTTTTGGGCCGGATTCGGCTGGTTGTAGTTCACCAGCCTGTCATGTGTCCACCAATCCATTCCTACAAAGTCTACGCAAACGTATAAGTCTCTTGATTAAGGGTAAGGAGACATGAGAGGAGAAAGGGTTGCCATGCCTTCAACCGACGTCTGACCCGGGGTGGTAGGCAGACTGAAATTATGCCAACCCCACGTCGACATGGTCGCGAACGGGCTGAAAGTCTGCAGACCCGTTATGTCCACGCCGAAAGCGAAGTCCCCATTGCCCACCTGCAGGGGCGTGGTGGGAGAGCTCGCATGACGGCGAGGGTTGAAGGATCGGACTACCGCTTTCCTGTCGACTCTACCATGGTTCGCGACGGACACCGTGGCGGTGCAAAGACCGAGCAGAGCCAAGTTCTTAACATTGAGGAGATTCATTGCAGTCTGCTTTGTCTTCTGCGTTGCATAATTATGTAGCTCTGTAAACTCACCCTTATTAGTAGGAGCAGTCTCCTCTTCCCCGCCTGTTCAAGTGGCGGTTCGACGGTTCTCAAGGGCTGACTGAGGACGCATTTTTCCAGACCTAAAGTCCACATTTGGTACTCTTTAGCCATATAGAGTAAATAGCTAGGCTTATACTATTGTATAATTACCCGGTTTCCAGGGAGCCGGCGCCGTAAGTTGATCTCCATCTGCGGGGTCTCTTGTCCCCTGGTCACGGCCGATGTTGGAGATCTCGGCGGTATGTGTCCCGAGAAAATGGGGACATCTTAGTACCATGTCGGATATATCTAAGCCAATGCTTTGCGGTCTGTAGCTTGCATTTATACACTATGTTGCTAACTGGACATCCGTACAAACTCACCCATCACCACACCTTAACCTAAGTAGCACTTCTTAGTAGCTCTGATCTCTTTGAGTGCACTTACTTTACACTATACTTAAACAATATCAACGTCGACATGAGATAGGATATCCAATTTTTTCCGGGCACACACTGCCATATACGTCCTGCCGGTAATTCATTATTCGACCCAAGGTGGCCCATACGCAATTCTACTATTGATCATATTCCCGAACGCCTCTCCGTCGGGAACCTCGCGTGCTAAGCTAGACGAGAGTCGTAATCATTGAACTTGGTTTTCTATAACACGCACACTCATTCGGCGATCTTCAACTTCGGGCAAGGCGATAGGGGTAGGATGCAACGTACTCGACCAAGCACGAACAGGGGGTTGCAGCACCGGCACTTGCAATCATAAGGAACCCCCTTTCTTTGTTCACAAGATGACCGGAATGTTCTCTACACATGGCCCCTGGCGGGGACGCCATCCCGTGGGCATCCGGGCGTAATATAGAAAGATAAGGATGAATCGAGTCGGAGGATGTGTAACCCACTTGCATGATTATCCACCCGGCCCCAAGGAATGCACGTGCTGTTACTAGTGGTGATGGATAATGCACAAATACCCAGAAACCAATCTCATTTTAGTCACCGTTCCGAATATTCATTAGTGATTTAGTGATATAGCATCCTTCAGGTTGTTGCAGGTAAGAGGCTGTGGGCTGTTTACTATTGCCAATATGCTGGTGATGGGAGTTTGTCAGTGTCCGTCCCAGCAGTTTAATGAGATGGGGCGAAGCAGATGTGACAGCGGTTACATGCTCCATCTGAAACGGCAATGTTAGTCGAGACTCCGTCTCTTTTAGTCCTCGGCGCCACCAAATTCGTGATATGTGCAGCTTCTGGTAGCCCACCACACACCCTCTGTATGCTACCCGTGTCTTTGTCTTTGTTGTACGGTTTCATGCCGTGTGGATATATAGGGTTAACGGTGGTACGATGGAACGTTCCAGTGAGTAGTAGGCGGAGCAGACGCCGGTTCTCCTTACATGACCACATGGGTTTCAGCTGGCAGGTTCACGGCTTAACCATGTATTCACTGTCCTGGTCCGAATGGCAACCCTCACAAACCCGGATATGCCCTTTCTCTCGTATAGCTGGTACAATATATCATTTAGAAATAGACCCGGCTAGACTCTTATCAGTAAATCATACATCCTTTACGCATATGCATCTGCTTGGATGGCCGGGATATCTACTCTCGCTGGATTGGGTGCCTTACTCGTACACTTTCAGGACCGCATGTTACCATTGTGTGGCGCCCGGGATTTATCGGTGGGCCTGTGTTCCCATCGCGAGGAGCAAACTATTTAGGTAAAGTGCTCGAAGGGTGGAACGTCATCGTACTTAGAAAACATCCAAGCGAGATGCTTGAATACTTGTTTATGTAACCTCTGCGGTCCTCTGCAGTCCTTAGGGGATCGATGCCCCCTGGATTCGATAGTGTCGGGCATATATGTATAGTGGCTGAGTCGTATCGACGAATCTGGGGTAACATTCTCTAAACCCTACTCGTCGAACTAGCGGTGTATACACGAAACTTCTTTGGGTTGTCACTCGAGGTGACATTCGCGCTAAGCCTTCGGCGTAACCGTACATCTAACTGTTCCTCCTTTTGAGAAAAGCCCTGAGCTCGATATCGGTTCACAATCAAGAAAATATCATTGGGGAAGGGGGAGGGGTGGCGCTTGAGAGTTAGCTACCATGGACCTACAATCCGTGACATGCAAAAACTTGAGTCGAAGAATGAAGCCACCGTTATGAGGACTATATAGGTCGCATTCTTGCCGAGTCTACCTGGCCACTAGCAAGATGACTCGGCCCCAGGAGGCGGACAATTCAGCCTCCCATCTACCGCTTTCCAGATAATGATAAGTACCCGTCACTCTGGTGATAGTCTTGCACCAGCAAGTGGCTAGACCGAGGATAATGTCTATAACGACGCCATATGTCGGCCCTCTAGGGAAGATGTTTACGTACGAGGAAAAGAGAATACTCCGAGGCAGAGATCCAAGACAGAAAGAAGCCAAGGATGCTCTGATAGTGAGACTTGCCGATGCCTACTCTTTCCGCCGGGCCCCTAGGGGGTGGCAGCCCCCTTTTAACTGTTTCCAGAAAGCGTCCCTAGTCGAAGAAATCAACACATCTCGTTACAGCTTACCGGCAATGAGCCAGGACGAGTTTGACAAAGCAAATGAGTAGGGCCCCCTGCTGCCATGATTTGGGTCCTTGATTGATCTCTCGTATAGGGTTATGGAGTGCGTGAAAAGGAGCGTACCTCAAGGCAGAGCAAAGATATCCTCCTGCGTGACCACGGAAGAATTGAGAGACGTGCTTCGGACCGCGCAAAGCGTATGGACAAAAGACGGGAAAGACAAGCCTCTGCGAAGCATCGTCAACTGTATTCCAAGAAGTGGACGGATTAATAAGATTGTCTGCATTGGATTATCTGAGATAGCATGGAGGTGTAACCCAAAAGACAGGATGCGAGTTAATTCGCTATGTCTGGCCCAACATCTTGCTGTGGTGAGCATGGTCACTTATCTCAGGCAGACTGTCTCCCACAAGGTTGAGCTCTTTGCGGCTGATTGGAAGTATGACGCGGCGCATAAGGGAGCCCTCACGTCGTTTGGTTTTACTGTCCTTGATGCGTCCCACGGGAAGCAAGAGCACTTTGTGAAAATCGATGACCGAACGATGTTGATTTGCTTCAGTATAGCAGATCATGAGTCCATCTTGCCCATCGTTAGCGAGTATGCCCGACCCGTGGCGATGATATACGAAGCGTACAACTACATGGTCGATGGGTGCTATGACCGGCCAGCACCCAGTCCAGTATGGAGCCGGGTAAAATATGGTAGTACATGGGTTACAGTCCCGGGGCCCCCGTTGATAGAGACGGGGGAGCCAGCAGACTGGCTCCCATTCTATACCGAGTCGACAGAGCGCATGCTTGAGGAATACAGGATTGCAATGAACCTCTTCGAGTTTGATACAACAGGACTTGCCAATAAATTCGACCTTCATCCAGACACTGACTACAGGCTGAGCACGGCTGCAGAGAGAGAACAGAGACGGTTTGCCGGAAAATTTAGCCGTTTGTTTGTTCGAATGTTCTGATGTGGCTTAGTTCTGATACGGCTTATTAACGGAGACCATAGATAGCTCATGGAATAAGAAATTGGTATATGAACGGCTGTATTTCCTTATACGCTAAGGAGTTGGAATTGACATGAAGATGATCCATAAGCTGTGATATCCGTTCTTTATGTCCTCTGTCTACTAATACTATTTTACGCAATGGATAAGTACGCCTAGGTAGGTTCCTTCCCTACATCTAAATTCTCCTCCATATGAAGTAGGTACATATGCATCTAGCAGGGGTGATTGGATGACTCCCTACGTACTGCTTTAACCTACCTGCATGGATTGCGCTTAATGTCTGTCAGACTTCCAAAGTGTGTGTGCGGATTAAATAAGGTTAGGTACCAAGTACTTGTACAAGGTGGTTGAGAAATGAGGCTGCCTGCCCCTGCCCGGCAGTTTCGATAAAGAATGTCCAAGGATGATGCAATGCTCCATTCCCCAGAAATTGGCGGGGTAGGCACTCTAGGCAAGTCGGAGCAGGGATACCCTGTCGATCGCTCTGGCCTGTGCTTTTTAGTATCCATGCCTGAGTAACCCTCCATCCGTAATTCAAAACATCGCATTCAGTGTTTACTTGTTGCTTATTGTGAATCGATATTGAGTACATATACCATGTGCCACACAGATCAATAGCTTCGACCGCGCTAACTGATTTTACAACTGAGAACAATTGCCGCGATTGCTCTATTGTGACATCCTGATTGTTTAACGGCCGTGATTAGATAGTGATTCAGGATTCATAGGTATGTACAATACATGGACTATCATCATCAACATCACAAGCACACAAAACAACCGCAACCCATAGCAACGATCGGCCTTAGAAAATGTACCGCTAACAAGTCAATTCACTATGGCGCAGTCACCAGCTACCAACTGGAATCCTCTGCGGAGATTCGAGGCTAAGATGGCCTCCTTCGTAACGACCGTGTACGTGTTGAGCCCGGCATCTTCAAATCCAACGATATCGCGAATCCCCCTTGATCCCTGTTTGTTCGACCATCGAAGCCTACTATGAAGCACACTGAACTACATATCTACCGAAGCATATAAGTTAACCAGACCATTAACCCGGTAAATAGAAACCAGCGCGCGCGCAACCAGTTCCGCTCGCGGACAGGCAAGGGAGGCAACACAAGTTACCAGCTGCGCCAATATGCCGAGGCAACGCTAGGTGGAGGCAGCCTGCGCAAAGTTGTAAAGCTTCCCGAAGGCGAAGACGAGAACGAGTGGCTTGCCGTGAACATGGTCGACTTCTACAACCAAATCAACCTCTTATACGGCGCCATCACCGAGTTCTGCTCCCCACAGTCGTGCCCTGAGATGAAAGCGACGGATGAGTGAGTATTAATGAATGCCCCCTGTCAAAATATATCCGCGATTCTGGTCGCGACAAAACTCCCGAAAAGAGCAATCTCTAACTACTACCACCTTACCATGACAGATTTGAGTACCTCTGGCAAGACAGCGAGACATACAAGCGCCCGACGAAGATGGCGGCACCCGCCTACATCGAGCAGCTGATGAGCTGGGTACAGGGGCACATCGACAACGAGAGCATGCTCCCCTCGCGTATCGGCGTGCCTTTCCCGAAGTCGTTCCCGCAAACTGTGCGTCAGATCTTCAAGCGCATGTACCGTGTCTACGCCCACATCTACTGCCACCACTACCCCGTTATCCGCGAGCTCGGCCTCGAGCCCCACCTCAACACCAGCTTCAAGCAGTACGTCCTCTTCATCGACGAGCACGGCCTTGCCAGCGGCAAGGATTTCTGGGGTCCCCTGGGCGACCTTGTCGAGAGTATGCTGCGGAGCGATTAGAATCAGAGCGTGGAGAACTGTACGGGTTACGGGCATTAGGGATAAGAATATGCGCATTAGATAAATGAAGACAGCGACAGTGGGAAGCTGCTGCACGACATCATCGCAAGGTTACGATGCGTTCGAGTAATAGGGATACGGTTAGGCGTTTGGATGGGCTCATAGTTGCACGCGTTCGGGGCAAGTTAGGGCAATAGAGGGTTACAGCACTCTTCTTCGTGCTAGGAATTGTATGGTTGCATTTTGTGCGTTTTCTCTTGCGCGTTGGAACACTGCACTGGTGTAACATAAACTAGAAGAAAAGCTGGAAAAACGCCCGCATTTGCGGCCTAAGTACACATGTTTTTCCTTTCTTGATTTACATGAATCGCAAGACCGTCCTTTGCATCTGTGGTATACCCACCTTCGTAGTCGCCTGAAATCCTTAAACAAAGAGCAGTTAAGAAAGGTCATCATGCTTCGTGTTACATGCTGGTAGCTTGCCTCCCCGTTCCAGGGGAGGGGCACATCCAGATAATCTACCATTATTCATCGCCCTGCCCTTAGGACGCCTCATCACGCGCTTATTTCTTCGTCTGAAGTTGTACAGTCACTTGCTGGACAAGTACGTGATTTTGCTGAAGCTTCACATCGCCTCAGGGCGCGTCCTGAAGAGCATTGATCCTCTTCTTGAGGAATTCAAATGCAGAAAAGAACACAGCGTTGACCGCGGCGGACCGTCCCATTGAGACGGCAAGCCCACGATACATGTCCCGTCTGAAGAAATGGATTTTGGGGATGGGAACCTTCTGCCCCTTCGAATACATCAGGGCATTTCGCTGGTAGATGCTTTTGACAGAGTCGATTGGGTCTACTAAGTGTTAGTCGAGCGGTGATAACCATGATTTTCGTAAGATGAACCTACAAATCAAAGCCCACGACACAATGCCGCAGAGACCTCCTGCTGCCAGCACGGCAACCGGGTTCTTGTGCGCGTCTTTACCGCTGAACGTAGTTAACAATTGTTTGCTGCTCTCATACGTGGCGAAATAGATGCCCGTTCCGAGCGTATCTCTCACTGATATCCGTTAGTCCGGGAAAGCTGTGAGCCAGATATTTATTGGTGGTTGGCTTACACAAATGCAAGTTTAGTCCCGTGTACATCCCCGCGAAGCCTCGATGCTTCACGATATTCGCTAGAGTCTTCAACGTGCCTTTGTTGCCGTAGCTGAGGGCAATAGCCTGTTTCTTGGGATCTACATTTTTTTGATTCGCCATGAGGACAGATACTTGTGCGCTGAGCTTTGTCAATTCAAATGGACCTGATAACAATTCCGGACCGATTAGCGCATGATCCAGAATGGCATCTTCGATGGCTGCTCACAGGCTATCAAGGTGATACCGGAGCCAGCTGTAGCTCCAGCAGCCCCAAAACAAGCAATTGTGCCCAGGTTGGGATAGGCACCGTTCTTATTCACATGCTCGAGTGGACAAAAGCCGACGTTTTTGGCCATCCAATCCGAATAGACGTATTTCGAGCGTTGGTAGATGGAGAAAGATATGGTTCGGACAAGGGTAACGCTAGCGAGGGGGGCGGTGACACCTGAATTCGGGGACCATGGAGTTAGCCGTGGGCAAGATGTAAGAGGAGCGAGAGGAACAAGGCGGATTCAGGGCGGACAGGGAGGCTGTCAGAAGACGCACCTCGGAAGAAGCCCCGCATGCCCTCGGCATTGTAGGTTGTCTTCACGCAATGCAAGGCGCCATCATAAGGGTAGGTTTGCATGCGAGTCTTGACACTGTCGAGGGGAAAGGCGGTAACAGTAGACAGTACGCTGGCGGAGGAAGCTGCTACCTCGGTACGGTAGCGCTTTATCCATCGACGCTGCTCTTCTTTGTTGACACTGGGATGCTGCTGCGGCTGAGGCATGGTGCGAATCCGAGCGGTAGCAGTGGTGACATTTTGCAGACTGGACTCGGCGGGCATGGCTCAGCCGGCGTGTATTGCGGTTAGGAAGCTTCAGACAATGGCCTCGGGACGAGGACCAGAGTCATCAGCGCGGTCGCGATACAATGGCGTCGGCTGCTGAGAAGAGGCGTGCCATCAAGTTCCCTAACTAATAGGACTCGATGGTTAGGTATTCCCGTGGGGGAAAGCGGACCACGAGTGAGCTTTTAGTGGTGATGTTGCGGGGTCAGACGGCTGAAGTTGAGTAGTCGTGAAGTCTAATTCGAGAAGTTATAGCTTAGGTTAATAAGTTAGGGACGAGGGAGACGGAGAACAGATCTAGTATTCGATTGGAATAAGTAGGGTGTACCTACAAGAGACGGGACGGTGGGTTTAGCTTTTAGCTACCTACTTAGGTACTGTATGGGCGGTGCTGTACACTACCCCTTAGGACGGCAGGCATTGGGGTTAGGTAGAGGTACTTTGACTAGGTTGCTGTAGTAGAGGTTGTCACAACTTGTTGATGTGATAGGTTAGCTACTTTAGGTGTAAAGGTATACTTTTAGGCCCTTGTTGGGAGTTTATGATAGGCAGACCGCAGGGACAAAGAATCGCTCCAAAGCACCACAAAAGTACAGCAGCGATCTTCCTTTCGCTTAAACGTCAATACCAAGGTAGGTAAGGTAGGTGTAGATATATTAGTGGGGTTGAGGACCTGGCTAGGTGCCTTTGCGGGGTTGTCCTGCGAGGTGGCTGACAATCTCAAGGGCCGTTGTGTTGAAACATGTTGTAGGTCGATAGAAACAAGAAGATGGGAGAAAGTAATAAAACCCCGGACATCGGTATGTTTCCGTTAACATTGTGCCTCCCTTACGATTACTCTACAGCCGTGCACCTACCATGTATGTACCTGCTCGGAAAGTGAGATGCGTGATCAAAGCAAGTACATGCCTAGGTAGGTACTTGAACCGGATATCTCTAGCTTGCTCTCCACAGTTTGGGTGGTATCTGGTATCATGTATGGGATGATGTTTTGGGGTAGTAGGTACAATTGGGGTTTTATTAGAGATTATGCCGTTGTTTGACTGACACTAAGTAGTAGTACAGAGGTCATAGCTATTGGTAAATATGTGCCTACATTAGGGTGCTCGAAATGCTTTGTCCCACGTAAGAGCCCTGTCCTCGTGGCTTGTCTGCGCACATAGTATAATTCAAGTTATGAGACACGGTATCATATACCATAACAACCCGGAAACAACCATCGTAACGGACGATGAGCAGCGGGCAAGTATTTCGCTTTAGATACATCTGCGATGCTTTACCAAGCGGCTGTCGAGCTTGTTGTGCGGTATAAGTGCTTGTCCGTATTGTATTTCTCCCTTTGCCTTCGTGCAGATTCCACACCCGGCTCACATTACCATCCAATCAAATATTGTATCTCCGCTGCGTATACATGTAGGTAGACGTCATTCCCCACGGCTCATTTTCTGAACTGCATTTCAGATCGAATCGCCCCTTAGCTGATGAAGCTCATCCTGTCTCGGATCTTTGCCATGGTCGTCTGACGTGACAGGTATATGACTCGTAAAAACTCCTACCAGTCTATCGTTCTTGGATCGAGAATATATAGATATAACCGAGTAACGATGGCATCCAGTACTAAGGGAAGACAAGCCCCGCGGCGGCTTCTCCACAGGCCTCTCCGCATGCAGGCCCTTTTGATGAAATGTATAAACGTGTGTGGTTGGGTTATTATTTGCGAGTGGGGAACATATTCTTGTGAAAGCCCCTTGTCCAGTCTTGAAAATACTCTGTAGCTAGCATCCTGTTCGTCCGAGGTGAGGATGCACGACAGTCGATTTGGCCAAGTATAATGATCCAATGCTACCCATAACGCATGAGATTGCAGGGACTGCATTGAAATTCGATGAATGACACCGCGGCAGCGATATAGGCTACACCTGAGCCCAGTCTAGAACGTGGCTTGTTCGTAAAATAGAAGAGAGGTAGGCATTAGATGGCGCGCACCGCACAACAAGGTGGCATGCGCTCGACTGTTCTCCTATCGCAAGCACAAGCCCATAGACTTATTAAGCATTTCTATAGTCTTGTCGTAGTGGGCATAGGCTGTCGCGTGCATGTGCTTTGCAAAATCCGTTCTGAGTCTGACTTAGTTTTTGAAACAAATCAGTCGCAATTATGGCTGGGGTACGTACTTCTTCTTTTCGATATCTTCTTCATACCTAGCCCTCCTGTACGTCTTCTTCCCCTCATAGCGATACCATGCCATGGTGAGGAGGTTCTTGAGGACACGATGTTCTAAGCCACGCTCTCTTGTGGCAGCATCGAGAAAGCGAAGGGTCCGCATAACCCCCCGAGCATCATATTTGGCTCCCTCCTCACGGAAAGCTCTTCGCAACTGATTACGAGCAGTATAACGAGCTGGCTTGGAGAACTGGACAGCATGAAGCAAGCCTCGGTAGAGGTGGCGATATGCGTGAATGACTTGAATGTCAGTCATCATGCACGGCTTGGCGGGACGTTGAAAAAGCACCCAGGTCTAATTGTCTGTAGGCTGACAGGATTTAGGTGACTACTTATAATTTTCTGCGACTGACTTATGACACGTCCGGGAATTTTGTTCTTTCATGTAGCACCCGCCCCGGAGAGGCCCAAGTATCCATGTGCTGGGTGTGAATAGAAGGTTTCGATGTTAAAACTTCATTTATCAAGGGATCCTGTGTAACGGTGTAAGTATGACTGTTTACACGGTGCAGATAGTGGTTGGGGCTTGTCAATGTGGTTTTTGATACTAACTAAGTATGTACCTACATCATGCAGTGTGTTTTCTTATATATACAGTATTGAATACAGTGCGTGGGTTCCAGATTTGTACTCAGACTATCTTGTACATGGGCACCATACACAGCTCGGCGCGTTGCTCGGATGTATGTACATACATGACGGGTTGGCCGGAGGGAGTACCCTGTATCGCATTGCATGTGCTTCCAATTGCTGAGTAGAACTGAGATATCTAGGCTGGCAAATTCATAGCCACCCCCATTACTTCTGTCGCCCAAATTGCTTTTGAGCGTGCCAATCCCCGTTGTCGTTCTGATTATTGCGATCTGGGCATTTAATCATACAGTATGTGCTGTGTACTTATGTACCTTTTCTACTCCCTGGTAGGTGTTATTATCATGTACACAGTACGAGCAACATGCCTCAGCTAGAAAGACATTGATGTCACTTTTATTAGAGACACAAGCACCTACCACACAGATCCTTTGTTCCTTAAATACATATCAGTTAACCCATCTCGTCTAGGCCACCTGCCTGCAACCTTACTGTTAAACTTGACTCCAACCTTATTGCCATTTAACGTTCCTGCGCATTCTTGTTCATATTAATCAGATTGATCGTAGGACCCTTCCACTCTGAGCCTCTCGGCGCTCACTTTCATTTTATCACTGCCACCTATACTCGTCTCATACTCGTTTGTTTCTAGATCTTCTTCAAAGGAAATGGAGTCTCTGTAACTAGTCATTTCATGGATGGAATCTTTTCCGTGTATATATAATATACCTATGCACAACAACTCCTTGGTCAACGGTAACCTAAAGTACGGTACGTAGGTTTGCCAATGACGTCCCTTGTTACCGATTTTCTGGTCAGTCCAGTCCTCAGACAGGCACGCCGCTTTTCCCTGTCGCGTGCCTCTCTAACCTCCAACCCGGCCGAGCCAGACCCCTCAATACGAGTGGCGAGCCAGCATCGCGACCCGCAGCAGGACGATGTGATATCTGAGACTGAAGAAGACTCTTATTTGCACGATAATGGCAGGGAGAGCGCCTCCTCGCAACTCTCCTCGCGGAGCTCTGTACAACTGAATGCACCTGGGGAGGACTGTACCCAGTCCGGTACCGCGACAGTATCTCCCGATCTCAGCCCCTCTGACGAGTCCTATGAACCTGAAACGGCGACCGGCTCTCCTATGGCCGACCCCGAAATAAGTACACCGTCACCGTCATTGTCACCTGTCGTGCGAGGTAGCCCCCAGGATCCCTCCATGTTGCCCGAGGATGATGGAATGGGCTCTATGAGAAAGCGTATCTTTGCCATACAAGCGCAAGATATCGATCACTCTCAGAAGGCTCATTTGATGCATCAACTATTTATAGAGAGATACACGAATTCGCAGAATTATGTTCAAGCCGAACCGGCCCTTGCACCCTCTAGTCCTAGAACCTATGAGAAACAGATATCGCAAGCGCATGGGCCGTTGGAGTCATTCAGATTCTGGCAGAGTGCGTTAGCTGAAGCCGAAGATTCGATCGAGTTTACTTTAACAGACAAGGATCTCGAGCCCACATTTGTGCCTGTGACACAGCTCACCGAATCTACTGGAGATGCACGAGACGTCGAAATCGCCGAGGAGCGTATTCTTGGCTGTGAACATTACCGACGCAACGTCAAATTACAGTGCTCAACGTGTAGCCGATGGTATACTTGTCGGTTCTGTCACGACAATGTTGAAGACCATAACCTTATCAGAAAAGACACGAGGAATATGCTGTGCATGTTTTGTGGAACCGCTCAGAAGGCTGGCCAAGTATGTGTATCTTGTGAAGCACCTGCGGCGCGGTATTACTGCGATATTTGTAAACTCTGGAATGACGACCCGGACAAACCTTGCTATCATTGTAACGATTGCGGCATCTGCAGGATTGGTCGTGGCATCGGGAAGGACTTTTTCCACTGCAAGGTAAGTATCTTCAGTTTATCCATCTAAACACAATGACTAATGCAACTGCAGAAATGCTCAGCGTGCATTTCGACAGCCACCCGGTTAGACCATAAATGTATTGAGCGAGCCACAGACTGTGACTGTCCTATATGTGGCGATTACTTGTTTACCTCGCCCATCCCTGTATGCTTTATGAAGTGTGGACATAGCATACATCGAAAGTGCTTTGAGGAGCATATGAAAACTTCTTATAAATGTCCAATATGCAACAAGAGCCTGGCCAACATGGAGTCGCAGTTTCGCAACCTCGATCTCTCCATCCAAGCACAGCCGATGCCTCCGGAATTCAGGGACGCCCGGGCAATCGTTCTATGCCACGATTGCTCGGCAAAAAGCTCAACTAAATACCACTGGCTTGGCTTGAAATGTGGCGTGTGTCAATCTTACAACACTGCTCAACTTCAAATAATAGGTTTGGCCGCCGAGGTCATCGAGAGCGACTTAGCAGCACGCAGCGCACAGGTCTCGGGTCTGCTTCCTCCAGCGAATGCCGATGCTATCGTTGTGGACCCCGCTGTGCGTGAAATGCGCCGTCGCCATTCTTCCACAGTGATGGGTCCGGCTTACGCTGGAGTGGATTTACCCTCATCCCATGCTGAAAGGCTAGGCCGCTCGGTCTCGCCGATATCTACGCCCGGTCGTTCCTTGCACGCATCCGCGGTTGGCGGATATTTCGACCTAGAAGATGACGAAGACGATGGAGACATTATTGGCTTCTGGAGCCGTGTGCCGCGCAGCATAACAAGCAATGACGACGATGACGACGATGGCGGGAGTATGGGCGAGTTTAGTGATGACATGAGTACAGACGAGGAGCTAGAGGATGAAGGTGATGAATCGGAAGACGATGATTTTGAGCTGCTGGGACATAGATAGAGTCGGCACCTGGATCTGGTTGGGCTCTGTAGGCAAAGACATTAGATCGGCGTTTGGAATTGGCATGAAATGCATGGACGAGAAGGATGGATACCAGTTGGGTTTTGGGGGGATATTATGATAGTACGGCACTTCAGGCTCGGTCGCTTTCCTGGGTCTCTCTCGTAACACCCAGCATCACATATGAGAATGTTTTGAGACTGATAGCGACGCACAGGTCTGGATCGCAATACGGTAAATAGGGATCGCCCTCAGCGAGGTCCATAGGCCCTACAAAGAAGTATGAGATTATGAATCCAATGCATCTGTTTTTGATCGAGTGTTGCTATTGTTTCTTCGTGCAGCTAAATAAATAAAAATTAACAAGTTACTGCAACACTCTACCGACACTACGCCGAACGCCTTGCTCTTGTTGTTTACCCCTTCACATCGACAAATCATCTGTCTACCCGTTTTTCTCATGGTGATCAAATCATTAACCTGGGGATAAAGCCATCCTGTCATTCTTATCTGCTTTCTCTTTACTGATTCGCTTCTGCTGCCTCCTTGGCGAAGTTGACTTTCTGGGCCTCTTTTCGGAGGTATTGAACGACATTCTGTAGGCGGTAGAAAAGACGTCAGTAAGCCAGTAAGCCAGCCAGCCAGTAGTTTGGTTAGACATTGTGCTTTTGCGTGATAAACACTACTGACCAAGCGCTGAAAGTGGAAATAATAAGACGGAACGAACGATCAAACGATTCAAAATCGGAAACTCGGAAACTCAAAAAGCTAGACTTACCGCGAGCGCCTCCGGGTTTACGCCGTTCTCGACCATCGAGATGCAGACGGATAGGGTCCGTCGGTCCAGGTGGCAGTTCTGTTATTGGGAAGAAGTACATTAGTGTTAGAGTGGAAATGTTACTTATGTTCTAATTGCATTTTAGGTTTCGCGGTTGTGAGATTTGAGGTGTGTATTTCTGGAGGAATTTACGGCGAAGGGCTAGGATTAAGGGATGCCCATCTCTTCGGGGGGAGTGGATGGGGGAGGTATGATTTATACAGGCACATGAGACGAAAGGTAAGTGAATAGAAAATGAGAAAAGAGAAGACGTACGAGGATAGTGGATATCTCGTGTAAGATGTCAACGGCTTGCTGCGCAGCATGTTGTTTTTCGTTATCTTCTCTACCGCTTGGTGGTGGCATAGTGGTGTTAGTTTTTTTTTTATGTGTTATATTTTTGGTATTGTTTAGGATTGGTATAAGACGATTGTGATGTGAATTGCAAGGTCTAGTCTCGCACCCCGTTGACTTTGGATGTCTTTGCTGTTGTCTTTAGTAGTACTGTACGTCGCGTCGGGTCCAGTGTATCTTAAGGTTGTCTCGAAGCTCCGAGGCCCCTGCAGCTGGCCACAGCTGCCAATGCCCTTGTCTACCTCAAAACACTTCGGCGGATGATTTATGGTACTAGATATCATGGGTTTGGATGGATATTACAATTTATGGTTTCACAACATGGTGGAAGAAGCATTGTTGGAAGAATGGAAAAGAAATAAATATTGTGGGTATATATCGTCGACTCAAACCTGGTACACAAATCAATACAGCCTCCAGGTCCCAAAAGTCTGTGCATGTCCCATCCGTAGAAAAACTCCGTACTCCAAAGCGGCCTAGAAAAACACATATTGCCCACTTCGTAATCATTTTCATCGTTAAACCAAGGGAAAAGAAGGCGAGAAGGATGGGGGAATCGATCATGACTTCACCGCCTCCACAAATAGCTCCCTCATCCCTTTGAGCAGGGCAGGTAACTCCCTGGACTCGTTGACGCGCTCTAGCACGCGCTCGACCTTCTCTCGCTCAAGCTTTGGCCTACAATGCTTGATCTCGTAGTCGCGGGCGGCGGTGTTGAGCTCGAACCAGGCCTCGCGCTCCCAGTCGCGCTCGTCGATGTGCGTGTACACGAACTTGAGCCTGTCGTTCTGCCCGGCCCCCTCGATCCGCAGGCACAGGTTCGTCACCCAGAAGTCAAGCTCGGGGACGTTGAACCGGCTCTGCGCCTCGATGCGCTGCGCATGCGCCCGCTGCGCCGCTAGCCGCGCATCAATCTCCCTCTGCGCCTCGACGATCTGCTTCTTCAGCGCGTCTCGCGCCGCCAGGTTGGCGTCTCGCTGCTGTGTCAGGGACGTGATTGCGCTTTCCATCTCCAGTCGCTCCGCATCTTCTTTCGACCGCATCTGTTGATGGGTGCTGATCTTGTGTTGTACGATTTCTATGTCCTTCTTTTTCATGCGCTGGTCCTCTATTTTGTTTCCACGGCAATTGCCCCATCGTCAGCAGATGTCCTTATACGGAACAACAACAAGACTGGTCGCTCTTAGGAATGTAGGGCGCATACCTTGTAGCTCAGCTACGTTCATACGGGATTGATTGCGCTCTTCGAGTATGCGCTTCCTCCCCTGCTCTATATATGCATCGAATTTCGCTGTGAATTTTGCCATGCGGTCGCGAAGGTCGTCGAATCCGAAGTTGATGCTAGGTAGCTGGTCGGCCATCGAAGGTGCCACTGCCGACATGGTCGGGCGGCCGCTCTGGCTCGACGAGAGCGAGGGTTCAAATGCGGTGGACATGTTGTTGTTGTTCGATCTGCGCATCATACCAGGTAGCTGAAGCTGTGTCAGTCGTTGTAGGAGGCTTTATCGGTAAAAGGGCCTTGGTGGGGTTGGACTGTTCGCGACTGCCTTCTGATTTATACCAGGGGTAGGGAGAGTGGTCACTAAAAAGGCGTTGCCTGCTTGACCAATGTTTACATCCGTTGCCGAGCGCAAAGTGCCTCGCTTTAAGAAACACCCTCACTATCAAATAGGGGATAAGGCAATAAGTATGTACCAAAGCGGGGTTGGCTGCTTGATAAGATAAAAGCTCCCCCAAAATATGTACCTATTTTGTTGCTTTTCAATGGCAAGTTCCTTGTGAATCTATCGTGACTATGCCATCTTAGTTCAATATATACGATTTAATAATTCTTTGGAAAAGTTGTTTTTGTCTCATTTCCCTTTGCCGTCACACCGTTTCTTGTAAAGTCGTGGCATTATCGCAATGCGCACACCAAGACACAAGACAAGGGAGACGAAATCTATAGACCTGGGCTCTCCGAATGACTGAACGTCGCTTATCAGAAGCAGTTGTCGGACTAGCAGGCCGCCTTTCACACATTCCGTACGGCACTGACAAGCCAGAAAACCACGGATGGTACTCATCTCGAAACTTTTCCCCTAATGGTTCGTTTTTTACTCCCAGGCCATCTGAAATGCTATGGGAATAAGGCTAACAGTCTTGAAAAGCTCCGGTTTTCAGAGCTCTCGGGCCCTACAGGACGTGGATCCCAGCTGAACCCGATGCTATATCGGATTCGTCGCCACTCCCAGGGACATCGTGGAATCGACACCGGAGGCAGAAGAAGTGGCTTTTAAAGAACTATCCTGAGGCTAGTCTGGGCAATCATTTACTGGAAGACCACTTCTTCGAAGATGACTCGGCTCTTGCTTCTCAGGAAGATCGCAGCCCGCGCTCTTGCCTTTTTTCCTCTGGCGAATTGACAGATATCAGCTCTGGGAGAGCTTCGGGGGCTCTGTTGGTTGTTACGGTGACGGGGAGCGCGAAGAATATCCTTCGCTTAACCAAACTAGAACAGGACGCATGGACATGGTCAAAAGAATATCCCGTTGCAGTGCGTTTAGCCGAGTTATCTAGGGAAAAGCCAGCACAATGGATCGAAGAAGACGTGGGACCCATTCGGTGCGTAAAGTGCCTAACCGACCTCAAGCGGTATAACCCTACACGGTGGTTAGCTGTGCAGCGAGATGCGGGTACGACAATATTGCAGCCAGAGTATCGTAGAGTGCCAGCAGACGGCAACCTTGAGAGAAACGGCTCGCGCATTGCCCCGAAACCCTTGTTCCACTTGACGAAAGACCAAACTGGCGGCACCGCACACTCTGATGTGTCTTTCAATCCAGGCACACGGTCTAAACCGCCACAAGTTGGGATTGTCGATGAGCGAGGATTTTGGAGCGTATGGGATGTCACGCATACGAGATTCAAGCCCTCGGGTGAGCCGATGTCCAGGTTGAAGATGTGCGGTCATATCAGCCGTGGTGTTATGGACCAGTTACCGTATCAAGACCGCTCGAGCATGCGATGGCATAGACTCCTCTGGGTGGGACGGTCCGAGGACGACTTAGATATCTTGGGCAGTTTAGACCTCGGTGCAGATGCCGATGAATCAGGCTCACAGGTTTCATTTCCACCCCTGCAGAGAAGCTCCTTTCTGCTGGTTTATAATTCACAACAAGTACGGCTCTTCGACCTGGCCACCGGCTTCTATCTTCCCGACCTCGTATTCGTTCGTCAGGACGGCCGAGACTGCGTGTTAGATGTTCAAAAATCCCACGATCCGCAATATTTCTACGTTTTGACCACAACAAAGCTGTTCATTGTCAGAGCTTACTCTAAACCTGGCATCGAATGGGACAAGCCGGAAAAAGTATGGACGATACTCTTCTCTACTCCCCATTTCAGGAGTTCTTTCGATCAAACCCTCCAGCTGGGTATTTCCCAAGGTGTTAAGTCTGGCCAACCGACCTCGCTTGTCTTCATCTATTCCTCAACAAACCCATGGATCGATCTCTTCTCTGTTGAGCTGTCAACGAAGGACCCGAACGCCGTCAGATGTCAACCAAATGTTGTTGGACTAGGTAGTCTTCGCAGCGTGGTAGACAGTCCAGTTCGAGCAATGTGGGTTAATCCGGCACCAGCTACAGTCAAGACTCCTGGCTCACTTGCAACAACCGCGCTCGATTTGGCCGAGCAGCGGATAAAGTTATATCAGGTGTTGGTAATGAAATCGGATCTGTCTGTGGTCTCTTTCCTTTGCGTATCTTCCTTGTCACCCTCGATTCATATCAGTCCGCCAACGATTAGGGCTAGTCGACGACCAAGAGCCGAACGACAAAGAAGGATGTTACGGCACTCATCATCCAACTTCGTAGTGCCGGACGACATGGTTGTTATAGGCAAAAGCTTCCCAAGTGTTACTCAAAGATTCGTCAAGGTCTTCTATGAGCGCCTCTGCAGCATATTTACAAACCAGACCGGGGCCGCTCCTTTAAATAGGCAGCTAGTGGTGCAGAACCCTTTCGATGCCGTCCACCTCCACATCGAGGATGCATTGGAAAGGGGTCTTATACCATTCCATACACTGTACGTTTCCCCAGGCTGTGTTGTATTTACAGAATAACGGTTAAAAGTGACTAATATATCTCCAGCTTTGAGTTGATGCCAAGATTCAGAGAAATATCGCCGGACTCGCTTTCTAGGATAGCGTGGGAAGCCGAGGTCGAAAAGCTAAATAGCATACACCTGACTTTGATGGTCCATCAACTCGGTCTTTTGCGTTCCTTTTTGGGTTTGCCTACATCTACGTCACTCCATGAGACATACATTAGACTAATCGAGGTTGTCAAGAGCTCGTTTGGTTCTAGGAGTGTTGACCGTCTGGATGGGGACGATGTGACAAGGATCAATCAGGAAATTTGTTATGATCTCTACGTGTCAGTCTATGGTATTGGCTGCTATATCCCAAGCAGCAAATCGTCCCATACTACTAGAGCAGGCGAAAACCTGCTCCCAGACAGCCAAGCGGACACTCTACCTAGCAGCCCTCCGAGGTTATCCTCGCCTCCGTCTACCCCAGCCTGGTCCCAGGTCTCCGATTTCGAAGCGGCGGAGGAAGAAGAAGACCCAGCTATGGTACTTCTTCGGGGTTATACAGGCACCGGGAAATTCGTACCTAAAAAGAGGTTCGAGCTTTTGGATAAATGGGACTTGGGTGCCGAGCCTTCAAGCTATGCTTTTGACCTTGACAGAAGTGGCGATGCAGATGCGGTCAAGCAGAGGAGAGCAAAGCAACTGGCCCGGGAAGATCGCAAACGCCGTCGGGCGGAGACGCTTCTTCATATTTCTCAAGAGCCAGAGCTTCCTGCTACGCAACCGGCGCCCGACATTAGATTCCACAGTAGCCAACCCAGAGGCTTCGGTTCCCAAAGACAAATTTTGCACTCGGACCCGTTGCAGACGATGTCACAACCTGCATCAGGCATATTTGGTAGGCGTCCTAACAAGAAGGCAAAGAAGAGGAAAGGTGGCTTTTGAATGTCGCTTGGGGGAAATGACGTTTGGTACATTGAAAGTGAGATATAACCACATCGCATTCATGTTGTATCATCCGAAAGTTGATTTTACAAAATGTCCCTCGCGGGTTCTACTGGCTTTCGCAAGATGCTTCATAAATACGTAAAACGTAACGCCAATCCAACTACTAGGGGGAAAGGTGAAAGGAAGCGACGGTTCTTATGAATAAACTGAGTGTAATAATGAATACTTAGGTTTTCTCCATTTATGCAGTAATAACTTTGAGTGGTATTGAGTTATATAGACTTATAGTACTGGGCCGCGCGTGATGCCCCGCTATACCAACCAGTGTCCAGTGTCCAGTGTCCAGTGTCCGACAGTGACTGTGGCAGGAAACAAGACGACAATTTCCACCCACCTGCAACTTACAAACACAACAAGAATTATAACAGTGAAGCCATCTAATCTTCCATTGCATTTGTTGCTTAAATTTTCTCTAAATCTACATCAGCTCATTCCATTTCCCTTAGAAGCGCAGACTTGTCAACCAGCGACCCGGTAAAATGTCACACTGTCATGATGAGCACGATCATGGCAGCCACGGCCACGGCCATGATCATGGTCACGACCACTCGGACGATCGGCCGGCGGGCTCTTCCCAGACCGGGACACAGAATAGTTTATATCCCTACATCCGCTTCGATGAGATCACTACTATGAACGAGGCCGTACTTGACTCGGGAAAGGCCATCGTAAAGAAAGAGTGGGCGCACAGGCTAAGCACCGAGCCCGAGCTTGTAAGCGATGCCGACCCGGAGCTTCTCATGAATATTCCGTAAGTATGAGATTGAAACTCTTGTGTTTTTGCGCATTAAGCTTTCACTCTGTACACGCGGCGTAGTTGATATACAAGCTGATTTAACATGTCCTTTCCCTATCATTCATCGCCACCCCTTTACCAACCCCTTACTATCGGCATGTAGTTCTCTTTGATTTACGAGGGCTACTGGTGCTGTCTCTCAACAGCCACATTGCAGAGATATATACCAAGAGTGAGAATGAACAAGTCAACGAGAGGAAGAAGACCAAAGGAGGGCTAATCACATATGTATAGAACCGCCAACTGACCACATGCCGCGTAAAATATAGTTTCAGCGGACGCATAAGACTACACTCGATCCTGCTCCGCGGTTCACTAGACGCCAGCTCGCCACGGACGGTGCGCATCTACATCAACCGCCCGGATCTGGACTTCGACGCAGTGCACGACATGAAGCCGACGCAGGAGCTGCACCCGGGCCAGTCGTCCGAGATTCAGGAGATACCGGTGAAGCGGGCGCTCTTCAACAACGTGCATCACCTGACGCTATTCTTCCCCGACAACTACGGATCCAGCGGTGCGGGCAATGATGGTGGTAGCAGCGACGACAGTGATAGCGACGACGAGGACTGGGTACCTACGAGACTGACCTATCTCGGCTTCAAGGGCGAGTGGTCGCAGCAGGGTCGCGCACCCGTGCAGATCCTGTACGAGGCTGCTGCTAACCCGAGCGATCACAAGACCCTCGCCAGCGCGATGAACATGGGGCACGCGCATAACACGAGCGGGAGCAAATGAGTGATAGAAAAAAGATGGTTGCGGCTGATTCATTCATTCGGTCAAAATAACTCTTCACATGTTTACGATAGAACGGTGGGAATGAGTATATCTTTACCAGGGCCGAAAATGCGAAGAACTTCAGCAGTAAAAAGAAAGGTTTTTCAACTTTGTGTTAGTCCCGGAGAAAAAAACCTACATGAAGTCTTCGTCCCAGCCCTCTTCTCGGTTTTGATTGCTCGAGGCTTCCATATTCTCCTCGGAAAACACGTCGTCGTATGCGTGTTCTTTCTGCCACTTCTTCTCCTGTCTCTCCTTCGCTATCCGGGCGTCTTCCTTCTTCTAGATGTTGATGTCAGTTAAATTAAACATGAAAATCCAGTGAAGAGATATTATAACCTCTTCATAAATAAAGAGGTTGAACTTGAAATGCAAGCATAGTAGAACCCCAGTCTGAAAGGGAAAGGAGAACCGAAAAGAAATAATAGAAAAGGTAACATACACGTTCCTGTCTTGCGGCTTGGTCCTTCTTCCGCAACTCGCGCAGATGATCTTCCTTCTCTTGCAGGAGGTCGGGCTGCGTATTCTCGACACGGGTCTTGTTCAGGCGGTTGACGATGGGGTTCTCGCGTTGAACGACGAGGAAGCGCTTGACCTTGCGCGGGTCCTTGAAGCTGACCTGGCCGACGGCCATACTGCCATCCTTCTTGAGGTTCGACCACGGCGTGTAGATGATGGTGACGTTATCCTTCTTGTTGCCCTCGATCGAGTTTGCCTTGGTCAACTGGCCCAAGTCCGTCAGGAGGGGCTGCGGGATGTTGTCCCAAGTCTCGCCCTCCTCTAGACGCAGGTATATGTGTGCGCTCGACAGCTTGTCTGCGTGGAACTATTCAGACTCCCAATGGTATGTGAGAATTATTTCCAGGTAAAAGTAGAATAAAAAGAATTCAGATTTCATGCTCAAGTTCTTTCTGGACTATAAACATGGCCATGAGCAGAATGGGCGAAACAAGGTGCGTCATACCCTAAGTCAGCGTTAGATTCGGGTTAAACAAGAAATATATTTACATAAAATCCAAGATATAATATCTTACCATACGTCCTCCTCCCAACCATGTTTTATCAGCTCCTCGTCTATACTATCTCGTCAGTTGGGCAAGGCGCAGAATCAGATCGGCGTTTGGGAATACCCACTCTCGAATTTGTCCTTGCCCACGTAAATATTAGCCGAGGGGGTGACTACGTTAGATGTGAAGTAGTAAACCATTTTTATGGTGTAAAGTTTTAATTCCAAAAAAGAAAATCTATGAATGTCGCTTTCGCATGCGGCGCAACGAAGGAGATCGAGTCTCGCGGCATGTAATGCGGGATGTCTGTACAGTGTATTTCTGTTAATCTGTTTACTGTGGCAAGAATTTAAACTGGCTGGCCTGCAAAGCGTCCTGACCGGCCTGGGCAGCTGCGCTAAAGACCCACTCATTTTTTTCTGAACCTCCCTACCGACGTTCAACGGAACAAACCAACGTCGAGTAACGACGCTCTTCAATTGCCATCCCAAGCAACCCCATCCCAACCTACATGATACGTGAACAGTCGACATCGAATTCCTAGCTCGATTGTCCAAACTCCCAAGAACCTACCAGACCGACCACTGAGCCAATTGCGCTCCCAGCGACAATGGCATCCCGACTGCCAGCCCGCTGGGCAGCAGCCCTGACCTCCGCCTCGTCCTCGACCTCCATCACATCCCGAGTCCTCGTCACAGCGAACCGGACACTCTTACCGCGGACGGCTAAGCGCGGCGTCAAATATGGCTGGTCGACCGCACCACCACGCAGCAAACCAACGCGGTTCAACCAGGTTTCATCCGGCATACCTGCTCCCACGACCGGGCCCGCCGCTGCCCTGAAGCGCAAGGCCCAGTCGACACCGGTGCGAACGGGCCTCATAGCCACGAAGGTGGGCGTGTCTGCCATGTACGATACGAAGAAGGGAACACGAACGCCCTGCACTATCCTACAGATCGACCAGTGCCAGGTCGTGGCCGCCAAGACGCGCGCCAAGAACGGGTACTGGGCCGTGCAGGTCGGCTGCGGTTCCAAGACGGCCGAGAACACGACCGCGCCGCTGCTCGGCTACTACGAGGCCAAGGGCATTGCTCCCAAGCGACATCTCGCCGAGTTCAAGGTCCGCAGCGAGGAAGGGCTGCTGCCCGTCGGCGTCCAGCTCATGCCGGACTGGTTCAAAGTCGGCCAGTACGTCGACGCCCGCAGCAACAGCCGCGGCATGGGCTTCGCCGGTGGTATGAAGCGCCACGGCTTCGCCGGTCAGGAGGCCAGTCACGGTAACTCCAAGAATCACAGGACCATCGGTACCACGGGTCCCAGCCAGGGCGGTGGTTCGCGTGTGCACCCGGGCAAGAAGATGCCTGGTCGCATGGGTAACGAGCGGGTCACGGTCCAGAACCTGCGCGTGCTGAAAGTCGACAACAAGCTCGGCGTCGTCGTTATCAAGGGCCACGTCGCCGGACCCAAGGGCTGCATCGTCAGCATCGCCGATGCGATCAAGAAGGATCCCCCCGTCGAGACGTTCATCGAGAGGACGACGAAGCGCCTGCTGGAGCGCAATGTAGGACACGAGGAAAGACTGGAACAGGCTCGGATAGCGCACATGGAGCTCAAGGAGATGAGAAAGCAACTGCAGTTGGCTGATTTCCCGACATTGAAGTCTATGTAGAATCATTACAAATTTGTAAAATCACGGTATCAAAGAATCTTATTGTATTATATATACATATCTGTTGTACAAAACGGACAAAATGCACGCCAATTCCTAATGGGTACGAGAATCAGATATAAGAAGTGTTCCTTTGTGCCGCCATGTTTCTTCCCGCTTTGTACATAGTTAATGCAACGTAAAATTCGAGGAATTCGTTCTTTCCTTGAATATTTTGATGCCCATATCGCAAGACACAGGGTCCGCTAAGCTTCATCAAAACTCATATCTGTAATGCTTAGTTTCCAAAGTCTCAGTTGGCTTAGGCATGGCGTTGTGCCACTTTGCACAGGCAAAGCCTTAATGTCATGACGTAGTAGCCCTCCTCATTTAAGCTGCTGCCGGAACCCCCTCGTCTCCAACGCGGCGTCGCGCTCGTCCTCATCCATGGAGTAGCCCGCAATGCCCTTGAAGGGGTCTCCGCCATCGAGGAGGTCTACGCGTGAGCCGTCGGGGAGCTCGAGGCTCCACTCGGTAGTCTCGAACATGGCTTTCGGCGAAGGGCGGACGCTGGCGAAGCGCATGACGGCCGTGCTCCTGGTGCCCTTGACGGAGAAGCGGACGTCGATGCGGCCGCGCAGCTGGTTCATCTCCCCCGCGATCCAGGGGATCTGGTGCTTGAAGTAGATCTGGTCCCCCAGGATCTCGCGCGCCCGCTTGTTCGTCCGCAGCGCGTATAGCGTCGATGCTATTACGGGGCTCGATAGCTTCTGGTAGTTGAAGATGGCCACGCTCGACAGCGCGATTAGCGCGAGGAAGATGGGCATTGTTCGTCTCCAGCGGAATCCCTCGATGTCTGTATAACGAGAGAAGAGTTTAGTTAATTTAAGTCAAAGTCAAAGCCGAGTTGTATGCATAGAGAGCACGGAGTGCAAGTAGGATGGGCTAGAGGAGGTTACGCACTTGGAAGCTCTCGATCTGCCCTTCTCTCCATCAACGGTCCATCGCCAGGTTTAGGAGCCGAAACTAAGGTCCGTCTAGGAACCAAAGCTCTCGTGTTTGAGCCATTGGTATTTTGGAGTAGGAGGAGGGCTCTCCTCCTTACTATCCTCGATAACATCTTGGGGTGGTTTGGCGTTGACGTCGTTCGTCATGAATCAACTGGTCGCATCAAAATCTCCGGCATCCCACTTCCACTGGGATAGCTCGGGCTGCACCCGGACAACTGCTGGGATGAAAATCAGCGTTGCCGGACCGTTGGCGCCGAAAGGTGTGGGGCACCTATGTAGAGAATCCTTGTCAATTGCAAGATCGACCTGAGCTTGGCATGTGGGTCAGAGAGGGAGGTACTTAGGTACAACCTCAATGCACCCGGCCAACCAGCCACCTCTCTACTTGCAAGCCCAGATGCACGCTAACTTAGGGCACTAAAAGTTTTACCGAATAACAGCCGGCCAATTCGATTATTCTGTGTGGGATCCGCCAAAACGTCCGCGAACTTTTTTCCTCCTACCTTTGAGCCAGACATAACCTTCTCTCCGCTTCAGACGAACCCTCACATCTCAACACCGTTTCTACTAACCCTCAACAGCCCGTCAAGATGAAGGTCAACCCTAATGTCTCGTCGTCCCGCCGCAAGGCCAGACGTGCCCACTTCCAGGCTCCCAGCTCCATCCGCCGCAACATCATGAGCGCCCCCCTGAGCAAGGAGCTGCGCGAGAAGTACAACGTCCGCAGCATCCCCATCCGGTAAGTCATTTCGCATCCAGGCAGCTAACCCTGACAACTTGGGGGAGATAATATTCAATCGCGGTGACGGCTAACAGTTTCGCAGAAAGGATGACGAAGTGCGGGTAAGAACTCCCCGAACCTATACCTCGAAGATTCGGTTATACTCTCTCGACATTTGTTCGAACTCGAGATGTCAATGCCTCCCGCCATAAATAATAAATACTGACCCCGAGTTCCCGAGTAGATTGTCCGTGGTACCAACAAGGACCGTGAGGGCAAGGTCACCAGCGTTTACCGTCTGAAGTACCAAATCCACGTTGAGCGTGTCACCCGCGAGAAGGTCTCCGGCCAGTCCGTTCCTCTCGGCATACACCCCGTAAGTAATTTGAAACGGCTTCGTCGTTTCCGTTAAGGCAGTTATAGTTCGCCAAGCTATTATCGGCAATCGCTAACTTCTGGTGCCTCAAAGAGCAACGTAGTCGTCACCAAGCTCAAGCTGGACAAGGATCGTGAGAACATCCTGGAGCGCATCAAGGCTGGCCGCGAACTGCGAACCAAGGGCAAGAACGCCTCCAAATAAATGCAATCCCCAATACCAAACACTTGAGGTGATTTGAGGGCTGGACAGAATCTCGGCGTTGCGGATCTACAACATCGGAATCATGCTTTTTCAGGCCGGCGTCATTGTGAGGAAAAGGTCGGTTTACGCAACAGGGATAACGTCCGACAGCACTTGCACGCAGAAGAACGCACGTAATGGGTTGGGCTTCGCACCGGGAAAATTCGATCATGACTATATGATATGAAACACGAGAGAGGGACAGGGATCAGCATTTAGGTGCGCGACGCACACTTCCGTCAGCCAGCTCACACCGAAAGAGAAACGGTTGCATGCACACAATGGCCATTTCGCGTTTTATCGTGAAATGTTCCATGGGAGGTTTATCCCGAAGTCTGCCCTCTGCTGCGAGATCTGCCGTATACTGTGAGAAGTGAACGTGCCTTTTTTCTTGTTCTAACAAGCATGCCAGCGCACAGCTATCCAGGAGCATGAACAACCCTCATTGGTAGGGAGTCCCCTTATCGAGAGTATTGAGCATACCCTGGGTCTCAACCCGTCCAAACTACGGGAGACCCTTGATGTGTGGGATGGGGTAAGTCGTAGAAGTTCATGCACCGCTAGTATATCTCCACGTTAATCACCCAGCCTATGGATTCCGTGGTATACGACTAGCGAAGAGTAAGTCCAGTAGGGGAACTCCTTATATAGAGGCCTTCTACTCTCGCCTGCAGACTTTCAATTGCAAGATGTCTTCGATATCGATGTGGTTGGAGGTTTGATGGTGAGATACATTTTCTTTCCGGTGTACATAGTCATATATCTTTAAGTACTTGTATCATCTCGTTGTCCTCGGAAGATGAAGCATTTGAGTGCGGATTACAAGTGTTATTATCAGATAAGAGTCCCATAGATGTTAGCAGAAGACCGCAAGTATATTAATCTATCGACCTAGTCATGATTCAGTCCAATGCAACACTTGGTATTAATTCTCCGCGTCATCACATCTGCTTGCTCGCATTGCCACTCAAGACCCTCTAGGGTAGGGCCTGGTCATGCGTGCCTATCTCGATATCTGATCTTGTTATTGCTAGCAATATCATATGGCGTGAGGGTGCAAAGGCCGTATGACCGCAAAACGTCCAAATTTGGCGAGCCTGAAAGATGATCAATAAGTACGCGAGAGACCACTGCCCGACCAACAATGCCAACGTCCGGGTTAAAACCCCCTCTAATGCAGTAAAATACCCTGGGCCGATTCATCATATTAATACATCTGGAAGCCTGCAAATCATGTAGTGATTGAGAATGATGTCTGGTAGCTCCCCTGCCGCAAACACGGTGGGAACTAGGCAAATTCGTGCTCCATAATTGTTTGAGATGCTGCCAAAACTGTCGTCAGTGATGTGTGAGCAGCTACTGCCAATCGGAGCCAATAACTCCGCGGCGTGCAGCATCACGAAGCATACGCTCGTGAAGGTCCTTCGTAATGCCGGTCTCCATTGATGGAGCCGAACTGGGAGGACAATTCTCTCCAATCTTCTCCATGGGTGCGCGAGATCCCTCGAGCTCGACGAACTTGTCGTCAGCGTTCGGTGAGACACGGGACGTGGGATTGTTAGAAACCGTGGGTCCAAGGGAGGCAATTGCGTTGCCCGAGTACTGGGGCAGGTATCCTGTAGCTGTCGTGGGCGAGAGGGCACCAGGAAGCACATTTCCGCTAGCCGATCCCTTCTTCAACATGGTCTGCCATAGTTCGTTTCCTGATTTGGCACTACCAATAGTCAGTTTTCATCGTTATAGCCTCCTATAAATATTATGATTTCCAAACATACCTTGAGCGTTCTACAGCTCTTCGACTGAGCGAGGGAGACTTCTTCTGTGAGCCCCTTGCGGCGCTCTCGCCTGACGACGCCAGTTTGGCACCTCGGAGGGATTCAGTCAGCTTATCAACCTCTCCTGTGCCCTCTTTAGCCTTAGCCTGGTTGGGCGCAGGTGCCTTGCAGACAGTGTTCTTGTTCTTATCTGCGTCGGGAGGTGCAACAATTGGGATAGCCTTGCTAAACTTGCGACCACTCTCATGAGAACGAATGCTATCCCTGTCGCGACTGGAGCGGAACGGGTCAACCTCGGAGTGTTTCAGCTCAAATCGATAGTCAACATTTGGTCGGCTTGAAGGCTTATTGTGGTTATCGGCTTTGCTGTTTGCGGTCTTCTCAAGGGAAGGAGGATAGAAATCCTTGCCGTCGAACCTGGGCAAACCAGTTCCTTTGCCTGATGATTCACCCCAATAAACACGTCGAGCTTGCTTCTCCGCTTCAGTCAACTCACGTTCATAAACAAACTCGTGTCCACGATAGGTCCATGGATCTACACCCGGTGGGAAATTCCCAATGAGGTACGGCAACGATCGCCCATCCGCATTGAAGGGTACGATATAAGGGGCATTTCCATTGGCAGAATAGCCAGTCACGGATGGTATAGCCTCTCTACCTCCCTGTTGGCTATGGCCATATGACTGCTGTTGTTCTTGGGCGTCGTTCTTCACACCTAAGTATGGTTGTCCAGAAGAATTTGAAGAGCTGTTATCGCCGGAGTTTTGTTGAGTTTTCGAAGGCTTCGGGTCATGTTTCGGGTTCAGGGGCCTAGTGATAGCCTCCAGATATTTCTTCTGCTCGGCGGTCGCATCAGGCTGTGAAAATTTATGGACCAGTTCCGCTTCGAGTCTGTCAATGTGTTCTGTCGAATTGTCATTTGCGGTCGAGTTTATACCAACGGCCGCTCGGTTTGGCTTAGGGAACACTCTATTACCCGTACCAACATGTTGAGGCTGAGGGAACCTAGTAGCAGGAACGGGCCCACTCGACCTCTTAGAGCCGTGACGAGAAGAGCCAGTTGCCTGGGCATGTCGGATGCTCGGTGGTCGGGATGGTGTCCTGAAAGACGTGTTGCCCGAAGAAATGTGCCTGGGTGTTGGTTCCATGTTCGGGTAATGCATTGCCTCATACCGTATCTGCGAGTCCAGGGTTTGCTCAAACTGCTCGATAAGGGCTTGCACTCTCTTGGCTTGCGCAAACACCCAAGGCTCATCAATCTGATGTTTATTGTACTCGAGTTGATTGACGTAAAATTTCAGCGAACCCCTAAGCCCCTTAAGCTGCCTTCTAGTTATCTCGCTCGGTCTAATTGAGGAAAAATGAGGCACGGCCTCAGAAATAGGGGCAGGAGCAGGAGGTGGCGGAGGCGGCGGATGTGGTTGCACAGGGGCAGGCAAGTATTGCTGAGGAACGGGTGCTCTCTCGGGAACAAGTGGGTACTGGAGTTGGCCATCTGGACCTCCCATGTGCATTTCAGGGGCCGGATGGTTCATAGGCACCATACGAGCAGCAGCGTATGCTGGGGTTGCCAAGGCTCCATGTTGGAAGTAGGAGTTAGGAGCGACAGGGTGCATGGGACCTGGTCCCATTCCACCGTGTGGGAAGATCAGTTGTCCGTTGAAGTAGAAAGGTCGATTCTGATCAAATTGAGCCGGGGGCGAGATCTTGACTGGCGCTTGTCTGAGCTTATCCTCGTTCTTTTCCCTGCCGCTCTGCTTATATTCAACTCCAGCAACCTCAGTTCTCTGCTCACCTGGTGGGAGTGAGAGAAACTGCGCATCAGCAAACTGCGCGCCGGAGGGAACAAATCCGTAATGATAAGAAAGCCCATGTTGCACAGGGGTTTGCCCGGAAGGGTAGATAGGCATAGGTATTCCCATGTGATGGAAGACCATCGGAGGATGGACTGAAAACACGGGTGGAACCAAGGGGGGTGCCAGTTGGTTTTGAACCATGGGATAAGCAGGTTCGACTTTCAGTTCCTTTTCGACCATGCCCGAGTCCTGTGCCTGAACCTGAGGGTCAGTCGATGCTTGCTCCTTGTCCCATTTGGCGGTAGGAGAGGCGGATCCACGTGTATTGGGCACGATTCTGCCGCCGGCCGTAACACGAACATGAGTAGGTGAAACAACCGCCTTGAAGAATCTCTGGAATCCCTCACTATGCTGCTTGCCAAGGCCAGTTGGTGCTGGAATTGGCTCATTCGAAGTCACCTCGGAGCCAGTCCGGCCCCGGTATTTCCATTGCACTTCCGAACCCGGCTGGCGGGAATTCTTTTGGCCTCGAAAGACAACTTCTTCGCTCTCGGTAGATGAAGAGCTTATGCCCTTTTGCTTCTTAGAAGCTCTAGCCTGGGGCTCGGGTACATTGCCTTTTTCCTTAGTAACTACCCCATCTATACAACAATTAACAATAGGCCAATACCAGGGAGACCATGAAAGAAAATAGAGCGAGAGAGGAATCTACTCGAGGCACCTACCAATCTCGGGATCTGACTTGAGCTTCGTTAACAAGTCAGGGGAAGTGTCGGAGCCATTTGAGCCCCGAAGGCTCAGAAGCTCCGTCGCACTATAAGTGCGGGAATCCATCCGACAGTTCAGATAGGCAAAGACACAAAAGGTGCGTCTATGGTCAGTATCACGCCAGCAGAACAGTGTCGGAGACGAAGCGTATCGAATCGGGTTTATCGCAAAGTGTCTGGAAAGGAAGACAAGGACTGTAGAGAGCTGCACCGATTGTCTGTCCTGGTCAGCAATCCTCTGGGCGTCAAGTTGAGAAGAAATGAAATTCGGAATAAGCTCTGAAATGATGATTGGGACGTTCTGAGAGGGATCACCCTCATCTGCTACAAAAACCCTATGGCATCGACGGCTGGTTTTAAGGTAGAATTTGATCTCAAAAATGGTAGGGTTGGGGATAGGGACATCGTCAGCCTGGTTGTGTTTGAGCTTGGTAAATAGCCTACGGAGCCTCCGCCTGCGGCCCTGGGGGGATGACAATGGAGTGGGTGCTTGGATTGGCATATTGAATAAGAGCGTGGTATGGGATTGGGCTATAGATAGGCAAGTATAACAGTGGTCAATGGTCAATGGGAATGAAGTTAGCTGGTAATTAGCCCCGAGACTCGAACCCCAGGAGATTGAGTCCCATACGCAGTGTATCTGGAAGCGCACAGTGAGGTTTCCAATTGGGGAAATCCAGAGGCCAGAAACAGAAACAATTGCAGAGCCTCGAGGGCAGTATAGTATGCGCATTGAGCTGCTGAAAAGCGGAGAGGCGCGTCAATGGCAACCGGATGGGCTGTATGTGCTTGAATAGCAGTGAGGGTGAATGGATGCTGTAGACTTCTACCAAACCGAATGAAGTTTGCAGTATGTAGTGGCTAATAGAACGACAAGCACACCCTCAAGACCCGCATACATGCAGGTTAGGTTGATTTGAAGTGACCGCAGGCCACCAGTGCTTGCGGTCGTTGTCGACCGGGGGAACATGAGAATAAGTTATTGTGGTGATTGTAGTGTTGGGGTTTGGTGTTTGCTCGGATGTAGGAGGTGCTCGTAATACGAGCTGGACTCAAACTTACCAAAATATAGAAGGACAGAAGCGAGCGTCTGAGCAAAAGCAAATGTTAGTCATACAAGATCTTGAGCCCGATCTGGGGAGGCTTTGATGCAATCTGTCTCTCTCACTTCCGTTTCTGAGGGACAGACGTGAACGAAGCGGAGATGTGTAAACAGCAGGATGATGGTCGTGCGTGTAGAAGGCAACAAGAAGAGGTTCAGAGCTCTGGTAGTGATCGACAAGTGTGTGCTTCGGTGCTGTAGGGGAAGGCAAAGAGATATCACATACCTTCCAACTATGGTCTCACAAATGATGGAACAAGAAGTGACGCAACAAGCTGTAGAAGCCGCGTCGAAGTTAATACAGTGTATAATTTGATGTGAATGAACACCTGCAAGCGGATGGGTAAAGATGGGAGGCGACGGGAAGTTGTGGGTGGTCGCCGATGTTGTAAAAGTGCAGTTGCAACTTAAGTCAGACAGTCCAGGTATTGCAATGCAGATCTCTGTCCTCACATTACAAGTTTGTTTGCCAGGTAGATTAGGGCAGATAAAAGGAAACGCACAAGACGATATTTCAACATCAGGTTTTGATTGTTTTTATCGTTGTTCCAGAACAACAGTCAGTGGTGTTGAAAAGGCGATAAGGTTGGTATATTAGGAGGTATGTACATGTAGGTAGACAGGTACATCGTGAAGTTAAGGTACTTAAAGCAGCTTACCTAAGGTGTATGTGGTACTAATTTCGAACACTCTGAACAATACCAGTAGATACCGTAGATATGGAATTAGACCTACTTACGCCTATCCAGGGACCGAGGTGTTCAGGTGTAGATAAGTGCATACGTATATATTTACAGTGCCATGTGTCCTTGAAACAGCAGCTGCCTTCCCAGCCAGTTGGGAGGTCTTGAATATCTGCCTGTTCTCAAGTGCTGACTAGGTAGCAGTCATTAACATTTACAAATAATACGTCTTAAACTCCATGGTAGAGAACAAGAACAGCGAGGCATGCTAACCGCTGTTGCCCGGTTCTAAATCCAGAACTGGGAGCTTGTCTTGATCAGCAGAATATTTTTCCACTGTACGCACAAATATTAACGAACACTTATGCAGAAATGTAGCTTCTGGTCAGACTTTCCAAGGTCAATGGGTGTAACTTAAACAAAGTCTATGTCCCTATGTTGATTTTTATGCACTTCCTGCTATTAGTTATTTAGCTTTGTCTGCATGTCAAGACTGATTCACATAGAGATGCTAATAATTGTTTCCTTTTGTAGCATTGGTTGTGTACTCCAACCCTACCACCCACTGGTAAGCTATAACATATTAACGATAATATTGTCAATGAATAGGGACCTCCGGGCAGGTTGGAACCCAGCCTACTTCCATATGATAAAAAGACAGCAATCGATCATCAGGACAACCCCTGGCTATTCACTCAACTCCAATACCAATACCTAACGTACCGGTATTAATCATTCCACCTTGGTAATAAGCCCTGTATTACCTGCAAGATAATGAATACTTGAATCCCCATCAACAGCCCCCTAGATCCTTTGTGCAAGCAATTAGTCGGAAGATGGAGCATCCGAACCTTCTGAACATTCTAACTACTCAAGAGGATCATGCAACATCACACAGCACAGGTAACTTTTCTGCAAAAGCCCACACATGTGAAAGGGTGCCGTCCGATCATATTGTGTACAATTTATACTGGTCGTGCAAAATACAACCACAATAATGACACATTCATACAAATGTATGAGGGTATGTTGAATACCCGGAACAAATCCAATATACTTGTTGTGGCTAGTTCCCAGCGAGCAGTAAAAAGACGTCAGCTTTTCCTAACTTTGTATCATATATCCATCAAACTATATTTGTAGATGGATAATGACCATCGAGACTCAAGATCCGACTGCCCCCAAAGTGTATTATTAATTAATATCACACTAGGGTCGTGCGTCTGTAGAATATCGTGTTAGTTTGTACCATCGTTAGCAAGAGATGAGCTTCATTGCTTGCGAATACATACTTATATCTCTATCGAAGCTTTGAGTCCTTAGATAGAGCCAAGATACTAGTCACCTCCCGAGTTATCCCTAGCTGGTACGGTCCTCGTTCGGTTGTGGTGGTGGGTTCGGGATAGGGGGGTCTGGCGTTGGTGGAGGGCGCGGTGAGTTGTGTTTGTCTCGAACAGAATCATGAAACGTAGTGAAGCCATATATATTTCTTAGGACTCCTTTGTTCTGGCCGGCCATCATGTGCGGTTACACAGCTCTGCGGTTGTTGCTAGTTATTTAGCAAGGAAGAGAGTTCACTGGAGTTGCGCTGGATGGGAGAGATGGAGAAAGTCAGAAACGTGGGTAGGTTCGGCTCAACTTATATGTCTGAGTTTGTGTTCGGAGCCCGGTTATCGTGGGCCAAACAAAGACATAACGCCATCATGGCGAACCCACCGATGCCATAAAGGAAGGAGCTTCACCACGCTCAAACCCCCACGGGTATATCCACCAACGATCATACCTCGGATGGCACCACTCCACACGCGCCTGCGCATGAGATACTAAGACGACAAGGTGACCCGATGTTACGGCCTGCTTGCTTCATATAGCGAGATACCAGGGATGTGTAGGGTCGCTTGCCAACGAGCCCACGTGCTCAACGGACTGATCCGCAGACAGACAGATTGCTCTGCAACCCTCATAGGCTGCGATGAGTCAACTGGTGCCACAAAGACGTCGCGCACAGGCATTTCACTGGCTGGGCAGGGCCCGGAATCCTGAATGAGAGGATAACCCGTGGCCTGCTGACCTAGTCTGTACCGCATAGAGATGCGTCGCGGTCTTGGGAGAGGCCGGCAGGGTTTAACTACGAACCAAAGGTGACACGGCGCACGTCCTTCCTCCGCTGTCTGGCAGCTGTTGTGCGACCTGCTATCCCCGGCCTGCCGTTTGGAGGTTGGCAGCAGATAGCGCGCATTGAGGAGTTTTAAAGGCGGCTATCTCCACGAAGGAACGAGTGGATGACGGGTGGATGCGCGGACGACAAGATGAGTAATGACTGGCTGGAGCCTATCGCCCTCCCAAGGCCCTGACCCTGGATTGCGTCAAGCCTCCTTAGCACAGCGGTGGTATTCGCGTATTAGGTAGTCTCGGATGGCCGAAGCCGTATGGCTAAAGTGTCGATATTGAAAAGAGTAGTTCGTGACCACTCTACCGCGGTGGGCTCCCTCACCCAGGGTAAACTAGACCAAAGCTCGGGTTAAGCCTAGGTAGGGGGGATAGGATCACATCGGGCATTTCGTAGTTCACTGCACCCTCCCCATCTCTTTTTTTACCTAAGCAGTCAATCTTTGCTCTTTGCCGTTTCCTTAGCTAGGAGTAAGTTGCCAGGTAAGTGTCATATCATACCGTTTCCTGGCAACTAGCCCCGGGAACCATAAGCTTTTTCTGTTTCACGGAAATCCATCGGGTGGACACTCTTGGCGATCTACTTGGCCGGTGCACATCATTCGTGCTTATTTTCAATAAGATGAGCGGGTAATCTGTTGCATAGCCAGGTGCTGTATGTATGATGGGTTCGCTACCGCGATCCGAAGGCATGATAAAGGTACCGTCTGAGCGTTGGGATGCCTTGGGGCGAAGCTGCTCCTTTAGCATCGGGTACAAGGCATGATCGCCATATCTATTGCTTGTTTACATATGCTGATGCCCAGGAACTATAAAGAGATGCAAATTCCAGTTACCGACATTGGCACTTTATCTGTTTATTTGAAGCAGTGCTAAAGATAGCCGCAGGTGGTTCCACTGTTAAACGGAAGCTAGGTAGGTAAGTAAGAAATGCAGGTTCTTGCCAACTCTTGAGATCCTTCTGCCAAGCATTCCTTTTACCCTGTATCAATCGCAGTCCGCACTTGCCTGCATAAAATACATAGCATCGGTCCACAACGTAGGACCAAGTTAGCTGCTTGTCTCGGGGGGAAAGGTAAGTGGCGTTTTCAGCAGATGTTCCTGCTGTCTCAATGGTTCGGTTCGGTAGTATAGCGTGTAGAGTATTTGCTGGACAAACTCTATCTACCTACCTGGCTAGCTTCTGTTAGGTACCTAAGTAATTGGGGCTTTCCAGTGGTAAGAATCAGATGTCGTTCAAATACACCAAGTAACTCCCGTTCTCGCGTCTCTTTCTATCTTCCGTTTTCAAGTTTTTGGCAGCGCCAATAGCAAGCGACCTCTATTCTAACCTGGGCATCCTACCCGATAGGTTCTCCTTTGGACAAATCATTATTGTTGCCTTATTGGTCCAGGTGCACCCGTTTCACATATGCAAGGATTCTAAGCGAGATCTATATGGTGGTTGCGAATAGGTAATACTAAGCTTTCGCCGTTCATGCTTACCCGCATGTACTGCTACTTCGTGTCTAGCCGATACTAGTGGTTTCTAATAATGGTAGATGTACACTGATGTAATTCCCACATCATCTCATGCAGTAGGCCGCATCGAAAACGTCTATTCGGACATACCCTTTTCGGGTAGCCGCTGTCCGTTGATTTACTATATCTCGCGCTGTTATACCCAGCCGTCCCAGTAGCCAGTCGTCCACCCTAGATGATAAATAAGGTTAACGGAATCTTCCGGTGTGGTGATACTAATGGTAAAACGAGGGCAAGGGTCCCATTGCTCTTGCTAAGGGCTGTCGGGTCGGAAGATATCTGCTAATACGAGGAGTTTGTTTGTCCGTCACGTCCATGCTGCTTTGACTTGCGAGAAGTGACTGGATACCTAGGTACGTTACAAACTCGATGACAGAAAGCACGGACGTATGCGTATAGCCTTGATTAACTACCCAGGTAGATATGCATTCAATTAAGTTCTACTGCTGAGGCAAGCAAACAACACCCCAACGCGAAAACTCCGTGCTACCCTAGATGTACAACGGCTGGCGTCTATCTCCGATGACCAAGCAGCCTTTGTCTATAGTGCCAAATATACCAATACATTGCCATCCCGTCTAATTCTAGTTCACGTCATCTTTCCAGCGCGTACGGCCACTCAGCCGCTCATCGCTCGTGTCACGCCCAGCGCCACCATATTTGCTTTCCTCTTCTTCCCACTGTTGCCGCTCTGATGCCGCGCGAGCCCGGAAGGCCCTCGCAAACCGCCAAGCTTCTGTGTCCGCTAGGTTCCATGCTTCCACGACCTCCCGGATTCGCACGTCACTCTCCACCTTGCTCTTTTCCACTTCGCGAGCTTTCCTAAGAAGCTCGGGCTCGCGAGCCAGCTCATCTTCGGGAGCAATAGGCCCATCACCGGGATCATGTATCGGCTTCGGCCGACGCTCGGGACCCGGAACTGGTGGCTCTGACTTGCCGTCATCCGTCACATTCTTAGGAATTGCGAACCCAAACCACCAGTCGGCGTCTTGCGGCGCGGTATCCTCCTCGCTTGCCAGCCAAAGCGACCGCGATGTAGCATATTCCGCAGCTACCGTGTCTTTAAACGTAACGACTCGTGCTGACGCACTGATGCCAGTCCCAAGAACCTCCTGGAATACAAGGTAAAGCCAATGGTCGCGATCAGTTTTTCTTCTGATGTACGAAACATATATGTCGTCTCTGAAGGCGTTGAGGACTTGAAGCGTATAAGGGTGAGGGACAGTTCCGATCGTATAGGTACCCGTTCTGTTCCGGTACCGAGCCGGTGTCGAGATTTTCATTGGATATGATGACACACATGGCGTGCATTTAAGAAGGTTTGGCGGACATGATGCGGGAATTGGTGACTCGTGACAAGTCGCGAGTCGCCGAGCTAAATCCAGAGCTGGTTCGATCATAGTCGTTGTGTGTTTAGGTAGCGGTTTGAGCACGGCAATGCCGTCGTTGAAGAGGTCCTGCCACGTGTTTTGTAGGTGGTAATTCATAAGTAGATTCAGGCTTTGTAAACTCTGTGCATGATTAACACTCCCTCCCTCGGCCACCTTTGGATATAGCCTTTCCACAGTTTTTCGATCGTAGTACGCGATAGCCTCATGTGATGGGTCGACCCGGAAGACATCACTAGGCACAGCAGAGATGAGATCTTTGGCGGTTTTCTTTTGCCGATTTTTAAGAGCCTCGGTCATGACCTCGACTATCTTAGCTTTAGGGCCCGCGAACAGTGCCCCGCCGAGGTCTTCCCATCTTGTTAATTCTGGATATTCGCCTCTTCGCAAGAACGTTAACAACGTGTCCTGGTGTGGCCCCATAGGAAGGAGTAAATGGTGGGCAAGAAGACCTCCGCCCATACTGCAGCACTCATCAATACTTGCCATCTCGGAGTAACGCCCAATGTCATGGCCATATAAGCCACGTATTCTCGACAAGGCCTACTTACTTATCCCAGGCAAGCCACCTGATCATATCCTTCTTCAAATTGGGCTCCATCTCAGCACCCTGCATCTCGTGGTAGAGAGGATTGTTCATTGCCTCGGCAGCGCTCAAAATAATGGGCTTGAAGCCCTGCGCCCACCAAGCCCGCCTCCAGGTCAGAAGGAGAGCACCCTCGGCCTCTTTCGTAGCGGTATCTCGCTCTATGGTGGGGTCGTAGTAGCAATATATCGGGGTTCGATCCCTAAGGGGTGGTAGAAGCGATCGACTTTCGTCCATCGTCGTGGCAGAGGAAAACGGGCTTCTCCAGTTCCAATTGGAATACCACGAACTTCCGCCATAATTCGAATTCTTTTGCTCCGGTGGCCTGTGCGATGCCGGTTTGAATGGATTCAGCTTGTCCGTATACTTCGGCAAGTTGAATTCTGAGTATTTCGGTAAGGATAACTTGTGGTCGGCTAGGGACTTGGAAAGGGTCGAGCTGGTCGGCACGCCGTTCGGTAAGGTGAAAACGAGTGTGAATAAGGCAAACACACCTAGGCAGACTAGGAAGAAGGATATCCGGCGGTGGCTCATCCGAGCCACGGGGCCGTTTTTGGCCATATCGGCGATATTAAAACAAGTAGTAGCTAATTAAGTTGAGAGAATGCTAGGCCAAGGATCTCAGATGAGTCACGGAGCTTGATTGGCTGTATTAACTAGTGATTGCCAATCAGGGGATCTGGGTATCTGGAAACGAGTGAACAGAAAGCATGTCCTCTATCAATAGAATGTACGTATAGCTATTGGGATACCTAAGCAGGTACTTGAAGCATCAGTGCGACCAAAATATGCAGTTGAGCCCCTAGAGTTCTAGCCGTATCGGGAGAAAATTAAGGTCAGGCACGTTTTAACGAGGTCGCGTCGGGTCTAGATTGCCTAGATGGCCGGCAAGTGGGGTCTTGGGAGATACAAGGTTACTAGTAACTACATAGTACCTAATCCCCGCTCTCTATTTAAACAAGGCATGCACAACTTTAGGTATGTCATCTAATCTAAATTTCCGATCGAAACAGTAAAAAGTGGTAGGAAAGTAAGTATAGTATAACTTATCAATAACTCTGACTATCTACAGATTACTTACATAAAATAGGTTTCGATTAGATAGATATGGTGGCCCAGCTATATAGGTTAGTAACAGGGTTATTTCGTAAGGAACCCCCTAAGCCAGTCGCCAGTTGAACTCCCTAGATGCCTAGCCTACCCGGTAGATGTTCACTGCTTACCTACCTACCTACCTATGTGTTTTGAATTGGATACAAGTGAACCAGCGTTGTCATACATGTGTCGGGCGAGTATCTAGGGTAATTCTGTGTAAGTTTTCCCCACAGGTGCCGCAGGATTCTATTTTAGAATGAGGTCGTAACGGAGCACTATAGATAGTGTGGCCCTTCCAGTCTTCGGTAGTTGTCTCGAGATGACATCGTCGGTGAATTATCACAAAGATTAGCTGGAGAACTATCTTATACATGGCCCTCCTTTGGGGTAGGTTTGATTTGTATTCTATTTCTAACAAGAGTCTACGCCTGCTTTTTAAGGAATCGTGCCATGTCTGTAAGCCGGCTACAGGGAATTACCATACTATTAGCTTCCCTGGTGGTGGGGTGTAATGGAAGTTAGTATATTTGATTTGCTTTCCTTATCCATTCTTCATAAGTGACGTAGTCTCTTGAGTTACATGGTAGCACGGCTACGGGCCCAACTCTGTGTTTTGACCGTACCTAGCGGTATCGTATTACGGTTTAACTTAGACGTGGAGGGTTTAGAGTGCGGCTGGGTCATACACTTCACACCGAGAAAAGACATCTAAGGCAGCTAACTGCACAAAATATGGGGAAAATGGGGGGGGGGAAGAGGGTATAATGTCCTTGCTTAAGCGGCGACATGACTACGACGTTATAAGGCTTGAGATGCGTTTTGTTCTAAGACCATTTGGCTCTAACGCCGTAAGAAAGCATGACCAAGAGGCTGGAATACGTAAGACCATACTGATTATTGCTATTGGAAAAAGTATGATATATATATTGAGAGACTCCTAGTTGTTCATCTCGTTTACACATTCGTGTTGGTAGGTACCTGAGAGAGGTATTTCATGCCATAATGTTCCATGGCCCTGATCTTAATGATAGTCGCACAGACCAGTAGCAGACCATTGAATTCGTTTAAAGGATGGCTTTGTATGCTTACTAAGTGGGTAGGTACAATGTACATAACTATGCTGTGCCCATTGATGTTATAGCACCATGATTGGACCATAAGCATTCTAACACTCCGCTATGCATATCAGTCACGTGTCGCCCTTAATTGCAGTTGCCCACCAAACCACCAAACGAACATTTGTAAAATTCATATTCGGCCCCTCCACCATCAATCTTCACTGCATCATCCACAGCAACACCATACACAGAAGACAAAATGGCTCCCGCTGCGACTGGTGCGAAGAAGCAGAAGAAGAAGTGGTCCAAGTATGTTGCCAATAAATCTATCGTTCTATGATCTCGGGCTGACTTGTTTAATTTCACAGGGGCAAAGGCATGTATCTCTGATTCTCCGTACAATGCGCATCCCATCGATGATAGCACACACATCCGATACGACTTGAAAAGAATTACCACCTCGATCACGGATCACAGCTAACAAGAATTACACTACAGTCAAGGACAAGGCCCAGCACGCCGTCCTGCTCGACAAGACCACTTCTGAGAAGCTCTACAAGGATGTCCAGTCTTACCGCCTCGTCACAGTCGCTACCCTCGTCGACAGACTAAAGATCAATGGCTCGCTGGCTCGGAAATGCCTGAAGGATCTGGAGGAGAAGGGTCAGATCAAGCCCGTTGTCACTCACAGCAAGATGAAGATTTACAGTATGCCGTACTCGGAACACTCCATATTGGAGTTTTTTTTTTCTCTGGAAGTTTATTAACGCTATATAGCTCGGGCCGTTGGTGCCTCGGACTAAGCCACCCATCTCACGATACCACGATGACGAATTATCGGTCAACTAGAATTGTTGACGGATTAGAAGGACGGGGACAGGGAATTTGACGGATTCGGCCTTTCATCCTCGGCGCAGCATATGGGTCGGTCACGGTAACGAACTTTTCAGTTACATTCAGATAGGGTTCGAATACAAATACCCTGAGAATTCTGCAAACACGTATCTTCGTACCGAGTCTCGCGCAAGTCACCCTTCTCCATCATGTCCGGAGAACATTTGGACATGAGTGAAGAGCCCCGTTCCCTAGGTGGTGTTATGGTGGTTCACCGAGTTCGCGGGGAATTCGCAATCAAGGCCCTGCGCATCTCTTAAGAAGCCGATACAATTAAGCCGGAAGGCAATAGACTCGAGTTGCTTCTACTATGACGTAGTTCGATACCGTGATTTGTCCTGAGATTGGTTTGATACGTTGCGTGTCTGACCCTAACAAATTGCACTCCATTACATCAGGTGCACCTTGGACGTATAGACTTAGGCAGGACCTATCTATATACTGGTTGTACTTATGATACTATGGTTACCTGGTCCGATTGGGAGCTAGTTTGGCGCCGGGCCATCCCCGTGGTCCGGCGCCGGTTCGCCGTGTTATCACCAGTTTACATGGGCATCTGAAGGTAATCCACATGTAGCCCAACTAGGTCGTCCTGGCCATTCGGGTCAGGAATAACCGCCGAGATGAGATTCTTTGGTGCAGGTACCAACTCCGGATAGATATCGTGATACCTGTAGCAGAATAACAAAGCGTTCTGGAAGTTCGAGGAAAGCTTGGTAGGTTGTGGACTGCTCCACATATCAGGAAAAAGAGCCTTATGATCCTGGCTCTAAATAATAAAAGCATGTATCGGTAGACCTCGAACTGCAATTTGCAGCTGAACGTATTTCCTGATGGTGTAGGTACACTGTGCCCGATTCGTGTAAAAGGCAAACCGCCTTAGATGCGTGGTTAAAATTTGGGAACGGGGACCCCCTGAACTTGGGAGACATTACTGTGGGGGTTAGTGAATTAACGAGTGATTTCTGAAGAAGCCTACCTTATTATAGATAGGGACTTGTAGGAATTTCTGACCGAAGTAACGGGGAAGAAGTACGTACCTACTGCCTGTCCCATCCTGTGGACCGAAAGAAACATGAATCACGCAGAAAGAAGAAACTGATGTTAGCCTCCGTGAACTTAGTTGTTTTTAAAACACAGTACGTGGTGATTTCACGTCGCGTTATTTCTCAACCCGTTCTACAAATGGGCAGAGTCGTAAATAATTCAATACCTACCATATATCTATGCTGTACATATACATTACCTATTTGAGACCTGGTGTAGTAAATGTAGGAGGCTGACAAGGGATATGACTTAATTACCCCTGGGGCCCCCGGGTGTCTCCTCTTTTTTATCTTTACTGTAGTTAGTTTGAGAAAAATTTTGATAGTAATCTACATACCTTCCTTTACCTCAACCACGAGGTTGATAAGTAATACGTAACAAGCAAACATATTCACAGGCAACCTCTAGTCTTTTAGCAGGACAATGCACTGGTGGATACTTATACATAGGTAGGTGTCTAGAAACACCTACACGAGCACAACCGTACTGGCTTGCATATGTACCTAAGGTACTGATCTCTGCATATATAGTCAGAAGATAGTAAATAAGCTTACCTACCAAGTAAAACATCACAACATCTCTAAGTAGATATCTCCTATCTCAAGGGTTTAACTGTAAAACAATGATATCTACCTAGTAGCAATGGGACCCAAAGGTATCATCACGGTCAGTTACGCCCCTAGGCCGTGCCTGCCTCACGAAGTAAATAAAAGCCAGAATGCAAGCTTCGAATTGGAAGCATCTTGTAATCATACAGGTACCTCAGGTGGCTGTGGATTGCCCGCTAATCTACTGTAGGTCCCCATGTACTTAGAGGGAAAGCCAAAATAACACCGGGACTGCCTACATACTTACTGGTGATAACAATATTCGGCCACCTAGTCTAGACTGTTGTAGGCAACTTGTCGGTGACCCTCGATTGGTTCCGTACAATTCCGTAGATGTGGGGCTTACTACCAGAACAGTAGCTAATCTCGTAGCGCAGATTGGCCAAGTGGCCAGTGCACCGGGTCAACCGTCGAAACTTCTGCCAGAGCGCTAAAAGGTTTTTACTCCCGGCCTTTCAAATATCACTACCTCCCAACTTTTTCTTCCCTTCAACATCTCATCCTCTCTCATACCCTCTCCACTCCCTATTTACACCATCAGATCACCATCGCATTCGCAATGGCCACAGAAAAGCAGACCGTCCTGGGGATGGTAAGTTCAAGCCCTCGCCAAGCCAAAATCCTGCAATCCTGGATGACCTGCTGGTACGATTGACAAATTCGTCGCGTGCGACAACCATCACATATTGGGGAATCAATTGACCAGCGAGTGTTGCGACATTCATGGCCGCATTGATACGCCTTGACTGATGTTGTCAATCATCGATGATACGGTCGAGTAGATCAGACCAAGCTTGTTGCCGGTTGAAAGGAGAAAATTTTGAAAAAACAAAATGCCTCGTTGCCAAGATTGGAGATGCTAACAAATTTTTTTTCTATCGCAGCCCCCCTTCGTTGCAGACTTCCTGAGTATGATCACATCGCAATCTTTCGACGCGCAATCGATATTAAACTAACAATGCCTAGTGGGTGGTGTCTCTGCCGCTGTCTCGAAGACTGCTGCTGCTCCTATCGAGCGTGTCAAGCTTCTGATCCAGAACCAGGTACGTTCATCGCCTCCATGTCGTCAAGCTCAGGTTTCCCAATAGCCTTCGCGGCCTGATATGCAAAATGTGATGGTGTGCGATTAGTATATTGACTTGTGCCACAGGATGAGATGATCAAGTCCGGTCGTCTTGACCGCAGATACGCCGGCATCGGTGACTGCTTCAAGCGCACAACTGCCGATGAGGGCATCATGTCTCTATGGCGTGGCAACACTGCCAACGTCATCCGATACTTCCCTACCCAGGCTCTGAACTTCGCCTTCCGTGACAAGTTTAAGGCCATGTTCGGCTACAAGAAGGACAAGGATGGTTATGCCAAGTGGATGGCTGGTAACCTGGCCTCTGGTGGTGTAAGTCATCCCCTCTGTTTTTTTAATTATATCTAAATCTGACCCTGACGCCAGGCTGCCGGTGCCACTTCTCTGCTTTTCGTCTACTCCCTCGACTACGCCCGTACTCGTCTTGCCAACGACGCCAAGAACGCCAAGGGTGGTGGTGATCGCCAGTTCAACGGTCTTGTTGATGTCTACCGCAAGACCCTTGCTTCCGATGGTATTGCTGGTCTGTACCGTGGTTTCATGCCTTCAGTCGCTGGTATCATTGTCTACCGTGGTCTCTACTTCGGCATGTACGACTCGTTCAAGCCTATCGTCCTCGTCGGTCCCCTCGCCAACAACTTCTTCGCCTCGTTCGCTCTCGGCTGGTGCGTCACCACTGGTGCCGGTATCGCCTCCTATCCTCTTGATACCATCCGCCGTCGCATGATGATGACTTCTGGTGAGGCCGTCAAGTACAATGGTACTTTCGATGCTGCTCGCCAGATCGTCGCTAAGGAGGGTGTCAAGTCTCTCTTCAAGGGTGCTGGTGCCAACATCCTTCGTGGTGTTGCCGGTGCTGGTGTACTCTCCATCTACGATCAGCTCCAGGTCATCCTCTTCGGCAAGGCCTTCAAGGGCGGCTCTGGTTAAATACCCTAATATACTAATAGACCGGGGTGATACGGGTGGTGTAATGCAGAGGATGGGAGATCTGGGTGGTTCACCTAGGGTTGGTAAAATGATTGTGATGAAGACTGCGGCGGATGGTTACAGATCGACATCACATTGCTGTGGCGTTCTGGAACAAATTGATTTTGCGGCATGGGCTGATAGACGAGGCACATTCCCCTACCTGGAGCCTTGTTATTCGGCTTCCGCTGTAATTTAGACCCTGCAATTCCCTTGACTGTATTCTTTCTGCTTGCGTCCTCTCCTTTCCTCTTGGATCTTCAAGTATCCTCGGCCTGTACCTTCACAACGATACATGCGACGTCTCATAGATTTCTAAATGCACGTGGTTTTCTGATTTAACTCGTAGCTACTTTTGTGAATTCTAATTGTGACAGACTGGTATCGGTCTTAACATTATCGATTTTGCCTACACGTACTAAGGTTCCCATCCGATCATTGATGGCGGCCCGATAGCAGTTGTTGACACCTGGGTACTCAACGCGTCTTGGGTGCACTCCTAAGCAGGGCCCTGCGACGCGTAAATGATAACCTAAGAAATTTAAGACATTTTAGATATCTTGATCTATCCACGGCTTTCTAATTCCTAAGGTTGGTAGCACATCCGATTGTGTGTGATTAAGCAGTCCGCGCTATCGTTTCTGCCATCTTTGGAATTGACAATCTGACACAGAAGATTTCTTCATTCTGCTGCCTCTTATGTCATCCAAGCATCCCTCAACCGGCCCTTCTCGCGGACGTCCTCGAGGCGGGGCCAGCTCTGTTCGACAGACTTCTAATGCCGGCCCAGCATCTACTGGAAAGGGGCAGAAAGCAATATCATCGCGCCCACGAAATCAGATCTCGAAATCCCCGCAAATAATTCCGTCAGGCAAAAGGGATGTTAACCCTTTTTCCGACGAGGACATACCCCAGGGGCGGCGGCGGACGGATATCGATACGGGCAGGGGTAAAACCAGAGAAGAGAGACTGAACGAAGATGACGACGAAGACTTGGAAGATGAAAAAAGGACTATACCGCCTGAGCTACTCACGCGCATTCTCCACGAGTTTTTCGAGAAAGATGGCACACGCATCTCCAAGGATGCTAACAAGGCTGTTGCGAAGTACATGGACGTCTTTGTGCGCGAGGCCATAGCTAGGACGGCCGTGGAGAAGGGTGTCGGTTTCTTAGAAGTGAGTTCAATCCATGGCGCTCGGGTGTCGGGCATGCGCTTATCTATACTCTCTTGCGTGAATCTGATGCTAACAAGAGACTCCTAATCTAGGTCGAGGACCTAGAGAAAGTTGCACCTCAGCTCTTGATGGACCTCTGATAGAAGACGACACTGCGCATGCGTACACGAGACTATGACTTAACGACTTAACGAACGTGACGAGACATGTCTGCAACGAGCTCGACTTGAAATATACTGAGCATTCGATTATGGCGCCATAAGACCTTACTCGGGTCCCTCATATCAGAACTGCTCAGCATAGGGCTATCGCTGGTATCAGTCAGGGAAAATACAACCGGCATGGAATGGTGTAGCCCATCTAGTCTAGTCCTCGGGGTGCCATGCTTATTTGGGGGCTTTAGTAGATCTGATCTAAAGTGCTTGGCAAGTCATACTATAGGCGAGCCAACCAGCGGATGCGACTGTCTGGTCGATTTACGCTCTGACCGGCAGTAGCTTCACCATCCTGCGTAGCATGGTGATCGACTATCACACCTCAGCATGCTAACATCGGGTCGGCAGAAGTTGAGATTTGAGCGATGAAGGGATAAGACGAGGTGTATTTTTGGTATTCTGATATTAACCAGCCGAAGATTAGCTACCTAGTTATCCAACTATCGCTCACTCCGGCCCCTAGGTGGAACTATGGAAGTGCCACGGGGATGTCAAGTTCCTGCCATGACCAGATAATGTGGCGAGCACAGCACGACCTACTTACAACGCCTTTGTCAGCTACATGGCGATGAAGTGTCTACCTCGTATGAGAAGCCCGGGGCCCCATAGTATTGAGGGGGCATCTAGTTTTTCGATACAAAATCGAGGGTGTTGCTCGACGATCAAGCTTTCTCTCATCTTCGAAAGAAATAGAAACGTAGCGGTGATCGCCCTGGCTGCTGTCCAGCCTCGCCAGACTTCGGGGCACAAACTGGAAGCGCTTCCAAGTCTGGACAGTTTCGCGCAACCCAAGCAGGGGCAGCTAGAGCTACTATCCTTGGACCATGGTCAATTGTAACACAACGTCCGGCACTCTCATCATTCTCCTTACGATGCGGCGTTGGTTTTTTACATGCCATAGGCAGATAGAACATGCTTTTTCCAAATGTTCACTTCAGCCAAGTTGGCCAAGTCTCCACAGCGGTAATCCTTCCAGCTCTATTAATTGACAAGTTCTTTGTTGTTTCTTGTTTCAAGTTGCAGTAGATAACCGCGTATATTCTAAGCATTCATCTAAGTACTAAACTAGACCGCAGTAAATGCAGGTTATGGAAGTGGTCTGGAGCTGAATTACATGGATTGTTGTTTAGTGAAACTTGGGGTACAAATGGAGAATGGGCTTTTCAGCTCCGTAGCCACCTAATAGACTATGTAACTAACAACGTAAGATGTTGTTGGAATGCATTTTCCGTATTCAGGAGCAGGACTGTCGTTGTTGTCTACTAGTAGGTAAACAACGTACTGGATAGGTAAACAAGAGATTTGGGGGGCATCAGGGGTGAAACGGGACTGGTTTTGTAGTTGTCGCAACAGGGCTGTTGCCGCTGACGATGAAGCACCTCCGTGTCCGGAGGGGTGGTAGGGGCCATTAACCCCTGATAGGATACCCCTGTCATTCGTACTCGGCAGCTTCCGACTCCTATGTAGATAACTTTGCTTTGGTTTGAGTTTACGTACGAAGATACAGATGTAAATGCTTGGTCAAATTCAACACCAGTCTATTGTTCCCTTGAGGCAACTCATCATCTCTGCCAACCATATAACGCCTGAACGATTAGAAAGTATTATTTTACACGTTCTTGGACGGCTACGTCCGTTCCTACCAGTAGAACCAAATGTAAAGTAGGTAGAAATGCAATATATGCTGGTTAAGCTATAGATAGCTACTATGCTACGACGTTGCTAGTGTTATTAATAACGACGCCTCGGAGTACGGCTGTGATGCCTCTTCCAACATCGTCACTAACCGCCGAGGCCCCCAAACGTCCACTGAGACTTGTGGCTTGGCCAGGCTGTTTCAATAGATCTTCCAATCAATTGTGAGGGAGCAATTTCGGAGAGGGAACGGAGCCGACTACCTTATGGTCATGGGTATGGTGGTTTGCCAGGTTGCTGGTTGCTGGTTGCTGCTGGTCAAGCGGGGCGTTTCTCAAGATGCAGGGTCGTGGTGAAGCAGCGAAAAACAAGCGTGTTTCACGGATCTCTCAACAAGAACCCTGGACGGATCTCAGACGTTGGCGAAGAGGCTACAGGGGGCCGGGCTCATCGAACATCAGATGGCGGCGATCCTTCATCTGCTCGTCCTATGATGGTCTCCCTTTTCCGGCTTTATTAAAGCCTTCGTGCCGCGCCTTGCTTGTAACGAAGACTGTTTCTTCTTCTCATCACACATTCAATTCCATATACTATAGTCTACCATTCGGGACTTTCCTTTTCCTCTTTTCATCTCTTTTCTCTCTTTCGTCACCTTAATCTTCGTCAGGCTAGTCCTACCACAGCGCGAGTCGCTTTTTTATAAACGAACCATTAACAATACCTTTCTTGCCTTCGCATCCTACGGAACGCTCGTTCATAAACCCACTCGAGTCAGTCATTCAGACATACCAGAAAAAAAAAACAAAATCAACAATGCATTTCACAACCGGTGCCACCATCACAGCCACCGCCCTCATGGCGGGCCTGGCCTCAGCGCAAAAAGTGCACGTCGTGTCGGTGTCGTCGAGCAGCGGGGCCAAGATCTTCACGCCGGACAACCTCAAGGCGGCCGCGGGCGACATGGTGCAGTTCCAGTTCCTGGCGGGCAATCACAGCGTGGTGCAGTCCAACTTCGACAACCCGTGCACGCCCATCCAGCAGCACGTCGCCAACGCCACGGGCATGTACTCGGGCTACATGGACGTCCAGGCCAGCGCGAACACGGGCAATATCCCCACCTACACCATGATGGTCAAGGATGAGAAGCCCGTCTGGCTGTACTGCTCCCAGGCGAAGCACTGCCAGGCCGGTATGGTCATGGTTGTGAATGAGAAGTACGTTTCCCCCCTACTTATATCACTTCACGATGTCCATGACATGATGCTAACTTCTCTCTAGCACCGCCGCCAACTCCTCAAGATCCCTAGACGCCTTTAAGAAGCTCGCCGCCAGCGCGCCCCAGACCCTCGACCCCACGACCGCTCCCAACGCGGACGGCACCGGCAGCGAAGACCCCTCCGGCACCCCCATCGGCGGCACCACCAGCTCCGTCCCGTCCCCCACCAGCAGCACCACCCCCAGCGGCAATGCCGGCGCCATGGTTTCTGTATCGGCCTGGACGGGCCTGTTCGGCTTTGCCGCCGCCGCTCTCATGCTGTTGTGATTGTGAGACGACAATTAAGCTCAGAGAGGGGGGGCGGGGTTGGGAAGATGGCAGCTCGCACTTGGTTACTTGCTTGCACCGCTATCTCCTTACAGCCCAAAAGGATGGCTTGGTTCTAATACTGTACAAAAAAAAGGGAAGACGTACCAGGAAGACAAAGCAGAGCTCGCTGCGCGGGTCTTCATAAAGGAAAAAGGAATGGTCTGGCAGTGTTGGGGACTTGAATGTTTTATTATAAGGTATCCATACCTTACTCTCTGGCATGTGTGCTCGTTCCATTTCGGCTGGCTTGGCAGGAGGAAAGCAAGAAAGAAGGTTGTTTTTCTTGGATGCGTTTAGATGTCTTGCGAAATATGGCTACTCTTATTAGCCTTCGCTATTTATTTACATTAAGATAATATACCCATGAACCTGCAGATTTGGTGATATTGGATTATTTTATGTGATGTCCGCTCTTCCCTTGCTTTATTCCTTTCGTTGAGTGGAGGCTGTTTATTGAGTTGAGCTTGTAAGATACTTGTTCTTATATTCTGGTAGCATGAAGTTGGCCGAATTATCTCAAACCGGTTATTATGCCCATACGCAACGCTCTAGGTTAAGGAGAAACTTCCCAGTGGCTTCAAACTGAACTCCTTCAATAGCAGCTCATAAAAGTGTGGCTTGCGGAAATGATACGAATTGGCTTCTTCAGTCCAGATACGTATCCCCCCTAATAAACTAGGAAGAAAACCCGCAGCGCAACATTCTATTCACTTATTCAATTATTATTATTCCGTGGGTATAGTGCGTGATCTCCGCCCCTTGGCCGCGGATTTGCACAGCTTCTTCCGGGGCTCGCGCTCAAGCCAGTCCTTGGGCCTCTTCACGTAGCCGACCTTGGGGTACTTGGGGCTGTTTTCGAAGAAGTTGACCCAGTGCAGCAGGCCGTCGTGGACGCGCTGCAAAGCGTCGGCGCGCTCCTTCTCCTTCAGCGCCGCCAGCTCCTCCGGCCTCCAGTGCGAGTCCACGGCCGGGTCGTCGAGCGGCAGGTACATGTCCTCGACGCCGCGCATGTCCGGGGTCCGGTCCTCGGCGAAGCAGCCAGTCACGTAGCTCCGCGCCGCGTCGACGCCCGCAAAGTATCGGTACGAGCCGTCGGGCCCGTAGGTGCGCCGGTTCGAGGACACGTCGTAGATGGTCCCGTTGATGGCGAGGTAGAGGGGCTTCGTCTCGTCTGTGCCGTCGTAGGCTGCCAGCTCTTCGGGTGTGAGGTAGATCGGACCACGCTGCTCAAAGATAATCCCGTATGGTCAGCTAAAAAGTACCCTCCTAGTAGCTAGTTTCACACATCGAGAGGGGAATGGCGTACGAATTTCGCTGCCCACCAGTCCTTCTGCAGATATCTAGGCGGGTGCTTCATGCCCCAGGTGAAGCTCTCGCCGCTCGAGATTAGATAGCTCAAAGCGCACGATGCGAAGATAAGGAACGAGATGACTCGGAGCACGTCGACCCAAGGGCTGTATTCGTCATCCTCTTCTTCTATCTTGTCCTCGGGCGACCGGTTCTTCCTCTTTTGTAACCGGGTTAATTCCGCTTCCTCTCGCTCTCGCTCGATTTCCTCGGCTTCCGATGTGTCCACCTCTTCGACCTGCGGCGGTATCTTCTCTTCTGTGGCTTGCGCTTTACGCTGGCGCACGCCACCGCGAGTCGTCGTCATTGTGGAATGATATGTGTGGTCTCTCGTCGGTAGGTGGACGTTTAATAGAGGTAGGCAGATCTAGACGTGGGAATGTATACCGATTCGAACAGTGGAATCCGAGGTTAGGTATTTAAAGTAGAGCAAGTCTAGTAACTCCCCAAGCTTAGCCTCAAAGCAATACGTATATGTGGCATCATATCGAGTATCGTCAGCTCCCTGTAAGATAATACGGTCCGTCCCCGAACCGGAAGCTTGCTGCTACTCCCAATACCGTTTAATACTTGCTTTCCTGCACGGTAAAAGTTAACCTCTAATAAAGCGGAAGCTGGCGATCCGTGGTTGCCGCACTGGTGTCAGCTGGCGTATCGGGGCTTGTCTTTTGGTAAATCTGTCTGATCCATGGATGTCCTAAATTGTCCAATTGGTATATGCTGATTGGCTGGACTAATAACAATTTTAGTTGCCTACTTAGTTAGTCTAATTTTGCCTTTAAAAGGGCAAAAAAAGAGTCAAGTCCGTTTTATGTAATGAGCCATTGGCTCCCGGTTGAGATTATCACATAAAGGAGGAAAGGCCCATTCAGGTGGAACCCCGAGCAATACATCTAAACAGTCATAGATACCTGCCATACAGCAGTACACCATTTGACGATTGAAATTTTGAAAGTTAATCCATAATAGCACAATGAAGCTGGTAAAAGAAACCTGTAAGGGATTTCAGGGTCTTTTGGAGGTATAAGTAAGTCATAGGTTGCCAGAAGTAGCGGTGATGCTGGCTACTTAAGTGTACAGTTTGAGACTCTATCTTTTTTGTCCCATATGTGCAGTCCTTGAACCAGGCGTAGTTGAAAAGAGCAGGATTCCAAGTTATCGTTTACGCCAAATAAAAGGGCACAGCTTGGGAGGGGCCAGTACAGCAATGGTGCACTTGATTTCAGGTGGAAGAATATGAACGGACTACAGGTACAGCTGTAGGTAGATTGATAAGCTAGAGATATTATTTAACAAATTGCTATGGCCTTTGCCCAGTATTCTTGTAGTTCCGTGAAGAGTTCATTGAAATGGTTCAAAAGTTTTGATTGAGCTGGGCAGCTGGCGGTCAGATGGTTTGACAAAGGCCCACAGTGGCAGGTATCTCGCAGTACATTTGAGCCCTAGCGCACCCACCACCAACTCCCTCGCTTGCAAATCCATTTTACACCTTACCTCTTGCCGAAGTCCAGCCGGCCAAAACTTCTGTTCTGCACCTCAATATATCGCGACGGCTCCCCACCAATTTCAATCCATTCCTACATTTGCGAGCCAGCCACTGCCCAACATGTCTGACAACGGCGAGATTGAGGTCGAGTCCAGCACCTACCAGGTCCTTCCCAAGGATGTCACATCCGAGATTGGCAGCATCAAGTTGTTCAACCGATGTATGTTCTATCGTATCCGACGCCAGACCCCGTGCACCTTTGGGGGGAGAACTAGAATTTGGGCGACTGACTGGGAGAAACAGGGAGCTACGAGGATGTCGAGATCCGTGATATCTCGTTAACGTAAGTCTAAACTATCATTTTACTACCGACGTTCCTTGTCATCTTCAACGGCCACAACAATTTTTCTGCGCCGAGCCGACTTGGATTTAATAAATCGCGACGCAATGTGGGAGTGCGCTATGAAAGTAGAAATGGAAAGCTAATGGGAGAATTGCTGCAGCGATTACATCCAGATCCGATCCCCCGTCTACGTACCTCACTCCGCTGGTCGATATGCGGCCAAGCGATTCCGCAAGGCCAACTGCCCCATCATTGAGCGTCTAACCAACTCGCTCATGATGCACGGCCGCAACAACGGCAAGAAGCTGATGGCTGTCCGCATTGTTGCCCACGCCTTCGAGATCGTATGGCACCCCTCCAAAAATTCACCTTGATCAAACCAGCAACTTTATATACTACAAGAGGATTCTAACCGTGTGGCAGATCCACCTCATGACCGACCAGAACCCCATCCAGATTGCCGTTGATGCTATTGTCAACTGCGGCCCCCGTGAAGACAGCACACGTATTGGTTCCGCCGGTACCGTCCGCCGACAAGCCGTCGATGTTTCTCCTCTGCGCCGTGTCAACCAGGCCATCGCTCTCCTGACCACCGGTGCCCGTGAGGCTTCTTTCCGCAACGTCAAGTCGATTGCCGAGTGCCTGGCTGAGGAGCTGATCAACGCTGCCAAGGGTAGCAGCAACTCATACGCCATCAAGAAGAAGGATGAGTTGGAGCGTGTCGCCAAGAGTAACCGATAAAGGGTGGACGGCGATCTCTTTCTGGGTTTTCTTCGGCGTGGACGATCTGGGCATTTTACACTGTGCATTTGTGCGTTCTGGCTCAGGTGGGATGTGGTACCATGGCATGATAGTCATATAGGGCGTCTCCATACAGCTCTGCCTGGGTGGGCAAAAATGAACTGAAATTATGAACTTCACAGCGGCCTCCGAGCAGTCCCTGGCAAAACTTGCAGCGTGAATTGGTGGGCCAGCACTGGAATGCTGCAGTCGCGAATAACCTTAGTGGCAGTGGATGTTGTGTCTAAATAGTAGTTAGACTACTTCCACGAAACACATGGTTGTCGTGCTGTGAAAAGCTGAGGGCTCTAGCTACGTCTACAAAGCAATTGTGGGCTAATACGTCTAATGTTATGTACACCCTGAATCTATCTTCCACCTCCCACCTAACTAACAATAGACGGATGAAGCACATGTAGTAACCATCTGGGGCGGTGACATGACCACATAACTGCAGGTTCTCTCCAACTGAATGCTCTCTACATTCAACGTATTTTACGTTCCTTTACGTCAACGTTCAATCGCAGAAACATGGCCACATGCGGAATGCCCTCCTCATACCATGTTCCCATGGCTTTGTCGATTTTGAAACCCCATTTCTCGTAGATTCTGACAACAGGCTCTTGGGCATGTACACATATGAGACCCCGCCATATGGGAATGTCTTCTGCGTTCCCAACTTTCACTAAAGCACTCGAGTCAGTGATGGCCCCTTAAATCAAGAATAGTCGATGTTCCGAGGTGGTACGAGGCATATTCTGGTTCAAATACCCCCTTATATTTTGGTGAAAATAAAACACGACTTGGGGATGCAGGAAATAAATGACGCCGAAACCACTTACTCTTATCCAAGCCAAGCTCTTTGACACTCGGGTTAAAGTAATCTGGATGCGCCAGGAGCCACTTCTTCGCCGTATTCCATAACTGCTCAGCGACCCCGTGGCCGCGGTACGGAGGGGAGACCGCCACTCGGCCCAGCTTGATGTAAGGTTCTTTGCCGTTATGGAAATCTGTCGCACGGTCATTGCCGAATGGCAGTGCAGATAAGCGTCGGCGCTCGTCGACTTGGCTCAGGTAACTTCGCTTGCGTCTGGGCGTCGAACTTGTGCTGCTGTTACTACTACTACTACTAGTAGTAGCAGGAGCCGCGGTGATGGTAGGGTTCTCCGTGCCCGTAGTGCTAGCGCTATTGCCGGTACCAGTATTATGACTAGGCGGGACGTTCTCGTTGGTGTTCCCATTCACGCCGTTCACCGTTCTGCCAGGGTTGTTGTCGTCCTCAACGGGTAGTATCTCGCCGTCAACAAACACTGCTCCATCAGGCGGGTGTGGCGGGTGCGGGAACGGGACAACCCGCAGCGTGCCGATGGGTATGGACTCAGTCGTGGATCTTCGCGATCGCTTTATGTCACCCGTCTCCGGATCTCGCACCTCAGCTTCCTTTGTCCTGTGTACTGATGCGTACATGACCCAGCTATTTTAGCCATGATAAAAAAACAAGTCAGTGTTTCACTTAGTCAGCGTATAATAGGGTCTAAGAGTAGGGAAGTTGATAGGAGGAAAGCCAAATCGGACAGGGCAAAGCAGAGACAAGCCATAAATGAGAAGAGGGGGGAAAGCCTAGCGTACTGGCAAGACCGTGCATCGTCAGCGTCGTACTCCAACTTCAGAGGCCATTTTTGCTCGTGCACGAATACTTCTTCCCGGACCTTCATACTATCTATGAAGGTTTTCGGGATATGAGAAGGTTGCTTGTCGTGCGTCAGGTTGCGGTCGTATCCTTCGAGCTTTAACTCCCGGGGCTCGATGAGCCCAGTGAATGGTGTGCCCATGTTGTCACCTGTAAAGCTTTAGTTATTCGAGCTGAGTTTCTATGTTTTGCTACTCTGGCGTCAAAATGCAGGGCAATAGTTAAGTAGCTGTGTCCCAAGGTTGATCTTAACGCAATTTTTGTGTTGCGTTGTGAGTGGACGTTGAGGATGAAATAGTAGTATGTTTTAACGAGTGTGGTAGGCATGGCCCGGGAGGAAGCGAATAACATGTGATGTGAATGCAGCAGGTAAGGTACAAATAGACACGGGCGACGCAGCCTGCAACAGTAGAAGCAATTAAGAACTTTAAAAGAGAGATTTGTTTACCGGGAAGATGAAAGTCAGCCATGGCGTCAATGATAAAAAACGCGAGCTGCGCTTTCCTTAAAACTATATGTATTGTGAGTCAGGAACGTAGTCGCTGGTCGTTAGACGATTGGACAGAACGGACATGCCTGTTACAGTTCAATGAACGAAGGAATTGACGACCTCTGAACTCTAAGTCCAATGCAGAAAGAAGTAAGGTTCGAAGTGCAATGCGAAGGGTTGAACTCTGGAAGGAGGGGATCTGTTGCTACGTAGCTACCTGGGTACTTCTGGTGCTGTTTTTACGTGGCCTACATTTGTATGTGTGTAGTCGGTGCATGTGAGCAGGGAGCGAGGCTGCAGGCTGCCTGAGTGCCTGGGCTTGGGCACGAAGGTATTGAGCTGGGGAACGGACCCCCGAATCCGGCCTTGCCTCCGAATTCCAGTGTCAAAAATCAGAAGTTCTCCGGATGGCACAAATGCCGGTGCCCCACTTGGCGTCAACCTTCAAGAAGAGAACGCGGAACCTCCCATCGCGTTGCAGGAATATGATAACGCGCAATGTTGAATAGCACAGCTGTGAAGATTGGTTTCGCATCGAAATCTATAATGGCACATAGACATATCTACATATAAAGGTAGCAAATTTTGTTGTCCGAGCACGATATGCCAGGCAGTTGAGCGGTTAGGTAAGACTAGTTCGAGGGTTTATGTTGGAGGGCGAATATACTGAAATGCCGCAATCATTTCAACCCGCCGCTCAAAAGAATGCTCTGTCCAGTCAGGTACCCCGTTTTGCAACACATGGTAATGACCCCGGCACACTCTTCGGGTGTTCCGAGCCTGCCGACTGGAATATTCTTGACGTCACCAGGGGTTCCCGCCACGAATTCTTCCGAGGGGATCATGCCCGTATCTCCTATCATAGCCGGGGCCACATCGTTCACCGTGATGCCAGATTTCGCATGTTTGGCTGCTAAGTTCCTCATCATCGCTGATAACCCGCCTTTCGAAGCAGCGTAATGACAAGCGTTGATGCCACCGCCGATGGCGGCAATTGAAGACACGAACACTATACGTCCCCATCCCTGGGTCTCCATATGCGGAATACTCAGTTTGGATAGGATAAAGGACGCTCTCAGATTGACGTTTATTGTGTGGTCGAACTCTTCGAGACTCACGTCTAGAATGCCAGGAAAACGTTTTCCGTATCCCGCATTGGAGACTAATATATCGGGGCCATCTTGGCCGTACTCAGATTTTATGTCGCGGAAGAGCTTTTCAACGGCCGAAGAGTCGCCAGTATCAAGCTGGTGCGCGGTCACTCTCTGATTGTTATGAGTGCGTTTCGAGATCAGCTCTTGCGCAAGATCTTGCACGGCCTGGAATTTGCTGAAACCCGTAAGAGCCAGCGAGCACCCTTCCGCCCACAAGTCGCGAGCGACCGCCGCACCGATTCTAGCATATGTATCAAAGTCAGCCAATGCAGCATAAAAGGAGAGCAACATGACATGGCCCCTGGCATATGAATAGAGCTTGTCAACCTACCCTCCAGAGGCACCTGTAACTAGGGCCAGGCGGCCTGAGATTCTGTTATCAATTTTGGACATCTCGCGGTATTGGGAGGAAGCTGCTCATAGACTCAAAAGTTGTGAGGGGTGAAGTGGTACGAAGTGTCACGAGCGGCGGAGATCACCCCAAGTCTACCTTCCTCCCTGCTCCTTACCTTATGGCCTCCCTCTATGCTACCGAAGTCGGAATACGGAACTCCCCTCACGTCCTTCCTCTTGCCATAGTACCAGTAGCTCTACGGTAATGAGTGAGATACCTACCAATACATATTCGTACAACTTTACTAGACATCCTCCTTCCGACCTAGGCTCTCAATATACTAAACCAAGAATAGACAAGGAGTTCTAATAGACTTGAAGTAAACACTTTATCTGCTGGGGAAACTCAAGATGTGGGCCCTCTTGGGGAGTAGCTTGGGGTAGCTAAGGTACGTACCTCTTGAGCCCTGCGGCGGGGTTACATCTCAGCTATGCTTGTTTTGGGGCGAAAAGGCAGCAAGGGACCAATCAGATCAACATTGGTGGCTTCACTGGGAAATCCTAGCCACAACAGGGGTCGATTTGCAACAAGCTGTCCTTTCACAATGGAATTTTAGTAACACGTCATGCTATTTGTTGAATTTCTGAAAAAGAGAAGGTGGTCATAAAGGTTGGCTGCTCGGCCACTGTTGCTGCAAGGTCATAATTATCACTGAAAAATTGAGGCCAGATTATACCTTATAAATTTCAATTGGGAATTGGAAGGGGTTCCAGTGGTTAATATACAGAAAACCTGCCACTTGCATTTACCTTGTCACTCCCTGATAGAAGCTTCCACATACATACCTACACATCCTTATCCACCCTCTTCTACTCCAATCGACTTTGTCTGCCGGTCAAGCTACTCAAGTTATAAACAACCCACGACCTCTTTCTTTCAGCTACAGCATTTATTGAACCTTAAATACCCCTTCATTGGTTGTTCAGCCATTGTGCATAGGCGACCCTCGCGCCTAATTCCCCCCTCTAACAGTTGTTCGCCATGGCACCGCCACTATTATCTCCAAGGTCTATACTACTATGCGTCTTGTTTTTACTCTCTACGAACGTATCTGCCATATCTGCTGTCCTCGGCATTGACTTTGGTACCGAATACATAAAAGCTACGCTTGTCAAGCCTGGCATCCCGCTCGAGATCGTCCTGACAAAAGATTCGAGAAGAAAAGAAATCTCCGCCGTCGCCTTCAAGCCTTCCCAACATGCGCTTCAAAGCGGCTCCTATCCCGAAAGAGTCTACGGCTCAGATGCTATAGCTCTTTCCGCACGATTCCCTGGCGACGTATACCCCAACCTGAAGACCCTCCTTGGCCTCCCCGCCGATGACTCTATAGTTCAAGAATATGCTGCAAGACATCCAAGTCTCCAGTTGGAGGCCCACAAAAGTCGAGGCACTGTCGCATTCAAGAGCAAGGCTACAGAAGGGGAGGAGGCTTGGCTGGTGGAAGAACTGTTGGCCATGGAGCTTCAGAGCATTCAGCGCAACGCTGAAGTGGTAGCCGGATCCGGTTCCACTGTGCGTTCTGTCGTTATCACCGTACCCCCTTTCTACACCGCCGATGAGAAGCGCGCTGTAGAGTTGGCATGTGAACTCGTCGGCCTCAAGGTACTCTCCTTGATAAGCGACGGCCTGGCTGTTGGCTTAAATTATGCCACAAGCCGAACCTTCCCAACTGTCAATGAGGGTGGAAAGCCGGAATACCACATGGTTTTCGATATGGGTGCAGGCTCGACCAAGGCCACCATCATGAAATTCCAGGGCCGCTCGGTCAAGGACGTCGGGAAATACAACAAAACGGTGCAGGAGGTGCTCGTTATGGGTAATGGCTGGGACCGAACCCTAGGCGGCGATGCTTTCAACTACTTGATCGTCGATGACATGGTATCCAAGTTTGTCGAGTCCCCTGCTGCTAAGAAAGCCTCCGTTACTGAGGAGGGCGTCCGCGGACACGGACGGGCCATGGCCAAGCTACTAAAGGAGGCCGAAAGACTTCGCCATATATTGAGTGCCAATGTCGACACCGCCGCCAGTTTTGAGGAGCTATACCAAGACGTTGACTTCCGGTATAAGGTCACTCGAGCAGAGTTCGAGAAAATGGCTGAGTCCTATGCTCAGCGAGTTGATGCTGCTGTTCAGAAGGCTTTGGATGTGGCTGAGCTTGACATTAAACAACTCGATTCCATCATTCTTCACGGTGGTGCTTCCCGCACTCCGTTTGTTCAAAAGCAGCTGGAAAAACTGGCTGGTGGCGAAAAGCTCCGCAGCAACGTTAACTCGGATGAGGCTGCTGTTTTTGGTGCTGGTTTCAGAGCCGCAGAGCTGAGTCCCAGTTTCCGTGTCAAGGAGATTAGAGTGTCTGACGCGGCAGCCTATGCTGTGGGAATGAAATGGGACAATGCTCACAATAAGCCTCAACAGCAACGTCTTTGGACCGAGCGATCTCTTCTTAGCGCTGCTCCCAAGGAAGTCACGTTCACAAACCGAGATGATTTCACCGTCCGCTTTTTTCAGCAGATCCCGTCAGCCGACGGATTTGTAGAGAAGGAGACCAAGGTACTAAAAACAAAGAACTTGACGGCTACGGTAGCTTCACTCGTCGAGAAACACGGCTGTGCGGAAGCAGACATTCAATTCAAGGCTCAGCTCCGTTTGGCTACTGAAAACGGAGAAGTGCAGGTTGTGAAAGTTTTTGCTGAGTGTGAAACCGAAGCTGCTGAGAAAGAGGGTATTATGGACGGTATGAAGAACCTCTTTGGCTTTGGAAAGAACAAGGACCAGAAGCCATTGGCGGATGGTGAGGCCAGCGAGAAGAGCGAGAGCGAGAACACTTCTACGGAAGCGGAGACTGCTACCGCAACCTCCACTGAATCTGCGGCCAGTCCGTCGGCGTCCAGCGAGTCTACTGAGGATAACCAACCACCTAAGAAGCGCCTCGTGACCATTCCAGTCGACTACTCTACCGAAATGTCGGGAATCCCCGGATTGTCAAAGGCCGAACTGACCAAGGCAAAGGACCGCCTGAAGGCGTTCGAAATATCCGACAAGGCTCGCCGTCTTCGAGAAGAAACCCTCAATCAGCTTGAAGGATACACATATAAAGTTAGAGATCTACTGGAGTCTGATGATTTCGTTGCCGCTTCTACCACAGAAGAGCGATTAAAACTCGAGAGCAAAGCCGGCGATGCCAGTGACTGGATCTACGACGAGGGCGCGGACGCTCCCCGGGAAGAGCTCAAGTCGAGACTGAAGGAGCTCAAAGACCTCGTTACACCTATACAGAAGAGGGCTGAGGAATCAGCTAAGCGCCCTGAACTAATCAAGTCTCTGAGAGACACGCTAGACAAGACTAACGCATGGATCAATACCATGAAAGAACAAATCCGCGAAGCCGAGGCCTCTGCAAGCGCGAGCGCCACATCTTCGACAGAGGCCGCATCAAGCATTACAGAAGCTCCGTCCCAGAGCGTGGGTGATTTCGATGGTTTAGAAGACGATGAGACCACCACATCATCAGCAACAACAACGGCGGTGGATGATAATGGCCCTCCACCACCCCTATATACCATGGAAGATATATCGGAGTTCATGGGGCTATATGAGTCCGTCGTGACATGGTTGGAAGATAAGATCTCCGAGCAAGAAAAACTCCCGGAGACTGCCGACCCCGTCCTACTGGTCAAAGATCTCACAGAAAGGGCGAAGCAGCTGGAGCAGGCGGGTATAGATCTGGCGATGAAGAGCGTCAAGAAGTTCGAGTCGAAGTTCAAGAAGAACAGCAGCTCAAAGAAGTCGAGCAAGACAAAGTCTAAGAGCTCGACGAAAACTAGCAAGGATAACTCGGAGCCGACAATAGACTTGAAGTTCGGCGAGAATGGTGAGATACCGTCAGCAGAGGAGCTTGAGGAGATGATCAAGAAAGCAACTCAAGAGCAGAAGAACAAGGATACAAAGCACGACGAACTGTAACACGACATATAGCATAGGCGAAGTTTGATGAATATATAGTTTGTGATTCCCCCACCACGATGGCGACCGTATCCTTTCGCGGGCCGCTTTAAGTGTGACTGGTCAGCTCAAGAGTGCCGATGAAGCAGGGTACCGTTCTGTTTGGACTTGAGAGCCGTACGCAAAACTCCAGCAGAACTATCCTTTCCTAACAGCATCACCAAACGGGGGGTTGTTTGTTTGCTTCCTGGACGGCTATCGACATTTTGCCCGATGCAAGGGCCCAAGACATTGGCCAAAGTCACTAATGATCACCAGCCGAAGTCTTTTGTAGTTCTTGGGTTCCCGCTCCAATGTCTGGTGGCTCACTACATGTGTTTAAACCACTAGGCGTGGTAGTACACGCTGTGATAAGTTGTACGAATTACGTTTCGATCCTTCTTATTCGGGGGGATTGGCGAACGGATCTTTTCTGGTGGCGCCTGACATAGTTCCGTCCGCTATGACCCGGATACTGTCAACGGTTTTATCTAGGAATCATATCCTCTGGCTAATAAAATGTAACTCATGTATGAGGCTTGGCGTGAATTACTATCGTTGGGTACGCTGGCGGTGTAGGCAACCTACGACCGTCACCCTCCTAACATATTATACTAATCACTATTATGACGGGTCTAGTTGGGTTGGGTACGGGTATAGGCACAAATACACGCGAAGTAGGTTGCTCGTGTCACTAAGAAATTGGTCGAGATGCACATTTCACGTCCCCAGGTAACGTTAGGTAGGAGTAGGGATGGTTGATCATTCTGGATAAGTACCAGATCAGACAGGATAGATCGGGAAAGTGACACGAAGAAGATTCTCACATAGCCACTTCAAATTAGCCAAGATGTTTCCATCCGTTTGTTTGTTTCAAAATATTTTCATCTCATCAAGTGCACGTATTCAAGTTGTCTGCGGCATTGAGCACTAAAACAATAGATGAATAATATCCTAGTGACCAGTACCAGGCATTGAGGAAGGGACGATAGAAGTAATGGACGCCTAGCCTACCGATGTAGGCAGTTGCGTATAGGTATTTGTATGTGTATACCCAGGTACGTAACATCTAGGCGGCAGGCACCTAACACAATACCTAGATCTCAGTGACTTGTGCAGCTTCCCTCTCTCAAAAGGGGAGTAACCGCCGTTGTTTACCGTGGCCTTATGAGTAATCGGGTAAATACTTCCCTGCATCTCCCTCGTCTCAATCAAGGCATACAGCCAGTCAAGAACGAATACCTAGTAGATTCTACCTGGGTCTTCTTACAGGTAAAACTACATGAGGAGCTGAGGCGAGCTGCGTCCATTGACATCCTCTGCAAAGGCCTTGGCCATGCTACTGTGTCTCAAGTGCGTGTAGTCCAAACGTTACACTCCCGTGTGCATGCACCATCTCGTTTGCATCCGCGTTCAGAGACAGCTCTAATACCAACGGCAATTTAAATAACCCTTTCCCTCAGAATAATCCCATACCTTCTTCTTTATCATCTTTCTCTAGGTCTCTCTCTTTCCGGCGACGTTGACTCAGTATATCAGTCAACAGGATGTGGACACCAATCGCATTACTTCTCGTGGGCTTCCTGTCCAACCTTCCCGCCTTCGTTACGGCCTCTCCTGTTGCCGACAGCATCGATACACACGGCAACACCTTTTCGATCCCACTTACCCATAACGTTAATGTAGTCCGCCATGGTCCATCCGAGATCCTCAAAACTCTGAAGAAGTATAAACAGAAAATTCCAGAGGGTCTTCAGGAGGTTGTCGACAAGCACCGTGCCGGGATATCTCTACTAGCCACTGCCGAAGACAGTAAGATATCCACCTCTGACTCGCTGCCTGGGTTGTCCATTTCATCACGCATGCCGTATGTCTCCGCATTAGGCTGACTTGGTTGAAGACAGCACCGGAAGTGTCCCAGCAGACTCAAAAGATGGCGACCTGTTGTGGCTCGCACCCATCACTATCGGCACTCCACCCCAAAAGCTATTCGTAGACATCGATACTGGTTCGACTGATAGGTACGTAAAGCCGCAGCATCGCCATCCTGCGGTGACAGGTGAAGCAAAGGTTTGGGGCGATAGTTTGCCGGCCCGGAATTGTTGATCCTTTCGATTGCCTAACCAATATCTTGTGTTGCTAACACAGGTCACAGCTGGTTCTTCTCGACCGAAACGGAGGAAAGCGATGTAGATGGACAGGCTCTCTGGGACCCTGCCAAGTCCTCTACTTCATCTTTGATCCCTGGTTGCAGTTGGCACATCCTCTACGGAGACTGGTCTACTTCCAGAGGTAACTGCTACAAAGACGCATTCACTCTCGGCAATCTCACCATCCCGAATATGACAATCGGTTCAGCAACATCGGTGTCTGCCATGTTCACCGCAACCAGTTACATGTCGGGGATTGTAGGACTAGCCTGGCCTAAGCTGCAGCAGACCACACCGCCCCAGGATTCCCTCATCGACCTGCTCCCTGACGCTCTTGACAAGCCAATCTTCACCGTCGACTTCCGGCACAACAGCAGTAAGGGATCCTTCAATTTTGGTTACATCGATGATACGCTGTACAAATCCGATATCATCTACACAAGTGTAGACACTTCTGAGGGCTACTGGGCCGTCAGGAATACGGCCTTCGGAATTGGTGGCGAGAACCTGACCTACTCTTTCCTGAGCCCCAAGAATGTCATTGTGGATACAGGTACTACGTTGCTCTTTGGACCACAGTCCTCCGTAGACACATACTACAGCAAGGTTCCCGGTTCCAAATACTCCAGCTTGGAATATGGCTATGTGGTTCCTTGTGACGCAGAGCTCCCGGACTTCTTGTGGGAGATATCGGACGATGACGGCAATGTCGTCAACGGTGCAGTCCCTGGCGCTTACCTCATCTATGCCCACACGACCAATGAACTGTGTTTCGGCGGTCTCCAGGGCCTGGACCCCTTTAGCGGAGGTATCTCCGGCATTTTCGGGGATATCCTCCTCAAGAGCGGTTTCTTCGTCTTTGACATCAAGGGAAAGCGTATTGGAGCTGCGTCGAAGCCACTGAACATTAGCAACAGTGAGGACCAAGAGCAACAGCCTGCAGGGGCCGTAAAGAAAGACGTCGGAGTCAATTTCATCTGATGTTAGGACTCAAGTGATTCGTTGGAGGATGACGTTGGTAGGATTGATGGCTAGTTTTCGGGGCCCGGATCTCTAATGCCCGGGGGTATTGATCGGCCTGGGCAACAAGACCAAATCGTCGTCATGCTTTGTTTTGTGGTTTTACCGTCGATTTAACAGGTAAGTTGTCAAGTAAGGAGTGGCAACAAATGCAAAAGAAAACTGCTGCAGGCAAATTTTCATTTTTTGGTTAAATATGGTATCAGTGAAGTATGAGCTTAACTATGAAGTACCTGTGCTTAAGCTCGTTCTATTTGGGGTCATGTTGCCATGCAAGGTTTCCCATCTCCAATTTCCCCATCCTTTGATTGGTTACCTACTGCAACGTATACCTACTATAGTACACTAGTAACTCATATTCTCGTACGGAAAAGAAATTGGAATTAGGCTTAGTGATTGAAATCTACTTGACCTTCTAGGCTATAGGTAACAAAGTCGATGGGTTCTCCCTGTCTATCCCTTAGAAACGCCTTAGGCAGCAAAGAGAACGTTAGGAAGGATAACCATCACTGCAAGATAAAGCAGCTTCTTTGGTCTTCGATATGCGGATGACATTTAACTCGATGTAGGTAGGTAGGTAGGTAGGTGCCTTGACGGAGAATGTACAAGTCAGGTTTGGTCGGTTAAACTCAGTCCGGTGTCATTGCGAACAATGCGGTCGATTTCCATGCGCTATTGCATCCTGCATCTCTTCCTCTGCCCTTGTCATCTCATCCCATCTCATTCCATCTCATCTCATCTCATCTCATCCTAAGAACCTCCGCATTCCTCCACCCTTCTCCCAATGCCGGCCTCTTCCTCACCCTTGCAAGCAATGAATAATAATTCATGCCCGACTATGGCCGTGACGACAACGATGCACGCTAATGATACTTTCGAATGCCTTTGTTTGTTTCAGTAAACTTTGCTTACTGCCCGCTGAGTAGTGACCGTTTACCACAGCTGCCGTTGGATGGTACTAAAAAAGGATATCGTAACTAATAACAAAAAACCATAAAAAATGAGCCGTTGAGAAAAGGAATAGGGTTAACTCCAATAACGCCAAATGGACAGGCTCCGAATGAAGACTGGCCAAATTTATCTAAAGTCAAGAGGGCCTGGGCATCCGAGAGTGACGCTCCTAATCGTGAACAGCTGGGTTCTTGGGCGCACAAAGTGACGTTTGTGTCTCTCTTTACCCAGTTCACTTGATGTGAGTATCCAAATGGAGCTACCAAAATGATAAAGTCGAGTATCCTAAATGGTGACCTTCGGGCTGTGGGAGCAGAAAATGTGTTGTCTTCAAATCCCGATGGGAGCAAGCTTGAAAGCATCTCTCGAAATATCATAATGGAGCTCTGAGCTCGCCGTGGCTTCACATCCGTGCAGTGAAACGATGCTGTGAACAGGAAATGCCAGATCTCAAGCCCGGATTTCTCCTGTCGGGAGGTTTATAGGTCACGGTCGTCGCCGTCTTTTGATACAATCACATAGTCAGTAAAACTTCGGGTCTCGGCGTCACGGTCGTGAGAGGAGGAGCTATTGACGAGGTCGGATTCACCTTCGCTGGCTGTGGGGGTGGGTGGCATCGCACCTCCGTGCATCGGCGCATGTTGGGCTTGCTTGGCAGTGCCCGGCCGGGAGGCGGTTTGCAGCGGCCTCTGAGGCAGCTCTTTGTCTGTGGACTGGCTGGTCGAGTCGAAAGTGTTATTGGCTAAGGGTTGTCGTTGAGCTCGCGGGTTGTTGCTGAGCCCAGTAATCTGGGAGCCCTGTAGTCTCGCCTCCATTTCCTTTAACCGTGCCTCTAACGCTTGCAGCTCAGTCTGCCCATTGTTGACTTGTTGCTTCCTGTCATAAAACCACTACCTGTCAGATAGTTGTTCGTAGCTCTTATGATCGTGACAGTTCGGGGACTCTCATAACTCATAGCCATGAGCTATGGCCGCGTAATATTTTATAGACATACCGCTTGTCTACTTGCTCGCCCAAATCAGCAATGCTGTTCTCGATCCGGAAGATATCCATTAATTCAGCGCTGAAGGACCGGGCGATTGTGCTGCAGTAATCGACTTTTGTCAGTTTCCTTAGGTTTTGTTGTGCTGAGATGTTCCGGAAAATTCAGGGGTGAAAAGGGGACTCACGACTGTGGACGGCGGCCGTTGGGGACCCAGTCGCGATCGAGCTCCTCGTCAGTTCGATCCATGTTTAATTGTTAGGGGTGAAGTGCGACTTTGTTTGAGTACACAGAGGTTCGTGTAAAGAGGCTGGCTATTTGATAATTCTGACTATAGAGCTGGCCAGAATCAAATGTTTAACTTCACAACGGAATGAATAATGAGCGGTAGGTGGTGCGTCCGTCTATGTTGGATCAATAGGTAGGGCGGCAGGTAATAACGGAGACAGATGGCGGTGATAGTTATTAACTTATTGGATATTGATAGTGGAGAGACCCCTCGGGAGGGTACATCAAGGTGGGTGCGGGTGCAGATGGTTTGATGACCTACCCGTGGAGCAGGGAGAATGAGGGAAAAGGGGGGTCTGGTGTCAGCCACTAGGTGCCTCCAATCCTAGTCCAGTGTACAAACCGGTCTCGTACGGTACCTGAAGTGGAAATCGCGAGAGGAGTTGTTTCCGCATTGGGCAGTACTTCTTGAACCAAGGAAGCCCCAGCGCTGTACTTTAAGCTTGGTGGGAATACCCTTATTGCAGCACCTGCACGCCTAATCTGCACAGATATAACGATGTACCATGCACGTAGGCAAGTGCGTGAGGTAACATAATACCTTCCATAGAATCTATTATCATGATGTAACGGCATTGTATGCGACAGGAATACACACTGTACAGCCTGGATAAATCATTGATTGCATTACATTCATTATACCCGACATAACCCCCCAGCAGCCTTTGGAATAATTAGTATGTACTAGCATGACTTTCTTAACGGCCTACCTATCTCGATTAGCTACATAGTAGGTAAGTAAGGTAGGTACCAACGTACAGCCCACTCCAAGTCGTCATTCAGAATGTCTCATTTCACCTAGGTATCCTGTACATACAGCAGACACTCGACTGGAGGATCAAGATGTCTATACGGACAATGCCTTGTTGACCGCTTTTGTTGGGCTTGCCTAGGCCGCCTGATCGATTGACATATCAGCTGCCATTTCAGCTGGGAGATATTCTCACATAAGTCTAGATAGACAAGTCCTACTGCTGCATAGATCTACCTAACCCAAACACTTGAACTTCTAGTACAAATCCAACTGTCTAACCTCGTTGTCAGGTGTGCATACGCAGTTGGTTAGCGGTGTACCTAGGAATAGAATAGTAGGCTTTAAATTAGGTACTATCTAATGATGATCCAGCGCGTTGACTTGGTTGTCTCATAAGGGGCGCATGACAAAGGATGATAATTGTAGTATTTGCTGTGGCAATGCATGAAGGAAGTCTTTCGCGTTGTTACAGCTGTATGCTGTAATTATGGTTGCAGCACAATCATTGATTTCGAAATAGGGGCTGTCTTAGTCGATGCTCTCGGTCCTGTATACCTTGCTTTGTTACATGACAAGCAACAACTCATTCTATCCTCCTTGGCGTTTGCTGATCTGGGTTGTGCAATAACTTGGTAGGCAAAAAGCAAGAGACCCTGTCCAAAACATATCTTCGTCTGCGGAGGGAAATCACCAGCTGTGAGCAAAAAAATATCGAAATTAGAATAGGCCCAATCCATCCTAATTTCTAGTAAAGAGGCCGACTCGACGCTATAGACCCCGCTCATTTCCTCCAGCTGTTAAGTTGCGGGCACTAGACGGGTAGGTAATAACACTAAAGTATGATTTATCAAGAGCCGAATTCCGACCTTCAATTCAATTGCCATTTCACACCGTGGATAATCGGGGGATCAGCCTGCGCCAGGAGCGATCGGGTAATTCAGGTTGAAAGGGACTCTGTTTTACTGGGCAGATGCGTAAAATACATGTAGTCAGACATTCAAAAGAACAAAAACCCTACTGGTGTATAGCAGTAAAGCTATGTAAATGCTTACTTTGTAATCTGCCATCCCTAGATACGGTGCATTTACCTACCCGTACCTATGTAGGTTTCTAAGCACAGGATACGTTGCCCAGCTTTGAATTTACAGTGGTATAATCGATCTGCATGACATCAATTATTTATAAGATAAGTAGATATTGCCTGTACCATCTTCTCGATATGCCAAGTGAATACCTGGATACAAGGTGTTACACTAGATATAGATTCATAATAGGCGAGTAGGTGTGACTTCTGTTTTAGCTGCACCACATATTACATGCACGTGCGCTCGCGATACCTCGTGCTCTTTTCCACTTATTATACGCCTTCCTTCTCATTCTTTGTCACGCGTCATTTAATGGGTCTTTTAGCTTGACCTTTCTTACTCAATGTCTAACATTAACAGATATAATGACTTTACATACTCAGCCACTTCACTGAAGCAGTGATGACGAGCTGTGAATTAGTTTGGATAGTGGGTTTGGGATTGTGGCTAACACACGAGAGAAAGCCTGATGATCAACTTCGCTCCCAAGAATATTTCACCCTCGGAATTCCCCCTCACGCCTATTATCTGGGTTGTTCATGAAATGCATCACTTGGTCTTTTATAGGCGCCTGTCTTGCGTGCGTGGCTACTCGGGCTTGAGAACTGACATGACCTGGTGATAGACATTCAAAGCTTGTAGGTCGGCAGTCATGAATAGTATGAAGCTTTTGAGATGGATGTTACCTCCTTGTTTTCTAACTGAGCTCAATGCCTAGTCCGGCTGAGACATGGCGAGCAATTCTACATATGATGAATAAACTAAGCACTGATGAGGAAATGAGGGGGTAGGTGAGGCAAATCAGAAGTGCTGAACAGCAGGCGTGCAGCTGTCTAAAAGAACCGGCCCGACGTTAAAACATATCGAGTCTCTAGAAGCAGACTCTGCTGGATGTGAAGCAGGCCCTATTTGAATGTGGTGTACCAGGCTGCTGGGCGCCCCATCCAGGTGAACGACTTCTACCAACACAGCAGAGCTAATCCAAAAACCAGTTAGGGATATCAACAGGAGCGCATAGGAAACCTCAGAATAAGAACTGGGACATAGGTCGTGCCAGTTATTGCTATCATCTTCGGCAACAGGATCTCCAATCTCACCCCGTCCACGTCCTTAGGCCCAGATTCCACCTCAGCGAATGGCATTTCAGTAGAGTGACAGGGAGGCTCTCTCGCAGGAGGATAGGCGACTGTTGTGTGTCTAGGCGCCGTTGATACGATGGAACTCCCTATATCACATGCCAATCTAATTCATCTAAGGGAAGTGTCGCTCACGTAGGCCAATTTCTACCCTCCCTGTCTCCTCGGCACCATTATTTAAACCATGGACTGCATAAGCTTGATATGGATCACAACAACTGCCAGGTCATATCCTGCTCTGTAATAGATCATATCGATATCAGGGCTCATGACCCTCACGCATCGTGCAATGGACGTAGAGGCCCTGTGAGCGGTTATGTCCATGCGGCATGTCGAATAACACGATATGTCCCATCGACGGGAAAGCATCGTATCGTCTGGAGACTAGGACCAGGTAGCGGCCACACGGCACGGATGCGGATAGTCCAGACAGCTGCTAATCTCGAGCCGAAAGATGGACGACGACGCATTTACTGGCACGAGAAGAGGTTCTTATGCTCTGAGATGTGGATGTACAGGCTTCGTTACACTCTTACCTACCAACACAGCTTACGCCGAGAATTGCTGGGCAGCTATGGAGCCAGCAGTACAACAAGAGGCTGATATATATGAAGAAACGGCGTAGATATCAGTCGATACTCGGGCTATTAAGGACACAGTTCGGATACTAGATCATAAACCCCCTGAGGCTGTATCTGTGATGCAGTGAAGAGAGGGTGCTCCTCTGCAGGAGGTCCCCACGAAGATACTTGTGGTACATCTTCTGCACGGAGAGTGCTCAGAGCGCCAGTGAGATCTCCTATAGCGAAGGATATAATGTCGTTATGATGCGAGAGGAACTTCAGATGTCTAATCAAAGAGAAGCTGCACTGTTCCCCCCGAAAGACGACCGCAACGTCCACATTTTAGTAAAAATAGCTATACCCTCAGAACTGGGCGTCAAGAATGGGCTTGGAAAGGAGTAAGAGTCTCGAAGTCTATAGTAGGGTACTAGTAGTGTGGGCCAGAAACGGCAAGCTATATACATCGGCGGTAGAAGCTATCTGCAATACCCCTTTACTTGATGAAAGGATGATGAAGTACGTGCTTAGAATACAAGACAGGAAGCAACAGCCTTGCTGGCCGTTTCTTCTTTTTTTTTTTCAAGAAACTGTACATCATTTGATGCCAAGGTAAGCTAAGCTAAGCCTCAGTAAAGAGAGTTTATATGTTTAAGCTTCCTTGTACTCGCACCCAGAGAACTAGTGAAGCCCAGAACAAGAAAGGGACAGAACAACGACCACGGTGAGCCACCTACTTCTATCTTCATGGTATCTGGGCAGTACTACGTTGCTGGGGCCATAATGATATGTGCGTATTTTGGTCACAGGATATGACGTTATTTCACAGCCTGGTTCGCTGAACCACTTCCTAGCTTGCAACCGGCTACCTATAAGCAGCATGTCTTTTCACTTTGATAATTCAAGGACAAAATAGCAGCTACGGTCTAACTGATATTCCTATTCATGCCGTTCAATAATACGGAAATCAACAGACACGAATCCGTGATAAAAAGAGTCAGTTCGGGGTTGCCTCAGCCCAAACTCGGGCCAGTGAAAGCGTCGTACAGCCTAACTTTACTTGATAGTTTAGATTGGTAATACTATCCGACTACGGAAGCTGCAAGCTCGAAGCTAGAGAGTGAGAATCATGAGGAGGACCCATGAATTACTGTATGGATATGCATGTTTACCCCGCGGAGGGCCAGCCTGAAGGCTACGTTAAAGGCTTCGCCCTATCCCTATAACGCCTGTGTTTGCAATGGGCTCATCAAGATGTATATATCATGGCCGTCACCATAAACAGGATCACGGTTACAGCTTTATTACGCTGAAATAACGAGTTATTAGAAGGAGGTTATTCCCGCTTTCCAGTGGATCGGTGGTATTAACGTTGTAGAGACGCTTTGTATTCTTCACTTGCATCCATGGATGGTTCACACCATGAGGTCATGACCAGACCGTTTCGGGCCGTCAGACGTCTTTCAATTGATCTTGGGCGTTTTTTGTAGTACAATTGAAAATATGGATATGACGATAAGCGCGATAAGACCAAATCGCGCCCTCCTAATTGGCATTCCCCAACAGTCCGGCCAACAAACTGTCCTCAAGCAACCACTAGTACTCATAGAAACCCGTAGATACGGTTACAGATCTTTACGAAACATCGACGACCGATCACGTGACATCCTGCCAGACGATCGCAGACTTTTGCAGAAATTTCAACGCGAATACTATCATCAAAAAACGGCTCAATACGCGATAATAATCAATTTAACGCGATCGGAATAGTGTCAACGGGCTGCCGTGACCCCAGATAATTGTACTTCAACCCCCGGGCCCCGTTTGACCGTCTCCACGCGTGGGATAGAAGCCGACTGGATGGCAACCAACTTTGGCTAACACTATCATCAGAACCTGGCGCCGATTCATCATCTACAGCGACGTGACGGTCCCCTCGACCACGGCCGAGGAGGATACTGGGGCATGAATAATTCGAGACCGACAACCTACACCCCACTTGAAACATTATTCCTTTTCCAACTCATCAGCAAGTACGGCTTTATCAACGGCAGTTTTGATCGCATATCCAACGAACTCCAAAGCACCCCTCTAGTCCTCGAGCAACCTGAGTACGATGCTGGCCGGCTAACACCCGAAGCTCTTCAGCAGCTGGCCCTCCAGCTCTTGCACGAGGAGCAGAGACGCGAAGCTGAGGCAATTGCTGAAAGGGGAGTGAATGGCCTCTCGCCGACTTCTAAGAAGAGAAAGCTTCAGAGCCCGCCTCTCCCTACGTTGAAAGAAGCCCACGAGCACCCGAATAAGCTTCCTATACTAGTTGATCGGCTGTATGCTCGGTTCCGCGATGACCTCATCAAGCAGATTAGGGAAGACGAGCGCCTATACCAGCAGCGGGAGCGTGAGATTCACGAGATTGAGCGTGGCGAATGGGACGAGAGAATCAGACAAGAGAGACCCGTGGACGTTGTCAGCAATGGAATTCCAAGTGAAAAAGATGTCCGGCTATCGAAACCCAATGGGCATGTGACGCCAACATCAGCGTCGACACCACCACTGGCACCGGCACCAGCGCCGACACCAGCATCGGCACCAGTACCGGCACCAACGCCGGTTGCGATCCAAGCTCCTGTGCCCGTGCCACCTCGAATACAGGAACCAGTGAAGAAAATCGAGCCCAAACCCGCTTCCACCCCCCCTACTCTGGCTCCTCATCCGGCGCCCGCTGGCACTCCCCCCACTGTTGCTCCCGGAATTACTCCAGCTCCAGCTCCAGCTCCAGCACCCGCTTCCACCCCCTCCACCACTCAGGCAGCTGCTCCGCAGATACAGCAGGAGAAGAGGCCGCTGCAGCCGGTACCGTCTGCTTTAGCGCCAGCGCCTACGCCACCAGCGCGTACCGCTAACGAGCCACGACACATCGTTCCAGATGGACGACCAAAGCCGGAGCCCGTCCGCACTCCCAGCAGCACGACTTCTGTGCTTCAGCATCCCCTTGCTCCAGGTTATGGTCCGCGCCCCGCTTCTACACCTCAGCCACAGCTACAAGCGCCTGACGGCGTGCAGCGTCCCGAAAGTCTGCCCAAGGCAAAAAGCCCGGTACCAGGCCAACAGGGCCAACCTGCCGCACCCGCTCTCAAATGGGAACCGCTTTACCAGCCCCAACAACAGCCACATCAAACACCAGTACCCTCCCCTCGGCCTCCATATGTATCAGGAACCGCCAGGCCTCCCAATTATCCTCATGCCCAGCCAGGTACTCCCCAGGCGCATCAACATGCGCAAAACTACATTGTAGGTAGACCAGGCGCAGGACAGGCTGCTCAATCACACTTCCAAACACCAACGACTAGTTCTCCATCTCATCCTGTCTTGTTGGCGCCACAAAATGCCGGTCCTCTCCCACCTTCATTGCAGCCATTGCCTCCAAATGGGACGTCGGACGGAACAGGGCAGTACGGCCAGAATCAGCGGCCCCTCTCTGTGCCACCTGCTGTTTCCCCTACTCCTAATGTTGTCCGTAATCCATATCCGCAACATCAGCCGTCTAGCCTGGCAACTCCCACTCCTGTCCGGCCACCGTCTGGACTGGTAGCTCCACATCCTGCTATGGCTGTTGCTAAACCATCCACCCCGACATCACAAGCCCCTCAGCCATCTAATTCAGGCCGCATTTCCCAGCCACAATCTCACCCCCGTCCGCAACCTCCTTTGCAGCAGCAACAACAGCCGCATTCACAACAGCAACAATATCCGAATCCTACCACACCGTCCCAGCCGCAACAGCCACAGGGTCTCATGCGACCCTATTTCCCACCCTATAATCAACAGCCCAAACCGGCAGGTGGCCTTGATCTTAGCCAACGACCCCAGTTATCGGCTGTTCCATCCCAAGTGTCGACACCACGCCCAATTCTCAGTCAGCCACAGACGCCCATTGGGTTCAGCGAGTCACCATATGTTGTACGAGGTCACGGAACCAAGTGGACGGCGACGCCAACGCCGGCTACTCCTCGTATGAAGGATATAGGGGGCTATTTCGATCTTGAAAGCCCAGCTTATGAACCCATCAGCCCTCCCTTGCCAACCGCTCGGCTCCCGAAGCCGCCTTCGGAGGTGGAAGCGAAGAGTAGCCACAAATCTTCCGTAGGCACGGATAGCAATAAATCGCGGGTTCGTTCATCGCGAGCTGTGCAGGGAGTAGAAACAGCGTCAAAGTCTGAAGAGGCGCCAAATGCGCCAGAACCGTCTCCCCCTGAGATCAAGAACGAGGAAGCGACGCCACAGACACTTCAGGAAGCTGCAGATACTGCCCCTAATGAAAAGCTCAAAGATGGTACACTGACAGTGACGAGCGGTTCATCTAATAAACGTAAGCGACAGGATAGCCCTATTAGCCGTGGGCCGTCGACACCCGCAACACACGTTCTCTGGACACGTGCTTTCCACAAGATTAGTATGACGGCCCTTGATCAAATTATCGGGCATCGGTACGCCAACATGTTTGCACACCCAATCAAGCCTAGGCTCGCACCGGGCTATTACGACATCATCCTCAGACCGCAAGATCTCAAGGGCATACAAAAAGCTATCACGGCAGGGTCAAAGGCTGCAGCAGCAGCTGTGGCAACCATGCCCGACGCTGACGCCAATGCGCCCGCTGTTTGGCTGCCTATATCTGTTGATTTAGTGCCTCCACGAGGTATTATCAACATTGCGCAGCTAGAGCGCGAGCTGATTCACATGTTCGCCAACGCCATCATGTACAACCCTGATCCGCTAAGGGGCCTGGGGCCGTCCTTTCTCAAGAGCTACCAGTCCAATTCGGAAGAAGGGGAAGATCTCCGCGGGTATGAGTTTGATGAGAATGGAGTCGTGAAAGAAACGCGCAACATGTACGCCGAGGTGGAAAAATTGTTGGGAGACCTTCGTAATGAAGTGGTGCCTCGGACCCAAGTTGTCGGGACGGGCAGCCGTAGTGTCAGCGCTGCTGTAGGCGAGTCGACTACTGTGGAAGACGATGGCGACGAGCAAGCTGGTGATGCGAAGCGACGAAGGATTCGGGGCTAGAAGCGTCGTCACGTTCGCACTGAGTAATATGCATGTCTTCAGGTGTAAAATGTGGTGAACATCCACTCTGGCCTCACGGCAATAGAGCCTTTATGAGAGAAGGCCGACTGGGGATAGTATAGTTTTTAATACCCAACATGAGCTCTTCGAGCCCTCTGTTACTCAAGCCTTGCTTTTTTCAGTAACCTATATACCTATCCTGTGATTTTATGTAGTGCTTAGGTGCCTAATAATGCATAGTTCAAAGCTGCGGCAACTGAAAAAGGATAGATAAATAAGTGGAGATTTTGCTTTTGCAGGGGCTTGACGCTACAAAGTAGGTATAACTGTACAGGGGTGCTTACCTAATGCATGCAGTATTAACAACCTCCAGCAAGAACTTCAAAGTCACTGTCGAAAGCTATTTAATATCGTTGAACTCTATATTGAGAGCCGTTTTCATTGTTAGCAACCATACACTTGCCAAGGGAACACAATTATAAAATCTTTTTATTAACCTTGGACTATCGCAAAAATCGGTCCGTGAACAGATTTAGTCGGGGCTTCCACGAATTCATTTACTAAGAGTGGAGACGCGTCGCGCGCGTGTATCTGGTATCCTCCAAGGGTCGACACAAGCGGCTTAGTTTGTGCCAGTCCGTTATAGATGGCTCGACGCAAAGTAATTGCAGACTCGGAAGATGAAGACGAAGGGGATGATATTGAAATGTGTGGTGCGGAAGGCGATATATGTCCGCCCGAGCCCGAACCGTTGAGCCCGCATCATCGGCCCTCTAGTCCAGCTGCAGCAGAGAGTCTTCGTGAAGAATCAGATGTTACGGATCCTTCCTTCTTCGCAAGATTATATAACGACCACCAAAGTCTAGCTGCGCAGCAATCAAACCTCATAGAGAACATTGTCCGTCAAAGCCAAAGGGCGAGCGCCAGTAGTGGTGATGTTTCCTTTCCCACTAAGTCAAAGGGAAGGAATGCAAACCCATCCTCTGGCACCAACGTGACATCTCCTTTAGCTTTGAACAGATCTCAAGTGCACAAGAAGCTTTTCGGTGACGGCGCATCTGAGTTCACTACGCCTCACAGAAGTGTGGCCCAGGAATGGGAGGTACCAAGTAGTCCTGAGGGCGAGACTGTTTCACACGCCACGAAAGATACGAGAGGCAAGCCAAAGACCTATGGCCGCACGAGGAGAAGAGAGTCAAAACAGCCCTCTAGCCCCGCTGCTGCCAAGATAACTGCAGCTAGAGAGACTGCACATAACGCGGATTTCGAGGAAAGTGATGTAAACCACCAGTTGCCCGAGGATCAATATATAGAGTTACCCCCACCACCGACAGTGAGGGCCAGAAAGATATCGCAACATCATACCGCTGTCTCGGACACAGCGAATTTCTACATAGTTCAGAGCAACCTCACAACGATGCAGAAGCTCGAGTATCAAAAAGTGAACACGTCTACAAATGGGTACGGCGGGCTCCCAGGGTCTTTAGTCCATCACAAATCGAGCGGTGCTACTACCATCGCATATTCGACACCGAGCGGGTACTCTTCAATTCCGCCTCTCCCGGGAGAGGAAAGTCTCGCGCCCGGCATGGAGCATGGTAGCCCCCGCCGGAACGAAATTATACGAGTGAGCTCATATGTATCTTCGCGATAAGATCCATTTCTTGACTAACCGCGTGCTCAGATATCTTCTTCGCCGGATCATTTCGCATCTGCCTACGGTATTTCAGATGAACAGGGCCCTACCGGAGAGGCAGATATAGAAGTGGATATAGAGACTCCTCCGCTAGATGAGAGTGGCAAGTATCCAAAAGCGGACTACACATCCGCTCCTATTAGAAAGGAGAAAAGGAAAGCTATAGAGATGGGCGACGAAGATGAGCTGAATCGTGACCCTCCCTGTGATCCGGAGGATGTCGATATGCTCCAAGAGTCTTACAAACCCAGGCCTACCAAACGAAGATCAGCAGCAGCCGGCTGTCCAGATATCGAGGCCAGTACTGACTCGTTAGAGACGGTCCGGGAGGAGAAAGCGGCGGTGCAAGCAGAAGTTCCGTCTGCCAATCCGGTGCCCGATTTATTAGACACAGGTCAGGTCGAGCCTCAACCTGAGGCTGTCCCCAAGAAGCGTGGGCGCAAGAAGAAGCAACCGGTCACTGAGTTGCCTCCGGAGGAAGAGAAAGAAAAGGAGGGCTCAGTTCTGGTCGATGATCCTATCCCTTCAGAGAAAGAGGCTGAGAGAGAGCCTGCGATAGAAAAACGGAAGAAGAAGCGAGGGCGGCCACGAAAAGCAGAAGCTCACAAAGTTATTGAAAAGCCTCTACCCGATGCCCACGAGTCGTCTGTGGAGGATGAACTGCCCAAAACCAATTCCCCTTTGCGGTCTAATGACCGGTCTGAATCAGCTTTAATTTCAAAAAAAGAAGACGGCTGTGAACAAATGACAAACGATAAGGAGAGAGAAGCGAGCGCAGACGTTGAGGGAGCAGAGTCGAAAGAAAGCAGACAGGCCCTAAAAGAGAAAGATAAGAATCCCAAGTCTCCAACCAAGCGCGGATCAAATGAGGGACCAGCTACTGAGACAGAGCCGGAAACAAAAGACGACAAGTCGGCGCAGAAACCTGCCCAGCCGAAAGCAACACCCAAGTCTGCCGCCACGCCTTCGAAAATCACCTACCGGGTCGGTCTGAGCAAGCGTTCCCGCATTGCGCCCTTACTCAAGTCGATCAAGAAGTGAAATGCAGAGTAGAATAAGCATATAATCACACGATGTTGATCACTTCTTTTTGTCCAGACCTCGATCTTGATATTGTATTCGCACGTGATTTGTGTGTTACCTACCACTTTACGATCAGTTCATGATCCAATATCCAAAGTGTATTATTTGGTTTGTACCAGACATGGTAATACGAACGTAACATGGATAGAGTGTAAATCTATAATGAATATAGTGCCGGTAGACAATCACGAGGCGGTATTGCGAGGTATAGGGGAAATCATTATGTCAGCAAGAATATTCCGTGTAATTGTCTCATGAATACTCCTGTTTTTGACTTCTTACAAACTGTTATGTGCCCATCTGCTGAATTAAGTAGCCAGTAAGAGAGGAGTTCATGGTACTTAACTCATCATCATGAGCAACGACGTCGTCCTCGGTTCACATATCTGTCTTCTTCGCCATTTCAGATGGTATGCGCAATAGTCTGACTATACTGGTGACATTGTTAGGCGTGACACGTATGAAATGGTCAGAACCAGGTATTAACAATAGTACCATGTGGTTTATTTTGTTTATTTTCTTGTTCTTCTCTTGAACTTTCATCCACTATTGAGGAGGTTGCATCACTTGAGAGTCCCAACTGGTGTTAAACCAAGAATTTGCAATAACTCTAATAACACAAGGAATCGGTCAAAAAGGTAGGTAACATAGATGTGCTATACTCATGATAGGAGATGTAACTCAGTACTCGAGAGTCACGTCATTGCTATACTGCAAAGGTTGGTTCCATGATGGGGATCTGGTGGGCTGTGCGTACATACTACTTCAACTACTACTATACAAACACCACCCTTTCTTTCTGTCTGGCACGCCCAGGACAGTACGATACTTCACGATCGAAGAAGAAAAACGCCATTCGAGCTAGAGAAACGCATCCAGAGAGGCAAGAAACCAGAAGAAGCAACAAGCGAGGTAAACTACGCTAAGACTACTTACCTATTTACCTACTTACTTACTTACCTATATCAAGCCAAGTTATCTACCCAGACAACCTCTCCCAGACAAGACAAGGAAAGAAAAAAAAAACCCCCCGAAAAAATGTCAAATCCATATTATTACGAGCCCTTCGACGGTGTCACGCCCTCCGGCTACGTGGGCTGTAGACCGAGGACGGTCGAGCCAAGAGTATTAGAGCGTAGCAGCAGCAGTAGCAGCAGGGCTTATTATTACACCGGCAACCGTTACAGCGGCAACGGCAGCGGCAGCGGCAACGGCAACTATTACAGTTCAAATTACAGCTCCAACACGCGGGACACCACGAGGACAACGTACGACAAGGAGATGACGTCGAGGCTGGGCTCTCCGTGCCTGTCAACGAGTAAGACGACGGGTATGAGCTTGAACTCGAACTCGGCTCAGCAGCGATCTTATTCTTCCGATAAAAACTACAGCAGCGGCGGCGGCAGTAGGGATTATTACAGAAGCATAAACAGTAACAGCTGTGGCAGCGGCATTGGCAGGAGTAGCTATTACTCCGGTAACACTGATAGCAGCGGTAGCAACGGCGGGAGCAGTAGTTATTACAGAGACAGCAATGATCGTTATTAGAGGATGTATGTATCTACTTACCGGCGCATGGACCGGTAGCCTAGAGGTCACTCATCGAGAGTTAGACATAGGGGATAGGGGGTTCGTTTAGTATGAGGAAGAGCGCTAGTGTTACACGATGATATATTGCGAGTGGTTATAGAGGGGTAGTTGAGCCTCGAGTCCCTGTTAAGGCATCACTTAGGTAGGCACTTATAAATCGATGGTTTTATTTTGGTGAAAAGCATATTTACATAATCTATTAATCCTTGCACTGTGAATCAAGGTCACGCCTTGCCGTACCACCTAAACCCAATCCGCGGGCCGAACGGGCTGTTCGAAAGGCAAATCCTCCCGTGACTCTGTGAAACTCCCTGGTTGCTCTGTAGTTGAGACGGGACTTCCAGCACTCGCCCCCACTTCAGGAGCCTGAAAGGTAGATTCGGACTCGAGAGGTTCCTCCATCTCGAGAACACCACTCCTAGGTTCTGTATTTCGGTTTGACCTGGTCACCGCTGCGGGAGTCCACCGCCGAGTACCGCGAGACCCCCTGCTCCACACGACCATCGATGAAGAGAAGCCCTGTGACCTGGCCCAGTTCCGGATAATACGGTAGACAGGGCCGGCACTGGCCGTGGCGCAACAGCATATGATGGCAATGAGCGGACCCAGGATCGACAAAAACCCGATGTAACCACGATCATACGAGAAGTCGTGACTGTTCACGCGGTTTAGCGCCGCGATGCGGAGACCGGTTATTATGAAAACACTTTTTAGATATGGTAATTAGCAAAGCACCTCACCTGTGATTATAATGTATATGCGAAGGGAGCGAGTGGTGTCCTCGGTATGCTGTCAGTCAAAAAACACAATACTCACACAGAACCCAAGGAGAAGAGAACATAAGCGGTCAGTTTTTTCCTTGGCGGCACCCGGAGGCCCGCTAGTGGTGGCAACGGGACGCCGGTTATAGCCAGATCCAAGACCGCCGCGATGATTTCAAGACAGAGATATGCCGCGATCTCGTTGCCGCATTTGCCCGCGACTGTGTCTTGGTCCCAGCCCGCGCTGATGGGCTGACAGATGGCTAGGGAGGTCGCGATCACCGCAGCCCCATAGGCAACGGAAAGAAACAGGAGGACGTTGGTTATTGCGTTCATGAAACGGGTGACGAATACCTTGCGAAGGAACAGGATAGCGCATATGCGCAGGAAAGTGTTGACGACACCCCATAAGATCTCGTTGACAAGGAGTGACTGTCGAGGAGGAATAGTCAATTATACCAGCCCGGAAATCTTATAAAGGAGAACATTTATAAAAATGTGAGGAAACAGACGCTCATACCTTGGCTATAAGCTCGAATTGCGAACGGGATTCGGTCGGCTGATGTCTCCCCTGCCCTTCAGCGACAACAGCCCAGGTCGTCACAGCCATCAAGACAAGGGAGAGGAAAAGAGAGAGATAGAGCAGCACATCGTCCACATTCCACCAGGGTCTCCCGTCGACCGTCTTAGACCAGATATAGAGGACTACAGATATGAGTGCTAACGTTGCTAGGACCCAGCCGACAACAATGGTCAACCACCCAATGGTAGTAGTCTCGAAAGCGAAGCCCATCCTGCCTTGTCTGCCAGCACGTGCGTGTGTTTCTTGGGACTTGTGATTAACCTGTTGAAAGGAGGTGTTGAGTGAGAGACGAGTATGCTTTGACCTACCCACCTACTCACATGTCCCGTTCCTTATTTCGATCTTATACATAGGTAGATAGAAATACAAAAGAGGATGACGGGGGACCGGAGCGGGTGAGATAGTGATGCCATGCAGATATGAGTGCAACTTTGATAAGTTGATAGGCGTGGTATGTTACCTACGTACTTGCCAGATGGATATATGAACCAACAAAGGAGATGTCTACCTAGTTGATACAGAGACTAATGGGCAATGCAAGTAGGCTACAGGGCTAAATCTACCCATGCAATCTGCTTGTCTCACCTCTCATTTGGAAAGAGTAGTGGCAGTGATGAGCCTCATCGTCTGTGGTAAGTAGGAGCCACTGTCTCAACCTTCCAACCATTCAGAAGAATTGCTTGCTACATGAACTGCCTGGGGCGCGGGTTGCATGCACAGCCTCCATGGGGAAGCAAGTAATATAGCACGATATCCAATCGATTCAACCTCATTAATCCCATACCTACATGGAGCAGTTTATGATGCCACGTACTTGCCAGTTAGTAAGTAACCCAGGCGTTTTTTTCTCGGGGGCTGGGAAGTTGGAAACGCATTGGAACCTTTGGTGGTTGGCTGGTAAAAGAGTTATGGCAAACAAAAACACTTTGGCGGGGTAGAAGGTGGGGGGTTTGAAAATGCCCCCCACTCTTCCCGTTGTGCAAACGCGACGTGCTTTCCGATACCTCAAACGACCATTGGCAGTTACCAAGGCAACACTTTGAACGATTCAACAACATTCTCGCAGCGATACAATAAGTCCCTACTGAGAAGGCGCAAGCATCTCCCATCCTGACGTAAGAATAAAGATTCCACTGTCCCAAGATGGATCCGACGACAAATCCTCTCCTTTCGTCTCCCGAGCTCTCGCCCCTGGAGCAGGAGGTGTTAGATGAATATGAGAGACTGGCCGAGAACATGAAAAAGGTAAATATATCAAACAAAACTCCGTTCTACTGCTAAACTCATTTTCCTATGATACAGAGCGAGAGTCCTATGCTGTAGATACCCTAAAGAATGAAAAGGATCAATAACACAATCTCTAATACCGACACTGTGCTCTTATCATTCATTCTCTCTAAAAAGAAAAATATTGTGTTTTTTTTTCTTTCTCATTTCGAAGCTAATGTAACAAAACAATCATAGCTCGCTTCCGTCCTCGATACCATGGCCGGCCAGCCGACGACAGAGATCCTGGACGGTCTGCGCGAACTCGAGCGCAAGACAAGCCTGGTGTTCACGCTGCTCAAGGCCAGCGTGTACAGTATTGTTCTGCAGCAGGAGATTGACTGGGGTAATAATAGTAATAATACCCACCAGGATCATGAGGATTCTTGAACGAAACAATAAGGTTACTCTTTCTTTTACATCTGTTCAACGATCAGTCAGTCAATGAGTCCATCGGTCAATCCGTGCTGGGAGGGAGGAAGGTCAGAGAGGGAGAAGAAAGAAACGAAAGGACGAGAACATCTCGTACTACAATTTTCCTGCAACGAGGTGTTTTATGCTTCTAACTATCCGAACTGAAACAAGCGGCCGAGGAACGAACCCCCTTTTTTGTTCACACAGAATTTTACGTGGTCTACCTATCAATCAGGAGGACCCCAATACCTACTCGATTTTGTCGTAACCGAAAAGAAAGGTGTCCGACCACTCACACTTTCTCTTCACCAGTTATGTTTTCTAATCTGGCATGGGCACGGCCTCGGAGATTCTGGGGAAGAAGGAAGGAAGAGTCTGGATGACACCGCAAGGGAGGGTTGCAATGATAAAGGAAAGTTCGCAATTACCTGGAGAAGGGAAAGAAAGAAACCCCCAAAACGACGAACGATTAATTTCTCTCCGACACACCCTCGAGGCATGGAATGGATGGATGGCCAAAGGCACCCCTCTTCGATCTGAATACGATTTGGGGTTTGCGACCTCGGGTGGTTCAGGCTCCGCAAGATCAAAGTACATACCTAGTACCTACGTTACCTATCTGCCCCCACGGATTAAATATATAGGCCGGAGAGACATTCCCAGACGTTAAATCACATCCTGTGAAGAACACAGCGTGGTAACCCAAAGAGAAGGGGTCCGGGTTCATATACATCGGTTAAAGGTTAAGATGTTGAGAGTATGGATGAAACAAGATACTATAGGAACTCGGGTCTGTGGCTCACTGCTGGCTGCATGTGCAGCGATTGCTACGGCACGAAGACCTGGTTAAACAATGCAAAGTCCATGGAAAGTAGTCTAGTTATTACATCTTTAATATACTGGACTCAATTGCAAAAGCCTCTAACATGCCCGCGTCGTGGTAAAGCCACTGGCACTTCACAAACTTGCATCGAGACTCGTAATTCGGTCGAAACGGAAGCCAAGCTGGAGGAAACTGAGGTTTTGTTGTACACGCTGCTCGATGTTTTACTACACTTTTTGTTTATGTCTTGTACAAATATACACATGGGGGTATTAAAGAGTCTCTCGTCTCTAATAGAATGATTGTCGATGTCTCCCTTTTTCTCTCTCTCTCTCTCTTTTTATAAGACTTCTTGGCCAAAGTACACCTTTCTCAGGTCGACCAGCTTCTTGCCACGTCCAATGGCGATCTCATCGGGATCGGGCTGGTTCTGCAACGCCAAGATGCACGCCTTGACCGAGTTCAAGGGGTTGCGGCCCCGGGGCATCCTGGCAGCGATATCCTTGATACCCACTGCGCGGAAGATCTCGAAGAGGCGGTGGGAGGCACGAAGGCCGAATCCTAGGAAACGGGAAAAGATGATGGGTTAGTTTTCTGCTGTGCTGAATAACCAACAAAGGATTGGACGTTCGAAGGCTGTAAATACAGACTGAGATATGTAAAGAAAAAAAAAAAAAACCTTACCAGGAGGACGCGAGTCTAATTTCACAATAGTAGCGCCGACCTTAGCCGTGACAGAGCCGTATATAGTCCGGTCTTCGTATCGACGGATAGGCTTCATGTTGGCGATGGCGATATCCATCGCCTTCTGGTTCGCAACGTTGATGTCTACGGCGTTCGCCTCGCCGACGCCAATGTAGCCATTACCGTTGCCCGCAATGGCGAGGATGGAATTGTGCCTAATCTTACCAAGACGGGTCTGGTTGGCGACCCATCGGCTGACGAGGACCAGGTTGTGATTCCACTTGATCGTACTAATAACGCCTAAGGGCAGCCCCGTCTTCGCCTTTACGTCTTGTAACAGGCCCTCCTTGTCCTTGCCCTTGTCCGCCGGGTCTATGGGCTCTGAGTACAGTCCGGCGACGCCGGGAATCTGCTTGCCGATATCAAGAGCTAGCGCGGTGTTTGAGGGCACCTCTGGCACGAGCATCGTGGGATCCTGGAAAAACTTGGCTGTCACGAGTTCGACCTTCGCCTCCAGGTCTTCGTTCCCCTCCGGCTCCCCCGTCCTTCCAGATTTAACCAACCCCTCTCCCGCAGATATCACGTCTGTGACTGCCTTCTCTACTTCGAGGGCGTGCTCCTCTTCGGTCATGAACCTTATGTGATCCGGGGGTAGCGGGTGTGGCCTGGGCCGCTTGTCGACTACGGCCAGATACCTGCTGAAGTCGTCAAAGTAAATAGAGCGGTAGGGGTCTTCACGAATACGGCCTTGTATGGTCAAGTCCTTCGGATCGATGGACGCCTCACCGGCCTCCAGCGCCGCCATCTGCTCCGGCGTGTACCGCGTCCGCAGGATCTCTAACTCTTCGGGGGTGTATTCGGGGAACGCCTGCTTAGTGAATTCTTCGACCTTCTCGGGTGTCACAAGACCCATCTCCTCGGCCCGTATGCTCTTGAAGCGCGGCTTCCGCTTCTCTAGAGGTGCCGAGCTGTGAAAGGGAGCGTGACGTCGTAGCGGTGCTATCGTCGGTGCGGTGCTTGCTGCTGCGACTCCGGGCTTGGTGCATGTCGCGGCGAGTCCCCGCGACAGCAGGGATCTTACTGGTCGTACTACACTCATCGCATCGCCAGTGCTTTGTCTGAGAGCCGTAGATTGGCCACAAGGCTACAGTTGTAGACAATGAACGAATAAGGGAAGCATACGCGTTAGGATACGATGCTAGAGACGGGAATGCCCAGCATCAACTTGAACTTCGATTAGCACTAGGTAATTTTTCTGGAGCTGCTCCCAACTCGGGTTTTCTGTTCTGCCGATTATCCCTGCAGGGGGTGCGCGGTGACAGGCACCTTGATAGCGCTAAATGTCTCTTGCGGGACCCCATTTAAATCGATGTGATTGGTTCAAAATGCTCACGTCGGTAATCCCTACAACGGCCCCTTCAGCATCATACAGTATCAATCTGGGCACTCAACCCCTTGAAGCATTTCTCGTGACGGTTTACAGGCTCTAGTATTCCCTCGCAAGAACGGCCTACTGGTATCAGCAGCATTGTTATTTTACTCTGAAAAGGAACCTTAATGTATTTATACTGGCCTTTTTCAATGATTTTATCGATATTAAGATTGCACGTAGCAGTAGGTATCTAGGTTAGGTATGGAATAATGCGACCCCAACCCACCCCAAATACCGAAGGTTACCTAGTAAGCCAACTTCTGCCGCAGCTCTGAAACACACGAGTTTCACAGGGGTAAAAATATCACGACCCTCATCGGTCGAGCCCATAGATAACCTGGCGCGTATGTAGGGGGGCTAGGGTGGGCTCTAAAAAAACTATTCAACTCTTCTCTTCTCTGTTAAAGGATCTGGGCCATCTTTCCTCTTCCCTTCTCAGCTTGATCTGCAGGTAGTTAGGCTTCGAGATACAGCTCGATCATCTTCAGCTGTCGCCATATCTCTTCATTCTCTTCTTCGAGGTGACAGGTGCACCATATTTATTATCAACTTAATAGACTTTTACTCTTTTATTACTGTGCCTATACGGTAATATCGTATCTCATTCCTTACTCCATATATCAACGCGTCGAGGACAGTTGAAGGTCGTACTGCAGGCTGGAAGTTCTTCCATATAAGCACTACAGAATACGTCTCCTACAGCCCAGACAACACCTACAAACCCAAGGTCACACACTTTCTCACTCGCTTTCATCAACAAAACCATGTCGGATCCCCAGCAATCTCACCCTCCCGTGACCGGCCAGTTCGCCTTCCTCGCCAAGATTGGCGCGACCCCCGAGGCCGTCGCCACGCTCAACGACCAGCCGTACGTCTTCTTCGTGCTCGTTTCTGCGCTCATCGTCTTGGGCCTCGAGTGTCTCTTGATATGGTACATCCACTTCGCTACCATGAAGCCAGAGCAGAAGAAGAAGAAGGAAAAGAAGAACGACAAGAAGCCCGGCGGCAAGCCCCCTGCTCAGCGATGAAACAGGATTATGGAAAGGTACAAAGGGCGGAGGGAAAATCTTACCTTAGAAAGGAACACGATGCTCTTTCAAGGATGGGTTGTGGTAATCTTATGCCGAGCGACGCAAGTTCCGGGCTTTATATGCATGGCAAGGGATTGTCGTGGCCTTGGCCCAAGGCTTGCTCTTGAGCGTTAAGACCGGTGGTTGCAAATGTTATCAGCGATTTCTTTGGGATACCAATAGATGTTACCATTTCGATTGGTATATCTTACGGGAGGCTACGCATATAGTCAAAAGAATGGTTATGGCCCTGGCTGCGGGAATATATAGATTTATAAAAAGAGTATGCTTCAGTTTTTAGTTGGAAGTAAACTGGCCCAGACAATCTCCTAATAGTTACCTATATGCTCATACTTCGGCTCGCCTTAGATAGTTTAGAGGCGTAACTCAAAGTTGCTCACAACGTCGTGTTCCCATAATTGCAAACATAGATAGCATCATTATCGGGAAGTTCCGAAGACATAACTATGAGTCTTGTCGACTACGTACAAGTTTAACTTGACTATTCGGGTTCTGGGTAGTCCATGGCTGGGTATGCAGAATACCGATGCAGATGATCTGCTCCGTATGAGGTCCGTGGTGTATCTGATAATTGATCCCCTCCAAACATTCTCAAGTGATTCAGCTCCTGGTTCCTGTGGCCATAGCCTGGATAAGTCTCCATGACGTTCTGGAATTCAGGGTGGACCGAGCCTAGGCCTGGCTGCAAGTTCTGATCGGAATTCTGGCCGTGGTAAGGCGCATTGCCTTGCTTAATACTCTCTTCGTCAACTAGCGTTCCAGTGCTTTCTTGACTTCCGGAAAGGTCAAAGTAGCCACTCGTGTTGCTCGTGGAATCGTGATAGATTGTGTCTTGCGATACGTGCGTGCTTTGGCTCGGAAATTGATACTCTAATAGCATGTCGTGTCGGTCAGAGCCCCCTTCACCTATGATTCTCCCCTGGTCGCTTGAGTATTGACGTTCTAGCACGGCTTCTGGCAGTAGGTCATTCCTGACCCTCTTAGCAGTTCCGATTGTTGGTTTCAGCGTAGCCCCCAGCAACTCCCATAACCGCCGTTCAATAGACGACCGAGGTCCATCTAAAACATACTCAGCTTCATGACTCGTATCTTCTCTGGCCGGCGGAGGGACTTCTCGTAGAAGTGCTGTAAATTGACGCCTGAGTTCGGAAGATTGACCTGTAGCAGTCGAAGCTAGGATGCTGGATATCACAGGGAATTTCTTTGCGTGACCTGCAGCTGACTGAAGAAGTATTAGACCCAGAGAATACTTCGTTAAGTCTTGTCTACACACCTTTAAATAGTGCGAGTTCCAGATGGCAGGAGCAATGTCGAGTAATGAAGGTGCATTGTCATCTATTTGGTGGGTTTTCAAAGTTGGACAATGCTGGCGGACCCCAACGGTGAAGTCGAGTGCTGCCTCCACCAAACGTATTGCGTCGTCCCATAGCAGTTGACCAGAATCCATTTGCCCCCCTTGCCCACTGCTGCTCTCTGACTTAACCGAAGATTTAAATCTGAGCAAGGATTCTAGACCTTTGAGCTGAGCTGTGTGTGTGCGAGGAGGCGATAGAAGAGCAGCCGACATGTCCAGCTGCTCAATACTGAGATAGATGTTAGGGCTATCGTCTCCCTGATGATACTGGATACCGTTGTCCAGTAACTTCACAACAAGACCCAGTCTCGACCATAACTGAGACTTGTGAGCGAACCGAACAGACAATGGCCCACCCGAGAGTCCCAGTTGACTTACCGAGAACTGGCAGAGCGCATGGGCAAGGGATTCAATGAAATGACTTGCTTCCCCTATAGAAATATCCAGTTGATGTAAGTCTACACGAAGGTCAAACCGAGAAGATCCCGGCGGGAGCAACCACAATTCCTTCGCCTTAATAGATGAAAGAATCTGCGTTTGGCTTGGATTCTCAAATGAGATATTATAAAGAAATGCTGTAGAGGATATTGATAAAGATGTTTTGAAACCTCCAATCTCTTTAGATATTAAAAACCCTTTTAATTCTAACTTGGCGCGACTCGTCATAGTAGATGCTATTAGAGGGTTAGACTAAATCTCCCCACGACCGCATCTCGCAAAATGCCCTATGGCAAGCACTCAATTAGGACAGTAATATGTACCTGCTTATACTCAGTAGACATATGACACCATGGACGGGATTTGCACATACAGGGGATTTGCCGTGCTAAGGAATAATGGGGCCTGGCAACATGAAGCACGAACTGTTCTGAGCAATCGCAACCAGCTGGATACCAGGCTGAGCACGGGCCCGCCAGACATTTCCGCCCCGGTGGTTTCTCAAGTAGGTGTGTACGAAAGGGAGGTGCTCCTGCTGTTGTACGAATTATTTGAAAGATCACTAGAGCCCCCCCGCGCCAATTAGTGGCGACCAGAGGGTGTGCCTCCCCCTTTGTATATGCGCCTGCACATACCTACTAATTTTACTGCTACTTCCAAGAACTTGCTCCATCGGTAGAATAACCGAATTTCTATCCGGGGTCGTTAGACAAGCCTGCTTCCACATTTTAGATTTCGGCTTGAAAGGTTCAGTCCATTGTACATTATATAGGAGTTTATTGTACACTATTTATTCCACAGGCTACCGATACAGCGCTGACATGGTTTAAGGAGCATCCACTGTAAGGGCCAGAGTCAGTAATTGCTGTTTTTAACAAGGTAGTAAGCGTCCCGGGATGTGAAAAAAAGTCTTTTCACTATGATTTCGGGTTGATACCACGGCCGCTTGTCTCCGCGACGGCTGATGGTCCAGGGAAGTGCGGGGAAATCACTTACAGGGTGTGCGCGTGCTTTCTGGTATTTCAGCCGGCTGAGGGATAGGCTTCACGTCTTCCGCAGAGACTTTACGCCTTGGTCTCATCAGATCCTCTAGTGTGACTCCATCCAACTTGGTAATCCCTACAACCGGCGCGTCTCCCCTCTTCACGAATTCCCACTGGCCTGGGCGTATCATGATACGTCAGAATCTAGACACGTACTTATGCCATAGGGAAACATACCTGGGAGCTTGTTGCCTGCTAACCGGAAGGCATCCCGCACTACTTGCTCGTGAACCATTCCTTTCAGTTCTAGGATGACTTGATTGATCGCTACTCGGGCAGCCCAGTGATCGAATCCACCCTTTCCTTTGCCCATACGCATCTATAATTCTCCCGGTCAGAACTGTGATGAATACAAAATGGCGGTACCCGAGAAACACACCTCATTGCCGCTAATGTATACGCCCACGTTACAGCAGATTCGCTTATACAATCGGTATTTCTGGCCACGCAATCGCGCCTTAATCGTGTCCTCCGCAACCTTGAGTTGCTTAGCACTGATTCTCCGGTGATGATCGATCATGCGCAGCCCATATTCGCCCCAGACAACCGTTGTTCCTTTAGTAGAGCCTCCGGTAGGCACTCGGGGCCGGCCTTTCATCATCTTCTTTTTGCGGTCTAACGAAGGCTCGAGCCAATTGCCCGCCATTGAAGCCGAGGCTGAGAAGAGTCGAACATTTTGCGGCACTACAGTCGTTCGGGAAGCGGCCACGACGCTGGATATTATCGACGGACGCGTCGTGGGCGTGTGAGCGATCTTCAAGGATCGAAAAGCCCCGAGCAGGGACGAAGAAGTGGTGGGCCGCATGGTTGTCGGCGTATGAGCTGTAGTAACAAGTCTCGATCGTCAACCGTCGAGAAACTTGATGTTGCCAAAGCTGTTTAAGAGACAGCGCTTTGATTGGCTACAATTCAGACAAAAGGTAAGGTAGGTACTTTGGTACCTAAAAAGCCTGGAGATACGGGATCCCTGTCACATGTCTGGAGTACATATTAGGTACCTAGGTACAGTACTTACAATAACACCGATAACACCCGTCAATAATAAGAACCTTGGAAGGGCCATGTGGGGCCGATAGGCTAAAACCCAATTTAATCTGTACTGGGGTACCAAAGTCAAGTAAAGCGCGTCATCCAGGCAATCAACGCGTCTAGTACAGCATACAGCAGTACTTGATACAGTAATTTGACATTGGGGGGACTGGACTGTCATACTTGGAAGTTGAAGCCTCCATGAAGTAGGCAGCTATTGTAGCCTGCAACTCATTATTGTACAAAAGCTTGCTTCCTTTTCTTCGCCTCTAAGATTGCTCCAACATCATCACAATGCCTGACATTCGTTCCTTTTTTGGGGCAAAAAATGGCTCTGGGCCTGCGAAACCCAGTGCCCCGAAGAAGGCCGAACCAGAGCCTCCAAAGAAGCGTAGTAGGTACACGCCGCACGAATCCGGTCTTATCAATTCTAATCAGTATATTTAGGAGGCAGAAAAGTTGTCGAGGACAGCGAGGAGGAGGATGAGGCAATTGTTCAGTAAGAATCTAGTTATTCTTTAACTCGCATTAGCTAATAAGAACTATCAAAAGGCCGAAGAAACCAGCGACTCGATTAACTCCTCGAAAGAAACAAAAGTAAGAAGCTTCGCACTAACAGGATTATATGCGCCAGGGCTGACGCTTCCTTGTAGTGACAAAGAGATACAAGGAACTGCTACTACCGCAAGTGAATATTTTGCATCTAGCAAGTCTAAAGCTCCACAACCGGCCAAGTCGGAACCAAAGGCGCATACTAGTCCTGCGTCAGGTCTACGCCCGAGTCCAAGAACCAAGCGAAATACTGCGAAGGAAGAGCCTGTAGATAGCCAGACGCCGAAGAAACGTGCAACTACGAGGACCAGCTATCGCGACCTAGACGACGATGATGATGCGTTTATCAACGACGACGAAGATGCCGGTGACGACATCTTCGCGGCTGATGCTCGGTCTCGTAACAAAAGGAAAAATGACGATTACAAGGAAGAAGATAGTGAAGATGAGATTTTACCCAAGCCAAAACGATTCGCATCTCGTAGCAAGCCAGCCCAGAAGGAGGAAGATGATGAGAAGCCAGCGGTAAAAGGCACGAATGCCTCCAAGCCTTCGGCTGCGGCTAAGAAGAGGAAGACCCCCGAACCTGATTCCAACGAAGAGGATGAAGATGAGGACGAAGAACAATACTCGCGCAAGAAGCCTGTTGCCAAAAAGCCCAGAGCCCCTAGAGCTAAAAAGTCTGATGAACCGGAGGACGCTGAAATCCAAGCTATTTTTGACGAAATCCCCACCGTCAGACCACCGACACCACCTAGCAAAGACCCCAGTAAAAAGTTCGACTGGAGAAAGACAGCTGGGGGCGGAGGTAATTCGGGCCCTCCACCAAACCCCATTGTAGGAGATTTGCCTACTGGAGAGCCCGATTGTCTTGCTGGTCTCACTTTTGTCTTCACGGGTCAATTATCGAGCATTGCGCGGGAAGAGGCTCAAGCTCTGGTAAAGCGCCACGGCGGCAAGATTACTGGCGCTCCTAGTAGCAAGACCAGCTATGTGATCCTAGGGGATGATGCAGGACCGAGCAAGCTTGCGAAGATAAAGGAGCACGGCCTCAAGACCATCAACGAAGAAGGTTTATTTGAACTTATACGCCGACTTCCTGCCGGCGGCGGAGGTGGAAAGGGTGCCGAAAAGGTGAGACAGAAACGGAAGGAAGAGGAAGAGAAAATCAGAAAGCAAGCCGCCGAGATGGAACAAGAAGAGAAGAGGAAGAGAGCAGAGGAAGAGAAGGCTCGCAAGGCAGCTGTCGCTCGTGGAGCTACTACCGCTACCCAAGCCCCTCAACCGCCATCCGCCCAATTGTGGACGGTCAAATACGCGCCTACTCGGCCTAGCCATATATGTGGAAATAAAGCCGCGGTAGAAAAGATTCAAAAATGGCTTAAGGGTTGGCAACAAGCAAAACGATACAACTTCCAAAAGCGAGGAGCCGATGGCATGGGTGGTGAACGCGCCATTATCCTCTCCGGACCCCCCGGAATCGGGAAGACGACTGCTGCTCACCTTGCAGCTAAACTGGAAGGTTACGATGTTATTGAAAGCAATGCCAGCGATACGAGAAGCAAAAAGCTGGTTGAGGCGGGCGTAAGCGAGGTCATGAATAACACCTCACTTCACGGGTACTTTGCCGGGGATGGGAAGAAAATCGACGAGGAGAAGAAGAGAATTGTCCTGATTATGGATGAGGTCGACGGCATGTCTGCGGGTGATCGCGGAGGTGTTGGTGCTCTCGCCAAGTTCTGCAAAAAGACAGAAGTGCCTCTTATCTTGATTTGCAACGAACGCAAGTTGCCGAAGATGAAGCCGTTTGACTTTGTTACCTACGACGTCAAATTCCAGCGGCCCCAGGTCGATCAGATCCGTTCGCGGATGATGACGATCTGCCATCGCGAAGGCCTGAAGCTATCCCCGCAAGTTCTCGATGCCCTTATTGAAGGCAGCAACCGAGACATCAGACAAATTGTGAACATGTTGTCGACAATCAAGCTGGATCAGATATCAATGGACTTTGATCAAAGTAAAGACATGTCTAAGGCCTGGGAAAAGTCAATCGTCCTCAAGCCGTGGGAAATATGCCAGAAGATGCTTGCTGGTGGTCTCTTTTCTCCAGCAAGCAAGGCTACACTAAATGACAAGATCGAGCTGTACTTCAATGATCATGAATTCAGTTATCTCATGATACAAGAAAACTATGTTCGGACGAAGCCTGCGGTGCTCGGGCAATATCAAGACAACCGGCGCGAGCAGAACCTCAAACTCCTTGAGCTAATGGATCAAGCCGCAGAAAGCATTTCCGATGGTGATCTCGTAGATCGAATGATTCACGGTCCACAACAGCATTGGAGCCTTATGCCAACTCACGCCGTCTTTAGTACTGTCCGGCCGGCCAGCTTCGTATCCGGCCAGCTAATGAATTCGGCCTTTACAACATGGCTTGGCAACAACAGCAAATACGCCAAGCTCGGGCGATTCATCCGCGAAATCCATTCCCACATGCGGCTTAAGGCCTCGGGAGACCACAATGAGATTCGCCAACAGTATCTTCCGGTTCTGTGGACACAGCTTATCCAAAGGTTGGCTATTGACGGCAAGGAATCAATAGAGGAAGTTATCGAACTTATGGATAGCTACTTCCTCACCCGTGATGATTTTGACTCGATCAAGGAGCTCGGGGTCGGTCCGCAGCACGAGGAAGCTGTCTCAATCGACTCGCAGACCAAGGCCGCCTTTACAAGATTGTCAGTCAGATGTGTCTATTATTTACGTGACTATATGCTAACTGCTTTATAGGTACAATAATATGTCTCATCCGGTCCCTTTCATGAAAGCCAGTGCTGTTGTTGGCTCCAAAAAGGTTACCAAGGACAAACCTGATCTCGAGGAAGCCCTGGATGAAGAGGAGGACGCGGACCTTCCCGAGGCTGCTGAAGTTGAGGAGGATGATGATGAGGATATTACGAAGGACAAATATATCAAGAAGCCAAAAGCCAAGGGAGCAAAGAGAGGCACCAAGAAGACAACGACGGCGCAAACCGGTGATGACGAAGATGGCGATAAGCCCAAAGGCAAGGGGCGTAAAGCCGGTGGAGCGAAGGGCAAATCAAAGAAGTAAGGAGAGTAGAAAGCCGCAAGTCATATCACGAGAGCTCTACAGTTATTGCGATGGCACTTATCCCCCGTCTCTTAGTATATCGAGCCAGGTTTGGCTGGCAGCTGTTAGCAAACATAGTAATTTTTATGAATGGGCCTGGGCATTGAACCCGCCTTCGGGATTGATGGGAGAGTGCAAAGGTGTTTTCAATCAGTTGGCTGCATAGCTGCACGGTACCATAGGCGGTACCTACAAACATCAATTCATCATCTTTTAAAACAATGAGGGCAATGGCCTTAGACCTATCGTGCATTGGTACGTGCTAATAGTACACACTACCCCTATCATCTAGGTACCTACAAACAAAATAGGTACATTTATATGGTTGAGGTACTTTTCATTACACGCGCAATAAGACCGCCTAGCAGCTCTTGAGCTCAAAACAATGCAGTATTTGCCTTTCCTGGAAGTTATGTTTTGATCAAAGTACTCAACTTCGGGTATATAATTTTGTGGTTGACACTCGACCTGAACAACAACAACCCCAAGTTGTTTGTACTATTGCTCTACGCGACCAAGACCTGAAAGTATTCCAAGGTTGAGAGGTTGTAATATCATACGCTTTCTTTTCCTGCCCAGCTAATATCATCTCGTTTACAGTTTCACAAACCACTTGGTAGTCGTCTATCCAGCACCTTCTTTCTCCCTTGCCCAAGATGCCGGGTTCCAGGGATGGCACTCATGCGAGTCATTCTCGTAGCCCTCTCGGACAACCGGTCGTGGGTCGCCCTCGCCGTAGCCGTAGCCGTAAGTCGTAAAGGTAATATCTTTATAAACTTGCCATACTTACCGTGCACAGGATCTCGCGGGCCAGCCGGAAGCCAAGATGATGTCACTAAGCAAGTGCACTCGCGATACCGTGCAGGCAGTGGTGATCCCATCCCGCAAGTCCCTCGCATCCCAAATAAGTATCAATCTCATAACCTGAGCGCTGTCTCGGCAACCGCTTCAGAGCGCTCACAGGGCGACAATGCCGAGTTAGATTTGATCCCCGCCCCTCATACCCACTACCTTCCCGGCTGCAGTATCGGCCAGCCCAAGGAGGTTCAGATTATTTCGAATGCTATGATGAAAGCATATGTTGCCATGCGTGGTAACTGGCTCGGAGATGAGGATGGAAAAGATGATCCTTTGTTCAAGTGGATCCAACAACGAGGAGAGTCGGCAAAGGGTTCCAAGCCGGTGAACAGTAACAGAGATATCGCGCGGTATGTAACACTTATAGTTTCGTTATCCGCTCCACTCCTCAAGACAAGGAGGATGTATAGATCGCGACAACGACTGGGGCTGACTTTATCGCTTATTAGAATGCTCGAGATGGTCGATAAGGCCCTGGAGTCTGCCAACAGGGGCGGCGACTCTCCTCGCGACTGCATCTTCGAGTTGCAACGACCTAACTATGGACACATCAAGCCACCCCAGAATATGGACCTGTCCACACATGAGTTCACTGACTCCTGCACTGATTTTGAGTGGGAAGAAGACCCGGACGATGAGGAAGCCGGCGTGCGTGACGGTCGTATCTCGCCCTGCACTTTTTTACAATGGTCCAAAGGCTGCGTTCTCTGGAACGGCGATAGAGAAGAACACAAGGCTCCTTTAGAGGTACGAGAGAATCTATAACCTCTTCCCCCTTCCCCCCTCCCCCTTCTTCCCTTGTATTTGTGATGATAAAATTATCCGTGCCCTATGAACCCGTTTTTGTTCATTGATTGGTCTTGTCTCAGGTTACTGCTTCGTTCCAGCGAATGCGTCCCCCTACTCCCAAGGAAGGCATGGTGCCGGAGCCGCCAAGACGGCGCGCCCATACCTTCAGTGGTAGAATGGAGGCTCAATTCGATCCCGAGACCGGCGAGGAGTTAACGCCTGCCTACAGCGTCCCGACAAGCCCTTCCATTGTGTTCACGCCGCCCGGCGTCGAGGTCACTGGCCCCCTGCCTCCCGACTTTTGCGCCCAGTATAGTCGCATGGCGCCTCTCGCTGAACGCGCCCACCGCCATCACGTATATGGCGCCAAGAGTGTCATACTTGCAAATTCGTCCGATAGCGGTATCAAGACGGTTACTTCTGTAAGTTGGGGGGAAATTGATCCCTTATTTCTTTGTTCCTGTTATTTCTGGTGTTGCCTGGGCTTTGGTCCGATATCAGTCGTGTCTCCCCCGTGAAGCTTTGACTCACAGCTAATCACTCAACACCAACCTAGACCGAAGTCAACGCCGCCGTGTCAAAGTATATGCCCGAGATCGACTGCCACGGCCGCTCAGAAGTGCACGAGCTGCTCCGACGACAATGGCAGGCCACGCTCCAGACTGAGATCGTCGAAGACGAGCTACACCAGGTGACGCAGCACCAGAGCCAGGAGATCCGCCAGCTGCAATACGACCTGTACCAGATGAACCGGCTCATGCCGGCGCTCCAGCTGTGGCGCGAGGAGAAGGACGAGAAGGAGCGCAAGCGGCGCGAGGAGGAGGCCAGAGAGGAGAAGCGGAAAGAGCGCCGCGTCAGGGAGATCAGGGCCCGCGTCGCCAACCACGTCCTCGAGGTGCAGTGTCGTCTCGACCGGGCCTGGGACAAGTGCTACATGACGCGCGCGCAGACGGAGAAGAACGCGGCGCGCATCGCGGCCCTCAGACAGGAGATCCAGAGCGCCTGTGCCTCTGTCGGCGTGCGCGACCCGGGACACGCCATCTCTGTGCTCATGAACGTTGTTGACGGCGGAGACGATGATGATGACGATGAGGTTGAGAATGGTGTTGAAGAAGGCGCTGGTTCTGTTGCTGCTGGGGCTGGTAGTGGCGATAGTGGTGATGGCGGCTTTGCCAACTACGCCACCGAATTCGACCGTACCTACCATACTAATGGTAATAACTACTATAACTACGGCGCTGCTCAAGCACCGCCAACGCCGGCACAGTTCTACATGCCGCCCGCATTCGGAGGCTCATACATCCCCCTTCCGCCTCCTCCTAATGTCCAGCTGGAACAACAGCATGGTGGCGGTGTTGTACACAACTATAATGGTGACTATGGCCGTGGTGGACATATCACGGCCCAGCCGCAGACGCCCTATCTGTACAACGGCGAGCAAGAGTTCGAGGACTGGATGGACGCTTGGCAGCGAGAGCTAGCAGCTAAGAACGAACAACAAAAACTGCTGGAGCAGCAGGACAAGATGTCGGAGCAACAGCAAGATAATAACATCAAGAACAACGGGGATGACCAGGGCTCTCATGATGGCGGCGATAGCGGCGTCTCTGGCCTTGGAAAAGAAGAGTATCCTCGTCGTCATCATCCCGGCTCCGGCATGTACCACCAACAACAACAGCATGCGGGTCACCGTTATGATCAGGGATACCACCACCATGGTTATAGTTACGGAGGCGCGCAGTATTATCATCACTATAATGCTGTTTAAGCGATTTGCGTGTTGCTGTTCCCTGCCTGTTCGGATTCTCCATTCCATCCTTTCGGTCTCTCTACCACGATGGCCACCTGGCGTCATTCTGCGAGCAAACTCGGCAGTTCTGCCCTCGCCGGGTATAATAATGTCTCTCCTCTTTTCTCTTTCATTTCCTTTTCCCTTTTTCTTTCCTCTCTTTCCCACTCGTTTATCCACTCAACTTGTTCTGCATAAAGATAATACAAAGGCACGGTGGCTTGTCACGTAAGTGCTCTCTCCTAATTGTCCCGGGTCGCTTTACCATTACTGACATTCTGCTTACCATAGACTCTTCTCAACATAGTCTCTCTGCTAATTGATACGACACTGTTGGTTCCCTTGTCTAGAATGACTTGAGTTCGCTGGTTCTTTATAAGTTCCGCTTTCAAGAAGCCCATCATGCCGCAGAAACATGCCCTTGCCCTTTCCCTCTTGTCACCTTTCCTTGTCTTTCATTTCCCTTTCCCTTTCGTTTTTACACCGGATTCTTTTTCGAGTTTTATTCCTTTTCTTCTAGTTCTTTGCCTCTCTGAAGAACGCCATCGGTCGATACCTGGGTTGATACACTACACTCACTCTGTTCTTCACCCTCACCCTCTTACAGTTTTGTCCACTCTATACATGAGAGGGAGGGGGAAAGTAATGAGTAATGAGCAGTAATGGAGGTTTGCCAACCGGGGGTGATTGATTATACGAAAGTTTGTCGACTGGGGTATCTGTTGTTTTCTTTTTTGATTCGACCATCCAACGGTGATGCGTCTCGATCGATAGTGGGAGAAGATACGATACGATAGGCCCCTCGATGGATGGAAAGGGGGGTTTCTTAAGGTGGTGGTTTGTGTGTTTGTGGTTTTTCTCTACGTCTGTCCGCGTTTTCAGTCTTCAATGCCTTCCTTCTTGCCAGTTAGTCACTGTTTCCTGTCTCATTCGTACCTACGTATGCTACGATTTGAGTGATTGATGGCTACTTAAAGAAGGAAGGGAGGATGCAGTGCATGCACACATGCATGCAGAGAAGAAGACATTAGGAAAGAACGCGTGTTTCATAATAATTCGGGACGGCTACTACTGCTAGTCTAGCCTACATAGATAGGTAGTCAATGGGAATGGTAATTCAGCCACGTTTCTTGATAAAGCTTGTAGTTTGACAGGGGTTTGTGTGCGTGCGTGCGTGTGTGTGTGTGTGGTTATCTGTAGTTCTAGACTGGCACTGACGCGAGGTTCTAGATGAAGATACCATGTACAGCCAATACCATTAATGACTTAGCACTCGTGGATAGAAGATTATAGAACACAGAAAAACAGGCCTGCATGTTATCTCATCTCGTCCAGCGGATAATTAAGTAGGTAAGGTAGGTAGATAAACAGGAGTATGGGTACATGTTCCTAATACAAGAGGTGGATTTGTACATACGAACACACATTCTGAGTCCGATTCTGATTCCGGTATACCAACACAACAATCGATTCCAGATCCCAAACCAAAGGGCCATCCATAAACGCCGGGTCTCAAATCAAGCCAATCAAGCAATCCCAGCATCACTCAATCTCAATCTCAATCTCAATTCTCAACCCCATCGCGCACGATTCGACCTCTCATACTCTTGCTCCGTGTACCCATTCCACTCTCCCTGCATGCGTCTGGCATCAACCTCGCTCCTAGTCCCTTGACCGGCGAACCTCTCCCCCTTAAAATCAAGTCTCATGAAGTCCAACTCTCCCTCAATTCTCCCACCTCCCAAGAATCTAATCCAGCCGCGATTACTACCCCCATAAAACATCGGCCCTTCTGTCTCCTCACCGCGCCAGGTAAAAGTCTTGCGCTCGTGAGAAGACTCCCAGGGCCGCGTATTCAAGTGAAGGATTCCGGAGACTACGCCCAGGTCGAATTTCCCCCACAGCTCGCGCCCGCTGAGGGTGAAGACTAGGGAGAGGCCGGAGTGACTGGAGGGCCATTGGCTGCGTACTTCGTTGGAGGTTATCTCGTAGGAGCCGTTCAGGAGACCCAGGGGCTCTAGCGGGGAAGAAGACGGTGGGGGTGGGGAAGATGAAAAGTTGTTATTGCTGTGGTCATCGTCGCTGTAGTCGTTGTATTCTCTGTATGGAGGCGGTGGTGGCAAATCATCGTCATCCTCGTTATCGTAGTGATAGTCCAGAGCATCTGGGGAGGGAGCGGAAATTCTGCCCATGGGGAAAAAGGGCTTGCTTCGTCGAGCGCGGGGGATTGATCTGCTAACAGCCCTTGGACTCGGGGCCGTCTCGCTTGGGGTGAAGGTGCTGGCGCTGGCGCTTCCTCGGGGTGGTCCCTGGGAGATTCCACCGCGGCGCGCTGTCTGCTTCTTAACGGGTGTTGCGGCCGATGAAGATGCTGCAGATGAGGGTGGTGCGGCAGCGAAAGATGCCGTTGTTGCTTTCTTCGATGTAGTAGTAGTAGTGGTGGATTTCGGGGCAGGTGTGGCCTTTGCCTTTGGCTTGGGGCTATCTTTTGCTGCCTTGGTACCAGCAGTGCTCGTCGCAGACGTCTTGGTCTTTTTTGCAGCAGAGGCACTCGTGGAAGAAGCGCTGTTAGCAGAGACCGTGATATTGATACCCCCAACATTGACGGTTAAATCGACATTGGACGCATCGGCTTTGCGCTTCTTGCCTGCTACAGTAGTAGTAGTCGTCGATCCCGATCCCGAGCCCGCAGAAGCTTTTGCAGCCTTCTTGGCCTCGCGCTCGCTCTTCAGCCATTCCTTCTTCAGATCCGTCTCCAGTGCCTTGATGCGGCCCGGAACCTCGAGCTTGCCGGCGTTGACGGCGTCGAACAGACGCATGCGGGCCACTGATTTGGTCTTGGACGGCTGCAGGCCGTAGTGGATGAGCTGCGCCTCGAACCAGTGCGCCGGGTGGTCCTTTTCGGAGCCTGGCCTGTTGAAGTGGTCCTTGAGCTCGGCGACGGTGGCACGGCGGTGTCGGTTGTGCCCGCTCGCTTCGGCGTACAAGTCCCCGCTTGCGAAGGAGAAGCCGTCTCTCGTGACTGCCGGAGCGAGAGACATGGTGATGTAGGTATGCAGGGAAACGAGATGACAAGAAAAACCTCTCCTCTATCTAGATTGTGTGTAAGGCTCAGTAATAGTGCCTGTACCTGACCTAGGTAACCAGATGATAGTTGGTTGGATTCAGTACAGTTTGTACGGGATGATTTCTTGGGGTTCCCTACCCCAGGCAATGCAAATGCGGAGTGACAAACGGGATATCCTGTAATGTCGAACCAACAGCTAAGGTTTTTTGCCTATTCGCTCTTTGCGAGCTCTGAAGCTGTCTTCTGTGTACGTCCCTCTTCTAGCTCAGCTCAAGAGCCAACTCCAAATAAGAGCCAATGAACTGTAATACGAGCAGTAGCAGCAGCGCGTCCTGCAGGCAGGTGCACCAACAATGCTTCTTGATGAATGGGATAGGATGACCTCCAGCTAGCCATTCAAGACACTGTAAAAGATACTCGTGAATACTAAACAGCTAGCTATGCACTCCCTCACACCTGGGGTTTAGTTTTAATCCGAGGTAAGATGTGAGAGATATGTACCCAGATGGATTGATGGGTGAACAATGCAATGTGTACCTGCGTACATACAAGGTCGTAAGCCGGGTGACGCAGCAACTAGTGCCATCGGAAAGTAAAATTGCCCGCGGTCGAGAATACATAGTAGCAAGCAAATATTGAATAATATTATTATTATACCGTGCAATGTCTATGTACAGTATACTGTACAAGGTATTTCCTACTAACTTGAAGTAAGTATTAGCTAGGATGGTACTGAGTTGTTAGCTTCCTTGCCGCTGGGTATCTGGGTATAACCGGCGCTCGTTTTTGTATACATACTGTACCGCGAGCTTTATCAAACCCTTTCAAGTTTTTGGTCCATCTACGGACTAGGCACTCTAGCATTGCTCAGCAGCTCCAACAACATTGTCATTATACCTGGGCATTGCGATTGATGGTAGCATAGGCACTTTGAAACTGGGTAGTGATGGTGGGTGGTCACTCACGTGAATAACACAAGAGCTTGTAATGGGAGATAATCAAACACAGAGACACACATCCCAGTGAGACTTTTATATTTCCTATACATGGTATTGCCGCCTTTGGGCTCTATCCGATCAGGGGCCTGGGTACCTCTCCAATAATACCGGTAGCTTTTAACTAATAAGTAGCCCGTATACGGCGTTCAACCCCGTCCACCGACCAATGGCATGCGGGTGGCATGCAGCAAGTAGATAATCTATACCGACCGGGTTTTGTGTCTTTCATGAGAGGAGCATATTTTTTACACATTATAGCAATACCTAACGCCAGGCCTCCAAGGACAGAGGTCATCAAGTGTTGGCGCCGAGTTGTTGCTTGTTATACATGGTTGAATCTCGGAATCTTTGTACAGGGAGCATTCGATGCTCCAGATATTTGTAGTTTTTAATGATAGTGGAGTGGGGTGTTGTTAAGATACGAGCTTATTGGCTCTTGACGACGCCGACCTTGGCGGCACGCAGCACCCTTCCGTTAAGCTTGAAGCCCTTCTGCTGGACGTGGAAGACGGTGTTATCCTCCTTGTCGGGCATCGGCGTCATGAAGGTGGCCTCGTGCTCATTAGGGTTGAACTTCTCGCCCTCTGGGCTAAATCGCTCGAGTCCGTGCTTGGCTAAGGTCTGGAGCATGATGGTCTCCGTCATTTTAACGCCCTCGTAGAAGTTCTTGAGGTCCGCGTTTGGCTCTTTGCCTTCCTCAACCTTCAACTTCTCCATGCCCATTGATAGGGCGCGGTCTAGGTTGTCGACGCTGTCGACGAGATCCTTGGCAAACCGCTGGATGGCAAAGTCGCGGGCAGCCTTCACTTCTCGCTGTGTACGGTCTTGCAGGTTGCGGAAGTCGGCTACGGACCGAAGGTATTTGTCCTGTTCCCATAGTGTCAGTAGAATTTCTTATGCATGTATCTTGTATAGTATAGTGTTGCGGTGCATATACGAACCTTCCAGTCAATAGCCTCCTTCTCTTTAGCTTCGAGCTTCTTCTTCAACTCGGCCTCAGCGCTCGACGTCGCATCGGCATCCTGGTTTTCCTTGGCCTCGGTTTCCTGTGTCGACTGTTCACCCTCCTTTTTCGTAGTTTCTGTCGAATTGCTATACCATCTCGTCCTCGCAGCGGGTGTGGCCCGCAATGAACTTAAGGGAGCGGGAGAAAACTGTGACCGCACAAAAGGCTGCTGTGTAATTGATCTTGAGCTAGAAGAGATAACTCTCGAAGATTTAGTCAATGCTTGTCGGAACATGATGATAGTGATAGGCTGGGAAACCTATGGTATATTATATTTATGAGGAATTTATGTGTAATGTTTGGTAGAAGGTAGAAGTCTTGTATGCAAGAATAACATGCGACAGCTCCAACACTTGCTCGTCATTTGAACCAGCTACGGGGACAAATAATTTTTTGGCCCCTGTCAAGGCAAATGGCAAATCAGAACTGGATATCAAGGCACTAACCTATTATAGCTCCACAATGTACCACGGCCGACTCGAGCCCCACCTGTCTAGCAAGCCGGCAGAATTTTCTGACCGCCCGCTCACCGCCCAAATTCGTCTATATAAGCTCGCCCTTCCTCCCACCCTTTGGCAGTTTCTTCCTTTCTTCTTTAGCTCTCTTTGCCTTTTGGCTTAGATCAAGTGTAGTATCTGTTCTTTTCAGTTTAATCTCTGAAAGAGTCCTACTTGGACTCAATCGTGATTATTCTTATTTTTGTACCCCGGGAGCGCATCCTCTGTGCTTGCGCATGATCGCTCCCACCGTGTCCCTGGTATTACACTGCCTCCAGGTGACGCGAACCTTGTTTTTCATTGCTATGCCTGGCTGGTCCAGGGTGGCGGAGAAGGACTTCCTTGCCCTTACATTTTGGGTCCGTACATGGTGCTGAAGAAAAGTGCGGCTCAATGAGTGTTTACAGTTGCGTCTGCATTCTAGGTAGGATTTGAGGTCGGCAAAATATATACCTTGTGTTTGAAGGTAGCAACCGGATGGAGGACTTGCTGTTTGCCTGTATCTTTGAATGTCCAATCAGCATTCTTCGTGCCTGCCTGAGTAGATGACAATGATTTCAAGGCTGCTGCCTACACTAGGCCGAGGTGACTGATGCATAAAATAGCTACCTATGTAGTGTGTCATCTTGCTTTGTTGTCGTGATTGTTTTAAGAAACCTCAGGACGAGCGCAGCAATTGGAATAATAAACCCTTTGTCCCATTTACTCTGAATGTATATCACTACCTGCCTCATAGATATCTGGCTATATTATGCGTTTTTGTAGATGCTTACATATGCTCCGGGCACATCAACCCAATTTTTTCTTGTGTTTGATATCTTTTTACCCTGGCCTGCAGGTGCTTACCGTAAAATACCGTGTATTTACTGTACCCTTACAGCTGTATATCTGAACCAGCTAGAAACGCGCCAGCCCTTAAGAGCTACATACAGGCCTCTTAGCCTAGAAACAAGCTGTAATATCCTAACCTTAGTATTGTTGTACATATGTACTGTACTGGGTTTCTCAGACCTGAGGGAAACCACGTCCCTTTCCCATCACAGCATATTCTTGACGCCTTCAGTACCATTTCCTTTGATCGCGCACACATTCAACATTTCTTTTCTGGACTGTAACATAAGTACCTACAATATTGATACTTGGGCACTCTATCAAAATGGAGTATGATGCCATGATGATGGATGGCGAGTCCCTAGGACCGTCTGTGAAGATCTCAGCTGTAGGTTTGGGGAGTTGCCGCTTTGTCGCGATCCGCGTTCCAAATGATTTCACTTATTCCAAGATGAATCTAACAGTCGCTTCCATCCCTGCAGGCTGACAGTACGCATGTCGACTTCGAGCTTAGCAATGTCGACCTCTCGTTTGCGAACTCGCTGCGGCGCGTCATACAGGCCGAAGTCCCCACGATCGCGATTGACCTCGTCGAGATAGAAGTGAACACATCTGTGCTGGCCGACGAATTCATTGCACATCGCCTAGGACTTATCCCTCTTGATTCACGTGAAATCGACCAGCTGAACTACTCACGGGAATGCAACTGCGATCAGTCCTGCGGAAAGTGCACCGTGACTCTGACTCTCCATGCTAAATGCTCGTCAGATGAGATTATGAAGGTTTATGCGCGTGATCTCATCGTTGGTATCGACCGACCCAACAACCACATTGGAAACCCTGTCATCACAGATCCCGAAGGCCAAGGTTGCTTAATAGCAAAGCTGCGCAAGGGCCAGGAATTGAAGGTCACTTGCATTGCGAAGAAGGGCATCGCAAAAGAACATGCCAAGTGGTCGCCCACCTCTGCTGTTGGCTTCGAGTATGACCCTCACAACAAGCTACACCACTTGGATCTGTGGTACGAGCAAGATGCAGCTGCAGAATGGTAAGTTTAAGCAATCTGACAGTGTGGTGTCTGTCCTTCCTGCCCCTCCAAGGCTGACAACGAATCCTAGGCCGAAAAGCAAATATGCCGACTGGGAGGACCCGCCAGCAGAGGGAGAACCTTTCGATTACGATGCGCTGCCCTCGCGATTTTACTTTGAAGTGGAAAGCGCAGGAAATATTGAGCCAGATGCCATCATACACGAAGGTATAAAAGAGCTCCAGCGGAAATTGGCCGGCCTTATCAGACACCTCGGCGAGAACGATGATATGAATGGCGACTATGACGGCCCCAAGAGCCCAGATGCTACCATGGACGGAGGGGCTCCCTGGCAAGACCAAGGCTACACCACTCCTTACGCAGGTGCTGGCAGCGCCAGTGCATGGGGCGGCGGGGCCACTGCCTACGGCACCACTCCTTACGGTAACTCAGGTTCGGCCGGATGGTGAGAATGGTTACCTCTGGGATCTAGGACCGATTAGATTACGATACTTGGGTGGCGGTGCTTTTGCACGTGCTACTCTGTACTATATGAAGTGCTCTACGACACGAATACGTAGATTCCGGTCAACGGTTAGTCGGGGGCAACAGCTCGTCATTGCTCGGAGTTGGGGGGTTTGAAAAATTTTACAGGTAGAGCATTTTCTTTAGGGATTCCGTAGCAAAGGAAACAAAACACTAGCTGCCCGATCATGAAAGCATGGTCGATTTGTGTCCAGGTCTCTGAAACGAGACAACAAGCGGTACCACTGGAGCGAAGAGGAGACGCTAGTAGAAAATGCTGCTCATAATGTGTATTTGTGGTTATCAAGCTTTAGAATAGGTAAAGCAATTAAGCCAACGCCTGCCGATTATGCAAGTTGTACATGATGCCACTAGGAAACCACTCGTACACGCCACCGAATGCTGTTCTCTAATAAACGCCAATCCCTGAACCAAGAATATACAAATCTCTGCGCTGACCACACCGTCCCGTCTATCCGGTTTACCGCCGTCTATCCATAATGGGAACTCTCATTAAGAGGGGGTGAAGGCGTCTGCCTTACTCTTCAATGCCCTTGATGTTTCTATACGCTTTGCGGTGTGCTTCGAGGAACAAGAATGTACATATCGTTTGGCTGTTACACACGGTTAGTGTCAGGTTGTGCCTTGTGTCTTCAAAGAGTAATAGTAGCTTAGAAGATCCAACTTACGGTCCGAGCCTCAGGAAGGACGGCACCCAGCCTTTGAACATCCAGCTCACGCCCTCCTTAGCATATATCTCGGTGATAAAGCTAATAAGACTCTTGTTGGTATGCGAGCTCATGACACGACTCTTGATGACGTCAACAGGGGAGCAGATGGTGGTCGCGACGAACCCGGCGAGGAGCGAGCTGGCAAAGTGCGTTGTCGTGGTGTCGCCGAGGGGTGTGTACGTCATCAGCATGACCTTGAAAGTGTCGTAGCTGGCGAGCTGGCCGGCGTTCATGAGCGCCGCACGCATCGAGTTGGGCCACACGCCCCTGAACCAGCTCGAAATGCCTTCCGTCCGCGCCATCCGGATCATACCGTCGAGACCGTGCCGGTAGTGGCGCTTCTGTGATGCCGGAAGGGCTGCATCTTGTTGCATCCGTACGTTTACTACGTCTGCTGCGTTGCCTGCCAGCCCACCCATGAGTCCGGAAAACGAGGAGAGTCCGATAAGGAGCGGTAGTGACGGCTTGTGTCCCTCGGGTGTAAACCGCCGCTTTAGGTCCTCATATATGCCGAATCGAACCGTCGAGTATGTCATTTGTCGCAGTAACGACGCCGTCAGCCCATCGTACAGACCGCGAGGTCCCGATGTTCGTACGATGTGCATGAGGGTCCCGCTCATGTTCTTTGGCGCATCACCCGAGCGAAGCTGCAGTCGAACCTTGACTATGACGCAAGGATAAATAGTTAGCTATCCGTATTACTAGGTTGGGGGCTCAATTGCTCCAGCCGAACATACCGAGATCAAGAGGGTGCGTCACACAGGCTGCCATGCTGCTAGCGCTGCCACCGAACCAGAAGGGGTATGGGATCTGCTTGAGCGCAAGCTGTTTCTTCTGGAATTTGGGCTTGACGCCGGGACTGGGGATTGTCGGCGAAGCCGGCGCCGCGGCCGGATCGGTGGATGTGGTCTGTGGCATCGGAACCTGGTGCATTGCAACCAAACAACGGGCTCACTATATCAACAGTTATAAGCTGTTACTTTTTTTTTTCTTGTCCCCTGGTCTAACCGCGACTTTGCGTAATCGATCGACTCTCAGGATATCCAATATAATCATGTAAAATCTCAAAGGCGTAGTAAGACACAAGACAACGAAGAATCCACCACCAGCAATAAGCGAAAGCGAGGACCGGCCATTAAATTAAAAGAACAGAGACGCGGGTTCCTCGTGAATGACACAATTGGCGTATGGGACCGGGGAAACTGGGGGACGGTAATTGTTTTTCAAGCGGTTTCAATACTTCCCAGTTAATCGGTTATAGATTTTACCTTCCTCTGCGCTAACGCTAAATAGGGATTAGCGCACATGCCGCTTTTGCCCATGCTTGAGTAGTCCTGTTCTCTGTGCGTCTTGGCGCATATTGAACGTTTCTGGAAACGGTCCTCGAAACCGGCGGCCTACGTATAACGAAACGGCTTAATATAAAGAACCTGTAGCACGACACGAACTTCATTTTAGGAATTTGCTGTAAAATATCATTGTCGTTATAAATTTCACATCCTCCACGTGGACATATAATGTCATAGCAGATATTTGGGTACTATGAAACGTAGTGATATGACGCCACCAAGACACAAGTCATCATTCAAATTCAAGGTGTCCCTGGGGTTCAATTCACATCGGATCGCAACGAGATTGACGATCCTTCGTCCACAGAAAGCCACGCCGGTCCTTACCCAAGGACTATTAGAAAGCAAATTGGCCTGACTTGATTCTTGGATGAGGTCAGCCCTACATCTACCGCGTCTAGCCAGCGTCTGATTTGGGCATGGGTGAATTTGCCAACATTCAGGCGCTCAGACGTTATTAGCTGTAAGTCAAGAGCGCGAGTTGGCCATTAAGCGGCTCGGTATGTCTTGATATACTTAACAGATAGACATTCTTTAGTCCCACAATGTATAACTCTTCGAGGCGGTTTTTGCCCTGGGACCAACTTCAGATGATCAAGTTGAAGGGCATCGCTAAACTCTTCTCGCACGACGAGGACACCGCTCCTCAGATCCTGGCCCGGTTTGCTGGTTGCTTGTCACCACAAGTTCGTGCGGTTTCTCTCGACCATGATCATATGTCATATATCTGCTGATTCCGAGGAAGAGGAGATGGTTTTTGTTGCATATCCTCATTTTTCCGCGGTAGAATCTCTCCATGACTGCCGGACGGTTCAGTACTCCAAGCTTCGTGACTTAGACCGGTTGGAACCATGTGTGGATTTAGCATCATACTATGGTGAATCCTAGAATAGGCAAGGGGCTGTTTCTTTCAAGTTCTATCCGCTCGACAAACCCATGAGGCGGCAGATGGCCTGGGATGAACTCCAAGTTCTCAAGAGCCTGCCCTCGCACCCGAACGTAATTCCGTTTAGTCAGGTCGTCATTGAAGAAGTAGAATCACAGGTGATTAGACTCACAACAAAATACACCCCCGGCAAAATTTCAACAACCCAGACCGGCCTTTCCTTTTCGAGTACCTACAGCAGCTCACCAGTCTCATCGACTTTTTGAACCTAGACCTTAGAGTTATGCTTCAAGATGTCGCGGCCAGAAACCTACTGCTAGACCCCGAGACCAGAAAGCTCCTCCTATTTGACTTTGACTGAGTAGCGCATGACAAGAAAGGTTTGTTGCAAGGTCGAGATGATGTTACCGGCGTCGCAATGACCTTGTATGAAATCATCGCTGGTGACCAACAATTTATCCGCATCTCTCATTATGAGCAGACGATCGTCATGGTGAAAGATATAGCGGAATGGCCTTGCAAACGCAAACTCGATGCCGACGTATCAGTGCTCCGCAACTTCTTGAACGAATAGGTAGCAAAGAGGAGTGCTAGCGACGACGTGGAACAATATCTCAACGCTTCCCATCGGCTTGACTAGCCTGACATACCTACGGCTCCAGATTACGATATTCCTTTCGAAGCTAGAAGGACTCAGGACGGAGAAGTGGACAGGATAACGGGCCCTCGCTACAAACGCAACGCCAGAGCGACTGGGCAATATATATTCAACTGGGAGAGGCCATTACAGAGCCGGTTAAAGAGGAAGACGAGCGACAGCCCAGATATGAGTGACATCTAGTTGAAAGAGGCCACCCCTCATGACTATCTACTTCGTAATACTGGAGCAAACTTATCTATGTTCTAGCCTCTACAATTTCGTATATAAGAATCAGTAGGAAACCTAGAAACTAGTTTGTCCGAATTATTTGAGTTGCCAGTCGCGTAACCTCAAGAATTTTTCGCCTGATAGTCGGTCAGTGCGTTCAACTTTTCCTTCAACAAACACTCGGGACACTCAATGGAAGAATGATTTCCCCAACTCTGGATCCGGTAATCAACCATGTTTAAGGTGATAAGTTGGCTGGGGAACTCCTTCCGGATGCGCCGCCAGTATCCCTTCCTCGTCGGCCGGAGGCGGTAGCAGTAGCAGCAGACGGCGAGCGTCTTACTAGGCAGCCCGCTGCGGCGGTTGACCGGTCCCACGAGGTGCAGCAGCGAGCGCATGGCGAGACAGTCCGCCTTGGCACGAAGTCTTCGATGGCTGGCTGACGAGGGTATCGTGATCTTGGCCAGGCGCGATATTTGAAGGAGATGCTTGCATGCGAGCGCTAGGCAGACCTTGCTTAATGGGCAGGCATGCTCGAATATCATGAGCAAGAGCTCGGGTGGGAGACGCACGAGTGCTGATGACTGGGACTTCCCTTTAGTCGTTTTCGGTGGTAGTCGCAAGACCTGACGTTAAAATAATTAGTTCGGCAAAGTTCTGTCTATCGTACGTAGCCTGGTCGATCTTTTTGTTTGTTTTGTTTACATACCTCGTTCGGGATGATGAAATCATCCCAGCGCTTTGGAGCATGACGCGCCTGGCAGTCCCATACCGCTTCATCGATGTAATGGCGAGGGTACCGACCGTGAAAGCTCATCACTTCTTTCGGCTTCGTCTTTAGATAGTCATTCGGTACATATAAAGCTTTTTGGCTTGGTTATAAAGCAGCGCCTGCTCATCACCTGTAGCGGGGTCAATTAACAGGTAGGAAGGCAAGAAGGTCCTGAAGGCTTCCATCATTCAGCGATAAGGTCGCTGCGAGGCGATACTCCCTTGCGCGCAATGTTTGTTGTATGGCTACACAGTCTTAACCTACCTGTTAGTTATGAGTCATAATATACTGTAGGCACCTGCACTTGGCACCAACACAAAGTACAACAATCATGGCTCCCTGGCCTTATAGGCTAGAGGCTCACGTGACTAAGCACATGAAGAGCGTTATTACAAGTCGTATCAAGATGGAGTTAACATTGCAGAGCCTGAATAATCCGCATTCCAACTACAAGTTTGCCGCCAACTGGGACCCATGATACCAAGTACTGCTTCCGGAGAGCCGGCTAGGGCCTTCATCCTTCTTAAGTCATTTAAACTGGACTTCTAAGCCATTTCATCCAGTTCGATTTTCAACCGAACCCAAAATAGAGACCTCAGTTTAGCTGGTTATATACTACAGTTACAGCTTGCCAGGCACTACAGACTAGATTACTTATGTACATATTTCATCGCTAGGTATCATACTCTTATACGCCCCACCTACCCTTGACCTTGACCCTCACTCCCTTAGATCCTAGCTTGGGGCATATGACATGATAATCATGTTTGTACGTGACGTCCTCTTCATCCATCTCAAACAGCTCCAGATCCCAGCGCCCATCACAGCTAGGAGGACCGCCATCTCAGCGTTTGCAAGATAGCGACCGATACAGGCGCGCAGCCAACGCATGGAGCTAAGCATGGCACGGCGGCGACGCGAAATTAGCTGGGACAACATCGCATCCTGTCCTTCTTCCTTTTGCCCCTTAGCGATCACAGACGACGTGTTTGTGGGAGCAGGTTCGTTGGTGATGATGGTGGTGGTGGTGGAGGGGAGCCATTGGCCGGACCCGAAAAGCCATGGATGAAGGAACGGAGTCTCGTCTGTGTGAATCACGAGCGTGGATACGCTGAGGGAGGCTTAGGAGGGCAGACATAAGTCTGTTCACCAGGTCTGTTGTTATCCCTGTACACGACTGGCTCATCGGGGCAGACGCGCGCATTTCGGCCCGTCAACCCAAAGATTAGACGGTGCGCCTCTTGCATGATGGCGGTCAAGTACGAAAGACACTCGGGCTCAGTCGCTGGAGGAATAGACCGATCATAGACTCCTCACTCTGCCCGCGGCTCCGCCATAGCGTCCGGGCAAGTAAGGAGGTGATAGTGCGCAACGCATCTCACGGCTCCTCTATAGTTGGAATTTCCTCGATTGTTAAACATTAATGCCACCAATACTTCATCTAGCGCGTTGGATCATAAGGAGCCGATGACTTATATGAAGCTCGGAATGAGGGTAACTAGCGATTTAACCTACTATGCAATCGCTAGCCCCAGTCCTACTTCATTCCTGTTACCTTTTGACTAGGTTAGGACAATATCAAAAGCAGTCTTGTGTTAAAACTCCTGCTTCTATTAATGTAGGAAACTAAAGTGTTTGCATTAAGATAGACCGTGATTGATCCTACAGACCAAGAAGTCTTATCCAATACGGTTTGGAAGTCTAGTTGTCGAAGTTTGTTGCAACTTGGTACGCAATTAAACCGTTCAGAAACCGTTTCTCGAAGGGAAGTGGGACTAGATAACCTGAGGCCCAAAAGCGGCATGGTCCTATCTAGTTTTGTTCCTGGTTGATGCAGGGTCCCTCTTACCTCATTGCGCATTAGTTGGTCTTGCGGACATCGGCGTTATCAAATCAGAGAGCACGACAAGGGAGAAAAGTGGAGACTTACGGAAGCTCTGGTTAATGTTACCCAAAGCCAATGATTAACGCGATAGGCAATTGCCTACTGTGACATCGCGATAATTTCTAGCCTGATAACAATGATAAGCCAGCAAGATAACCTATGTCAACATCCCGTGCAATCTCCATGCGTACTACGATGTGGACGTCGCGGTTCAACATCGTCTGTGGAAGGACAAGTGGAGCGGTGGTTCCTATCGTAAGGAGCCGCCAGCTTGGTCCACTGTCATCGTCGTTGAGTCGCAGATTTCTGTCGCAGTGTATGTCGCTAATTATCTCCAACGTACCTTGAAAGGCAAACAATCAGACCTACTAGTCTAATGCACTCACCACAGCTGCAACACCGAGCTCGACCGAAGTCAACGGCAAAAAATACACAACCGATTCATGGTTCAACGTGCCCCCGAACGTCATAGAAAAGGTTCCTCGCCGGTTACATCTGCAAAAGGACCATCCTATATACATTACCCGCCAGATCATCCAATCCGTCTTTCCGCCGCCAACCTACAAATACTACAACGACCTGAACCCCGTCGTGACGACACAACAGAACTTCGATTCCTTAGGGTTCCCAAAAGACCATCCTGGTCGAGCCAAGTCCGACACATATTATATTAATAGCGAAACCCTGCTGCGAACACACACGAGCGCGCACCAAGCTGAAACGTTTCGGGCGAACCAGAGCGATGGCTACCTTATCAGCGCCGATGTGTACCGACGCGACGAGGTCGACCGCAGCCATTATCCCATATTCCACCAGATGGAGGGCGCACGGTCATGGGACCGCACTGAGGTGCCCAACGGCGATCTAGCAGCCGCCATATGGTCGGATGTAGAAAAATTGCCGAGCCACGACATCAAAGTCGAGGACCCCAACCCCCCGTTTCATCACGAGCGGAACCCGCTACAGGAGGGCCATCACTCGGCAGCGGAAGCTGAGGCCATTTCGGCACATCTGAAGAGGTCTCTGGAGCTGATGGTCGTCGAGATATTCACCAGAGCCAAGGTAGCGGCGAAGATGGTTGACCCCAACTTTATCGACGAGCCGCTTCAGGTGCGGTGGGTGGAAGCGTACTTCCCGTTCACGAGTCCGTCATGGGAGCTGGAAGTCTACTATGATGGGGATTGGCTTGAGTGCCTTGGCTCTGGTGTGGTCAAGCAGGACCTCTACATCAACGCTGGTGTGCCTAACCAGGTAGGCTGGGCCTTCGGGATAGGTCTCGATCGTATTGCGATGCTGCTGTTCAAGATACCGGATATCCGGCTCTTCTGGTCGCAAGACGAGCGGTTCCTCAACCAATTCAAAGGCGTCTCGGATAATCTAGACTCGTTACGGCGCTTCACGCCCTTCTCCAAGTATCCAGCCTGTTATAAGGACATCTCCTTCTGGCTCAAGCCAACGTCCGCAGCCGGCGGTAACACGAAGGCGAACGCGCACGACTTCCACGAGAACGACGCGATGGAGATCGTGCGGAGCGTGGCCGGCGACGTCGTTGAGGACGTCAAGCTCTCTGATGAGTTCACGCACCCGAAGACGGGGCGGAAGAGCATGTGCTACCGCATCAACTATCGCAGTCTCGAGCGCACTCTTACGAACGCCGAGACCAACAGTCTTCATAGCGAGGTCACGAGAGCCTTGGTAGAGAAGCTCGGCGTCGAAATTCGGTAACCTAGGTATTACATGGACCAGCAGGGGACTCAACAAACTACCTACTTACTGGGATTACTCAAGTTACCAAATACGAATTTCTCAGCCTTTGCCATGTTGAGAGAGACAGAGAGAGAGAGGCGGAGCGGACATAGCAAATGTACAACGCAAACTTGCGGGTCTCGGTGTCGAATAAGCATGCCTTGATGCCGCATGTTTCTCCCCCGGACATCCGCCGTCAGACTGCCTAAGCAATAGGCTTGTGCAGCTATTTAATACATTCTTGACTGGTGAGTGTAACTCTATAGGGATAGAAGTGGTTACGAGAATGGCTTTGCCTCAATGCCATTTCGAGCATGTATAATAAGATGCAGTTTTATATAGAGTGCTGTCACATAGTAGGTGGGGGAGAAAGGGCCACTCTATACTACTGTACTAATCTAAAACCACTAACCTAGCATATCACGGGCGTGTTTCGTGTTAGGTACTACTTAACTCCGACAAGATAGATCGGCCACCACGTATGAGATTGTGGCTTTGATTTCAAGATGCTTGTTCTTCCTACGAATAGGTAAATCAAGGCGTAATCTTTATCGGTAAGCAAGTGTCATTTGCGCTGCTGTTACTGCTCGCTTCAGGCTTGCGCGTCATGTTATGTCAGATCGGTAGATCTGATGAGAGCGAGCTGTCGTGTGCGAGTATGGCTTGGTGCGGCTTTGTCTAGGTATTGGTTGTAACTTGTCCAGCCGCCGCCTAGACTACATAATACCAGCTGATTATATATTCAACTACCTACCTACTTACCATAAGAGGCATAACAATGATCAATTCAAAAACCATACCCCGAGAGACTACTTACAAGCAGAGCCCGACTATTTGGCTACCTAGGCTACCTAGGTAGCTAGAATACAAATAATAAATAAAGAAAAGTTTAAAGAATCTCATGTCAGATCGGATCAGCCTCTGGGTAGATTTTCTTAGTAAGTAAGGGAGTATGTTTGAACTGTCATAGTCGTCTCAGCAAGCAATCAGCCAGGCAGATCCTTATGTAGGTTTGTATTAATTCTCCAAAAAGGCGTGAACCTTGTTTATATAATAACAGAAAGGTAAGGTTAGATGCGGCCAGGAATGCGGCTATGCTGTGTTAAATGACAGTATTCCAAAATATGAAAGAAAGAAGATCGATGGGCCTCGAGACATGGCGATGCACCACCTATCTGGATCCGGAAGGGATGAATGACGCGGAGTTGAGAACCTGTACCCCACTGGAGTAGCAAATAGGTACACGTATTTTGCTGTGTTGGGGCGTTCGTTAAGGCCGAGGAGTTGAGACCTACTGTGCACATTGCAAGCCGTATAAGTAAACCCTAGGTTAAAGTACTTATTAGAGATCTGCGCGGTCTCGGCTTTTCCAAGCGCCCGTTGAAGTTTTGCTCAAGCCGAGAGGCCAACGTGGGAGGCTATGCTTTTAGGTTTGGGTCATTGGTGCATCGCCCACTTCCATCCTAACATCTTTACAGCTTATAACAACCCCTGATGAAACATACCCAGGCAACTTAACTTCTTCATCTCCGGTTTACCACGTGCTCATTAGATCTGAAGGTAGTAAGTTTCATTGCTACTGTATGTATGTAGCCTGGACAGACCTCACAGGATTAACTGCCGGTGAAAATGTTACTACTGCATGGGAAAGTTCACTGCGTCTGACGGATTCGACGATGAAGGTTCAGGCGGTAACCCCGCTGCGGTGCAACTGTGGAATTCTAGCTTACCTACCTAGTTTATTCTCCTTTATCTTAGCGCGAAAATCAAATCTGGGGAAGCCGAATAGAGCAGGTAATCAATCAATCAGGAAACATAACTCAACACAAGCAGCAGTTGTGTAGACACAGAGTACGTACGTGTTAATGACAGGAATGTTAGAATACCGGAATGTACGTGTGCCAATCATGCCAAGTGACAAAACTTGAATTCCGGATTTGGCCGTTGATACAGCAATAAGGTATTTGCTGGAGATTTGTAGAAGGTACGAGAGGACCTACAGATGTACTCCACGGTAAAACTCTAGGACGGACAAGCCGCTCGCATTCGTATTCTTTGAGCGCAAGTCGTAATCAAAAGGTATCGCTGCGCCTTGAAATAGCGGGCAAGCTACATAGCCATGATGCTGGGCCTTGGGCCTTGCGTGCTTAGTTGTGTGACGACATTCCCTAAAGAACGCTTCTGGTTAATAGCCAATTAGAAACTTGCTGCACTGCCTCATTCAATTACCTACACCCCTTACCTATGTAGGTAGCAAACTAAGTACCTAACCTAGTAACCCGTCTTCAGGAGGAAACCTGCTACGATTTTTAGAGGTTACCTGCTGTACATAGAGCGCTATTACAGTAGTTACCTACCTAGGTTGAGCTATTAGTGGACTTGCAAAGTCTTGAATCATGAGTTACTGCATCTACGGTTCACTAACAAAGTGTTCCTGTAGGCTATGGCAAGCATGGCCTGACATAGGCAGAACCCAGGTAAATAGATGCCTCCTCGTCTAAGCCCTGAGTGCTGTGCAGTATCTCTAGGAACCTAATCTAGCGCTTCACTATACTTGAGTGTCTGGTGATTCCATGATGAATCAGGTGTTAAAGCAACGTGACCTATCGATTAACAACTGAATGAAAAACAACACTTACTCAAGTTAAATGAACTCTTATGTGTTGCAAATAACAATAGGACACATTACCAGGGACAACAAACAAATGGACAAGATGCCACTGTAATGCATACGGGCGGTAATAGGGTGGGTCGGCTTCTCCAGCGCTCTACTATGTACTGTAGCATTCAGGTCCAACATAGCTGTTTAGATAGCCGCTATGCTAATCCAACAAATCCTTGTCGGAGACCTTGGGAATGCGCCAAGGCGTCTGCCGCGGGTCGGCTGTGGGTCAGTGTGGCGGCTGCACCCAAACTCTAAACGATCCGAGACTAACCATTCCACACTTTGATTTGTGTACAGCATTTGACTGGCTCATCCCTCTTGACCTGCGCAGCCACCGCCGGACTGATAAACAGAATACAAATTGCCATCATCATCTCGTCTCGTCTCGTCTCGTCTCTTGACAAAGCACATTACTTCTTCCTCCGCTCCAGATCGCTTTGAAAACAGCACTCCTTTCCTCAAGCAACGCACTTGTCCCAGATTTGCTTCACAACAACTTGCAATCTACCTGAATCTTGTTTTACGAGATCACGAAACAAACACTCTCCCTAGACAAACGAGTAAAGGCTGCGGAAAATGGCCGACTCCCTATCACCAACAGCCTCTCCCACCTCTCCCTCGTCTCCAGAGCGTCCACTACTTGAGCGGAGAGGCTCATCCAGGTCTTCTCTCAATTTAGACCTCTCCAGCATACCACCGCTCACGCAGCCAGTACCGCCAACCAACACACTCCTGATCACCAATCTGAACCACTTGGACATCTTCCGCCCAGATAATCTGCAAAAGATTCGAGAGTTAATAGAAGCATCCGCCCCTATATATACATGGTCGCCGCTGAAATCCTTCCGCCGCATTGTGGTATCGTTCCTGGACGAGCAGGCTGCTATCAAAGTACGCTCAATATGGGACGGCGAGGCGATTATGGGTGAGAGATGCCGGGTATACTTTGGTCAGCACACACCATTAGATTTATCTAAGGACAACCATCTGAACCTCCCGGATGCGGGCAAGCTCTTCTTCATCAGCCCACCACCCTCGCCGCCTCATGGATGGGAGATGCGCCTAGAGGATGCGCCTAACAAGCAAGTTCATGCCGAAGACCTGGCAGAGGCCTTGGCGAAACTCCATCACCGCCAGGCATCTCCCATAGATGTTTCGCCTGTTTCGCCCACAGATGCTGCCGCTGGTACTGCTGTTGCATCCACACGGAGCAGAAGCAGCACGTTGATTTACAAGCCTGGGGAGCACGGCGGTAGCCCGCATCTGCCTGCCATATCCGTCGACGACATGACAGACGAGCCGATAGATGTGAGCCCTGCCATCGAGAAGTCCATCATGACACATACATCACGCCCGCCAGTGGAATTGATGGAATAGATTTCTTCCGAGGCAAGAGGCTAGTGATGCTTAGTGTCAACCGAAAGCTGTATTTTTATCACTTTATTAATGTCTTTTCCTTTATCTGTCCGGCACATCGTGGCGTTGAGGGGTTACAAACGGCCGATCATGAACGGCCTTCTCTTAGTCGGAACTTGCATCTTATTAGCATATATCGTGTTCACCACAATGCATTAAAAAGTAGGCAGTAAAGAAGAGCCCATCAGAAGAAAGAGGGGAGCAAGCGAACGAGAACTAGATATAAGGAAATCCGCTGTGCAGGGGCATATGGGGTACACAGCAGTACTTCGAGGTTGCTTGACGATAGATCGAAGAGAGCATTGCACTTGCGCAAAGATTCCAGAGAGTTCATAATGGAACCGATGGGAAAATATTAGGAATTTTAAGACCATACACTCAGTAATCTCTGCTTCTGTGAAGTGACCCCAGATGCATAGCAGAAGCCAGATATGTTTACTGTGTACCGCGTTAAGCATTTCCAAGCAATGTGAGACAATCTAATAGCAGCCATATACAATTCAAATAAACCCCTATTCCTAGAAATAGACTGTTCGCAGTTAATGCGACCAATGATCATCTCACAACTATGTCAAACCGATATACATGAAAACTTCGTAATTGATTTCCAGCCTCCAACAATGTAGTACAAGGGACCTTGACATATACGTTATGTATCTAGCGTATTAATAGTCACTAAGGCAATCACCACATTTAACTTCAACTGCTGAAGGCACGAATCAAGGCCTTGGATCCATACCAAGCGCCAGTACCGAGGAGCGTCAAGAACGTGAGCAGCGACAGGAGCGCCGTCCGCTCGATTCCCGGTTTCCTGATCCCGGACCCGGCGTCCGGGTGGGCCCGCTCCGTGGACATCTTCTCGTACCGCGGGATGAATTTGAAGACGAATTTACTCGTGTAGCCCAGTCCGCCCTTGGATTTGTCGTGCAGGAGGACTGTGAACAGGACCTTGCGGACGAGCTATGCGGATTTGATTGGCTTTGTGTTAGCTGGGGAGCCGTGATAGACTGAGTGTTATGCATATAGGAGAAAAGGAGAAGCATGGGGGGAAGCATGGGTTTCGGGGCTACTACATGCACACATGCATGCACATACGTGTTTCCTGCTGGGAGAAACTTACATTAATATTCCGCTCGTCGAGAAAGCTTATACTCCGGTTCAGATAGCCCATCGCCATGAAGAATAGGCATTGCCCGAACACGAGGGCCTGGTAGTAAAAGCTGGGGCGGTCGATCTGCAGCTTTTCCGAGAGCTCGCTCCCGTTCAGCCAGTACGTCTGCGCGCACATGAACTCGTGCGAGGCGTACGTGGGAGGGTGGTTCTTGAGGCCTGTGATGATGTTGTTGGCGAGGTTGGCCGAGGCGGGAGTAGGTCGTATCTCGGAGATCAGCAGCGACTGCATCATGCACTTGGCCGATTCGGGAGTCGCCATCCAGTCGTGCGGTGCCCCCATGATGTAGGCCACGTACCGCCAGAGCGCTAGGTAGTCCAGTATCTCCTGCTTTCGGAGGAAGATACCCTGCCGCGGCAGCCCCATCCATATCACGGTAGCTGAAAAGGTGTTGATCGTGCCGAGACTGTCGAGGTCGTTGACTGGCACGCCGCACTCGGCGATGTTGTAGTACTCGGGTCGCTGCGCTGCCATCTGCATTATACGACGTCGGACCGCGGTGTGCAATAAGCGGACTTGAACTGAGTTCACGAAGCCATCGCCTCCTGGTTGAATCGATTTTAAATCTTTGTGGACGTTCAGAGTGTGCTGTGTTGTTTCGAGAAGGCGGCGGCGAACGACGTTCACATCAAACCCTCCTGTTCTATCTAGTGTTTCGACTGTTCTGCCACTACTCATACCTCCCAGGAGTGAAAGGAAAGTCAACTGTATATGTATTAGTAGCCATATTGCGGGTCTTGTTTACTTTGAACAACTCACGCTGGTGATAGTAGGACCGCCGTAACGGAAAAACACCTTTTGCCCCCTTTCTATCTGCTCCCAATCAACCCATTCGGGGACCGTGTTGATCTGCGTCCACAGCTTGCTAATATTCTCGTCTTTGTCCGCATATTCTTGCAACATCTTGTATAAGTCCCTCCGAGGTTTCTTCTCCCCGTCTGGTTTAATGGCTCCCTTGATATTTTCATCCTTTGGCGGTGTCCTAGTATATGGAGGCAGTGCTATCTCGTCTAGCCTTTTTACAGCCTCCGTAGCAACTGTATCATACGAATGGATTAACGGTTCTAGTTGTTTCGGCGTAAGATGCTGGGAAGTCCATTGGAACCTCACCCCCCAGCGCTCTTGCCAGCTCCCTTCGACGAGATCTGGATGATCGTACATGCAATCCATTTTCGTCTCTTCTTGAAGTACTAGCGACAGTGGGCAGTTCTACTCCAAGAGACCCCGCGGTTGACTCTGTATATTGGGCGGGTTACACGTGGGACGTCAATGATGTGAGCGTGGCGCAACTTAGCTGAGATACGATAAGGCGCAATCCAAGACACAAGTAATGAAGAACATGGACAGATGGAAGGTAATATATTTGTCTATCGGTTAAGTATTACCCATCTTGGCAGCTGTTCTGCTAGGAAACCCTTCTTTGAATACGGATATGGAAGAAATACATTCCTGCCGAGGTAAGGTTGAGGCCATCTCACGACTTTGGGAGAACCACCCTCTCTACAATTATACTTGCCGGCCGAGGAGCCAAGTTTTTAGTAAAGAAGTTTGACCAACAAGGAAATCAAGTCACAAACGTGAGCACCCCTGTTTAGCGCTGGGGCGAATCAGAGTACTCATAGAGATGGTTGACGTCGTAGCCTTGGAGGGGGACTGAAGTTAAAAAGGGTCAAAAGAGGGTCTCGTTATCCCCCCGATCCGCACATCCCCTCAAAACCCCACACAGAGAGACATAGCACCGGTTAGCTGCATAAAGTGGGTCCTGAAACCCTCTATGCGTTTTGACCCTGCGAATGTCTTGCCCGACTGGGAGGCGAAAATCTGATAGCGGAAGTCGCAAGAATAGGAAGAAACTTATCACATCGAGTATCCATATCGCATAGACAAGCGCCCTGCCTTGCAACACCAGACATGAATTGCGCTTGCCGAACAAAGTCGCTTAGGATCTTTGTTCAGAGCCTTACCGAGCTTCGAGTGACCGATTCTGCAGTTCATAGATCAGCACGATTCCATCGTCCCAGCGCCCAGTTATTGGCCCTTCGTCAAGCACCCGCTCATTATCAAACACGATTATTCGCATCCACCTCGGCTGCCTACTCCTCTGAGCAAAAATGGGACAAAGGTGTTGATCATACGTTGGATGGCCAGGATAGTGGAGGGTCCTCTGATTCAAATGCCGAGATCAAACCTTTATCGAACTCTGGCTCTCCAGCCGGCGCCCCATCTGTCTCCGAAAACGATATCACTCTTGCAAAAATAAATGGCACGATTTTGGACTGTAGCCCTGAATCCATCGATTCGCTCATCTCAGAGCTGGATCGGACAACTCTAACAGGGGATGATGCTGCTTCCTTAGCTGAGCAAGATCCCACTAAAGCGAACTCTCGATATACAACATCCTCACGATCGAAACCGCCCGTCACACACAGCCAACTAAAGAGACTGAAGATCATCAAAGACGATGGCAAACGCAAACCTACCGAAGGAGAGCTACGCGCGGCAAAGAAAGAGGACTGGCAGATCCAAAGGGAAGCGTTGAAGGGGAAGTTTCCCGAGGGCTGGCGCCCGCGTAAGAGGCTGTCGCCCGACGCGCTGGACGGGATCCGCGCGCTCCACACCCAGTTTCCCGAGCAGTACACGACGGAGGTGCTGGCAAGGAACTTCGAGGTGTCTCCCGAGGCGATCCGGCGCATCCTCAAGAGCAAGTGGACGCCGTCGCCCGAGGAGGAGACCAAGCGTCAGGAGCGCTGGTTCAAGCGCGGCATGGACATCTGGACGCAGATGGCGGAGCTGGGTCAGAAGCCCCCGCGCAAATGGCGCCAGGAGGGCATCGTCCGGAAGCCCCATTGGAATGCGAAGAGGGGCCCGAGGACCGAGTATCCGTACATGCCGCGCCGTGATGAGCAGCAGCAGCAGCAGCAGCCTGAAGAAGAAAAAGGCCCGGAAGAGAGTGTCCAGCGGAAGCTATCAGGCAGTCTACTGTGAAACGCTTTCTGTTGTATAGTTCAATTTGTACTTTGTAAATAGGGCAAACAAAACTTTGTATATTATAATTGTAAATAAACTAGAACATAGGACATTTGGTTGTTGACACATCCTGTATTCCTCTTGTTTAGGTTATAATCGAATGCCTATGCGAGCTTTTTGCAATGATGAAAACTGACTTTCTATGCCTTCGTTTTCTGTCGTGAAGAGGATCAAACTAGAGTGTATACGGTTGTAGAAACACTTCTAGTAGACATGTAGAGTTTCGCCGACCCAGTCACAAGCAATAGGCATTTACCAAGACCTTGATATGGAATAACCACTTGGTACCTATTACACAATACCGCTACCAGTTCCGCATAATCAATTCCACAAGACTTGGTACATATTCGCAACCTTGGAACATGCGGCTCCTGTTCCACGTAGGCATACATAGTTGAGCCAATTAGGCAAAAACCATAGCACTGTTAAGAATTGAACCTAACCATCTAGTTAAACCCTCCCAGTGGTATCTATCGACTATCATCAGTACGAGACCCTGTCCGGTTGAACGTGGGCGAAATAGACATGCGGCGTGTTCTTTCGCGTTGAGTGAATGCATATTATTAGTTTGTTCACCGTAAAATGACTACGCTTGTTATAGGTTGGCGCAAATTAGACCTTGCTAGTCTTGGGAAAGCTATGGGTAGACGAATGCCGAATTTGGTCTTAGTTGACCAAGGTAATTACTGGAAAGCAGGGATAAGGGAGACAGGTCGGGAAGTCTCACTTTGCTTTCAATCAGAAAACACCAGTGCAAACGGGAGAAACTAGTTGGGGCTGACTGTTTGACAAACTTTAAATAAATCATCCCTTGCTATTTTCCCCTGCATAAAAACCGACTATTTGCTACGAATGGGCAGCAATGCAGAGAAAATGGGGAAATATACCAATTCACGGATCGGAGCAGAGGAGGTTGAGAAAGCTTTCAGATGTACCTATAACTGGTTGCTGGTGTGATGGTCCCTCCCCAGCTGCAGGTCTTGTGGGATGGATGTCACCAGGGCAGACCAGGGAAAACCCCAAAAGCAGCTCAGACAGGGGCGTGACAGGGTCCAGAGTGATGCCGGCGCATGTAGAGCCACCCATCATTGGACCTAGAGTGCAGCGATCATTTGGGACCTTGCCTGAACCGTCTTGGCTATCTGGAAACAACCCCACAAGAGCTCAGGCACTGGCCAATCCACTTGTCTTCTCGGTTGCTCCCCGTTGAAATCCCAGTCAGCTCCAGCTACCAAACTACTCTGAGCCTGGTCTCTCTCTCCAAGCCGGCTGGGAAAGTAAACATACTTACATATGTACTGTACCGGGGGCTCTCTAGCTTGTCTCTCGCAATATCTGGTGCCCGATAGGCATATCATCAGTAGGTACGGTAGGTCCATAGGTTGGTTGCATGGATAAACATATCTTCTTCCGTTTCCCGCATACTTACTCTTTTGATGCTTTTCGTAACCTCTAGATGGCCATTCTATGATTCCGGGATGAAGAATTAGGCGACTTCATGTCTATCTAGCCTAGGTTCGACTTTCATTCAAGACAGGAAACCGCGACTCACACAATTTTTAGATTGCCTACCTAACCCTTGGGTAGCTAGTTGCCTTTACCAACAGCACCTGGGTTGCTTGCAGCTTTTTCTTTGGCTGCTTTCTCCTTCTTTCGCATATCCATATGGTGGCGTAGTCTCTCTCACTAGAAAGATTCCTTTCTTGTCATTGTAAGTCAACCATTCACCCCCTCATTCATTTGGCGAAGCTTTCAATTAACTCCTTCCCAGCGTTTACTTGATACCTATTACCTCCTCATCCAATACTTGCGAACCTAACAAGCGCACCTACCTATCTCTAAAGAACTCCTCTTACATCTTAACCTTAGTTTCCATATCAGTAATTGCGGTAACAGCAAGAACCAAATAGGACGACTTAAGCCCCCTTACTATCTTCATATCTAAGTCTCTACTTTTACGTTACCTTACTCTTCGACCGCCTATAGATTTCGAGGACCAAGGTTTCTGCATGCATCCATCCATGCCTCTCTACTTGCTTATCACCGAATGTCCAAGTGTTCCCAGTCCAATTTGAGGACCTTGGTTTATCACATATTATTGCTGTCACACGATATTCTCTCCTTCCAGTCCATGGCATCAAGATGTCATCTACTCCTTCGCACCGGCTGAGGTTGACTCCTTCGGCCTCGCCTTTCCTCCCGTTCCCTGCGCGATCTCCTCACCGCGGACGAGCTCCGCCACTACACGATTCTCGACTCTCTTTGAAACGGGTTATTGGTACAACATGTTCTACTCCCACAGGTTTCGATGCTGTTAATTCTTCTTTTGCATACATTGCTGGTGGGGCCGTCGTGGTGGTTGATGTGGATGACGATAACTACAGCCAGCGTTTCTTCCGCGCCCGCCCGACAGCAGTCCCTGTATACGGCACGCCCGCCCTTTCTTATTCTTCCTCAACGCCATCTACCCCGAAAGCGAATGATAGCCGGAATAGAGTCTCACTTCGTGAATCTACCTACGGTCTGAATGACTGGACAGAATCGCCAACGTCCAAGACCTGGACTAGTCGAGAACGCATAAAGGCCGCTACATGTCTTGCCTTGAGCAAAGAAGGAAGGTTTTTGGCTGTGGGCGAAACAGGCTACGCCCCACGAGTTCTTATATATAGCTTGGATGATCCGTTATCCGACGCTCTCCTGGTTTCTATTAGCGAACACGCTTATGGCGTGAGGGCAGTTGCCTGGTCCCCCGATTCCAAGTATCTAGCCTCCCTCGGCTCAGCGAACGACGGCTTCCTCTACGTATGGAAAATAGATCCAAGGACCGGGGCGGCCAAGCTATTTCAGCAGAACCGATGCACAGCCTATATCAAGGGAATGATCTGGATGGGCAACAATCTTATTACCCTGGGCGTACGTCATGTAAAAATCTGGCGCGTCGATGAAGCCCAGGCGATCTCCCCAGTGAAACAGAAATTCATTGGAGATATAAACTCGACTTCAAACTCGCAGAGGACATTGCCTGGTAGGAATGTCCTGCTTGGTAATATGATCGAAGCCACATTCTCATGTGCCGCTGCCATTGACGACAACAAAGCTATCATCTGCTCTGAAACGGGGGATGTGTGTTTATTAGATGACACTGGCAAGCAGATGAAACTAACACATATCCTCGAAAGTGGATTTGTTACGACGTGCGTTGCTATTCGCAATAGCATTATTTATATCGGTGGCAGATCGGGCGGTTTCGCAACGCTCGACCTGGAATCTTTCTTGAATGGCAGCCCGACCTGCATTCGGACGATTACAGAGTCACCAGCTGGCACCGGAGTGCTTGCTCTGGCGTTCCTAAAGGACAAAATGGTCACAGTTGACGTTAAGCGCTCTATCAACATCTGGAACCAGGACCATATCCCCGGCACGCCTAGGACGGGTTCTATCTCGATTCCCATACCGGGACACGGAGACGCAGTTGTTGGCGTTGGAAGCCTAGCTCTCCCGAATGAGACGGGTGCTCAGTTCTACACTTGGTCCCCGTCGGGATATGTGCTTTTATGGCGCAGTGATGGGACCATCATCTCTTCTTTCCAGGTACCCCTAGACGAGTCTTATTTCGAAGACGAACCTGATTTGTTGAATCAGATGGTCACAGTCCGCGCAACCACAGACGGCAAATATTTCATTGCTGGTGATAAACTCGGATTTGTCAAAGTAATTGATTTCTCGACTAAGGACTGCGTGTCATCTATGAAAGCACATTCCTCAGAGTGTCAATACGTAGCAATCTACGAAGACAAGTCGAGGATCCTTTTCGCATCGTGTGGACGTGATAGGACAGCTCAGCTGTTCCACCGAATAAGCACAGGAGAATTTGAGCATTTTCAGACGCTCGAGTTCACTGCTAGAGTCTGTCAGGTGTTATTCCCCTCAACAGACAAAGTCGTGACCTGCTCGTCGGACAGAACGATGCAGATACATGACCTAGTGACAAAAGAAGGGGATCCAGACGTTATGGCCGCCATCCCTTCTCGAACAGTCTCGTTGAAGGCGACGCCAACATCTATAGCTATGGGCCCCGACGGGAAGACCGTCTTCATATCTCAGGCGGACCGTTCCGTTTATTTATTCGACTTAGAGAACGGGAAGTATGCGAGGTCTTTTAAATGTTTCGACGAAAGTGGTGTCGACAGTGTTATCTTGGATTCACTCACAGCTCGGGCTGCAACTGACAAGGAGCCAGCCTTCCTTCTTGGTCTCTCCAACACGGACAAGTCGGTTAGAATTTATGATACCCAGACCGGCCACTTTCTAGCACGGGAGTGGGGCCATACAGAAGCGATACACGGCGTGGCCATAATCGAGGAGCCTGACTCCAACCGAAAAGTCGTCAGTGTTGGGTCCGATGGTACTATCATGATCTGGGAAATAGACCTACAAGACCGGGGATGGGGGTCCACTAGTCGCGAATCCTCACCAGTCAAAGACGTTGCAACCCCTATTAGTCGACCAACATTAAGGCGTGTTCTTTCAAAGTCGGAGCTGGCTGAGTTTCAGCGCCCCTCGTCTGTTACGAGTGGCCGTAGGTCGCCCCCGAGACTACTTTCTAAGAGACGATCACTATTCAATGTCTCATCATCCGCTACGAAGACCACCCCTACGACAGCATATCAATCGAGTTCATCTCTGGCCATTGCGGAGGATACACCTTCCAGGCGACCATCCGGCACGCCCTCTGGTAGTCCTCCGGTAAGCCCAAAGGCGAAAGTGAAACGACGCCCTAGCATGCCGACACTGAATTCCGCTAAAACCAAGAGCAATGGCAGTTTGAGGTCTTTCGGGTCCTTGAGTATGTCCACTGAGCAAACCTGCCGCACTCTCCGGGCTTATCGGAAGAAGCTCGCTTCGACAGATCCAATCAGCCAGGAAGTGCTGGCAGAACTGGACCAAGAACTTCGCCTCACAGCAGTTGCACTAGGCGACCGAGCTACACGGAGCAAAGCGATGAGCGATACGATGCTTAACGGTCTTCTAGACCAGTACTCGGAGCGTCTGGTATCACTCTTGGATAAAAAACTTCGACTCGGCGGGTATCGACGGTCTTCCGATGAAGAATCCGACACGAACGAGAAACGCCCCGGATCATCGGGGACAGGTTCTAGTAGCAGTGCCTGACACGACACACATTCGCTTCTAATTTTGTATTTGTCATCTGTATTTCTAGCACGGAGCTGTGGATACTAATGTAGCCATTAAGAGATAGAGTGGCCAAGGATCAGGATGCGTGAGTAGGAGGGGTTGTCACACAGGTTGAGCACAAACAAACCGCATCAGATGTCCAGACGACTTGGGAGCTTTTCTTCCCCTCAGCCCCTATATTTTTCTCATTACGGAGCATGTGTCTGAGGGATATTAAACTAACTGGATGGAGGCGTTGTGGGCTTGTCTTCGGGGGCAAAAGGTCAGACAAAAGTCTGACTATTATACTATGATACCATCCATACATATCCAATGGGGGAGGGGGGGACACAAGGACAATCGGAGTTACCGGACTGGATTGGGCTGCGGTGGGTTACAGGTCGACAAAGCGGACAGGGCTTTTCTATATCTGCTTTTAAAGGTCCCTATTAGGTAGGTTATCGGGGAACTATCATCATAGCATGTTGACTGAATTCTAATGCGCCCTCTTACAAAATTAGACGGGCAAGCTTTGATTTCTATTCCCATGACCCAGTAAATACCAACGTGATGAAGATGTGAAGTAAGACGAGGCGAGATATCTCGACTCGCTCACCAAGCCCAGTTCTGTTGTACTATTCCATTATTACGACTGGTTGACTGAATACCTACTCATTCATGTACAAAATCCTGAGTTGACTGATGTATAGTAGGTAGTAAAAGATATAATAATACCTTTTTTCAAACCCGTACTGACTGACTGACTGGCTAACTAGATTCTTGTCTCTTCCCCTTTTTGACGAGAGAAACCCTTTCCTTTCGCTTATCTATCTACTTATCTATCCTATCCAGATTGATTTTTTGACGAGAAAGCAAGCATCCGCGTGCTCCTAGGAACCCCTCCATTTGCTCGGTTGCTATGGCTTCTTCCCTCCCTTTTTGATAAAAATGTTGTACTTTTTGATCATGATATTTTGGTTGATTGATTGTAGGAGATTCTCTCGACGGAGGGAAAGTATTCTAACCCGTTTATATCTTACTCGCTAATGAGGACGTGGGACATTGAGACCGTTATAATCAAGGAATCCAACGAGTGTGTTTGTTTGTGTTGTCGCGCGTTTATAGTTTCCTGTGCGGAAAAATCAAAACGCGGCAGGGGCTAGTTATACTGCGAGACCCTCTTCAAGTGCCTCGTCTCGTTCCAGGCGTTCTAGACCATTGCATACCGCGCCATAGACGCGTAGAGGGACGGCGACTTCGAAGCTTTCGCACTCGAGCGTCTCAGCAGCGACAAGCACCAGACCGCCTCGATCATCGCGGGATATCTCCTCAAGTAGAGGCTGAGGCTCGTTGACGGCTGGCTGGTCGTCGGGACCGTCTATTGCATTTGCGGGCGTCGAAGATGGAACTACAAACTCGATGCGGATCTTCCACTCGAGACTCAAACTGCTCGTCACGAATTCTGGCGTCGCGGCGATGGGGATAGTAGGGTTGAAGACTACTCGACGTGCAAACATGGTGGCTTCGGATGAGCTACCGTATACCTTTCGAGTGACGCGATGGATGCTTGCCTCACTGCGGAGAGCTAGAGAGGAGTCGATGCGCTCGCTGGTCTCAAGCGCAGCGTGTACGGCATAACAGGGAATCTCGGCATTGCTAAAGTCGATGGCCATACTGACAGCCTCGCCTAGACGATAGGCAGGACGTGCTAGCATGACGACGCCCACGCGTTGGCCGTTACGAGCGATCTCAAAGCGGTTACTGCTCTGACCGGATTCGGATGACATATTGGAGCGGATAATAGCCAGGTCGATGGCTTCCTTGGCTGTGGCTGCTTCTCCAACGTACGACGAGCGACGGGACGGCGCCGCTGTAGCTGTAGGTGAGAGGAGGCCGAAGCTATCTCGCGGGCGGTTGAGAAGCTCATCGACGTAAGTTAAAAAGCCGTTTATGGTAGCATCTGGTTGGTCAGGCTTGTTCCGTTTCTTTAGCGCCGACGAGCTAGAGCCCTTCTCATGCGGCTGGACCTTGGCCAGGTCGCGGAGTATAATGTAGGGGGAAAGCAAGTCGTGGCCCAGAATCTCGCCGTAACTATTCACGCTTCCAAGTACTCGAAAGGGGATGTCGACAGATCGTACTTGCTGCTCCTTGGCACCCCCAGCTCGTTGCGTGCCCACCACTAAGCTGTAAGCTATCTTTATTGCTCTGCCTCGGTGTGTTGGGGGAAGTCCTTTCGGTAATTTGAACGAGTACTCATATGACCGACTCTCACCGGGTGCCAGTTGAAGATCAACGAACAGAATCGACTGCGGTGTGGACAGCAGCGGGATCGACTTGGAGCTCGCTGCACCACGCATGTTTTTGATACTGCTGTATTCACTTCCGCCCAGAAGCTCACCGATCGAACTGCCAATACCGCCCCATCCAAAGCCAGTTAAGAAGCCACTCGATCGTCGCGACGACTCGACAGCGATCACACCACCACCTTGCCCACCTACTACTGCCTTTCGCTTCACAGCTTCAAAGGGGCCCAGATTGATGAGAGATCCATCGAGTGTAAAGGAACCCTGTACTTGAGCGTAGCCCATCATCAAGGATTCTGGCATTCTCGCCATGCTAATACCGGACATGGCCGAACTTCGGCGCAGGTGTGCTGGCCGGCGCGCGCTCTGAAACGGGTTGGTGACGTATTCAGACGCCAACGTCTCTGACGAATTATTACTCAAGGAGTAAAACTCGCCACTGCTTCTGGGGGTACCTCCTGCCATGCTTGTTGTGGAAAGAATCCGCGCAATGGGTGCGGCGTGCTCAGAGATGGTAGGTATTGGCTCCTTGGCACGGACAGGTAAAGAGACGTTCGGCGTTGTCTCCGCCGTGGGTGTTATAGAAGGATCATCCACATGCTGACTCGAGGTATCACCTGGGCTGTCGGAAGGGGCCGGAGCCATGGGAAACTTGAAGTCCGGCATTGAGCCAGACGTCTTCCTCCTTGTCGGTGACAGGGTAAAGCCCGGGGTATTAGGGGCGGTGGAAACCCCGGGAGCTCGGGCGAACCCATGCTGTGATGGAGGGAACGAATGATTGTTAAATACTGGTGACGAGTCCGAGCCCAGGGGCGACCGGCGCGGCAGTGCTGCTGACTGAGGGCCATTCGCAATGCCATTCCGGGGCACTATTTGGAGACTGGCAGACCGACCGTGACCGCGACCAGGGCGCTGGTTCTTCAACTGGCCACTTCCATTATTTCCGTATACCTGTTCGTCGACAGTGGCGCTGGAACCAATTGACACGATAGAGAGAGATCTCTTATGGGCATGGCCTGGTTTTTGTGGGAGCACAGGCAGCTGGGGAGGAGGCCATTGTTGGGTATTGGCCATAAGGCGCGCGCTTGTAGAGGGAACATTGAGTGATAGTGTCGAGCGGTGACCACGAGCTAGGCCAGGGGGTGTTAAGCCGTTGTTCGGTTTCCCGCGAGCGTTCAGCAGAGGCGACGGCTGTCTCGTCCGATCGGTGCGCGGGGAGGGCTGTGGAGGTTGACGTTGGTGGTTGGAAGGCGAGACCGAGGTTGAGGCAACCTGGCTGGGTCCTGGGGCGACATTCTTAAAAGTGATTTGACACCTAATCTCTTCTCCAGCAAATACAGTCTGATCATCCCATTTTATAAACACGCGAATGTTGCTTGCGCGTCCCTCGGGCGGCATGGTGGCACTCCTTCAGGGAAAGGAGAGGAATCATGAAGGCGACCTCATCATCGCCTATGCTCGAATCGGAGAGGAACGTAGTACGCCCCTAGTGACGTGACGCTCTCAAAGTAGACGCGATACTAGTAATGGAAGTTTATTCAAACGATTTGGGAGAGAAAGATGTTGGGGTAATCACGTATATTAAGAACAGTAGGAGGACGTTGGCCAGAGCCTCGGAGGGGGTTCGAGAGTTGAGCCGTTCGAACCGCGGGAACTGTCGCTTAGACTACCTTAGTAATTTTTCATCACGTTTGAATCACTGCAAGTAAGCAAACACTGGCTTTTCCAATCTGAAAAAGTGAAGCCTTCTCTATTTCAATGCATTCGAGAAAAGATGCAGCTTTTGGTACAGCTTGCGTCGTAATGTGTATGGTACTATTGCGGAAGAGAGTCTGACGATGGGTTCCAGAGACAACACTGTCTACCTACTTACTAGGTACCTAGGCTGTCTAGGAGCTTTACAAATGAGCGTAGGGTAGGAATGCTAGTGCATCTAGTAGTGCACCTTGGGCGACAGGTACGATTGATATTACCTAATCCAGGTAGGTACATACCTAGTCAGACTAGCGGACTTCACTACAAAGAGTAACACCGGGGGGAGCCGGCTCTGGCTGGTTACCTGTTATTTGCCATTGTGGTTGGAATTAATTGCCTGCCAGTTGTCCAATCAGGACTATGCAACCTCCTGAATTGGGTTTCATCAGATCCTCAAGGTGCTGATTGCCTTATTATCTACCTAACCTAGTACCTCACAGCTTGAAGTTACGGCCGCTCTCATATCCCCTTATCCGCGCCGCGACCCGTGATTAACCTTCGACTTCTCAATCCACCAGGTCAGAACGAAAACTACGAAGGAACTAATAATATAAAGAGTGTGGGTTAAGCTACATAGAAACTCAGTCGAAACATCTCCTTTCCTGTCTGACATCCAATGTCTGATATATCTCGCAACGTTCGTACCATTAAGATGAGTGGGCATGGCAAGTGACCGGGTTATCACCGTCGTGCGCTCCGCTTTATTAGTTTTCGTGCCCCAGCTTCCCCGGGTCGAGACGACATGAGCAATGTTTCCCGGTGTCAGTCACACGACCTGTTGTCCGTGATACGAACTCGAGACTCCTCCACACCCACCACAAGGGATATCCTTCCCGTATGTGCACTTGTTGCAGTTACTACAATGCCAGTCCTGTCCTTCGGCACAGCGTCCGCAGTCTCTGCAGTGCCATACCTGGTGACCTTGCTGCCAGCTACCGATCCGCCCACTGTTTGGATAGCAGAATGAGAAGAACCATTGACCGCGGTTGTCACCGAGGCCGAGCCCTATACGTAGAAGCTCGCGTTCGAGCTCCTCCGTAAGTGCTATCGGATCCGGACCATTGCAAGTCGTTCCCCACTTTACCCGCCAGGCGTCGATCGCTTCGTCGTTGCCGTCGGGCACATAGCCTAGACCGGACAGAAGATGCTCGAACAAATAGTCTAGTGTAATCTCTTCCTCCAATTTGTGGTTTTGCAAGTAAGAGATGAAACAAGGGTGAAGCTTGGCCGGAGAGGCAGAAAGGTCAGTACCGAGAATGTTGTCGAGCGCGATGTTGTTGAAGTTGTTTTTGCATGTCTCGTCGCAGCCACAAGACGCAATGCACCCGTAGCCTTGATTGCTACAAGCACAACTTTGGCATAGGTGGGCACCAGAATCCTCCTCATGTTCACACCGACAGCCCTTCAACGACGTCACGGGCTGCTCAGATGTCTTCTGCGAACGCATGTGTCAGTTTGACTGCAACATACATACGAGGTGGAACGAACCGAGCAGAAAGATATAGCTTCAAGCTTACCTCGGTTACCGGCGCATCAGGCCTATACTCGGGGATCTGAGGGAACTCTTGGCTATCTTCGAATTCGTCGATGTCATCCTCAAGGTCGTCATCGTGGTCCACCCTGACTTCAGGTGTCGTTTCGGAGCCGAAGACACGCTCCCCGACACTGCTGCCCATGCTGCGGATCTCGGCCGTCACGAGACTCTCATTTGGCGTGAAGGCCCATTCTTGTTCCCACCGTAGGAACTGAGGTGTCTCGTTGAACAGCCACGAGTCGTACCATCGACCAACGGCCGGTCTGTGGCGGAATTCCTCGAAAAACTTCTGGCCCAACTCCTCGGTAAGGCGTTCCAATGTCGTCCGCATATCGCGAACTAGACGCATCCGTTCTGCTTTGTCATGGGGCGACATAGGGCTCTTCTTGCAAGCGTCCACCTGTTTCATGAATCCGCTCGACATGTTACCTTGGATATCGCATACTATGGACTCGGAAATGAACTTGATCATCTGCTCATGGGCAGCCGGGTCGTCGGCGGGAATCGCGCTCCAGCTGACGGGGCGGGGTGCTGGTCCCCCATTGGGGTGTAGTCGTCTCATTGTGTTGATTCCAGACCTCTCCATGCTATTTGCCGTACGCTGTGAATATGGCGAAGACAATAATCTCTAGGTTATGCGATCAACACTATATGGCTACAGAGAAAGCAGACATTTGCTCGATGGCGGCGTGGCACGAAAAGCAAAGGGTCGAACCACGAAAATTGCCGTCCAGGTCATGACGTTTACTAGAGTCAGTTCGCGTTAATTACAATTATAACATTAGCATCTGTTTCCTATCCTACCTCATGGAACTATGATTTGTCAATGTCGCTGCTATGATTAGTACTTTCTGCCCCCCTGAGCGATCCTTTGCCAGGGTAGGCTTCCAGAAACAGTCAGCAAAGCCGGCTGCAGTAGAGCAGCAGGTCTAGTTCAGCTTGGCACCAATTGCTAAGTCGGAAGCTAAAAACAGGAAGATGGTGTTAATAGGTGTTTCAGACGCACTATAAAGCCATACGATCACATCAAAAAGCCCGCACAAAGTATACTGCAGAATTCACAAGAAATGGGTACCACCACGCCGACACATTTTGCTGTCGTTAGTGTTTTCAGTTATCAAGCTTGGCGGAGACTCAGCCGCTTATCCAGGACTGCATTGGGGCGGGATCTGGTTGTCTCCATCGAGCCTGGGGTGACACTCAGCTGACAAGACAAGCTTCGTGAGCATATAGGGATTGGCAGATATTGGTTACTGATCTGCTGCTCGTGTAGGTGAGTAGGCCACAGGCTGTCAAAATGCACTAATGTCCTACTGTACTACTGTCTCAAAATTTATTAATAGCAATTCGAAAAAACCCGTAGAAGCCAAACTGGGAGGGGGGGTTTATTACGAGATACTTTACATATGTCTTGCGGTCATCGACTGATCCGTCTCTGGTATCATTGACCTCCGTTCACAAAAGAAGGTTCACCTGCATATGCCCTGCTTGTACTAGGTAAAGTAGATCCGGTAGCTTAGCTAACAAGGTAGCCAATTGGCAAGTCGAGTTTCTTAACCTCAGGGCCCCTGCGTAGATCTAGCGAAGGCTATGTAGTCTACCAGGTTAGGTAGGTAGGTAACACTCGAGTCTGACTCCGGAGGTATTCAGTGTCGAAAGCCACCCTTGTCGCAGATGCTTTCACTCGAGCTGATACAGTCCCTGAACTGACTTCATAGAGATACATACGCAGAAGAAGGCGAGTAAGCCCTCCTACGTACGTATTTCATAAACCCTACAACCAATAAGCGGCCGGAGCGGACGCTTCTGTTGCCTGCCGTCACCCCGGTCAGTTGACAGAAAATAAACTTATACGAAAGAATTAACCAACGATGTTTACGGTTCTTAGATCGGCGGAATAAAGAAAGTCCTACAAGCAAACCTACCTGGTAGAGAACCACAACCCTTACCCAGTAGTAAGTACAAACTGAGACTCGATAACCTCACAGATAGGTTTTACTGTCCTGAATCGGAATGGGAACCTAGCCAGAGCCCATGCCGCCTTTAGCTGGAGCCTGGCCGGAGCCGCGCCTGAGCAAGACGCACCTCTTCATAACCCAATATGACTTTGACCGTTTTATTCTAAACCTTTTTTTTTTTTTTTATCCAAGCGAGCGACCAGAGAGTCATACTATAAACTTAGGAGGTCAAGTGCACTGTAAGCTTATAAAACCATGCGCGTTTAGATACTGCGCCGCTTGAGTTAATAGAACAAAGTTCGACGAAACTTCATGCGATCAAAGTGGTTGAATGAGTCGTTCGACTATCACGGTTCTGACCCGGACCAGCTCGGGCCCGAAGCACGGGCACTGAGCACAGGCTACAACTATGTCTATATAAGTAGATAGAGTAGGAAATCTCTGCTTCTCAGAGATGCTTTCCTTCCTTGTGCAATAACAATATGTCTATAACGGACCACCCGGCAGTATGAACTGTGACGGACTATACAGACGAGTTTAAACCTGGCCTGTTTCCTGTCGTACCGCACATTCTGATGGCCGCCGAATTTCATTCATGTTCACATTCGCACACGCGTACATCTTGAATTTCCCAGCACACAGTCCTACATCGCTCCATTGCCGAAATTACCACCACTCTCAACCCATCACGTCATGTTTTCAACATCACTTGGCAAGAGGCAATGGGATTCAACATGGGATGGCTTGCCTCGAGAAATCCGGCTTCTTATCTTAGAAGCCTTGACGCAAAACTGTTGCACACTGGCTCGCTTGGCCACAGTGTCTTGAGAGTGGCAAACAGATCTCGAGCGATATAACTTCGCTCGAATCAAGCTAACACCATCGTGTCTCGTTGATTTTGGTTCGATGATCTATCGGAATCGAGCTCTCGTTCGCTATATCTGGTTCTGCTTAGAGCTTGATGACTATGATTAAACCAGATGCGCACCCACCCATCAAACGCTGATAGATGAGGAGCGGACGAGGCACTTTCTATCAGCGATACAAATAACGGTTCTCTTCCCACAGTATTCCAGAATTTATTCTCGGTTCTCAGCATGTGGGATCCTAATAGCGAGTTAATACTCGATATTAGTATTTACTCGCCTAGCGATTCAGAACATTGGTTTAAATATCTGACCTTTGTGCCCGACACCACCTCAGATATGCTAGGTGGCAGTGGTAGAAAGCAGACGATGTTAGACAAAGTCTATGATGATCCTCAACATGGCTGGGTTGCTGGTTTTCGACACTCCGCTCCGCCTAGGGCGGCTATTCGCAAGGTTTTCCATTCAGTTATGGATGAGGGACCGTTTGACAGTGTGCAGTCAGAGCTCCAATGGTGGGATCAGCTTCCACCGGTCCCGGCGGTAACTAGTTTACTTCTCCGGCAACAGAACCGCCGGAGATGAAAGCCCGGCTCACTTGCACATATGTTTACCTGTTTCCCCAGACTCCAGGAAGTCCACTACGAACCCTGGAGGGAATGGGATTCTATGAAGGGACTTACAGACAGAGGTGAGCATCGCTGCATACCTGCCTAAGTTGTTGCTAGCTCTTATTTGTATAGGTCCTCTTTTGCTAATAATCTGCATCTGTTATTTATCTAGATTTTCTATATCTTTTCAACTCGACCACACGTTTTAACACCAATTTTAAGAGACTCGTGGTCTTTGAGAACTTTAATCAATAGTACCCGGTTTTTATGCAGCGCTTTCAGTTCGGGAAGGATTTGAGCGAATGCGACAGAATTCGCAACCCATCTCCAGCAGTTAGCCGGATGGTCGCGCTCGCCAGTCTGAAGCTTGAGCATCTCGCAGCATCTTTCATCGTAGATGCCAGCCATTTCTTCGAGATGGAACCCTCTTGGCAGTGGCCAAACCTAACCTCGCTTGTGATTACTTCAAAATTGGGTCTATGCTTCAAAAAGCAGCAGCAGCGGCCGTAAAGATGCCACAACTGGAAACAATGGAAATTTGGAACGGACAGAAGGGCTTGGCGGCGCTCTTCAAGTATCATACATTCGGCGATCTACGGCAGGCTATAATTAATTACATGGAGAGCCACGTAGGAATTGACCATAGAACCGTCTATAATCCAGGCTTGGGAAGCTGTTGTAAGTCAGTATGGCGATTGGAGGCTCGATCTCGTTCAGGAACGGCTGGATAAAGCTGCTATCAAGTCTCATGGCGATGCAATTCACCACTTAATGCTTTCAACCCAGGTCATTCGGCCCATCTCGTTGCAGCAAATCCAGGTAGAACAAAAAGCTCTAGAGGGCGTGAAGACCGTATAATACCGAATGAATTATAGGAAGCCTCAAGGTTAGGTATAATACGATAGTCTTAGTAGTGTGGGTCCTCTTCATACAAGACTAAAGCTTGAAGAAGGAAAGGATCTAGGATAAAAAAGGTATGAAAAAGGTGCGATATACATTTAGATTTTGCAGGTAAAACCTGTCAGAAACAAACAAGATATCACTGTAATTACTATACGAATAACGTAGGATTGAATGATTATGATGTGGTTGTGTGTATTCTTGTTAACCGCTTAATCTCTGTTTCTCGAGTTTTCATACAATTTACTGTGTGGGGCTTAGAACCTAAGAGGCCCACTCCCTGGGTCGCCCCAACGCTCTGTCCTTGCAACTTGGCGTCATTTCTAACAAAACCTACTAGTAACCTTAAATTGTTATGTAGGCCATACCAGGTGAAAAAAAAAAATCCGGCTCCCAATGCAATCGGCACAAGAGCAACTATTGCGTAACAAAAAAACCAACAAATCCGCCCGGTTAGCTCAATCGGTAGAGCGTGAGACTCTTAATCTCAAGGTTGCGGGTGAGTAGCCTCTTCGAATCTCGAACCCAAAAATTGCGTTGAATAAAAATATTGATTTCAAGTGTTTAGGTTCGACCCCCGCATTGGGCTCAATTCCTGATGCTTCTCAGATATACTGAGAATATAACCCAGTTTCTTCTTTTTTATTTTATTTTTCTTATTATTTTTACTATGAACGAAAAAAAAAGAATGAAATGAGCGAAAGATAGACCTCAGAGTACTACGAGCACTTTATTAGGGAAGGAAGGACCGTCGAAAGATCGTGTCAAGAACGACACCCCCTGCTATGGTAAAGAAGGAATGGGAGACCGAGACAACGAAAGGGAGGAACAGCAACTTGTTTAAGTGATCTGCTGCTTGCCATATACCGTGTTGACTCCAGAACATCAAGTTATCTACAACGCAAATTCATGCTATCAAAAGCCATCACTACTGCTCGCATTGCTATTATAGTTGTAACTTACCCCTGTACCCCACCTGTAAACTACGATCCGTAGTCCGTAGTGATCCGATGGGTAATTCAGAAGCTAAGGCTATGCTGAATAGCCTCTCGAAGGCGGAAGCCGAAGCTATTTTGAGAGAGCTGCATGAGGCGAAAGGGGAGAGGGAGGAGAACGATACCAGAGAGTTTCGGAGCCGCGGCAAACGTATACGCGATGAAAACCGCATGCGCTTCATCAGCGAACGACGCCGGATTCATTCTTCGCTAGCGCCTGCGCCAGCGAAGCTACCTTTGCGATTCTGTTCTGTACTGGTGCGTCGGCCATACTCGCTCGTAGACCCTTTTCGAATAACCATGCCAGCAGATGACCGGAGCGGCTACATTCGTGGGCTTTCGGACGATAAGAGCGCTCATCGAAGCCGGGTATCTTGTTTTAGTTGTAGTAGAAACCAAGGAAGAGCACGACCTGCTGCGCCGCTATACCCCCTGGACGTATCAAAAACGAATTAGAATAGGGCAGCCGACCAACATACTGGAAGAGTCTGACATGGGGATCGATCCGGTATGTATTGAGCGGGCAACCTATATCATTCACATGGCCGCGCCCCTACTTCAGGAGAAGGCAAGTTCCCATTACGTCGCGGCGTACCAACAGAATGAACTTGCTAAACCCGTGGTACCTAGGGGATTGGTCCCGAGGACGACAACCGTCGTGTGGTGCAAGGCGTCATAGACCTTGGCATGAACATGATGTTCATTGCCTCAGGGAACAGTAATATCAAGCGTGTCATTGTCACCTCATCGGCAGCCCCGTTCATAAGCGGCAAGGGTACTCAAGGTCCGTCTCAAGAAGCTGAGGCCGATAGATATGTGAGTTTATCGCCTGGTGTCAATTCTAACTGCTCAATCTAGATGGAAAATGCTGCAACGACCTGGAATCTCTCGAGTACGATATCGATGGCGACTTTCCCAGCAAGGAATCTGTATACGGAGCAGGCCTAAACCTCATGATGAAAAAGTTAGATGCTTTCGTGAAAGAGAAGAAGCCGTCTTTCGACGTGGTACACGTGCTGCCGACCACCGTGTTGGGGCAGAACCCCCTGGCCAGTACGACGCAAGAACTATGCACGGGATCCAACGCGGTGCTTCTCGACTACCTTCTCGGCCGGATGCAACCGGGCGAGGGACTCCCCGCGGCCACGGTGCATATCGATGACGTCGCGGCGGCCAACGTTAACTTCCTGAACTGCTCCTCTTTCCCGCCCGGACGGTACAGACTAGTAGGGGCGACACCGGTCGACTGGCCTGACGCCGGCCGCATAGTCAAGAAGGAGTTCCCGTGGGTTGCCGACCTCGTTTTCCCTCCTCTGGCACCGGCGTCGTCCGAATTCGCGGCCCCCGGACTAGATCCAGAGTGGCAGGCGGAGTCCATAAGATACATAACCTTCGAGGAACAGGTCAAGGATACAGTGCGCTGCTACTTGGGCCTCCTGCTCATGACGCGCTCGCCTACCAGGTACGATCGGCCTCGGCCTCGGCACCCCCTTTGGGCAGAAAACCAAGAGACGTCGGAATTGATTATTTAATGGGAAATTGTTCCGCTAAAGTACGGATGAGGGCCCTCTTTGGAAACGACATTGTTTTTGAAAATTACATACTTAGGAAACGAAGGTTTGCACAATAAAAAGAGCCTATTAGGCATTGGCTAGCTAAGGCAGTTAGTCAGCTAGGTCTTCACAATTGTCTAACGTAGTTACTTTTTGAGATACGTAGCCTCCTTTCCCCTATTCCTTTGTTGTTGTCGCTGTTGTTGTTGTTCCGCTCGAGGTAAAGGCAAGAAGTAATAGACAAGACAGATATAAAAATGCCGCCATATTTGTTACCTCTCTATCTATTTATTATCGATCTATTTACCGTGCTTAAGTAGACACTTGGTCAGTCAATCAGTCATTCAACTCAAGAAGCCATTCGTCCCATTCCATCTCGGCCGGCAACCCCAACGCCTCGAGATCGGCCCGCGCCCTTTCGTCCCCCGCCCTATCTAGGGCGGCATACATGTCCATTTCCCCAGAATTAGGGATCCTCTTTACAAAGCTCTTGACCGTCACGTAATTTTCCATGTCCTCACGAGTCCCTAGACCGACTCTTCCTCCGGCGTGGTAGCATACGTTCCAGAGGTATAACCATACGGGTTCAGCTTCGGGTTCGGCTGTCGATTCGGCTTTATGTTTGGGGTTGGGCTGGGTGGAATTTTCCCGGGCTAAGCGCAGGAAGAGCTCTTGTAATCTTGGTACTACGAACGCTTGCCCGTTCACCAGGATGGCTGTGGTGTTTTGGGTTCTACCCGGTACGGGGAAATGCACGCCGTGGAAGGAGGGAGTTTGTTGTGGTGGTGGAGGAGGGAGAGTGCGCCGCAGAAAGGTGTTGTTTGTGACGAAGCTGAGGTTCAGGGAAGGAAGCTCGGAGTGGGGGATTTCGATGAGATGGCATTCCACCGGCGAAGAGAGTGATGACGCGGGAAGAATGCGCAGAAGGGGAAGACGTTTGCGGATGTTTCTGGGGGTGGGGATGTAGGGGGCTTGGTCTTCTGCTCGGGGGATTCTTCTCCTTTCCCCTTTCCCTGTTTTTGTATTGGAGCTCGTGTTTGTGACTTCAGTTTCAGACTCATAGGGCAGAGAAGGCGGCCGCGCACCAAATTTTAATCTCTCCAGAGCCCCTTCGACGAATAACACGGGGTTGTTCAGGAGTGTAGATGCATCGTCCATCGCGGCTTTGTACTGCCATTCCCGCCCCTCGATGTCATAGATTTTGTCACAGAAACCGATATTTGTGTGGAAACGTGGCATATCGGGCGCTATTCCTTCGCTTTCCTCTTTTCCTTCTTCGTTGTTTTGCTTCTTGTCGGAGAATAACGCCCTCATCCTGGCGAAAACCACAGACGGCGGGAGACCAAAATTGGTCACGCATCGCTCTACGAAGAATTTGTCCATGTACATGATGCTTGTCGGACTTTGGCCTGGACTGCTTGGAGTGATTCTTGTTAAGAAATAAGGGATTGGGAATGCGGCCCAGAGACGGAGGGATACTGTTTGGAGCGTGGCGAGTGGGATACTTGCAACGTTCCCATTCTCGTCTCTGTTTCTGTTTGCACTTTGGCCCGCCATGACGGTGATTTTTGGCAGAGTAATGGCGTAGTTGGTCCGAAGTAAGGGGTGTCGCCGGAAGGTGGCGCGGGTTATGATTCGGAAGAGATATGCCCAGCTGCGTGTTTCTTCCTTCTCCTTTTCGTCCCCTCTGGACGATGTAGGCGTAAACGAAGACGAGGACGATGAATGGTCATATCGCTCGTCTAGTAGCTGCGCTATGTCCGATGCTGACGCATCGGGATCTGCTAGACGGGTTGCGAAGGCGAAGGCGTGCCCTACTACATCAGGTGTCTCTGGGCCGAGGAGAGCGTCGAGATATTCTTCTTCGACGGCATTGTGCCAGTCCCTGCCTGCCCATATTACCGTCTCCTTCGCTGCTTTGTAAATTTCCTTTAGCCGTATGATGTCGTTGATGGTGTTTCCCTTTTGTTCTTGTTCTTGCTCGAAACTGCTAGTATTGTCCGTTCCCCAGCAAAGTTGCTCTATCCAGAGATAAACAGGAACCTCCGCATCTCTTAACTGGCGTATCGCGTCCCGCAGCGATGACGGAGTATCGTCGCTGGCTGCAGTAATTCCTGAAAGCTCCTCGACTGGCGCATCTGATGAATAGGGATCTCTGCCCGTCCATACTGCGCAAGCGATGTATGGCGTTGAGTTTGGCTCTGCATAGACATATTTGAGCTGTATGGGCTCGTCACCTGAACCAGCGGCCACCTCGAGTAGTTGAAGCCTTTCGGACATGACTTTATGAGATCCGACGCAAAATACTAGTAGGAGTATAAAATGATTTAGTGCCGCGTTCGATTAATAAAAGCAGTGAGAGACGAGCGGGCGCACTACTTGGAGCCAAGCGGTCGGCGGTGTAAGCAATAAGTGGCAATGAGAATCTTCCTCTTCTAAATATCTAGACTATATCTGCTTTATGGGTATTTTTGTTACTTACGTACCTACTATATCCTAGCGGCAAATTCTATTATCGTGATGAGGTGGCTCAGCAGTGTATGAATCCATGCATCTCGGACTCGCAATTCACTGCCACGATCCTTTTGCCAAGAGCTCCGCCGTCCGCAGCTTACCGCCAAAGTCATGCGCAGCTGGGATTGCGCAACGAGCCATGTAATTAGAACGTTTTTAGTATTTCTTAGGAAAGCTATATTGTTGTCGATGTAATTAAAGTGATTTATAACCACCTCTTACATTATTTCCGCTGTCTTTTTCGTATCACTAAATGCACTAAGAAAACAAGAATCCCAACTTCAAAGCAAACCAAAAGAGCCGGTCAGGCCTGCGACCACACAATTGAAAATGTATCGCTTCGATCTCTTCGAGTCTTACAGGGCTCGTGGGGCTCTAAGGTCGAAAATATTGGACGAGCGAAGTGAACACGCTCAAAAGAGTGCTGAAGATAGAAACCAGGATGGTTCAGATTCAGAAGATGCCAAGAGTTCTTCTCCTCCTCCGACAACTACTAGTAGAGTGGTGGTGAAAGACCTAACATGGCGGCCAAAAACATACCCCCCGGACCATCCCCTTGATCCCATCAACGAAGGGTTGTGTCGCTCGTGTCGAAGACTGTTTCAAGGTACGGGGACTGAGGCGATCGATCTGATTCCGACGCAGAATAACGGCGCTTTCTTCGAGCATTTGGACGGACATTTCCTAGAGAAATCGGCGAAGAACGGCTGCACCGTCTGTACCATCGTATGGAACAGCTACAGGTCCGTAAGAGAATTCTTGAGTGGAGAGGAGATCCCTCTGAGATATGACTATGGCTGGTATAGCGGGTTGGGGACAAAAGGCGTCTTGGCAATCAAGTTCTATCCTTTTGATTTAATCGAAAGAGGCAGTGAGATGATGCCTCAGATGTGGCCCGTGGTTACACTCACTCTTGAGCCGGCGGGAGAGGACGTCGTAAAATCGGTACTGGCTCGGGGAACTACTTCTACTGGGTCTCCTGAGGTCATGGCGCAGATCTCACAATGGCTCCAACAATGTGCTTGTGGCCCTTCTTCTACGAGTACATTTGTGCCAGAGCGATTACTAGACCTGGACGCGTCTCGACCCGATGAAGTACGGGTAGTGAAGGGCAGTACAGTCTCCGGAACACCGCGCTACATCGCCCTCAGCCATTGCTGGGGGACCACGCCGTCGAATCTAGCTGGCTCGAGCAAACTGGTGCAATCAAATATCGATCGTTTCATGTCGTCCGGGATCCCGCTACGCGACCTACCTAGAACCTTCAGCGACGCCGTATCTGTGGCTAGGTCCCTCAATGTGCGCTACTTGTGGATAGACTCCCTGTGCATCGTGCAGGACTCCAAGGAAGACTGGGAGCGCAACGCCGCGACCATGTGGGAAGTCTACACCAACTCGTACGTGACGATAGCAGCCACCGCGTCCCGAGACTCTAGCCAGGGCATTTTCCGTACTAGAGTTGCCGCCACCGTGGTCCCCAGTATAGTCCGCGTCCCTGAAGACCACCCCAAGCTAGACGGGGGAATATACCAGTGCTATGAAGGCGATGAGTGGAATGATTGCGTCGAGTTTGCGCCACTTAACAAGCGAGCGTGGGTTCTGCAAGAGCGCCTTCTATCCCCTCGTATCATCCACTTTTCCGAGACACAGGTCTTCTTTGAATGTTTAGAGTTGAGAGCATCGGAAAGACTGCCGTCAGGCATTCCGGCCAGACAACGCCGGTCAACGCTCAGGGACGACCTCCACCGTGAGGTAAGAGAGAAGGGAATAGACAGCCTGATCCCACTATGGGCCACCGTCGTCTGGAAATACACCTCTCTACAGTTGTCCCATGATTCCGATAAGATGGTTGCCGTCTCAGCCATATCGAGGCAGCTGTTGGACTCGATTCCTGACTCAGGCCGCTACGTCTATGGTCTCTGGGAATATAGTTTAGCGGGCCAGCTATGCTGGTCTTCGTCCCAGGGTTCGACCCGTTCTTCGGACGATCGGGCCCCGTCATGGTCGTGGTGTTCTATGAATGGATTCGTTCGACCCAATTTCATCGACCTCCCCAGGGACGAAGCGGCAGGTAAAGCCAAAGCCATTGCCAAGGTCCTAGACATAGACATAGGGTCCTCCATATCCTCTACGTCTAGCGGCTCCGTCAGCATTGCGCACGGTACACACAGGTACTTGCGGATGTCCGCACCTCTATTGCGCATAAAGCTCGTAAAGCCTGAAAAGAAGGAGCCGAAAGATGACGCGCAATCGTTGGAAGAGAGGCGCTCGGCCCTCGTCAATATGATGAGGAGTGCGAAAATAAATGATGAAAACCCAGAATACACAGGAGAAAACCTGGTATCGTACGGCGCGAGCTCCGACGGGTTACCGACGGGGCGGTCTGGGAAGCAGAGATTTGACATAGATGTTACCGCAGGGCTTATCGCACAACAAGATGGCGTTGAATTTGAAGAAAAGGGAGAAGAGAACCCGAAACGAAGCTTTTTGATGGATCTCGACGGATCTTGCAGAACAATCGAGACAGACCAAGATTTCGAGTGGGAAGAGCTGAAACAGTTGAAGCTAGTATTCATGCCAGTCTTCTGTGAGTTCGAAACTACTTTACACGAGGTCGAGATCCTTAGGGGTTTGGTCCTCACAGAGGACGAGGCAACCGGCATATACCGAAGGCTTGGGGTTGCCACATTGGATGAGTATTCTCTGGGCCCCTTTCTATGTAATCTGGGCAACCAGGAGGGGGACGGGGTTAATTTCATTTCTACGCCATTTGGCTCTCAAAAGACTGGCCGTATTAAGGTCGAAGATTTCGTACCTGGTAGGTGGGCAGGAAAAGAGCTGGATTTTTACCCGAAAGACCTCGCCACCTACGAAGTTGCGATCGTCTAGGTTGGCGTATTGTATGTTATAATGAGAGAGGCACGACCTAGCATAGATGCATGTAGTGGAATAGAATACACCAAGATAGAAGGAAAGAAGAGCACGAGTCCCGTTGAAGAAATAATATATATCTGTCTCTTCGGGTTGCTCCCTAAGTTCAAACTTAAGGCAAAGGTTTTTTCAATTAGCAGGTAGTGTTACTGCCTGACTTTACTATCGAGAGCCTTACAAAAAACCAAGCGCTCCGCCCATTGGTCGTCAATCCGTTATGTTTGCGGCCGTGCGATATCGCGCTTATCCATTATGCTTCATCATACCAACTAATGCTTGGGTTGCGGCGAGGGTCATGAACCCAAGGCTTGTTGTGCTCGACGTAGCACTGAGCATCCCCGAAGCTTGTCGCGTGTGACGCATCAATATTCTGCATTTTTTTTACTATGCCGAGTTCTTGCCGCGAGTTGTACTGTCTGAATTTTGGGGCTGGATAGGGTTGCCTGATCATCTCAGGGTTCTTCTTGCCCTCCTGCGTCTCCACTGATATGCTCTCGATGAAGGTCGATGATTTCCACGTCAAGTTATCTGCTGGCTGTTCGCTCCCAGACAAGGCCTGTGCGTGACTGTATGTCGACCTAGTCCAGAGGTGGGACTGCATTGAAGACCATTTCCCCTTTTTGTCTCCCTTGAAAACCGCTGGTATTGCCGGTAGGCAAAAGACGACAAAGGCAATGGCCAGTTCGGCCATGCCCCATAGAAGGACTGCTGATATGTGGTATAGGTTATCCTCCTCGGTATAGTATACCACAGCCGTTGCCACTCGCACACCCCCTATTAAGCAGGCACTAAACATTCATCAGTGCCATGTTGTACTTCTAAATCGATAAGACGGTGCTCATACATAATTCCGATTGCGAATACCAGGGACACGCCGATCTTCTTCCTTCTCGACATGCGAAGGTTCCATATCACCTTGTGCGGGAGGACTAAAACAATGATGTCCGAAACTAGGTTGAGCGAGGCGTTCGTGATGAAAAATGCCGCCGTGTTGAGACACTGGCCTGGAAGACTTGTGTTCCATATTTTTTCGTGTGGTGTGCACGTCAATGCAGATGCCACAATGCCGGCAGTGTAATATCCTATATTTATCGCCGTGGTGATGCGGCACGTCCAGTAGAAGCTGTTCCTCCGGCCCGGGGGTACGAACAATCGAGCCCACTCGAGAAGAATCGCGGTCTTCAATAATACCATTGTGGCCTGGAAGAGAGAAGTATTTACATAGACAATCTGCCGAATGTCAACCTATGCTGGCTGCCTATCCTGAAAGCGACGCGTACTCACATATAGAGCCGAAGGCAAGTTCCCCAGGGGAATATTCCATTGGTGGACGTAGAATCCGGTGATACTCATAAGCTTATACAGACCGCATATGAAAGCAATGAACGGACCCTAGTTGCAAATCAGCATCCTCGCTCTTCGCTAACACGGACAGGTCATCTAACAAGTGCTGCAAGTGCCACGTCTAATTGAATTCTATGAATTAGCGGTGTGATGAAACGAGTGATTAGCGATGAATGTTGTGAAGCTCACAATCTTCAAGCTTCACCTGCTTGATGCAAAATATCCTAGAACATGCGCGGAGCGAGGCGCTTGAGGCGACCAAGAGCAAGCTTATTGCAATTCCAAAATGCGCCTGGAGGTTTCCGTTGGGAGGATCATGGAAATTCGGAACGACCCCCGGAGGTGGACTGAGAGCCGGCTGATTCTGCTCCATCCCTTGATGTCAAGCAGCGATTACCGGTGTCGGAATACCGTATCAGCATATTTGGCGATTAAAGGCAGACATATGGCACATACAGCAATCGCATGATGAGTATCTAGGCGAGAAGGGCTTTCTTGCGAAGGCAAGACCCGTGGAATCTAGCATAGGAAAAGAGAAAGAAAGTGGGAACGAGAGACCCAGAGACCATTAAGAATATCTCTTCCAATCACGTCTGCTACATTCTGTCGCGTTACCTACTGTGCCCGGGTCCTGCATGAGCAGGCATTAAGAGCCATGCCATCTCGGTCGACAGCAACGCGATTAAGCTGACAAACCCAGTTAGGATAAAATAAGTACCTATGCTGCCTGGCAGCAGCTTTGATCGAGGGAATGATCTACCTCACTCAGCCTTTCGTGCGTAGGATGGAAGGGTGACATTTTGGGAATCGCATCTCTGCACCGCTCCCATCCATCCTGTCCATGTCGATGTAGTAACGAGGTGACCTGATCAACGTGCTAGTGTCGTTCGGACGAGGTAAGCAGCCGGTTGCTCTCCAGACAGTGAGCAACTTCTGAGCTCTTGAAGTACCCACCGGCTTACGCCAACCGCAGTGTAACATTAGATACTACCCCTCAATATTATACCGTTACTCAACTCCAATTTCAAAGTCGATCGAGGCGTCACTGTTGCTTGATTGGTTGCTTTTATTAGGACCATGGTTCCGAGCCCGTTCTTTGCGAACCATGGTTTTTCCCCTGCCTCAACTTGGGGGCCATAAATTTGGGGCAGTGGGTACCTGGGTACCACGAGCAGAACCACGAGCTCTGTACAAGTGTTTTCCGAGTTTGGTGGCTGAGTCGACTTGTTCCGAAAAGCAAAATCGAGATTCTCTCTGCAAAAAATTCAGGACTTGGTTACAGAATACCAGTAGGGCAGGTATTTTAGCTAATATGTAATTATACGGTATGATAACCTAAAAAAAAAAATACGGTTAAAATCATATAGTCTTACATATACAGCATATGTAGTAAGGAAGTATCCTTGTGATCCTCGGTCAGTTCTCTATCGCGCAGAACATCACATCTCACAAACTGCAGGTGCCTTCCGACTCTTATGGTCAACAAAACCAACCCTTTACATGTTGGACCCAACTTGAAGTATGCTTGGTCTTGTCTTTCTAAAACTCCCAGTGATTTTTAAAGTATCAGAATTGTGATTTTATGATCTGCAATAGGCTTACTACCTACTATCAGACAGTAGTACCTGCCTAAGGACCTCTGCCTGGATATGCTAGTTGGCAAGTACATGATTATTGTGTGATGCAGTATCTCGGTGCAACTTACCAGTCAACGGTGAAGGTGAACGGGATTGACATGCCTAATCTTAGGTAGAACCCGATTCTGCTCACAGGAAACTTGCCTGGCCGAATCTACGCCGTTGCCATGATTACCTACCTTGTAAATCGAAGCCTCCATTTGACCTGACTGGCTACTGGGACTGCATACCATAAGTGCTAGTTTATCTACTTGATACTTAGAAGGCACTACTGTCCATTCACTTGCGCACTCATACGGGCCAAGGCTCCTTCTCATTCAGGGTCTTAGAAGCATAGAGCTTCACAACCCAAGACATGATATCTCTAGAGTCTTTGAAGTATAGCACTCACGACACGGAAGACGCTAATTTTCCTGCCTTACACTTTGTTCCTTCTATTTTCTATACGGCTGGTTTCTTCAGTGTGTTTCTGCTGCGAAGTATCATCCAACCCAACGTACTTATCTTAGTACTCTTCCTGCCTTTCTTGAGTCATCGCAAATCAACAACTGTTAGGTTGTAATCGGTACCTCTCTAAGTCCGAACATACTGCTGCTACCTTGGCGCCGAGTCCGCAGTATGGCTATCATCCAAGGCCTACCAGGCGTAGAAGTCACAATCCAGACAGACGGGTGGACAGCCTGGGAATACGATGACCCAGCCGGAGCCGACGATGAAACCCAGCATCCACGGGTAATTACGAAGTTCATCGAATGCAGCGATGATGAGCCTTTCGAGATCCATCTTAAAGCATCCGGAAGCTACTCTTGGGGTTACAGAAGCCATGCTCTCAAGTTTACCGCTAATATTGACGGGGTTTGGGCGACCGCTATGGCCTGTAAACATGAACATACCTTCCCTGGGGGATGGGAGCGGTATTTGAGCCGTCGTGTGGTGGGGGATCCATATGGTGGTTCACGCTACGTATCGCAGAAGTTCGCATTTTCGAAGATTACTAAAGGTAAGTTGCAGTCACGTTTCTTCTCACTATACACTACGAATCCCCGCTGATAGAGGTGCATAGTTGACTGGGCCACGAATGAAAAATACCGGTCTGACGTGCAGTTGATGAAGCAGATAGGCACCATCGAGGTCGAGGTGTATCGTGTCACCTTCGAAGGAGAAGCGGCAGGCCATGACTTTACTGTGGAGGACGGCGATCCCTTTCTTATATCAAGGGAAGCTATGAAAGGCAAAACACATTCGCACGGAACCAAGTAAGTCATCGTTTACTTACTTATCTATCGATTGGCCTACGGCAGCTTTTACGCTGCCGACGAAACTAAATTATATGCTCTCAGATTTATTGGTACGCAACCTACGACAGCGCCTCGCTGTACCGAATGGACACCGCTAAGGGAAGATAATGGCCCGATCGCCATTTTTCGGTTCAAGTATCGGTCCCGAGGCAAGTTCTTTTAAGATATAAATGAAACTAAATATCGAGTCGGCCTATCTGACTCTACGTACAGAAGCTCTAAAACGGGAAGGCATTACGCCATACTCAGATTCGGAATCGGATGGCTCGGCTGGGTTCTCTGATGACGAAAAATATGACGATGACCAGCAGAAGGCTAAGTTGAATGTAAGTGGCACAATAGTCTGTCAGACCATCTCTGATGTATGGCTGACCTGGATTTACTTAAACAAGTGGATCATCGCAAGAGGTTTAAAAGAGTCTCACAATGCCGTCAAAGAAGAAGAAAAAGACGAGAAAGAAAGCGACGATGATGTAGTGTTCCTAAGAGAAGTAAGCAGGACCGGCAGTAAATGTTCCAGGAACGGTGGACAGCAGGATCATGCCAACGACAAGTCCAACAATGATGATGTGACCGGCGTCGACGTCTATCATAGAGTGCGACAGCAACTGCAAGAGCTACTTGCCGAGCTCAACCAGATCTCAGAAGGCACTAAAGAAAATTCGCTGGCTAGTATGCCCCCATTACCTCGTACGTCCCCAATACCTGGTTCGCCCCCATTACTTGGTTCATCCCCATTACCTCGTATGACCCTATCGCCTGGTCGAATCCCAGTATCCAGTATGTTCCCCTCGCCATATATCCCCTGGCTCAATGATGGTCGCGATTCCAGTCCGGAGCCACCGAGATCCGTATGCCGTAAGCATAACCAGCGCAAAACCGCCAAGCGCAAAATCAGTGAGGTCGGAGATTCCACGACGAAAAAGTCTCGGGCCTTGCACGGCTCTAAGAAGCGCAAGCTGAAGATGGGGAAAAGGTCATCGACCTGTAGCTCCGACTGACCAACTGGCTTCCAATAGCACGACCACTGGCTAAGATACGGCGACACTGTGCATATGAGACGGGATCAGAACAAGGGACTAACGTACGGATTCAGTGATGAGATGGCAGCGGGAACGGAGAGTTCAGATCACAATTTTCTCGATCCCATTTTACGACACATTATTGCACTTGATTTGCTTCAAGAACGCTTCCCTAGGGCTTACATGCCAACGACTTGGCTTACGGAGGCTCGGGCTGGTTGGGTAGGTAGACATTTAGTTTGTACCGTTTACCTGGGATGAATACCGAGAGGTTGATATGGGTTCACCATCTATTTGCGTTGTGTTGACAGATGCGTTTTTATTTACACGCATCCCTCACCGGTCGGGCCATATTCGCATTTCTCAACAGATACTTGCCTTAACAGGTAGTCAGGTTGATATCGGAAGCATATGCGTCTCAACAGTGAAAGAGACCTACATAGCAATTAATTACTCGTTGTTCTACCTGTGCTTTACTTACCTAGGCTTTAAGTGCAGCCTGTGAAGGCTACTAGCCAGAGTAGACGAAAGTCTATAGAGTCTTCCTATAGAGTCTTTCTAGAGTCTTTCATGATGTATCCCGCTCAGACAGGCTACTAACACAGCCAAAAGCGGTGAACAAAGCAGAAATCCTAACGTAGAAAAATCATCCAGTCATGACCTCATCAACATCATCTCCATCGTAATCTTTGTGTTTCTTCTGCAAAAGAACGCGGCAAGCTTCATCCGCAGCCTTCGTGATGATCTCTTCGCGATTAACACCACCAGTGACCCGAACAATCAACTCATCGTCTACAAAGACGGTACAGATGTGATCGAGCGTAGGTGTAACATCGGAGACTGACTCCTTCATAAACGCATCGGTCTCGTACCTGACCTTCTTAGAAGTGACGAGTTCACCGAGTATATTCTTGGGATGCTTGACGACGACATTGTCGGCGATCAGGCGTCGTAGGTAGGGCGTTATACCCACTCTTTCCACGATATCAGCGCATGCATCCAGAGAGCCGGAGTCCACAAACACGGCGCCGAGTAAGGCCTCGAACATGTCAGAGAAGAATTTGGGAAGAGATAAGTGCGCGAGCTTCGCCCAGGGGTAGACATCATCGCGTGCCATGGCGTCGAGGATGGCCTCTCTCTCCGCCGCGTGTCGCTCCTCGGCGGCGCGCTGCTGCGCGCTTACATGCGTCGAGCCTTTACGCATGAATTCCCAGAAGGGGAGCGGTGTCTCGGTAATGATGGTGGCGTGGTCGGCATCCCTGGAAATGCTGGTAGTCTCTTGCGTGGTGCGCCACTCCATGACGAAGAAGCCGAGGAGGTCGGCATTGACGGTCGCCATGCGCAGGAGAGCCATCTGGTAGTTGGTCAACAATTCGGGTTTCTTATTCTGGGCCGACTCCGACCCCGACTCCGACTCCCACAGCACGGCAGTGATGACGCTGTCGAGGACAGCGTCGCCGAGGAGCTCGAGGACTTCCATGGACATCTCCGTAGACCGCGAGAGCTGCCACGAGCTGTGCGTCAGGGACTCGATTAGCAAGGCCTTGTTTCGGAATGTGTAGCCGATTATTTTTTCCTCTAGACTCTTGTAGTAAGGCGGTAGCTCAATCATGATATTATTCTGCTGCTGCTGCTGCTGCTGCTTCCTGTCGAAAAGGATCGTGTGCGCGTCGTGGAAATCGTACCACGAGACTTCGGGCACGAATGTTCGCAGGCAAGCCCGTGCTTTCGGCATTCCTCCTTCCTGAAACGCTACGCCGATCAAGGCCTCCACGACATCTGCGAGGGTTTTCGTCGACATCTCCCTTTTCGACGGCGTCGCATCTTCGGTAGAAATATAATTCTTGATGTAAAAGGGGCGCCACTTCTTCGCGTTAAAATTTTCGTTCAAGATGAATTTATCGAGGCCCGTCTCGATCGCCGCGCGAGATAGCCGCGAGTTGGACACGATAAGGTTCTTCCATGCGGTCAGGTATCCCTCTGGATAATTCGGGTCTGGGAAGTCGTCATCAGTATGTCAATTGAGGGGAAGGAAGACCAGGTCCACTCACGCTGAACCATGACAGATAGTGTTGCGGCCAATTTCAGGACTGAATCTCCGAAGAACTCGAATCTCTCGTAATCAGTGGGTAGCCCTGTAGCCCGCGAGCTGATGGCGGTCACGACGAGGGAAAGATCTGAAAATTTCACTTCATGAAGGATGGTCTTGCACAGCTTCTCGGCCGTATAGTATACCTCAAACATGTGGATGATGGAAGGGACAACGGCACCAAAATACACCTTGGATCGGTCGATAGTATCCACGGTGCAATGTGAGATTGGGAGTGCAGAAGGGTACCGTCCGTCCGATACTGGAGGAGCCTCAGTAGTGGGTAAGAGCAAGTTTTTCGGGCGTGGCCACTTTTTGACTGCTAACCAGGGTCCGTCAGCCGGCTCTTCGGACACCATCCGACTGATGCGCTTCACTGACTCAGAGGGCGGCTTGGACGGTAGCCATTCTAAGAAAGAATAAGGTGCTCGTCTGCTGTTGCGGATCAGGAACTCCGGGCTAAGGGCATCTTTCTCGACGGCTTTCTGCCCTACGTGAACGCCAAAGCTGAGGTCTTCAGATGATCGGAGATGCAAGACATGGTCTGAGTTCTCAACCGCCCAGCGATGACCATATGCTAGATCAAGCAGAGTGGCACTCTGGTCCTCTCCCTGGGTGCCCGCTGCTACGGAACGGTACTCTTCGCTTACATCAACTGACCATGTATTTTGTGCATCCCAGTAGATATTAAACGAGGATATTGCTGGGAAAGCGCAGGGTAGCGATGCATTGAATTTGGCGATCACTTTGGGGCCATCTCTGAGGCATATCTCTCGCTGTATCAATGTGCTCGATTCTGTCCGTAGCTGGGCAATATCAGGCCATGGTTTCCAGGCGCTGTTGACCTCCGCTGTTGATCCGCGTGTTTCGACACCCTCCAAGATATCTTCTATCAGCGGCATGAAGTTATCATTGATTAAGCCGGCTGCGAGGATGGCTTTGAATGCCTGGAACGCAGCATCTCTGAAGGCATTCTTTTCAGAGTACCAAACTCCAAGGCCCTTGACCTGGCGAGGGGCAGGGGCTACAGAGCTGGGCAAGTATACCGTGGCGGTAAACTGATCGGGGACACCGGGAGGGTTGTTGATGCGCTGTGAAACATAGTATGGCTGGTTGTCCACATACTGCCCCTTTGTCATTTTTTGGCAGAAATGTTCCAGGTGCGCTTTTGCTTGGTGAAAATCAAGCCTGGCCCTGGTTCTGGGGATATACAAATACTCATCAGCAATTGAATCCGTGTCTAGGGTTTCAAGTTCGCTTAGCTGCTGAGCAATTCTTGTATCGTCTTCATAGCGCCTTCTCATCGCTTCTTCGAAAATCTTCCACTCTTGGAGCTTATTAGACGAGGCAGTCGATAAGAGAATCAGTTTAGAGTTATCGGCTCTCGCCCTTCCTCGTCTTTGAATGAAGGACTTCACGTTATCAGGAGCGTCGAAGCAAATCACACAGTTACAGGCAGGGACATCGATACCCTCCTCTGCGACGCTGGTCGAAACCAAGAGGTTGATCTTGCCCGATCTGAACTCGTCTAAATGGAGACTGTGCTTTACCGCACTCAAGTCCCCCAGCTCTCTTTTCCGTCCTTCGTAGTTACTCGAGCCAACCACGGTGCCCACTTGGAACCGAGTCTTAAGAGATGGCGTGACTGATAACATGTGAGCTAATACAGCTACAGTAACAGTCTCGCGCACAAAGATGATGCATTTGGCGCCGTCTGATGCCGATTGTAGCTCTGAAACAAGAGCCGTGAATTTCGCCGATAGATCAGAAGCGGTGGCGTGGTCGAATGGGCGTGGAGGCTCAACACGGACTGTTCTAATTGCGTCGGCCAGATATCTCTTCTCCTGGTAACTCAGTATTTCAAAAAATGACGTGTCCTGGTTGATTGCTTCCAGGAAGCGAGTTATGGATGTGTAGATGTAGTAATCGGCAGCCCATGAACCCAGCTGTCCCATGACTTCGTTGCTTCTATGGTACAGAGTCTGCATTTGCTTGATACAAGACGTGTCTCTTTTTGACAAAGCTTCTCGGAGCCTCCTCAGACTTCTCTCGGTCCCTTCACTCCGAAGGTGTAGGATCCATGGATCCTTGTAGATGTCGAGGTTTCTGACTGCGCTTGCTAGACTTAACATGCTATTTGTACAGCAATCCACATCGGAGCTTGGAACGGTGACGGATGATACGATTGGCCGCTTTACTGTAGCTAGGAGTTCATCTCTGTGAACAGTTGGGGCCTTGCACACAGCGTCCAGGGTCTGCTCAAGCTTGTCGATATCACTGGGCTTCGATTTCATAATAGGGCTAGCCGTGAGGCCGAGTATTGCTGGATACAGCAAACCCTCTGCTTTGTTTGTACGATATCGCTGCATGATAATAGATCCCGGGTGTCTCCCAACACAGTTGTGTGCTGATTTCACGTCGATTTAGGAGGCTTTCCCAAGAGCATGGATGAATGATCGACTTACCCTCATCGAAGACTATAAGAGACAGCCTGCTTATCGGGACAAAACCATGCGTAACAGCATCAAGGAGAACCTGATAAGTCGATACGACGATGTGAACTCCCTTTAGGAAATCATCCCAAATACGGATGTCAGACCAAGTATCGACATTGTCAGCGCCAGTGAGCGATTTGATCTGGGCCGCTCTGATTTGAGATCTGAGGACTCGGAACTGCTGTTCGCACAGGTGGGTAGTTGTTGCAAGGAACCAGACAATCTAAACGTCGGTGTCAGCTTGAGTTTTGAGCTGAGTGAGCCCAGGTGGTATATTTACCAACCTTGTCTGAACGCTTTTCAAGTTCGGCCTGAATGCGAAGTACCGCCCTGCGTCGTTCATACAGAATGTCAGCCACAGAAGTAGTGTATGCTATGAGTAACTTACACCTGAGTCTTGCCACTGCCTGTGTCCATCTACTGCATATTAGGACGCGATTAGCGAGTAAGACATATAGCATGTTCGACATACCGCAACGATAATATTTCGCTTGAGACTTTCCTCAAACATCTCGATTTGATAAGCACGAGAGCGGATGATCGTCTCCTCTTCCTCTACCAGATCAGAGGTGGAGGGGCACTCTTGGGTTGACACATTGACGATATCGGGCGTAGGAGGAGCTTCTCCGTCCACGTTGGCGACGTTGGCACCGTTGTCGCCCAGGACTTCAAGCTCCGGGGAAACTTCAAGAGAGCTTGAATCATCGCTTGAAGAATCACCATAATTATCCGCGAGAGGGTCCATGTCGGCTGTAGCTCGTAGGACAAGCTGGATAGAATTCACTATCCGTCTATCTATACCTTGAACACCCTAAGTGGGTTTTAGCAGCCTTGAACGTGTGCAAGTACTGAATAAAGCACGGGTGTGCATACTTTCACATAAACAAGTATGTAAGTAGGCAACAGCCTTTGCTATGGTCTTTTTTTAACAAGAAGAGAGAAAAGAAAAGAAAAGACTTACATATAGGTACCTATGTTTATCAAGCTTGGACAATTGTATTTCTGTTGTTAGCATTACATAGGTAGCTAGCAGTATGTAGGTAATTCCTTGTGACAGCCTATGGCCACGGTCTGGCTAGCGGGGGATCAAACGCTCTGGAGAAGTTCTATGTTAAGAAGTTATATTACTCATTTATTTTCCCTCCCCGCTCGCCTGAAAGATGTGGTAGGTACCTAATCATTACATGCGAATTGTGCACTTCCCTGAGCATCTGTTAAGTGGCTCAGGTCTTTGACAAGACAGACATACACCGTGTGTGCGCCACGGCATATCCACTGTGTATGTACCGACTAATAAATCACGGCCTGCTACGTGCTCGGGCGAAGACCTGATCTTTCTCATAACAAACAAACAGACAAACAAAACACAACACTGGTCGAATGGCCTTGCATCTAAATCAATATTATGATGGACCTTTATGCATCTGGTTTTAATGCTTGGGGACAACTAGAGTTCCATTCTCCTTTAGATTCGAACGATGAGCCAGATGATATAGTAACGTTTCGAAGAGTGCTCTCAGACCAGTTAATCGAGGTGCAATATGCGTCCCTTACTTGTACCATAGGTAGGCATGAGTGCACTTCCCATAGTGCTTAACGAGCAGATGATAGACCGACTGATTAAGTTAATACTTCTTCTGGGTTGCGGTATGCTGGCCCCGTCGACAACGGCATTGAATCAGCATTCAAACAAGAACTTCTGTCTGGTACAGCTGCTGTCGCCGATAACGGGGCTATCGCAAGTAAGCTTTTGCCCATGCTTACCTATAGACTGGCGGTGTATTGATTAAAATTAAGTATATGATGGAACTGACACAATCACCCAACACAATCCTTGGCTTCCGTCCTCTGCGACGGAGAGGAACTTAAAATTCTCTGGCCTGGGCGATATCGGCTGGTTAGTAGCCTACGAAACGGGCTTTGTAGCCCTCTCACGGGACGGCAAGGTTTGGTCATGGGGAGACGAGCGTTACGCAGCTCCGCTAGGAAGGGAGATCACGACTACAAGGTGAGTCACACGAGGCGTCGCTATGTTCCTTACCACAGAAGCTGACATTTTCCAGACCTGCTGCCCGACCTGGCCCGGTAGAGGACCTAGATGGCTTGCCCTCAGGCAAAGTCAAGAAGATTGTAGCGGCGGGATACACCGTATTAGCGTTAACCGAGAGCAACGATCTCTATGTCTGGGGCGGACATCCGGGAAGGCGGTACAGTTTTGCGGACATGGGAAGCAGTCCTACCCCGGTGGATGTGGAAGGAAATGATATACTGGATTGTTCAGTTGGCGAGGCCCACATTATTGTCCTAGCATCGGATGGCAATGTATACGTCACGGGTGAAAACACCAACGGCCAGCTTGGTTTGCCAGGGGAGAAAACAACGTCATGGGTAAAGGTGCCCCTATCACTTAGAGCAGGACACACTATTGTCGGTGTCAAAGCAGGGCAGCGGAGCTCATTGATAATATCAAAAAACACTCAGCCTGCTTAGCAAGTCCATCTTGGCCTTCTATGATATTGATCTATGGTACACATTCGTTTTTGCAAAGCCCGGAACGCCCTAACATCATAGATTGGTCAAATAGTCTTCGATCTCCTGTGGCGTTAACTTCCGGAAGCGGGGGCCTGTTGCGCCCTCGACACCCTCAACGCCGAGGAGGTGGTCAGCAGGAGGTCCGACGATACCTTGTGGCTGTTAGCGAAATTCCTTAGGCAAAATATGATGAGAGTAGCTTACCGATTTCGATTGTCTCGCCATTCATCTCCCCTTCAATAGTCTCTTTCAAGGTGAGCAGCGCAATGTGTACGGCATCCTCCAGTTCAAGACCCTCCGTATATCTCTTCTCCAAAAACGTCTTTGCCGTCGTAGCACTCTTGCCGATGGCGGTGGCTTTCCAGGGATAATAAGCTCCTGATGGATCAACCTGGTAAAGCATAGGACCGCCCTTGAGTATGCCGCCAGTCTTGCCCGTGGGCTTCTTTTCACCTTCTTTCGCCTCGCCTTCCACGGCGGCCTGCTCGTCTGGCATGACGCCCTCGTCCCATCCGGCGATAAGAAGACTGACACCGTAAGGTCGGACACCACCAGACTGTGTAGCTTCTTGCATGACCCGGGCGACATCCTGCACTAATATCCGGGTTGGGGGGTACTCGTTGTAGACTCGCTTGTAATTGGTATGGGAAACCTTCCGGGCCTTGTCGACCAATACTCGGTAGTCTGGGCCCATACCGGCATATACCATGCCGATGTTGGGAGTGATAAGGCTGATCTTGGATAGAGAGGCGGGATCGGTGAGCGGCGATGACGATTTCTTTTCGGTTGCCAAGACGATGCCATTGGTAGCTTGATAACAGTTAACGTCTTTCATCGCGACACGGCCATATCCAGCTTGTGGGCTCACCTTTGATGCCAAGGGCTGTTACACCCTGGTTGACAGCGTTGAGAGCATACTCTGTAATACCCCCGCGCTGTTAGTACCGTGATGGTAGTGAAATGGAGCCTTTGGATCGGGTATCGTCTGTATCGTAGATTTGATTCGACATATACATACCAATCTGTACAAGCTTTCCACTATCATATAATCAGCTGCGCCTCAAGCAAATAGTATTGTGCTGGTGAGGGTGGGGAGTGTATACCTTGGGGAAAAGGTAGTCAGGGAGAACGAGTAGCGGTCTGCCATGGCTACCAGATATAGGAACTGTGATGAGATATGGTTTATTTGACTGTGGTTGGTAGTGGTAGCAACAGAGTTGGTAATTTAAGTCGAGGACTGAGGTGTATGCGGCTGTGAAGCGTCTACAGTCTGTAGTTGCACTTATGATCGAAAGCTAGAGCTGCCTTTGCCAACTTCCGACCTCCAGGCATCGCCAGTGCGCGCGTCAAAGCTCTGGCGCAGTAGGTAGGTACCAACGTCAATTGGCCCCCACTTCTGATCCCGTCTTAGGTAGTAGCAGTACCTAGGTAGGTTAGGTACCTTCTAATTTGCGGTGCGAGAATGATCCAGCTGTCAGAGGCTAGAAGTACAAGTGACAGAGCTCACCTGGAAGTGGACTGACACCTGGAGCCTGAGATAGATAAAATGGGGGTGTAAACGATTTTGCTGTGTCGCAGCATTTAGCTTTCTTGATCTCACGCCTCACCAAAAACGTGGAACGCGCGAAAGACGCTTTTCCAGTGGACCAGCTTCCATGTTAAAACCTCACTCGACAGGAAGCCAATATTCCTTGTGCCCTATATTGAAAAGCTTTCTCTTCCCGAATAACGTTCTGTAAAACTCAATTAGTAGCGAGGCGTGAGCTACGGGAACAATCAGGCAGCCTGGGCTTCTTCTTCTAACCCATGGAGGGTTTTAATCCTCTAGTACTGGGTTATTCCAATACTCAGTTCTGCTGCGTTTATTAAATTTGTTATTCAGCCAAGCCTTTGAGCAGCAGCAGCAGCAGCAGTAGCAGCAGCTAACAGCCTGCTCATTCCGGCCAAACGTGTCCTTTGAAACCAGACCTCGGCAAACAATGGTTTGTACTACTCTAGCAACTATTTTGGCCCTGCATTTCCAGGAGTGGTATAAGCCTACGCATATGTTCAATTATTGCAATATTGCCTTGCTCAGTTTGACCTAGCAGATCTTGATATTCATACGGACCAACTGAACTCGCTGCTTTGACGTTTCAACTTTAACTCCTTCCCTGAACAGGTCCCATCAATCCTACCGCAATGGAAGCTCCTTCAAATTGGAATTGGGAAAGTGTTCCCGGTCCTACCCAAGATCCAGCCAGCCCGGAGCCAGCCCGGCAGCCGTCGTCTAGCCCTGATAGGGGCAATGGTGGCGAGGAGCGTGGATCGCGGCCTGAGACCAACGCCGATGGCGAACCGAAACATAGTCGAAAATGTCGGATATGCCTCGAGTGGGTGCCGCCAACATACGAAGATATGGGTGTATTGGGTGGAATTCGCAACCGGCGGTTGAAGAGACAGTACATCTCCGAAGATGGAGACCGACTGATTAGTCCCTGCTTGTGCAAAGGTTCGATAAAATACATGCACGAAGGATGTCTAAAACTCTGGATGAACGAGAATCCATCGAAAGGGTACAAGTGCGATATTTGCAAGTACGAATATCGAATCGAGCGGCTATCCTGGGCCCAACGGCTCCGAAGCCCGCTCATTTCTCTCTTGATGACCTTGGCTATTCTCTTCATCACTGTCTTCCTGCTTGGCTTTGTCGCTGACCCAATCCTTGGACTATGGCTTGACCCTGTTGGGACTATTGCGGACACGGTCGTCTCAGGCGGGAAGTTCGCTGGGGACGAATTTATCCACGCGGACGAAGTAGATGGCTGGTTTGAGCACCTACTCAAAGGTGTCTTCTCGCTTGGCCTCTTAGGCTTTGTCAAAGCGTTTCTCGCAATGAGCCCTTGGCAATGGTGGAACCTGCGCACAAGTGGTATTGTCGGTGGCGGAACCCGGCGAGCTGGTACTGGGCGTGAAAGGATGGAAAACATCAACCTGACCTTGGTGCTCATTGGTGTCGTCACCTTTCTCTACGTAAGTCGACTGACACATCCTTTGACAGTCATGAACTGACAATGAAAACAGACCGTGTGGAAAGTGACCAGAAAATATACAGAGAAGACGCTCGACAGAGCTAGTCAGAAGATCCTGAACGTTCAGACCGACGAGGACAGTGATGACGAGGATGACGAGGATACTCGATGATAAATTGCTGTACAAGAAGTCTGGGTGAACAAACCCTGTACTATCCCATCTGCACACTCTTAAGTTGCCCAGAAGCTGCTCTTCCATGCCTTGTCAACTAGTCTGTGTGCAAAGATCGATTCCCAGGATCTAGCTGTGGGGGATAGACGTCTTGTCTATGCCCCAAACCAGCAAACCCGGGAGATCAAGCACTCTACCAACTATCCACGTCTGCCTCTTGGGGCTGTTCGCACGGACCTAGCTTACCTTCGCCGTACTAGGCGTTCAAGGTGGAGGCTTTGCTTTGGGAGAGCTTGATACATCTCAATATTGGAGCTCTGATAGTGCACAACTCTAGATGTAATTATATGTGGTTTTACGCAATATTACTTAGACATCTTGCCCCAGACTGGTCACATGAAACTCATTTTAATATCTCTAATATGTAGGTATCACTGGTAGTACGCGGGATACGGATATCCATGCTGGGGGAAGGAGGTTACAATACCTAGGATTTATATTTTGCTTCTGAATACATCTACGGTAAGGACATGGCAAATGAGATTTATGGCAAATTCTCGCTACGACGGAGCTAGCCTAGTCCTTTCTACTGCTGTTCGAGTATTGTTCTGTGTAGCAACAGGTAGCAATGTTAGGTAGCAATGTTGGTATTGGTGTTGACTGTGAAAGGACTCAATACCAATTACAATACTGAACTGCGAATGAAGGATAGGATCGTCCAACCGCTAATCTTGCTGCTAATCTTTGTGGGTACATACATATGTATGTATTCCGCAAGCAAAACATGGGACCCTTGTCGATCCACCAGTGCCAAATACAGCTAAAGTCAGCGCAACTCCCTTAAATCTAGACTTGCTACAGTTTGGCGGCAACGGACAGACAGGCTGGTCTCTTTGCATGCCAAATTATCTTCAGTATTGTCGTTTAAATCGCCATTTTGTTTGTCTTGAGTTTGCTGCAAAATTTATATTACCTTTTCAAACCAGCTGTGACTTTTGATTGAGTTGTACTCAGCCACTTCGCTGTTTGCTCAATATCGATCTTTGTCCTCTCTCGAACGCCTTGATTCCTATCTGTATACGTTTCTACAACAACACTCCTGAAATTGACAGATAGCCAGCGCCGCTCAACGAATCTCTACTTGCGCCTATATAAACTGCGACAAATCCGTTTGAGAAAGCTCACGTACAAATATTCCTCCTCCGAATCCGAGTATTCAAAGAGTTTAGATCGAGTCACAAGCCACGCGCTGTATTCGCTTTCGTGCACATTGCGTCGTCGATCGAGCTAAGCTAGACCTCTCAGTCACCGTCTTTCAGGTCGGAGTTCCCCCTTTCCCTACGTCGGGGTGGCGAGCCCAAGAAGACGACAATGCACTTCGCCTATCCACCGCGCAAGGACTCCCACCCGTTACCCTTCCGACCCCGGAGATCGGGCCTACCTAAAATAAGGAGAAGCCATTTAAGATCAATAATATTATTCGGCCTGGCCGTTTTAGGCTTCATATGGCTATTTTCCGGTAGCTCAAAACAGAGTGGCTCTCGCGCCATATCGGGAAAACCGCCCGTGGTCGTCGTGACAGTCTTTGACGATAAGTACGACAACACGGCGTATTCAAAACACATCAAAGATAATAGAATACGATATGCTGAAAAGCACGGTAAGATACGAACAGAACTAGGTTCCCCAGAAGGAACAAAGCCCTAACATGTGTTAGGTTATGGCACTCTTATTGCCAAAGCTAGCGACTATGAATTAGGAGGAGCCCCTTTTTCGTGGGCAAAAGTGGTAGCTATGAGACACGCGATCACTAAATATCCCGATTGCAAGTACATTTGGTACCTCGACCAGCACGCGCTCATCATGAATCCTCGCTCCAAAGTTGAAGAACATGTGATGGGCACCCAGAAGCTCGAGGAGATGATGTTGAAGGATCACCCGGTTGTGCCACCAGACAGCATCATCAAGACCTTTTCGCATGTCAGAGCACGCGACATCGAATTCGTTGCCACGCAGGATAAGGACGGTCTCGCTACTAGTAGCATAGTTGTGAAGAATGGCGAATGGGCAAAATTCTTCCTCGATACGTGGTTTGACCCAATGTATCGCAGTTATAACTTTCAAAAAGCAGAGACCCATGCGCTGGTATGTCTCCCCCTTAACCTACTTTGTGTTCATTCTGTGCCCATACTCACATTCTTTGAAGGAACATATCGTCCAGTGGCACCCCACGATCCTTTCAAAGATGGCCATTGTTCCGCAACGTGTTGTCAACGCTTATTCAACAGCACAACACGGGGCGCAGTATAGGGACGGGGATATTGCCGTAGTATTTGCGCAATGCTCAGGTACTGGGACGAACAGCTGCGCCAATGAGGCCGAACGTTACTCACAGCAATGGCGGACAGCTTTTGGTGTCGAACACTAGTATTCGCGCTTACTAGACTGGACCGGATTTTCGAGTACGTAGAACCTGGCGACTTTTACGGCCCGACGCGAAACGATAGAGAGAGAAAAAGAAAGGGGAGGGAAAGTTGGTAATGTTAATGAGTTTGGCGTTTATGGATACTATCACATGCGACACGCCCTCTGTTTCACGGCTGGGTCGGGCACAGAGAGGGACTCTGGCATTTACATTGGTGTTTTGCGTACCTGGTACTTACTGTTCTTATCCTTGTTCAAGAACCGGCAGTCACTATACTTTCTAACCTTGCCGAGGTGATGTCTGTCAAAACGAGATCTTCCTTATCCTTGCCTCATGGTTGGACGATTGGCTGCCGTTTTGCACCTTGGCTAGGTGTCAATTGAATTCACTTCATGTGTAATCGAGTGTCTTGCAAGCAGAGTCTCGTTGAAACCTCAATTAATTGATTATTATTGAGGAGCATGACAGAAAGCTAACCCAAGCTTATGGGCTGAGTCCGGCGTGATTAGAGCAATTGGTGCAGCATTTTGCATGTTTAGCAAATTGAGCAAGATAACACAGGAGAATAGAATAACGTGAATGGGTGAATGAAAGAAACGGCATATGATTAAGAGGGGGGTCACAATGCGTATGTGCGACATGGACTCGTGAAGCTTGTATATAGGAAACCACAAAGCCAGGTACGATATCGAGTCAAAGATTCAGGGACGCATATTTCGACCAGTGACGTTCAAGGCAATGGTCAACCAAGCAGTATCTCGGATCAGATAAGAAAGAGTGAGCTCGCATTCGCATGCTTGGCGTCTGTTGCCACAACGTTGGCTTTTTTGTCGCTAGCCCAGAAACGTAAATCACAGCAGGCTAGGTGACCAATATTGGTGAAGTACATGCTGTAAGTAATAGTCCTGAAGCAGTCAAGGGTACATACAGCATACTATATAGGTTAGTGCGCTGAATTATCCCTGTGAATTGACATCGAAACCATGCATGTGATTACCTCTGACTGATGATGAGCTCTGCGGGTTGCGGGGGACCCGCCGCCAGCATTTACAGTACATAGTGTCAAAGTACTTACGCGAGCGGCGCAGAACCCGGTTCCTCCTGCCTGGTTTGTGCCGGGGAACTTGCTTAGAAGTGGAAGCTTACCCAAACTTTTTGATTCTTTGACCTGCGTTGTTGGTAGCCACTACCTACTACTTATTATTTATACCCCCATCAAATGTTTAGATAGGACGGTGTCAAACAGCCGTATGTCCAAATGATCGATTTACTTTCTACTGCGAGTCGCAATTGATTAATAGACGGAAGCAAAGGAGTGCAGACGTCACATAGACATATACACACATACCCGCATATTGTGAAGCTTAGTGGGCTTGAACTTGACATCATGCCGGGTTCGTCGCGAATGCCTATCAGCTTGCGGGAGAGCTTGAACAGTGTCAAGCGTGCCCGACCAACGAATACGTTACAATCACTGCAATTTATCAACCTTGATCTGTGAGTAACATGGCTGTTTGATCTTCCGTCTTGTTCCCCGGTCTGCGTGCTCCGGGCCTACGGACGACTCAAGCCAAATGACGATGCGCTGCGAAATATCTTACTGATCTTGTACCGCCCGCCGTACGTAATAGATTCCGGAATATTGTATTCTTCTTCTTCGTCCTCCGCATAATCCGTCGCACCTTTTGGAAGTTGAAAGGCCGCGGCCTCATCGGCACCATCGTCGAGCTATACACCGATGCCCGTCGCATACTATACGGATACTTCCTGCGCGCTCCGGGCATCCGGACCCAGGTACGCAAGCAGGTCAACGAGTCGCTGGCAAAGGTCCAGAAGAAGATGATCCCCACTACCGGCTCCCGGTACCTAGCCCTGCCGAAGGAAGGGTGGACGGAGGAGGCGCTGCAGAAGGAGCTCGAGACCCTGGCCAACATGGACCACACGAGATGGGAAGACGGTTTCGTCTCCGGCGCCGTATATCACGGCGAGGAGGATCTGCTGAAACTGCAGACCGAAGCTTATGGAAAGTTCACCGTGGCGAACCCGATTCACCCGGATGTCTTCCCCGGCGTCCGCAAGATGGAAGCCGAGGTTGTCGCCATGGTCCTGTCCCTCTTCCATGCGCCGCCCACAGCTGCCGGTGTCTCGACAAGTGGTGGTACGGAGAGTATTCTCATGGCCTGCTACAGCGCACGCCAGAAGGCCTACGTTGAGCGAGGCGTTACGGAACCAGAGATGCAGGTGTATTCGCTTCCTATGACGTCGGATGTATATTGACATTTACTATAGGATCCTGCCAGAGACAGCCCACACGGCATTCCGGAAGGCCGGTGACTATTTCAAGATCAAAATCCATTTAGTGCCGTGCCCTGCACCCGCTCACCAAGTAGACCTACACCGGGTATCGCGGCTCATCAATTCCAACACCATCTTGCTAGTTGGTTCGGCGCCAAACTTCCCCCATGGTATCATTGACGACATCTCAGCCCTTTCTAGGCTGGCGCTCAAGAAAAAGCTACCTTTGCACGTAGACTGCTGTCTAGGCTCGTTCCTCGTCCCTTTCCTCGAGAAGGCCGGCTTCGAAAGCGAACCGTTTGATTTCCGCCTGAAAGGCGTAACATCCATCTCGTGCGACACGCACAAGTACGGCTTTGCGCCCAAGGGCAACTCTACCGTATTGTACCGGACGCAAGAGCTGCGCACATACCAGTACTTCGTATCACCAGACTGGTCCGGCGGCGTATATGCATCTCCGGGCATCGCTGGCTCGCGCCCCGGTGCCCTGATCGCGGGCTGCTGGACGAGCATGATGAAGGTCGGCGAGGCCGGCTACATAGACGCCTGTGTCAAGATTGTAGGCTGTGCCAAGAAGATCACGGAACATGTGGCGCAATCCCCTTCCTTGGCCGCAGAACTAGACCTGGTCGGCCGGCCCTTGGTCTCGGTTGTCGCCTTCACGGCGCGCAACCTCAACATCTATGACATCGCCGACAGCATGTCCCAGAAGGGCTGGCACCTCAACGCCCTCCAGAACCCGCCTGCCATGCACATAGCCGTGACCATGCCCATTGTCAAGGTCTGGGAACGCCTCGTTGCCGACCTCGAGGCCGTCGTCGAGGTCGAGCGCGAGAAGGAGCGCGTCCGCGCCGTCGAGGGTAAGGGCGCCAAGGGCAAGGCTACCGGCAACACGGCGGCCCTGTATGGTGTCGCTGGCTCTCTGCCCAATAAGGCTGTTGTCGTCGATTTGGCCAGGGGTTTCTTGGATCTTATGTATAAAGCTTAAATTTATGTATAAAACCAGCACGCTCCTTGTAAAGCGCTATTACTCAGCATCAGTTATGCGCCCACTCATCTATCTATGCATTCATTTATCCGTTTTATCATGCATCTTGGGGCGAGGGAAATGGGAAAATAGCGGCACGCATCAGATCACATTACATTACATGTAACAAATATCATATATTTATCAATGTAACTATCCTAAATACTAAATTATCTGTATATATCGTGACATGTACATGCCAATTATGCGTGTTTGGAAGCGACACTGGCTTGCTGACTGACTGACTGACTAGTACCATTTATTCATGTCTATTGCCTATGTATGCAGTAACGAGCAACTTTACCACTCAAGTACCGTTACGTTTCAATACCTACTAATATGGGCTTGCTTACCTTATACACGAATATAAATACCAACCCTAGCCTACCCAGCTAAGTAGCCCCTCATGTTAAGGCTTACGTAAAAAATGTAATCTGCATCAAGTTATTACCTACTATGTAAAAACCGCTTCAGGTGCCCAAAGATAATGACAGCAAGATATTATCAAGACAGCGTATATTTGTTATTTTGTGTGTTCATTTATCGCTATATGCTCCTAGATAGATAGACGCCTGAATGATAATGGCCAAAATGGATCTTTACCTAAGTACTTTAAGGTACCAACCATTTCGCCGACCACTTAACCTAATTTGCCAGTTATTGCGCCAAAGGGAAACTTTGCCGTTGTGTCTGCCCCTTTTTCAAAAAATAATGTAAAAACAGTTGACAAGAGAGTAAAGTAAGTGACAGTGGCAGATGGATAACGTATAATGGCGCCTGGTATCCCTTTCTTCAAAAACATACCGGCAAGTCTTTTTTAACTGCCAATCCTTGAAGCCCCTTTCCTCAAGATACTTAATACATTCAATGCCTCCCCTCGTCCGGCCTTTTCCCTTCTTTCACTTTTTATAAAGTATCCCCGGGCTTGGAAGGCTCAATAAAGCCTTTTTTCAAAGGCTATCTATAAGCGTCTGGGTTCGCTTTCTTGTTTTCACAGCCCATCGGTGTGGTCTCGCGTGAACTGGCCACTCTCTTGGGAGAGCCTGGATTCGACGTCACCAACTTGCTTACGCTCCGATACTTCGGAATACTTGAGGCGTTTCTGCATTCTCATCCGCGTCGCCAATCCTCGAGATACGCCATCCCTCATGACTGCTGATTGCTATTGCAGGGGCTCTGATGAACTCGACAGACGGTTTAGGTGAAGATAGACATCAGTTCCGTATCTATTCCGGCGAAGCAGACATGTTAGTAAACATGATGATGACATCCAGATTCAGAAACGAAAACTTACCCTTCCATACTGATGAGTTTTAAATCGCCACCAAAGTATCGGGCGTAGAGCCTTGATATCGGTAATCCGTAACCGAAACCTGCCATAGGAGCTTTGAAATCACTCTTATCGAAATCAGGATCTAGGTTCGGCGTCCGATCGACTGTGGTGTACATATAAGTCCACACAAGTGGTATAGCACTCCGTGGAATACCGCCACCCTCATCAGATATCTTGATAGTAATGTCTTCGCGGCCTTCGGCAACGATAACTTTTGTCACCGGGAACTCTTGCTTGTCCTGCCCGTGTGCCTCGACAACGGCTCGTAAAGAGTTCTTCAAAGTCTCGAATAGCATGTGCGATAGATGTCCTGGGACGTACATAAAATTCAAGTCTGGGTTGCACACCAACTGAACCTTGGGCGCTTCAAAGAGCCCATAGTGGTCCTCGCAAACGAACCTGGCGTTTTCAATGGCCTCTTGGGCGAGATCTCGGACATTCGTCTTGGTGCAGATAATACCGACATATGTAGGATCACGGTGGTGGCTCTGGTCGGTCAGGGCGATATGCTGGCCGATCAGCATACGAATTCCTATACGTGACATGTAAAATCGGTCGAGGAAGGATTGTATGTTATTATCGATTTGCATCCGCTGTCGTTTGCGTTTATACTCTAAAATACCCTGCGCCATCGTCGTGACTACACTGTCGTGCCGCCTCTTGATTGTGTGTAAGGTCTGAGCGAATCTTTTGTTGTAGGCCTGTAGTTCCGGCGGCCAATCGCCTGAGTCATCGACCATGGCGAAATATCTCCGAGCACCTTGTTGTTTCTTGCCATTGGACACACCACTCTGTACGGGCGACGATGCGTATTGTCCTTCACGGATGCTTGGGTTTGGTGTGGCTTCGGAGAGCATCGATGCTCTACCATTATGGTACTTTCCAGGGTTGAGAAGCCGCTCTCGTACATCTCGTGCAAGGGTAGGCCGCGGTAAATCGGTAATCTCCTGTAGCCCATGGTCAGTTCACTTTCGAATCATGCGCCATAAGCTGGAGACCTATGATTGTACGGACCTCAAACGACTGTGCGTACCAGTCCTGGACCTTTTTAACTGATGGCATCTCGTTCAGGCCATCGGGTAAGCTTGTGAGCTCTTCTACTCGATGCGCAAGACGTATGGGCAGTTCTTCAGCAAGGAATTGGGAGGCACGGAACAGAGTCCCTAAAAGAGGAGAATGGAATAGTTAGACCATGAAGCTCGAAAGTTTACATTGGTATCTTGGCGCAGGCGAGAAGGAGAGTCTTACCGACTGATGGTCTCTCGCCAAACTGGACCATCTGCCTTAAACTGACACCTGTCGCTGGAAAGTTGGCATAATGACGGATGGTATCCATCAGCCGTTCAGAGGCTTTCCACGACATGTTGGGCAAAAAGATACGGCGACTGCTGACGCGCAGAAAGGCTTCCCCAAATCCCTGAAGCTCTGTTCTGTTTATGTAATGTCCTCACAGGCCATGGAGTTGGAATGGCGGCCAGTTGGTGATGCTGGTCGAGAAGCGGAACCCCGCGGTAAAGGCGATGACGCCGTTGTAACGGGATGATGTAGCTATTCCGAAATGGGTGCGAAGATAGGTGCACAAAGGTTGAAGGGATGACTGCACGATGCAAGCAAGATCACAGAAAAACGACAATATGAGGAAATGCGTGATCAATTCATATCTGGGGCCGGTTGTTTAGATTATTAGTCACATCAGAAAGAAGCGAGGATTCGAAGATGACTCGTGATCGTGTAACGGGGACCAGAATTAGCGGATTACCCAGCTAGGGACCAGACCGACCGGCTTTGCTCGGTACATCGAGCTGCTCGTGGGTGGTGTACTATGAGGTAGGCATGTATTGGTACAGCGCAGATAGGGAAGAGTTCGTTTTAGCTGGGTTGGGATTGGCCCGTCAGCGTCAAGCGTTAGCTCCCCTACCAAGGTCTTAGCAAGTCTTGTCTGCCTTCGACAAGAGTCTGACAAGAGCTGGGCATGCTGTGCCTCCGTAGTCCCTTGCTTCCTTTCCCCCCAAGATTGCTTTGCGACTCTTGCCGAATGCATGCCATCACAGCCGAGGAGTTTGGAATAATAAGGGACGTCCACTGGCTGCCCACTGGGCCACCGGAAAGAGTTCCCCGCATTTTTCCTCGCAAGTCTTGTACAAGTACATTCAACACCCGCACAGATAAAGCATCTGGCCGTGTTCGAGTAGGTACATGTACTGCATACCGTCGTCCTACTCTTCAGCGGCTGGAGGGATGATCCTTCTGTATGTATCTACTGGGTGCCCACCAGGCAGGCATTCTTGAGACCCAACTTGTCTCCGCAACCTGGCGTCATTGTACTTACCTGCTGTTGTGTGCTGTATCAATTCTTAGAAAATATTATATTGTCACAACTCTGTATTCAAGCTTAACTCTGCCTCCCATCTCCTTATCTTAGGCTGAATCGATGTTATTATTTCAGATGCATCAACTATAGATCAACTCTCTCGAGCTCCCTGGTATCTTATACTAAACAGAGGCACTGTGTGAGAAAGTGCGGCATTTGCTTGCTTGCGGCACGCCAAGTTGAATCCCAAAGTCTTGTGTATGCGGTATTAACGCACCTCAGCTTCGACCAAGGCCGTGCGTTGCTTCCCAACGAACTCATATAGTAGCATAAGCACATAGGGACCCAGCTGAGCTATGTAGGAGCGATAATTGATACGGGAGGACAGCAGTAAGCGCGTACACAAGACCTTGGCTTCATTGCTTGTTTCAAGCAGACGGAGCCCTCGAGTATGCCTAAACCAGATGGCTCATAGGATAGATTTCATAAAGCGCAGAGAGGAAAACAATATTGACGAGTAGAGATATACTATAGGGGTATGGCGTGTCTTCTTATCCTATGAGCTCTACTCTCTGTAGAGCATAAATAGTTTTCCTTTATTTGTTAACAACTAGCGCTTTGTCAAATACCTTCACTGTTCAGATATCGAGTGTATATTCCATCCTCGGACAAGACCACTATTCACACTTCCAAGCTCTGACCTACTCATAGCAGCTTTTTATGGATAATTTTTAATATATTCCTATCACGTGTCTATAGATGTACGTATGTAGGATATTAAACTATCATGCTCAAGATCCTTAGGGATAAGAAATTACTTCCACTTGGCCGTCAGCTCTTCCGGCCGGAACTATTTGCATGCTCGAGATTTGGGACATGTGCCATGGGGACCCTGCAGTCCAGTGACCTTGCATATCTAGCAAGGATGACTTTGCAGGCTTACCTGGCAAACCTATATCTTAATCTACCTGGGAAGGATTCATCTACATGTATTTACCAACTTGGCGCCGCATGAATCCTATTTTCCTATCTGCTTCATGAAACATATATCTTCGCCCTTTTGGGTGCCTAGTCTGAGGCACGATCACGGGTACCTTACTTCTATAGGGTTCGGCCGTGAAGACGTAGCTTACCTATATATTGTTAAGACTGGATACGTACTACAGTACTAGGCACTATGGGAAGTACGTAATCCAGAGATGGATACCTAGTGTACGCAGCTACAGCCTCTACCTAGCCATATGCATTTGAATACCTAGTATACATACCTGAACTTCTGCTTGATACCCCTTTAGCATTCAATGGCAGATTGCAGAAGTTTGGAAACCCATTATTGAATGTCTACCCCACACAACAAGTGAAACCATTCAAGGACCATTGACTCTGATTACGTTGCGAGGTACGAAGTACTAGTACCTAGGTTAGGTGGTTTAGGTACACACCGTAGCAATAATAAGCTTTTCCTACAGGCCCACAAGTTTTCAGCTCACGCAACCTCTCAATCTTCATGTGATTCCGGCTCGTCCAACCCGCTTCTTTACGGGTCATGGCTGACATAGGGTCCGATGTTGAGTACGATAGTCCGGTTCCGAAGATACTGGAACCGGATACCGATTCGGAGACGTATTCACAGTCGCGTCGTCGACGAGGAGATGATGTAAACAACGAGAATGTGTCTCCCCTAAATTTGTCACCGCCAATCTCTCCGTTAGACTCTCCGTCCCTCAGTCCATACTCCCTGTCTCCACTTTCACCACTACGTCTCCGGCCGTTCTCTCCGCCTATAGATCGAACCTCCTCACCGTACTCACAATCTGACGAGGTTCATGACGGCCACGGTGACAATACGCAGAATACCAAAAAGGCGTTAATACAACGTTTGAATGGGCTTGCTGAGAGACTGAGCCGACAACACCATGCTGAAGACGAAAATATCCATGTTCTGCATGCTAAAGTTGACGAGCTAGAAGGCATCCTGAGCACTCCAGGGCATTCATTCACAACAAAGACTCGACCTCGCGGGCTTTCAAACATAAGTTCCGAGGATGAGCAAGATGGTGCCATCTCTTGGAAAGAGCCTCAACCAGACAGCCTGCTACCATCTGACGTGTCCGCCTTCTCTTCACCTACGGGGAAGCCTTCACAGGACAAAAGTCTGGCGGGCGGTCAAGACCGTGGGAGCGCAGAACGAGCTTCTGCCCGAATGACAGTCGCACAGGCTGAGCAGGTGATAGAAGAAGCTCAGCTTTTACACAAGGATCTAGAAACGGTTATTGCTAACCTCCGTGACCGGCAAGAAGAGACAGAAGTAAATCTCACCCTCGGCCCCCTTTTTGTTCGGTCAAGCGCAAACCGAAGCATGCATTAACAATAGTAAATAGCACATTCATGCACTTCTTATCACGCGGCTGGAACGCGCAGCCCAACGCATCATCGACTTGGAAGAACAGATTAACCACCTGTTAGTGCACGCCCCCTATCCCTAGTCAATCTATATCCTCATGCTGACAGCTGCGGACTATACAGTGAAAGAGAGCGGCGCGATGGAGAAACAGAGATGCTCAACCTTCAGATCCAGCTCAAAGCCATCGAGGTCCAGTGTCTAAGCTACGTGCCGGTGGATGCTGACAGGGAGCTCCGCGAAAGCATCGATACGTGGAAGATGGAATACTCGGCCCTCAAGCAGAAGAGAGCGAGAAACAGGGCAAGTCTTAATAACGGAACCCCTGTAATGATGCATGGGACGCCCGCAACGCCTAGAACACCTTCGACGCCTCTGAGAATAAGGCGGGCGACTCCTTCGAAGGAATGAAACAAAACGTGTTGTATGCTCTTTGGATGATTAATGTCCCGACTACGACTACATTACGACTTAACGAACGATACTTTGACGATAATGTACTTGTATGGTCTACCTATTAGCAGGTTGTGCATTTGGCAATGGATGGCGTTATACATGATACCTACTCCAGATATTAGGCTGACTACCCAGCGCGAATCGAATCACCCTGCTTTATAAAGACGTCAGTGGGCTGGCATGAGCAGTGATTTATAAGTCAAGGCCTAGGAACGACTTTGTAACTTCACATTTCAGTCATAACGCCGCGGCAGCTTTAGCATTCAGAGCTTTCATTTACACTATCCTTCCGTATCTATCCATCTATCTAGGCTTCAAAGTCTAACTGCGGAAAGAGGTATAAGCAGTGACCATATGCAAATACAAAATCAAACGAATTAAACCAAATCGCCAAAAGCTCCCCGTTCAAGATTCCTTCGGGCTAGGAGCGTCCCCGTTCGAGTCAGCCTGTGCCTGCTTCTGTTTCTTTAACCGCTCCTCCGCAGCCTTAGCAATGATCTCACGCCTACTCAGCGTTGCACCGGCGCCACTAGCAGCAGCAGTACTGGTCCCTGCGCCCGACGATGGTCCTCCACCACCAAGGACAAACTCGCCACCAGTCCAGCCACCATGGTCGTAGGCGATCTCCTCACTAGGCTCGTAGAAATCGCTCTCGCCAACACTATGTCCGCCACTCTTCCAATCAGCCTTGGCGACCTCCCGTTGGATCTGATGACACAAATCCCAGAACTGCCGATCATGCGGTCCATGGACGTTGTGCGCGAGCTCGTGGCAGAGCGTGTTGCGGATGACCTTATAGCTGCGATATCCATCATACGCATCAGTGCGCAGACGCAACTCGATCACCTCGCCGCGATTACGATTTAATCCCAGTATCCGCGTCGTGCCCTCGTGATTGGACTCCGTATACGACAGGGGGTCCATCTCCGTCAATAGTCCAACGCTGAATTTGTGCTCGCGCATCGCGGCACGGATCCCCGGGTCGTTCTTCAGGCGCTCGAGAAAAGCTAAAGAACGCTCCGGATGAGGCAGATTGGGTAAGGGGCGGAGGGTCATGAACGTGTATTGGCTGTCTTCTTGCGCGCGCTTCTGGTCATGACGGGAGTAGGCTTTTGGAAGGTTCCGGCGCGCAGAGGCGAGGTGCGCTTCACGCGCTGCGGCTTTCTCGGACGCTGCTTGTAGAGAAGCGATCTCGGCGCTCGAGGTGCCTAGGAGGGTTATCTTCTTGTTCTCTAGGTCGGCCACGGGTCGCGAGGTGTTGGCGTCGCCGAATGGCGCTTTCAGCACCCCCAGCTTTGCCACCATGAGCTTCTGATTGTCTATGGGTATGTGGAGCACATCTTGGATATCGGCGACGAGGTCGCTCACGGTTGCGTTTGAAGCGAGGTCGAAGGTGTGTTCTTTGCCATGGTGAGTTAAGGTTATGGAAACCATTAGTCGTTGCTGTTAAGTACTACGATTTGCGCCGACAGTTGTGTGAATTGTAATTTGAGACCTGCTTTGATAGTACTACTAGGTTTGGTCGCTTCACAATCTACAAGTGTCGATGAACTGGAGAGAGTACAATAACTTGCAGTTTGGTGAACAGTAGTAAAAGGCCAAGTTAAGGAAAGAAAAGAAAAGAATCCCAAGTCCTACCTTTAGGTGCTCAAGTATATTACTTTAGGTATGAGTAACTGTTATTACTAGCAGTCGAAGGTTCTACACTTCGTAATCTACAGACATAAATGCTTAGGTACGAGGACCTCAGGCAGCTTTGTAATGCGCAATGGAGGGGCGAAAGAGGAACAGGGGTGCCGGATTCTTATCGTTATCTCCGATGGCATGGGTGGACAGCAAGGTCAAATTGACATCATCTTGAATTATTAGCGTGTCCAAATTCGGGATAGACCAATATGCAGTTATTGATGCATAGGCCACCTTTCCAGTTCCATTCCATTCCCAGAAGGGAAAGCTGGAGCTCACTTCCACAGGGATCCAATAATAGTTCCATCGCGCGCGTGTCAACCTACCAGCTGTACTGCTAGTAGCATTAGGTGCATTCTGTCCTTTCACTGTGTGCATTTCTTTCTTCTCCCTGATCTTGTCACGTTGCTTTGGCCTTCAACACCAGAGCAAAAACGCTTTCCTTGCCAGCTGCCTTTAGCATAATAGCCCCTCCTCTTGCGACAATCACAACGGGGGCTCTTATCGTCGACACCTCCAAAATACCTTTCGACGACCTGATTCTCGAACGTCAATTGCGTCAGCGCATCGTGTTAAACACCATCGTTCTCAGGAGCTAAGCTCCCCCCAAAATACCATCATACACCATGTCGCTAAACTTGTTCCGGGTCCTGGGTGTGTATTATGCGTGTTCGGTCATGGAGGCTCTAAGAATTGGCCAACTAATACATTGTAAACAGGGGACTTCTCCCATCTGGCCTCGATCCTCATCCTCCTTCACAAGATGACGGAACTCAATGTTCGTTGAACTCGTTTCGCCGGGCTTTCTATTTTGACATGATCGCTAACTAGCACCTCAGGGCTGCTCCGGCATATCATTCAAATCCCAAGCGTTATATCTCCTTGTCTACGTTACGCGATATCTCGGTACGCTCCCTTCCCGAAACTCTCCCTACCGTGTACTGTATCCGTGCAAACAGTTTTAGTAGACTGACCAAATTCCATATGGAAACAGACCTATTCAGCACCGACAGCATTTACAATTTGGTCTTCAAGGTCCTCTTTATCGGCTCGCAGGGATACATTGTATATCTTATGACGACCAAGTATAAGCCGACGCACGATCCTAACCTCGACACATTCCGGGTGCAGTATCTCCTGGGCGGCGCCGCCGTATTAGCCGTGCTAATACCGTACCGTTACACGCTGTCTGAGATCCTGTGGGCGTTCTCCATCTGGTTGGAGTCGGTGGCCATCCTGCCCCAGCTGTTTATGTTGCAGCGCACGGGCGAGGCCGAGACAATCACGACGCACTACCTGGCCGCCCTGGGCATCTACCGCGGCCTCTACATCCCCAACTGGATCTACCGCTATTTCACCGAGCCCCACCACAAGGTCGACTGGATTGCCATTATTGCTGGCATCATCCAGACCATCCTCTACTCCGACTTCTTCTGGATCTACTATAACAAGGTTATGAAGGGCAAGAAGTTCAAGCTGCCGGTATAAAAAGGGAGGCGGCCTCAGCCCCCTAGATTTCTCAAGCGGCGAACTATGGCGAACCCATCACGGAGCCCGAAGCTTTCGTCAGCTTCTCATGTCCTCCGGGACAGGAACAAACTCAGCCCAGGGTTGCTGATCTACTGAAGTTCATGTAATTTGAGCTCGGCAACGAGCTTTTCATGGGAATATGGTGATCAGGACGGGCGACCACTTTTTATTCGAACTTTGAGGAGTCTCGACCTTTGCCAATCAAAAGGGATCGTGACTGGCGTTCATGGCGGGTGCCATTAAGGAAAGGAGTTGGTCATGTAAGAAAGAATGAGAGGAAGAGGGGCAAAACAAAAAATAACGTACTCATCAACCAACCGCAAGGGATTTGATATGTTGGTGGGCGATTGCGATTCTTTTGCACTAGGAGTTCGGGGCAAAGGTCGTTCTCACGATTCCGTGTTTTAAAACTCTTTTAAAGAGAAAGACAACTGTAATATTGTACATAAGATAGTTATATGTATTCTCTCGTCTACTAATGGAATCTCGATTGGCCCCATCTTTTCTTCCTCGACTCCGTCGAGGTCATGAGTTACATATCCTTTTTTTTTTTTTTTTTTTATATGAG
>Ga0247782_1000036_pt1 | contig 196870 bp, 137 predicted proteins | sample UWRJL019104C5_FD_179928 | JGI IMG/M metagenome (GOLD analysis project Ga0247782, IMG submission 179928) | Plant litter microbial communities from Arlington Agricultural Research Station in Wisconsin, United States - UWRJ-L019-104C-5 | ecosystem: Environmental > Terrestrial > Plant litter >...
TTTTGTTGCCCCCCCCCCCCCCCCCCGCCACATACTGGACCCTACTTAACCCCAAATACCAACGCACCGCCCTAGGCCTCACCCTCCCCTGAGCCCTGTTCCATATTCTCCCCAAAAATTCGGTATACCCTTGCTAATCCTGTCCGATCCAGATATCTCGTCGCCACAACAACAGTATGGAGCGGCCTAAGCTACGTCTTCAGCAAAGACGCCGTCAGGATCCTCTCGTCCGAAAATAAGGGCAAGGACAAGGACAAAGACCAACAGAAATAGAAAGACACTTGAGCTAGCGCTCTCTCTTTCTCTCTCTCTCTGACTGACTTAGTTTGCCCTCCTAATCAAGAGCTACTTGCACTGCTTAACTGTTTCCTACCTACCTATATCTATCTAATGAGTAGATGGAGAAAAATACGAGAAATCCTAGGAATCTTGCCAGCGTAAGAAAGAATAGAAAAGAAAGAAAGAAGGCAAAGGAGTGAACTCCTGCTTCTATTCTATGTAATATATATCTATAACCCCCATCTACTTGTTTATATAAACATTTACATCTCATGGACACAAAGAGCACAAAGAGCAATAAGGAAAGGGATGTCGCGGACAACAACAACATGGTTAATGAATAGGGGGTCAGGTCGCGCTAGGTTAACCCAAGCGTGTTATTACGCGCAAATGCAAAGTCTATACATATACACCTAACCCCAACGACCTAATTATCTAATTACTTTGAAATGGCCTCCCTGTAACTCCTTGGGAAATGCGTGCGCGCCTCTGTACTTAATTATTGAACTTTATCGACGACGCGATAAACAGGCGAAAATGCGAGGGATTAAGTTGCCCCGCTGAGTGGGGGCAAGAAAAAGGAAAACAGATGAGGAATTCCCAACCCTAACAAGCCCGTGAATCATACAAGATCTTCATATAATAGTACAATCTCTCCCGTGACGCGCGCGGAGACTTCTTTCCTCTCTTCTTTCCTGATCCTCTTATCCTCCTTTTTTACATTAAGTTTCTGGCGACGTATCATCACAGGTCCCGCGTCCGCGCCTCGGCATCAAGTGTGTCGGCCTGAGTGCCCAAGGGTGCCATATCAGCATTATCGCCGACGAGGCCTTTGTAGTTTTCGAACTTGGCGTCCGTATCCGTATTTGCATACGCGTCCGTAGAAGAGGAATGACGCCATCTCGCGTAAGGGAGTAGACGGACGCAACCGGCGGGCGTGATGCCCTCGATACGTCGGGCCTGGCCTATGCTCTCTGGACGAGTGGCTTTGAGGATAGCTTTCTCGACGATGCTGAGGCCGTGAATGGCGTCGTAGTCGAGGTCCGTGGGCAGGTATTTGCGCTCGTCGCGCTCGCTGCGGGCCATCTCTATGCGCTGTTTCTCCACGTAAGGCGCGTAGCGACCCTCGATGGCGACGCGGTTCTGGACGTAAGGAGAATACTGACGTATCTCGGGGATCAGGTCCTGGGCTAGCTTCGCCATGTCGACGCCTGCGACGCGCAGCACGTCGAGGCCGTTCCTCTCCCGGCCGTCTTGGCGCACGCCGATCCCGGCGTTCGTCCAGTGCTGCGAGTGAAACTTGTGTGAGGCCATGACGGACATGAGGGAGTCGATCTGGGCTTTGAGATCCGTGTGTGCGGACCAGCGCCTGTCAGAGACTACGCCCCACGACCGTCCCTTGGCCGTGAGACGAAGGTCGGCATTGTCGGCGCGCGTAGCCATACGGTATTCGCTGCGGGACGTGAACATGCGGTATGGCTCCGACACGCCCTTTGTTATCAGGTCATCTATCATGACGCCGATGTACCCGTCACCGCGTGAGATGCTGACGGGCTCAAGACCCTGCGCCGCACGGCCGGCGTTGATTCCAGCAACTATTCCTTGGCCGGCCGCCTCCTCGTACCCGGTCGTCCCGTTTATCTGACCAGCAAGGTACAGGCCGGATATGGCCTTGGTCTCGAGGGTTGACTTGAGACTGCGGGGATCGACATAATCGTACTCGACACCGTAACCGGCCTGGGTCATGTGAACGTTCTCGAGCCCCGGAATCGTGCGCAGCAGCTGTTCTTGGGCCTCAGCAGGGATGGTCATGGACAGGCCGTTCGGATAGATAACGTCACTTGAGAACCCTTCTGGCTCGAGCCACACAATATGGCTCTCTTTGTCGCCGAATTTAATGATCTTAGACTCGAGCGAAGGGCAGTACCGGGGTCCCTTTACTGTCTCTCGGATGTGGATAGTCTTGTCAAGGTTTTCACGGACAATATTATGCGTATGTGCGTTCGTGTATGTAGCCCAACAAACCATCTGATCAGTCACGTCCACGCGGTCGTGTAGGTAGCTAAAGGGTTCTGGGGGGTCATCGCCGTATTGATTAGCGAGTTCCTCGTACTTGATACTGTCCTTTGCTATCCGAGGGGGCGTGCCAGTCTTCAAACGTCCGAGCTTGAACCCTGCGTCCCGTAATGACTTGCTTAGGCCAAAGGTGGCGGCCTCGCCCATGCGGCCAGAAGGAAATGCTTCAAGTCCGATATGTATCTCTCCGCCAAGGAAGGTACCTGTAGTGATGACGACTTGGGAGGTTGGCAAGACCTCGCCCGTCTCTAGGCGTACGCCCGTAATTTTGGACTTGGCTGCATTGCCAGGCTCTGCTACGTTTTCGTTTACTACGATGTCCGAAACGCTACCAGGGATGATGGATAAGTTTCGATATCCCAACAACTCCTCGCGCATGTGCTTCTGGTACAACATGCGGTCGATTTGTGCCCGGGGGCCCCAAACAGCGGGGCCCTTTGAGCGGTTCAAAACCTTGAATTGCACACCTGCTTTGTCGATGATACGACCTGCCAGGCCATCTAATGCGTCTATCTCTCGCAGGATAGTCCCCTTGCCTATACCTCCGAAGCTGGGATTGCAAGAGCATACACCAAGATTATCTAGCTTTGGAGTGACAAGGGCTGTTCGCGCGCCGGCTCGTGCAGCGGCCGCGCAAGCTTCCGTACCCGCATGACCACCACCTATCACGACGACATCAAAGGGCCTGTTGCGGCTCTTAGTAAGTAATGAGCATACTTTTCAGACTACGGCATCTAGATTGCTAACCTTGTCCCCTCGTATGCAACAGTTGCGAAATTCTTGTACGAGTCTATCCGACTGGACGCCCGAAGCTTGCCTCTTGCAGAGCGAATAGGCCAGCCCCTTGTGTTGCTTCGCCATATTGTCTTCATATCGTATGAAAAATACGTTATAGGAACAGTTTATAAGGGCGAATTAAGTCATAATACAAAGATGTTGCTAATGCTTTTGCTTCAAACGATTGTAGATGCACCAAACACAAACACATGGATTGCTTTGATAAGGTTTTTGATTGAGATGAATTTGTTCTCCATAAGAGGAAGGCGGTGTATGATTTGTGGGGTCATGAAGTTTGGCTTCCAGCCCTGCCACAGACGTACCTGCACCTTGCACATACATGCCTACATAGTACACATAGTACATACATGCATGTAGTACAGATATATGTACATACAATTAGGCGAGTTTCGGGGAACCGCAGAATCTCCTACCAGAGTTTTGGAGTGACGAAGAATCGCCACCCATAATCACACACCCAAATTTTGGGGACACGAAGAGTCGCCGCCCGGAGTCGGACAGTATCGTACCTAATCGTGCTACTTGTTTGTGGGGCCACTTTTTTTGGTCTACTACGTATGTATCTCTTGGGATGTTTCCTCCTAGCACCTCTTAGTAGACCGTTATTACAATGCATGTATTGTGGCGAACTCGTAACAAGACCTGTACAAGGGTTGCAACAGTTGTTCACTCTGCAAGGCTTGTTAAAACGAGGTATCTAGTCCTACAATTTCGTATGTGTATATTGCTGTATACTTCTTGCCAAATTATAGCGAGCAATATGCTATAAATGTACTACGTACATGTATTCTGGTACATATAGGTACGTATTTTTGCTTATTAACCATTTCTTCGAGTCTGACATATCCTACGATGCACAAAATAGACTGGCTGCAATGATTGACGATCAACACCCGAACACGAAATCAAGTAAAGCACGCCATGTGCCCCCGAGGGGGAAATACGGCGCTCGGGAGCTACATACAGTACAGTAAATAACGTTACGGCACGATCGGCTAGACATCTGTCGCGGCAGTTCATCGCACGCAAACAGGCTGCAGTATACGGCCAATTCCAATACAGCAACAGTAGCTTTCGTGAACACATTACAGGACATTCATAGTGGATCGATTCGCAAGGCTCATTGGCCTCGTTCAAGGCTTGCACTCTACCGTATGCCAAGCCTAGTAAACGGAGAAGCTCGGGGGACAGGTACATAGTAGGTGGTAGTATGTATGTCAACTACATTTTGTGCCTCCAAATGGCGGAGCGGCGGTTATATCATTCTTCACGGACCATATCCATCTTATCAGGATGGAAAATACGTGTATTTACACACGTCTATCATCGCAAAAGTGATAGTTGCTATAGCGATGGCCGAAGATGTCTATGACCTCATACTATCATACAGAAACGTTGCACGGGCCTCACCTTTAAACCCCGTTACCAGCCCTTCAAGTTACATAGGGCTTGAAGATTTAGGGTTATACAACACTAAATAGCATGGCATGGCCGTAAGAGACAATGTTTTTGCCCCAAGTCAGGTAGAAGTAATGTACTAAGTTAGGTTGTCAATCAACCCCAAAATCTTGTTTAAAGAAGACTATTTCAATCATCATCCCCCAATTCCAAGTGATCGCGCAACAGAACTTATCGCCTATTATCTAATCGGATGACTATATACTGTAATCATTTACTATAAGAAAAACAACCCTGGAAAAGCTAAGCGTTTCTTTGAAGGACAACTTGAAATATGCTTAGATTCACAACACACTCCACCCTCAGCCTTACCCCGTTTATTACCCCTTACCTACTTATATAATCTATACCAGCACTCTAGGTTAAGTGGTGAAGGGAAGATGTAGCAATACAGACGTCTATCTGAGAATAAGGTGGCACAGCCAACTACTTAACTCCTGTGAGATCTACCATCTCTGGTTCTAGACTCAGTGAACGTGCCAGAGGACGGGCCTTATACACTTATACACAATACAACCCAAGCGGCTCTTATCTCTCTCGAGGAGGCCAAAGGCACCGTCTGTTCGATAAGAGCATGTAGTGCTATCAATAGCTTGCAGTTATTGCTGCCGACATCAGAGTTTCGAGCAATCTTACACACAAAAGATGGTGGTCCACAGGAGTCAGAGATTAGAAAAGCTTCAGGCATTGTGTTCAGTGCACTACTACTACAGTCAAGTATCTGACAGAGTCGTTGTATGCCCTGGGTAGCTCTGTGTATGTCCAAACATCCTAGAAGTTTTGTCAAGACTCGGAAAGATCAAGTAAATCATTCATTCTACTAGGCGTTAATGTCAGAGATGGGAGTCACAGAGTGAGAGAAGAAGTATCGTAACGATAGGTCTATTCTAGCATACAGCAAAAGCCTGCCCCTTCCTCTCATAGTGGGCGATGCGTTTGACCCTGTATACAGACTCGTCGTTCCTTCGGCTCCCGTTCATGCGGAGTACTGACCTCCTTGACCTTCCGCCTCCGCTTCCAATTGGGCCCTTCGTTGGCCACGCCCCATTGGCCTTCAATCGACTCTCATACGAATGCTACACGTACTAGTCGCCTATATGCCAGTGTTCGGCGCCTGGCGGCCCCTAACAGTTAACCGGTATTACCCCTATTCAGCTAGGCGTGATGGCCTGGCTATTCAACCTATAGTGGTAACTGTTGGCAGTTATATTTCAGCAGCCATCTAGAAATGGATGTCATGGCAGGGAAACATGCCCTACTGTAAGCAGAAGAGTGTGTGGGATAGACGGCAAATTTTCACGAAGATTTCATATTCTGGAATGAGAATAAAGTCAAGGCTGATACTACTACACTGGGTATACATGCCTCTTGCTATTATTCAATATACCAAGATACTGCACACAGGCGAGGACCACTATACATTAGCATTCTAATCGTTCTTGTTGGGAAAACGTATTATCCTACAATATAAGTCCGGGGGATTTGAACAGACAACAAATCAATATCGTAACTCAGATATCTGCTGAGCTTTTGGGGCGTAGTCCCTGAATAATCCTCGTAGTGTTCGTAATGTACAAAATATTCTCCAGATGCCTGAATATGTTGCTCACCTGCCTTGGAGCACTCCTCCCTGGTCAACAACTCCACTACACTTGTCCTCCCCTCATTAGTGCTCTCACGTCCATTGGGTTCATAAGTCACGGTTTGGGAGCTGCAAGGCTAAACCATGATACTGCTACAGTGCTAGTAAGAGTAGAACGTAGCCAAGTCCGAGTTGTTCAGCACGTTAAATAGAGAAGTCTAAGCGTCTGAACCGTCGGTGCGCAGATAGATAGTCAAGGAGCTTCTGTCTCACCCATTACCTCCCATCGCCCGCATTGTGAACTCATCGTTCATGGTGGACTCCAACAATTGGGCGGCTGTACGCTCTAGCTCTTGGCTACTGGATACTAAGCTAGATAGGTTTATGATGGAGAAGATTTTAGGGATCACTATTGGCAATACCATATACCGTAGACGGTCTGGAGAGCTTAGAAGGGGATCAGGTTAGTCGAGCTAGACAGAGCCTTTATGCCTAAACAATATTGACAGAGGGAGGCTAGTGTAGTCATCAGCTGAGCACAGGGTTTGACTATATGGACGGACCGGAGCTCGGTTCGCACGCATCACACCGCGCGACTATAGAGCATGTCAAGACTTCAACTGGGGTAGAACAAAACATCGATCGGGTATATGAAGGCTACGATACGTCTAAACTAAGAGTGAGACTTCCGTAACTTAGTTGGCTGTAAGTGACTACGAAGAGACAATTCGCTTAGCCTGATCTTGATTGTAGATCCGTGCTAGAACCCTCCTTAACATATCCCGAGTCTCCGTCTTTGTTAAGATCGTGCCCAAGAACATGATCGACCGACTAGAGTTGGTAGAAGCATGGTCTCTGTCCTTCCTATTATCAATATGGGGTACCATGGCACTATTTCAACACTCTCCGGAGGCATATTACGTATCCAACCCAGAGACAGGCAGATGTCAACGACATGCTTTAGGTTCAGAGGCGTAACTTGTCACCTGACTACTTACTTACAGTGATCCGGCTCCAGGTCACCGTCCTAATCCGACTATTATTGGAGTCCGTCCTCCGCCCACTCAAGCCAGTCTTGTTCCCTGTATATAGGGAATGACACCATCTTCACCACTGAGAGCTGATATGTCTGTCATTCAACAGCAGCCGGAATAACAAGGGTAGAATAAAGAATAACACTTGATCGTTCGCTTGGATAGACTAGATAAGAGAAGGGAGGGCCTATATACTTGACATGCCCTTGTACTTTTCGCTGGCTTCACTTTGTTTACTACGTCAGAACACAATATTCAACGGCAGTGCCAGGCTCATGCCGCTAATTCAATTACTTTTCTACCTTCAACAAGCTTGTACATGTAGGTAATCATGTAACTGCCTAGCGCGATATTATACAGCAGTTTGCAACACTTGTAGTACTACCCAGCCATACAATATCACATGAGGCTATCTCCTATCCTACATTATCAAGTCTTTGCTACTAAGTTTCTACGGCATAAATCTCAAGTTAAAGGGGGATTATCGGTGATTTGTATTAAGATTTATCTTCGAGTAATTTCCTTCCGTAGCCGACCCGCGACCGTGGTTGGGGGAGGTTCTGGCCAGGATGACACGGCGTCATCGACCTCCTCCAAGAACGTAGCACCATTATGAATCGTGGTCCCGCCCAACACGACTCTGATTCCTGGCGAGGACGCATTGATGCCGGCTACCGACTTGGCCTCCTCGTATGTCGCTCCGCCAATGATGAAAACGATGATATCCTGAGGCTTGTCTCGTGTCGTTCCGCCTCCCTCGACGAAGGGATACTGCTGATCTCTGAGCTTGCCCTTGATCATATTCTGTAGAGTTGTCTCTAGATGCGGCGAGTGCTGGGTATAGACATTTTCCACACCCTTCAAGCCCTTGATAGCCCTAGCACCCGAGAATATGCCGCCGGACTCAAAGATATCGGCAATACCTCCGGCCGCTTGAGACTGCTGGAGAGAGTTGTGGTAGACGAGTAGTTTGGCAACTAAGTCAGCTTGGCGAGCAGGGACACCACCCGCCGCACCCAGCAAGTCAACTAACATAGGTAGTGAATTTGAAGGGTGCTTCTCATAGCGCAAGGCATATAATGCGACTAAGCTAACCTTGTTCTCTGGAGTGACCGACGGGTGCTGTATGAGTTTTTGTACATTCTGTCTGTATTAGCAGTGTGGTCCTGCGGTAGAAGCGATATCACAGACATATCATACCTTGAGATCTGAAGCATGGTTGTCATTGCATGCCAAGCTCTGTTCAACCTCACTGATTTCCAACAAGTTTTCTGCGCCGACTTTCCGGCTCAGCTCAGAAACCAGGGTCACGTGTTTGCTGACGTTTCCAGAGAGCTGCCGGAACTCTGGGTATTCTTCAATGAAGCGCTTCATGTCTGTTATTGACTCGATATTCGCGTTGTTCTTCGTCTTGGATTGATACTGCTCGACGTAGTCTTTTATGTTTCCTCCAAGATCGCCAAAGTTTAGGTACATGTTCTTCTTAAAAAACGGATCCTGGTCTTGTGAGAGGACGATCTCTTTGAGCTCTGGCCGGATATCTGGCACATCTGCTAGGTCGACGCGTCCATTGTGAATGCCTAGAAGCTGATGCACCATTGCCTGGTATGTCCATTGATTGAGCAAGGGAGTTGCCGGGTCTTCTCTCCGATCAAGAATAAGTAATATTGGCGGCGTGTCAACTTTCCGGAAGTCAAATAACTGCTCCTCCTGTGTGATCTGATATCGTACTTCTGCCGCCAGCCTTTTTGCTAGTAGGCTGTTCTTCTCATAACGGATTAGTGGTTTCTTCTTCAGCGCCAGAAGACAGGCGATGATGCCCTCAGTGGTCCGATGTAATGAGTCCGAGTTCCACATGTCTGGTGTGGTACTCCATATCCGTTGCTGAGGCAGAGACATGCTGAGAGAGAAAAGGTCTGGGTTGATTATGATGAAGTCGGCGAAGTGCTCCTGAACCGACTTGACAACTTCATGGTCGTCAGCCTCGGCTAATCGCTCGAGAGATGACTTCTTAATAACGTTGCTGAAGTAGAGGTAGTATTCGCCATACTTGGGATCCCGAAGCTCATCGATGAGAAACTGAACCGAATCTGGTGAAGGGCGAACAAAGCAGAGACAGCGCAGATGCCGCATCTTCTCACGGTTCTGGTTGTCTATGCGGTCTGTGAGATAGACCTCATGATTGAGTAGTGCCGACTGGGTGACGGCGGTAGAGACAATTGGCACGGTATCGCGGTCTAAAAGCAGTATCTTCATTTTTGCAGATGGGCCGCCGGACGCGCTGTCTCCGGCCGACACCATCTTATTGATGTAGCCGGAGACTGCCTGGACAACATCCATCTTGATTGCTTGTCCGGCCTACGCCTAGGGACGGTCTGTCTAGTAACCTATTACTCGGATCCACTGTCTTATGGAAATGATGTTATTGTTTGAAACGACGGGCTACGGTAAACGACTGAGTCGTCCACTTGATCTGATGGACAAATTCAAAAGTGTCAAGATGAGGCGGAGCTGAGTGTAGGTGATAATAACTGTAGCCTGTACCTAGATGAAATGGCCTCGGATGGCGTAGCATCGTCACCCGTTGGCGGACTTGACAGTGGACAGTAATAATAAACAGTAGCCAGGGGTTAAATGGAATGAGCTAACCTAAACAGGTACCTACCTTGCAAAGTCCTGGTTACATCGAAATATATGCAAAACGCTCGAGGATAGGAGTAGAAACTACGGCTCTACGTCATCCAGATAAGATAAGGCACCGTTACACGCAATCCTCGGAGCTTTGTGAACTTTGGATTCAATTGAGTGCATCACCGAGTAGACCACCTATTTCACTCGACTCGAGCGACTTCTCTTTGAGCCCCAGAGACGACACAATGGCCGTGAGGTGACCACCTGCGCATACCAAACACTTCTGCCTCGTTCCGTACGAGCATAAGAATAAACGAAAATGGCTGCGGACTCTATGTGCCCGACTAGGCCTGAGCCAACGTGGGCGTGTCCACTCAAAAGTGTTTACACGCAACTCATAGCTGACACTCTCTGAACAGCTTGTCTTTCACTCAGGGACTGATTGTCGGGCAACTTTCCGTCGTACTCTTAATAGCAGCATTCATTAAATTCTTCATTTTTGGCGACCCGCCGTCTCCCGAAGTGACTGCATCCATCCGCGCTACCGAGCGTCGATCCCGCACTCTTGCCCATCGCCAATCCCTACTTACCCTACGAAGCCCGAGCGCAAAAGCACCACAGCCCGTGCTTAACAAGAAGAAGTCGAGTGTTCTGCGTAGTCCGCCGACACTTACCATTGGTTCAATACTAAATAAAACATATTACAATGTCGATAGCCACCAGCCCGAGTCGCTGGACTGGTTCAATGTGCTGGTGGCGCAAACGATAGCGCAGTTCCGCAGCGACGCCCAGCACGACGATGCCATCCTCAACTCGCTTACCAAAGCCTTGAATAGTCCCTCGCGCCCCGACTTCCTAGACGAGATCAAGGTCACCGAACTCACGCTCGGCGAGGACTTCCCCATATTTAGTAACTGCCGTATTATCCCCGTTGACGAAGATGGTCTGAGTTTGGAAAACCGGACAGCTGGCATGTCCGGAGGGAGCGCTGCTGGAGCTCGCGCAAAACAGTTGGATGGCTCTCGCCTCCAGGCGCGCATGGATGTCGACTTGAGTGATATGATTACATTAGCACTCGAGACTAAGCTCCTGCTCAACTATCCAAAGAGGCTGACTGCCGTACTACCCGTAGCACTGGCAGTAAGTGTCGTGCGATTCAGCGGGACATTAAGCATTTCGTTCATTCCCTCGAACTCATCACAGTCGACACCTACCATGATGACATTTAGCTTCCTCGACGACTACCGGCTTGATTTTTCGATACGGAGCCTTGTAGGCAGCCGCTCTCGCCTGCAGGATGTGCCCAAAATCGCCCAACTCGTTGAGGCACGACTTCACCGCTGGTTCGACGAACGAGCCGTCGAGCCCCGTTTCCAGGAAATCGCGCTGCCTAGTATGTGGCCGAGGATGAAGAACACTCGAGGTGCGGGCGACGAGGGCCTTGACGGCTTAGCATCTGCTGGCGTTAGTATGAACAAAGGTAAAGGGCGAGAGGTCGCGAATCATTTACGTGAAGACGTCCGCAGAGAATTTCAGGCCGAATCCTCTGCTGCTGGGGGCGGCATAATACCAGAAATGAACCCCGACAGCCTTAGATATAGACGTACAAGAGGGCGACAGGATGGCATGGGAACAGGCTCCTTCAGTATGCCGGGGTCCTTGCCCGGCGTAGACCTGGACATGGACATGGAGACGTGAAGTCCCTTGCTCTCCGCTCTTCGTCTATAAGGGCCAAACCTACAACTCTCCGCTCTGGATTTGACCGAGCACCCCGCAGTGCTAGAGGACGTCTAGCCCCGTAAGCTGGATAACCCTCACCTGCCGTGCTAGTTGGTAGTGCCTACTGAGATCAAAAACGGCCTCACTCAACAAAATATTTCGGTAGGGCCTGGCTGACACCCATCAATGGGAGATCCTTCAACATACCAAAGCAAGCCATACATTGCGCTAGAAGTGGCATAAGCGAATCTGAACATTCAGTGAGCATCATACTGTCGTTGCTCCCGTCCAGAAGCATGACAAGCTTTAGACCTACCTAACAGCTGGCTTCAGAATTAGCAACAAGGAATGTGAAAAACACCACATTCCCTCAAGGCGCCGGTAATTAGGTGCCTTGCCGTCAAGCCAAAATAAAAACAGAAACTAAATAGAATGAAGTAAACATTACAATTTATTGCTTTATGCTAAAAGTGACGCTCGAATAGCCCTATCTGCCACACGCTGCCTAGAATGGTTATATTCGCTGGTTGTGTTTATGTAATGGATCCAGAACGTGGTAACACCGGCCCTTCCCACAAGAATCGCGACTCTGCGTATTATATTTTGATAGTAACAAGTGCATTATCACTTGCAGTGAGTGTGCCCAAATTCCTCCACCAGCCAACTACACCAGCGACGAGTAAAGCATAATAAACAACCGACCACATAATGGATTTCCTCCCCTGAAGAACTTTACCACGATTCCTATCATCATCTGCCTCGTCATCATTATCATCAGGCTCGACGCGTCCCCAGAAGCGCGGCAGCCCCATAATATTGCAGAAAGCGTGAACAACAAAAATAGCGAGCAGGCTGCCCGTGCGCAGGAATAAGAAAGTGGCGTACGCGCCGAAAAGGGAGGTGTAGCTGAATTGCAGCACCGAGCGCAAGAGACCCGCGATGGCGGGGACGTGCGGCTGTGTGAGCCGGAACTCGTAGAAGTGGTGCACGTGCGCTAGCCCAAAGATTAATGGGGACAGGAATATTGTTCTCGTTACGGATGTTCCGGCTAGGAGCATTAACGGCACGGAGGCGGAGCGGAAGAGGACTTCTTCTGTGAATGGGCCCTGTGTGGTTTTTTTAGTATTAGTATACATATATCTATATATAATGCCGGGATGGTTGGTTTCCGATATGGGTATGATGATAGATGAAGGAGGTCACGTGAGAAGGGATATATATAAACAAGCGTGTACAGAAATTGAAACAAAAACAAGAATGGCAAGAAACATACGACAATAATATTCCGCCAAGGAATCCACTCGCTAAAGACAGCAGCTATCGGCTGGAGACTGAACTGTCTCCAACCACCGTTCACCACAACGGCCTCGTACAAGGGGCCGGCGAAGAGGGTGGCGGTCAAGAGGAGAGACCTGACCGTCTCGGCCAGGCCTAAGGGCCAGTACCCCATCGAATGCAAAACCGAGCCCCCATCCCTTAACCCGGCCCCGGCATTAGAACCATTAGACGTCAGGATGAGCCATGTGATCCCCGAGCAGACGACGCAGGTCAGAGAGACGGACGTGATGCGCGCGCGGATCACGGACGGTGCGTCTCGCGATAGCGTCCGCGATGGTCGCGTTGTGGGCGATAGGTAGAATGGTGCTACGTAGAATATTGTGTAGACTACCTATAAGGGTATGTTAGTATTTCTAGTATTTTGGCTTGGTTGGGTTATTAAGCGCGGAAGGAGTGAGAAGCACTGTAGCCGCAACTGCAACAGCCGGGATGCTTGCTTGTTTGTATATATGTATGTGTATAGATATCTAGGTAGGTATGAGAGCATGTGGGACTTACGAGAAGCGCAGCTGCAGTGCCGGTGCTGATTGGCGGTGGTTTGGCTGCCATGTCCCTCCCCAGTTAGTTTTATTTCTTTATTCCCTTCTGTTCGGTTCGGAGGGAAGGGGTCAGATGGAATGATTTCTGAAACACTTGCGTTGTTCTTTGCCCAAGTAGCGGTTCAGCAAATCGGTTATTGCTGGCATCGTGAAAGAGCCCGAGTTTCTGGGATGATGCCGGCCCTACTCCCGCTAGGTATGTAGAAAACGAGTGGGAATAGCAAACAAGTGAAAGAAGGTGGGTCGGTTGATCGCTAAATGTTGAGATCTGCTTCAACCGGTTTTTCTTGAGATGGTAACGATCTTCAGTTGTTCAACTTTTTGACAACTTGAATTTGTGGCTTAGGATATTTTAGATGTTCGTTCCCTGTCAAATTTACAGAAGGTAGGATGAAAAACCGAGCTTTCGGCAGGCAGGCAATCGCGAACCCCTTGCCAAGGTCCTGGCTTAGTAGGTACGTTTTCTTCAATATTTTCAGGGATTATTCAAACAGAGCTTCCGGACTCCGAGCAATTATGCAACCGGCCGCTATGGATACGGTGCTGCTTATGGTGCTATGCGGAGAAAGATTGGGAGTTTGGCAGTTTCAAGACACGCCGGGCCACAGATTGATTGTGGATTCCGCGCATAAGGCAAAGTCAAAGTCAAAGGAGAGGCAGCGCTTAAATTCTTTCAAACGATTTCAATCTTAGTAGCGATGTCCTATTAATAAGCGCCACAGCTACTGTACGTAACGGTGCTATACTTAAGCGCGTGGGACTTGCCTGCAACGTGGACCAAGGTATTACCAAAGCAATGGGGCTTGAGACAAGACAAACATTGTGTCAGAATTATCGACTAGTATGTAGCCGTTTCTTGACCTGCTTGGTAAACATAGAATGTATTGGTGCCATATATGCAGCTGTCATTGAGCAGGTGCGTGGGGGTTGTCAACAACATTACTGCATCGTACACATATTGAAGGAAAGCAAAGAAATAATCATGAATACTACCTACCTATAGCCGTACTTACCTAATGTGTATGCCGTATGTATCGCAACACTCGAGCTTTCCTGACGTCGATGACAACATTGCTATAGAACACCAACCAATTGTATAGAATCATATTCGACAGCGAGTCAGGAGAAAGCGCTAAGTACGCGAAAGGCACGCGTAGTAGTGGAGAGTCTTCAGCCCAACAACAAGGACGCGTTTAACAAACAAATAAGCCAATTCTATGCTGTAGTTTCACATGAAGGAAAAGCTGATGACTGGTTGTCAAATTCCTAGATAAAAAATTCCGAAAGAGCTGGTTGGTCTTGAACAGCTGTACGCACTCAAACTCCTAATGCGGCTGGGAATTAGACCTGACCACCTAATTGGAACAAGGCCCCTGAACTTAATTGAAAAGATTTGTTTTCATGGGTCTGTGCCTAGGTAAGTCTGGTGTAGGGTAGGTGTTCTCGGGACATTCGGTAAGTTACCGCCTCTAGACTCTTATGTGTTAGTGGGATTTTTATAGCTAGCGAGCTTCCTGGTCAGGGGTTTTCCTCTAGCTCAGGCCTACCCCCGAGAGATTAACCAATTAGTCGAGAGCTTGTTCGACTCGCAATTTACCTATCCTTCACCGATACTTTGTCTTGACGACAGCTCGCGATCAGTTCGAAAGGTGCATCCTGCTCTGTAGGTTGTGATATTATACTGCCTGTCGTTGACAAAATAAAATTTATGAATTCGTTATTTTCTCTATCAATGGGTTTCGTTTCTGAACTCATATAGACAAAAAAAAAATGCGTCTGATGGTAGGGTTATAGACAGAGCTATGCTACTATATTATAAAGGCGATCTCGTGGAGAGGATTCGGGCTTGGATTTTGGTCTTGGGTCCCTGGGCCGTGTCCGAACCGATCATCCTTGCCCGTCTTGCCTGAACCGTCAGTCTGTCACACAACCGGTTCTCTGTTTGTCACAAAAAAACGCCTCTTATTACGTCGGGAGTATCAACTCATCACTTGTGATGAATTTCTTCAGGCCAGAGATCACATCACAGGCTTTCAACAAATCTTGAAAAATCGGGTAATATCCGTACCAAGGGGCTTATGGAGTCGAAGCAATAGGTAGGTAGGAGAGAGTATATCGCAAATTTTGCTGCAAGTATCATACTTTTCTTTACATAACAGTGACCTAAACTACTATCTTGCCTAAAAAACAGAGCAATGTACCTGCATAGTCCTCAAAGTCGCGACTCGTAGAACGTTTGACATTCAAAATGAAGCCATCAGACGGCCAATTGAGCACCCAATATTCGGTGATTAGATGTCTTTGGCTTTCTACCAATTCCCAATGTGTTGTCATATTCATTTCAGTACTTGCAGTAGAGCTGCATTACTACTGCAGGAGGATGGGTCTAGGGAAGGCTTCCGTCACTCTCTATTGGAGCTCTCCGCCAAACGTTTCAAACAACTAACACAAATAACCCCAGCAAAAGAACAGAAAGGTCTCCAGGCTTCTTCACATTATTATTGGCGTCTGCCAGTTGGGCTGTGCTATCTCGAAGTTTGATTTGCTCTCTTCACCCTTGTCCTGGAGACTGGGTAATAGGGTATGGAGCGCCCCAAAAATCCCACCTGGTCTTCCCTGGTGGTACCATGTGCTTTTTAGCTTGTCGGCCTCTTTTTTTTTCTTCTCGTTCTTACTGGACTCTATTCCCGGCTGGGTCTAGTCGGGATGACATGCCCTATCCGGCCTCCCACAGTGGTCCCAGCCTAGTCCACATGGGTATGGCAGCTTTCCACAAACGTTCTTCACGATATCGCTCAGCAGCTCCTTTTGGGTTGCATGACCCGCCGGCCAGCCAGCGGTCTGAACCTGTTGCCCTAAGTCGCTAAGAGCCAATCGATTCCTAGCCACTGCGTCGCGTCTGTTCAAGAAGTCGTATCCTCCCACCTTGTCACTGGAGAACTTGCGTCTACCCTACTACCTACTACTATTCTCTCACTCACTTCATACATTCATTCATTCCTTTTCGAGAGCGCGCGGGTGTGTATGCGGCCTTCAGCATACGATATTGGAGGAAGTTAATGTTATACAGCTCAGTCACTCTTTCTAATAATCAAGCTGTCCCTCGAACTACCCGAGTAGTTTCTAATCCTTGCTCAACCAACATCTCCATATTTCTTGTCAAAGGCTACACCTCCATCGTCGACATTCCTGATATAGGTATACCTAATTCTAGACTTCTTACGTTGGGGAGTTTCTGTCTTTAGACGTTTTCTTTACTCACGTTCTCGTCACTCTCTATTACTCTTTTTTTTTTCGGGATCTTGCTCGCCTTTATTCCCCTATATTAATACAGTTTATATCTAATATTGCCGAAACACTACCATCGCTGGTTGAGATATCGAGACACTTTAATGGTACTGGCTCCACACCGAGAATATGGTAATTGCTTGAGGACAGGGTCAATTTCACTTTGCTAGCCCGTCGTTATATGCTGTTAAGACGTTTGGGTAATTCCTATGGGCCATGATGACGATTCTATGACCAACAATCTGAGATACCGATTGTACCGACGACTACCATAGTTACGGGATCTTTTGGTTCACTGCATACTATAGAGGATGTCGTCCTCGACGTCCTCTTCGTCCCACTCGAAGAGGCCACCACTTCATGAGAGATCCAACTCGGAGAAGAACAAACTGCAGATACGCCTGGTACCTTACTCACCACCAAAGATAGAAGCCGAAGAGACTGGATCTCAAGTAGAATCAAGAGCTACTGGGAGCAAAGGTGCCTCTCCCACGATCAAAGAACCCCCTTACCCGCCTTCAACGCCTTTGGGGAAGGAGAGACGGCCAGGGTCTGCACTACCGTCGCCCTCTTCGTCTTCGTCGTCTTCCACCACTTCGGCATGGGTCCAAGCCAAGGGCGTTTCAGAATCTAGACTCGCTTCTGACTCGTCTGGTATCGGGCATCCTGCCCCACCACCCCCTGCTCTTCTCAGGGCACCACATGGGAGCTATATCAGACGCATTAATGCACCAAACCAGCAGGCGCAATCTCAACGCGAGGATGAACCAGCCATTCGATCGAGGCCGGTGTCCCGGCGAGATAGGTTCATTAGCATCAACTCAGACAAGACTTTCTCTTTGGTGTTAAAATCGTCAAATGCGCGAACTTCAACTGGTTCTGAAGCCACATCGCAATCGCGCTCTCATTCACATAACACCTCTTTCTTCAGTTCGCATGAGGGCACGTCGTTTGATGCGCCTACCGACGATCATCCTAGTTCCCTATTCAGCTCTGTACCCGAGCGTAGCGTCTCGCCTTCATCACCTGGTACTCCCGCCGCACCCTCGAAGTTAAATGAGGATCCTATTGTCTCCTCGCCCTGGAATTACCGTATGATTGGTGGAGTGCGCAAAGTGCCGAAGACGCCGGAGTCGAAGGATAAAGGAAAGGGAAAAGAAATCGCGACAGAGCCACTTCCGTCGCTACCATCGTTGCCAGAGACAACCGCCAAGTCTACAGAGACGGGAGCTCCATCACTCGCGCCAAAACCATCTTTCAGCACCGACGATAGCAACTCGTCAGCAGACCTGCAACTTCCGTCTCTTGCTCTAAAGCAATCTTTTAGTACCGACCAGAGCGGCTCCACACTGGAGAAGACAAGCAACTACAAAGTCATCGGCCGTAGCTCACCTCCTGTGCCATATTCTGATAGCATCGACCTTCCACCTTCCTCGAGCGATTCGAATTATCAACTAATCGGGCAGTCGTCCGTCCCTCAATCGCTGACTTCATCGCCCGCACGCAGGCAAGCAGTTCTCGACACGCCAGGCAGCAAAAACTATATTGTGCACGATAGTCCGTACGCCGTATCCGAACAAGTATCTCTCGACACCCCGGGAAGCAGGAACTTCATCGTCCACAATAACGCGTCTCCTTCACCTTGGGGGCATCCCTTCACTCGGAGACATCGTAGTCAATCGTCGTTCGACAGCTTTAGGCCAAGCGTCAGAGAGCAATATTCTCAGGAAAGCCTCTTAATCCCGCCTCTCAGACCGCACAAGAGATCCTCGTCTGAAAATTTGTACTTAAAACGAGGCTCGAGAGAATCCCTCCAAGGCCACAGCCGCGCCAATTCTTATTCCTCCATATCCAGTGTTTTGACGCAAGACACTGGACCGAACGTCGTTCGCTTGGCCCACACGCCATCTGCTTCATCGTTGCGGCAATCTCCATGGACTAGTGTGAATAGGGGAGGATCACAGAAAACACGTATGGATGTGCACCAATGGAGCTCGCAACTGTCGACCGTAATGTCCGAATACGAGGGGAGTGATCGTGGTTCTCGGATGACTTCTCTCGGTTCGATGGGTGATCGTCTTAGTAGCGGTATCGCCAGTCGAGGTAGCAGGAACATCCAGAGCATCTCATCTTCTCTCCTGGATAACCTCGAGCTGGCACGGTCAACGTCCCAGACGCATTCTCGATCAGGATCGCTTGACCGCCCTGGAGCAGCTTTGGTGCGGGGTCCAAGGGAGCTTCCCAGTCCCCCAATTCCTACCGTTCGAGACCATGATGAACATGGCGACGGGTTAGCCGACTTGAATCAGATGCATATACTACAGAGCAAGTCTTCACGGTCTCGTCTGGGCTTTCTTTCTCGACAATCATCCGACAGGAGTCTGCGTTCTACGTCCAGCTCCAGAACAGGGAGCTTCACCGCTAATTCTCTCCCGGCTTGGGCAAGGTACTTAAACAGCTAGTTGTTTTGCCCGTCGGCTTTTCATGCTAATTAATTCACAGATTCTACTATGGCGGTGGTGAGAAACGCTGGTTCGCCACGCCTTCGATAATATCCGAAGCCGACGATAATCCTCCACCAAGCTCTTATTTCCCAAACCGTCCCTCTTCTCCCGAGCAGTTTGGTCAAGAGGTACAAAACCCGCGCCGCCGGCCAAGAGAGGTGCAGCCCGAGGAGCCTCAACCAACATCGTCAGAAATAAGTCACGTTGGGATCGGAGATATCCGTCGAGGGCCAAAGAAAAAGACATCAAGCATTTGGTCCCCTCATCTTCGACTGGATAATAGGGCAAGCCGCTACAGTATCTGGGAGCCACCATCAGTCACATGGTCAGCGGAGAACCGTGTCTTTGGACGACGTAACATACAGGTGGTACTATTTGCTCTCGGTTTCATTTTCCCCTTTGGTAAGTCCTATGAAGCATAATTCTCCGTTTATCCCTCACCCAGAGTCTATTCTAACATGTCGAAACTAATAGCCTGGATGATTGCGGCCTTCTTGCCGTTACCACCCAACCCACTACTAGAAACACGAGACGCTGAAAAGGGCAGCTCGCAAGCTCAGCTACGTGAAGATTCCGAGCCGGAACAGTTCTACCGACGAGTTGCCCTGATCGACGATTCTCAGTACCAGAGCGCACGCTGGTGGAGAAATATCAACCGGCTCATGTCTTTCATAGGCCTGTTGATTCTAGGAGCCATCATCGCACTGGTTGTGGTTGGGGTCAAAAGGGGATGGGGGAAATAAAAATGTGAGAACGATATACCGGACTTGACAACAATCCTTTGCGATAAAACTTCCGCTAGGAAGAACAACTTCACGCTCACTTTACGCACGAATGCGAACGATTTCGCTTTTTTCATCAAGATCAGACAGACGACGATCAAACGACCTTTTATTTTACCGAAATTTTGACGACTACGATTTACTTAATGACAAATTACATCTGTTTTTTACGAGAAACGGTCTTTTGCAACCTGGCAAAGCGGACTCGAACCGGACATATCTATAGATCTGATTCCTTCCTTACGGAGTTTTTGCATTTATATATACGAGATCAGACACAGCTTACGCTTTACCGACACTCATTATGCCAACGAAACAAGACACGAACGAACGGGTGTCAATCTCTGTTGCTTTTTCTCAACGAAGACTTTTTCTTCTATTTGAATATTTATTCTAACATGCCTCCACCTTTTTCACGGAATGAAACGGATTTGTACATTACCTCTCTGCCTTGACTACGTACGACCTTTCCTGACGCCGTCACGCATGGACGCACAAACGTTTTCGCTACCTTTCTAAACCGGCGTTTTTCTTTCTTTAATCTTTTGCATTCTCCTCCATTCTAATGGACTTTCTTCGGATTCTCGGAATCACCTTTTTTACCCTTTTTTATCTTCGGCGTTCTGTACAACTTGGAACCATTTACTTCCACTTCTCACTTGCGATTTGAACTTTTTACCGATATCATGTACCAATAGAAACCACAACCAGCTGAGCGAGGGAGGAAGGACATCGACACAAGTCGACCTAGAGGATGATACGTACGTGCGTGCGTTTGAAACGAATCGGCACACAGAATGGACAATACAGGACAGAACAACAATATATGAGATATCACGTAGGAAAAAAGGAATTAGGATATTAGGATACCCAGCCCCCTCCTTCATATAGGGACAGAGGGCAATGGGCAATGGGCAATCAATTCAGGCGTCTATGATTTTATAAGATGGCATAGATACATCTGTACGCGTGCACGCATATCATACCTACCTATTTCCCTACATAATGGAATATCCTGCGATACCCCCTTATTGTCTATATCTTCGTCTTTGACCCAGCTATCCTTGACTTTGATCACGTGCTATGAACACCCATCCATCTATAGGTACCCTTTACATATATCTTCCCCGCAAGAAACGTAAAAGAACCAAATTACCATCACCCATAGTAGGCCATCTATTCCAGACATATCTAGGTTCAGTAGGAAGCTCGCTACGTATCATACGTGAAGCTGTGAAGAAAAAAAGAAATGTTCGACAGCCTATCGGTCAACATATTTAACTTAAAGTACCTATTCCACCTAATCCTCCAACCGAGCAGAAAGAAATCTTGATATCTCTACGAATTTGTTTGCTAGCTTATTCCCTTATATTCGGCACTTATGTCGCCACCTACAGTACTATAGTTCAAGCTTTAAATTTAGTTTGGAACGAGGAAAGAAAATTCGCTGTGAATCTAGAAGATAAACCGGGCAATTCCAGAACTGGTACACAAAAAGTTTATACTGTATGCATGGTATGATATCGGCAACATATAGGTACTTCAGTATTTATTTGGTCCTTCATAACTCGAAGTTTTGTCACGATTTTGACTCATCCATAGCAACCAATTTTTTTTTTTTTTTTTTAAATAAAAACTGCCATTATTCGCAACACGCTGTCAGGCTATCGCTAAGGGACAACAGTTTCCACGTACCGTTTACGCTGGTAACTCCGTGGTTCGTGATACTCATTATCCAGCTTCAGTGATTATGCAAAAGTACGGGCATGTATGTATGCTATTACATGCGGTACATTTAGTTACCCCCTATTGAATGTCCGGCATTCCCTGCCTGCACCACAATAGATCTTTCATCTAAGCATTTTTCTTGATCGAATTCCTCCGTACCTTATCGACCCCGTCCTGGATCTCCTTCACAACCTCGTCGAGATCCCTGCCTGGATCCGCACTGACACCCAGGGTAGGCGTTCGAGAGTTGCCGTCCAGACTTTCCGTGCTCACGGTACGGCTTAAGCGAGGGCCGGGTCCGCGCGTGCGTTTTTCGAGCATCTTCCGCACATGCGTTTTAGCAGGGGAGGCGAAGAAAGCTAGAGTAGAAAATGTCGTGATAATAGCATAGTAGTATACGCGGGCCCAGACTTCGAGAGACTCCTTGAAGCCAAGAATGATAAAGGGCGCGGCGACGAAGGAGAACGTTGTTTGAGTTGCTAGCCATGAGGCAATGTCGTACCATTTCTTGCTCGGCAGGGGCTTCTGGTTCACGGGATCGAGAAAGAAGGGGCGGATGTTCCGGCGATAGTCTGCAACTTGGTTAGCATCACGTCAAATCGGGCAGTGTCCTTTTACTTACGCTTCGCAGCGGTCTGAACAAAGCTTGCGAGCAAAAATGCAAGGTAGTAACCGGGGTAGAAACCATGCCAGAAAGCGCTGGTAACAAACGTAGCCAGACTTGCGCGGAAACCAGGCTTCTTGTTCCTTGGTGTAACGCGCAGGTACACATAATACCGCAGCCATTTATTGGTGTTCATGTTCCAATTGGCAAGGTAGGCCCGGCTATTCTGTGCAAATTCGACTCCCCAGGGATTAATATTCTGTAGGCGATCCCAAGATACTCTGCCTGTGGCAAGGTCGATGCCATTATAGCCCAACCCAGCCAAAATACATGCACCTTCCGCCAAAAACCAAACACCGTAGTATTTCGTTCGGGTTGTGAAGCCAACAAGGTGCAAAACTAGGACGCGGCGTAGGAAGCCATACGTCAAGAAGCGGTCGCTAAAGAGGACATCGGGGCTATACCACTTGCTCAAGTTCAAGAATGCCAAAATCCAAAGTAAACCGCCAGCCATCTTCCACATGGCTGGAGTACCGCTCCTTGGAATCTTCCGCTTCTTTCGAGTGGGAGGCTTCTTCGCGGGGTCGACCGTCGCAGGAACGTCGAACATGGAACAATCAATCCAGCCCCTGTATTCATTGTAGTCGAATGCCGGGCCTCCGAAGAGAGAAGGGAAGAATAGCACGTATCCTGCGTAGTCCAAGAAACTCGGGAGCTTGGTAATTCTTCGATCCTTCTGGTAGTCACTAAGCTGGTCATCGGGCAGTGTGCCGTCGAAAACATTCCATGCAAATGCCGAGAGTTTCATCACTAAAACCATTTGCGCGCCGGTGATATCGACAACGGCCGGGTTATTGGCGAATTGGCGCTCGAGTTGGTTGACAGCCATGTGGCCCATCAGGAAGACGAAAGCGATCCATGGCATGTAGACGGAAGTTCGTAAGAAGTAGGAGATGGCATACGTTCCAGCCGCGGATATGAAGAGCGTTCGGATACCCGTCCATAATGAAAAGAGCCCAACGAGGTAGAAGAGACCGCCACTAGTAAGAGAAACAGCCGGTCAGCGTGGCCCATTGGCAATTTATTGGTGAGAGCAAGGCTGAGCACTGCCTTACCCTATTATGAACAAGTTCTTGTAGTCTGGACGGGCATCGGGGACTCGTTTCAAGAGGCCGGCGAGAGGGTAGGAGAGTAAAAAGGAGAAGACGAGTTTTACTAGGCGGTGAAAACGTCAGTACAAAATAAGGTACTAGCCAACAAGAAAAGGGCAACATACGCTCATCCGGAGAAGCTCCCAACGCCCCGGATAACAATTCAAAAGCTTGAGGCACGTTAACTCATTTCCCTCTCAAGTGCGACGCGGCGGTCCATACGTTTATTGATATAAGGCAGCATCCTCGAGCTCGTAGGGTTACCCCGTTTCTGGCCGTTTTCTAGAGGCGCCGAGGCGCAGAAATATTAAATTACCACAGCTCTAAACTGAAATTCAAAAACAGGAGAGATGTCGTAGATTTATCTAAGGGTTCATAAAGAAGGTGGCATTCTAGGTCAAGCTTGAACTCATAAGAAATATAACTATATATTAAGAGGTAAGTAGGGTTGGTGGGCGAGGACTGGTTATGATGCAGCTGGTTTTGAACAATTGCAGGGTAGCTTGGTGGTCGATGTCATCTGGTATCCACTGGCAGCTCACAGCCCTGGAGATGAGATCCTCGTCCCATCCCTGTGTGTAGGGTACCTTCAAGTACCTACGTAAGCGACCCAACCCCTCTACGACTTGACTTCCTACATAGGTATGCTTAAGTAGTACCTACTTATGTACCTACTTACAATAATCTCATAAAGTCACAAGTCCACCTCTCCCTCAACCATGTGAACAAATCAAATGGTCGATACCGCATGTTATAGTAAGCACGTTGTATCCCTATACACCGGCCAGGATAAGTGATCTGTGTCCAGGATGCAGATAGTACCTATGTAAGTGGCCTTGGTTGTTATCAGGTCTCAGATTCAACGGTCTTTATTGCTGTGTAATCACATGTTGATGTTTCTAGAGATCCGAATGAATATATTGCTCTATATATCCAACGGAAATTAGAAGCCAGAAGACGCTGCGGGAAGTGAAGAACAATGAATCCGATGTTGAAAAACCCCCTCGCTAGCGAAAGTTGAGGCCAGATTTTACAGTGCTACTATGTACCAACGTCGGCAGGTAGGTACCTGTAGGAGGCTGGTAATAGCTTAACCTTACTACCTTAGCTGCGAGACAACAGTGGGGTTCATCATTATTCACGGCAAGTAGGTCCAACATTACAGGTGTACCATTTGAATGCCACCTAAGTACATAACTCCCATGCCCTCTTGCCAACTTACACGCCTTATACTCCTACCTACATACATTCTTCAACTACCTACTTGGGAACCCATGAAAACCTACCCTTTTTACGAAGTTTCCATATTCCTTGAACTATTGCTACAGTTTGCATCGTTTTAAACCCCAACTTGGGCAATCATGGACCAAATGATTGGTGACGGTGGCCGAAATCCACTCGAGGCCTGGTTCTGGGAGATGCCCATATGCACACGTTGGTGGACGACCGCAACCGTACTCACGAGCGCCCTCGTCCAGTGTCAGATGGTCACGCCCTTCCAGTTGTTTTACAGTGTTCGGACAGTTTTCCATAAGGGAGAGGTATGTCAGAAATTATTAGATTGCGTCTCTGCGCTTTTGATATGCTAACCTGTCCTCTTCGGCTGATTATAGTATTGGCGGTTATTGACGACGTTCCTCTACTCCGGCCCGTTCTCCCTCGATCTCCTGTTCCATGTCTACTTCCTTCAGCGATATGCCCGTCTACTTGAAGAGTCATCAGGCCGATCCCCCGCCCACTTTTCGTGGCTGTTGGCCTATTCGATGGCTTTCCTGATCCTCCTGTCGCCACTTGTCTCTATGCCGTTCCTCGGCCACCCGCTATCGTCGACGTTGGTATATATATGGTCGCGACGCAATCCCGATACCAGATTGGGCTTTTTTGGCCTATTGGTCTTCTCAGCTCCCTACCTACCTTGGGTGTTGATGGGGTTAAGCCTCGTAATGCACGGGACTATTCCTAAGGATGAGATCATGGGTGTTGTTATTGGGCATATATGGTACTTCTTTACGGATGTGTATCCACCAATGCACAATGGCTCTCGCCCACTAGATCCTCCCATGTGGTGGCGCCGCCTGTTTGAGGGCCGACCAAGGGAAGAGACAGCCGATGCTTTGAATCACGAGTTTGCCGTAGGCGGAGGTCCCGAGCTGGCACCGGCCGACGTACGGTAATACTATTGCGCAACGAAATAAACTCTAGAATGATATTTATACCCCTCTGATACCTTCATTTCGTGGCGTTGGGACAAGCGGCTAAGGCATATATCTATTCAAAAGGAAACGGCGTTCTTGGGACTACATCAAGGTTCAAACCACAACTGAGCAGACACTTGATGCAGGTTTAGAGAGTTGATTTAAGCAAACCGAATATACCCTCTTTCCACAACGGCGGCTACTTATGCGCTCATAAACCAAGACTGGGTTCGTATTTGCGATCACATTCCTGGCCGATAAGCCATAAGTGAGCAATGGCTTTTAGGTTCGACACGAGATACTTAGAAGTAACGAACTGAACCATAACTGGGTTATAGCTTAGAAGAATTTCATCTAGCTTCCTATTTAGTGCGATTGTTCATTTTGACTATGAGCAAACGGTGCATTTCAAGACATTAATGGCTTGGCCAGTTGAAGTTGTACAACTACTGTCTAATTGTGCTGACCAATCTGGTCCCTAAGAATGGTCGGTCAGAAATGCCACTTTGTTACTTAGCGGGCGATTGGAGAAAGATGGCGCAATACAACCCCCACTATTTGAAAAACCCCGCGACGTCACTCTTCTAGATATACGTTTAATTCCGACCTAGAAACGACCTTAACCATTGCAGCGGGAATTCAATTTGAAGAAAGTTGAATTATATGTATTTCTCGATCCACGCGCTTATGACATTGTGAAACTTGCGCGGCTCACAAAATTTCTCTGGCAGAAATTTGCCATTGTACTAGCTCTGTTACCTGATCTTGAAAATCTATATACACTTTACATAGGACTATAGCCTCGTTGCGAAGATGAGGGCCTATTGGTATGACAATCTCGAAGTAAGTGCTATCATCCTTCCAGTCCGGTCGCGCATAGTTGAGTATCAAAAGGGAGCACCACTTCATAACTAGGCTCCTCGTGGGAACTTTTCGCGCGAAGAAGAATATCATGTGATTTTCTGAATTACCACAAATTCTCGACCCTGGACTAGCCAGCTGAACATCATTTATGAACAGGGAGACCAGCGCCTGCCGCACGACTCCGGCAAGGGCGTCAATGAGGAGGAGCTGAAGAAGGTCGGCGTGCTATACTACCGCATGCCGGAACTGGTGCGCGTGGACGCGCTGGCGCAGGAGCGCGGCTACAAGAACCGCGACGAGATCACCGTCTCCCCCGAGAAGATGGGCGACGCCTACGAGGGCAAGGTCCGCATGTTCTTCGACGAGCACCTCCACGAAGACGAGGAGATCCGCTACATCCGCGACGGTCAGGGATACTTCGACGTCCGTTCGCAGGGCGACGAGTGGGTGCGGATTCAGCTGGAGAAGGTGAGGCGTTTACTTCTTTATTTAGGTCGTTTTCCACTTATTTCCGTGTTATCTGGGGGTTAGGAGAAAATTCTGCTTGGTCGGTCTCCGGGATTACAAGTTCTTCTTCCTTTACACGGGAATAATACGGCTCTTAGTGAATAGACACTAGACTAACTCTCGTGTGTCAAACAGGACGATCTCATTATCTTGCCCGCTGGCATCTACCATAGATTCACAACAGATGAGAACAACGTAAGTCTCAACTTGCTTCGTGAACACTTTATTAAGTGTACGATGCCACCGCATGGGCTCCGGACTAACCGCGCTACTGCTCTAGTACATCCAAGCAATGCGCTTGTTCAAGGACGAGCCGAAGTGGACGCCACTGAATCGCTCTGCGGACCTTGATGCGAATGAGTTCCGCAAGACATATGTTACTCAGTATGTAAATTAGCGTCTGAGATGTAGCAGCTGTTGTGCGGCCAAGATAGGGGTTAGCAATGAGCGATAGAAAAATTCATATTGATATTTTCAGCGACCATGAGGCATGATCAGCCTTTTACGGAGGAGACATGATAATGATATTGATTCAATATATATTGTCTTTTTTTCTAAAGATTCGCTTTGCTTTAGGGATGTTGTTGCCTTACCGTATGTGTGCCCGCCACTACTCTACCCCTCACGTCCGCGAGTATAGGGGGATATTTCCGCTTACTGAATCAATACCCCGTAAAATGAGGCTGCTCCTATGAATAGGAACACTCGAACTTGCGAGGACTCACAAGACTCATGTTAAGACACATGCTAGGTAGAGAACAAACCCGTCCGTGATACCTGTATGCCCTAAAAGAACATGGGTGATGACGGCCAAGCCCCTCTCGGGTACTTTATCCGGTACTAGTAGTCGATGATCTACCGGGACCAACTTTGTTGCAATGCGGGGTCTCCAGTTATACATTTAACACGGTATTATTTTTAAGTGCAACCTCATCACATATGTATCTACATACAAAACCGGCCTTGTTACTCAAAAGCTCTGTCGTAGTGGACGTAGCCTTACATTAACTTCTACGTACCTGCTTACATGCATGTGGGCCAACGTTGCGCCTGCTTTGGAGGATATGCAAACTGGCAGAAATTTCAACATATATGCGCAAAGTTCAGCTTACCATGATTATCCTCAAGCTATAGGTTACCTATCTAAGGCGGGAGGATAGATAGACAAGAGAGGCATGGACTCTAAATCTACCTCCGAGCTCGCCGGTGCCTCGCCCGGGAGCGTCAATACTCATAGAGGCAAGCTGATGTTACCTCCGAGTTGCGAGCCGCCTCTTCCGAACTCGCCGCGGAAGCAGCTCGTATGGATTGTAAATCTCCCCATCCACTTAAAAAACTTATCTGTCTGCTTTTTCTCGAATGCAAGCAAATGCTCACTATAATGGCAGGTTTTCGGAGGCACAGGCCACATGGGCCGGTCGCTAGTGAAATGCGCGCTCGCTCGCAACGACCTCGTGACGGACGTGGGCCGCACATTCGAGACCAGCCCGGAGGCGATGGAGAGCGGGCACCAGAACTGTCTGGGCATGCTCTGCGACGTGCGCGCGAGGGACAGCGTAGCGCGGGTGATAGAGAAGACGCTCGAGCGCTTCGGACGAATCGACGTCATCGCCAACTGCAGCGGGTACGGCGTCATCGGGGCGTGCGAGGACCAGGACGAGCACGAGATACGCAACCAGTTCGAGACCAACTTCATGGGCACCCTGCACATCATCCAGGCGTCGCTTCCCTATTTCCGCTCCCAGAGCGCCGGGCGTTACCTCATTTTTAGTTCTACGAGCGGTGCATTAGGTGTTCCTGGGTTGGGGCCCTATTGCGCGACGAAATACGCGGTCGAGGGGCTCATCGAGGCTATGTCGTATGAGATTGATTCATTCAATGTGAAAGCGACACTTGTTGAACCAGGCCTCGTTAGACGCGATGAGCCGGATTCGGTGACGAACCCTTTACCGACTTGGGGCCATTTTCTGATCAAGCCGGCTAGCGAGGCGTACGCTCACGCGACATCGCCGGCGCTGCACGCGAAGCGCATGGTGCAGTGGCTCGGTGATCGCCAGCCTACAAGTGCGGTCAAGTGCGCTGAGTTGGTCTGGCAGCTAGCACATTGCTCTTACCCGCCGTTGCGTCTCGTTCTGGGGAGCTATGCAATTGAGAGCATTCGCGATAGGTTACGTTCGGTCACTGAGGAGCTCGAAGATTGGAAGCACCTCAATTATCCGGCTGCCCCTGACGCCGAGACGGCTCCCGCTACGGAGAGTAAGAGCGCTGAACGCGATGAGGATACGGGCGATAACGATGGTGAAGCTCAGGGGCAGGCTTCTTAGCTCTTTCTAGGATGGAGCGAATATCCTTCAGTGTTAGAACATTGAAACGCATTCTCCCTGGTGCATCAAATCCATTATCCAAAGTATTGAAGTCTATAGTTTACTTTGCTTGGGTTTGTTATCAAAAGTTAGAATTGGCATTTATGTTGAGGTTGCACTCAGTTTATAATCTAAGCCCAAGGGTATATACCCATCTTGTTTCCACGTCGCAAACTACATCTCACAGTATTCTGTACATGATCATTTATCTTAGAAAGAACCCCTATTCTATAGTTCAATAAGAGGCATGCAAAGGCCTAAAGCTAAAAGAAATGTGCGCTTACCGAATGAAGGGACTTCTTTCATTTTCCTAGATGTCAAGATGGCGCTAGACCTTAGGTCATCTCTATGTGGGGAATTCCAAGCCCGTTTCAGTTCTAATTCTGTTAGCTCTGGTCCTGCCTTGGAGTCCTTGGCAAGGCTTGTGCGGGCGCAGACGGCCAGCACAGACACAGACAGACAACAGACAAACTCGTGTTCACTGTCCCAACCCAACACGCTAAACCCTACCGGGCCATGCAGGGGTGTCACGACTCGGTCCCATTTCAGCCATGGCCCAATCCCATTCATGCCTGCCAACCCAGACGTTGCTGCCTTCTAACTCGATTAATAAAATTGAAGCCGCAAATTGCTTATCTGTAATAACTATAATCTTACACGCGTTTTCGCACAAGCCCATCTCCGACATCAAAACCTTCAACTGCAAAAGTTAGTATTCGGTGCACCGGCTTTCTGTGCGACGACTTCCGGCTCTTTAGCGAATTGTCTTAGTGACTCTGGCCAATCGCTCCTACTTCTTTGGCCTTCTCTCTCGTTATCTGCCGGGCTGGTGTTCGCATTTGACAGGTCGTTCCCTGCCTGCTCTTCCTCTCCCATCACCCGCTCCCTATTCCTGCCATCATCCGACCAAGCCTTGCCTAGTTTCTCGACACGAGTACGGTTCGATTTCATCCAACCCGTAACCCGCACCTTACCGATCGATTCCGATATGGCCGCCATGACAGACAAGAAGAACGAAGACTACACCATTCGCATGCCCGAGTCGGGTGGTCGAAGCCCCTTTGGTGGGGAGAAGGACCCCTTCATCATCCCAACACGGCCGCCTCGGGCTGTGCCGCACAACTCGGCCGGTTCGAACTTTGCCAAAATCGAGAACAACCCTACGGCGTCAATTCTCGCATATTGTTTTGCTTCCATTTCTATGACTGTAGTGAACAAATACGTGGTATCTGGTTCAGAATGGAATCTAAATTTCTTCTATCTCGCTGTTCAGGTAAGCGGGACTCATCCTCTTTTTTGCTAGGTGAATGTTACTAATATTAACATTTTCCAGTCGGTCGTTTGTATCACGACTATCCAGATATTGAAGCAAATTGGTGTTATTACCAACTTAGCTCCTTTCGACACAAATAAGGGCCGACGATGTATGGGCCCTTTCCCCAGCCTTACATAGTAGCGCAATAAAAACAGTCGCTAACAGAATGCTAGGGTTCCCGGTCTCCCTCCTCCTCGTCGGTATGATCTACACGAGCACAAAGTCTCTACAATTCCTCTCGGTTCCAGTGTACACCATCTTCAAGAACCTGACTATCATCGTTATTGCCTATGGTGAAGTCCTATGGTTCGGTGGCAGCGTTACGCCCCTTGCCCTGCTTTCCTTCGGACTCATGGTTCTTAGCTCCGTGATCGCTGCATGGGCTGATACGCGCAGTGCCGGGCAAACACCCGATGCTGCTGAAGCTTTGGCTACCTTGAACGCGGGATACGCTTGGATGGGTCTGAACGTTTTCTGCACTGCTTCTTACATTCTAAGCATGCGCAAAGTCATCAAGAGCATGAACTTCAAGGACTGGGATTGTAAGAAGTCTCCCGCACAATATGTAATGACTACATGCTAACGATGGATAGCCATGTTCTACAACAACCTGCTCACAATCCCCGTGCTCATCGTCTGCTCCCTGGTTGTCGAGGACTGGTCGAGCGCCAACCTTGCGAAGAACTTCCCTGTCGAGTCGCGAAATGCCCTTTTCATAGGCATGATTTACTCTGGTTTCGGCGCCATTCTCATCTCATATTGCTCCGCCTGGTGCATTCGTGTCACTTCATCCACGACTTACTCCATGGTTGGCGCTTTGAACAAGCTGCCCCTTGCCGTCAGCGGCCTCATCTTCTTCGCTGCCCCGGTCACTGTTGGAAGCGTATCTGCTATTTTCATTGGCTTCGTCAGTGGCATTGTCTATACCTGGGCTAAGGTACGCCAGTCTGAATTGGCTAAGAATGTTCTCCCGACTACACAACCTACCATGAGTGCCAGTTCCCAGAGCAATCGGGATGCCGCCAACTCATAGATTAATGGACTCTATTAATTTCATAAGGGATCATGAACTGGCTGTCTAGCCACATAATGGGAACGGGGCCTTTATGAACTAATTACATCCCCGCGGACTATATATGTCCGTGACGCAGACAGGCGCTCCGTCTCTTTTGACGACTTCACTGTATAATAATTGCGTGGTCAAGGTTGGTGTTCAACGAGTTGTGCCATTTTCTGGGTTAGACTCATTTTCACAGAAAGGGAGGCCTCACGAGGGCGAGGACAGTGGTCAACGGATGGGAAAATCCCTCATACAGATATGCGGCGCATGAATATTAAATGGGAGATTCTGACGCTCAAGTTCTGGTACCTATACATGTTTGGGGTGGTGTCAAGGACTGGAGCAGTATCACATTGTATGGTTTAATTATATAGTAAGAGTCATAATAAACACCAAATGACATGCATCAGAAGTCTTAGTCAAGCATAGATTATATTGTACCTCGATAATAGCCAGACCTAAACTTGAAGCCAAAACATGCATTTATGTTCTCTATATATATGGTGTACAGAATCCCATTGTCTCTCATTCGATGATAATGGCATTTGAATCTGTTTGTCGGCAGACTATGTGGCTGGTGCTCCAAAAACAGACTTGGTGAGAGCTTTAGCGTGTAGCGCTAGTCCGTCCAAGGATAAGACAGCCCGGAGTTGGTTGGCTCTGGAATTATTCCTTGACAGGGGTTTTAATTGAAGTGGCTGGGCAGGCGCGTCTTTACCGATCTCAGAGCGCGGTTTGTTTTAGCTGGTTTGCGCGCGCATGCAAGAGGGAATCGCAAAGTTGAGATTACCAGCCACTTGCATTTCCCACTTCCAAAGACAATCATTAATAGAATCCACCCATGCTACCCTCTTCTTTTCTTTCTCTCTATCTGTCTCCTTTGATTCCGTCTTTGGCTCGTTCCTTTTCTCTGGAATGCATACGTAATTAATCAATTGTTCTTACGGCCAAAGACAATACCCTTCTCTAACTGTCTGCGTTTTGCCCACACTCTCTACACGTCCTAGGAGTGTTATCTGTCTCTTTGCGTTAATCCGAGTTCTTTCAACTCACTCTAACTACTTGCACTCCACGATACATACCATCGGTCTCGAGACGAATCGATTTTTGGGCTCTTCACTGGAAAGGACTTCCACTGAAACACACAATACGCTCTCATACGTTCTTTCAAGCGCAGCCACCTTGAAGCCTTCCATTGCGCTAAGCACAAGTGCGCTCATTACCATTGTGAATCGCGACAATTGAAAGATGGAACGCGGCCGGGGCCGTGGCCGAGGCCGAGGAGGAGCCGGGGCCGGTCGAGGTGCGGGGGGTAGAAAAAGTACCGGTAGTGCTCGCGCCAGCACTGGTGGTGCTGCTACCGCTGGTGGTGATCCAGGGGCCGCTCCCGCAGTGTTACGTATGTTCCCTTTGCCCAGCCCGATTCCATTTCTCAAGTTTGAGGGTTCTGAAAGCTAACTTTGCTCTTAACAGCGGGTGACCCAATTCCATATCCGAGACGCAGACGGTACAGACCCGGTACTCTCGCACTTAAAGAAATTCGACGGCTGCAGAACAGCACAGACTTATTAATGAGAAAGTTGCCATTCGCAAGAGTGGTAAGTACCCAATGCTAGCCGGCAAACCCCCCCTTTCAGCTTCCAGGGTCCCAATACTAACGGAGACACCTGATTTTCAGGTTCGCGAGATAGCCCTGACTCTGCGCCCAAAAGATGAAGGCATGCGTTGGCAGTCGCAGGCCATAGCAGCATTACAAGAGGCGGCCGAAGCCTTCCTCGTCCACCTATTCGAAGACACAAATCTATGTGCCATACACGCGAAGCGCGTTACTATTATGAAGAAGGATATCCAACTTGCCAGGCGTATTCGCGGTGTATGGGGTGGCATTGGCTAAGATGGCGTGAGAACTTTCGCTACCTTCGACCAACAAGACCCAGAAATGGGCAGTTGAAGCAGGGTAACGAACAGGATAATATAAAGTTTCGCAGCATGGTTTGCGATTTCCGGCCCGCTGCACCCTGCCGCCATCTGGGGGCTGACATGTGGCATCATGTTGCGAGGAGGAGTTTCGGTTTCAAAAATCTAGGTCGGTACGAGAGAGGGAGGGATGCTCGGCGTTTTGGGCGTTTAACACGGAGCGATTAGGTATATGAGTGTATGAGTGAGTCCGATGTGACACCTCGACGGCGTGGGGGGTTGTTTGTTTTAAATGATACCAGATACTACCAAGTAACAGCCGAATAATATGTTGCACAGTTCATCATACCTTGCAGGGCTCTTCTGTGAACGCTGGCGATAGGGACTGTAAATTTAAGAGCATTCAGAGTGGTAGCACGTAGTCCTAAGAAACTGATATGTTTGAGAGGGAATCAGTTGAATTACGCCAAGAAGATAAACATGAGGATTAATCGTTTTATTCCAACCCAATAACTTAACCAAAGTTTTTAAATACCGATAGTACATATTACTATACTCTCCAGCAACCTGGAGAAATCTGGAGATAAAACTACCTACCTAAGCTAAATACTACATACCTATGTACAACATAGTAAGATCACCCTTGTAAAGGAACGAAGTGACGTCAGACCCCTACCGGTGGGTGACACTTCCTCGAGCTGTAACGACAGCACTTAGCTAGCTGCATTCCCATCCCCCCAAATTCCTTCGTAGCCGAGGTTTGTTTACCTGACCGACTTATGAATTCCCCAATAACGGTGATTGATATATTGACTTGATTGTTGGGGGGATCTCTCACTACATTGCAATTTTTAGTTACCTAGTCAATTAACAGCTACGATACGGACGGGACGGAAGCATATCTGCTTGGCTTTTTAGCTTCGTTACACACACCGGCTTCGATCTCACAATAGTCTGCACAGGTCTCTGATTCTGGGATCACATACTTGAACCTACAAACACATCGCTATACTGCGTACTAAAAGCCATTTACTACTCTGCCGCCATATACCAGACTAGATAGAACTGCACACGAAACGAAAATCAAAACAAAAAATGGCATCTCGCATCCTTAACGCAACAACCCGTCTGGCGTCCCGCCAGCGCAGCCAGCGCATCATAGGAAGCTGCATAGGTCTCACGCTCGGCACGGGGGCAGCAATGCGTTCATCGCCTTCTGTTCGTTTCGATCTGTCTACTGCCTCTTCTTCCCACACAGCTTCCCCCTCCCATTCCCCATTCTCAACAACCTCAGCTGCCTTTTCAAACGGAAGTCGTAAAGACGCGACGGAGAAAACGCGAGAGGACGCAAAGGCAGAACTCATGAAACAGCTCTCATCGGGCAGCGTGACGGGCTTCGTGTCGGGCATCTTGCTTAGTGTCTTCTCTCGTACGCTGGTGCTGCTTTTGGGGGTTGGTGTTGTTGTTGTGCAGGTATGTTTTTTTTTCCCCTTATGTATCCTCTACTCCTCTCTTCTTTCACTAGATTCAATTATGGTGGAAAAATACGAAGGGAAAAATGAAAGAGGGGATAAAAATTGGTTAAGAAAAATAAGGAAAGAAACACAAAAGCTGATTTAATTCAAATATCTAGGTGGCAGCGAGATACGGCATCAACATAGTAGACCAGCTGCGTTTGAAGCAGCGGCTGGGCAATTCGAAGATCACGGCAGCTCTGCAGAGGGATCCGGTATTTAAGCTCTCGTTTGGACTGTTTTTCGCCCTATCTGCGTTTATGCAATTTTAGAGTGCGAGTCTGGGAACTACTTAACCTAGGTACCACCTCCTGAGTAAATGGCATGAAGGCAGTACCGGCGCATGGAATGGAGTCTACATATAGAAACACTCGAAAGCGTTGGACCGCTTCCTATGTGTGTCGAAGCTGTACTATATCCGATTTTACCTCTTTTAAAATGGCTGCGTCTCCTTCTTGAGCCATGCCAAAGTCAACTCATCATTCTCAAAGAACCCCTTTGTCTTCTCGTATATTTCCGCGTTGTAATCATTCAACCACTTTTTCTCGGTCTCCGTCAGGAGCTTGGTATCGATCAGCTTGCGGCAATATGGCACCATGGTGACATGCTCGAACCCTAGGTACGGCTTGTCTCCGAACTTGTTCTTCGTCTCCACCTCCCTAACCATGATGATGTTCTCTATGCGGATGCCGAACGAGCCATCTTCATAAAAGCCCGGCTCGTTAGAGATGACGTTGCCGACCGATAGCGGGACTTCTGAGTACTGGACCCGGGTGCCGATACCGATGGGCCCTTCGTGCACGTTTAGGAACGATCCGACGCCGTGGCCGGTGCCGTGACGGTAGTCCAAGCCCTCTTTCTAAATAGCGAGGAAAGGCACATCAGTAGAGCCATATTAAACAGAAAGCTGATGAAAGACTTACCCAGAGGAATTGCCGGGCCAGCACATCTATAGCAAAACCCGTAGTACCCTTAGGGAAGACGAGGGTGTCTAGTGCAATGTTTCCTTTTAGAACGAGAGTATACGCCTCGATTTCCCGTTCCGTGGGTGTTCCAAAGTGAAGTGTCCTAGTAGTGTCCGTAGTTCCGTCGAAGTACTGTGCCCCGGAGTCACACAGGTAGATGGCAGCGGGATCGATCGTGGCGCAGTGTCCTCTCTCTGGCTTGTAGTGAATTACCGCAGCACTAAATAGAGGTCAGACAGCGTAAGCACCGCGTAGATGGAGGAACCTACTTTGGACCGGTGGATGAGATTGTATCGAATGATAGTCCCACGAAGTCCTTCTGCTTTTTGCGGAACCCTTCTAGCTTGTCTGCTGCCTCGACTTCGTCAATAGTGACCTTCTTAACCAGCAATTGATCTTCAAGCCAGGCGAAGTACTCGATCAACGCAGCTCCGTCCCTAATGTGGCACGCTCTCATGCCCTCTAGTTCCGTCTCGTTCTTGATGGCTTTGGCCTCCACTATCGGACTTCTGGTTTGTTCCACTAAGTCATCACCTCCCAAGGCGCGTTTCAACGCCCAAGAGGCACTGTTAGAGATCAAGAATTTCTTGTTCTCGCCGGAATCCGTGCTGCTGGCCTCGGTAGCTTTGCTCAGTGCAGTGGCATCCGAGAATATATCTTGGTATGGCTTGATGGTTACCTTATTCTCCTCGAGGAAAGACTGGCCCTCCGGGCTCAGTTTTGATGAGTCAATATATAGGCTGGCCTCCTCTGGAGTGACGATAGCATACGAGAAAAACACGGGGTTGGAAGGGATGTCGCTTCCTCTGAGATTGAATAGCCAAGCTATTTCATCGAGCATGGAGATAACGAACCCCCGGGAGTTTTTCTTCTCCAACTCCTTACGTAAGTCTTCTAACTTCGTGCTCACACTTTTGCCAGCATACTTCTCGTCGAGCACGATGACGGGCTCGTTTGGCCGAGCAGGTCTTTCCGACCCCCATACAATGTCAACCAGGTTCTCGGCGATGGGCTCTAGGTCTTTGCCTCCGCTCTTCTTGATCTTCTCGGAGAGCTTCTTGGCAATACCGCTTGTTAACAGGCTTGGGTCAACGCCGACAACTTTGCCTCCTTTGGCTTGCTCTGCGGACCATTCCTGCCAAGTGGGCACATCTTGAACTCCTTGTTTCAGGAGCAGCCAGTTATCGTCGAGCTGTTTGCCGGCTTGGTTGAAATAGCGGCCGTCGGTGGCCAGAGCAGCCTTATCGTGAGTCACGACAGCACAACCAGCAGAGCCAGTGAACCCCGAGATAAAAGCACGGCGAGCATCACATGGGGCAATGTATTCAGAAGAGTGACTGTCTTCAGAAGGGACGACTTGACGGCAATAGTAAAGTTAGCTGCCGGACTACTAGAACTCTAAAGAAACCGGAGATATATTGGCTAGCCTACTGTATACATCAACATTGTGCTTGCTCATTAACTGGCGAAGCTGAGTAAGCCGGTCGGTGGTGTTAACTTTGTCCATGTCGAGCGCGATGGTGCTCTGAAAGCGAATAGTTGAGCGCTGTCTGGCGTTTGGGAAGTTCAACCGGCAACCAAGCGAAGAACTGCGACAATATTTGGGAATGAACGTGGTAAAGGCTATCCGTGGGGTCACAGGCAATGTGGCTGGGCTCACGAAGACACGCATCGGTTATTGGTGTAACAGAGATGGGGGGTTAGGCACAAGCTTGATACTACCTACACTGATAAGTGCTGCGTAAGGTATGCCTTTGACCGGCTTGCGTCGGCCCGTGGGGGATAGTAAGGAGCCTACTAGTAGCCTATGTATCGCTGAAAATACAAAGAGTGTTACAATTACTAGAGCAGGTAGGCAGATAGGCAGGTAGAGGAAATGCACCTATAGAATCACGAATGTCGTTTCGTTCGGTGGACAGGGGGGCTGGTGATATTTTTGGATAGGGGGGGAATAGGTGGAAAGGGCAAGAAGAGAAGAGCCGACCTTAGGTAACATGGACATGGGATGAGCAAGAGTGATAGGCAGTGCTCCGCATCTACAGCAGTACTTACCTTACTTCAAGCTTTTCACTAGCCCACCAAGGTAGGTACTACACCTAGACTAGTAACCTAGGTTAGTAGATAGGAGTTCTAGTCTACCTACAGCATAAGTGCCTGACTTCATCGGCACTTGTTTCTATAGTGATGTTGTATTGAATTGTGGTCGAGGTATCAGGATACTTTCATGATATCAGTCGTGCCTCATAGACAATGTGCGGTGCTGGGTATTTGCCTGTGTATTGATAGAATTCCATGTACCGAAAATAGGATAGGTACATCCCTAACGTTTGGGTGGGTACACTTACAGTATTGAAGCTCTCCCCTGGCTGGGCCGTGGATGCAACTGCGCTGCCCCGCCATGGAATTCTTAAAAGAGAATGGCTTGTCAATTGAATTGAATGGTGGGGTGCTTTTCAGTCCAAACGCATCATCTCGATCAGGCGCGCGCAGTCCTGAGCAAGCCAGCATCCTCAAACCACATCTGGTGAAACAGAAAACTTGGTCAAGGTGATACATAAATACGGTTCATACAGGCAGATACGGTAGAGTCTTGGTCAAGCTGGTAGAAGGGGTTTCGACGTACCTGGTTGGTCGGTCGTAAGGGCATCTCATCTACACCTCTATACTTACCACTTAACCTTCTTGACCTACATGCCTACCGAAGGGAGAGAGAGACCTACCTACGTACCTACCTGCCTAGTTACGTACATTCTCAGTTAAGGGAGCAGTTACCTTAACCTTTAAACTTCGTCGACTCATACATCTGCTCATACTGCACTCCGCTCTGTCCGCGTTGCCTGCCTACTAGTACTTCGTTCCTCTATCCTTGGCTGCCTGGTATTTGGTGCTTCTAGATATCGATCCCAACTCCATCGTCCAAACCCACGGCCTTGTTGCCAAGCTCAGCCTTCTCTGTTGTTTTCATCCTTACAGATATGGACGGTATACAACAGTATGGAAAACGACATACCCGTTCCTACTACCTTGCCGGAGGTCGAGCATGTAAGTTATCACCCTATTGATTGCCATTCATTGCCATGCGTAGCCTATGAAAACAGACAAGAGCGCTCTTTTAGATAGTTCCGCGTTTATCACTGAGCGACTCGGGACCTGACTTTTGCCAGTTAATTAATGAGCTATACAAACCCAACCCCCCCGAAACTATCTCTAAAATCCAGGAGGTTCTCCAGCAGCTCCAGAAATCGCCGCAAGGATGGCAACTAGCACAAGGCTTGCTGGGACAGCCTGGCGATAGCATCAAGTTCTTCGGGGCCCTCACCATTATTGTGAAACTGAATACGGAAAGGTACGAAGATCTACGCCTTTTTGCCAGCCGGGGTGTTTACTAAGTCCACGACAGCCTATCTGACGACGTCGCTCTCTCGGTCCTTCAAAATATTATCACTTGGCTAGTCCGTTCGCTTGGGGATGGGTCAGGCGCTATTGTTATCAGAAAACTTTGCTCCGCACTGGTGACTTATTACATACACTACTCTCACACATGGTCCAGATGCGTTCGCCATTTAATCCACTGCCTGGATCGCAAGGCGACCATCCCTCTGGAGGATGTAACCGACTCTTTGCCTCTCGAACAGATCATCCAGGGACTGGAAACCCAATCGTTTCTCACCGCATGTCTGTTTGCGGCCGCTTTAGCTGAGGAGACCGAAAAAGTAGACACTAGGTCTACCAAGTATATTGGACTCCATGAACGTGTTCTTGATAACGCGCGAGACGTCACCAATTTGATGACCAGCGCCTTAACCCCCGCAAATAGAACGCCAGACATTGCAGCCAAGAAGGAGTCGATCAATTGTCTCCAAGCCTGGTTTCTCTACGCTCAACGTACCCCAAAGCAGCCTCTAGTTCAAATGCTTCAGTCATTGGTTGAGCCAATGATTAACTGCTTAGTGGTGGAAGAGCTCTATGAGACAACCGTTGAGCTGCTAACCGATACACTGGGCAATTGGCAGCAGTTCTTCACACGCAGTCACATCGATTCTCTCTATGCTCTATTCGAAACTGAATGGGCGCGCCAGAGATACCAAAATCTTGTCGGAGGGGACTTCGACTTTGATGCTGTTCAGTTCGGTCTCTTCATGCTCGCTTTTGGCGATGCCCAAATGGTTGAGATGATGGATACGACGGATACAAGAGCCCAGGCCTTCCTAGCTGGGCTGGCTGGGTTGCTGTCAGCTCAGGGCCATCCAGCGGCGGAGGACAAGATCTTCGTTCCGGCCCTGGAGTTCTGGTCAGCCTTCGTAGAGAACCTCGTGGATACGCTCTACTCCGACGCCGATTCGACGAAAAATCTGCCCTGGGACAAGCCACCTCTGTCACAGGTTATGCAGGTAGTCTCTCGTAGTTGGCAAAAGATTCAGTACCCGTCACTAGATGTGTATAACTCCTGGGACTCGACGGAAAGGGCCGGTTTCGGCGACGCCCGGAAAGACGTCGCTGACTTTCTTCAATCGGTCTATACAATCTCTGGCTTGCCCCTTATCTCCATGTTTGTAGATTTGATAATGGCAGCTTTATCAACGTCGGCCTGGGCCGAGCTTGAAGCTGCTTCCTTTTGTTTGGGTGCTCTATCTGACTGTGTGTCCGAAGGCAACTCCTACGATGCTGCTCTTACCAAAGTGTTCGGCTCCTCACTTTTCGATCTGCTGCGCCAAGGTCAAAACACGGTACCAGTTCGAGCGCGGCAAACATGCCTCTATCTCATCGAGCGTTACTCGGAATACTTTGTCCGCCATGCGGAATATCTTCCGGCTGCCCTGAACCTTTTGTTTAGTGCTGTGGGCGACCGCCACCTGGCCCTCCCCTCTTCGAAATCTATCCACACACTCTGTTCTTCATGCCGCACACTGTTAACCTCGGAGATTAATGCATTTCTAGAGCAGTATAGCAAATTGCGCAATAACCCCGAGCTGGACTCTCTAGCCGAAGAGAGAGTCGTTGGTGCAATTGCTGTCATCATACAATCACTTCCAGATGCGGAAGTGAAAATCAGCTCTGTTCAGAGATTATTAACAATGATTGGGATAGACGTTACTGCTTCACTTGAGTATAAGTCGAGACCGGCAAACACGTTGGTCGACCATACCGATCCGGTAAGTAGCTGGTCTCGGCCGAGCAGACAGCATCCATCTCCATGTCATACAACACCAGCTTACGCGTTTTAGGTGATGCTTCGGGCTTTTGACATAAGCCAACGCCCAAAATTTCCTGTACTATCAGCGCACGAAGTGGCGTTGCAGTTAGCTATTAGAGCATTGCGGTGTCTTTGCAGCATAGCCAAAGGGCTGCAAGCCCCTCTAGACATAGACACGGATGACGATGAGTCTGACGTGGAGAGTTCCTTTCAAGCTTTTGGTGGAATTCATGCAGATATCATTGTGAGTTTTCTCCTCTCGGCTTGCCCCTTCAACAAGATGTCGATGTCTTCCCTGCTAACTTAGGGCAAGCGGATCCTGGTGCAACTCAAAGACTTGTTTTCGAGCAATGCGGAAGTTGTTGACGTTATCTGCACGATCCTACGCGCTGGATTCTCAGAAGGCGAGCCTGGGCCATTTGTCTTTCCGCCTCAGCTGATTACCGAGCTCATTACCGGCAACTGGCAAAGCCGAATTGCCACGGTTGTAAACATCGCCAGCGTGTTCGTCAGCTCGCTTAACGTAGGGCTATTTAAGAAACACATTGAGCCTACCCTTGGGGCATTATTGCCATGGGTCTTCAACCTTCTTCATCAATTGCCCAGTAAGTCGCTTCAACCTGATGTAATAATGTCGGTAACTTATCAAGACCAGATCCGGAAGTCGACCCAGAGTTAGCCCAGTACGGTATAGAATTCGCGCGCAGGGTTCTGCAGAGACGACCAGAGGTGCTTATGTCTCAACCGGCAAGTGCGCTGGAGTTCTTGTTCACCTTCGCGATGAAGTTGCTCGAAGGGAACGAGCCACTACCAAAAGCTGCAGCAGCAGAGTTCTGGGTGCGTTAAGCTCTTAAAAATGGGCGAGGGACTGGACACTAACGAGGCTCCATAGACAACACTCATAACAGCAAAAGAAGACGACCCAGACGTTCAGGCCAGATTGAATGACGCACTGTCACACTTTGGACCTCATCTAGCTCACTGTTTGATACAAAACGTAGGAGGAAGAGCTTCACGAAGCGACCTTGATAAACTCACGGAACCGCTCAAGAAGCTCATAACTCAGCACGTTTACGCGTCGAAGTGGCTCGAGGCTGCGTTGAACCACCCCAACTTTCCCAGCTGCAAGGTGACTGCGGCGGAAAAGTCCCTGTTCTTAAAGAAGCTCGTCAGTCTCCGCGGGAGCAAAGCCACCAATCAAGTCGTGCGGGACTTCTGGTTAGCTTGCAGAGGTTCTAATTTCGCGTATGCTTCATAGTATGCAGGCTCAGATGAACCATCCTCTCTCGCGTTTCTAGTTCGGGGTCTACCAATACCACCAAATTTATATGCTCGGCTCACTGCGGCTGAGGTCCGCTCAATAGGTACCCCTCTTCTTTAGGTACCACTCGATCCCCTTCGTGAAGCTTTTACTTGCTGGGCGATGGTGGGTGGTGGTGGTGGGGTGATAATGATGGTGTAGTTACTTAGATAACATGAGGTAGCCTGTTAGATTAAAATATGAATAACAATCAATCTCGTCCGGTATGCCCTATGAGTCAATGCTATGCTTTCTTGCTATATGATATATAATCATAGAGAGTTTTATAAACACTAACGCTAAACAATTTTTCATAAGAGCGACTTTGGAGACTTCGAAACCTCTTTCAAATGGGGTTTAGTTAATTATGATTTGATGCCGGACATAATGTAATCGCGCAGGTAGTTAATAGACGGGAATGACCGACCTATTTGGGACGGTCGATGATGGTCAAGGAAGAGTTATTTCTAATGTGGAAGATCAGTAATCACCTGGACACTTTTCATGAGTCGACAAGGGTATAGCCTTTCTTTCCGGGCTTTGAGACACGAGGAAAGTACTATTATGAATAGTATTATGCCCGAGTTATGAATGAGTATTGTGTGTGAGTGAGTATGGGCGTGGACTTAATGTAGCTAGGTGTTATGAACAGACGGATAGTGCTTCGTCGAGTTAGAAGGGGGTCAGGCATTACGACCTAGGAATCGCATATGAGGTGTAGATAGATACATACATACATACATGCATAGGAAGCCCTGCCCTGCCCCTCTCTGCCCTGTCTTCATGTCACTATTCTGGTCCATTCTAGAGTAGATATTTAGAGCTTGGTGTTTGTGTTTCTGTATCCGATATCTTTGTCGACGATCGCCGGGCAACCGGCAAGGTAACTCAACTTCCCTGGGGTCCGCGATCTGTTTGTTGTCCATGCCTCAGATCGTCACTCCAATACTCCCCCTTCCCCTTCAAAATCCTCCATTCACTGACAAACTTTCTATCGAACATGCAGCCAGGACGACCTGCGAATGGGTCAAAGGTGTCAAGATGGGTGATCCATGTAATGATCATCAAGCTAGGTACTTGAACCATAGGTACTCCTATGAAGAGGTTCCTTTCTGATGCATGGACTGCTTGACACGGAGAGCTCCTACGAGACTCCCGTCACCAACCCCCTTCTGACCTCGGTTCCCGGGATGTAGCCGGTACGCCCCATCGCGTTCGGCAGAGAACTGCCACTTGAACGTTCCTTGTTTTGTCGTCGCCTGATCGGCGATCGTAATTTTTTGTGTTGTGTTGAAGGCCGGAAACTACCTAAGGTAACGGGTTCCGCGCTTGTAATCGGACTGACTAATCAGGTTGGTTGGTCTCCGGGATGGGTTCCATTGATGTCCGGCCCTCCCGCTCCGCCGCTTCTTCCGCCACACTCACGTTAAAGTAGAAGTCCATAACAGGTCCTCTATTTATTAGGCAGTTAGGTTGTTGGTATCTTGGTTGCTTACCCGCGAGAACGTCATATAATAGAAAAGGGGCACCATAACAAAAAGTACCTGTAAAAGATATCCACGTAACGCCATATCACGAGACACCAGACCACCAGCTACTCCCGGGGGAAAGGAAGTCAGCACCCCTGCTGTATCCTTGAGAGCCCAGCCTTGACCAGTGAGCTTAGCTGAGTGCCTCATATCCAAGCTCTTCCCATATCCTCGTGAAATGCTCAGGCCTAATATCTAGGCATATCTTCTCTAACTCTTCAACTTCAGTCTACAGTTTTCAAAATCAGCTTAGGTGCCTATCCTAATAGCTTAGCTCTAGAAATCTTTTTAATATCTTTATGTAGATGTTCTCTTAAAGGTTAGCATATATAAGCATATAACTAGGCTGTTTTAAGTAGGTTTTTATTTATTGTTTATATTTTGCTTAACTAACTAGTTAGTTATACAAGTTTTTAAAGAGTATTTGGTCATCTGTCAGATCCACTTTTTGGTCTGCCAGGTCTTGGCAATCTACATCGGGCAATAGGTGCAGGTCTAATAGAAGTACATAACGTGTAACGCAAAAGTTAGCTTAGCAGGACTAATGCTCTGATACCGCAGCCAACCTGCAGCTTAAGCATGCGCATAGTGAATCTGGATACATTACAAACTACGCGGCCTACGGCCGCTCATATGTAATATAACCATCCCCTAATGAGACCTACTTATTACAGGCACTTCAATAGGGGTAAATAGAATTCGATTGTGAGAGAAAATCTGCGATGACTCTGGCATGGCGGTGGACTCTTGAAGCTATCTACCTGTAAGGAAAACAAAGAATAAATACTGTGCCCCCCCCCTGGTGGCTAGGCCCACCCTGTACACTAATAGCAACGATAAGGATAACAGTCTTGGCATCCACCTACGGACTCAATAGCTAACCTAGTTATTATTCTTGTCGTTCTGGCCGCTTTTTTTTGAAGACAAGCCTTACCGCTTTTTATGTCCAGCTCAATTAAGCCTTCTCCCAACCCGCGCCTTATACTCTGCTGGCGCTTTGACTGTTTTCGAGCCGGAAAGAAGAAAGCGAAGCGCAGAAAACCAATAGCGCTGTTAGGAATCGAACCCAACTCCACACTTATACTAACTTCTCTGGCAGACTGTTACAGCCGGGGGCGCGTCCTGGTTTACCTTATCAATCTCGTGGAAACAGGCGTCTAGATAATCCCATCCTTTAAAGCCAACCAAGAAGTTAGGCGTAGGCCGTTCACCTACATCCATAATCCGATCACCTCTCCAGGAGAATAAAATAAGCCATCTGCTACTAGAGATGTCATTTAATAGCCAACCGTAAAACCCGTTGCTAGAATTAGCAGATTAGGGAGAGTTAAAAAGCACGCTCAAGATCCCTTCCATGGCAAACTATTATCAGCCATAAACAATCCATATCCATTGAACTCCGAGCCCATTAAACTGCCATAAACCATAAATCCGTGCTCCATATTCGATACATAGTTCCTCCATAAACAATCCGATATACAAGATATGACAAACGGCTTAAGCCGCGCAAGTAGATGCCATAAACGACCAATAATACATGCATGAAAAGCCCATTCATGATGAGTTCCAATATTTAACCCCTTCAGCATCGTTATTAGTTCCGCTCTGGTCTGTTCTGCCTAGTTTGGGTCCCTTTCCGGAGGCCGTTCCGCCGGAATTGACCGACTTCTCCGGCCTTGCTGGCAAAGTCAACCAATCTCGTTTATTTATTTGTCTAGGTTCGAGGTCGAGAGCGACGTGGAGGCTTAGAGCATGGGCGATGGACATATTCTTCGGTGGTATGATGATGGGAGCAGGGACATCGTCATCTTCATCGTCTTCTTTGTCGTCTTCTTTGCCGTCTTGTCGTTCGTCAGCCGTATCTGCCGGGATGCAGCTCCTATCGCTGCTGCTGCCATTGCCGGGGGTCTTACCAGTAGAGGGCGACGAGAACTGCTCTTTCTCTTTCTCTTGTTCTTGTCCTTGCTCCCTTTCCCCTTGATTTTGTCGTTGTTGTTGTTGTTGCTGTCCGCTCCCACTCTCATCGGTGTCGGAGGTCTTGGGCCGTTGTTGTTGTTGTTGTTGTTGTTGTCTCATCTTCTTGATAACACGCGGGAACTCTTCCTCGATGATGTCATTGAAGAAGTCGTAGCTTTCTATCTCGCTACTTCGTCTTTTGCGAGGGTTTCTCCTCGTAGTAGAAAGGGTCGGGATCGGGATGACAGCAGATTCTGGGCTGGGACTGGGACTGGGACTGGGAGGCGGTGTGGGTATTGTAGCCACAGCAGTAGCAGCAGTAATAATAGGGGAAGAGGCCGCAGGGGTATGTATCAGTACACCAGCATCGTCCCAATCCCATTCAGACAGGCGTTGCACTTCTTCGTCTGGGCCATCACTGTCATTGTCATCATCGCTGCTGTTATCACCGGCGTAGGACTCATCCGAGAGAGCTATCACGGCACTCTCTCTCGACTCATAACCGCCGCAGTCAAGAAATTCTGTCCAGGAATCTCTGATAAATTCTAGTAAGTCTGGTGGGCATGGTTTGTTGTTGTTGTTGTTGTCTTTGGTGGGGCCTCCTCCAAGGCCAGCCAGGCATCTCAGATATTCTGTTCGATTGTTGTTCCGCTGCGGGAGTGGTAAACATCTGTGCGTCCGCGTCGAGATGTCGTGTTCTTCTAGCTCGGTGTTGAAGTAGAAAGCCAGGCTGCCGAACAGTTTGTACCGCGTAAGTGTCCGCGGATGTGCGAGGAAACAGAGTCGACTCGATCTAATGTGCTCGGCCGCCTCGTATAGATGAAGCCAGGCCGGGGCACGGTACTGGTCCCGTCGGTCTTTTCGGTTGGTGGTGTAATACGCACCGGTGCGTGTCTGTGTTGGTTGCTTTTCGTACTTTGGATTTTCATCATCCGTTTGTGTGTATGAGGCTGCCTTTCCGCCGATGCATTGGTGTTGCTGTTCTGTACAGTGACAGACATGTCTGTTGGAGCATCTCCGCTGGTCACACTCTGCGGCGGCGATCTGGAGTCCGCGGTCTTGGTATAGGATGTAGAGGCCTTCTTCTGATGGGCAAGGCACTGCTAAGTTTGGGCCAGAAATGACATTTTGATGTAGCTGGTCGTCGGCGCCGTAGGTCACTGACACGAGTGTGACAGGATTTTCATACATGACTTCGGGTTGTGGCGAGCCTAGAATGACTGGAAGATAGTCGATTGTTTTACTTCTTGATCTGATAACAGGCTGAGATGTATGTAAAGAGGGGAACGATTTCAGCAGAAGTTCTTGCAACAAGGTGTAAGTAAACAGTGAATAGGAATTGCTGAATAGTAAATAGTAAACAACGGAAGCACAGAGAACACGCAATCAGAGTCCGTGTCCAAGGAAAACTGCATACTTAATGATGCAAGGCCAAATCTTAACGACTTTTACCTTGAAAACTGCATGTCACCCAGCAACGGTTGTTTGGTTGCTGGGCACTTCCAGGGATGTAGTTAATAGCCAGTGGTGGCGACCAGGCCTGACGAAGAACCGGAGATCATTGCAAGACAGTGTCGTGGTTTCGCAACTTCACATTTTCCTGTGCTCGGTCCTCTTCGTCCCCGAGCTTCTCATCCGTATATAGCCTTGGGAAGTACAGAGGTCGACTTCGGCCATCGATCATATACACAAAGATGGAACAGCCTTGGTATGTAGGTAAATATCTACATCTACGACATCGCCGCAAATCAGGCCGCCGTCTTGTAGGATCATCGGTATTTAGCTCTGAAGGCATTGCTCAGGCACCATAAAAACCGTCGGACAAAACAATTTGATTGGAGTAAGATAGTCTCAGCTGTCTTTGATACCGTTCGTAGTATTTGTTGATTGGGATGCCACTTGCGGTGTCGATTACCTACCTCGATGGCTTTAAACATCGCGATAGGCATACCAGTTATATTTTTGCACGTGGGGGCTCACAATCGCAACATCCTTTATTCCTAAAGTCCCGAGTCAGCCACTACCCAATACCAGCTGGCTGTGACACGTGCACATCATATATTGGACAAGTAAAGATGACCGAGACAAGATCATGTTTGATTCGGGGATAGCATTTTTCAGATACTGCTACCTAAGTTCCTAAGTTTAGCCGCCCCAATGCCGTTACTCATGGATGGCAAGGATCTAATGCTGTCTCAAGACAGCTAATATAAGGCCCCCTTATCGTCCACCAGGCGTTCGCAGCTTCTATGCTCGACACCCATTTTCGCATGCTGTCTCAGGTTGCTGTTTTCGTGAGGATTATCGCTGGCATTATGAGGGTACAAGTTGGTCGTTAAATCCACAATCGTAGGTTGTTCAATCATGTGTCCCAGAGTCGCACTGTAGCCATGGTGAGAGACAGAGTCCATAAGAGCATTTCCAAGTCATCGTGCGAGCCCGCCAGGACACAAGTGGTTTTCATCGTAGAATTCGTGTTGCATTTCCTAGCACGAAATTGCTAGCTCGAACCGTCCGTAGACCGCAGAGTGTGAATCCTTCCCATACATGCAAAGTGCCGAAAACGAGAAAACCGAACTCCAGAGTCACCATTTCAACCACCCAGTTTTTAGATCTCAGTTGTAACCTTAGCCTTGGCGTTGGTGACCTTGACGCCTAGCTGCTTGGCGCGGGCAATGATGTCGACTCGCTTTCTTGACGAGACGTTGTGGGCAATCCTATCACTTGTTAGTCTCCGACAAGCTTTCCAGTTTGGCATCCGGTTATCACTTACTCGGCGGCGTAGGTGTCCTTGTGCATCAGCAGCAGCTCAACGTCCTTGGTGTTGCTGACGAGGAAAGCCTAGGAGAATTAGCTTTAGATCGTAAGGGCCTGATATGCTTAGTCTATACCTTCAGGCCATTAGGGGCCATGTGGCGGGTCTTGCGGTTGCTGCCGTAGCCAATCTTTAAATTTGTTAGTCGGCACATCGCACGGTAGGGTAGCCGGTGAAAATATTATTCGTCGATCGAAGAGGTTTACGTACAGAGGGCATGGCCATGCGACCGCGCTGCGTTGATTGTCAGCATTCAAGTCTCATTAAACTATCGCGTTTAGTAAACTTACGAATCGGCGGCGGACGGCATTATCAATACCCTTGGGCTTTCTCCAGGCCGACTACAACAGTAAATATTAGCTAGTGTCTTCGCTCGTATCGATTCAGTCCACTAACAGAGAGGCACTCTGTTCAGAAATAGTTAGTACTTTGTCCCATATAAATTTGGATGTGGAAGTGACGTACTGAACCGGTCAGACTGGTGACGGTTGAACTTCTTCGTCTTCCTGTATTCGTTGTCAATAACATGTTCCTCAGAAAGTATATGTATTTCGCGTTCGTGATTGCTAGAGCGAGAAGCGACATCGGGAACATTTAATGCGCGAGTCTGTTTCGATAGAGCCGAAAGGAATTTAGATTGTGTCGCATGCCTATCGCGAATCCTCTCAATGCCGCTCCCGTTTCTAGCACATTCTTAAACCGCAAATGAATGGGCGAGAGGGGTGGTATTATTGTGATCGCTGAAATGTAGGAATTTGCACGTACTTCTTGACGATAGGAACGTGCTTGGCAACCATCTGGGGCAATCGTTAGAAAAGATTCGGTTTAGAGAGATGCGGTTGACGAGTAGGTTCTCAATTGGGTCTTCTTTGAGAGTCGGAAGCTTCAAAGTCATGGCCAGGGAATATATCTCACCTTGACTGCGGTTTGTCGTCGGTCGGGATGGGGTTAGTTGGGTGTTTTGCCGTCGAGGTTGCTGGTCTCGCAGGGTTAAGAAAAAGTTCGTGGGTGTTGTGGGAGTCTTAGGTAAGTGGGGAAATTTAGCGAACACAGAGGTTTGTGGTGGCTTGTGCACCGCACTAGCCACATAGGCTCCGAAGTCCCAATGTACCTACCTAGGCACTCGCTAGTTGCATATGTGGGTACACTCAATACTGCCCACTTGCGTATAGTATTGTTCCCAACATCTCCAGGGTCTTCAGGGAGCAGTACAAAAACTGTCCTCAGTGTGCGTTGCGAAGTATAAGGAGGCTGAGCTGTTTCCTGGCAAGCTATTAATCATCACCATATTCATTTACAGTGGTTGAAGGAGGTTTAGGGTAGCATTCAAGCTGATACTCCTGACATTGTGCTGAGCAGGTAATCAAGTCGTCTGTATAGCCAATTTCATCCTCTTCTTCACATGTCTCATATCATACCTGACATAGTACTAACATTCACAGACCATGCCTTTTTGGAGCACGTAGCTTGCATATTTCCGTTGTGAAGGCCCGTCATTTGCTCATATCTCGTCTTAGGCAGTCTATCTGGTCTAACCTATTTCCCAGAAACAAGAGTCAGGAAGGGGCTTGCCCTTCCGTACGTGTATCCTAACCAGCACCGTGTTTATAGTTAATACCGTAGCGGCCGGTCGTCCAGGAGGATGTCCCGCCATAGCCATAGAAGCAGAGTTGATAAATGTAGCCCTGCGCATTGATGCTGTAATCTCGCTGACAATACAAAACCATGTTTCATAACTCATTACTGCTGTGCACATTGAGCCTGTGCTCCAGCATCGTCGTCATCATCTTCTTCCCAGCCGTCGCCATATCTCGGGTCGCCTGAGTTGGCTCCCATCTGTGGACGAGTTAGTAAAGCGCATGCAATTAATGCCAGATAACGAGTTGAACGTACCTCATCGATGTCTGCATCATCATCATACTCTACGTCGTCCACCTCTTCAGCCTTGATCTCGGGACCAGGGCTAGGTAGAAGTTTTGTAAGAGACTTGTAGGCTGCCTCATCCTGAATCCAGCCATCCTCGGGGAATTTCACCTTGACGACAAGATAAAGATCACCCTTTTCGTCACCTCGCTTCAGTGGCATACCCTCACCTTCCACCTTGAGCACTTGGCCCGGTCGCAGAATTTTACCTCTCGGGTGATTGATGTGGATGCCCCTGCCATCGAGATGCGTCAAAACAACACGAGAGAATCCACAGAGGGATTCGGCAAGGGTGACCTCGAGATCCGCAGAGAGGTCATTACCAACTCGGTTGAAAATGTCGTGGGGCTCCTCGGCGAGGATGAAGACAATGTTACCTGGTGTCTGGTCAGGGTGCTGGTCCGCTTCGCCTTCCAAGACGATCCGGTCGCCCTGGTAAGCTCCGCGAGGAATGTAGATCTCCAGCGGTTTTGTCTCCGTAACAGTCCGCTTGCCCTTGCACTTCTTGCACCGATCCTTCTCCTTAAAATAGTTACCGGATCCTTGGCATCTATCGCACGGCGCCATGTCTCGCGCCACGAGGCCGGGGCCCATCTGGCGGAGGGTTTCGACCATGCCATGGCCCTTGCAGCGGTCACATTGTTGGGGCTTCACTTTGTCTTTGCCGCCGCTGCCTTTGCAGTTACCACAGATAACCGACTTTTCAGCAGCGAACTTGACTGTCTTGCCCTTATACAAATCTTCCAGAGTTACACTGTACTTTGCCTCCTCGTCTGGCCCTCGGCGTGGCCGTCTGGGACCACCGTGGCCGCCCATACCGCCCATGCCACCCATACCAGGCATGCCGCCCATACCCATGCCGAACATCTGAGCGAGAATATCATTGACATCCATAGCCTCACCCATACCGCTGCCGCCGCCCTCGAAGGCAGCCATGCCATGTTTATCGTACATCGCGCGTTGGTCATCGTCGCGGAGGATCTCGTAGGCTTGCGTAACACGCTTGAACATGATCTCGGCATCTTCTCGCTGGTCCTCGGGAACCTTGTCGGGATGGTGCTTCAAGGCAAGCTGGTTCACTCAAGTCAGTACAATGCGTACGGTCCTTTGTATTTGGTACGAAATAACTAACCTTGCGATACGCCTTCTTGATATCATTTGTGTCGGCAGATTTGTCTATGCCGAGTAACTCTGCATTTATTGATCAGAGAAGGCTCTTCAACGGAAACTTGTGGGTTTTCCCCCCGAAACGAGCTGGTACAAGAAACTTACCGTATAAGTCGGTGCTTTCAGCACCAGCCCTAGGAGCCGCCATGATGGCAGTAAGTAAGGGTTATTGATTATTTGTTATGACGGAGGGATATCGAGGTCCTCTCTCTCTCTCTCTCTCTCTTTCACACACACACTCTCTCTATCTTTCTGACAAAAAGATTACAGTGGAGTTTGAAGGCTGTTTGTAAAGTTTGGGTAGGTTGAGAAAAAGTGGTGGGGCAGAATGACCTTTTCCTCGATCAAGTAATGCCAACCTTAAAAATTTAGCGTAAGTACGCCTACTAGTCAGATTTGTACATACCAACGTAGGCAGCTTCCTAGGAATGCTATATTTTCAGTAACCTTGCTGTAGGCACGGTCAATTGCGAACAATTCGGAGATCACGGCTGACCTCTAGGCTGTTCCCAACCTCTTAAAATACAGATATACATATAGTGAGATATGGATTGCTGCCATCGCCTTATTTTTGCCCCATTCCGCTGCGCATGAATGCAGAGATTTTCTAGGCTGGCTTAGACCAAAAGTTGGAGAATGTGCAAAATGTACCTTCCATCCTAGGTAGCTTCCTTTTTGACCCAAGTTACCTCTTGTATCCTCTACGATGTAGTGAATGTAGACTTATATGTGCTTATTTGTGTCAGTACAGATACTTTAGAGCAATGTACCTCCTACGGTTAGCAGTACATGTGTCCAGACCCCAAAGCAAGATCCCCTCAGGCAACGGCTGGGTCCCAAGGCTGGGGGCGGTTGACAGGGATACAGATAAGACACTAGCGTCGTGATTTTGCGTTATCTTGTTCTGCGTTTTGCTTGGGTCTGTGATGTGACTACGTATATCCAATTTTCCCCGGCGGTTACGAATTGCAAGATAGATTTTCAATACGATTATTGCCGTGTACTAGTATTAATTTAACCGTAAAAAGAGAATGAGGTGAGAAGACTTGAATGATATTTTCATATTGTCGTCTTGAGACATGAGGATGGGTATTTTAAGCAACATTCACTAATCATGCGAGACCCAGATCTCAGGGTCTTCCCTGTAAATTTATGTTTCATTTTGCATCCGGTACTGGTAAAGCTTGCAGAGCAGGTAGCAAGTTATATCCGAAATCTCCGAAGGCCGTCCGTACTGTGTGTATCTCCCCATAATCACATAACTGAACGCTCCTGGTCTTATCGATATGCACATTAACCCTTTAAGCTAGATTACGGTATCTACGTTCATGTGCGCTTGCGATTTCGAACTTGATGAGCAGAAGGAGCGACGTAGCATTGAATAGGTTCAAGCCCATGTGAGAACCATGAGCAGTATATACTTTGTCCGGGGGGTTCTCCGCCAGAGGATATGCACCCGGCCGTGCTGCATCATCAGCCGAAGCGTATCATTCGGCCGGCCTGAACGGAGTGGTTCGAAGTCTCTCCTGTTGCCTTCCACAGCAGCTCGGACAAGGTTTGCGCCTTCTCCCACGGGATATTTGCACATAGGCTCTTTAAGAACTGCGCTGTACAATTATCTACTTGCTAAAGTTACGGGTGGGCAGTTCCTACTTCGAGTTGAGGACACAGACCAGGTAAGAACAATGGACAGAATATTTTATTTGGTAATGAGCGATTGAACATAGCTCTAACTTATTCTCAAGAGAAGACTTGTTCCTGATGCTGAGCAAAGATTATACGAAGATTTAAAATGGGCTGGACTTAGCTGGGACGAAGGTGTGACATTTCTTGCTCGCAATCATTTATTTTACTCCTTAACTAATATGAGCTAGGCCCTGACATCGGAGGACCTTATGGCCCCTATAAACAGGTAAGGCTAGTCCTTCCAATATCAATACCAATACCAATGATCTAACATTTATGTGAAGTCGGAGAGGCTGGAAACATACAAAGAGCATGCCGATAAACTCCTAGAAGATGGCCGGGCCTACCGGTGCTTCTGTACTCCAGAGGAGCTTGACTCGATGAAGAAGCTGGCCTTGGAGGAGTTGCGTGACCCTGTCTACAACAAAGCCTGCTCCCACATATCGACAGAAGAGTCTGCTCAACGCGCAGCAGACGGAGAGGCGCATTGCATACGCTTCAACGTCAAGCCCGACGATCCGCAGCCCTCGGTAGAGGACCTTGTATACGGGAAATACCACAGCCCTGTCCCACTAGACGACTTCATCATAATTAAGAGGGATGGGTTCCCTACATACCACTTCGCTAATGTTGTCGATGATCACCTGATGAAGATTACACATGTAATTCGTGGAGCTGTAAGTCCCATCCCATCCACCCCCCTCTAGCGCGAAGCCATCGAAGAGGAAATTGTAGCTCACGCTCTCGGGATACCAAAGGAATGGCTGATATCGACACCGCGACATGCGGCTTTGTACAACGCATTCGGGTGGGAACAGCCGGCATTCGCCCACGTGGGCCTCCTGGTCGACGAGAAGAAGCAGAAGCTGAGCAAACGCTTTGGCGGCTTTGACCTATCGTCCTGGAAGGAGAAGGGCATACTGCCCGTAGCTCTGCTGAACTACGTACTCTTACTAGGCTGGTCTCCCATCCGCGACGGCAAAGAGACTTCCGAAGTCCTGGATATGGACGATATGATTCAAAAGGTAAGCGGAGTAGCTTCATAGCGTCAAATATGATCATCTCTAACCAGAATCATATCATAGTTCCACCTCCGATTTACCAAGGGCAATGTCACAGTGAACAAGAAGAGCGACTTTCTCCAAAAGGCTCACCTTCAGAAACAGATGGGTGGCGAGTCCGGCGATGGCATGAGCGGGAGCAACTTATCCCCTCACCTCACTCAGTCGATAACGAGATTAATAGAGCAATGCGAGCAGAAGGCCCGTCAACAATCCCCAGCAGAAAATGGTGCTAAGCCGCCACTTACCGAATTAGACGTCCAGGTAGGGCAACCACTCCCAACCGTCCAGCGCCTATTACGCGGTGATGATCCGGAAGAATCCACAAAATACCTGGAGAGACTATTGAAATTAGACGGGAAGCCCGTCGCCAGCCCGTCGACCTTTGTGAAGAGGAACATCTACCTCTTGTGGTCGATCCCGGAGCAGGCGCACCAGGAAGGCCTAGAAGAGAAGAGAGCACAGGTGGAGACTCTCTACGAAAAATGGGCCGACTCATCGCGAAAGGTCTCCGAGCTCACTGCTAAACTCCGCGAGTACCTTGAAGGTATCCCGGAAGCAGATTGGACGGAAGAGAAGATCAAGCAGGTCATCAAGCCGTTCATGTCTTCCATCCATGTGACCGCCGGAGAGAAATCGACCTCGTGGGGCTGGCAGTTTCTACGATGGGTGGTTAGTGCCGGCACCGCTGGTCCTGCCGTCATACCGAGCATGGTCTTCCTGCAGAAAGAGGAGACCCTGGCGCGCGTAAGGCAAGCACAACAAGTTGCCGAGCGCATGGAATTATAAGAAAGAAAATACGGCCAGACCAGAATATGAATGAAAGCAGCAAGCAGCACATATCTGATTCACGGCCTGGATGCGAAGTAGAGAAGCAAGCAAGCAGTCAAGTTGCTTGGTGTATATCATCAAAGACCTGTACCATTTGTGTAGACCATGGAAAACTCCTGTGCTAATACGACCAGAACAATACTGGCTTACTGACCGACCGACCGACTGATTATCGACCAAATTATTTATTCCTTCCTTCATCACGCCCGTAACGCCTGCAAATGCATGATTCATGTCGTGTAATATGCTCTTAATTCCTAGAGCAGCTCTACCATGTCTTCTCATCTATGATGCTCCATCCGATCCGTTAGGTAAAAGAATCATCTCTATGCCATGTTAGTAGCAGAGCCGAGCCCATTGAAGACTTTAGTCTTGACATCTGTGGCCATGAGGCCCTGCTTTTCGTTCGCTGTGACCGAGCGACTAGTCTGGACCAGCTTCTCTAGCTCGCCATCAATGCCATTTCTTGCCTGGAACAGGGCGCCGGCACCTCTAGATCGTTGGACTGCCTGGGTCGCTTCCCGGATCTTGGAGGACAAGTCGAGCATCTGCTTGTTTCCGAATTCGCGGTTCGTGAGCAGCGGGTTCTGCGACAGCGTCTGCACCCAGTACTTGTTCCACAGCAGCTCGAGTAGGTGGGAGTCGAGCGTGGACTTGAAGTGCGAGACCTCGAGGGGGTAGTACTTGCTTGCGTGGGCGCCAAAATCCTCGGCCTTGGCCAGCGGAACTGAGGTTGTTACCCCACCAGCACCGCCACCTTCCTTTCGAGGTTCAGATGTGCTGGCCTTGTTGGCAGGAGCGGCTTTGTAGCCATCGGGAAAGGTACGAAAGGCGCCGATCTCGACACGGCCCGCGCTGATGGTGCGGTCCGGATCGATGACGACCGCAACGAATGGATCGTTGAACTTCTGCTGCAGACTCTGCGTTCCGACGTCGATTCCGCTCAGCCAGCATCCGTAGCCGGGATGACTGTGGTACCAGCCTATGGCGTTCTCCTCTCGGCTGCCTTGGTCGCGCGACAGCTGGAGATACTCGATCATGTACTCGTTGGCATCGTCCTGGGCGTTGACTCGCGTCTCGGTGCCTTCGACAGGTAATCCGAAAGCGTCCGTGACCACGATGGTATCGCCGTCCGTGTAGCCCTGCATCATCCCCATCACCTCGATCGAACCGCCGAGGCGTGCATGCATCACCATCTTGATCAGAGCTACTGCGCTGATCCGCACGTGCTTGAAATAGTGAGAATCCCGTTTCCATGGCGGCACGTCGCTGATGGCCTTCTGTTTGGCCGGGTCGTAGTTGTAGAGGGCATCGCGAGTCGGGTCGACCAGCTTGATGTCGTTGTCGAGCTCTGTGAAGCACAAGGCGAGAACGTTAGTAAAAAATAGCTTATCATTACGTGCTTAAAGGACGACGGTGAACACGAAACTTACCCCACGACTTCATAGCCACCTCCATCTTGACTGATATGGTGACTGAAATCTGAAGCTTGCGTGTTGCTAATATGGAGCTGTTGAAGGTAGAAAGTTAAGTCATCGGCATCACCCACAATGTGGGGTGATGGTGGGTGACCTGGGGGGCTCATGTCGCGTATTTGCATACCTCGCCTAATCGTTAAGTGAGAAAGAATGTTATGTAAAGCACGGGGTGGTTCTCTGTTAGGTAAGTACAGATGTAGGTCGCAGAAGTACTTCAGTTGTGATGGAAGGTTAGGTATCATAAATGGTTAAAACTATCAAGTTCTTAGCAAGACATAGCATGTTTGATCAATTAACGGCTACGTATTACATGACTCTACTGTGGTCTCTTTATGTTGCGAACCTGCAGAAATCTAACCTTTGAACTTGCAGACTTCCCGCCAAGTACCTAAATACACATTTGTTAATGGTGTCAATGCAATTGCAAAGTCCCTAAAGAGGGTGGCTTATCGATAAAGTAAGCTAAATTTCGGGGTTTGTCCTAGCATGTCTCGATCCCGGTTGGCTGTAATCTTGGATCGCGGACCAACCTACAGAAGAATGCGAACAGCAATCGCACCAACATGTCGAAGGCAAACCTCATAAGGCCAATACGGCAGGCTCTATTACGGCCAGTTGTATGCTCAGACTTGACACCAGCTTCTTAATCGACGATGATGTGTAGCTAACCTTTCTTAGGCCGGACAAACTCGACATGTTCTCCCTGGGCTGATTAGCACGCGGGCGGAAACCACATTGTATGCCGACCCAATTGCGACTTCAAATCGCCTTTGCCAGGTGATTGTATACTGATTCTTGTCTAGAACTCAGCAGGAAGGCAAGCCTGCCCAGCTGCTGTGCGTACATCTGTATAAACTCCTTCGCTCATTGATGATGCTCATACCCTTGTAGTAACGAGCCCGTCGAACAGGAGGTTCGACTCCCACGATCTGTGCAGGCTCTGTACCTCCAGCCCCTCCGACGAGAATGCGAGTACGGCGTGCCGACCTGCGATCTCCAGCTCCGATCATACAGTATTACCAATCTCGAATTCTTCTGCGACTTCGCGTTACGTGCCGCCTACTACCTCAACCTCCCCGCGTTCGGACCTATTCCTCTACCCAAGATTATAGAAAGATGGACAGTGCCGAGGTCGCCCTTCGTCTTCAAGAAGTCGCAGGAAAACTTTGAGCGTATCACGAGGAGAAGATTGATCCAGATCAGGGACGGACACCCGGAAACCATACAGGTCTGGCTTGCATTCCTGCAGAAGCACGCATACTATGGAATAGGCATGAAGGCTAACCTGTGGGAATTTTCACCACTGGGTAAGCAAAACTACGAAGCTGACTAGTAATTCATCTCCAAAGAGTCAACTTTCTAACGTGCTTCTAGATGTTGCCAAGCAAATGGAGTCGGAGTCGGAGTCGATGCAGAAAGCGATTGATGAGAAGATGGAGCTACTAGGGCAAAGCAAAGTCTTAGGGACCGTAGAAAAGGTCAAACAACTGTTCGAAAGTGAGCGGTTCAAGCATACCGCTTAAGGAACATAACCGGGATTTGGTGCAGAACTGGCTGTAGAACTACTGAGTGTATATCAATTAAACCTGTATATTGGCCCGACTTTACGATATTTGTGTCTAAAATACTAGTACTCGAGTTTAATACTTATTCGTATGATTAAAGATGTGAATATCTTCCTCAAAGCAAGATGTTGTGGTTCCATGGAGACGACGGCTGAAGGCAGACAGCTGTATATTATACCAAGTAGAATGGCCAATTGTCAACAAGTGGCCCAAGCTTCCTCTTATATAAAAACTTCAACCTTGACATACATTCAGTGCAAAATCGCATTGATGAGTGCTGTCAGGCCTCGGTTTATATAAAATATAAATAATTATTAATCTGGTAAGTTTGTCTATCAATTGATATAGCAACATGACAATTGACGCATTTCCAGCCTTGAAGGGTGGACATCTCGTAATCAGATTCGTTTGATGTTAGGGTCTAATTAGATAGTGAAAGCGCAGCTTATATACACATAAATGCTGCCAATAGCGCGCACGTGCTGCAGCCGGGCCCCGGTCTCAGCAACGCGACAGCTCCTGACGTCGGCCCAGAGGAGGAAAGCGTTCTCGAGTGTGAGCGCCATATTAGGAGAAGAAGAAGAAGGCAGCAGTGGTGATAATAAAACTGCTAGCCGCCCACAGCAGCAACTCAGCCATGCCGTCGTGTTCTCGGGGATCCAGCCTACAGGTATCCCGCATTTGGGCAACTACCTCGGCGCCATGAGGCAGTGGAAGCGCCTGCAGGACATGGCGGGCGAGGAGGACAAGCTGATCTTCTCCATCGTCGACCTGCACGCCATCACGATGCCGCAGAACGCAGAGTCCCTCCGGATCCGCCGGCGGGAGATGCTGGCTGCGTTGCTAGCTATAGGCTTAGACCCGAAGAAGTCGACGCTTTTTTACCAGTCGTCGGTACGTTTGTCGGCTTTTGATGATAGTTTGAATTATTGTGTGTGTGCTTGTTACTGAATTGAGGGTGTTTTTTTACAGGTCATGCAACATAGCGAGCTCATGTGGATATTAAGCTGTACAGCTTCCATGGGATATCTCAGCCGTATGACACAATATAAAGTAAGCCACGCTTCCTATTGTCTCATCGCCATCTAATACTGTGTACTGATGTAACGGCCAGAGTAAACTGCTAGCGGAAAATAAACAGGCAGATCTAGACGAAGCCATGAACACGCGGTTAAAGCTAGGATTATTCTCCTACCCCGTGCTACAGGCCGCAGACATCCTCGTCCACCGCGCCACGCACGTGCCCGTCGGCGAGGACCAGAAGCAGCACCTGGAGTTCGCCCGGGAGTGCGTGACGAACTTCAACCACACGTACAACCAAGATATTCTCATCTCGCCAGAGACGATAACCAGTACGTCTAGCTTTTCCTCTCCTCAGTCATTATTTCAGCTTCATTCCCTCTCTTCGCGTCCCGGTCATAACTAACTATACAGCCCCGTCACCGCGCATAATGTCCCTCCGCGACCCGCACCAAAAGATGTCCAAATCCTCACCAAACGAGCGCTCACGGATCCTGATAACCTCCACCGCCAAGGAGATCCAGCAACGCATAACTAGCGCCGTGACCGACAGATTAAACATCGTAACCTACGAACCCGAGTCGCGTCCTGGCGTCGCAAATCTCTTGGAAATTCTCGCGCAATGCGGCCCCATCTCCAACCCCAACCCCGAAGCCGCCACCACAGTCACGCCGGAAGAGGTAGCTGAGTCGCTAAAGGGCGCCAGGTTGGGCGACCTGAAAGCCGCTTGCGCGCAGGCCGTCGTGAAGGAGCTTGATGGGGTGAGGGAGAGGTATATGGAGTTGTTGGATAGGCAGTGCGGGAAATACCTCGATGATATCGAAGCTGAAGGCGCAGAGGTCGCGAGGCGGAATGCGGAGGAGACTATGAGGGTTGTTAGGGACGCTGTTGGATTAGGGGTTTTGAGGTGAGGGCTTCGCGGGTGCGGATTCTTTCGCCGTCTCTTTTTCCTCGCAGCGCCCTGCTCTGCCCTGTCCTACTCCGGCCTTGTATTGTTCGTGTATACCTAGTAGACCTCATGTATTGTATTCATAGAGTATTGTATATAAGATATTACCTGCATACATACGGAAAGTTGTAAGCTCGCATGCGTGCCCAGTCTCTAACGAAACTAGCCAGCGGGAATCCAACCCCTCGTGTTTTATTCATTTGTATACATAATATTCTATACACTTTTTCTCTAATGCACCTATCTAACCCAAGATCTCATATACATCATACTATACATAAGTACATTTAATATAACAATATGCCTGTGAAAGCTTAAACTAGATCTAAAACCTCGAAATATCTCTCCCGAAAACCCAGGATATGAACCAGTAGATCGGCACCATGATCTTATTCCGTACGCTCATGCTCCGAGTGAGGTACGCTGTGCGCCACTGTAGTTATATCGACGTTAGTAATTGTTATTCGTTCCGACTTAAGGCACAAGCCCCAACAATGCGAAAAATACTGGGAAAGAAAGAAGGGGGGGGAGAAAAACTCTTACAAGAATCCAAGCAGCCCGACCAGTAAGTTCATCCGCAGTACTCTGATGTATGGCCCGCCAACTACCCAGATACGTCATGGTTCCCCAGTTTCTGAACCTGAAAGGTTTCGTGTCGTCGGGAAGTCCCTTGTTGAACTGCTTAGCGAGGTATTTCGCCTGCTGACTAGCGACCTGCGCCGTGGCTGGGTACTGCTGGCCGTCGACGATGGTGCAATCGCCCATACTGTAGACATCGGGCAAGATGCCCACAGCCCGCATAGCACCTTCGCCATCGCCATCGCCATTCTCGCCAGGTTGCGTGAGCGTCGGAACGGTGGTGACGCGCAGGCGTGCGTCGGTAACTAGGCCACCTGTCCGCTTATCTCTATTCAACCTCGTCGCTTTCCCCTCTATCGCCTCGCCCGTAGGCGATATCTGCTGCAATATCTTATCCCCCAGTCTTTCCAATAGTGGATTCTGCATTAACCCCGTGCTCCATACCACTATGCCCGCATCGACTTCCTCGTCGCCGTATTCCTTGATCTTGAGCTTCAGACACCCGGCCGACCCTTCCGTCGTGTCGCGGCGGATGCGCTGGAGGTGGTGTTCCGTCTTGACCTCGATGTTCTCGCGGCTGAACACGTCCATGGCGTACTGCGCGAGCTTCTGGTCGAACATCGGGAGGACCTTAGGCGCGACGTCGTACACGGTGATCTTGACGAACTTCTTCAGGCCCGGATACGTTTTCGCGAGGTCCTCTTCCACGAGATCGTGCAGCTCGGCCGCGAACTCGATGCCCGTCGGCCCGCCCCCGACGATGGCGAAGTGCAGAAGCTTCCGCCTGTCCTCATCCGAGGTGATGGGCAGAGCGGCCTTCTCGAAGTGCTGCAGTAGCTTCATCCGCACCCTTCGCGCATCGCCTACGTTGCGTAAGAAATTCGCATGTTCCTTCACGCCCTCTATCCCAAAAGTCTGGCTGTACGCGCCGACGGCTATGACGAGCTTGTCGTAGGGGATGTCGAATAGGGGACCTTTCGCCAGGAGTTCGTTCTTGGTGTCCGTAAGTGGTAGGAGCTGCGCCGTCGTCCGTGACGATATGTCGTCTGTGGTGTTGGCTTCGACGCGGATCACCTTCCGCGCGAAGTCGATGTCGTCGGCCCACCCTTGGTGATAGTCGTCTATGCCCAGTTTCCTCACAGACTCGATCGCGGCGCGGAACTCAAGAGTCCCCACTGCCGTGCTGGCTACCAGGGGGGTGAAGACAAAGTAGGATCGTGGCGATACGATGATGCGCTCGTATTTCTTGGGATCCAGGGAGCGGGCGAATCCGTAGCCGGCCCAACCAGATCCTAATATCACCACTCGCTCTCTTCGACCTGTGAGTCGTGTGAGTTTCAGTTATTCTCTATGCCTTAGGCAGTATTCACCCAGGAATTGTTGGAAGTAAAATGTATGTACCTGATGATGATTCGTCTGTCGTAGTAGGAACAGTGTCAGTTACCGTACTAGCCATCCGCATTCCTCTAACTAGATCCCATGCTTCCCAAGCACCAGCACCAGTAGTGACAGCCGGTCGATGAACCGCTGTAATTATATTTTTCGAGGGTCTAACGAGGCATGATGCCTTCATGATAGCCCTCGCATGAGAAGCTCCCGCCATTGCCGCTTATTTACTTATAGACCGACTGATCACTTTAATAATCGCAGGGAGGTAATTGAGTCGACCTCTAATAAGATGGACTTCAAATCACAAATTTTACTTTTTATCTTATGAAATGTCCCAACGAAACAGACAAATGAAACGCATGAGAAATAATAACAACAATGATGAGGAAAACAAGAGAAAATCAAAACTTAAACTACCTAAAAGTCATTTCCCAAAATAAGCACCAGCGGGTGAGCCCGGGATGGATATATGAGTATCAACGTGACGTCAAACTGATGGGTGACGAAAACAGTGTCATTAGCCTACAAGTTACAAGTCTCAGCTTTTGCTTACGCTATTATTCACTATATTCCAGCGTCTTTAGTGGTCCCGACACACTGTTAACTGCTAGAATGTCGCTATTATAGTAAAGCTCGAAAGAAACTTGGGGCTCTGATTGGTTGGGCGGATGTACCCGGAACACAACCTTTCTTATTGCCTCGAGTCTTGACTCATCGTCGTCAGCTGTCTGTATAGACAAAGAGAGAAGTAAGATGGCGTCTCCGGTCAGATTACCGTATTAGTAAGAGTTCAACTTTCCCTTTGACACAGGAGACAGCGGAGATGCCTTCTCAGCATGTACCCTATCGTTCTGGTCGGGTTACTGAGCCAATGTGGTGAAGAGTATAAGTCGGAGTAGATGAGTAAGGTAAGATGGAATCAACGGAGGCGTGCAGCGGCACAAGATAACATCTTAGGAACATTGGAACATCCTAAAACGGAAATCTCACAACCTCATTTTCGGAACTGAGCCCAACTTCACAAGACATAAAACAAGACTCCAGAGGCTAGATATTCCGAATCCACAGTCTCGGCAACAATTCATGGCAAGCAACCGAATCAATTTCGGAGTAACAAGATCGAATTGTTATTCGAAATGCACCCGAACAATAAATGCTAAAGAAACCAAGAACTGTGACACGGCGGCAGCGGTGGATACGCCAAATGTAAGATGAAATACAGATCTCCTTCCCCGCATCGCCGGAGACGTTACCGGCAATAATGAGCATCAGTGGCTCGTAAATCAGGATGTAAGTTTCTCCAATTGCGAGATCTCGGTGAAGTATATGTAAGGAATGTAACATACGTTATTTATTCGATGAGTTATGTAGTTATGATTGTGCCTCGATGTAATCGGAAAGGAATAACAATATTAATAAACGAGTATTCTCCAGTGCCAATGACATCCCAAGAGATAGACGTGCTCATCATCGGAGGCGGCTCAGCCGGACTCTGCGCCGGCGTCTGGTGTAAGTGACACCTGCAGTCTCCATGGAAAGAAAAGGATAAATATCCGATAAAATTTATCTCGGCCTTTCCCGTTAGTTCGATTATGAGAGTTACTAACCTTGAGCCCGTCCATTCGTTTCAACAGTAGCCCGCAGCGGAATCTCCTTCCGGATCCTAGAGCGGCGGCCGGGAAGACTGGCACATGGACAAGCAGACGGCGTGCAAGTGCGCACGGTGGAAATTTTCGAGAGCCTGGGGATCTCAGAGGAGCTTCTCAAGGAAGCGTACCACGTTCTCGAGGATGCGTTTTGGGCGCCAGCGGACGACCCCAATTCCGAGAATGCCGGCATTCGTCGGACGCACAGCGCCCCTGATACGGAGGCTGGGCTAAGTCATATGCCGCATGTCATCCTCAACCAGGCTCGCATTAACGGGCTCCTGACGGATCAGATCGAGAAGGCGGCGGGCCATAAGGAGAATATCGAATACGGCTGTGAGGTGCAGAATGTTCAAATAGATACGAACCTTGTGGATGATCCGGACGCGCATTGTGTTACTGTCACGGCTGTCAAGGATGGGGTTGAGCAGGTTTATAAGGCTAAGTATGCTCTGGTAAGAGGGTTCCTTGGCTCTTATGTTCTCTCTCTTTCGAGTAGGTATCTAACGTGGTCCACAGGCTGGTGATGGAGCGCACAGTCGAGCCCGGAAAGCCCTTGGCATTCAGATGGTAGGCGGGAGCAGCGATGAGAGTAAGTCATAGGACCCTCACCATTCTATTTGTAATATCACTCGTCCTCTTTCTTCTAGAACAGCGCCTTCCTTCTGTTTATGCTAACCTGAAACGCAAAACGAAAAAAGTCTGGGGCGTAATGGACGTATATCCACGCACCAGCTTCCCCGACATCAGGAAGAAAGTAATTATCAAGTCAAACTCAGGTAACATCGTATTAATCCCGCGCGAAGGGGATGCCTTAGTGCGTTTCTACATCGAACTATCCACCACCGACACCCCGGCAAAAGACATAACCCTTCCCCAACTCCACCACAAAGCCGCACAGATCCTACACCCCTACAAACTCGAAATCGCCGAAACGGCCTGGTGGTCCGCATACGTAATCGGCCAACGCCTCGCAGCCGACTTCCACGCTTACAATCGCGTTTTCTTGGCTGGAGACGCGTGCCATACGCACTCGCCCAAGGCGGGCCAGGGCATGAATGTTTCCCTGCAGGATGGGTTTAACATCGGGTGGAAGCTGGCTTCTGTTCTCAGGGGAAGGACTGAGGAAAGGGGGAAGGGGGAATTGTTGGAGACGTATGTGCTTGAGCGAGAGGCTACGGCGAGGGATTTGATTGAGTTTGATCGTTATTGGTCTAGGCTTTTCTCTACTTCCGAGAAGAATAAGCGCCAAACTTCGGATGGGGAGGAAGATGGGGCACAAGCGAGTGAAGACATTGGTGATGAGAATGGTGAAGAAGGTGCTGCTGCAGGAGGAATCACACCCGAACTCTTCATCAAAGCAGGCCGCTACACAGCCGGCTTGGTGACGCGGTACGCCGACTCCATCATCACGTCCGCGTCCACGAGCCAGGCGGCGCCGCTGGCCAAGAACTTGACCGTTGGCATGCGGTTCCCTTCGGCGCAGGTCGTGCGCGTGTGCGACGCGAGACATATGCCCCTGACGAGAGCCCTGCTCGCCGACTCCTTGCGGTGGAATCTTGTGATTTTCGGAGGCGAGGAGGACGTTTCTTCTTCTAAGCGGATACAAAAGGTATGGTTTTCTAGGTTATATATTGCTTTCTCTGAGACGAGTCTTTTGCTGACTGATTGGATTGCACTACATTATTAGCTCGCGTCCGACCTACGAAAAGCCGTCCGTGCATTCACGCCTAGCGAAGACAATCCCGACAGCGTATTCAACGTCGTCCTCGTGCTATCTTCGAAGCGCGCGGATGTGGATATCGAGGCTGTCCCCGAGGTATTCACGCCTGTTACCGGGAAGTGGAAGATGAAGAGTGAGCGCCTACTTCATTTCATTCTTTACTTGTTTCCTAGCGCAGAGTCACAGTCCATCCCCTCTTTTTTCTTTCAGCTTGGACAAAATGAGCTAATAAGTTGGGTAAAACGCAGATATCCTAAACGTGTTCGTCGACGACGAAGGATACAATAACTCCGGTCACGGACGTGCGTACGAGGCTTATGGTATAGACCTATCTCAAGGAGCTCTGGTCATCGTGCGGCCTGATCAATGTACGTTCACACTTCTCACTTCTCACTTCTTAGTCTCTTCAGCGTTTCAATAAACAAGTGTAATTACTGACCTTGAACTACCTAATCAAGATATTTCCCGTATCGGATCTCTAGAAGACATCGAGGGCGTAAATTCTTTCTTTAGTGGTTTCCTCAAGAGATGGAATGTATGAGTGATGAAGGAGGCCAGAGGGAAATAGGCCTAGATAGACTAGATTGGCTGACTAGGTACGCCACTACAAGGAAGATAGAAAGGGGGGAGTGATTATTTTTTAATCTACAAAACTCGAACATTTCACAGTAGTTCACGAAGTTTAAGTTAGGTCTAATCGTGATATCGTCAAATATGCTGACAACCAACTGACTAAATAATAACAAACATAACAGAAACAACAATGCCACCCTTTCCCTTTTCTTTTTTAAACCCAAACGCCATTTAATGCTCTCTTTTAAAATCAAGTATTAACCTCCGCAAACCACGTTCTCAGCAAACCCGCCAAGGCACCGGGGAGATCCTCGAGGTTATGAACAACGAGGTAATACTGGAAAGGGAAAGTATCGAGGTAATACTCCGTCTTGATCTCGTCATTGCCCATGAAACGAACTTTCTTCAGCTTCAGCACGCTCTGCTCCTTCTTATTCTTGGTATCGTCCATGATGATGAAGACGATCATGATGCGCTCCTCCATCGCCTCGCGGAGGAGGACCTGAATGTTCTCGTGTTCGGAGGAGGGCGTGAGGCCGTCCGACAGGATGAGAGCGAGCTGCCACAGGTCCTCGGCGCCGCGGCTCGTGCTCTGCTGCCGCGCGAGGCGGAACCGCTCGATCGTCTGCCGCACCAGGTGTTGGATGTTGGTGTAGTTCTGCTGGAAGCTGAAGCGCTGTAGCACCTTGGCGCCAGCGTCGTGCGATGCGAACGGCTCCGAGAACTCGTGCGCCATGAACACGTTGGACCCGAAGCCCATGATGCCAATCTCGCCGACCTCGAGCATCGTGAGGGCGCGCGACACCATGACGAGGGACTCGAGCGCGAGCTCGCCTGAGCTGGACTCACCCATGCTCTTGCTGTCGTCGACACAGAGCAGGATCTGGTACGAGCGCTTGGTCGGGATCGCCCGCCGCATCCAGATCTTGTCCCTCTTGTAACTGGAAGCGATATACGGGATGATCCGCTTGATGTTGAGACGCTTGCCAGTCCTGTAAGAACCAGATAGCTTCGTTGATTGTGAGGGTGTCAAGATGAGGCGGAGTTGGGAAGTCAGCGACAGGGAGAGAGGATGTGTCTTTGTCTGGAAGTTGGTCCATTGTTGCATCGACTCTTCAAAGTCCCTCAACTGCAGTTCTGGCTCCAAGTGAGTAGAGGATAATTGAGTAGAGGTTTCTTGTATCGTTTCTTCGATTTCTTCCGACACAGGTGCTCCGTTCACGGGCGGCATGGTGTCTTGTCTGTAAGCGCCCTGGTGTGTAGTGACGCCTGCGTCTCGCTCTTCCTTTTGCTCATCCCGGTCGACTTGACGATCTTCTGCCTTTGAAGTATCCATCTCGTCCGCGTCATTCTCATCCTGGTTGCTGTCGTCTTGAGGTAGGACATGACTGCTCGGGGGTTGAGATTCGTCGTCATCAATCGCCATGGCATCATCGATCTGCTGGGTCTGTTCTTCTGTGGCGGTGCCCATTGCCTGCGTGTCGGCAGCAGCTTCATCGTTCTCCAGATGCTGGAATTCTTGAATCTTAGTTTCTTCCTCAGCATGTGGCTGTTGCTGTGTTTGGTTTTCCTGGGCCGCTTTGATCTCCTGCTGTCGCTTGTGCCATTTTTCTAGTGCATCGCCCAGTGCCTTGAAGGGCTGTGGAGCAGATTCTTCTGTATCGTCGGCCTCCGTCTCCATTGGCATGTCCTGGGACTGGGATAAACTTCCTTTCTGACCTTCGGATTTATCTTGGTCTGAGGTGTCCTCACCAGCCTGGCCGACGTCTCTCTGGACGGTTGAATCCTGAACATTCTCCTGCTGCTCGCCTTGGTCCTCTTGATCTTGTCCGCTGCCTCTTGCATCGCTTGGGACGACCTGGTCATTGTTTGCGTTGGCGTCATCCGCCTGCGGCATGTCTGTTTTATCTTTCTCCTCTGCCGTTTCCTCCGTCTCTTCCATCTCCTCCGCCTCCTGTACTTCCTCCTCTTGTACCTGAGCGTTGTCATCATCTGGTCCCTGTTCCACCTCATCTTCATCCTTGTTTTCTTCCGCTGCGCCCATGCTCGTCTCCACATTAGCTTTCGCTTCATCATCCTCATCGTCCATTTTCTTATCTTCCTTTTCCGGTTGCTCCACGTCCGACAATTGGTCAAACTCGTCGTCGCTGATGGATGATAGAGACTCATCGTCCTTTCCATCTAATTCCATATCATCCGGCAGCACAAGAGTGTCTTGATCCTGGACGTTCTGATCTTGTTGATTAGGCTCTTCCTGATGCTGAACATCTTCGTCCATCTCTATACCGGCTTCTTCATTCTGGTCCTCATCGTTTTGTTCCCCGCCTTCCTCTGGCAGAACATTTGGGTCCTCAGGCTTTTCGCCAGCTGCGGTTTCTTCGTCTTTCTTCTTCTGGCCTTTTGGCTTCTCTCCTTTCTGGTCCTTCTCTGCTTCGTCCTCATTTTCGCCATCCCACATCTTCTCATCAACGGCGGTGGGGTCTAAATCGTCAACATCGCCGCGCTCCTCGTCCATTTCATTATCGTCCTCGTCATCACCGGAATCCGAACCGTTCTCATCCTTCTCCTCCTCGCCTTCGACACTGTTGGTGTCGCCTTCCAGGTCTTCATCGGCCATGTCAACGGCATCTTTCTCGTCTTCCATGTCGTGTCTGGAATCGGCGTTCTTTTCCTGTGCCAGTTCTGACAAGTCTTCATCGGGCTGTATGTCTTTGCTAATATCTTCTGCGCCTTCGCCTTCTCCTAACCCGGTGCCACCTTCAAGATTTTCGCTTTGCCCGCTAGTTTCTTCAGACTTTTCTTGAGGTGTGCAGAAACCTTGAGATGCAAGTTGGGTAAAGGTTTTGCTCAAGGTGGAACCCAGTTTACATATGGCTTGATGACTCTCTGAAAATCGGTGGATTGCGCTGCTGCAGATAGTCTCATACTGGTGGACGATGGGAGCAATAGCAGCCATAAATGAAGGTGCAAGGATACTCGCAGTCGGATCCTTCCAATCAATCTGCTTGGCTATATCGAGCGTCTCAGACATGCTACTCTTGATTTGAGCCATATGGAGAGCCTGGATTGACACTACTAATTGCTCGTTATGTGTGAGCAACCAACTAGCATCATCCGGTGAGCCAATTATTGTTGCTATGACCTTGCTGTATTGTTCAACGGCAACAAGCATGCTGTCACAGAGCGTCTTGACACTCCGGGCGAAGGATTCGATACTCTGGCCTGTAATTTCCGATTGACTGGTTGGCTCTTGTGCCAGCGTAGCCCAGCGTTGCACCTGGTAAATGAGGAAACCGAGGTCTGGCCTATCTCGAGATGCATCATCCAACGTGTTACGCAGCTCATCCAAGGATACCTTGATGTCATGTTCTAGTTGTGTATGCTCCGAGGTGACTAAGCCCGAAGGGAGGGTGGGCAGAGCGTTTAGTTTGGTTAGAAGAGACGCAATCCTCTCCTTCCACGAGCTAAGAAGGTCGATAACTTTGCGATTATCAAGGGCACCAAACTTGGCGTGGAGCTCAACAATTTGGATTCCGACACCTAGAATCTCGACGAGCCAGGCGGAAGACTTTTGGTAACTCTTAGGGGTATTGCCGGCCCGGATGCCGCTTCCATTCCTCGCCTTCGCCATTGATTGTAGTAAAGCCGAGGCGTCTTGTAGAGCTGCAAAGTTATTGACCGCTGTTTGAAGTTCACCTCTTTGAAGTATGGTGCTATGAAGGATACCCTCGAATAATCCAATGCCTCTCGCTACTTCCGCCGCAGTTAGATCTTCGGAGTGCTTTTGAGCGGCGCTTCGGACACGTGGTGCCAGATCTAACATCTTGTGGAAGTGGTAGTCTATGCTCTCTTGCTCGGCTAGTGCATAATGGCTTAGGGGCACTGTCAGTGCTAGTACCGTGGGGAGTGAGCTCTGTTTGGCGAGTGCATCAAGGCCAAGGTTATATGTGAATCCCATCTGCCTGACGGCTCTCAGAGTTTCGGCAAAGAGTTTTCTCTTGCTAGATTTGAGATGCTTGACTGTATCCTTAGTTTCCTCGTTGAGGATAGATGGCGTTTCTTTCCGCAACTCAACAATCTGCGCACTTAGACCCGACAAGAATCTACCAATCACTTTCGCAGCGTCCAAGGTTGACTCCGGGGATTGACTAAGTTTTCCCATAATTTGGACGGTCCGCTCCACGTTTGCCAACCGCTTGTATCCGTCAGCCCAGCCCGGGATGTTCTGATTGCACACATCGAGAGCACCCTTGTCGATCGGTTGCTGAGCGACTGGAATATTAGAAATTGCCATTTCTTCGGGAGGCGCATCGGGTAAACCCTCGTCGACGATGACTTTCATTGGCTGATTGAGCACATCCCTAAACTTGCGGACAACCCTGAATAACTTGTGATGAGACTTTCTAGCGCTCTCTCGCAGTGCGACGATATTGGTATCTTTCCAGCTCGCCAGAAGGACCACGTCCTTCATTTGTCTTTCGAGTGGGGCACGACCTCCCTGTATGAAGTCCTTAACAGGCTTTTCGTAGCGGGTATAGAAATCGATATAGTTACGCAGGCTATCGCGCATGATTGCCAACGATGGTAACTCAGAGACGAAGAGTGTGAGCTGCATGTGCAATTGTCTCAGAAGACTGAGCCGGCCGAAGAACTGGCCAATGGGGGCGGACGAAAAGTAGTTCTCAAGCTCCTTCATTAAGCTTGAAGCATGACTCTGAACATCTTCGGTACCTTGAGAAAGACTGATTGCAGCAGCGATGATGGCCTGGTAGGCAATAAACCACCAAGAGTCCGCATCGTCACTGCACCTTGTCGTTTCCATTTCGAATATTCGGTTCCACGTGGAGAGCTCCAGACGACGCCAAGAGACAAGTGTATCGGTTAGACGGGTATATAGAGGTAAGGCGCCATAAGTCTTGCTTGCCCAACCGCCAAACTGCCACTCATATACAAACGCATGGAGACGTTCCACTGCCGGTATAAGTTTAGCAAGTGCATCAGCGTGGCCAAGCTCAAAGACGTTATCACACGCCAATATTACGTCCGCGAGTGGCTGAAGATGGGCAATTTCATCGACTTGTTGAAGCTGGCGGAAGCGTCCCCGAATATCACTTATCAAACCGACGAGCTTGCGAGCCTCTGCGGGATTCGGATCGGTGTAGAAGTTGTAAGTGACTGGGGTAGTCGTCGTCTTGAGGCTGTCCACCTTCTCTTCGAGGGCCAGGAAAGTCGCAGAAAGCAAATCGCGGTCTTCAGCATCTCCATTATTACCCTGCAAGACTTTTTGTGCTGTAATTCTGATAAGATCCTTGATACTATCCGCTGCGCTCTGGGGGCTTAAGAAGACTGCTTTGTGTAAGTGAGCCAATTTGATAGCCATCTCGCGCGCGTTGTTAACCTTAGGGGACTCGGGAGGGGTCTGCTCTTCTTTATCATTGTTGAAGGCCGGGAAGAGTTCATCGAAGGCTGCCTGCTCGGCAGCTTCTTCCTGTTCATGCCCGCCCCGATAGCGATACATGCTGTTCTTGATTTCCTCTGCTTTTCTATCTTCCTCAAGCTTTCGGCTCCATTGACTATAGAACACATGAATTGCCTCGAAGATTGGTTGCTGTATGTGGCTAATACCCTCTAGACCCTCAATGCTTCTAACTGCCCCAGCGTATGCCAGGACTTCCAATCCTAGAGTTGTAACCGCCTCCGGGATAGGCGTTCCAGGTTTGCCACCAACAAAAGGTACTAGACCTAGAAGCTTTGCCGATGAAGCCTCGTCGCGTGCTGATAGCCTTCTCGCCTCCTCGCCTAGGGAGATTCCAAGCTGTAAGCAACGGAGGATATTGACCGTAGGCAGCGTGATATCCTCATATACCCTGAAGTTGTTCGCTAGCCTGAAACCGATTCTCGAAATGTTTTCATGTACGACCTGAAGCTCTTGGGTGGCTGAGTCAGAGCCTAAGAAATGTTGGAATAGAACGGCATCGAGATTGGATCCCAGAATGACTTTAAGGATGCTATTGAATTCCGCTTGGATTTTGGAGAGTCCGGAGACCCTTGGTCGGAACGTGACCTGGGCGGCAATTGGTTTCTCTCCAATAGACGATATCTCTTCCTCGACGAGCTCACAGCGTAAATTTGTCGATTGACCAGTTTGGAACTGTCCATACTCTTTGAGAGACTGTAGTTCGTCCTTCAGGCCTTCGAAGAGCTCATCATAACTCTGAAGTTCAACCAGAGGACGGAGCTGAGGGTCGAAAGCCTTATCGGGGACGTATAGCTTAATTAAAACGAGAGAGAACTGAATCCAGGCGTTTGCCAAGTAGATATTCTCTGCATAGCCTCCAGCTTCATGCGCCAGCAAGGATACGAATACGGCAACAAAATGCTTGTTGACAGTATTTGAACTACCTTCGAGCTGCGCGACGACCTGCCGAGCGAAGAAGTTGTCGATCTTATACGATAACCCCTCGTTACGGAAGCCGACAGAATCACGTATGGATGCAGCCGTCAAGTTATCGCGAGTGGTGACAAACATCTGAAATAGGGGTGGATCGGAAGCAGCCAATATGTTCAGCATCAAGTGCCATAGCATGACATTAAGCTTTTCAGACGAGTTGGCGGTGATTGATTCCGAACGTAGGCTGATTTGTTTCGCCAGTAAGGGAAATTCGCTCTCCAGAGACGTGAGACGGCTTAGAGGGGCGGAATCCGCACTGTTTAGTTTAGTCAAGACCTTAGTAGACAGGCTTTCTCTCCATTGCAGTGATTGCTCATCATCTTGGACGAGATTGTCCATTAATTGCATCGACTTTGACGTGTCGGTGGCACTGTTGATACGCAGAAGCGTTGAAAGAGACGTATCGGACAAGGGGACAATCTCATTGATAGCCAGTGGATCCTTGGCTTGTCGATATATCTTGTCGATTATATCGAGCTGCAGGAGAACTGCAAACTCGGAAGCCAGAAAAGGGGTCTGAGGGGCAGTGTCATCCGCATAAAGGCTATACATTTGCTCAATTTCTTTTTGCAAAGGCAGGAAAAGGCCATCCATGTTAGCCTCTCCAAGCCGCACTAGACAGTAAGCTTGTGTGAAAGAGTTCATAATCTTCGCAAGTTCAGTTGAGGTAGCTAACGATTTCCATTTAACCTGGTCGAATAGGGCGGCAAGCTTTTCTAGATTCGAAAGTTGTTCGAATACTTGCTCGCTCTGAGTCGGGATAGGACGCAGTAATTTCCACAAGGTCTCCATGCCCAAACCGGTAGTAAGCTTGAATCCGGCAACGAAACATTCATTCAACCCATCAGAGATACTTTTGACCAGTTGAAGTGTATTGCTGTCCTTAATGCGACGCAGATGGTCGTTGAACTTGTCGGACATGTGGCTAAGGTGGGCTTGGAAGGCGGCCTCTTCAAACGGCACTGCAATGAGATACTGAAACGTCCTCTTCCAGAGATGCATTAGATCTCGAAGGAAATGTTTAGTTTCTCTCCAGCAACCAGGTGTTCCCAGCTGGGCCCTGAGGTAACCCTCAACCGCCTGGAGAACACCGACAAGGAACTGGGCGGATCGGGCAGTTGAGTCTTTCTGCACAGCAGCGACTTGCTCCACAACGAAAGAACGCTGTAGGCGGTTTAAGGTCGAGACCTGAACATTAATTGCTCGGGACTTTTGCAACTCAAGAGCGCTCCATGCCTGGGAAAGATTCAAGGATACTTCATAGCAAGTTGCCAGCCAGAATGGAAGTTGGGACGCAGACCCGTGTAGTAAGGGGATGATCGGGGAATTTTGCAATGGATGCAGCGCCTACACCGGGTTAGCACACGAACAAGAAGATCGGAGCATAGACAGATAGAACAAACAGACTCACAAAGAAGCTCATGATCTCGCGGACAGAGTCATCCGCTGATTTACAGGATTTCTGCGTCGAGTCTAGGATCTCTATAGTCAATACCGACGGGGAGATTTGACCAGTTGAGCTCATAATCTGAGCGTGGATGAGGTGGCTCCCGTGTAGTGAGCTTGTGCCGAGGGAACTGCTAGTTAAGGTCGATAACCTCGAGGCAAGTCTCAAGTCGTCGAAAGCAAGACTGTCTACAGCAAATCTGCCGAGTGAGGCCCCATTTGAACTGTCGAGTGACATTGCTGCCATTATTGACTTGTACCTCTCCAAGCTCGCTTCGACATCGGCGATTTTTCCCGCCCAGACCGTCGTTGTCAATGATTTTGGCTCGATATAGATCTCAATCGCACGGTTTCTCATGGCTCTAGAAAGCTCGCCGTATCTAGGATCAACTGTCAAGAATATTCGGAACTCCGGGTGTGGCTTGATGATTCGGGGTTCCCCATTCTCGCCGCAATGCTCATTCACGATCAAACATCCGTCCGGTTCGAGCAGTGAATTCAACCGGTCCAGGACAGAGGCGCTGCAGAGGTTAGCGTTATCGAGCACGAGCCACTCCCCTTTCTGCACGGCCTGCACAATCACACCGTCTAACCATTCGAACCTTGGGTCTGAGATGTTAGTAGAACGTTGTAAAAGATCTTGCGCTTCCTTCAAAGCATATGCCAAGTCACAATCCTGTGGTATCTGTGCGTGTAGACCATGCATCAGAGCTAACAGATAAGCATGGTCATTTGACTGCTGCTTCCTATTTTCTAGGGCATGTAGCAGATCAACAGCCATGTCAGGCACACTTTGAGGCAAGGCACTTAGAGCTGATGATTGCAGAGTTAACTTCAGCTTCCTTATAGCCACATTGACCTCCCTCAGGGGATCGGACTGCTCAAAGCCTCCGATAAGATCCATAGTGTCAATATCAGCATTCATTGGAAACGAGACAAGCGTCTTTCCGGCTAACGCGGCGATCTCTTGAAGAAGGGATGATTTGCCGGACCCTGACGGCCCGACCAGGATAGAAGGCAGGTTTTGCTTGATGCATACAAGCAGAGACTCTAATTCTTGTAATCTCGGCACAATGTCGATGCCTAGCGAACGTGAGGGTCTCAGTAGCTGATTTCGTGTCATGTAGGCAAAGCCAATTTGGAAAGCTGAAGCACTTATGTCGTGATATAGTTGATGGCGTTTTGGTTGAGACCCAAAAGCTTCGGCAAACAAGTGGTCGACTTCTGAACGGTCTTTATCGCTTCGAAAGCGCTGGCGTATGGCAATGTTCAAAAAGTCGTCAACATTCCCCGTAGAGAGAAGAGGGTCGGGAGAGGTGAGGAGATGCAACCATCGAAGAGTATCTCGAAGATTGAACTCCCAGGGGCTACCTTGCGATCCAAAGGCTCGGTCAAGAATGCGCAATTCGAGATTGGAAATGAACTTGATCATCTGTGCCACTGTTTCCGAGGGGACACTCGGGAAATTATGTCCGGCTATTAGCAGCAAATCCTCATCTGTGAACACGTCTGCATACACAACAATGAAACGGTTGACGAATGAGCTGGGTAAGCCTTTTCTTCCGCCGCCTTGATGATGAGGATTTTGCGCAGCGAAAAGGCGGAAGTCGGGATGCCTCTTGAATACTTGGTCAAGCTCGGAAATGTATACCTCACCACGGTGGTCGAGACAAGCATTCAGGCCCTCAAGCACTGACTGCGAAGCTAGATTCATCTCGTCCAAGAGCACCCATTCACCGTTTTGCATAGCTCGCAAGAAAGGGGCGTCTCGCCAAGCAAAATGGCCGGCCTCTGCGCCTTCAACTGGAACATCCGTACCAAAAAGGTCCATAAGATCAGTCTGATCAGACAGATTGATTCTGGTCAAAGGCTGGCCGCATGCTCGAGCAAGGGCACTGACCAGCGTGGTCTTCCCCACGCCAGGACTGCCTTCTAATAAAATGGGTTTCTGTACATGCAGTGCTCGGATGACTCTCATTGCATTCAGTTTCGTTGTAGGTGCATTTAGAGCAAAGCCGGCCTCAAAATTTTCGTTGGATTTCCGCCCAATAGCATACTCTCCAATGCGAAGGACGGCAGGCTCGATCGACAATTGTAAGGGCGCACGAAATATCGAAGTAGCGTCGGCACCGAGAAGCTCAGTTAGCTTATCCAGACATCTTTGTCGCTGTTCATCCATACTCTTCGGGTCGATTGAAATCAATGCAGAGGGATTTGCTCCTAGTGTGTCGATGAATACAGTTGCAGCTCCCTGAACCACAGAGAATATTCCCGACTGACCTTTGCTCTCGTTAACAAACTTCACCCACACAAGGATATCTCGTATGGAAAATGCGGTCGAAGCAGTCGACCGGAAATTTTTGCCAAACCAATACGAAAAATCGACAATGACTCTAGCAAAAGGCTGGTACTCCTTCTCGAGTTTCGAACAGACGATGTGAAGGACATCTTCGGTGTCTGACAAGGGCTGTACCCATATCTCCGTAAATCGATTCCTCAAGGCGGGCGACAGTTCTTTCTTGCCAAAATCGCCGCCAGGGTTCATCGTTGCCAGAAACTGGAAACCATCATCGGCTTTGACGAAAGAATTGTCGATGCCTTTTTCAGCAAGCAGAATAGTACGCTGTGGTTCGAGTACCGAGTTCAGCCGTTCCAGAACAGAATCATCCGCAAGTGATATCTCGTCCAGTAAAAAGTAATGGCCGCTACGCATGGCCTGGACCAGGCTGCCATCAGCCCATTCGAATAGGGCTTTGCTCTTCACCTCGTTGTCTGATATTCTCTGTCGCAGATCCGCCGGGAGTGCAGCTAACGACGAATCGTTAAGACCATGGTATACCGATAGTAATCCATCCAAGTCGCCGCTGGCATCTTGCTGGAGGAGTTGTAGGGCTTGTATGACATCCTTCATGAGCGTGTCCGCAATCGCGCCGCGGTTTCGTACAGGACGCTGGGATCCAATGAGATCTCCCGTTTCTGTGTTTTGATGAGCATTCACAATGTGAAGCTCCTTGCCCAGAGATTCAGCAAGCAACTGGCACACGGTCGTTTTACCGCATCCCGTCTCACCCACGAGTAACACCGGTTCGTTATGACGAAGAGCACTAGCGACCAAAACATAGAGTCGACGCATGGCCTGGGTCCAGACTACACCTTGGCTATTTTCGGTAGGTTGCACTCGAAGATATGGCGATTTCTGTAGGTCGTACAGCTGGTCCTGGTCGATCTTGACTTTAAAGACCGTTTCAATGACCTGTTTGACCGCCATGCGTTCCTCCTCATTTCTCACTCTCTCCGCTAAGAGCATAAAGCCATTGGCTGCAATCTCCTCTCGCGTCTCTGCATTTCTCAACGCCCATCTGAAAAGATCTCTTAGCGTCGCGAAGCTGTCCTTGTTCTCGAATAAACGGCTAGTTTGCCGTAATCTTGAAAGTTCCTTATACACATTGACGATTCTCTTGCAGTCAGACGGTGCAGTATACAGACTGCGTTTCTGAAGAATAGTCTCTAGTTCATCTTCCGGAATGTCGTCAAAGTGTAGCTCGAGAAATCGATTACGGAAAGCCCGCGACAGTGCTTTTCTTCCACCATACAGACCAGCTGGATTTTGAGTGGCGAAAAGCATAAAATTCTCATGAGGACGTACTACTTCTTGTGTTTCGGGAATAAGTAGCTCGCGGTTGTCGTCGAGCAACCGATTGAGCGCCTCCAGAACATCAGTGGGCGCCAGGTTCAGCTCATCTAATACAATCCAATGCCCCTGCCTCAAGGCTTGTACCAGCAGGCCCTCTTGAAACTGCAACTTCCCACTAGCGTCCGAGACATAGGTGCCCAGGTACTCTTGAAGATCAGTGTGTTCGTGGTTGTTGATGCGGACAAATCTATTGCCAGTGTAATTGGCGAGATACTCAATCATACTAGTCTTGCCCGCCGATGTAGGGCCCTGAATAAGCACAGGGAAGCGCCTAGTCGATGTGGCTCGCACGAGATTGAGGAGGTTTCTTTCCACATAAGGTGTAATGATATAATCGGAACGCTCCATAGGCGTTTCAGCGCCTCGGAGCAACCAGTAATGGCGATCCTTGTTACGGTTCGAGAACTTTACGTACTCTTTTCCATCACTTGGATGTCTAGGTGGCTGTGAGAGCAAAGACTTGGCGTTCCCATGCCTGTCCAGCAGGTGATGGTGAATGAGAGGCACCAGTGTTTCCTCCGATGCTCGATCCAGTAGTGTTAGGAAGCCCATCGAGAAGCCTTCGTAAAGCGACCGTCTAAGACCATAGATCGGCGCAACATCATTGACATAGCTTAAGACGCGAGTTAACGTTCGAAGACTGAAATGAGGAACTTCGTTAGCACCATCAACTAGGCGTTTTTCCTCTGCCCGTCTCTTAGTGTCCAAATACAGTCTCGCGATATCATCGGCAGCTTGGTCATCCTTAGCACTTTTCCCACTTAAATATGCCTTTATTATGGTCAGAAGGTCTTTTAGGTCCTTATCCGGGCTGCCAACGTATAATTCGGTGAAGCGTGACCTGAGCCCAAGTGGCAGATCTCGTTTTCCGATATCTGTTGCCGGGTTCATAGCACCAAATATGCGGAAGTCGGGATGAGCCTTCACGCGTTCGATTTCTCCTGTCTCAGATAATAGAATGGATGGCTCGTCGCTTGATAGTAAGTCAGCAATACTCTCGAGAGTATCAGGTGACGCGAGATTGATTTCATCCAGCAAAACCCAGTCCCCATTTCTTGCCGCCTTGACAATGTTGCCTTCCACAAATGCGAATGCGAAACTCCCTGAGCCGCCAGAAATTTGAACATCAAATTGGTCCAGATTCTTCGAAAATGACTCCCATCGGGGCCTCAGATCAAGTAATGATTGGAGTTTTGATTCCGTTTTTCGTCGCTTCACCGCCGGCCGTTCACTCGTATTACTATTGCTTGTTGTAGACTTAGCTTGAAGCTCGTTGACGATCTTGTCGAACATCTTCGGTGCCTCCCGCCACAGCTTCGAGACTCGGGTCCACTGTCCCTTGGCAGCACACTTGCCTATCTGTTCAAGGTATTTCTGGTTCTTTGTGGCGGATATACCGGTCGAATTGAATAGGTCCTCGAACTCTTCTTTCAACGGAACGGCTAGACTACGGGCGTTGACGGGTTTGAACCCGCCAAGGAGATCGCCCACTTCGCTCTGCTGCGACAGATTTACAGCAACAAGTTTATGACCAAGTGTTTCTGCCAGCTGCTGCACAACAGTTGTCTTTCCAATTCCTGTTTCACCAACAAGGAGCACAGGCTCACGCAACTTGACTGAGATCGCGATTTGCTCTAGCAATCGCTTCGCATGGCTAGTATTCGCGAAGGGCTTTTTGGACTTGACCACTCTATTCGCGTGGCGGCGTTTTGTCAGCATCACCCTTCCAATCTTCAAGTTATTTGGGCTATCTTCCAACTGCGGTACATAGACATCGAGGTAATGTTCCATGAGTTGTTTTGGTAGATGCATTTCTTCTGCGATGTAGCTCACAAGCGTGGCTTTCGCATCTTGCCTAGTAAGACTACCACAGAAGCAGTCAATCGCCTCCATGAACATCCAATCTCGCGTTCTCTCAGAGATAGGCTCCTCGCCTGTCTTGCACCCGGCAGCAATAAGAATATTCTTGAGTCGATGACACCACTTCAGAAGATCCCGTGGAGTAATGGGACGCTCAGCTGTACGTCCCGAATTGGTCATGGAAAGCGCATTGCAAAGCCTGGTGTACACAGACATTATGATAGACGTATACTTGCGTAATATCGGGTATCTCCCAACAATGATCTGCTCCAGCTCGACGTAAGACGGTATTTTCATGCTCGACAGATTCCAAAACCTTTGACCCAGAAAGCTCGGAATATTTTCGTGGCCATGCGTTCCTTTCGTGGTTCTCACCGTAGCAAATAATCGAAATGTGCTCGATGCCTCAATAGTCTCCCCACGGCTCGGTATGAACAGCTTCCCATGCTCAACCAGGGGTAACAGCGTACTCATTAGTTCATTAGGCGCTCGGTCCAAATCCTCGATCAGAACCCAACGGCCTTCGCGCACTGCAGTTGTCAAAACACCCGGCCGCCAGGAAAATGAGCCGGGCTTCGAATCGGTGGAATAAAGACCGATAAGCATCTTTGCATCAGTCTGCTCATTCAGGTGCAGTGTCACCATGCAGGACTCCATGCCCAGTTCACGGGCAAGTTCGTGCACAGCCGAGGTCTTTCCAGATCCAGGTAAGCCATGGAGTAAAATTGGTGCGGGTTTCTGGAGATTCCCCGCGAGACCCTCAAGGTTCGCTAGCGTCGTAAGGGTATGGACTAGGTTCGACGGCGACGAGGGTGGACCATTTGGCCGAGGAAACACGACGTTCCCATATTGAATGACCTGATCTGTCAGTTGTTGCGGCGGTATGCTAGCAATAGATGATCTAGTTTCACCAGCCTTATTCACTCCTATGCGAAATTGTTCCAGTTCCCTAGCCCGTTTCTGCTCAAACAAGGACAAGACGACATAGTCAACAAGTACCCCGTCAACATCGGCGCGAAGAGAATCAGCAGGTATAGAGTCATAATTTATGTGTTCTCTCATAAGTTCTTCTTTCTTGTAGTCGGAGGCATGCACCTGGCAGCAAAATACCTTAACGGCAAGGAATCTCACCGGGGCCGACTCATGTTTGAACAAGGCTTGAATTTGGGAGGGTTGCACAAGCGGCCCGTAAATTTTATGATCGAAGTTCAATAACCTCCAGAAAGCGAGAAGCGCCCTGAGAATGTCCGACTCGGAAGGTTGAGTTGCTTGTGAGCGATTCAGAGAATTGAGTGTGAAAGGACTTGATCTGGATATATGTGCCAATGAGGTCTCACTTATATACCTTTCTAGGAAAACCGAAAGGTGAGGCGCAAATGGGAGGATTCTCGCAAAAGCAGCGATAATCTGGTCCTCCTGTCCCGCATTACGAGATTTGAGCAGCCATCGGGCACATATGTCGGCAAAGACATGCTCGAAGTAGACGAAAACTGGGCTTGTGATATGGGGTATTAGTGCAGTAGCGGCGATGGCATCGAGGAAATTCGCGGTTGTGTGGTTGCGAATAACTTCCAGTAATTCTGGTGGTATTTGGCTCAAAAGAGCCTCGTCGTCGAGGAGCTGCGCCCTTTGTAAGCTCACATCGACAATCGCCATATTCGCTGAGAAAACACGAGATACGTGCTTTCGCAAACGCAATTCGTTACTGAATTTGACTGAGAATGTGGTATCACGATAAGGCGAATCCTTGTCGCTGGGAACTTTTTCTGCCAAGGTCAAAATTTAGGCGGTGAAGCCAGGTAGGGATACAATGTACTGGCAGAACGCGCTGAGCAGAGTGCTTAAGAGAGCTATAGCGGGCCCACCATGCGCCGTAGTGCGGTCTAGTGGCAGGGGTTTAGTGAATCGGGGAAGGCAGATGGAGCTTGGATCCAACACCCGACAAAAATCTTGAAGCGAGCCTATTCGCGTATTTTTGAACTTCATTTCAAGTCCATTGCCCAGCCATCCTTACCCGCCAGCCCACCACGTCAATCGGTTCCAATCTCTCCTCTCGCGGCCAAAATGTCAGTACCCTGTAGATTCGCAGCTCGCAGCTGCGCGAGATCACTCCGATCCGGCACCTCCTTCAGAGCCACGACCCCATTCCTTCAGAACACAGCTTCGACGCAAAGACGGCACAACTCAACAGAGGCCGCCCCTACAAACCCCAAGATTACCGGAATTGTGGACCAGATTAGCCAATTGACTCTTCTCGAGACCGCCGACCTGGTCTCCAGCCTGAAGGTGGGAATGACTGCAGAAAAAGAATGTCACGGTTAATTCTTCTCGATGCTAACATAACAGCCATTCAGTCCCGACTTAACATCCCCGATCTCCCCGTTGGCGGCTTCGCTGCTGCTGCTCCCGCGGCTGCCCCTGCCGCCGCCGAGGAGGCTGATGAGCCCGCTCCGGCTGCCCAAGAGAAGACTCTGTTCACTATCAAGCTGACGGCGTTCGATACCGCCGCAAAGGCCAAGGTCATTAAGGAGGTCAAGAACTTGTTGGGATTGAGCTTGGTAGACAGCAAGAAGTTCGTCGAGAGCGCACCTAAGACGATGAAGGAGTCCGTGCCTAAGGAAGAGGCTGAGAAGATTATCGCTACAATGAAGGAGCTCGGCGCCACCGTCACCATGGAATAAGCGTCAATGTGTTGTCGCTGTACCACATATGCATCGTGGACTGGCTCATGAAGAGAGACTTCAAAAAGCTTGGGGCTGGGGAGAAGGAACCATGTATACATGTAAGCTACCTTGTATAACATTTGACTAAATACAGATTACCACAACACATCTGGCCTTTTACTTGGGTATTTGTTCAGTAACGCTTCCGGAATTATATTGATGCGATTATCCTACTTGTATCTACACCCTACTACTGTAAAGAAAAACTCGCGCTTAGCCCCTTCGCTAGTAAGTATATCGTCCGAAGCATCGGCACAGGTACATTTATCGCTTTTGCAATCTTAACCGCATTCCCAACAATGGCGTCCACCTCGAGCGTTCGTCCCGCAAGTGCGTCAGCCAGCATCGACGGCTGGATGCCGTTGCCGGACCTGGCCATTGCACGGCCAATATGGTAATCCACGAGGTCTTCGTCGATATCCTCATATCCACATGCCTGAGCAACACTGACTATCTCAAGCATCACACTGCGGACGAACTGGACGACTTCGTTGTCAATACCACGTCCCTCCCCGGTATTCACGTACTGCATGTCACGCAGCCTAGTCAGCGCGCAGATCGGGTTCCACGACCCGTTCACGAGTAGCTTTCCCCAGCGCAGCGACTGCACATCATCGTACAACGTAGCCGTGCCGCCAGCACTCTTAATCAAGTCCACGAATCTACCCGCTGCCCGTTTGTGTGTCTCTGGCACTCCGGTTGCCGGATACGTCCCAATATGCAAGTGCTCTATCTCGCTATGTGACACCTCGGCCGGCGAAGTCTGTGTGGCCGGGAGGTAAGCGACGGTGCTGAGTATAGGGACATCGTCACCAGCGTAGCATCGTGCATATTCCTCCTCAATGCCGATGCCGTTCTGGATGAGTACAACAGCCGTCTTTCCAGGTGTTATGGCGGGCCGGATTAGCTCAGCTATCGATGGTGTCGTGGGCAACGCCTTTGCCGTGACTAGGATGTAATCGAAGGGTTGTGACTCTGCTTGCGTCACCGCCTCGGACACCGACCTTACAACGCGTGGCCTCACACGTAGACCAGAGCCCCAGATTGTTGAGTTGATCGTGAACCCGTCGCGTGAAGCTGCATCGTAGTTCGATCGACAGATAGCAGTGATGTCCACCTCTGGGCCGGCTTGTGAAAGTACCCAAGTGTAAACAGTGCCAAGGCTTCCGGCGCCAAAGACAAGGATTTTTGGAGACATTGTCTGAGACAGTCCCGTCTGTTCAAAATCAAGCGTATTCTATAGTTTGTCTACAAAGTAGTAGATACACAGCGCAGTATAAATATATGTTTCAAATTTAGTGATGAGCCGTGGGAGGAATTGACTAAAGGGCGTAGAAATGACATTTGCGGCTTCGGAGGGTTGCCAAACTAGTGATGTTGAAGATTGCAGTAGACTGAAGTAGAGAACTAGATGGAGACCTTCACCCGCCCCCCACACGAGACAGCACGATGACTTTAGGCTTATTAATGACCTCGACTTATCTATTCGCAGATGCGATTGGCATTTATAAACAGATGAGACAGCAGAGTAGGGGCTATTCACTCATATCATATACACACGTTGACAAGCAAGTAGCTACGACTTGCGTGCTACCCCACATGTCTAAAGGCCCAGTCCTCCTCCTTTACGTTACTTATAGGCTATACTAGATGTATACTCAAAGAACATGACCACCAAGACAGTTAAAAATGACCCATGTTGATTCAGCATCGTATAGAGGATTTCGGTTTGTTCTTATAGATATTATGTAATGCTTGATCATCCCACATCTATAGTTACATCGCCCACGCGATTGGTCTCAGCCCCGGCTCTGTCTTTACCAGCTTTTACCGTTAATCGAGCCCTGGTAGCGCATTTCTCCTTATATATATACATGAAGCCCTCGGCAGAAACCTCAGTCGAATGATATTCTGCATGCAGTTGGTTTCGACTACCATATGTAACCCAGCCAATACAAGTTAGTCACAGAGGTGCCGAGTTTATTAGTCGTACATCGTGTGGTCGTCAAAACTTTTCCATTCTAAAATTACGCCAACGCCAGCTTGAAGGGATAGAAATGCCACTCATCGCTTTGTCAATGATGATGACCAAATTGGGTCAGCAGAGGTAGTAACATGCCAACCATCGTGGCCAATGTTTCCCTCATTTGCGGGTGACCATGTCTTCTTTGTGAAATGCTGCCGTCTGAGTAGCCATTCGCCCCTGACCCGCCATCATGGCCCGGTGATTCACCGTCTTGCATTGCATGCATGGCAACGTACCTATTCCGATCAGTAAACACGTGAAGCAGGGTAGAGTAGAAGACCGAAAACCTACAGGAAAGTCCCTGCTGAAAATAGGAGGAGCATACCAGTCCACCACTGGCTCACTTCCCCCTGCCCACTGCCACCGAGGAAGCCCACTAGTATGAACGTCAGCCATGCCCCGAATGGCGAAGCTAAGCTGAATACGATGAGATGGCCTCTCGCTGCGCGCTTAGACAATCCTTGCTTCAATAATACTGAAGTCAGCCCAAACGCTGCAGGAGCCTTGTGCACCATAATGGCGACAAAGATGATAAAGCCTAGCTTTTTATCGGGCGAGGAGACCGAGGCGCCCATCGCGATTCCATCAGCAGCAGCATGGATTACCAAGCCCGTTGTTGTCGCAAGACTTCTGGACTGCTTTGGGGTCGGCGTGAGGGATCCTAAGAAGCCCTCAGATTCCTCCTGGTCCGCTGAAAGCGAGGAAGCTCCCAGGTTGCTGAGGCTAATATGTCTTGGTGGAGCGGACTGGAAGTTTTCGGATGCATGGCGAGGCAGCCGATCGATGAGAAACATTAGAATGAATCCAAGGACTAGAGACAATCCGATATAGAACGTAGGTAGCTCGGGCTCGGCGGGGGCCGTTTCGGGGCTGGACGAAGGCGCTTCAACGGGGCCTTGTTCAGTGACTGGGCTTCGAACTCGAAGAGCTATATCCACTGCGGCATCCCCCGTAGTTTTTTCCGGTACTGGCAATACAGTGAAAGCGTTTAATCGTGATTCGTCTTGAGCTGGTTTCCAACTCGACTCGGCTTCTAGACCAATAAAACCTTCCGGCCACTGGACTGTAGCTCTACTTCGGGTGGTATATCGACTCCTCGGGTGTGGGCTATGCGCCGTTATCGAAGCCTTGGCTACAGCCTCGATACCCTCCGGTACTATAACTATCAAGGAGGTTCCGACTAATATTCCCACGCCTATGCTAGATATCAATCGGATCTGTGACTGTGAAAGTGTCATGGAAAGCGGTAATGCACCAGCCAAAAACGAGCTGTCTCCGTTAGCTGTGGGACGCAAAGGCTTGGATCGTTGTCGACAAGGGGACGTACGCTAATGTCATAACCACCTAAAGAAGGTTGTCAGGTTCATCCACAAAAATGAGGTAGCTTTGGTCAAGCGCAATTAGCGAGGGCTTACCGTCAACGGGAGGAGAAGAAGCAATCCAGCGCCAGCCATGGTTGCGGTATCTTATAGAAGAGAGGATAAACCACTTGTGATCACCGAATCATTTGAGAATACTGGAGCTGAAAGAAGACATACATTAGAGCACAAGACGTTATTAGACAATATTCTCACTAAGGGATAAGCGCAAGGAATTCGAGTTGAAACGGCTTAACACGAACAGGTTGTCATGGATGTGAAGTAAAGTTTAGGTAGACGTCTTTTTGCGATGTCAATGTCGCTAGCAGCCTGAACTGCAGGCGCTAAATACAGATACACACCTGATACCCCTGCTGAATCAACAACTGCGCACAGGTACAGCACCACGTCACTTCCCAAAGCCGGGATTAGCCCAAATCTATGATCCACTTTGCAGATTCCTTAGGCTAATTAGCAGAGAAGAATCGTGCGGTGCGGCTCACAGGAAGGGACTCCCAAAGCAATCAGTTTACCACTTTGCTAGCGCAACAACAAACTGGGGTTAGTGCGTTCGCTGCTTTTGCTCAGGCTCGGCTCAGCCAAGCATCTGGCAGGCGACTGAGCATATACTTAATGCATGACTTATGCAGAGGGAAACGGTCCGCGAAACGGCTTTCTTTTACCGTTAACGTGAAGCACATATGGCCAGGTCCTAGCGCCACGCGATAAGCTGATCGCAAAGTAACTGATCTAGGGGCTTCCATTGTATGTCTTTACTTAGCCTTACTATAGTCACTTTGTTCCAGTATATATAGCAAGTTGGGAGGGTGTCACTTTGAAGGAAACAAGGCTCCTACGTATGACTGATATATTGCTGAAGATCTACAGATGAGGAAGTTAAAGAGAAGAAATTCTACAATACAGGGCCATTGTAAGATTTCCTTATTACAGGAGGGCAGGTCAGGTGACTACCGGTCAATGGTGAATGGGCTCAATGGCGACCGCATCAATGAGGTCCTTCAATAAGGCCATTGCATGAGGCATGCGTGGCTCTGATTAGGCGCATCCTGCACCATTGACCTGCCTGAGCCTGCACCAGTTACAGTAGGTGCAGGCCCAGGCCAGGTCAATGGCTCAGACATGCGAATGGCTTCATTGAAGCTCGGAGAGCTCATTGAACTCATGTACCATTGCATTGACCTGTAGTCACCTGACCTGCCCTTCTGTAATAAAGAAATTCCCACAATGGCCTATATTGTAGAATTCCTTTCCCCTTACTTCCTCATCTGTAGATCTTCAGCAAATAGAACAGTCATCCGCAGGAGCCCTGTTTCCTTCAAGTGACACACTTGCAACTAATGCTACTTTGTAGCGCGGCTATTCTACCTATTTAACGCTCGAAGCAAAAACCGTGCCAAAAGAGAGCTCCTCAGCAAGCCAGGGGCGAGCCCCCTTTTAGTCAGATAAAAACACCCTCACAACAAGCTCTATACCATCTATCGCGGGCTCATTATTACACACAAGTTCTCAAAGCCTAGAAGGGTCAGGCCAGGGAAGGCAGGGAAAAGGGGCTCCAAAACTCCTCAGGAGCCTCGCGTCTCCCCAAAGAAGCTCCTACCTAGCTCTGGCGCGATGCAGGCGACTCTCTAGCAACGCGATCTTCTAGAGGCCTACCTCCAGTAGAGTGTCTCTTTCTTCCTTCCGCGGAGGGCGGCGCGGCCGCTCGCAAGCGCCTCCAATCGCCTCCGCTAGATCGTACATAGCTAGTCTCCTCGTACGAAAGAGCCAGCGGGCTATCTCCCCTGAGCTCTCCGGTTTATTCGCAGCGGCGGACAGGCCCTCACGGGTCTCTGGTGCTATCGACGCCAGCCGTTTTCGTAGAGCCCCCCGCTCGTTAACAAGCATCCTACAGTGCAGTATAATTAACGAGAATGAGCTGCTAGCTGCGCACTCGCATAGTGATGTCGGGTAGCCTAGGACTTCCCGTCTGTGGAGGAAGGCTCTTAGGCTGATCTTCTCCGTGCGTACCTGGAAGATCACAGATGCCTCGTGCTTCAGGAGACCCCTATAGCGCTCTACTACATCGTCCCCAGAAAGGGCCCCAAGGGCTCAATTCAACAGGTACACTGGCACATATTCCAACAATAGGCAAGTCGGAATCATAATTACCGCATCGCATTCAAATTCTTCTACTTGAGAGGCAGACAGCAGGCAGTAGCTAGGCAATAGTGGCAAAACTCTTTGATACGGCAAAAACAAATTGTATTGATATTTCCGCACTATTGACAATACCCTCCCTGGAGAAATAGACCCCAACGAAGAGACTACCTACTTAAGACCGAACCACCTAAATAGCCTCCGTTCAACCGCAGTCTCCAATTTATCTATCTATGCCCCAGCAAGGCTTATCTCGGAATGAGCAACTATGTTCCCCATCTAATCACGTTTAACCACATCCTTCGCTACCAGTCTGTCGGGACGACATAATTCTCGGCAGTAGTTGTTTACATATCAGCTGTTACAAATTAAAAGTGGCGTACCCGCTTCGCCATGACAAAGGAGTCAGGCACTCCACTGACCCTTCGACAAAATCCTATGTCTACCCAACAACCCTCACACCTCGTCAACCTCAGGCTACCAAACACACAATGACGCCCAGATTCTTCACCTGCTCAGTACCGGAATGCGAAAGGCCAAGCGTCAGGGCAGGAGGTGGCTGCAATAGCTGTAATCGCCACCTATGCCTTACTCACATGTCTCCTTCTTTCCACAAGTGCAGCGACGTAAGAGAAACTGGTCTTCCTTCTACTTAGTTTGCGGTGGCTCATCGTAGACTCGCTCAAAATTCAATATTAATGCGACTAGACTAGCAGATCTTAGATGATGCAGCCTACGTGTCGCAGATTGTTGACGAGATCGATTGTCTCCGCTCTCAGATCAACGATACGGCCGTATGCGAACATGCGTCCAAGCTCAATGGCGGCAGGAGTTGCAACGTTGAATACTCTTCTAAAGTTGGGCCGGGCGCTCTCATGGGAAGCGCCAACTATCATGCCCGCATCCGCTTCCACGACGGCTCTCCCTCATGGCTCTTGAGAGTTCCTCGAGTTACGAGCTTCGCCGTCGGTCTTCCAGTTTCGTTGGCAGACTACCTAATACTCAGCGAGTACGCAACCTTGAAGTTTCTCGAAACTACTGCAGTGCCAGCACCTCAAGCTTTCAGTTATGGTATATGCAGCGATGGGACTGACTACGGTGTCGGCGTAAGCTTCCTTCTCATAGAAGAACTACCAGGACGACCATGGACAGGTGAAGGAGTGTCTGGCAATAAGGCCACTCCAGACGAGAAGATAAAGGTCTGGAGTGCCCTTGCTGATATCCTGGCTGAGTTAGAAAAGCACCCGTGGCTAAAGGCTGGATCTTTATGCTTCCAGTCATCCAGCATCGACGTATCGGCAGTGGCGAGCGACAGATTTGTTGTCCTTACTCCGGAAGGTCCGTTCGATACTTCGATGTCTTATTATACTGCGTTTGCCGAGCAGTACCTAACGTTAATTGCGGACGGTCAGCTCTATACGGAGTATCCTGTCGATGCGTATTTGGTGTACCGCTTTCTGAAAGATAACGCAGTACAGCTGGCTCAACAAGATACAGAAGCACAGGTTCCAGAAAAATTCTTTCTGAAGCATGTCGATGATAAAGGCGACCACTTACTTGTCGATGAGAACTTGAACATTACCGGTATTATTGACTGGCAGATGGCACGTGTTGTACCTCGACGTGAAGCCTTCGGCCCGTCACTGGTTACTGCTGACATGAATGCACTGTGTGGTGGTAAGGTCTCGCTAAGCGTTGATGACGTTGCATTAGCGGGTGCACTGAGGGGAAGGGGTTCCCTCGAGCTGGCCAGCTGCATGGCTGATGAAAAAGCGAGGAGATTCTTTTGGGGCCTGGCCTTGGAGACCAAATGGTCGTACGCCCTGCCGCTGGCAAATGCAATACTTAAAATTTTCGGGGTCGACCAAGATTGGACGACGTGGAGAGAGACGGCGCTGATTGAATATGAGGCTGACGAGCGCTTGAAAGCCCTTGTTCACCGTAGTTGTCACTGAAAACAAGAGCGATGTTGGAGATTCGAGTACACTCTCGGAATTAATATTCGGGTATTGATTAACTAAAATTAAAGATAAATTCAACGGTTGTTAATTATTCCTACCTTGCTAGGATATCTTCCGTTGTTCTAACCGTGCTAGCCGAGATCCTATCGTTTTTCTTGTTTACCACCCTGGATATGTTGACGATACGGTACTAGGTGTCGGTCATGACCGTTAGCGTTGGAAAGACTTGAAAATGTTAACACCTAGGAAATTCTCGCCAATCGAACAACGCCGTAAATAATTAACAACAAAGCGAGGAGCATGGTGCGACAGAACATTGGCCAGCTAATGCCCAAGAAAACAAGAAAACGATTGGCGGTTAGGTATGGTAGGTTCTGTCGAAAACTAGGTACCAGTATGAATGAGATCTTGTACTACTCAGTAGTACGACCGCGAAATCCGTACTAGTACAACCTCTGACCAGTTCGAACCAGGACCAGTGCAAATTTAAACTACGGACCAGTACGATGTTCTGACCAGTACGGGTTCGGACCATGGACTGGTACGATATTCAAACCAGTACGGCCGTTAACCTCGTACCAGTACGGACCCAGATCAGTACAGACTCGGATCGGTACGGGTTGGGATAATTTTTATTTTATCAATTTTGGCTCAGACCTCCGTACAGAAGGAACTTCGAAGTTTAGTTGCGCTTATGTGCGGTGATAAATACGGTAGTGCATGGTGTGGCGCGAAGTCACGTGACAACTTAACGAACCTGTACCGGTACGGCTTGAGGTTTGGTGCCCTGACAGTTATACTATGGAACGATTTGTCGACGAAATATTTGACGGGTTAGATTAATTAGCTCGACTTGTGTAGTCAATAAGGGATTGGTTACCACCCAAATAAAAAGGCTTAACAAGCGGCATATCTAGAGATACTGTTAAATCACTTGTAGTTGTGCAAGTTCTTAGGTTTCTTCGCGTCGGCGTTGCTTGCTCAGCATGCAACTTTCAAAAGCTTCGTCCATAGAGAGTCTTTATTTACATATAAGATAACGGCCTTGAATAGGGTGCCGGATAGTAAGCGATTTTATGTATTGCGGTCAATATAAACAAAGTAGACACATAAACAGGATTGACCGACTCCATTCACTTACCTTAGCTACAAAAAGTCGGGTTATCACCAGCTCCAACCGTTTCTTACGATTTACAGTTATGCAGCTAGACTTGCACAAAAGCGGGGCAAGCTCAGGCTAGGCTCTGGCTAAAAGTAGCGTGGCTCAGGGTGGCATCCCATTTGGGGACATCATAGTAAAACTTATCTACAAGGGAATAGCTTGTGTAGGTAGGTCTTTCTCTTTGCATTCTAGCAATTGCCAAGTACCCACTAATACTTAGTCACGCCAGTTCTCTACAAATGTTCTTAAGCAAAGGCTTGGAGGTTCCTTACTAGTGTACCTGGTGCCCCTAGTACCCAGTACAAAATTACCTGCAGCTTTACCTACATAGGTCGAGGCAAACGCGAACCTTAGTCGCCTTACTCTTGACGCGCCATATTGAACCTCGCGTAAATCACCCTACCTACCATTGAATTTCTATCCTGCATCGCCGATTGCAGCCGGAGGGGTTTAACAATAACGCATGGTTCGGTTCACCTGTCTCCTCGATTATTGTATCGTTAAAATAGACCTTTGGCACGAAAATTACCCGCCTCATCCTTGATACTACGTCATTCAGTTCGAAGAGACGCTGGGCGCCATGGATAACGAGTGTACGTACAATTACTTGGCCCTGCCTACTGATCAAGCACTAAGTTAGCTAGGGACGGTAAACGCCAACGACGCGATCACCCTGTCACTTGTCAGGCCTACCGCCTCTTCAATCGAGAAAGTCGCATCCTTCAATCCCAAGTTCACTTTTCCCATCTTCGGCGAGGACGAGACTATCTTCGGCTTCAAGGGTTTAAAGGTCAACCTCCAATACGATGCGCGCAATCTACGTCCTCACTTCTCCCTGTCTTCCTCCAAGAAGTTCAATTCAGTTGGTGGAGTAGAAGCAGTAGATGTCAGAGAGGTTATGAAAGATTTCCTGCCCGGAGGTTTGCTATTTCCCACCCAATTTATCGCGCGCAAGAGTTCCTTCTAACACCCGCCAGTTGCATTTCAGACACGGTCAGAGTATGAACAAGCTCTGAAAGATGTACCAGACTCTTGGACTCCTCCAGGTGCCCTAATCAACACGACCGAAAGGAATGGAGAGACATATGAGATATGGCGGGGCAATCTGGCTGACCCAGCCGTCAAACAACTCATCCGACGCATCCAAGTTACGGTCCTTTTCTTCATTGAAGGCGGCTCGTACATCGGTCTAGATGCTGATGGTAAGGACGAGCCCGAATATTCACTCGCTAGATGGTCGGTGTTCTTCATCTACAAGAAGGTGGCTGCGGCTACAGGCAAAGACCAGTATTTGTTCCAAGGCTTCTCCACGGTCTACGATTTCTGGATGTACCAGCCGCCTACCCCGCCCAGCAGTCCTCGTAAAAGCAATGCGCCGATAGAGCCAAAAGTTGATGACTCTTGGGAGCTCCCCAAAGGTGATCTAGGTCTTGCTAATTTACCCCGCCGCGCAAGAATATCGCAATTCATAATTCTACCCCCCTTCCAAGGGAAAGGTGTCGGCGCCTTACTTTACGACACTATTTTCGAACATTATATAGCGGATGCTGCTACGAAGGAAATCACGGTTGAGGATCCCAATGAGGACTTCGATCTGCTCCGGGATCTCTGTGACTTGAAATATCTACGAAAGAACGTCCCAGAATTCGCAGCATTAAGAGTTAATGGCGATGTACCGATTCCCCAAAAGGGTGGCCTCCTCCACAACAATACTCAGATATCACTAGGGAGTTCGGCGAGCGCATCAACGGGCTCTTCCGCGGACGGAATCGTCAATATGGCAAAGCTAGAGCAAATCCGCGTCAAATCAAAGATCGCGCCACGGCAGTTCTCGCGTCTCGTTGAGATGCATCTCATGTCGACGCTCCCAGCTTCCGTCCGACCGCAGGGCGACGACATGTCTGATAAACCCAAGGCACCGAAAGTTGATGAAAAGGTGTACTCGCTCTGGCGGTTGTTGCTTAAGCAACGCCTTTACCGTCGCAACGTTCTTATCCTCGCCGAGCTTGAAACCGCAGAGCGAATCTACAAACTAGACGAGACTGTGAACAACGTCGAGTGGGAGTATGCCAGGATCCTCGAGCGACTAGAGCCGAAGACAACAACTACCAATGGAAAGCGAAAATTGGGTGACGATTCAGAGGCAGAAGTGGAGTCGTTGAGCAAAAGGCCCCGTCTCGACGACGCCTAAGGTCTGGCATAGGGAATTCCGGCGTCAGTATTGTAGGATTGTTGGATCGTTTGGTAGAAATGGAGTTCCGGTGTATTCCTACGATACCATTCATTTTGCTCTGGTTTTAGGGTCTGGGTGTCAAGTGCACAGTGATGATTCAGAGGTGGCCAGGATTGAAGCTTGGGAGCACGGCAATGCACAATCATCTTGGTGCATAGGCAGTTTCTTTCCTTTAGAGATCAACGGCAGGATGCCTTCGCAATTGAGTCTAATACATAGGAGCCATACGCGCTACATTCAGAAGAATACGCATCAAGTACAACTTGTGTATAAGAAGGAAGCCAGTTCCCAACTCCATTCACTACCATATCTCCGGGCTCATTAATACGATCTGTTCAGTTTTAATGTCTAGTTCCGTTCACGTCCTGTAGGCCACGACCTAGCTCACTTGCCACGCAAGCACCTTCCCGGACGGCTCGAGAGACAATACCACGCACTCCAGCCTCTTCGAGTACCATCGTGCCAGCGATCGAACACCCACCTGGGGTGCAAACCTTTTCTCGAAGCAAAGCCGGGTGCTCGCCACTGAGAATCAAACCAGCAGTTCCCCTCATAGTTTGAGCAGCCATTCTCTGGGCCTCAGCTCTGGGCAACCCCATGGCTACGGCTCCATCAATAGCACCTTCCAACATGAGAGCAAAGAATGCAGGTCCAGAGGCACAGAGGGCAGTCGAAGCATTCATCTTCGCGGCAGGCAGGTAGACAACATCACCGATACGCTTGAAAATCCAGGTGACGAGACTTAGTGTCTGGGGTGGTAGTGGTGGCTCGCTGTTCGCAATGACAGTCATGCTTTCGCGAACCATGCTGGTGGTGTTGACACATGCTCTCACGATTCGGCAGCGGCCATCTATCTCGGGGTCCTTGACGGGTACGGCACCATGGACTGCAGGGATTGGGACTCAGTAACGGCCAACTATACATAGAACAGTTCTGAATGACTTACGGACTGTCTCGAGGTATTCGACTGTCACACCGGCACAGACGCTAATCAGCAGTTTCCCGTGCAGGGCCTTTGCCATTCCAGGCTCGTTCAGCAGATCCTCGATAGCATTGGGCTTGCAGGCCAAGACGATGACCTCAGCTTTCATGACCGCAGCAACATTGTCTTTCTGCACAACCTTCAGGGTCGAACTATGTTCCCAAAGGGCCTGCTTGACACGCTTTGCGGACTCGGGGGTCCGCACGCAAGCAATGAAGCGGGAGGGCAAGCGGGAGGGGACCTCATCGCGGGGCGACGATCTACCGGAGTGTGAGGGCGTCTGGAGAGGTCGCGGGGCGTTCATCTCTTGAAGCGATGTGAGGATCCCGCCAAGAATGGCGACACCCATCGTGCCTATACCCGATCAGTTGATGCGCATCGAATGGACATTTTTATGCAAGTTGACGACATACCACATCCCAGCACGGCCATGGCGAGCTCCGGGGCCTCATGGCCGTGTTGCGTGAGAGCCAGCATGGTGAATTACAATTAAATTTTTAAAAAAAGAAAAACAAAAAACGAAAAACGAAAACTAAGGGTATATGGGTCTATAGGTGTAGTTACACATAGCAGGCAGGAAAACGACTTGAAGAGAAGAAATTTCTTCAATTGAAATGGAGAGAAACCATTGCAGTTTTATACCCGGGAAGGTATTTGGAACATATGACGACAGGATGTATAACTACGAAAATTACAAGCCAATCGTTCTTCAATGCGTGGTAAACAAATCATTATTCCCATTGTCAATCAGTCAATCCATCGACTATAGTCTATAATGCTAACCAATGCCGTTATAACGTCGTGTGATAATAATGATCCTCCCTACATTTTTACGTGAACGGCCGAGATCGCACCGACCTTCGAACCCTTCTACGGGGCTTCCCTTTTGGCTGCGACAGGGCTGTCAGCTCGAGCGCTAACCCCATTATGCTTAGCTCGGTGCCCAACTGTGGGCATGACTGTGGATAGATCATGCAGGTGCTAAAAGTTTCTCGGAAACCTTGGCCCGCCAGGCCCATTGAGCACTTCCGACGTTGCTGCTTTTGCGCGGAGGGACCGTCCACTAACAGAGAAGAATTCTGCATTAGGATATACCCCGGTACTAGACTAACCTACACTCGTCGCGGCCGTCTTTAGCGAGACACGGTTTTATAGCATCCACTCCAAACGAGGAACGACCCAGCTCCCCGCGTGCGCCATACCAACAAGTAGCTTCGAAAGCTTCAAGACCTCCTCCAAACGAGACTCTCCCCTATCGAAAATATTCCCGTTCAATCGCACCGGTCGGAAAACATTAGCCTATTTCCAAGTAGAACATTGTAACGACTATATCCATGTTGACGACAAGATGGCCGATCCGTTCGAAGTACGTATGCGCTTCAGCTCCCAGCTCCAGCACCTGAATGCCAGTACGACGTCTGCACAGAAGGCAGCTCAGTATGCGCTCAAATACAAGGACATGGACGAGGACTTACATTCCTGCATATTGGAACAGCTGGAGAAGGCAAGTTTGTGTTTGCTATAAATGGTGCATAACCATTCAAGGCCAATTGCTGATTTCTCGTCTTTCGCGGACAGACAAACATGAACACGCGAGCAAACATAATGTATTTCATCGAACATTTATTAGAGATGGCTGTAAAGGAACGGGGGAACGAATATGTGCGGATGATGCAGCGGGATATTATTAGAGTTGTGGATGCCGTATGCCCTGAAAACGGATCTGGAGCGGCGAACGTCAAAGTAGTCCGAAAAGTACGATCCCTAGATGAAAGCTTCATTCACACAAGACGCGGAAACACAAGACACAGGACACAAATGAACTGACTCTCTTTTCTGCCCAACAGGTTCTCCAAGGCCTCAAGAGCAAGTACATTCTTCTCGAACATACAGTGACCGAACTCGAGGGTTGCCTAAAAGAACGCGATACATCAGCCAACGACCTCAGCCTATCCTCACCCATTATCGGCGGTGACGAGCAAGCGAGCGTGCCAGTATCGGTCGCAGATCCAGGAATCGTCAATAGCGCTAACGCGGAACAAGCCCTTCAAAACGCTGAAAAACAGCGAATTGCTAACGGCGTCGCGGCCGACAACATGAAACCGACGAAACGACAGATCGAACAGCGGATAGAGGAAGACCGAGAGCGGCACAAGCGCATGCGCGAGAGCATATGGGTTGTGCCCCCGAACCCGGTGGACCAAGCGCGCAAGTTCTTCAGCGAGACGAGCGATCTCGGCGAGGACGACCGTATCCTAGGAGAGGAAGAGACGAGCGAATACCGCCTCCGCCTCGACCGTCACATGTGCAGACACGAGTTGAAGCGGTGGAGAACCAGCAAGAGAGAAGAAAGGGAACGCGAACTACGGGGAATGGGACGAGAACGAGAACGCCCGGGATCTAACAGAAAAACGAACGGTGTAGCTCAACATCCTTAAACCTAGGAGGTGGAGTTATTCGGGGAGCTACGTTTCAATTTCTTTTTTTATGTAGGCGGTTCATTGGGTTGTGTATATCTACCCAAGGTTCCAATTACATAGATACCTACATATCTGTCAAGCATGATGCATTGCAAAGGCGTTTTAGGGACCGCTGCATTATTTGTAGTTTTATACATGGGTGGGCTGGCGTTCGAAATGGGTGATGTTTTTTTCGACATGGAAAGAGAAGAGAGGATACTTTATGAGGCGAGGTTTCGGGTATCTTTTTTGGCATGGTATATGGTTCTCCCTATATCACTTTGTGGAAGTCTGTTTTGAATGTATACTACAACTTGAAGTTACCTTAGTATGAGATGTACTGAACGAGTTCATCCATTTGTTGATATGATTTGGTGCTTTGACTGTATATTGCTATTTACCTGGTATGATAGGTATGTAGGAGGTCAGAGCGAGGTAAGAGTTTTATTTATATGACCGGGACGAAAAAGATGGGTGTTGAGAATATGAGTAGCTTTTGGTTATTGTCTGCCTAAGTATCCAGTCCGCGGAGCTTGCTATTATACGATTCATGTTAACCACCAGAATTTGATTCTAGTTTGTCTGTCTTTCAACTTAAACATAGGACAGAACCGCGGTATTTATTTTTCTTGTTGGCAGTGCTAATTACCTATCCGTCATGCAGATTGGACCGACTACTTGAGGAACAAAACTCTGAACTCTGTAAGTTACGTTTTCCCATTGTTTGCCTAAGCAGATTACATGCTCGGGCAACAGACAATATGATTGTGTTGCTTAAGTTAAGTTGTATTCACGCTATGTTACGCCGCAAAGATGTGAGGTTCTACAGGGAGGGCAAAGGCAGTAAGCTAGATGGTAGTCTGCCTCGACATTTCTTCCAATAATGAGACAGACTAATGGTGCTAGATAGAACGTCTGAAGATAAGATGTGAAGTTACATACAATAACAGGCGATCTGTTAAGTTACTAAGTAGGTAGTGTATGAGGGCTTGGATACGGTGCAAAGGTAAGTAAATATGTTAGAGACTGTGTACCTACCCACCTATCCTGGGCTTGTTTTATACATATCCCACACGCCCCCTCTTGTTCTCCTATATTTTCTTATAGATTTTCCTGCGTGCTTGTTGTCGGGTTTCTTCGAAATCGGGTTGTGAAGTCTTACCTCGTATGCGCTAGGTTAAGTTAATTGTTGACTTGTTTGTTTATCTTGAAGGAATCGTAATGTTATTGCAAGGCGGTGGTGTAACTCTTGGTTCGATGAATATATACATACATATACAGATGTATATATTCCTGTAACTTTCTCGGCAGGAGCGGACAAGACTCAACGCGTGATAAATCTTGATCTTGTCCTCCCGTCGGAGCTATAGAGGATAGGGCTGATCTTGAATTTGCACCAGTTTTCAACTCTACTAGTCTATAATACTTGAGGACGAAGCAAGAAAAGCCGTTCTTCGATTACCTAGACTAGATATGTATATAAGCCTGCGGAGGGACTGAGTTCCTTTATTGCACAATGACTTTTGGCATGGTTATCGAATGTTGAGATGGCTGAGGGTGGTTGATTTAGCTATCTATTCTAACCCAAATGTACAAAATAGTTGTGAATCCCTTCCCACTAGCCTTATAAACTCGCTTTTGCATAGCCAGTTCGACCGTGACGTCCATCACAGCGTAGTGTTTCAATATAGTTCCTGTCAGTACTACTCATCTATCATGACCTCGGCGCCCACCTTCGCGGCTTGGTCAGACAGACACCTCTAAGCTGGTCTATTGCCACGCTGAGTGTTGAATATTACGTATACCGGATTTTAGAAACCAGAACTTTTAAACGGTGTTCCTGTCGTCGTATGACAAAGTAATCGATCTATGTCGCTGCCTAGGCATTTTGTCCAAAAACCCCCATCACGAGCAAGAGACCATCTAATCTACTATAGTCGAAGATCGACACCAATATATCATGTGACTAGCTAGGTAGGTATTAAAAGCGGCCATGTTACGAATGAACACGGGTCACAGCACCACCCGAACTCAACAACAACAAGAACAGGTTACGAACATTGGGTTTCACAATCAACCCCTGTTAAGGCCATTATCATTTTAAGCTAGGTATATGACTGATCCCGTCACTCTCGCAGCATTTCTGTCCCTCGGATAACATCCGCGATATTATAGACGAGTATGTGTATGTGTGTAAGTGGAAAGTGGGTATATCAAAGTTCCACAAATAGCACACACATATAGTATTGGCAGATACACGTGTTCCTGTCACATTACATATCTCAACCAAACCGCCACGTTAAATACGGGCCCGGGGTCTCAAAAACAAACTAAACATACATTCCTAATGCCAACTATAGATAAGTAGGTAGCTAACCTCATTTTTGTGTGTCATGTTTAGTAGATTGTTCTGGCACAAGCAAAAGATCTAGACAATGTCGTAGCCATGAGACTCCTTTTTTTCGCTCCAACATGTGGCACCGTACGGTTTTTCATGCATTGCATGCTTTCTCACCGAGCGGCGGCTCGATGAGACAGTACAGTACATTTAGAACCTACCTAGATAGATCGTCTACAGCATACGTATATAGATAAGGGGAGTGCATGTAATTTGTTTAACGTTTCGGGACGTAAGGTACGCTGATGATGGGCGTTTTCGTGCTTTGCGATCTGCGTGATGCAGAGCCAATGGACTTTTGATAGCCGTACACACCTATGTCTGAGTTGGGCGTATAATATACGTATGTATAGGCTTTTGATCTAGACACCGGGTGCAAATAGCCCCGCTAATAAGCAGGAGCAAGGTGCCAGATCTACTTATTTTCTTTTTTTCGCTTGTGATGCAGTCGTGGCGAGATTGAGGAACGAGAAAGAGAGGCTGGGATAGGTTGGCCTTTCGCGAGTCCGCATATACGGGGGTCGCGTGCCCCTTTTCTTCATCGGAGCGGAGGTGTTCTTGAACGGTGGAATTTACCTAACGTTTTATTCGAGACATGATACTGATAGTCTAAAGCTTGCTTGCACTAGGGGTCGATGTGGTTTGTACCGTATGCCTTGCATACTAGCTGTATGATGATATATGAATTTTTGAACTATCGGGTTCTCATACATACTCCCCTGTTGTGCGCCTCCTCGAGATGACATACGTCACGTAGTACCTGCCTGCTCTCAGTGACATGTCTCATCCAATTTATAGACCGGCATCTGTTAGAGTGGGTAGGACAACAACCGGAATGGAAGCCAGGCCACTGACAATACTGTTATTACTCCACGACGTATTAGCTGTCGTCCTCGAACGGTTGCAAACTGGCTAGTATCTGTAGGTTATGCTTTGTTTGTTAGACGCAGATTAGACTTGGTTATATGTCTGCGTCCAAGAGTCTCGGCAACTCGATCTTACCGTCACCTCGGTATTCCGCGATCATGATGACCGAAAGGCACAAAACCTTATCCATACGTACGCTGAAGACGCACCGATCTAGCCTACCAGGTTATGCAGGGTAGGCCGGGCTCCCTACCTTTCAAGGTTTATGGCTTGCATGACTGGGGTTTGTGGATCTGCCTAATCGCTGGCTACGCACGGCAGCAACATAATGCCGACAGAGAAACCGACTTGCATCAACCAATCAACAAAACATGTCTTCGTGGCTCAGTTGGCTAGAGCGTTGGTCTCATATTCTATGATCCAATCCAAGATTGGGATATCCAAAGGTCGTGAGTTCGAGCCTCACCGAGGACAACATTTTTGATGATTCTCATGTTGGTGCGCGCGCATATATCCTTTTGTATGGAGCGACAATAGTTGGTAGCGAATTAGGGCAAACCTGGAAATTGCTCCCGGCCTTCCGTTTCTGTTGCGTAAATGGAATCGGGTAAGAATAACCTATCTCAAAACCCACGTCAGATGTATTCTATCGGGTATCTAACTTCTTACGAGATACCGTGACAGTCAGCGACTTGTTCTACGAAAAAGGGGCTGGCTGGATCCTTTAGGAAAGCTTCATCCGACGATGCAACTCTTGTCGTATAAAAACAGAACACCTATGGCTTCATGCCCTATGCCATTTCCCTTACGGGCCTATTATTGCCCCTATGATGACTTGGCTGACAACGATTTGGGACACTCTTATGGCTGACTAGCATGTGGCGATATGCAAGTTGAAAGCAAAAACACTCGCTTGGGCCAAGTCATTTGACCATATAGCATACGCGACTACGGCTATTGTGTCATAGAACATCATTCAAACTGCAAATGGTCGTATGATTAAGCAGGCTGGTCTGGACAAAGAAGAGAGCCTCGTTTGTTTGAGGTTCCATTCGATAGAAAGCGAAAATTTTGAACGATGAGCAGGGCTGACGAAAGGTAATTTCAGTTGCCAATTTGAGAATGGCTGGGAAACGACTGAGACTGTCTCACTGTTTCATCTTGATGAGAAAATCCATTCAGCTTGGGGGGTTTGCGGCTGGAAAGGCCTGGCGGACAGTGCAGGTGGGTGGTATATAGGTATTTAACCTAGTATGTAAGCGTATTTATGGCCATAGGGAATGGTCCGCCAAGGCGCCAATCGGCAATTCCGCTTAGAAAACCTTGGAAGTCATTAAGCTGTGCAACAATGTGGATTGCAGACTCTGGAGGAGTTCAACTTGAAGACTTCAAGTTATTCGGTTGCTCAAACGCTGATGTGGCGGTGCGGAATTAAAGTTTTGCAGGTGTGTTCTTACAGAAAGCCCATACCGAGAGCCGTTAGCCTTCTCGGGCAAGTTTGGCATGGGGTAAAATGTTGCTGGTTCGAGGTGCAAATGCTGAAGTCCCTTAATTATTATGCTTAACTATTATGTAAAGGGCACTACTGCAGTAATAGTAAGGATAGCACAGTAAATTTTTACGGGAATGCACAGTAGGTACCTAACCGTATTATTCATCGTTAGTACTACTTCTGGTCCCTTTGCGAACCCCAAATTGGCCAAGGCCCTAAGTCATTCAGACTCGTACCTCCCCTACCTGGTCACTCAAGGTTGACCCCGTGTCGCCCTGACCCATCCGCATCATCCCTCATCGTCCCTTCGAAACCAGTAGTGCAAAAGCCTTGCCTGCTTCAACTCAAGTCCAACTCTTCTGCCTTTCGCCTCTTTTCATCGAACGTGTCGCTTAATTGGTGGTGCCGCAAGGACAGTTCCATCGTACCTTGTGCCCTCTATAAACGCCGCTGGAGAAGTGAAGAACGGCCTTTGTATCCGAACCTGTCCGAACGAAGCTGGAAAGACGCTAAACCGGTTGTTCGAAGCGCTCGATATTGCTCGAATCGTCGACCCGCCGACATTAGACGACGATGCTGATGACGGCAATGCTTTGACCATAATCCTAGCGATCCATCACATTCCTCAGTGTAGCTTGTCCATATCACACCTCGTTGTACCTTCAGGTGTCGCTGGTTTGATACTCGAATAACTACCAGCCGCCTTCTCCGCAAGATACCCTATTTACTAGTAGTAAGCTTGGAGATTGTCTTATCTTTGGACCTATATCGCCTTTTGGAAGCTACACAAGATCGTTTCTTGTATCCAGCCGAGACAGCCACATCCTGGTATGCAATATGCTCCATCATACCAGCCTCCCCCTTGTAGCGTTCTTCAGCACCCCGTCTTAGCGCTCAACTTGCATGTCTGCATGGCTAAATTTTAAATATCGAATGTATCATGAGGCTGGAATGTATATTGTGCCATATCGCATCTGTTTCACTCGGTTCTAAGTGGTATCCTATAACGACTACTAACATTGATTAGATCGCATATCTCGGCACTATCATTCTTGCACCATTGATTTGTAAAAGACGACCTCAATCCAACCGGCACGAACTACACTTGACCGCGAGTGAGAGCGAATGAACACAAAAGACACTATCGCACAAGGGGCTAGGCATGACTAGTTTTCGAGCGCTTAGCTTCTCGGAACGAAGGGGAAGCACTATGAACTGTGGCGAAGAGATGTCGACGGTGATGCCTGGCGCAGGGCCGGCCATAGTAAATCAGAGAATGGACAAGATGGCTCAACCACGGCCAAGAGGGCCGCCTACTCCAAGCTTGAGCACGCCAGCGCCTGAATTTGACCAGCAACAACAACTTACCGGGTCGCCTCCCCCTCCCCCAACACCGGCTGCTTCTCCTGGTCCAACGGAGGCTCAGCCAGATTGGAGCGACGCAGCTGATGATGAAGACTTCTTTCTTTCTCATGTCCGCCAGCATTTTAAGACGTGTTCCGGACCGCATCGAAACCGAATACTTGCAGACCTCCTCAACATGTGCACGACCCAGCAACTGAGCTTTGTACATCAGTTCGTGAGCCCGCTGCTGAAGAAAGATCCATTCACAAGTTTGCCGGATGAGCTATGCCTAAGGATCCTCTCCTTTATTGACGACCCTCAAGTCTTAGCCCGGGCCTCTCAGGTGTCCAGACGGTGGAGGGACTTGCTTAGTGATGACGTGACTTGGAAGAACCTGTGCGTCAAGCATGACTATGGTCGGCGCCTTTCAGAGGTATCGTACGGAATACACACCTATGTAGCGAATCGGCCCGGTATCCTACCTATTTCTGATTCTGAATATGCGAACCAGAGTTTTCCAGGTGCGCTGTCCAGTTCGTCTGCATTGCACAGTGTTTCCAGGAGTATGGACGGAGCCGGGTTTGCCGGACGACCGAAACTACGGTCATATAAGTCTCATTTTAAGCAAAGATATCTCGTCGAATCTGCCTGGAGGACCGGTGGACGCAACACCACCCGCACCATTACCCAGGATGGGAGGGTTGTCACGAGCTTACATCTCACTCCGAAATACATTGTTGTGGCACTGGATAATGCCCGGATCCATATTTTCGACCGTGAGGGGAATGCGCTCCGAACCTTACAGGGCCATATTATGGGCGTGTGGGCTATGGTGCCTTGGGAAGACATTCTCGTCAGCGGTGGCTGTGATCGAGACGTGCGTGTTTGGGACATGACTACTGGGTAAGACTGCCGGATTGATCAGTGCTCTGGAAGACGTTCACTAACGGGTTATATAGCGCGTGTCTTCATACGCTGCGTGGCCACACGTCGACCGTGCGCTGTCTTAAGATGTCGGATGCGAACACGGCGATTTCCGGCTCCCGGGATACTACCTTGAGAGTGTGGGATATTAGGCAAGGCGTGTGTAGAAACGTACTAGTTGGTCACCAAGCCAGTGTGAGGTGCCTGGAAATCAAAGGAGATATTGTCGTGTCTGGAAGCTACGATGCCACAGCCAAAATTTGGAGCATTTCTGAAGGTCGGTGTTTGCACACGCTTACCGGCCACTTCAGTCAAATTTACGCCATTGCATTCGATGGCCAGAGAGTTGTCACCGGCAGCCTTGATACCAGTGTCCGAGTGTGGGATGCTCATACTGGGTAAGTGGAAACACTACGTGCCGCCTTTCCAATCTACCAGAGTCTGTACTGACTGGGCGAATAGGGAACCTATCGCTCTTCTACAAGGACATACTTCCCTAGTGGGCCAGCTGCAACTGCGAGGGAACACCCTCGTCACGGGAGGGTCTGACGGATCTGTTCGAATCTGGTCCTTGGAGAAAATGTGCCCAATCCACCGTCTTGCCGCACACGACAACAGCGTGACGAGTCTCCAATTTGACGACACTCGAGTTGTCAGCGGCGGTAGTGATGGACGAGTGAAGGTGTGGGATGTCAAGACCGGTCATCTTGTACGCGAGCTTATTACGGCTGAATCTGTCTGGAGGGTGGTATTCGAGGATGAGAAGTGTGTCGCTGTGGCTAACAGAGGAGCCCGAGTTATGATGGAGGTGCGTCGTATTGCCCTCCACTCTCCGCTGTCTTGTCTAATTTTTCATAGGTCTGGTCATTCTCGCCGCCAGAGGACGCTTACTACGAAAGACCGGCTTCGTTACCACAACGATTAGTTGAGCCAGCGCCGACTCGCTCTTTGTCGGCTGATTTCCGACGATCTGCTCTCATGCTGACCGATGGTACATCTGAGGACGATAACCAAGACGTCGACATGAGAGATGCTGGTCCGTCTACGGCACCTTTGGCAGGAAACTCTACCTTCTTCCGCGACGATTGAGTGATTTAACACGCTCAGCTTTTCGCAATAGGACTCAAGACTGCCGTTCTGCAACTGTATCTATGTTTGTGGCATTGCCTATTTCATCTTATATGCCTATATTTTGCACTGGACGGCCCAACTCTATGCATTGTAGGCGTTGGTTATATCATGGCGGGATGGTTTGGAGGGTGTGTGTGAGCGTGTGTAACTAGGGACAAGCATTGCAAGCGTGAAGGAGTTTGCGGGAATTACAGGATCATTAAGGGACTTAAAGGAAGTAACATGGTATTTTTCTTTGGCAAGCTAGGTGAAGCGAAGACATAGAGCTTCGCCACTATAATATCTGTTGGGGGAGGGAGGAGGGTTGGCGCTGCCACTTTATGTGTGTATATGCTCAGGACATTTAACAGAGAAACGGAGCTGCTCAACCTGCTGGTGAGTAGGCACACAGAATATATTAACATTATTAGAAGATGATGGCTCGGTGTTTCGGGTTCCTTGTTTACGTATGTGTGCATGAAGTCGGTTTTTATCTTTAACCAAGCTCCTAACTGTAAAGTGTCTGGATCGAGTTGACAACTCACCTGTCGGCTACTTCTAGTTAACTAGTTATGCTGATACTTGCTTGGGTTATACATCTGTATATGGAAACGGTATTAAGCATAAGTATTTGTTATCATGATAAGCTGGGAGATTTGGGGTCGGATTATATAGGACTTGTATTCAAGCAAGTGATGACAAATGTTTCCTTAGAGATATATTCGTACAAAGTTTGTATATACAACTATGCATACATGCTGCTCTCTCTCCCTAGAGAAAATAAGAGCGGGTATCACCCGACAAAAAATATGCTCATACATTCAAGTACAACAAGCTATCATATCACACCATCACTCATGCCTGAGCAATAGCCATTAACTCCTCAGCGAAAACCCGTCTCTTCCTCACCTCCCACCTACTCAGACCCTCCTGCATAGAACTCTGCCTTTCCGCCTCTGCCGCCATCTTCGCGGCCTCCCTATCACCGCTCACGGCGGCTTTCATGAGACACGTCCTGTACTCGGCCGTGTCCCCTTTCCCCATCTTCTGGAGTAAGACGGCCATCTCGCGGTTCACTACCTCGCTGTCCAGCTCCTCTTCCGACGTGGCGATCTGGTACATCGCTAGCGCTTTCTCTAATTCCCCGCGCTTGACACGGATGGAGGCCACGCTGAGGGCGAAGCTAATTTTCCATTGCCAGTGAGGGTAGAACTTCATCCCTTTGTCTGCGCCTGAGTTTGTGAGGGAGTCTAGAGTATTTGTACCATCGTCCTGATCGTGTTCTTGCTCTCGCTCTTCCTCCTGATGTTGTGCTGTTTTCGACGAGGAAGAAGCTGGTTGTTGGCTAGAAGGCGCTGCAGTCCCCAACTCATACGCGCGACGGAACCAGCGCAGCGCATTACTATCTCCCTCGCGCGTCCCCTCCGCAGCGTATAAGAGTGCGCGCAGAGTACACGCATCCGCAGCGAAATCAGGCAGCGCATCATCACTGGCACTGTTCATAGACCCCCCTTTCCCCTTCTCCTTCTCATTGCCGAGATCGATGAGCTGAACCATGTGCATGAATTTCTGAATAACGGGCTCGAATTGCGGCCCATACGCCATCCTTCTCTCGATCGCCATGCGCGCAAACGAGAGCACGCTGGGTGCGTAGTCTAGGTTTGTGAGCGTGAACAGGATATGCGTCGCTATGTGCATCGCGTTGTCCGGAAAGCGCAGCGCGATCATGGCCGCTATGTAATGGAGCGTGTACGCCGACATCATGGTCTTTCTATTGCCCTTGCCTTTCGTTCTTGTGGAATCGTTGTTTGTGGTCACGATGAGCCGTTCCTGCCATCCCGGCGTATTCTTTATTGCGGCGTCTACGTAGGCCTGCGCCGTCTCGTAGCATTCCTCGGCGCTTAGGTCCGCGAGCATGGGTGGTTGCGCCACCTGTGTCCAGAATTCTAGGGGCGGTATGTCCTCACTTGTGAAGCGTACCCGGCTGAAGCCCTGCAGCGGCAGCCGAACCTTGCGTTTTCCCGTTGCGGTGCTATAGGAGGAGGAAAGAAGGGTTATATTCATAACGGGTGAATTGGGATGGTTGCGTGAGAATGAGAATGAGGATGGTGGTGTGGATGCAGCGAGTCGTTGGGATATTATGATATTGCTTGTGCTTGGTCTTTGGCCATTTTGAGCTCCACGACTTAGTCGCCCTGCGCAACGTACGCAGCTAGGCCTTTGGAATGACATGGCAAGGATGATTCCTGAGCTTGAAGCTCTCCCGTCCCCTAAGATGGAGTGAAGACGATATCACTTGGATTTTAAGAGTGGACCGAGCTTAGCAAGCTGTAAATAGCTCCGATTAGGTGGCCTCTTTCTGAGAGCGATGGCAAGGAGCTCTCAGTATTCTCAGGCTTAGTTATTCGCCTTTGCGCTAATGCTAATGCCTTACTGAACTCTAGAACGCAGCCTGCTCGGCCGGATGGTTAGAGTCGAGAGAAACAGTGCTATAAGACTCTCGAGTTGCTCGTGAGCTTCAAGATGAGTACTGGGGATTCGTCTAGTGCATATTTGTTGATATTGAATAAAGCTGTAGCCAGGGTGTACTTGATCACTTTATTAGTTCTATGGGCTGTCTGCAAAGAGAAGAGTATAAATTGCAACAGAAATAAAGACTGATAGGCCTATCGATTTCACTTGTAAACATCCCATGATACCTAGAACTGGGAAGGTTGTCATATTTGTTCCTGAGCAGGTTGTAGACACACAATTATGCATATAGAGGAGCTTGTTGTTGAAGTCAGTAGCGATTAAGCTCTTATCTTATCAGCCGCAGAAAAAGTTGGGAGGAAAGCCTACAGCCCACTGTGACAGTCTGCTAGAGAGGTTAGTATAAGTGTGGAGTTGGGTTCGATTCCTAATAGCGCTATTGGTTTTCTGCGCTTCGCTTTCTTCTTCCCCACTCGTATTGTGCATTTGCTCAATTGTAAAGCGATAGAGCATATGCATATTACATTTTGCATATAGCTTTTGCCTGTATAGCACGTACAAAATGCCGGCTGTAACACGAAGAAGAGCAAAGGCGCAAGCCGACGAGGAATCAGTACACGAAGCGTCGGCAGCAGAGAACGAAGTATCATTCCAAGAGCCCATCCCAGTACGCAGCAAGCGGAAAGCCGCAAGCAAAGCCGGGAAAGGCGACAATGCGACCGGCGACACTAAGACCGCAACACCCAAGAGTAACAAGAAGCTCGAGGTGCTGATACGGAGCGAGGAGTCTGCAACCCCAACAAGCTCGAAAGCAGAAATCGAAGTCCTTATACCCAGCTCAACCCTCAAGACCCCGCGATCTCGGTCCAGTCCAGTGCCCGATTCTCAAGATACGACTGCTAGCCAGGCGACCGACCGGACTTTTGACCCCTTGAGCGCCTCAAAACAGTTGGAGGAAGAGGCAATCCACACGTTGGAACTGCAATCCTGGTTAAGAAAGGTCCATAATTCCGTGTCGACGCCGTTACCAAAGGGGAACAAATCTTCCTCCGCCAGTTCTGGGAAGAAGATGTCCAAAGGAAATAATTTGGCTTCGAAACCACAATCCGCCGAGGCTGAGGTTGAGGCTGAAGATGAGGCGACACCAAAATCCAAGGTTGCCGCCAAGTCTATGCACGTAGTATTCGGGAACGATGACGACGTGGATAAATTCGTCGCGGCGGCCGCGGAGAAGGAGAAAGGCACGCAAGAAGCCAGAGAAAATGACGAAGACGAAGATGAGGAAGAAGATAGCGATGATGAGGCGCCCGAGGCGGTGTCCACAGCGGCAGCGGCGAAAGATACTATGAAGTCCGCTAGGGCTGCGATAGAAGCTGCTGAGAAGTACGTACATATCTTATCTCATCTGTCTATCTATCTATCTATCTACGATTTTCTGTGCTGCCTGCCGCTAGCATCGTTACTAACAGTGTTTCTACAGACATGCCGCGTTGGCGAAGAGAAAACGACAAGAGCGTGAACTCATGCTCCAGGAACAAGCAGAGAAACGAAAACGCAAAAGACAGAGGAAGCCCAAGGAGGGCGATTTCTCAGACGATGATGACGATGACGAAGAGAATGAGGAGGGCGAAGACGAAGAAGAAGGAAACCCAGCAAAGCGCCGGAGACGGACGAAAGGTCCTCTGCCTGACATGCTACCAGAAGAATTTCTCACAGACTCGAGCTCGGACGACGAGGAAGACGATTCGGCTCTGAAGAAAATGGTTAAGAGGAAGAAACCCAAGAAGATCAATTTCGAGACCGCTTTGCAAGTCCTCGGCGCAGAGGGCAAGGGACTCCGCGACGAGGTCGTGGGCTCGACGCGGTATCGCGTGTTGGCCAAGCAAGGGGATGAGCGGCTGGCGCCCAAGATCAACAAGGACTCGAGGCGGGCGAAGGAAGCGCTTATGCGGAGGGGACGACAGGCTGTGGCTGCTAATAAGAAACGAGGCTTTTTCGTTAAGCGGTAGGATCGAAACCGCGTTATTTAGACAATAGGAGAGATACCAAAAATGCACAATCTACACAATCTAAGTTGGCGCGCATATTACGAGTCTTCTCCTGCTTCACCTCGAGTTTTAATGAGCCTGAACAAATGAAACATATCTGTCTTTCTCGCTCTTTGAATAAGGACTATTCAATCAATTATAATTCGACACCGAAACTCGTCGCTAGGATATACCAAACCTGTTGACCTAGGCCATAATCCAGTCAACCAATCTCCTTCTCCTTCCTTCCCCCCCTTTTCCTCTCCCTCACCTACGTCTAACAGCTCTTGCTCTTCTCAAACTGTGAACACCATTCCGCCCATTCTCCCTATTCTCCCTATCCAGCGCATTCCGCCTAACCCCGTTCCCATTCCCATTGGTATTTCCAACTCCATTCTCCCCATTCCCATTCCCACTCCCATTCCTCTCCTTATTCTTACCCTGCTTCTCCTCATCCCGACCCAGATCCCCGCCAACAACCTTCCCCTTAACACCCTGCCTCACCTCATCAAGCTTATAGTTGCGCATGAAAAACGACAAGATCACAAGCGGCGCGCAGAGCACGAGCGCAATGGTGAGCAAGACGCGCATGGTCTCCTGATAGCTGCGATTGATAGCGATTCTGACGGGCGAGCCGGGCGGGTATAGCTCGTAATCGCTCGCGATGGCCACGCTACCAAAAATCGTGTGCGCGTCCACCACATCAGCCACACCAACACCAACACCAAAAGCAGCAGTATACCCATCTCCAGCACCTGCAATACTAGTAGTATTAGTGCTAGTATTGGTAGGGGGAGGTAAGTACGCCTCCAGCTTCGCGGGCACAAGCTGCGTCCACACGGCGCCCGCAACCGCCGCGCCTACCGCGCCGCCAATCTCCAGGATCGTCAAGAAGACGGCCGTAGCGGCTGCTACGTGCTGGTGCGTCGGCGCCGACGCCTGCACGCCTAGCTGTGTCGCTATGCTCATCATGCCGCCGCCCATGCCGATGGCGATCTGCGTGCCGACGATAGAGCCGACGCTCGCGTCCTCAGTTCGGTACCGGATCATCAGGCCCACGCCCATGAGGTAGATGAGGGAGCCGGCCGTTATGAAGTATTTGTAGCGACGGGTGTATTTGATCAAGAGGGACACGAGCAGCGCGGTTATTGTCGAGGAGAAGATGAAGGTTTGCGTTATGTACCCCGCGGCCCTGATGGATTGGCGCTGTACGACGAGCAGGTAGGAGTAGAAGTAGGGCTGGACTGAGAGGTAGAAAACCACTGTTTTGCACTCGGTTAGTTTATGGGGTGGTATTTTCGTTCCTTAGCGTTTTGACTTCATCTTTTTAGGGGTTTTTATAGTCTAGTAAGAGCACGTGTATTGTAGCTGGCCCCCTGACTTCCTTCGTAGCGAAGAACCAAAAAAGAAAGGGGCAAAAGTAGCCCCGAGAGTAGAACGAACCACCCCAACCAAGAACACTTGACAGCACAACACCTCAAGGGCGTTTACATGTATGACGAAAGTGCAAACAACAAAAGCAGACAAGGAAAATCGCTGGGCAGGCAGACTTACTAAAATAAACAAAAGCAATACCGCACCCGGCGCAAAAAGTGCGCGACCTAAGTAATTCGGGCGGGATGAGCGGATGCGGCGCAAGACTCTTCGAGGCCTCCCAGAAGGGGAATATGACAAGTAGCACGCCGCCGAGGACGAAGAGCGAGACGATAGTGGCGCTGTGCCAGCCTCCCGGGGTCGTCTGGGCGATGGTGAGAGGGATGAGTATGAGCGCGAAAGAGGCGCTCAGGAGTAGGATACCGCCGACGTCAAGATCGTACCAGGTTTTCACTGCTTTTCTCGCGAGTCCTTTGACAATGACAGCAGCTTTATTTACCCCGTTGTTGTTGTTGATCTCGTCCCCGTCCTCGTCCCCATTCCCATTTTCATGGCGACCCTGTTCTTGTTGTTGTTGTAGTTGTTGTACTACCCCCTCTGGCTGTTTCTCATCGCTAGCGCTATCATCATGTTTCAACAAGCCCGTCTTCTTTGCGCGTCTCGCATTCAAGAAAAGCGTAAGCGCGAGCGGTAAGAAAGTGACGGGGAGAATGATCGCCCAGATCCCACAAGCCCATCTCCACCCGCCTCCCCCTTTTCCGTTATTGATAATCGTATCGGCGATAACGCTGCCAATCCAAGTAGTCACTAGAAAAGGGGTCTCCGGTAGACTGGAGAGAAGGGCCCTGTTCAGCATGTCGCTGGTGTCGGCCACAAAGACCTGCTGCAGGATCTGTAGACCCGTCGACCCGGACGAGGAGAAGATCTGTGCCGCGGCGAACGTCTGCACGTTGCGCGCTGCGCTCATCTGGATGTAGCCCAGCACGTAGAGCAAGATGCTGATACTGAATGCTTCGAGGCGCCCGAACACGTCGGCGATTTTGGCCATGGGGGGTTTGATCACAGCTGTGAAAAAGGGGTGTATTTTGTTAGTTCGTTCATTTATTATTAGATTTCACCTTTCTTTTCTTGTTCTTCTTATGATAAAGTGTTGGGGGTATAGCGCATATACATAGAATCGGCACTTATCCATCCTCTTCAGATATAATAATACATGAATCATATAGTGTAGTTAGGCAAGTAAGTAGGTGGATATGTATGGGTGTGTGTACCTCTACACTACGAAGGTAAAAGAAATCCCGGCCAGAAGAGAGAAACCAGCAACGAGAAAATGACAACCCTAAATTACAAAACGACAGCAAAAAGGCCAGTGTAAATATGGATAAAGAAAATAAAGAGAAGACAGCAGAAGTAGACTTGGAACTGGGGAAAAAAAAAAAAAAAAAAAAAAAAAAAAAAAAACACATACCATTGACAACTCCCTGTATGACATAGACTGTCGCGATGAGCGAGTGGCTGCTAAACGAGCTCGTCGCGAAAGCCACCACGGGATAAGTAACCTGCGCCCCCAGGGATGACGCAAAAGCCATGAGGTAGATGCTAATGTACGCCGCTATCAGACCCCATCGAGACCACGTCATCGAGATGGCCTCCATGGCCCGGACGCCTTCTTGTGTCTGTGTCTGTGTCTGTGTCTGTGTCTGTATCGGTTCTGCTACCATTTGTGGATCTGGATCTTGATTTGGCTCCGGCTCCGGCTCCGGCTCTGGCTCTAGCTGTAGTTGTGGTTGGGGCTGTGATCTCGTTTCTCGTTCTGGGCGGGGATATGAATTCGGATATGAATTCAGATCTAGATTTTGATTTAGTGCTCTGGCTATGAGTATTAGCTCGGATACTTCGTCCGGCTTTGGCTCTAGTTCCTGTTCGAGATCTTCGGGAGTAGCAGTGTTAGGAGTAGCATCGCCATTGGTCACGACAGCACCCTGGTGGTGATAGCCATTGGCCATGTTCTCCGCCGTGCCGTCGGTGCCTCCATTGGTATTGCCACTTTCGTGGCCGTTGCCGTTCGTGATCGGTATATTTGGGTCGTTGTTGGTGATTGTATTACCGCCATCAGCATCGCCGTCGGAGTCGACGGTTGTGGGAGTGTCAGCCTCCATTATCACCGCAAGGATCGAAGGCCGCAAGTCGGCGTAACGCTCTGCTCTGGTCCTCCTTCTGTTCTCGAACATGCTGTGGTGTGCCATACTATATCCTCTATACGAAATAATAGAACCGGGGAGCTGAAAGAAGCAAGAAAGGAATGGTATTATTGGTGTGAGAGGGAGTTTCTAAAAGGAATACTGAAGTAGAACTGGCATTAGAGCTATCCAACAATTATATAGGAACAGAGTCCGAGGAGTACGCACTCTAATCACTCTATTAATCACTCGAGTGTTTTATCACTCATGTTACGCGTCCCATTTTTCCTTTTGACTTTGACTTTGCTTATGCATATATCTTTCCCCCCTTCCCTTTCCAAAAGTAAACAAAGTACCTAGGTAATTATAAGATGAGTACGGTAGGCAAGGTAGGTAAGTAAGTAAGTAGCGACGCACGAAGACCCGAAGCTAGCTTACATACTATCCCTCGCCCTCTGGCTCTTTCTCAGGGAGCTTACGTCGGCTCAGGCACGTTTTATATACCCATACTTTGCATATGCGGCATGGATATCTACCCGAACGTACACGAGAGTATGCGTCGGTACGGTGTGTAAGATCATAACAGTAGGGTACGCAGGACAAAAGTACTAATATCTAGCCCATGTACAAATATCGCAGTGCTAATGGCAGATGATACAATTACGATCATTCATAGCAAGCTCCTCTTGTCTTGTCTTGTCTTGTCTTCTCTTGCCCGTGAATTAGAAGACCCCCTTTTTGTATAAGTAGGTAAGTTCGTGCAATTCGTACAAATCTGTATAGAGGTATATATGCTTAATACTCGTACTCATTCGTACTCGAGACAAACAAAAAAAAGGCCCGTGCTGGTTCACGGCTACCTATGTGCCCGGGGGGGTGCTACATCCCATAACAGACTTTGATTCTTCCTGCGTCAGGGTCTTTCTTTTCTTTTCATCCTTCATTAGTTAGCATTCGATAAAAAGAAGCCGCCTCCTCCGCGATTTTTCCTGCCACACCCCCCATCCATCCTTGTTTTCCTACACCTTCCCTTCCTTCTTTCCTCGCCCGTAAGCAAGCTAATCTTATTGTCCCCAAAAACAAACAGAGAAGGGGCAAGGAAAGAAAAACATGTTGTGTTGCCTTTCCAATAAACAGACCCCTGGCCGCCGTGGCACCAAGTTATATCGTCCTATCCGTCGTAAGAAAAACCATCAATGCGTGTGACAGTTTGCACCGTGTTAGAACATAAAAGGACAATAATAGAAAAAGAAGACAAAAAAAAAGAAAGGTAGAAATGGTATCTTCAAGTCGTAAGATAGAAAGGAAGGCGCAAAAGACCGTCAGGTCGGTAAGTGACCAGACCAAAAGGCAAATGACCTGAGGTATAAATATGACGTATGGGGGGGTGTGCGCGCGAAAATCAACCAAATAAACTTTTCAGTCCGCGGTATATGTTACTGTAGTGTCCGAGCATAAATGGGTCCGCCTCAAATATTTACTCAAAATATGATGTCCTAGGAAGCCGTTCGTCTTATACAAGAAATAAAAGCTCTGCGTGGCTCCGGTTGTAAATGGCCGAGATAGTCGGAAAGAATTAATTCGAAATAGGGAACTTAAGATTCTTCGATGATCCCCTCACCGCCCGCCTCTTCTCTCCATTCGCGGCTTTTCTCAGTTAAGCGCTTGACGCCGCCAACCCTTGAGGCCCACAAGCTCTCGATAGGAGTGCGGAACGTGAAGGCACGCTGGCTGCTGATGACCCCGATAGCCTGAAGAACGGCTTTACGGCTGTCACGGCTGAAAACAGCAGGATGGCTAATCCATTCAAGACTTGTTTCGAGCTCGGCGTCTAGAGCCGCAACGGTGACAGAGTCGACTGCGACTGAGCTGGTTATGGCTAATCCATCGTTGGACCGACTGCGTGGGATGGCTGACCCAAGCGCACCTCCGGACGAATTCGCAGAGGCAGTTGGCGATGGCGTATGTTTCCGATCGGGCGTACCGGGCGTCGGCGACCCGTCCATACCAGGGTGTGGAGTCGAAGGGTTGGACTGCTTGCCCGGTAACGGCGGCACTGGTCCGGGAGGGACTGGCGGCAATCCACCTTTCCCAAGACCCTTTAGTATCGTCCGTGTCTCGTTGAGAAGAGTATGAGCGCGCTCATGTTGACCTCTAGTAACAAGGGTCAAAGCCCGGGTAAGCATGTCTGACGTCAAGAGTTCCATGCGCCGCTGGACGATATGCGGATGTGGCGGAATGGGGGCGTTGTTGGCCCAAGAAGCCTTCTTCGAGTTGTTCATTGCCGGAAGAATAGTGATGGCCAGCAACGATGGCCTCGGCAGATGCATCATAGTGCCATCCCGCAGAATGTCGCCCCAAACCAGATCTGCTTGGATTAAGGGCACTTCCTCCACTGAGAGGGCTCTTTGATCGTCATGCTCCATCGGTCCGCCTAAAGCTTCCAACCCGGAAACGATGGTCTCCCAAGGATCTTGTGGTAGCTGCTCCTGGGACGAGGTGTCGGGCACGATGATCAGCTGAACGAGGATATCACGCTTATCACCAAATCGTAGATCACCTAACGAAGCCTCTGCATCTCGGCCCGTGGCACGTTTGGTGATCTGCAGTGCACCACTGATCTTGTGGAATCGTGCTGGTGAGCCTTCAGGTAATTTGAGCTTGAGTTTCACGTTCTGGTGCGATAGGGATTGCACCGAGCCCAGGCAGCCAGCTAGGCATTCCCGGAGCATCATCCAATCCTTGACATAGGTGTACGATGCCTTCGTGCGCGTGGACAGCTCGATCATCGTGTCTGGCTTGTGTGTCATGCCAAGTCCAAACGAGTGGATAGTAATCCTGCCTTGGTTAGCAACAATTCAGTAGAGCGGCGACGGGGGTACTGTCTTACTTAGCAGCTTCAGCCCGAGAAACAACGAAATCTACGCTATCAGCATCAGATGTTGAGGCATCGCTAATAAGCATGATAGTTGCGATCGGGTTGTTGTATTTACGCTGCATCAGCAGATCCATCGCAACGTTAGCACCCTCCACGACATCTGCCCGGTGGCTCTTCTGCCCAACAGGCTTGATCGAGCCGAGGATGTTGTTCCATCCTTGCCATGCCTTCGTTGTCATTCCCACAATGGGCACGCCGCCTCCCCCTGATCCGAAGGTGACCAAACCCATCCTATCACGCTCACCAAGAGTATTGACCATAAACTTCAACGCGTCACGAACGAGGTTGATCTTTACTCCCTGCATAGACGAGGATATGGGTACCACGACAACCACATCGATCGGGACGTGGAATGACGATAGTGGGCTCCTGGCGAAAGTTGTGTACTCGGTCGGGGCCGTGGTGACAGACTTGGGGCCGCCCCACGACGAAGAAGCGTGCGAAGAGACTCGTTGAGGGCGCGGACCACGGCCCCAGTCTTCGTCGTCGGTTTCTGATGTCTCGGCTCGATCGCGTTCGAATTCGGGGCTTCTGACCGGCGATCGTTCCACGGCATTCAAATCAAGCAGAGCCTGCTGCCAGAGCTTCAACTGATTGCGGTTGTCAAAGCGTAGATGAAACTGCGGTAGTTCTTCAACAGAAAGACTTAACGTCAAGATGTTATCCTCAACTGCTCAACCCATTAGTCACTTGCCTGTCGAGTGCTATAGCGAGGATTGCAACCCGTACCTGTGCCCGTTTCTGTTACCTCGTTGAGATGCTTTTTGATGAGGATGGATCCCTTCAGAGTACAGCGCGTTGTTTTTCGCGGCATTCCATTCTCGTCCCACTGTTGTGCGTTTGCAGGGATCTTCTTTTCTTTGACACAAATGAGCATCTCGGCGAACAAGTAGCATTCCAATTCCTGCCAGGAGACTTTGTCCTTTCCTACTCTCAGAGTCCCGTAGAGACGAAGTTTGCCAAACCTATTTGCTGTAAGCTACAGCTCGATATAACGTGGGCACTAGGGCGGGATACTCACCGGTTGAAGTCAAGGCCATGCCAATTATCAACTTTGCTTCTTAACTTCTCCGTCATCTCCTCCAGGACGCTCGGTGCTTCATAAGGAACGAAACGCGGCTGCGTAGGTCGAACTGGCGATGGCGGTCTCGGCGGGGCGAAAGCTTCTTCGACTCGCATCTGAGGTATGGGATTCGGCAGACCAAGATCTTCGGGATCCGGCCGCCATTTGTTGTCGGCAACTTCTACCGTTACAAGACACGTAAGAGTCTGCTGCTGCCGCGAGCGGTTGATGGTAGGGAATTCTGATCGCACCACTACCGACGGTGCTGGGATCGGATTGCGGGTGATGGCCCTCGGGCTACCTGGTGTCGTTTCCATGGCCTGCAAGTCATAATCGTGCCGTCGAGGAGGTGGCCCGCTCTGGGTGGTCTCTGGGTACCCTCCAGAAGACGCCACGCCTGTATGTCCGGTGGCACCCGTAATGCCTGTCGCATCGCTACCGCTACGGCCGTGACCCTGGTTGTGGGCATACACATCCCGTCTATCTCTAATATGGTTTCGTGTTGCACTATCGCGGCCGTTGCTGGGCAAAGACTGCGCGTTGGACTCGCCACTTGGCGGTCGCCCAGTTGGATGCTCCCACGTCCCAGGTATTGGCGTAGCAGGCGACCTGCTATCAGCACCTGAGGCCGAACGCACAAGATTGGTGATTTTTTCTTTGTTGACCGTTAGTTGACGACAAAAAGCAGCGCAACTGAAAGACAGTTAGTTTCGACCTACCAATATCAAGCACATTGCCCCCGCGGGTGGTGTCCAAATGCAGTGGGGCATTACACGAAGGGCAGTATTGAGAGTCGAATTCTCGGATGAACTCGTAGAAACAAGCCTCGTGCGAGACATGCGAACATTGAAACTGTAATATTCTCTCCCCGCGCAGAGTGTGCTCCAGCGGCTCCTCACAGACAGCGCATTCACTGCCCACGTATGTCCGCTCCCGCCGATTGCGACCTCTGTCGGCATTCATCATGCCAGAGATGGTGGGGTTCTGGCGTATGGTGTCCTTTGAAGTGGTCGAGCCCCGCGAGGCAGAAGACCGATGAGACGGTGCGCGATGGGGCGACTGGCGATAGGGCGTCGCCGAAAGTAAATGGTCTATCCGAGCTAGACAGTTAGCAGTGCGCAACCAGTAGCCTACATGAAAGACAGCGCGCGAGTGCCGATGAAGATGCCTCAAAGAGATTGGGGGCAGCCGGCGACCACGGGTGCCGGACAGGGAAGACAACAAAGCTATAGAGAGTCTAAGGCTTACTCCTTTCCGAAAAAGAGGTGGCGGTAGGACTATTCCAGTCGTCTTGTTTCCTGCGCAGAGACCGGAGCGAACGCGATTCGGAGGGGTTGAACAGGCTGAGATCCCGTAAGGCCGACACCTGTCCCTCGAGAAAGCGGTGCTCCTTGGAGGAAGAACGACTACCAAACATGTGGCGATGGGTGTAGAACAAGTAATAAAGAGGGTGTATTGCTGGTAACGAGGAAAAGAAAGATGAAGGTGGTATCGAGAGACGTGGGTCTTCCCAGTAGATAGGTATACGGGATCTGTGGTTGGGTGTTGTGTCACAGCTCGTCGGGTGTGCCCCCTGGAAGGCCGATTGTTTCAAAGGGTGGTATTCTCAATGCTCTAACGAGAAAGCCTACTGAAGGACGAGAGTGCACTAAGTAGTCGGAAACAAGGCTATCGCAATGCAATTAACAGCTAGGAAGGCTGTCACTTCGGAATTTGAAGAAGGGTGTATTAGTCGGGGTAAGAAGCGTTGTGGCGGAAGCGATATGTGAGCGTCCTGGGAATGTCCCCCGGTAACAGCACTTTCAGAGCTAATGGGATCAAGAAATAGATGGTTGACCAGTGACGAATCACCACGAGTGAGTGAATTGAGTTAGGGCCTTGCTCTAGATACCAATACTATATGCGTATAAGGGTTGGAGAGGCTGGATCCCTAGTCTGTTATGCCTGTTGGCGTTGTATCTGAACGGAAAAAAAAAAAGGGAAGAGGTCGTTCGCGGTGTAGTAACAGAGACGATGTTAAGTTGGGCGGCGTCAGAGACGAGAGTGCCGTACTCTCCAACGGTTTTTCGTCTAGGCTCCTTAGGCGCTCTTCGTCCTCCGAGCAACCCCCCAGTCAGCGGCGAGATACCGAACAGGCACTGCCCTGCTAGCTCTGCCCTGCTTAGGAAGGATTTGCGACGGTCCGTTATAAGAATGTTAATGGGCTCTCGGCGTGGAGAGAGATCCAGTAATATCAAGGCGCACTATTGCTTTTTAACAGCAACGAAAGGTGCAGTAGGTAGAATGCAGTGTAACTCTAGGAATTTGAGTGAGAAGCTACAGGCCTTGAGAGCTAGTGTCGACTCGACAGCCCGAGACATACGGAGAAGGAGAAAAAAGTAAGAAGGAAAGAGAAGAAGAAAGATGACCTTAATTTCAGGACACCTGCAACATGACTTACGATATCCACGATCAGGTATGTAAGTCAAAGTCGACTTATGTGACAGCTGACAGGTAGGTAAAAAGAAGGTTTGGCCAGTCACAAAAGCCTGATCCAAGAGTATGGGATCGAGGGACTTTGAAGCTAATAAAGTACCAAGGGGAAATGCTAATAAACAGCATTCTTTCCAGTCATCCATCTCCCAGTTCAGTCTAGTGTGTACAGCAGGCGTACCCGATAGGGATAGTTGACTTTAAGAGAGACTGCCAGTACTACATTCATACATCTGTACGCTAGACATCTATACAGACATAATAAGTATGTACCTATGCAGGTAAGCACATGTATTATTACAGTACCGGCCTTGTACTCTTTTCGATAGAGGCAAGTGCTTTTGCCTGCAAAAACACCCCTGGCTACAGCATATGATTTGCTCAGACACCCACATTGAAGCCCACACGCATGGGATATAGTACGCTTCCTCTACTTGACCTCTACCGATTATCATACTTTATAAAAACGTGTGACGGGGAACTTTATACAGAGCAGAGATTTACTGTATATATGTCGGTAGGGCCTTAGTAGCGTCTATTAAGGCGTTACCAAAGGACGACTAGTTGTATTCTACATTGTGTATATCGCCGGTTTCCTATACTACGGTCCGTAATCTGCTTAGTTATTTGGGGAAAAGGGTTTGGTTACAACGTCAATAAAAGATAGGCCGTCTCTATCAGTGTTATGCTCGAGACTATGCTGACTTCTCTGTCTGAAGAGAGACTGTATTGCACCTACTTGAGTACTTCATCTTCCTGGCTCTCTTCTTAGCGCGCATATGGTCTGTGATCCCCTGTATTCATACGTGAGGAAGTCGGTAATTTGGATTGGAGGTGCTGCAGTTACACTAGTTTTAAAGACCCGCTTTATCGCAGCTGCTCCAGGTGTGGGTACCTCTCTGTCTTGCTCTATTGTACTGTGCACAGAGTGGTCGTGGATAAATCCTCCAGTTTTATCGACGGCTTGAACAACCGAAATAGGTGGTTGTACATATGATCCTACGCGTAAGACAGATTCAAGTGTATCATCAATTACGATAGCGATAAATGGCTTGCCCGTTTCCTACTGGACCGTCATAAGATGGATAGAGGTACCTACTCAAGAACCTAACCTAGGTGAGCCAACACCTGTGACTGGTAATGGATTCCAGGGAATGGTGGGGACCCAGGGAATCATTGTTCATAATCTGGGCCCATTTTAGAGGGGTCCAGTGCCCAGTGTCCAGTGCCTGGCATGTGTTACAAGGATGAATACAGATGTAGAGGAGATTGATTTCCTAACCGATCCCCCTTTCCCTGTCAGACAAAACTGACGGTTAAAAGCAGTACATCCCTGACACTCGTCCGGCGTCTTGAGATCACTACTAGTCTACTACCAACCCGGTAGGTAGAAGCAACAAAGTTGGCGCTTGGTCTTCTTGTCCCACTACTACTGTAGATAACATGTGTAACTTGAGCAACTAGTAAAGGTGTTGTAGAAAGAGAATTACCTGCATATGCCTGGTAATCAGCCAGTAGGGTCGAATGGCCTGTCCCAGCGATTTTAGGCATAAATTGTCCTGTGCATTGAACAAAGACAGGTCGGCCAATCCAGAGATTTGGTAACAATGAAAACCCAAGACAACGGACCGGGGGATTTATATACATACAGCTGAAACTTGCGTGCTATCTACATGGGTATCCCGTATGTACTTACTTTTGTATGTATGGTGTACTCACATAGGTAGGTTGATCTTAGCCGAGAAAGGTGTCTAGTCAGCTAGGGACAGGAATTAAAAGCAAATCACGAAAATAAAAGCTTTTATGAAGTAATTTGCTTCGTTCATGATTGCATCTTGTAGGTTACAGCAGATCCAACCTCAGACATCTCCGGCACGTGGCAAGACAGTTCCACAAACCTCCAAGAGTTGTCTCGGACAAAACCTAGAAACAATGAGGACATTTCTGTCCCTCCCGTATACTTTAACGGGTAGACACGTTGTTCGAACGTGCTTTTCATGGCCCGATTAAGCTGCACAGTATATAATAGTAAACTGACATTGTCTCTCATACGCAGTCTTTAAACTTATCTTGCCGTCTTATGTAAGCCGACTTTCAGCTGCGGTATGTACCGCAGCATCATTATACAATCCCATGGTACATCTGTACTTGTAATTAATATTATGGTCATTATCTTAGGAAGAAGAACCTTTTATCTTAATAGCTTAGTCAATTGAAGATAGTTCCTGTATTCAAATCTTACCTAAGTTTTATCATCACCTTTTCCATACGTGTCTCTGCTTGAGTAGACAGTTACAGAGTCCCGGAGACACTACATGTATCGAAGTTCTTGACATGCGGGATCTAAAGCCAGCTGGGTTTGTCCCTGCATTAGTTCCCAGGTATGGCGATGCCGTTCAAACAGGCCCAATAACATATGAAAGCTGGAATGGAGTAGATTCAAAGCCCATGGCCATCTTGGCAGAGAAGATCGATTAGATTTCGTCAACTGGGATAATGGTAGCAGATATCTAACATACAGTACTTCGTATGATGCCGTTCTCGAGTTACGAGGACGAGAATGCCCCTTTTCGTACTTAGTAGAGTCAGGTTATGTGCGTAGATAATTTGGTTTCTGTAGCTGAATGTCAGCGAAACACGCTATCCGCTGCCTGGCTCCCACGTGTTCTTAATGATGCATCCGCCACAAAATTGCAAGCCGTTCAGGGCTTGTTACCGGATTCCCAGCGCACGCAGTCCCGGTATCAAATCATATCGCGAGCAGCAAGGCCCATGTCATGCGCGCATCAGAAATGTACCCAGGAGGCACAGCTACCTACCCTTCTGTCTTCATCGCTCTCGTGGTGAAAAGTACTCTGGTTACCGGTAGTATTCACCGTCACGTACAGCACACTCGAGTATGTATGTTGAGACTACCTGCCTATTTAGACTACGCTTTGCATGGAAAGGAGAGCGGAAAAGTGCGAGAGGAAGTGTCGTGATTCGTCTCGTTATGTATTCCTCGTGCCAGTCTATTAATATCTGACCCCCATAAGTGCAGCATACTTTTCATTGTCGTAATTTACTCTCAGCGGCGCGCCCAGCCTTGAATGCTTCATATGCCAGCGTCCACTTGGCATCCATGCCCTTCATCGGGGCCAAACGTGCTTTCCTCAGGTCACTGTTGACCCACTCCAAGACCTCAGCAATATAAATTGGCTCTCTCAGCTGTAGCGCATGGAACCTATCCCCGGGCTGGAACCGATTCTTCCGCTCTCTATGCTCCGCTTTCATCGAGCCCTCTGGTGGTAAGTGCACATGCCCCGCAAACACCTTGGCCATCACTTTGGCCTGGAAATCAAACAGCGAGAATGTCGAGACAAGGTGCGAGACTCCGATAAAAGCCAGCGTAGGGTCGGAGATATAGAAAATATCCTTGTGCAGATTGTGCGTCGTATATCCGTCTGACGTGATCAGCGTCCTGTCGCTGGCGTCTTCAAAAGCCACCGACGGTTGTTCGAGCTCCCCTAAGAACGGGTATGATGTAATGTACCCTGTAGCGATGACAACGTAGTCTATTTTCTCCAACGCCGTCCCGTCTTCCAGCACGATCCTGCCGGGTATGGCGCCCTGATTATTCCCATTAATTGCGACGCCTGATAGCGCATCGACATCATTTGCGATAAATTCAGCCACCATCGCCACTCTCTTGACGGCTTCTGGGAGACGATTGCCTAGAAGGTCGTACTTCGATTCGCGCCTACTTTGATATACCGTGCCTCCTAAAGCGTCGACTTCTCGAGCAATATCCAGGGATGATGCCCCTGCACCTATAAGCAGAACCGTCTTGCCCCTGAAAGGCTCCGGAGTGCGATACCTTTTCGAATGTATGACACGCTCCGGAAACCGGTCTTTCCAAGCTGATAACCCTGGAATGTCCGGTACGAAGGGGATATGATAGTGACCACTGGCTACCACTACCGCATCGAAGTCTGCCCTGTTGCGGGAGACCGAGAACGTGCTTTCTTTAACCCGAAGCGTACTCGTCTTCACACTCCAGCGCGTACTGCCTGCCGGCTTTCTAACATCTTCCACTCGTGTATGAAACTGTATATTTTCCGTCACGTGGTGCAATCGAGCTATGTCTTCGAGATACTGCACCATGCGGTCTTGGCCAATGAACTCCTCCGTCCCCTCGGGCCAGGCAAGTAGACTACTCTTCATCAAGGACGTCGGGACGTTATTCTTCAGGCCCGCGTAGCAAGGGCCCGGGGGACCATGTAGAATTAAGACCTCTTCCGAGGTCAAGCCCTTGGCGTCAAGGTCCGTCCAGTCTTGCGCCGGAGGGATGGTATTCGGGAATGGCGAGTCCTGATCTACTCGCTCGTCGTAGTACCATACACCGCCTATCCGTCCCGTCCTCTCAAATATGGTCACCTCGAAACCCTCTTTGATGAGGTGAGCGGCCGATACTACCCCACTAATACCGGCGCCGATCACAGCAACGGTCTTGATCGAGTCTTGGCCTATTTTGAGACTTTGAAGAACTTCTATGGAACCCATGGTGTATGTGTAATTATATAAACTCTTTGATGTCCTATATGCTCGTATGTACCACAATGAAGATGCGACAATGAATATGCTCATGCTATCTATGTAAGATATCCGTCGCGGTTCCCATCTCCTAAGCAGCAAGCTCGCTCTGCCCAGGGCAGATGTTGTCAATTACCAATCCAGTTGCGCAGAGGCCTCTCCAAACCCTTGCCATCGATCATGCTATATTGCGTGCTCTCACGGTGTGATATTCACAAGAACCCCCACGCAGCAGCTCATTGGCTTCTCGCCCATTATAGGCAGTATCTATATACTTTGTAGACATCCTTGACCGAAGTTCGCATATTGATTATTCAGATCCTCTTAAGTAGATAATCCAACCTGAGTGTTGATTGCATTTTGCGATATAACGAAAATACGGGCCACATGCTTTCATCAGTCAACCCTATTTTAAGTACATAAGAGCGGAATTGAAACGAAACATCGCGGTGCAGCACACAGCAGAAGCAGTGCCGAGCTCTTGGCATGCGGCAAGAGCACATGGCATAGAGCACTCCTAACAACCCCTCGAAAACGCACCATTAGCCCCTCTATGCTTATATCATACGTATATGCACGTTCCTCCTATCCAGGTAGAAACAGGATGTTATCGGCAGTTTATTATAACTAGCCTTGTAAATTAAGCATCAAAAACTTCTGTAGGACTCACTCGCCCATGCGGCCGGCTCTTATGATGCCTGCTGCGCTCATATACTTGTCAACTGATTTCACCTCTTCTCGGCTATCTAGAGGTAGAACAAAGCCCCTGTATCGAGTGTCTCCTTATCTTCTCACTCGCCTAACAGAACCGGTGGGCTCGAGGGAGCGTGTATCAAAAAGGGAATCCTGTAAGCTCAATACCGCATAGAGAATCCTTTTACCACCATTTTCAGACGGTTATCACAGTGCCTCCTCGTCTCTCTGGCGACGTTCTAGACTATGTAGGCCTTCAAGATAAGGTAGGTATGGTACCGATACTGGTAGGGGTTAGGTATTTCTAACGGCTGGCCCCGGATATCTTTTCCGAGCAAAACGGATGTTTCAACTTTACTTGTAACGTCTAGACGAACAGGCCCAGTCAAGACCCCAGCAATTACCTATTCCCTGCAATAGACCCGGTATCCCAGTAACGCACAAATTGTAACCGTCACAGTCCATAACAAATCTGTCTAGGCAAGCAAGCAAAAAATCCCCGGGCCACAGAAAACTTCTTTCGGCAGCACAGCACGGCACGGCACGCACAGACAAACTCAAGGTCGCTTGCAGGTCGGAGATTATTTACTCTCCTCCTTACAGGCTATCATCTCGTTTTTTTCAATTCGTCGCCTATCTGGACCAGATTTGTCCTGTCTACAGTATATGTATCGCCTATAGAGATACCTGTCGACAAAGCGCACAGGTGTAAGTAGCTAACGTTTGCCCTGACATTCTGATCACCTTCAAAACTTACAAGCGACCTCGCCTAGCCACGTCGCTATTTAGGTTAGCACATTTGTTCCCTGGTCCTGAACAAAATCCGGGCCTGGCGAACACCATACCATGCCATACAAACCATGCTCTTACTTAATAATCTCGCTTTGATATAGCCAAGGTATAGCAAAAATCGTCCGATCGAACTCTCGGTTCATGAATATGTAGAATTCCCCGGCCAAGAGAGCCCATCCAGATTCAGACAAGAGGGCGACCAAAAAGAAACCAACAAGGAATTGTCTATCTACGCGCGCCTATCTACACCAATGTGGTCAGCGGACATTCTTTTCTGAGATCCTAGCAAAGTCCAAAATGGCCTACCTCGGTATCTACAAACGGACAAAAACCAGGGACAAAATGCAAGGTTACGCTTCTCGATACGACCCTGGCTTACGGTAGCCTCTCGAGAAGATAAAGCCAGAGTTGTCACCTGCATACCTAGGTGAGGTAAAAGTCACTGAAGAGGTAGCCAGCGAAAGCGCGCCTACTGCGAAAGCTTTTGATGGGCCTTCCGCATACTAGAAGTACTACACTAATCGATCCCCAAGGGATGCCCACAGAAAATGGATAAAAACTCCCCACGTCCGCCTACATAGTACAGTCCTGGTCATACCCCAGTTTTGAGCGATAGACTCCCGGTCAGGGGCGAAGACGACTTCTCTGCCAACTTAGGTACTGTGAACAATTATCCACATAACACCTAACCTAGATACCATGTAGGTAACATATCACCTACTCACGATAAACCGCCTTTCGTTGGTTCTCGCTATCTGTTACCGCGTATTGGAGTTGAAAACCTAGTTCTGTAACTGGGTCAACCTTGTAGTACCCAGTTAAAGCAAGTATCAAAGTTGTTACCAAACTACTGAGGTTAGCCTTTAGATAATCTACCACTGTGAACACCGCCGATCGCGTACCTGCGATACTCCGGTGCCAAGGTGCTATGTATTTCCCCGGAGCTAAACTAGAAACAACGGACTTATTTAGGTCAGTATCACCATAGAGGACCAAACCTTCTGGTCTCCATAGTGCGTCATTATTGAAAAGAGTCCAGCCAGCATAACTTGAGCGGAAACGTCTGAAGAGAATATTTATCTAATAATTGGCCAGGTCGGAAAAGAGAAGAAAAAGAATCTTGAAGTAGGTATGTAGACAGGTAGGTAGACAGGTAAGTAGGCAGGGCCTCCAGCGGCTATCCCGACGAGAGATGAGGGCTGGTGCGGCTGTTTCGGCGCAAAGGCCAGGGAATGAAGGAGTTTGGTGGACTCTTGTACAACTGTTTCCTAACCTAGATTAGTAGACGTGTAACCTGTGGACATGCCTAAAACGGGAGCTTCGCGCGCTTCCTGCGTCTCCTCTACTCTGCTATGTATTACAGTAGCAGCATGGAGGATCGTAACCCCAGACTTTTCCTTCTCTTTCTACACACCTTAATAGGCACATGCGGGGACTAGGTACCTGACCTTAACTCAGTACAAGTAAAATGCCTGAGGCTAGGCCACTACTAAGAGATAGCCTATCTACTAGTATCTGGAGTTCAGATGTTGAAATCGCCCCTAAGTTCCCCTCTTGTCTAACCTAGGACGTCAACACCCAGCCCCCTTCTTTTCCATATTTTACAAATTGACCCCTCCGGATCGTGTGAAGACAATTTGCGAGTTGTTTGTTCCGAACACAGGAAAATAAAGACATTAGATACAGATTACCAAATGCAAGTCGCAGTATACGATGAATCGACCATCAAACCCTAATTCCCGGGACTTCGCAAACCCGGTCACCGTAATAAATCGTATTAAAAGATCCCATCCCGTTTCATATATCTACATCCACCCACACAGGAAGCATAGATAGTATATTATTATAAAAGACTAGAATATATCGTTACACCTACCACCAAATCGCGGGGTCTCTGAGACACACATGGGCGTGACGCCTCAGACACAAAACAGTGCTCACTATCACTTTCGCTCACCGCTACCAGATCAATAGGCAATCTAAGAAACAGTAGGTAAAGATGTCAGACCACCCAGATAAGCAAACCCCCATGATCATAACTGCCGTCACTATACGTTTGTACCCATAACTGAAAAGACGGTTCGTTCCTGCATCCCACAGACCTACATACTATCACGACAAACCCCATGCAGTGGTCCAGTTGCCACGTTTCTTGTGTGTACAGTAGATTACATATTGGACTACATACATCTGTACCTGCCTAAGGTTAAATAGATGATCGTATGTAGGTCTATATGTATGCACGACAGACAGACAGGCACATATTCGACTGCCGTTCCTTACCTTATCTACACATAACTTCATGCCAAAAGAGCCCCCATTCTCATCCCATCATAGCACTATCTACAGCACTACTGCATGCAACATGTTGGCAGCTTAGGAGGACGGGGGTTTTTCGTTAAATTACCTGCCTACCACGACGCTCACGTGGGATGGATGTTGCCTGCTAATTCTTTCAAGGGTTCACCAAGGATGAGTGATGATGTATGTACATAAGCACGTAGTGCATTCCGTATGCAAGTTGAAAAACTCGGTACGCCGTACCCGTACTAGCAGTTACCTGGCAATGGCAGTTGCGAAATCCTTTTGTAGATCTTCTCCTTGTTCGAACTTTGACATACAGACGAAGACTCGATAAATATGGACGCAGCTATGTAAGTACATGCAGGTAATATGTAGACGGACACACCATCGCATCGCGGGGTGGATCAAAGAAGACTCGGAACTCGTTTTGGTAGGTGGTTTTGTCAAGAATGGGGCAGTAGGAAGTGGGAAGCAACTCTTCTCTCTCTTTCTCTCGTGCGTATATTAGCAAATGACCTGACCTAGCGACTGATTACGTCTCTTCCTGCTGTTTTTGATCAATTAATGACTTTTGAGACTAAGAATACCTTACATTCGCGGGGAGTAAGAATGAGGAGTGAGGGTGTTATGTAGGTATGGTGTTGGACACATGCATACAGACTGATAGGAGGGACCAACAAGACAGCGTCGCATCCTTAACCGGTGGCACGATGATCACTATACCATCGAGCACGTGGCAAGAGTTTACGATGGCACTACTGTAGGTGATAATATTAAACACATGTAGATTCGCAGGTGCCTGGACTTGAGCGGGCGATCCCCAGGGGAAGAATGCAGATTACACACTAGCTACATGTCTCCTTTACCATACGATATACCACGTTTTTACCTCTCTCGAGTCTATCGTTTCTTTGTTAGCCTCGGTGCAAGTGATCGGCCTGCATCTAAAATAATGTGCCACGAGCGAAACGGAGAGACAGATAAACACGATCGCTAGGCGAGATGATAAACAGGGTCGACAGTAACGATATGGTGGCCATTCTATTAAACTCGTTCTTTATTCGTCCGTTCTTTCTTGATTAGCGAAAAGGTGTGACCCGAATTCGCGAATAAGAAATAAACTCAGCAGGGAGTTTCAACAAGCGGGCGAAATAAAACAAAATAAGAGTAATTGCTGTTACGTCGAAGGAAGAAGGATTCAGTGATACAACTTAAAGTATGTCGTACATGCGGCAATGACACACAATACCTAATCTGGGAGGTTTTTTCCGGCTTTTTACTTTCAGCTGAGCTGAACCGACTGAGCCGAGCCGGGCCAAGTCAAACCAGAAGAAACATAGACCTAAGTCTAAGGTTAGTGAAGTATTGAAGGTTGAATGAATGATTTTTATGGCAGCTGTGTGTATGTGTGCAGCTAATGAAGGAAAGACAAGTGTTTTTTTTTTTGGGGGGGTTTTTTTCTCTGTGGTAGCAAGAGATATCTCCAACAGTAACTACTTTGACATGAACGTTTATGCTTAAAAGGAGCAGCATAGCATATTATAACTAAAATATCAACAACCACTGAATACTTAACTTTTCCGTCAGATCTATTAAAGCCCCCTGTATATAAGTCCTTCACCAGTATGTATAACATCGAGGGGGATGGCAGGCGGGCAGGCAGGCAAGCAAGCAGATAGACACGGCATCGGAACCACACCTTTAATTTCCCTTCCCTTCCATACTCTCTGTCTGATTCGTCTTGTTCAGTCTTTCTTCGAAAGTGCTCATGAACGAAACGGCGCTGATCCGACATGTGGCGTGGTACCTATTCTCGTTACTTTGCACCAATTCAACCAATAAGAAAACAAACATCCTGCCTGTCTACATTCCGTCGTAAGAGGGTGGAACGGGTCCTATTCTAAAGGGAAACCTTGAATGTATTACAGTCGCATTTCTTCTTTACTCAATCACCTACTGTACCTACTCACATAGTACAACAGCGGGGATTATCACCATTCCACACCACCACCGCCACCACCAACCTGCAGCTCTGACGGAGGAGAGAGGGAGGGGGGGAAATCCTCCAAATGCATCAATCCAGGCATACTACTACACACCATAAACGGACTGCACAGGCAATGAAGAAAAAGTCGTTAGGGAGGAGAGAGAGAACAAGAGGCGAAAAGGCTGCGTCATATTACTTACACTGCAATACGTACAAACGGGCCGTGCTGACCACCTACCTACCTACCTACCTACCTACATAACGCCATTCGTCTGATCTCTGTGCTATATGTAGGTACTTAGGTAGTCCCCGTATGAGAGAGGTCGGCAATCTCATAGTCAGTCATATGAGAGCAGCCAGTAGTGACGACTAACTACGCAATTTCTGCCTTGCTTCTGCCCAGTCACGAGTAATCTAACATTAGACGACAATCGCCGCGTGCACAATAATCTTATATATCTAGGTATAGGCATTCATGAGTAATGAACGCGACACTCTTTCTGCGCGAGGAGCCTGATTCCTCGTGCTAGCAACACTAGGTTAGGTAACTGGCCAATTGTGAGTCCAGGTGTCAGCTACAGATGTTCCCAAATATGTTAGGTAAACAGCTAGATTACGAAGGCTGGCAGCCCCAAGTACATACATACGTGCATACAGCCTACCGATCTGCGCATCAATCAGCTCGACGTCTTATCGCGAGGAGATCTTCCATGCTCGAGAAAGGGATAAACGTGTATAAGAAAGAGAGAAATAAATGAAGTAGGTACGTCAAACTAGGTTAGGTATGCTACGTAATTAACGATTCGTATGTCAGACAGTCAGACACTCAGGCGTCAGTTCATCCGGTACATTCCAGAGAGCTAATGCAAGGCCCTTTTCATCCTTCAAGGGGTAATGCGAATGGGTAAGCAAGCAATTGCCTATACATACTTCCCCGAATTCCCCCGCCCCCTCTTGAATCTTGAATTTCCTCCTTGCGAGATACATAGGCTTCGCGCTTCCTTGTCTTTGCCGTTGCCTTACCTACAATGCATACACGTATGCGTATGTATGTGTATGTGTATGCGTGTGCGTGTGTATATGTAGACATGTAAATGTTGGTAAACCGGGCAGAAAAAAAGCATTTAACCTAGGTACAGCTACAGATTACGCTGACGCTGAGAATCGCGCGCCGCACCCCTGTGGCACGTGGCCGGCGTCTAGACCTTCTTTCGCTTTCTTCCTTTCCTTCGTTTCTTTTTCAAAGTGATCCCTTAATTTCCTCTATTTTTAGGCGGCAGCCATGAGCTCTAAGTATGTAGACAACTAGGTAGTTTGGTGTTTCGATTGTCTGGCGTAGAACACTTACTCGAATAACTAACTACTGTGTCGTTGATAGACAGATAATATTAAAGATAATGGCCGCACGTTCCTCGGTATCAACACGGACACCATTAATTCTACCTCTCCGACGCCTTTTTTCTTTTCTCAAGAATTTACATACATACCTTTCTACCTAAGTCGCTGGCCATGCCCATCTACATATTTATCTGCCTAAGGTAACCTAGGTATGTGCGTAATAAACATCAGACAAAAAAAAGAGAAAAGCGAGAAACAAACATAATTTTGCTTACAGGACTACATAAACGGCGATCACGCTTGGACTCACTCCCGCTCACACCCACACCCACACTGTATATAGCTAAGTAGGTAGGCAGATATGTATGTGCGTATGCACGCATGTATGTAGGCAGATATCCGGGTAGGTATCCGGGTAGGTAGGTTGTGAGGCAGGTTATGAGGTAGATAGGCAGGTAGGTATAATGAAACGGGGTCATGTCGCGCCTCACCTGATAACCGGAGTGCGAAATACAAGCTCTAGGCGTTTCTTAATGTTAATCTTTCTCATTTCTCCAACCTCCAATTGTCCATCTCCAGCTTCGGCTTCAGCTCCGGCTTAGAGGCGAATTTTTGCTATCTACGTGACTCACTCACTCACTCACTCACTTGCTTGCATGCCTCTCTCCCCTTTCCTAGCTGAATGGCTAAGTAGCTAGGTGTCGAGGTACTAGTCGATCAAATTCTAGGTATAAAAAAAGCAGGTAAAAAGACGAGCAGGCAGATAGGTAGTCCTGCGCATGGACATGTATCCCCAGTGTGGGCGTATGTTACTACGCAGGTACACAGTTATGTTCATCAAGGTTTGCGTGTTCACGACTCTTGTAGGCACCTAACCTAGGGGGATAATAGGCCGGTACATGATAATAATACCTACATAGTGCATCCGCACCTACATACATACATGACCTACATGCTAGCTAGGTACAGCTGAAGGTTGCATCGAGATGCGCGGTAAGTAGGATTGATAGCACCACAAGTATGCAAGGCGGAGGCAAAGGCAAGGCAGGCAGGGTAGAGCAGGGCGAGCAGACAGATGGACATACAGACATGGAGTTGGGTAGGTAGGTAGACTGGTAGGTAAGTAAACTAAATAGGCATTATTAGTATGTACTCCATTCCATCCATCGATCCTTCGCTGCTACCCTCGTGGGGAACTCAGATATGTAGGTGTCACTCAGTCAGTCAATCTGTTTTGCTCTGCTCCCGGGTGGACATGCGGTGGCGGCCTTTGAATACGTTTACGCGGGATGTGTCTCTAGATACGACGGAAGCATGACAGGCAGACGGGCAGACTAGCGGGTAGGTAGGTAGTATGTAGGTTAGGTGATTTGGGCAGTAAGGTAGGTTTCTAATGCAAAGTACTTATTAGTAAGTTGTAAGTGCATCGTCGCGTGCGCTCGACGATAATGTGGTACGTAGGTAGAATAGGAAAGGCATATAATCAATGAAGGAACTGTATACGGAGTTACGGAGTCCTATATCTAGGACGTACGCATATGCCTGACATGTAGATGCCACTTACTCCTTCTACCTACACGATATCTACCTGCTATTAAAACCAGTAATCAAGAAACCTCACTAGAGAGAGGCGGGATAGGAACTCACGATGATATGAATGGAGAACGAAACAGAACAAACCAAGTCAAAACGAAACATAGAGGAATAAGAGGAACACCACATCCTATGTTTCTAGTATATTCCTATAGGGCTTTTAAGGCCGGAAGCGTATCATCGTACAAAGCAGCCAAGAAGGCAGCTCCATGAAGTACCTACTGTACCTTCATAGACAGCCACAAAAAAGGATCTCTTAGAATAGTACACCTAGAACACTAATTCTAAAGAATAATAAGGGCGGCTGGGTAATAATTAGGGAGGTAGTATGCGGCGTATGAAACAGTGAGGTAGACGAATCCTTTTTATGTATGCAGATAGATTCAACTTCAAGGATCATGATACACTATACCTACGCATAGACATTTCGTCCATGACGCGAGCGGCATCCGGGTCCGGGCCCGAGCCTTGTACTTGCACTGACGTTGTAATAGAGGATCGAGTAACTAAGTAGAGTGTAGAGCATCAAGAATAGAGTCCATAGGTACGGGGTAGCCGGATCCTAGAAACCATAGCGAGAAACCTCTGCTGCATCGACAAACTCGTTTGAAGCTCCTACTAACAATAATCATCATTATCGATGAAACAATTACAAGAGGGCAACCCTCCTATCTCCTAACTAGCCATAGGTATACGCCGTGTTCCTACATCTCGTAACAACAACAACCCCTATCTTACTCCACATGAAAGACAATAACAGCCTTCCTTCAGCCTCGCCTCCGATACGCAGTCAACGTCCTTTCGAATAATCCTCTCGCCGTTGGATTTGAGACAATACGGACCCGTAGATATAACATCTAACATGATCCTTCAGTGACGGAAAACTCAGGAGTGCTAGTAAAAAATACCAACGGGAGGAGCAAGAGTAACAACGGCAACAACAGCAACAGTAGAACAGGGTATCGATATCACGATCCGGAATCACGGAACATTCTTTCGGCTTCCTATCTTCCACACATCCTCATGAAAATCCCAACGCTGCCACCCCCCATACCTGCATACTTACCTACCTAACTTATGCAGACAGATACCCACCTCATGATGGACTCCCCGTTTACCTCAAGAGTTCCTTCATAAGAGCGTAAAACAGCGAACCTCAGATCCGAAGACCATTCTTACTTTGAAGGAAGAACTATGCTCAGACAGGAGAGAAAGAAAGAGAGAGACGCTAGCCTTCTCTAAGCTCACATCATTTGGCATAGGACGGGATAAGTAAAGGAGACCTGTTGTTGTTGTAATTAACGCCAGGAGACGCCACGCTGTGGTCGGTCCATAGCCTCCCGAAGGGTATGAGGGCGTTCTAAGCTAGGTCTTATGCTAGATACAGAGTAAGGTAGTTGCCTATTTAGCAACTCGTATCGTTAGGCCACTTAGGCCCTTCGATGGTGTGCCCTATAGGGCTCTTCTTCCGCATCCTCCCAGTCTAGGAGACATAAACCGGTGGTTGGATAACTTGGTTGGTTAGGCCTGGAGATCTTGCATTAATACAAGTTATGATTCAAGTTATACAAAAGATAAGGATATTATCAAAAGAAATTAAATTATTAATTTAATAATATTGTTTAACTAACTACATTATTATATAACAAACGTTTGTAAAGTTAAAAATATATGCATAACTACTTTTATATAGGTGTAATAAGCTGCTTGTTTGCTTAAATAGTTTGAATACTTATAAGATGTCATGGATACAAAGGCAGTGGGTGCAAAGACCAACCACATACCCTACATCCAGGGAAAGATCTAAAGCTAAAGAACAGGAATCTAAGAGAGGGCTTTGCAGCTAAACTCTATGGACATATTCCTCCCACATTCTGGTGGCAGAGCCACGACCAACCCCTGGAGTGGGGGCTATAGCCGCCATTGTACTTTTGTCCCATTGATTTCCATTGACCCCATTGACATGAGGGCCCTTGACAAGCAAGGCTGAGCCGAACGGCTGGCTAGGCTGTCACAAATATAACTGGGTATAAAGCTTTGGATATTTAATATAGAGATCTCTTAATATATGTATTCATCTTTGCTTTTTTTATTTTATTAATAATTTTATCTTTATAAAAGACTATTAATTTAGCAAGTGTTTTGTTTAATGATTGTTTAGCTTTTAATGGTCTTACTAGCAAAAGACAAGATCTGGCGAGGATAGGATGCCGTATGAAATAGTACCTACATTCTTTATCCATATGATGTGTCTAAACACTTGCAGAAAATCAACCTCATCATCAGGCCGCCCTTACCTCCTCATATTTCCTGGAAAATAAATTTGGCGAGAATGTCCAGTTTGGGGGCCAAAACTTGAAGCCATGGGCTGTTTGCTGCCTAAGATGCCTATGCCCCTTTCCCGATCTGCTTTGCGTTTTAGGTAACAGGAGAGAGAATCTTTCTGCAGGACTTGATCAACGTCTGGCTGGAACCATCTCATGTTCGATCCAACCATCCCTGGCCACGTTGACAGTCCATCTGCCAATATTGTTTCAATATGATCCAATCATGGTAGCTAGAGTTAAACTAGGAGATACTACCCGCAGAGTATCACCTGCCTGGTTCAAGGCCTTAACTCCTACAACATTATCGTCATGGTCAGGAACCTCCTGGCTAGGCCCTATGTGATCTAGTAATTCCGGCTTAGCCGCTCTAACAAAAGTCGTTAGCGGCGATGAATTTTTATCATGAATGAGCCCAGCAGAGCCGCATGATCTTCGAACAGAGCAGGATACTTATTCTGCGTAAGGCAAGCTCCTTGAGTCTTAGCTGCTTTATGAGGGGGCGTCTCATTGCCGACTACTTTGAGCTGCCGACATTTCTTGCCTGCTTGAATCTTGATGTCCGATTTGTATGGGGCAACCAGCTAACTAGGACGGACTCATGCAACACCTCATCAGTGCAGCGCTTTGCCGCATGAGCCGATAGTGTATATTGTCACTTCCTTAGACATAGAGGAGGTTTTCGGTTCATGACAGGCTCTTGAATACTGGTATTGTGCTCGGCGACATGTTTATTAAGGACATATGTGGGAATGACCACTTGCAGTGCATAACACAGCCCTTCCAACACCGAACCTTATGTGGTTGAAGGTTGAAAGGCAAATTAACTAAGCAGCGCAAATCTATTGGTAGGAAATTCTGGTAGCGAGCCTCAGTCATTCCATGCCAAGAGGTAGTAAAGGCCAATCAAATATTGGTAGATGACGTTATTCAGTATTTCTTAGGTAAAACTTTCCGCACGCTTTTCTTTTCAGCTTTCATGCCGGCACTTTCGGCCTTGCCGCATACCTCACCGAAGATATTGCGAGCTTTTACATGCATATTGTTCTATCTTTAAACGCTTAATCAACCGTTATCGTATGGTAAGCATAACGAGGTTGCATTGTGGTATGTTTCCATTCTAAGACTTAGGTCCTACGAAAACCCCGCGCCCTGATGTGCGACTGAAGTAACACTCTATCTTTAAGCTTAGATTGAGGCTGTAACTACTTGTTAGTCACTATTTCGAAGGTTATACAGCCTGTACATGTCTGACCCTAGACTAAGGACCTCGACATGATTATGACGCTCCAAGTATGAGGTGTACACAAATTCATGCGACTGAGTTATCCTCAGGGACCATGCTTGTCATGAAAGTATTTGGCTTTTCCTCGACTGGCTGAACCGTTCATCGCCGTGTCTATGGAAGGTGTCATCAAGGGGGAGGGGAAGTGGACATTCGGCGTTTAGGACCTTCACTTCGGATACACGACACTTTTTACTGTTTCTCTCTTATGGGCACAGCTGTGTCGAAGACTTCAGTCCACGCTGGCTCCAGCACTTAACTCCCCTTCGGAAGAAAACTGACTAGTCACTTGGTCGGGAACACCCTATTTTCTTCTTTGACCCAAGCTAATTGCTACCCTCGGCTGGGGGATGGAAAAAGTAGCAAAAAACGCCCCCACGGCGCACACATCTTCAGGTGCGAGTTGCTGATTAAGGTTGCCAAAGTACTATGGAAGTTGGTGTAAAATAGACCTGGCTCAGCTCGCTCTCATGCTCTTCAGGAGACTCTGGTCCGCCTGCATGCAGCGATCCCCGGCGTTAAGTCAAACCACAAGAACCCGTTCATTGCCAACGCAGAGAAAAGAAAACAGCAACTACAATTTGGATCATCATTTGCTTTTCATATGGTCCTACATGGCGAGTAGCCATAGCTATTTGTACGTCGGTACACCACTGCATGGCGTGATTTCGTCTGCCCGTAAGCCCGTCTGACTGCTACCCTGCATATATTTCCTAGCATCACAAACGGTTGACTATCATGACCGAACGGCTTCTCTTCAGCTGAGCTGGTGCTGTCAATCACTACCTGGATAGGATGGGGTTCAGCTTCACTGACATTGCTTGTAACCATGCAGTTGAGTAGTTCCCTCATCTTTTGATGCTCTGACGAGTTAGAAGCCGCTTTCATTCCACGAGATGACCTGTTCGGCATAACCCTTAGGACCGAGTATGCATGGATTTGTCTTACCATTCAACAGTACCGTTGCAATGCATTCGATAAAGTTTACGAACACTTCGCCTGGAACCGGATCTTGGCTTACTTTGGGCGCATGGAAAGGCAGTTATTGCAGTCAAACCGAAGAGAATCAAAGACCCATATGTTTCTCCATGGCAAGAAGTCCTCACAGCCGTGCAGCAAGGCGTATTTCTGAGGTCTATAAGAACTATTAGACTTCCCTCTAATTGCCTCCCTCCTTCACTACAGCAACCTACTCTAAATTTCAACTCGCATTTATCTACAGCCAAATATCCAAGATGGTTTTCTCTAAGCAGCTTCTCTCGTCCATTGGGTGTCTTTTATCCCTTGCTTCTCTCACCGTTGGGGTCCCCTATAAGCCTGACGGACGCTCGCTGAAGTCCCGGCAGGCCCCGTACCAGACAAGAATCCTTGATACGGGAACCACCTTCGGCCTGGAACTCAATGGAGTTTGGCAGCTGATCGAGTAAGGAGTTACCACAGCCTTGAACCAAACCTTATACCCACCCTTCCTTCTTATATTTTGTATATTGAGCTTTGGAGATGGTTTAAATCAAAAGTTGATTGTAATGCGTTTTGTGTTAATCTACGAACGAAGCATAACTAACCTGTATGTTTTATATAGCGCCACTGGGGACCGCCAGCCTGACCTTGCTTACATCAAAACCCAGGCCACCGCAACTGGTAAAGTCGAAGTGCACATCGCATCTTCATCCTCCAACTTCCAACAGCGCACCTTCGAAGCTGGGACCACGTTCGGCTTGGAAATCGACGGCACGTGGTCGCTCGTGCCCTCGAAGAACAGTGTGCTCCCCGACCTCGCGTTCATCAAGACCAGTAACACTCCATCAGGAAAAGTGGAGATCCATATCGCGTCTGGAGCCTCGAATTACGGGAATCGGACTCTGGAAGTTGCAACCACGTTCGGGATCGAGAGCAACGGTGTCTGGCAATTGTACGACACCGACGGCGACGGAATTCTCGATCTTGTCTATATTAAGACGCAAAATACCGGCACTGGCAAAGTCGAAGTCCACGTTGCTTCCGGAGCATCGGGTTATGCCCAGTTCAGCCTGCACACTGGGACGACTTTTGGGCTAGAGAACAACGGTTACTGGTCTATAGCTCCCTTTTCCGCCTCTGGCGCTGCCGACTTGGTGTATATCAAGGACTCCAACACCGGCACCGGCCAGGTGGAAGTCCACGTTGCGTCCCAGGCTTCCGGCTACCAGACCAGGGTCTTCGAGGGCGGAAGTGCGTTTACCCAAGAGCGCAATGGGCCGAAGAGTCTTGTTGACTTCAATCTCGATGGAAGTCTAGACTTGGCTTTTGTTAAGGACAGCAACACTGGCACCGGCAAGGTGGAGGTTCATATTGCTGCTGGCGTGAAAATCGGCGGTTAAGGATGCCATGCTGTAATAATGGCACTACAGCAGGGTTGAGACTACGATACTCGTTTTCTAGAGGCCCGGTGGAGGAATTTAAGATTCAGCATACGTACTTAGTTGATGGCTTGTCTCGCGGAGAGTGTTGTCGATTGGAATGGAAGTGGACTAGTGTGAAGTGAATTTGGATGTGTCATTGAGAGAAGTTCTATTCTTACATAATAATGGTGTGTTACATTCTTTTATATATGGGGAGCGGACGAATTACGTTCCTCCGCTCCCACAGACCTACATCTCCGCGACAGCTTGAAAATGTTTTGTTGACCGATACCCCAAAGTGCTGTTTAATTTCCGGTTTCATGTGATAATTGCTACTTTGTTGGTTAGTAGGCACCTCATTCTCGTAAGTCGGTAAACCCGTCTCGTCTCCTTAGGATCAATGATTTCGCACAGCCTATCACGAAAAAAGTAACCGTTCAAGCTGCACGACCCCAGCTGCCACAGGTGCCGCAACTTAAATTCTAGATGCAAACTGCAGTCAGCGGATAGAATTTATTTAAGCCACATAAAATAATATATACAAGGCTGAAAATTCTGCTTTAAAAACTGCATATTAACTTATAATTTTAAAAAGCTACTACAAGCTTGTATTAGGCCCCTTGGCCAAATCGTCACCTAGCAGTGCTTTTATAAATGTTTTACGCCAATGCGCTAAATCTAACTGAAGATAAAGCACAATTATCTCAACAACTATGACTGTCGCCGAGGCGCGACCAAAAACCCATCGCGTTTCTCTAACCTAGCCCAGAAGTCGCAGCTTCTACAGGCCTCGTTTAGCAACGGTTGCCACTATTCTCCTATGTCGGCATTTCCATCCTGGGACAAAGGTGTTGGTAGCGGGGGGTGGGTGGGAAACCAAGTTAAAAGACTTTCTTTAGAGCATGAGTATTGGAAAGCGTCGGGTTGTTCCTACATAAAGATTGCCCCGGGAATAATGCCCACAAAAATATTGTGAGACATAGTAGCGCCCGGCATAATATAAAAAGCTACGCGGCTTATTTGCTAACGGATGGGGTCCTGGAAGAATAGGATGACAGGTTGGCATATGTGCAATATGTGAGGCCAGGAATCTAGAGGTATGAATTGAATACTTGCATTTTTAAAGCGATCATCATGAAGAATCCCTTTGATGTGCCTTCGAAATGGTAGAGACAGTCATAAACCTTGCTAGTAGTTACTGGCGAGCACCTATTATTCCTCACGGCTACTGTAGACATAATAGATGTCTTCGGCGGGACAAAGGCTTTGATAGTCATCTCAAACATGTTGGTATTTGTGGTATGAAGTCTCTACGTGCTTTTTCCACAACCATGACCATACCCGTATGCTCGGAGGGGCAAACCGTGGCTCTTTATCAACATGTTTTGTTCCTTAATCTTCGTCCCAGTTAGGGTTAGGTCCAGGAGGCTTAGGACCACCTGCTTGTCTGGCGACTATAATCTGATCTACCGAGAGGACGGTTCGAGCTGCCTCAGTAGCCAGCTTGATGGCCCAAGATTTGCTGATCAGCAAATCTAATATGCCCTTATCCTCGGCATCAACTGTGCCAGTGCCGTCGTTGTTCTAGGGGGATAAGTTAGTTCACAAAAAACTCGCAGACAGTCAACGATTCCACTCACTTCGACATCAACACCGGTAGTCCAGTCATCCTTCTTATGATGAGCTGTGTACAGCCTGCTCAGGACTTCTGTAGCATCAAGGCCGGCACTCTCTGCTAATGTTCGCGGGATGACCTCAAAAGCTTCTCCGTATTTCCGGATGGAATACTGTGCCAGGCCAGCGGTCTTGTCGCCAAATGCTTGTATACGGCCAATCAGCTGCAGTTCCGTGGCACCCGCACCCGGCACTAAGCGTGGATCGCGTGTTATGGCCTTGACGACATTCACGCCGTCATCAACTGCTCTCTCTACATCGTCTAAGAAGTTTTGTGTAGCACCTCTCAAAACTAAGGTGGCTGTTCTCGTGACTTCATCTTCTTGTCTGAAAACAGTTACCCGATCACCGCCGATCTCAAGTGTCTCGACGACATCTACGGATCCCATTTCGTCTGGCATCGGCGCACCGAGTCTTGCTAGAGGAGTGGCACCGACCACGCGGCAGAGTCTCCGTAGCTCGAACTTGCTAAGAACCTTTATGACTAGAATTCCGTAACGGTTGAGGTAGTGCAGCGCAAGCTCTCCTATGGTGGCACCAGCGATCACTACCCGTATGCCAGCGTCGTGTAGTTCTTTGATGGCGGCCTCAAGCTGGGCTTCCTCTCCCTTGGAAAATTCCATCATCTCCTTGGCATTATGCAGTAAGACGGTTCCCTTTGTCTCAGTCTGGCTGGTGTCGATGGGGCAAGAAAAGACACCAACTTTAGCCTTCTTTGCCTTCTTGACGGATCCATTGGGCTCCTTGGGGAAAACCATGCCCTTCACAACTCGGCTCTGTTCGAGACTTCCGCCCATAATCTTGACGACTCGCACATTATCAACATTGAAGTTGACCGGGTTCTTAGGCATGACAGCCAGTACAGCCTCAGCAACGAGGTTAGCCAAGACCTCCTCGTTTCCGTTCTGTTTGCTCGCTACGACGGTCCGGATAGCCTTGCTCAGTTCTTCTTGATCGCAGATATCTTCGACCTTGTCGATTGCTAGTTCCTCTAGAGCCTCCAGTGCAAAAGCTTGGGCGCGTTCGTAACCAGTAACGATATCTGCAGTCTTTAAGCCGATGCGTAGGAGATCCTCGGCTTTCTTCAGAAGCTCGCCTGCAAGTACAATAACTAAGTTGGTAGCATCGCCCATCTCTGCTTCTTGCTGCTGGCTCGCCATAACGAGAAGCTTGGCGGCGGGATGGACTACATCGAGTTCTTTCAGGATGGTTGCGGCGTCGGAGGTAAGTATCATCTTTTGTAAATGGTTGATGACGATCTTGTTCCGGCCATAGGGACCCAGTGACGTCTGAACAGTCGAGGATATAGCTCGGCAAGCATCGATATTTCGCAGGACGGCGCCATCTTCTGAATCGTAACTGTATATTGGTTAGGCATCCCTCGACGGTTCCTCCTTTACTTTATGGCGGGGGTGCAGACATACTTATTATAGCCTTGTTTGAATAGGCCCGCATTTGGGGCATTTGGTATGTTCAGAGACATGACGGAAATGTTCCTAGAGCAGGAGTGTACTCGGCCACCTGTGTTGTCGAGCTATGCTTTAAGTTGTTTATTATGAGTGAAAGTTTAGAGGTGCAGTATGGGGGGGTTGCATGGTCGTCTGCTGTGACAGAAAAATTCAGTGGAGCTTGGAGGAGGTACAGCATTGGCAGGCAGGTAAGTACCTACAGTATGCACCTCTAGCTATTTTCTGGGAGCTGAGGGTTGTTGGTCGCGGGGTGATAGCTAGGTACGTACTGTGGTACAGCCCACGGGCATGGTTTTGATGACGCCCCTTATCGATAGAAGATCTTATCTGGCCCTTGCTGTAATTATAATACTGAGAGAGCTGTGCCATTGCAAGGTCGGTCGGTACCTGGGTAGGTTCACTCAGAGACCCAGTGGATGAGCCGTCGCGGTCGGCCTGTTACAACAGTATTCAAGTGCGGTTAACAAATAAACGTCCAACCTTAATGCGAGAAGCTTCCCAAATACCTCGCCGATTCTTTCAACCGAGCGAATCTTGTCGAAAAATCATTTTCGCCGCGTAATCCTCGCAGTTCATCAGCATAATCCTGTTACACACCTTTCCAATCGTCCTCACCAACACGTTTCTTATCACTGCAAACGAATTTACGTTCTGTTACCATACTACTGTTAGTAACCGCGATTTCAGCCGGATAGACAAGGCAGTCCCTCGCGCTATCCGATCACTTTGGCTTCATTATCGGGTTTTGCACCACGAGTGTAGTTCAAGAAATGGCACCCCAAACTTGTAAGTCGAAGACTTAAGATTATAGAACTGGTTGAACAGTTTCTTCTACTCGATGCGCAACCATGCCCTCCAGTCACGCGTTGCGACAACATATCTACTACCCTTGAACTTTGGATGAACATGTAATCGCGGAGGTGATAACTTCGCCTTGAAGTTTTGTACAGCATCTGCGGTATTCAAAACTACTTTGACCATTCTGGAACTCGAGGCTGGACACGTCAACAAGGGGCACCCGCGCGCGCATCCTAGCGACTCCGTCCCCAGATACTTAGCTACCATATTCAGGGAAAATTAGCAAGGCAGCCTTCATCCACGCTGGGGTACTCGAATTGCATTGAGCCCGAGATTACGATGTCATGCCAACTGGTTTCTAATGCAATTAGGAATAGAATCACCCATCATAGTGGTCCATTACAGGTTTGGTTTTCGAAACTGACAATGGGTTTGACTAGCACACCCCCCTTCGTTACCTCCAACGGTCGAAGAAGCCTATCGACGGAAATGCATCCAGCTCAAACAGCGTTCGAAGGAAATTGAAGAGGAAAACGACGCATACAGACTACGGCTTGACAGACTTAAACGCCAAATACAGAAGTTACGGTTTGAGCGGGCTATCATTCTAGACCAAATTGCGAAGCGCACGAGTACCAACGTCGAAGATTCAGAAGGCAGTCCAAGCCCACCGCCGACTGTACGTAACTGTCCAGCAAGTCTCCTACGAGAAGCCTCAATTCATGGAAGCTAAACAACGGCGTAGCCCCAGGATAAACCCCTCCGGACCAAACGAGGTCACCGTAAGCCAACTCTTTTACCCAGCAACGATGGCGGACTTACACTGGGCCCAACGTTCACCAATCAGCACCTTACAACCCTTTCGCCTAGCTCAGATGCTTTCTCACACTCGCAATTAGAATCACCGAAGGAACACGGCCGAAGTACCAACGGGGCCCCCAAGCCACCCAAACGGCCCAGCAACGCGTTCGAGATATACTGCAATGACACCCGGCCTGTGCTGCAGTCACAACATAAGGAGGCGATCGCGGCCGGCGAGTTCCGGCTCGAGGAGGAGCTAGCACGGGGCTGGAAAGATCTCCCGGAGAAGGAAAAAGAAGAGTTCCAGGCGCGTTATGAAAGAGAGCTTAGCCAGTGGAAGGAGGCTCGGGAGTCGTTCAAACAGGGTGCCAAGGACGCGGCTGCGCGACAGCGATCACGCGCCCGCGATAATCGGACAAGCCGCGGAGGACGATCCCGGTTCGAGGAAGTCCAAGACGAGGACGACGCTGACGACGATCAAGACGTCGAGATGGGTGAGGCGGAGCAGGAGCAAGGCGCCGACCAGGAGACGGATCCGGAGACGGAAGTGGATGAAAACGAGGGCGCGGACTAGAGGCTGTGCCAGCACGCCATGGCTGTTCTCCGCCTATATGGTTTACCTGAAGAAAACGACACATGGCAGCAGTGTTTATCGCGATTGCTACCACCCGGTAATGAAGGGTGGCCCGAACCAGGACTCTTCTGTATCCTGGACTCCCTGGGGTTGCCTTCCGGTCAAGACTGGGTAACAAGTACGAGCCGATTAACACGCATCTTGAATAAGTATGCCTAGTTGAGGGAGTCTAGGGGGGTGGGGGGTCATTTACTCCTCTTGTTTTCTTTTCCTTTTTCGTTTCTACTCAGGCAGGAAGGATCATGATTAGAAGAAACGGCGTTAAGAGGAGAAAAAGAATTATTATCAGGTATGATACGGAAGTAAGGTGAACAGACAGACAAGGTTCCTTTTTTTCAGTTTTATGGTCGGGATGTCCCCTGTCTTACCCTTGGGAGAATTGCGCCGTTTTTCGTTGTATTTATTTGTAGTAATGGAATAACACGCACACAGAAAACTTGTCTTGTCTGAACCGTAGAGACATCCCTTTTCCATCAACTCTCCGTTCTTCGGTATAGGCTTGCTTCCTCTTTGTGACTGAGGAAAAGATAGAGGTGGCTTAATTCTAATGCATACTTCCCATCGTTTTTAGGTACTACGTTCTTTCAAATGCTGTCTAGACAGTCCCCCTTAAGAAAAAAGTCATCTTAATTTCCTATTTTGCCTTCGCCTTGACTTATAATGTAAACAAACATGCCGCTCGCCTTTTATGGGGGATATGGAATGAATTCAGTACATGGATGGAAGTGAAACACGCATGCATGGTAAAAAAGGAGCATGCCATTTTAATGATAATAATAATAACCCCCGATACGCCCCCGGCCGCCATGATGCTGGATGGATGGATTCGATTGAATATGAAGTGAAGCGATTTGTGATACCAAGGAAGGTTCACAATAACGACGGTCGTTTCGTTTCTGTGTAGGACGGGAAGGCACCTAACCTGAGGTAGAGAAGAAGGGGCGAAAGAGGGGCATATCTTGACCCCCTTTATCGTAATCTGGTTGGTTCTTGTATGACATAAATGACCATAGAGCAGAGCCTACTAGGCACATAAGTGCGTTGAAAGTGACAGCGGTAGCGGTAGCGGTAGTGGTTTAATCGACGCCAGCGTAGAGATCGACGACGATATTGATAGCAGCGACGAGGATCTCTGCTGCGATGAGAACGATGACTGTTTTTGCCGTACTGTTAGCACGCAATTCAACTAGAAAAGTAGTCTGTGGCCTCTTTCTTATAATGATCGTGATACATTAGCAATGGGCTGTAGGGAGGGGAAAAAGACCTACCAATCCACTCGAGCTTCTCGCCATGTCCATGGCTCAGCTGGTCCTTGAGCACGGCGAGTAAATCAGCAATGACGTCGAGACGTTCAGTCAGTAGACCAACGCGCTGGTCCATCTCTAGATAGCTGCGGACGGCCTGGTAGACGGGCTCAAGATGCGGTTCGACCCAGAAGAGCTCAGGCGTGTCGAGCACACTGCCGTTAAGGTGGATGTTGATGCGCAAGATGAAGAGCTCTCCTATCTGCATGTTGATCTGCGTTTGCGATAGCGAGATCTTCCCCGCCATTGCGATCTGGGTCGGGATATCTTTGCATGCATCTACAGTCGATGCTATCATCTCCTCGAAGAGTGATGTCTGCATTTCATGTGTTTTAGTCAGTATTCAGATATCACAAACGGGTCTACTCACGCGAAGGAGCAGCCGGAGGCGGAAGAGGGCGCGTGTTTGCTTACCTTAACACTTTGCGCGAGCGCGTGCGATATTGCAAGCTTGGTCATATAATTCCCTTTATCCCTTAACGTGATGAAATCGTTATATATACGGGCCTGATATTCCCGTGTATAATAGAAGTTGAAACACTCTGTCTCAACGTTATCCGGATCCAACTTCTCGATCTCAAATTTCGCGATATCTTTCAGAAATCGTTGCTCTTGGTCGAGCGACATACCCCATATCACCACAACACCGTATTCGAAGAGGAAAACCTCAGGTGTGTGTACCTGAATGTCAAAGTCGGCGTCTGTCCTGTGTAGATCAGGTTCATGTATGGCGCTTTCATCCGGGTAGACTAGATTATTGTGGACATCGCGACCAGTATTGAATGAGCGCTCGGGATCATGTCCATGCAACAGCTGCTGTTGTTGCTGGTGCTCTTGCTCAGCCTGAAAGTCGGCTAGGGTTTCTCGTTGATATAAATTTGAATGATCCTCAACCTCGCTCGTAGAATGTCTCCTTTCGTGCGTATATGTAGGCCGTTCCCTGATCGTTTCGGTAGTCTCTACCCGTTCGACAGATTTTCCATTTCCATAGCTATAGGGCGAATAGATGCATTCGTCGATTAATTTGGGATTGGCCCCTCTCGCCTTTGCGCGGCTTTTCAAGAACCGCATCAAGCCGTCTGTCTGGTATTTGTTCGCCGTACAATATGCTGTTACTCTTGGGAGTCTATCGCGATCCGCTTTGCCTAATCTCGCCGCATCACGTCTAGCCGTGGGATCTTTGATGCGGGTGTACTGTGAGTACACGTCGCGACCGCTCTCCTCGTCCGTTTCTGGCTCTTCGACTTCAGGATTGGGCAGCAACTTCAACTTCTGGGCGGTCTTCGAACTTCGTTGAGGGCCGATTTTTGGTGCGATTGTTGGGGGTAGGTGAGTGAAGACAGAACCGTGACTATTCCGCCGGCGTAATCGATTGTTGATAGCCGAAAGCATCGGGGGAGTACCGGCGGCGTGATTACCGGGGTTCATAGAGCCCGTCGTTTGCGCATGCGCAAGAGCAGAGCTCGGGGAAGAGCTTAGGGATGGCGGGTCAGGGTCGATGGTTCTCGAGACGGGATTTGCCATGAAAGTGACATTACGGGCAGTTCGAGGCCGACCAGTGCTCTGGCGGAGAAGAGGCGTTCGTTCTGTATTTGAACTCTGCGAGTCCCCCGACGTCCTCGTGGATGATTCCATAGCGACGAAGACCAACGGGGAGCGCTTCGTCCAGAAGTTTCGTATTTACCAAGCAGATCGATTGGCAGATGGTCACACAGCGCTATGTAGCAATAATGTATTACGGTATGTTCAACTCCGTCTCTGTTGCCATGCAGGGAAAAACTCAGTAATAGCAGAGAAAGCACTTGATTACAACGAAGACGTCGAATCGCAAGTTAAGCCAGCTCGTCGTATATTTGGCCAATGGTAAACAACCGCCCGAATGTCCCAAGTAACTTGAAGTTTGCAGAATTAATGTTGAAAAGCACTGTATATGTGCCTCGCAATTATCGCTGCAGCTGGCTTTCTAGGTGGATGCAGATCACCGTTAAGAACTGCGACCTGCAGTAGGTACATTACCCGGGTAACCGTTTTAGGAAACTACTACGTCATTTATCTGGCACGCAAACTAAACCAGCTACCTACAGCAGCCTATAGGAAACCTACCAACTATAGGTTTTACCATTGAATCAGAATGGTAGCTGCACCTGGGCGGTGCCCCTTTTACTATTATGTGACTTAAGTTACCTAGGTAGAACCTGGAGCGGGCTGGACGTGAGCTGGATCCGCTTCCAGCATCAATCTGAACGATCAAATTTATACAAACACGGGTGCTAGCGGACTCGGACTGGTGCGGCAGCTACAGACATCGACAGCCGCTAAGATACGGTATTGGTATTTCTAATAGAGAGACAACGAGTAAGCTAGGCTTCCGATATAGTAGAAATGACTTTTTACGTTAGAAGTCCACTGCGAGACTAATCTTTGCGATTCGACAGCATTTTGGCTACTCCGATACGCGTCAACTGAACTGATGCGTTGGAGTCATATCAGTTCGTCGTAGAGAATTTCAGGTACTACAAAATAGCATCTCGAAGGTTCGCGTTCAGAAATCCGTCAATGGTACCGCAGGCTGAAGTGAAGGCCCAGGGTAAGTTACTGGGTTGCCGTTGAGGCAGGGAGGGATATCTGTTCTTTCACGGTAATCAGAGCCTACCAGTAAAGATTTGGTCAACTTTCCCTGCCATTGCACGCAGTACGAGGTCAACTACGGCTAGAGAGAAAGTATCGGGCCCCGAAGGAAACCTCGTTGTCAACCCCATTAGGTAAAGCCGCAAAGGTGCACGGCCATATGACTCTGTCGTGACCTGAGCCTGAGCGAAAGCGGCAATCGCGCTAAGCCGAATCTGTTGTGCCCATCAGAAGTCTCGTCAGTTCATCTTTGTACCTGGTTAGAATGTACCAAGTACCTGGGTAGCCGCTTGTCATATAACCGTTCATTCTATTATGTATATGTTCTTCTGTTATTCTCTTACAGTAAAGGTATCGACTTCATTACTAGAAATATTGTTGTTTCTGTAAGAGATATTCCTTATCATATCTTAGTTCTGCTATATTAAAGGAGCACTTGCCGAGACACGACTATGTCAAGGTACTCTCGTCGTATTCATAATATGTAGTTCGTAGTGACCATTAGTCCACTTTAAATTTAATGCAGATTTTACATCTGGAGAGAACAGAATATCTGTAGCTCAACCCTTGATGATCTTGGTCTCTATTTTGAAGCCCTCCTCGCTCATTCGATCTAGAAACCCCTGACCAAGGCAAGCCGGTGTGTAGCATCCACCAGCCAGGCCAAGATCATCTTCAAGCAGTGTGTGGGCAGCCCGGGCTAAAAATGCGGCCGTAACTGTAGTACACGTGTGAGCATGACATACTTTCAATTATCCATGTAAATTCCCGGGGATCACTTACGCAAGTACATGCTTCCGCTATACCAAGCACGACAGACAGCTTGGCTCCCCGAGGGTGGCTGCACATCTGGCGTCGCAACCCCGCGGTACTCGATGTAGTCCTTGGCGGAATCTTCCCGACTCGGTCCCTCACCTGGTTGGAAGATGAATTTCCGCACCAGATACCGAAGCGGAGAGCAGAGCGCGAGCAGCGTCCCTCCAATCAACAAGCTATACTGCATAAACGCAGCGGTCAACGTATTCCTCGTCTTCGCGTATTCCCGATACGTGAAGTTCGGGCCGTAGGCGTACTTCCGCAACGCCGGCTCCTGCTGGAATAGACCCCACGTGCGCTGCACGACGGCGGCGTCGGTGCCTGATGTTATGGACGGCGCCTGGAGGCCGAGGTTGGGGATGTGATAAGCACCAGTGAGCTTCGACACTATCGACGAAGCGGGGGCGCTCTTGAGATTGGGTATGGGTGATAAGGCATAGGGTCTGTGAGATTCCGCGACTTCCTTGAAGCTGTAGTTCTCGAAGATGCCGAGGACCGTAGCTAATGTCCCCCCTGAAGGTGCGGAGCTAATCTCGTGTTAGTTTTTGGAGTAACGTTCCGTTCGGGAGATCTTGTGATAGATATGTATACGCACCGAAGCTCATGCAAAGACACGACCACATCGCCAATCGGTGCAGATAATTCCTCTCTGATCCGTGATGCTAGTGCAAAGGTGACAAGATCTGGGGGTGCCGATTCGACGCCAGACTGAGGAAACACTGCAGGCGGTCGGCATTAGCTAGCTGCACCTTGTTATGCTGATCAGGTACGGTGTGTGCTAGTTGAGGGCTGCATCCTATTTTCAAACCCATACTTGAAATCCAGGGAAAGGCTTCCCCGTCCTTGAAAATAAGGACACAAGAAGCACCTATGTAGCTAGGTTTGGGTGTTCACTCACTGCAGGCGCCGCTAGCCTTGGCGGTCTCGTGGTACTTCTTAATCATGGCCGAATGCCAAACGGCCTCGCCCGTGCAGTCGATGTAATGAGTGCCCGCCTCGGCACACGCCTTGAACGCGTGCTCGCCATACTTGTGGTAAGGACCAATGGTGGCGATGAGGATGAAGGTTTTCTTGGCTAGCGCAGCCAGCTCTGCGTCATCAAGACCGCAGACCTCGACCTGCGGAGCCTTGCGATCAGGATTCAGGTTCTGACACGTCTTTACGACATCCTCCAGCTTCTGCGCTGACCGACCAGCTACAGCCCATTTAGTGTCCGTGGGGAAGTTCTCAGTGATGAATTCGGCTGTTCTCAGCCCGGTGTAACCTGAAAAAACTCAATCAGCCTTGGGACTAATTTTTAGATAGATAGAGCTAGCTTGTATGTTTTTCGGTTTCAGTCGGTACGAAGGGGTTTATGATGCCTGCCCTACCCGTTGCACCGAAAACGACTACGTCGTACTGGCGAGAATGTTTCGTGAAAGGCATTATCTCGAATGGGAAAGCGAGGCTGGGAGTCCAGTCGATATTAGACACACACGACACGATTGCACACCTCTACTCTACACGCATGGAAGAAGTAAACGCACAGAAGGGAGTAGGTAGAAGCGAACGTCAGAGTTAATTAAACTTTGCTAGCGCATCCAAACCATAACTCGCCAAAATCGTAAGAAACGTAAAACCTGTTGGTGCAACCAAGCCGTGTAAAGACTAATATATACCTGAACTACTGCCGCGCCTGAGCAGATAAAAGAGCCGACCCTGAGCTAAGGCACGTAAAGAAGGAATCATAGGACTTCGGCACTCCATCGCGGGATCACCAGTTGCGGATTTGCGAGCTATAAATTTAGCCATGTATGGAACTATCGCCGGACGTGCCTCGGGGTGCCATCTCTAGAAGTAAGAAAAGATCCGACGGTGGCTAAGGTCAACAAGTTTGATGGATGCTTGCATGCCTCGGGTAGCATGACTAAAACAGTTAGACGTCCCGATTGATCAACTGAGCCGACCACGGTTCCGGTGCTGTCCAACGTCCTGACACGCACCGCAAGTACCTACCGCCTCTTCTCCTTCTTCTATCCTCTCTATCTTCTTCGGGACTTGGATGCTTATTAGGCCGTGCTAAGTGAGTTTGTAAAAGCTGAGGGTGCACTGAGCACAGATGCGAAACCTAGCCCAAATGAAGAAGATGAAGGCCTTCAGGAGGCCAATAGGAAGCTCCGTCGTTGTGATGAACGCTAGTTAAGTAGCTGTACTGACTGGGTACGGATTAGCTGATCCATTGGCTCATGCTCCTGATCGGGAAATTTCTTAATAATTCACGCACCAACAGTCACTGTCAGACGGCAGGCGGCGTCTGCTGTTGGATTGGCATCTGTAGAGGTGGGTAAGGTATGATTTTGTGGGCGAAATGCTCACTATCAATGTACAGATGTGTTTGAGGTATCAAAGATGCCGCGACGGGATGCTACCTAAGTTGTATGTTAACATTATATATATGTACAGCATACCTAGCTCTATTTACCTCATATACAATGCCACTTATCGTGGCTTGTTGTCACGGGAGTTAAACCGTCTCTCGAAGTAGAACTTAAGCTCCCTATTTCACATACTACCAACACTGTAGTATTCAGATATCCGAAATCCAATCTATCGTAAACATTGGGTGGGCTACTATTCTGTAGTACACGATGGAAGTGGCTGCCCACAGGGTCATAGTACCACTGGCGTCAGGAGGGTTTGCAGTGCGGTCGCATTTCCTGGGGTAAGCTGTTCGGCATCGGAGTTAAAACTTGTTGCTGGAAATGTTGGCAGCAAGTACAGATGTAGGTCTACATGTATGTAAATATTTAGCAAAGGGGATCACCAATAACACAACTTCATCGTCGGAACTTTCATTTCTACGCTGCGCAACATAGCGTTATCCTTATTTCATAAACTACAAAGTGCAATGTGCACTACTGCTTGACAAGTATAGCAACCCTAGGGAATATTGTTTCTAAAAGTGGATAAATTGGGAAATGAGTGGTAAAGAATATATTAATTGTTCACAAACACATCAACGGCTGCCAATAGGTCTACTAGGGTACCGGACTCTGACTCCTATAGATTCGCCATACGCACCTACATAGTATCTATTGGCGTTGTTCACTTGGATTGGTCGATGATAATACATTGTTTTGTCTGCATATGTAGGCGGTAGGTTAGGTAGTTCACAGCCAGATAAGTCCGTCAATTTCTATTTCTGGCCGCACTTAGTTTAATGGGACCACGGATGTGCTATACCTACCTACAGCATCGAATGTGTAGCGATAGTCGGAACCTGTCTCCGGTGACATTGAGCAACATAATGTTCTGTATATCAGGTAGCATTTAAGGCTCACCGACTGGATACTGGTACCGCATACGGAATGGGCGAAATGCAACCGCCTGTATGAAGGCCGTTACGTTATATGGGCAGTTCAGGATACGGCAGTCCCGGGCAATCGCCCTTGCTTTACAATACCTACCTTTGCGTTTGCGTGTGTAATAATCATATCTTATCTATCTACCTTACTTATAAAGTAGGTAGACAGACGCCTTGTGCAAAACTCACGATGGAAATAGCAATCACAGGGTCCAGGCGTCAGCAATACAGTCGACTCATCAGAGTTTATGTCGAACATAGCTTGCCCTGTCTGGCCATTCTCGCTGTTGCTATGTGTATAGGTACTCACTGGCATGTCATATGGTTATGACGACTGTGACGCGCAAAACACTCCTTAAGCCCTTGCGCGGAAACCCTTCGTTGTATGTATGAGTCTGACGAAGCAAAGCTCCCTCCGAGGTTCCTCCGCACTTCTGGCGATAGCCTCAACAGCAGCTGGTCTGTGCATGATTGTGCTGTGGAGCAGAAATTGAATTTGCCGCTATACCAGGTACGATGGCTATTATACATGTATCTAGTACCTGACAACTCCAACGCAAAGCCACTGCTTATTAGACAGAAGAAAGAGAACGCGTAGGTATCTTGGACTAATGATGATGGGTTGCCACCCGCCTTTACGTTCCTGTTCTTATATCTAGGTAGGTAGCTAATTTACTCGCTTCATACCTTACTATAATTACGAGCCTGCTTCATTCCATTTTAATCTTGTTAACTCTTACCTGCTGCCGTACCATCTACCCGTAGATAATACCTGCAGCTACCTACCTCCTCCTACAGATGTACATAGACCTGACCATCAGTCTACACATGTGTACCAACTCATTACTACTTACTCAACTGACCTCTACCTTATTTCCTTCGCCTCAAATTAAGTACAACCCTGGGGATTTTCTACGCTCGGGTACCTGGCAGTCGTAGAAGCGGGTGATACTTGATCTTATCGTCTCGCTTCAGGACACGCGGATTAGCTGCCTCCCAAATTACATACATACCTAACCTGCCCAGTGCCTACCGAGTACTTCGAGACTCCCTAGAGAGGTAGTAGGTGGTACTACGTAAGGAGTGGTTGTGGGTGTAGGTAGGTCAGGTAGCATTGTTCACGGACTCAAGCCTGGAAGTTTCCTACTTTCCCTACAAATTCATTCACTGCCTGTGGCTTGGTCGTTGCTACCTGGTCCCGTGCTTCCAGCTTCACAGTTTTAGAAGCGGGAAAACAAACGTCAAGGATCTCTCTTTCTCCTTTCCCTCTCCATTTTCTGTCTGTCCATTCCCCGCTACCTATCCATTATCCATTATCTACCTGTTACCCGTAAACTACATATTACCCGCCTAGAACACCTTACCTACTCGCACAGCCATTTGATCATTAACCCAAACCAACAGGTCAACACCCTGGGCACTTGCTGCAAGGTGCAGGCAAGTGCTAGTATATCAGTCAGGGTCTTGTGAGAGGTACATGTCCCCAAATGCAATAGAGCAGCACACCTCATACATACAATAGCAATACAGCTTCCCATTTTCCAATCCTCCTCCCCAAACTACACCTGGTCTTTCTTTGTTTGTCAAAGACTCTTGTGACCATCTCACCCCATCCACCTAGTCCACCCATTACCATCATTATCATTATTACCATTATCGTTATTATTACTATTTGTACCTTCCCCCCCACTCCTTAACAATCGTCCACCCGGATCCCCAAGACCTTCGAATCCGAAACATTCAACCTCCCATCCACTATTAATTTTCTGCTTGAACTCCCCGCCATTTTCATAGTCAGCCAGCCACCAATCTCTTCACTGTAGATGCAAAATAACCTGGACAACTTACTAGTACCTTTTTCCCTTAAATCATTGTTCAGTCAAAAAGGTTGCTAGTCAAGTACTTTTTTTTGCACCCCGGAGCGACACCAACTTTCCCATACCCGTTGACAACTTTCGTCGTCACGCTTGCGCTTGCACAGGGAGCGACCACGTAACCCTGCTTCGGTATACTATTGGTCCCTGCTATAGTGCTTCGTACCTTACAGTGCCAGTCAGCTATCAGCTATCAGCTACCTACCTATCCGTCCCCTCTATTGCTGTACCGAGGACCTGTCAACTCAAAGCCTCTCCCACCCATCTAGCCCCCGACCATTTGCGACTGCTCTTGCTCCCGTGGCGGCTCGCTGCTTCACTGTTGGTAGCAATCTTGTCGTAAAAGACTGCACCAAGTCTTTTATATGTCACCCTTTCAGATTCGGCGATTCATGAAGTTCTCACCTGATGGCTGATCAATGTATTGTTTGTCTAGACAATCTAGACGTGCAGGCAGCATCTCCATCGCCACAGCTACCGCCCCCTAAAATCCCCATCAACACTCAGAGCAAGCCCAGCCCCACCATTGCTGAAGGAGCCGTTTCACCATCGTCAATTCACACAGACGATGCTAGTGGCGATAAAAGCACAAGCGCCAGCACCAGCACAAGCGCCAGCATTACTAACAGCGATAATGACACCACCACACCCACCATAGCTAGCGGATTACCCAGGATTGACGATGATAAGAAAATTGCTGTCATTGAAATTTGTGGCCATACTTTGCATGATTCTTGCTTGAGAGAATGGACTGGGAAGGCCAATAGTTGCCCAATATGTCGCCAAGCTTTTCATTTAGTACACGTCTACGATAAGGTTGGAGGTAAGTTAAATCGTGCACTACTGTTTAATTCATCTAAACACGTGAACAAGAGCTGATTGTGAAACCAAAGGAACATTACTTTCCTCTTACAAGGTCGAGGACAAGAAGCAAGTTGCCGAATTTGACCCGCAGGCATGGCTTGACGCGCAAGCTGATGAAGAAGAGGAAACACGGCCATGCCCGATTTGTAATCAGGCCGATCATGAAGATGTTCTCCTACTTTGCGACAACTGCGATGCACCATACCACACGTACTGTGTTGGCTTGGATGCCGTTCCCCGAGGGCACTGGTTTTGTCTGGAGTGCTCTGACTTGGCCACTCAATCATTTGCCGCCGAGTTAGATGAGTCAGACGTCACGACATCCAGTCTCGCCGGCGTCTCTGATGGCCGGTCTGATTACTTACCACGTACGCAAGCGTCCATGCGACGCGCTAGGCAACGAGCCAGGTCAGATGAATGGCAGGGTGCCTGGGGTCAGATTGCAGGTCGAGTCTTTGATGCCTTGAACATCGACCTCGACAACCATGAAGATGATGAGGCACTGCAGGACTACCGACGGTCGCAACAGCGGAGCGAGAGAGAGCGACGAGAGTATCAGAGATGGCAGCAGCGTCTCAGCATCGCAAGTCGTCTTGGCGCTCGTGATGTGTTCGCTGAGAATCTCCCCATCACTTTGCCCCAACGGATTGCGAGGCACCCAGCCCCGCAGCCAACACCAGTTGAAGAAACTCCCGAAGAGAGACGAGCATGGGGGGCATTGGAAAAGGCTATGGAGTCCGAGGCTCCAAATCAGTCTGGTTCGAGTCACCCGACCTCGAACCACCGAAAACGCAAGTCTCGTTCCATAACAGCGTCACCCATTGAACCTCCTCCACCACCGGAACGGAAACTGAAGCGACCGAGAACAAGACGAGTTCCGACTCAGACTGAAGCATCGTCTTCAAGTCACACCCCCGCGCGGACTGGGCAACCGGCACGCAGCAGGCCTCCTGTGAATGGTCAGGCCCGTTCACCTGCGGCCAACCCAGACGAACCCACGTTCCTCTCGGCCTTGTTGAGAGAGGTGGAGATGAGCCCAGCGTCAGATGACGAGAATATCCGAGCGCTTTTCGCAACGGCCAAGCCCAATACAGATCCGCAATCTCCTGCAACATCACCTTCGCCGTCAGCTTATAGCAGCCCAAGGGCGTTGTCAATGACCCCTCCACCCCGGGGCATCAACGACCGGCCAGGATCGCCGCTTTCCCTCAGTTCAAGGATAGAACCAATCTACCCTCCGGCAAATTATGCCGTTGTGAGAGATAATGGTGAGCACAGTGACTCGGAAACACGGTCACGGCAACAGCAGCAGCAGCCACATCATCAGCGTCACAACGCTCAAGGTGATAGTTCAAGCATGGCACCTGAAATACGACAACCTAGACCACGTCGACAGGGTCCTGTGGGTATCAACAACAATCTTGTGCACTCGGTGGATGCCTCGTCGAGTCGGATCAATCTACCGTTTGAGATCAAGGAGAGCATTAGCGGCATCGTTAAGGACGCGCTTAAGCCGCATTGGAAATCCGGGCAGATCACAGCAGATCAGTACGCGAATATCAACCGCGACCTGAGTCACAGACTTTATAGGGAAGTGTCTGAGCCCGACCTCGACGAGCGAGCTCGAAGTCGATTCGAGCAGATTGCGACCAAGGAGGTTGCGCGAGCGGTCTCGGAGCTTAAAGCATAGCACATGATGTTGTTACTACTTTTTGTATTGAAGCATAGGAAATGGCGTGTACTTGAACTGGGCATTTCCTGGCGTTCCTTTAGCGTGTATGGGCTTGAATCCTATTTTGGTTGCCCACTGGCTGAGAGAGAGAGAGAGAGAGAGAGAGGGGGTGGGGGGCATGTTAGAGGACCACCTAGATACCCCGGAGCGGGCGCAGTCTTTTTCATCCGGGCTTCGGTGACGGGCACATCACTCCATGGCGTTTTAATAGGTGCATCTTTCACGGACATTCAGCTTCACGGCCTGGGCGCTTTTACATGTAAATTATGGACGGGTAGGAGCATTCGTCATTGGGGGTACGAATCTTTCGATAGACGATATCAGTCCGGTGTATAACCTCGTCAGACATAGCCGATTACTGAAACATATATGTATAAGTTAAACATAAGCATACAACTGCTACCTACACATGGACTCCGTTTCACTTAGGTTAAACAAGTCATAGGTAGATTGTTAAACTGGAGCCATGTTAAGAAGTGAGGTGCCTGAGTGAATGGATGGATGTTGGTGTCTTGTTCCGTGCCACTTCCCAGAGACTGGATCGAACCGGTGGCAGCTGTCAAAATAGATCAGAATACCCTGTGAACCTTAACTTAGTTTGTGCCGGTAACAACTGGTGCAGGTACCTAGTATCCGCCTGATTGTTCACTATTAAATATTTATTCAGACCTTAAACTATAGAACTATACGACTGGTCTCCTGGCCTAATAAGGGCACTCCATGGTTGAATACTTCGCCAACACATAAGAACTTGCGTGCCAAGCCACTGCCAAGAGAAATCAATTAGACTGGATGTTTTGCCACCGTCAACACCTAACTGAGTAACTGGCTCATTGACATCACATCGTCTCACTTGTTTTCTACTCTTTCGCGTTAATAGTCTAGGCCTTCCTCTTTTCCCTGCCTGGCCCAGAAATTGCCAACCACACGATGGAAGACAGGAAGTCGGAACTCCTGCAGTACGCGCGCGAGTTCGCGACGGCGAATAAGGACCTGTACGAGCTCCTGTCCGTATCAGTCGACGCGGCCCAGCCCGAGGTGCACCGCGCGTGGCGCAAAGCGTCGCTAAAGCACCACCCAGACAAGGCGAAGAACTTCGACCCGGAGATATGGCAACTGTTCGAGCGGGCGCGCGACGTGCTATCCTTGCCCGACGCGCGGGCGGTTTACGATGGTGCGAGGGCGGCGGCGATGCAGGCGCAGAAGGCGCGCGCGGCCCTCGATGCGAAGCGCAGAGAGATGATTGAGGATCTCGAGGCTAGGGAACGAGGCGTCAAGCGCAAGGCTCCTGATCCGAATGGGAAACATATGATGACGGAGGCTGAGAAGAAGGTCTGGATGGAGAAGGGAAGGGAGCATCTTGAGAAGAGAAGGAGGATGAAGGAGGAGGCTGAGGCTAGGGAACGGCAAAGGGAGAGAGAACGCGAAAGAGAAAGGGAAAGGGAAGATCTATCAAAGAGCGAGCGACCTGGTACCGAACACATCATACCTACCACAGCTGCTCCCACAAGTAACGACAACTGGAGGGGAAAAGATATAAACGCAAACGCGCCCCTACCATCTAAACCTGAAGCTGAATCTCAATCTCAGCCAGACGAGTACGATCAACGAATAGCCGATATAGAACGAAAACTACGCGAGCGCAAAGCAGGAAAAGCCGCGCGGAAAGCAGAGAAGAAACATAATAAATCCTCAGACTCTCGCAGCAAAGATAACGACGACATTCCTCCTCTTCCTTCTCTTGCGAGCGAGGGACAGGGCAAAGCATGTGCTACAACAACAACAATACCAACTGCTACTGCTACTGCTACTGGCACTGCCACTACTACGACCACGAACAAACCGACTTTCTCAATACCTGCTAAAAACCCGGTACCTACGACAACAACAACAACAACGACTACGTCAAAGCCTACTACTACTACACCGGGAGATTTCTCATCCACGATGGCGAAATTACGCGCGGCGCAGCGAGAGAAGGAGCGGAAAAAGGCTGAAGCTGAAGCTGAGGCAGCGGCTACTACTACTACTACTACTGCGAATACTGTTATGGCATCGAATGGAAGTTCATAGAGATCAAGTCATGCGGAAGAGAAACAAACGCAGGCGCCTAGGCAAGCAGTAAGGGAGAGTGAGCGAGCGAGGTTTTGGCTCAACCTCACTTTCCTACTGCTTTGAAGCTACGATGACTACAATTACGGCCATAGCAAAATGGACAAGGAGGAACAAGAAAGAGCTTCGCCGGGCAAGGGAAGTAAAGCAAAGCAAAGCGAGCAGCCTTGTTCTAGCCCCAGGCTACGGCACTAAAACACACCATGAAAAATGGACATGGACATGGACATTGACATTTTAAAGAAGAAGAATATCATGATACCCCACTATAATACACCAACCAATACACCATCGCAACACAGCATAGCATGGTGCAACACAGCCCAGCCCAGCCCAGCGTTAGCATGACACCAGCGCAAAAAGGGCTACAGAGGAATCAGGGAAAGGAGATAGAACCGGCAAAGAGGAAACAGGAAACAGGAACGGGAAAAGGAACGGCCTCAGGTATAGAAAGGCAATAGATAGAATATACTATAACGTAATGTAATACAATGATACCCCTCGTTTTTGGCAAAATCATATGTCTTGCTCGTATTTATACAAAGTAGTAACACCACGCGTACTGAGGGACGGACAGATTGACCTAGACTGATGGTTTATTTAGAATAAGAATATCCAAAAATACCTAGTTCACTACATCTGTATGCATATCGTTCTCGGTAACCCCTCCCCCTGGCCCTTTTTCCCTACCTACCCCCAAGCATCCCCATCATAATAAGAATAAAATACGCGAATGTAAGTAGGTGATGATAATTATTCGATGCTGTTGTTAAAGGGCATGTGTGTCTGTTCCTGTCCATAAGTGTGAACAGTAGCACATTTTCCAACTCTTGTCAATTTTCTAGTTTCCAAGATGTAGTACTAGTAGCAAACAAAGAAAACGCCCTGCCTAGTAAGTAGGCGGTTATCCAATAGGCCGAGTCCATGTCTTCCTCTCCAACACTCTGCAAAAGCTCTTTTGCTATGGTATATGAAAGCAAGTAATAATGCAATGTGGATATAAAGTCATCGCTATGATCGCTGTTATGAGTCCGTCTGGCGTTTAGACCAAGTTATTATCTCTCTGAAGAGCTTCCAAACCCTGTCGCGTACGCTGACATTATGATCTGGGGGCGAGAAGAGCTATCCCGGCCATCCCGGGCGTAAAATATTGTTGGATGTTCTTCCGTTCTAGCGGAGACGTAGAACTTGTGGCTCAGGATGTCGTCTCAGCTTCGTCCCAGCCCCACACTTGTGACAGGTACTTTTCCATGTTAACTCGCTTACTGCGCATCTCAACCATCCAAGGATGCTCCAGCATTCTCCATGGGGTGGCCCGGCGACTGGGTTCTTTCTCGAGGCTATAATTATCTCAGTTAGAAAAATGCTTCCACCGGGACCGTGACGGCCATGTTTGATAGATCAGTCAGGTAGAACTTACCAGCACTCGATGAAATACTTGAAGCTGTCGCTCCAGAAAATTTTTGCGTCCGGCTCATCCTTAAGCTTCGGTATCGGCTGCCGTACAATATACGTCAGGAGATCTATGAGGCCGGCTCTGGGCTGCATCTCGGTCCCATCGGCGGGGAAGGGGAAGCGGTGTTGTGCCACCTCCAAAAGTGTAACTCCAGTAGACCAGACATCGGATGTGATTGTGTAGGTTTGACCTGTGATCCGCTCTGGCGCCATGTAATAACTAGTGCCAATAAAGGTGTTGGCTTCACCCTTAGTACCGAAATCACCCGACACCCCAAAGTCGCACAGCTTCACTTCGCCGTTGCGACATAATAAGATATTCGAAGGCTTGATGTCACGATGGATGATCTTCTTCCCATGCAAGTAGGTGAGACCGCCCAAGACGCCTTCTGCAATCTTGCCCAGTACTTTCTCGCCCGTCCGACCGCCGAGTCTCTTCACCTCTTTGTAAATGCTGTCGAGAGATCCACCCTCACAGAACTCCATGGCAATGGAAATGGTAGCGGTTGCAGGGTCAACAAAAGCTCCGTAATAGCGGCAGATGTGTTCCGATGCACATTCCTTATTGAAGTTGATCTCTCGCACGATTTGTTTCTTCACGTCGGGATCCGGATTTGTCGTAATGACCTACCAACACGTCAGTATGATAACGCGAGGGGTACGATAGCTGAGACTCAGACAACGCACTTTTAACGCGAATATGGTATTCCCCCCCTTGAGTTTACATCGCGTGACCGCGCCACCGGCGCCCTCACCGAGTCCCCCAAGCTCTATGATACGGTTCTCCATGCTGGCGATCCTCCAGCCATCGTCATCCAGGTCTTCGACATCAGCATTTCTAGCTTTCTCCAAGACCAGTTTATCGAAGCTATTCTCCAGTCCCTGCATGCTCCCATCACGCTCCATGCCAGCACCGCCCTCACTCCTCTCTGAATAGATAGATCCGACTGCAGATATGGGATCTGGGGTACCTTGCGGCCGTGACCCAATACCGTACTGCGATGCGAAAGAAAGGGCGGAAAACTGCGAGCCTGCAGACGTAGGGTTGCTCGCTCTCCCATCTAGTGGTCCGAAACTCCCTGATCTTGAATGCGCCGCACTGCTTTCGCTGCCGCCACTCGCTGACTGGCCTGGTTGAACAGATGGACGGGTTTGCTCATACGGTGCGACGGTGCTACCCATAGGCGTTGCAACATGAACTGTAAGCTGAGGCCGAGCTGGGCCACCAGCAATATTAGGGCCGACTGGCTTAACGTTAGGCGATGGTGGGATAGCCAGGCCCAACCGCGGGGTTCGGGCACCGCCAGGTCGTCCGCCGAGGGCTGACCGGAGCGGCGCGGGAGACGAGGACATCATGGGTATAGGGGTAGGTGTGGACGATGGTGTTCCGACAATTGAGGCGGCGGCAGAAGCGACGTCACGCGAGGCGGTTGAGGCCTTGAGCAGAGCAAAATATTAGCATTGCGTGACGATGCGAAACGTAGGTGCTCTGCGCTTCTGTGCTTTCTGTACGTTCTGTACGTGTGCGAGGAGATCATATAGTGTCACGAGGTCAAGGAGAGCAGGCTGCAACTGGTTTGGTTTGGTGATGTGGAGAGAGGACAGGAAGATGACATGGCAGGATGGTAAGAGGACAGGAAGAAAGATGGAGGAATAGGATGGGCGATTTACATTGTGCGCCACAGGCTCGGCAGCCTGGGCCTGGGTACTGTGCTCAGACATTGGCTTTGGTACGCAGCCCTCTGCAGCCACGAGAAGCGCAAGCTCCTTTCACCAGAGGTGTGTATGTACGATGTGCGTATGTATGCAGGTTGTTGGCGACCAAAAACGTGGACAGGCGAGTGAGCTGATCGAGTACAAGCCCAAGTAGAAGGGCCGAGCCGGACTCCGTTATGTGAAGAGCCGTTGCGATTTATCTCCTCAGGCTGGGTAACACAGCGGCGCGCAAGAGACCAACTTCAAGGCTCCAGATACTATGTAAGAAAGGGACTGAGAGATAGAGAAGGAGAGATATGCACTACCAGAAAACCGGAGGAGGCGGCTTGCGATGTTGGTGCGTGAGAGAGAGCTACCGTGTATGTAGGGGAAGGGATGTATGCCTCCAACTCGATATACCTAGCCAAGTAGAAATAACCAACCGACTGGGCAAACGGTAAACGAGACAAGATGGTACGTATGTAAGTAAGGATGAATGAATGTATGTACACTGTTTCTGGTCTCTCTACCTAACGACTGGCGTTGCAATCTTTCTGGGAAGAAATGGGAATGTAGGCAGGTAACGTTTGTGTGATGGATTGATTGCTCTTGAAGTGTGGTGACAAGCTTCCCCTCCTACCTATGTACATGGGGTTGTGTGCATGTTGTACCTACCTTACGTACAGTACGTTTACCTTCCCAGTGCTAGGTATTTGGGCGGCGACAGGGGTCCTCGGGTCCTTGGGTCTCTTGGTCCCCTTTCTCGCCAGTTGCCTTCTCAGTCGGGACCGCTAGACAATCTGGTCAGAATTTGGTTACGGTTCGCTATGCAGACTTGGCGCTACTGCTGTAGACTACTGGGTATGATGTACAGCACTCTAGTAGCACACTAACCCATACAGTCAGTACTGGCCAAGTCAAAAGTACCTTCATATCTCCTATCCTCCAACTGCTGGGGACCTAATACCAACGGGATTTATCTAATCCCAGTAGAGTATGTAGAACGAGCCCTTATCACCTTTACCTACTCACAGTTGGTCCGGCGAAGTAATGGATCTACAACGGGGTGTTAAGGGGCATTCGTTAATTCCGTGAAATAAACACACCGGAACCCTGTCCAGGCTTGTCCCAAACATAAGAAGCGCCTAGCCAGGCCCAAGAAAAAGAAAGCGGTTTTACTTGCTGCTGAACGATCGAAGAGCCTATAGATAATCTTGTTTATCATCATAGTAGGCAGGTAAGTAGGCAGGTAAGTAGGTAGGTAGTCCGTAGTCGTGCATCGGCATATTTGGGCTGTTTAAGCCTGTACCGTTCAAAGAGATAAACTACCAGGCTTAGTAGGCTAACTACCTACTTAACCTAGCTTGTGACATGAAGTGGTGCTGCTTATTGGGACGAATGCGATATCCTGTCTGCTGTCGTACAGAAGCTAATAAACAGGGCAAATGTGAACGGTGGCGTTTCTCTCTTTCGCACTAATCAGAGTTCTGTCTGAGAGCCGTGCAGAACAACGTCGGCCGGCCCGAGATATGTCTTCCGATATACCTATTGCGTAATAGGTACAAGCAGCACAGTATTAAAAGACGTCCGACGTATGTGGTGGTGTTTGCTTTCTGCACTGTATTATGGCGGGTAGCCCTGTCATGTAGCAGCCTGTAGCCTGTAGCAAAGCTGTAGAAAGAACGATGATCTGTGCATGTGGCTCCGTTTCGGAAATCAAGATGAGACAGTGCCTGGCGGTTAACGAATATTGTATGCTGTAAGCTGACAAGAAATGCAGCCCATACAGCATACAGAAGTCTAGAAATCTGCATGTACTAAGGTATATACTGCTGTAGTATTACGTACGTTACTTCATACTGTAAGGTCACTGTTGTTGAGCACTTGCTTGTTGTAGGCGGAACTGCTCATGGCTCTCATGGGCCAGTAATCTCGACAGGGTAGCATCCAACCGGTTATCCGGGTAGGAAAGAATGTTGACTGGCCTTGTCAGCTTTTGGGTGCCCGCAAAGGATCGCCGTTGACACACAGACACGTCAAGTGCAATAATATTACAGTATGCTGCTAGGTAGTTCTGTACGTACATATGTATGGCCGACCTACGACTGGACAGGGAGAGAGCGCAAGGGGCCGGTACCGTTCAATTTTTGCTCTTGCAGGGGCCAAATAAGATAGCAGATTCGACAGTTGGTTGACGAACGTTATTAGGTACGAAACGTTCAATCACAAAACAGCGTGCTGCCCCAGTCGAATCACCCCCTGCAATTATCCCCATACGCGCCACGACTACGAGGACTGGACTAGTTCTGCAAGACAACAATACTAGCTATTAGAACCTCTACTAAGGAGGTAAGTACCCGTAAGGTTTCGGCAGCGGTTTGTATTGGCAAATGTTCGATGTACATACCTATATAAACGCGGAGACTAATGACGCGAACCGCTTTTGAGATGTCCGAATAAAGGCATAAACTGGTGGAAACACGGTTTCTCCTTGTTTTGCGCAAACATGATTGACCAATATTAGTCCTCAGCAAGTTAACGCAACCAACAGTACCGTACCAGGTATACCGTATATGTCAGTCCAATTTAAAGTCGTCCCTCATACATCATGCGGCCCTCATCTACATATAGCCGTACATATCTGAGTAGAGCGGCGCTTGCCAAGGAGGGGCCCAGGTTATGTGCCTATCACTCAAATCAGGTGAGTAACAAGTCGACAAGCTTCTTTTGTACTACACCTCCCAAATGAAAATTTGTGGATTTGGTATTGCGAGGCACGCGCTGCCAGTACATGACAGAGGACCTCGGAAAGACATCCCACGCAAAGTATCAACGTCGTACGAGTCAAGGCCAAAGCACTCCGTAGCACAAAATGCCCCCAAAGAGACAGCTCGTAATGCATCACGTATCATAAAATATGTGATAAGGTCTCGTCCTTTATTCATAAGCCAAGGGATGAAGGATTCGTCAGTCTCAGCTTTGGGGTCCAAGGATTTAATACCACATGCACAACATACAGCTCCGGAGCCCAAGGCCACCAAAGCGATTGGGCCATGTAACGCTGACCAGTACCTACTTCACAGTACACCGCAGAATACGGCAGCACGGGGAGGAAACAATACCAAACCCCATAGCGCAGGCTCCAAGGTCACTGGATGTAAAATATATGCAATATGATGCCCGAATGGAACCGGCCATTCAAGACTCGAGGGCAGCTTGCGACCCTGCTTGCCTGTGCTATTGGGGAATGGCCATCCATTTCATGCCTTGCTTACGTGCCTCTCCTTACTACCTAGCCTACGTGCGATCGAGGCATGTATGCATCGTATGTGTTTATTTTCTATTGCCCGGCCTTTATCGGGGAACTAGCGGTACAAAATGAGAGCATTCAGAATGATCAGCCTCAATCATGCTCATGGCTAAATCCAACCAGGGGGGCCGCCGGGGTATGGTACAGACCCGATACAGAGTGCCAGTACTGTCAATGTAAACGCGCGCCTATCAGATGGGGCCCTCCCTGTGACTGGCTCTAATTTCCTTCCCCACACGGTCCCTGTCCGTGGCCCCTGTTCCCTTTTAGCCCCTTGGAACTGCCAGACTGCCCAGTGCCAAGACTTCGCGGTTGGCTTGAACGCAACAAATCCTTATCGCCGTTATCGAAATTTTGTGATTGTTGACGGGTTTCCTCATGCATGTACAGCCTACATAGTATTGCACGGTATCTGATCTGCCGCCACGTCTACATTCCTATCACACGAGACAATCTCCCACAGATACCTAGCCAGTTCTAGCTTACGTACGAAGCGGGCATTAATCGCCGAGAAAATTGGGAAGCCGGCCATGTCATCGCACTCAGACTCCGAGAGCGACTCGGAACATGGAGCTGCCTTGAACCAGTCCAGCCCAGCCGGGTCCGGCTCCGAATTGAATTCTGCATCTGGTTCCGAATCTAATTCTGAGAGTAATTCCGACTCTGATTCGCTGGACAATTTTACTTCTCGCAAGCGGCGCAAGTTGTCCAGTAATTCCACATCGGAAAAAGATGTCATTTCCTTGTCGGTGAACGTACCATCAAGAGTAAAGCGGAAGGCTGCGGTTCCGCAGGAGCAAAAGGCTGCCCCTACGCCTGTGACCGTCGCCGAAACTCTGTCGTTCGGTCCAACACATGCGTCTTCGTCTTTCTCAGACTTGAATCTGAAGCCATGGCTGACGCAAAGTTTAAAAAACATGGCCATCCACCGCCCAACGCGTATCCAGCAGCTCACTATACCCGCCATTCTAGAAGGCCGTGATGTAATTGGTTCTTCCAGGACAGGTTCCGGTAAAACGGGTCAGTCCAGATCTTGCTGTTTCGAAAGTTATCGATGCGAACGTTTGCTCACGTGACAATAGTTGCATTCATGGCTCCCATTCTTCAGCTTTGGTCTCAAGACCCGAGCTCGATATATGCTGTTGTTCTTACGGCTACGAGAGAACTTGCTTTGCAAATCCAGCAGCAAGTCAAAGCCATAGGCGCGGTAAGGTCCTTAAAGACCCTACTCGTTACTGGCGGAGCGGACATGCGTCAGCAAGCAATAGAGCTGGCACAGCGTCCGCATATTGTAATCGCAACTCCCGGCCGCTTAGCCGATCATATCAGATCGTCCGGGGAAGATACAATAGCGGGGCTAAGGCGAACCCAGTTCTTTGTTCTTGATGAAGCGGATCGAATACTTGCGGACGGGCCTGGCAGCATGTTACCAGACTTGGGAGCAGTCATCTCAGTATTGCCACCATCAACGCAAAGGCGTAAGTAGTGCTCATGACTGCTTTTCCTTTCCCATTTTCGCGTTTATTGGGCGACGCATATTGCGAGCCATGTCCGCTACTCCGTATTCTGGACTGCACCGCTGATTCGTCCCGATAGAAACTCTCCTTTACACAGCCACCATGACACCCGAGGTCAGAGCTTTGAAGGACATGTCGCCTAAAGCCGGCAAAAAGGAGGCCTATGTGTGCGAGGTAGACACGGAGCAGCTGGCGGTTCCAGATACCCTCCACCAGATGTATTTACTAGTCAACGTCACTCACAAGGAATACTATCTCCACGCATTCCTGCTTACGGACGCAAATGTCGAGAAGTCACTTATCATCTTCTGCAATAGAGCATCAACGGCACAATGTACGTTTATATTCCTCTTGTCTAGCAAACGAGTGATATTGACCTATTGTTCACAGACCTTCACCATCTGCTACGGCTCTTGGATCACCGTGTTACCTCTCTTCACTCCAAGTTACCTCAGCGGGAGAGAACGTCAAATCTGGAGCGGTTCAGAGCCAAAGCGGCCCGCATACTGGTAGCCACAGACGTGGCGAGTCGTGGTCTGGATATTCCTGAAGTGTCTCTGGTCGTCAACTATGACATTCCCCAAGAAGGGGACGACTATATCCACAGAGTTGGTCGAACAGCGCGAGCTGGTCGTAGGGGTGACAGTGTTTCCTTCGTCGGGCAGCGAGACGTAGAGCGGATCTATAATATAGAGCAGAGGGTTGGAAAGAAAATGGAAGAGTGGAAGGAGGAAGGCGTCAACTTGGAGACGCGGTTCATCCGTGACCACATGAAGGATGTTGCGGAGAAGAAGCGAGAGGCGCTGCTTAATATCGAAGAGCATAGGGAAGTGGGTGGTAAGAGGAAGAAGACGAAACTGCGGTTAGAGTAGCTGCTTGCGAGTCGTCGGGGAATCAATTAGACCGTGGCATTGATGCAAAATTTAGAGATGCGAAGCTCGGCTTGATACCCTTTACGCTGTCCGTTCCCCCTGAGTTGAATAGATGAGCAGATGAGCAGCAATCCTCACATACTATTTTTATGTGCTTCCGTTTGTTGAGACTGGCCCACGAAGAAGACTGTCCTAATTCGTATAACAACTAAACTATGCAACGACTTGACTGTAAATAATCAAATAGATAGAACGGTATTGACGTCCAGAGCTCCATAGGACTGTGCCAGCTTATAATCAGTCTATGTATACACCGATGCAAGCAACCCTCAATCTTTCATTATTAATTCACGATCTATTCCATCTAAACCTCACCATGTCTAGAGCTTAGTGAAGTTAGCACAGACGAAATACAGCTTCGAAGATTCCACCGGTTCCAACCTCGATCTCGACAGGTGGTGGTACAAGTTACTTAGACAGACAGACAGACAGACACAACTACAATTCTTTTCAATGCGGTTACTTCTATCAAATGACATCCTCGTTAGACTACCCTAAGTACATTGCCTCTAACTGGCTTATTAAGTAATCTACTCTTCACATGCCAATATGATACTCGTCTCTGTTTCGCACGTGTCTCCTACCCGAGTACTTACCTTATCTACATCCCCAGCTTTTGATTCAGCCACGTTCCAGTCTGTCCGGAAGAGACGAAAAACCCGAAACCCGGGGAGTGAGTGAGTGAAACGAGCCCCTACCTTATTCCAGAAAACAGACTCTGACTTCTCGAAAACACTTACTCGCTCACGAAAGACACACATGAATAAACTTATGTTACTATTCCCGCCTCCTGTCCCCCCTCCCACAACACACGTATGTACGTATCTAAGCCACCAACGTTTACGTCAAGCACTTACTTATCTATCATGTGATTGATCTCATGTGCGTGCGTATATTCAGCTGAATTAGATTGCCGACACATCCGCCAGTGGGGATAGTACGGAGCAGGGCAAGCCTGGGTATGTAGGTAGGCAGTTACTTCATTACAATACATACATATAGATACCTAGGTTAGTAGGTATACTCGCCAGGCGGCCGTAACGGGGCTTTAAAAGAAAAGTACCGCGCATATATACATGCCATCGTATAGTATCGTATCGCATCGTACTGTATCGTAGGTGGTGGGATGACCTAACCTACCTATGTGCCCGGCCACATTACGTCCGTATTTACGCGCGTATGTACGTGACGAGGTATGCGATATCTACCTACCTGTTGCTACATGGGTTCGTCCATAAGCAATAGACAGGCATGCAGGCTGGCAATAGTTCCACGTGTATCTAGACAGATTGGTATGTAAGAATGTAACTACATAGGTTCGTTAGTAAGGTAAGGTACGGTAGTCTACCTATTCGCAGACATGTTAAATCAAAAATCCAATCGATCGAGGTGTCATGTCGGGATTTACTCCGGCGGAGCAACATTCCTACGACGTAACGGACGGACATCCAACCCAGGTATCTTACCATCCTGACCCTTGTAAGATAGCCACCTCGTCATTGCAGCAACGGCAATAGTAATGAATCATAACAACGGTGACAATATAGGATCGGATTCCAAAGTTGTATATCCTGTACATTTACCTACATAACCTGGGTATACTCACATTACTCTTACGCGGAGACCGGGCAAAAGTACCTAACCTAAGCGAAGACGACATACGATCGAGATGCGGGAGGGAACAAGTATTCCCGTTTGTAATCCCGGGTTCAGCAAGCGCGGTGGCCTTTTTTTTTTTTTTTTTTCTTTTCTTTTTTTTTACTTTTTTACTTTTTTTTTAAAATCACTAGAAAAATTGTTTGTACAGAAGTCCCCTGCGTCACTTCATCCTCACGTATTATAGCAAGCTTCTAGAATATCAAAACGTCTCATTACGAAGACAGCAGCACGGGCCGTTGGATTTCGCCATGTTTATAACTTCTAGCCTACCTCATTACCTATGTAGCTAAATATACTAAATAAAAGAAATATAAAGGTCGAAGCGAGAAAAAAGAAAAAAGAAAGAGGCGGATAATGAATGCATCACACGCACACGCATGACTTACTTACTAACGAGCTGAAATCCCTAGGGCGCACAGCATGCATACGCGCCTCGATTTCGATTTCGATTCGGATTCCTCGCATTTTTCCCATCCCATCCCATCCCATCTTCTTCCATTGAACCAACCAACTCGCAAGCTTACCTGCTTGGCCAAGGCAAGCCCAAGCCACATAGGCAACGTTTTCGTTTCTCAAATGTCCGAACACGGGAACGGGGACCTGTTTCCGGAATATATTTCATTCACATGAGCAATGTTACCGCCCGCCCCATCGGCCTCTTTTCTACTCCGTTCGTTCTGTTTGGTGCTGTAGTGTATGCAATGTATGTATGTACGTATGTATGTATGTATGTATGTATGTATGTATGTATGTATGTATGTATGTATGTCTCATCCTGCGAACCATTCTAGAATGTCTCTCTGTCCGGTTCGCCTAATCCTATCATCTCGTATGGAAGCATGCGTAGGAGAAAAAGGCGGCGCGAGGCGCGAGGCGCACACATGCACGGAGACTTATCTAAACGGTAAGTGGCAGCCGTATGGGCAGGCATGCAGTGTTTAACTCAGATAGATCTCGGACAACTGAATGTGACTTATTTTAGGTACTTTCTTCGGGTACTTTACGGGATCGTGAACTTCTTTCTTGCAGCAGTCATAGTGGACTAGCTTGTGGATCTGGCTGCCCTACAGCTGAATGCTTTATGCCTAGGTTCGTGAAGTAGGCGCATGCAAGTAGGCAGATAGGCGTAGGCATAGGCGTAGATACCTACTTGGTTTTGAAAGAAGTGCACACGGAACCAGCACATGACCATAGCACGCCTATGAGGGCATGTAACCGTCACTAACCTTAGAAAAGTAGTATACCTATCGTGACTGCGTTTTTACCGTATACATACTTCTACACCAATACAGTTCCAAGGAGAGGTCTAGCACACTGCAGATACGGATCGAAGTAAACGCCCGTGCTGCTGAACAGCTGACTACATAGACAGCCGCATTGGCTTCGGCCGTCTTGCCATTTACTCGCCAGCCAGCTATCCGTTTGCCGGTATACCGGCCAATATATGCAGAGATATGTACCCCTGAGCGTATGTACGGGAGGCGCTCACTGGCTAGCTACTACAACTACAACTACTACTACTATCACCTACACCTACATGCGGGCTTATATACTATCTGGGCAGATATCTTATTAAAACTGTATTTATATCTACTATTAAGCGAACACGAGTGGAATACAGAGAGTCGGATGAATAATAATACACAGCTTAAATCCAAAGGCCGACGGATCAAATAACAGTAGGCCGAAGCAGACGAAGAAAAATAAAAGGACCGAAGAAGATAATAATAATATTAATAATAAAGGATCAGTATACTCTAGTTTATCTTGCCTACATAGCACAGCACGCGCATATTTACTTACTTATCTTTGTTACATTGGTGGTGCTGTCTGTCTAACCCTACACACAGCCTTGCAGCATCGGACGGAATTCCGATCTTTCGGAACTTTTTCTTGTGTCTGTTAAGCTTCAATCTAGTTTATTCGTTTCGTTTCGGTCTGTTTTGTTTGTGTAATCTTGGGGCGTCTTTAAGATATGTGGATAATTACTTCTGTGTCTCACTTGAACAACCTCCTCGTATATCCATATAGAGGTATGGGTTTGAATATCGGCATAGTATGTATATAGGTAGACATGTATGATGTAAGTATATCTGTACAACGTATTGTGATCCGTTATAATCTATTTTAAGCCCTATATACTTAATTACCTAGAATATATATCGCATCTATTTCACCGCGTGGTTGAGGTTATACAAGCACGTAGACACGTGTGTAGGTGGCTGTTACCTTACTTACACTGGTAACCAAGGCCAGCGAGTAAGTCAGTAAATGAAGACGCAGTTCAGCTACTTCATCTTACCTTACCTTAGAGTTAAACGGCCGGGAAGTACCCATCTATCAATCAACGATAACATTCGTTCCACGCACCTCATCGTATATACCTCTCGTGCGCGCGCAACGTTGGCACCTATGCAACGTTTCCTTGTCATGTTTCACGACGATCGAGCCTGCTAAGTTACTTAGCTCATATATCTACATACGCTCGTCCTTGCTTACCTGTCCGTCTTCCTATATAAGAACTTATATAGGATGTGGCTTGCTTCCTGTGTGACTTTATTAGATCCTTCACGTGTGTGTACCTGTCTACAAAGCGCGCCGTTAAGAGTCCTGATAGGTATCCGGTCTTCACAACATATGCTGTGCGAGGCTAAATCCAACTGACAGGCGCAGGATTTGAACATTCGGGGTTATTTGAAAAGGGTTGTACTTTATCTTACTTACATATCTCTGTACTAGGTAGGTATGTACTATATGCTACACGTGTGTTGTATTTATGACAGCGCCTCATTCACCGTAAGGCGCAGGCAGCGAGCAAGAGAGCGTTGTAAGTTGAGTGAGTGGGCACGTGAGAATACTGGGGATAAGTGAGCCCCCGGTTAGATAGCTAGACGGCAGCTTGCAGCGGCGAATCCTGCGGCGGTTCTGAGATTGGGCACATTAGACATGTTGTCGTGCTTGTTACCCAGCCTTGCCATCCTCCGGGTTATGAGTACATTCTGTGCGACGTGGGCTTTCGACTTGTTTAAAGTGTATTTTTGGGTCGTTAGTTCCGTGCCACTTACATTGCGCGGTGTTTTATGAGAGTTGACAAATACTAGAACAACCTATCTATGTAACAAACAAACTAACTAGCTTCTGTATGCTGTCCTATTTGTCTAGTCTACACCTCAACCTCTGCATATTTGTAAATAGTGGGATGTTTTATGCCGCAGCTGCTGTAATGTTTAATTAAGGAAGTAGGTACGTGCCGCGCTTGAGCCGCAATATTAGGGAGGCCCGGGAAATCGGATGATATGGCATGATATGGGATGTGAAAGTGACGTCTTATTCCTGATTTCCGAAAAGGGTATGTCGGGTGCGATGCTTTGGAGCCTCTCCGTGTTTTACGTCTTAGGGTATCTGCCAATTGTCTACATAGCTACCTATTGGGCGGGAGGTGTGTGACTCGGGTTTTCCCACCTGCGGTATATGTGCCAGGGGTTAGGCTGGATGACAAATGCCGTTATGGAGGAAGTGAAGGGATTTGGTGTCTGTTTCACGGAACCCTTTACATGGGGAGGCAGGTATGTGAGTTAGATATGCTGTAGTTAGCAAAGAGACTAATATTACATTCGCGATATGTGCCACAAGTACGGTGCTAAGTAGGCTAGGCGAGGTAGGTATCAATAGGTATCTCCGTGCGACGGTGCAGGAGTGGGCGAAGGTTGCCTTTGACGGATTGAAGATTGTGTGGTCGTACCAGCGACGATATCCAGTCTCAATCTGACAGATTTACATGACCTCATTTGGTAGGTACATACGTACTCCAGACTTTACGAGTGTGTCCTGTGTAACGAGTAACTACTAGGGTAGCTAGGTGACAACCGCAAAGTCCAACCATCATTGAACCGTCGATATTAAACACATATACCTCACAACGTAGGGAGAGTGGCAGGTAGACAGATAGGCAAGTATGTCCAACCAACCTGTCTTCCGCCTAACTACCTACCTACCTACCTATGTGTGTAGGGCCAGTGAATGCTGCAAGTAAGACGGCAAACCGTCATCGATCAACCAATCTCAGATGTACGTGCATAGGGATCCCCTGGGTAAGTATCTACATACATACCGTGACTATTATGCCACCCACCATCAAGATAAGGTAGTACCTAAAGGGGGGAACTGTGCATCCGCCGTTTCGGGATTTGAAACATTATGTACAGCAGTATCTCGCGCCTGGTTTTATTAGAGATTATTAATGTCGAAAAGACCCTAACGCAGCAGGCTGCTCGCTGGCCGTTCACCAGCTATCTACTATGCACATATACATAATATACGCTAAGAATGGATAGATTGGCCGAATGACAGATGGGCGGACAAAATGGCCGTCCATTCACGTTGCATCATTGGGTGGTGTACTGTCAACTACGTACCTAACATAGGTGGCTAATAACTTAACCTAGAATATTGAAGGGATACTGACCGAAACATAAGCCACAGAGGGCGCGGGGAAGATATCCGTTTTTCTCACTCTGAATCATCGTCGACACGAGTACACACTAACACAGGCGTTCGGTTAACGACCAGTGATAAATTCGAAAAAAAATATCAAGCTAAGAATTAAGAAAATTAACAAGCAAAATACGAACAAATGGCAAGTCTGATCGACTACATACGTACATAATTTGCCTTCTAGGCGGTAAGAGAGACATAGATCAATCAGTCCATCGGGTTCTAGTCATTCAATCAATCAAATCAGGTGTCATTTTTCACTTGGGTAACCCCCTTGTTAGGTAAGTATGGCCGTCCGCGCATTGCATACCTACTCACAAGTAGGTGCTCGACCCTTACTCACTTACCATGGTGGGTGCGGACACGGCAGGGCAGGCGGTGACAGACAGCATCGATTGACGGCGTTGGCAAGCTGACCGCAGATGGGAGGGTTGGATCTTATACCGTCTCTTTTATGCATACAATGTCCTCGACGATGATAGGATGGGGATGGGGGCATATAGGGCAGAGCGATGCGAGGGAGGGTGAGGTGGGTGGGACTAAAAACGGGTACTTTGCTGGTGTACATAATCTAGGGAATAATGATTGGGGTTGGTGATGGGAAAAGTTGTGTGGTGACACGAAAGGCAGCGAGTAGGTAACCATTCACTCATTAGTCGGGGGAGAGAGATGGTTCGCGTGGGGTGGATCTCAGCAGCAACAGCAGCAAGCACGGAAGCGGTCTTCCTCCCCGCCAGGGCCAAGGCGTAAGTTACGTATGTACATGACATGAAGAGACGGGGGCGGTGATAGCCTGCCTTACAAGCGTCGCCTTCATACAGTAGTTTCTTCAAGAAGTAGCGAATGAGGAATGACCTAGGGCTAGCCTACCTGCTTGCCGCCATAGGGCGCAGCGAATGGATGGGGAAGGAGGATTCAAGGTGTTCGTGTTAGGGCTCGTCCATCCATCCATAAAACCTAACCTCAGGTAAGTATCTGCGCTGGCAAGGCAACCAAATGTATGCATCATGTGCTACCTTTTGAATTACATTCAAGGACAGGAGTACACAGGGCAACCGCTTTGTATAACGATAAGGAGGTGATACATGAATCCTCCGCTACTGCAATCATCCATAAGTGTGAATATTGCTGTTGTAGCAAATGTGTCTTGGCGCTTGTAATTCCGGAACACATAGGCTCCTTTAGTATGGCCCTGTCTCTGCGTGCGGCTCTGTCGTTGTATACGAGATGATTACCGACTTACATACCTACAGTACTTGTGATAGATCATCTCGTACAGCATTAGAAACCTACCTACCGTGTAGGTACATCGTGATGGATAAACAAACAAACGGACAGGATAATTTAATAGTACCCCAGGGCCGAGACATTGTTCCGATTGCCCTACCCTCATGCCCTATACAAATCCCCTTGTTTGTTGGATTAATAGTATCTACAGCATACCCAGTCTGCCTCGGTAGATAATCACTTAAGTACCTATTTAGCGGTTCAGCAAGGGGATACGATACATATGTAGCAAGATAAATCAAGACAAGGGCGGCGCAGGACGGCGATGAATGAGTGCTAATTTCGGCTTTCATCGCCCGCTCGCTCACCGGGGCTATAGCTCTTGGTAACAGTAGTTCCCCAGCAGTGAGTCCATTCCGCTTCGGATAGCTCTCTATCCCGGCCAAGCGAAGGTTGACAGGATCGAGGTAAGGCTGACCTACTGTATGTACATCTGTATGCTACCCCTACCTACCTACCTACGTAGTAGCAACGGGTATCCAGCCGGGTTAGCTGGGTGGCTCGTGACTAGTACTGTAAATTTTAAGGGTTTTCCATCACATACTAAGGAGGCACGGTCCATAGGCACTTGCTTGCTTACAGAATATCACGTTACCTACAGGGCAGATCTGAAATGTAGCTGGTTCGTAGTCCGGTTAACAAGCAAGCGAGACGAGGCCAGATAGGCTGGTGCACGAAGCCAGATCCAAACACAAGCCAGCAAAAGCGCTAAAAGCTTACATACCAGTAAGTTGCTATCTTTTTCTACCAGAAAGGCAGGGAAAAATATCTGTGTACCTAGATTAGATTGTCTCACTTGTCTGAGAAGAGTCAAGTATGCGAAGTTCTATGTAGCTGGGGGCTTTTAAAAGATGATGGGATCATCGTTGCCGGGGACCTATTTACCTATCATTTCAACCCGCCAAGAATGAAAATAAAAACATAGACTAGGCAACAGAGATTTACCTACAGTATCAAAGGAAGAAAATAAAATAAAAGGGAAATGAGGCTATCGCGAAATGAGACACGCATACAGTGGCCCCTGACATTGCCCAACCCCATGAATACTATTAGGAATTTACCAAAGCTCAGGGCTGTAAACAGCCTAGCTATCATGAACCACATGGCAAGGAGTGGGGGCATGGGAAGGAAGAGTGGAGGGTCCGTCCCGGGAACGGAACGCTCCAGGTCGGCGGGCTCGTTCTCGCGATATCATTGGGTTCGGAATGATGCACTACCGGCCGGTAAATCAGTAAGAATTTGTTTAAGTGGTTAGTTGGTTGTTTGAGTCAGTTGTTAGTCGTTGACCCTCAAATGAGTCTTTCAATGCTGTACCTGTAAATTTGTGAAAAAGAAACATAGACACCCCTGTTGGGACCGCAGGTCTATTAAACGTTTTCATCCAGGTACAACACTACGCTACGTACTGTTATACACGCTCAAAGATATGTACTACACTTTATTCGGGCGGGAAGATGGCAGGCAATATGCCTGAGGACGGGTACCTGTGTACAGTACATCCCTAATAAAATCCCGGAGAAATACAGTGAAATCATCACAATGTAAAATAGGATTTCAAGCAAGTAGCCGAGGCAAGGCTCTGTTTCTATCCTCATTATTAATCATCACATGAGACAACTAGGGAAAGGAATTAGGCTGTCACTTCTGAAACCTTCGATATTGATCACATTCATGATTCAGCACAGCACAGGCCGAAAGATATCGGCGATAGTAGACAGATAATTGAAGGGAGCTCAGTACCAGCCAATAAGCAACCAGGGTATCTCTGCGGGGTTCCCAAACTCCTACACTCAAGCACTCCTAGCAACTCTCACTCAGGGTTCTGTATTACATAATCTTGTACCTGTTTTCATCGATTATTAAGGATGTGCGCGAAAGCTTCCTCTTTTTCTTGGCCCTAAGCCAGCAAACACGTATAGGATTCAATCAAGTGTTAGAATACCCCGGACAGGTGGAAAGATAGGTGCCTAGATGCAGGCAAGCAAAGTGGAACGAAACAAGCGGTAGATATGTACTAGATACATAGTAGGCATGCCGTACGCTGTAATGCCGTCCGCTGTATGCTGTTTGTTTGTTCGCCGAGCTCATTGGAATCCTTGCCGGACGAACTCTATCCAGGATGTCGGGAGACCCCTGCCCCGTCCTGCCCTGCCCTGCGTTGTACTTGTTTGCATTTTATTTAACTATTGCAAGCACCCCCGGGCAAAAGTGACAGACGCTTTGACATGTCATCGGCGACATTTGTAGTTCAATTTAAAGGGACAAAAGTCTCCGTCTGTTGTTAAGCGGAACTACTAACGAATGCGAAACGAAACGGAACGAAAAGTTCTTTTATCTCCGGACTTTACTTTATTGGGGATGATCTACAGCAATCCCTTGACCTTGACTTATACCGACTTATCTCCTGCCCCTATACAGCTGTAGCATGTATGTATGCTGTATGTAGGCAGAAGTGTAGGCATGTATGAGCATGGTTTCGCTCAGACGCGCAGAGTCTTCAAGGTGTCCTAATAATCGGCATACAGCGTACTTACAGCAAGCAGTACATTGCATCGGACGACAGACGGCTGGCCCGGTGGACGTATTATCGTACTCGATCCCGGTGTCAAGCCATTATTTGAGTCTGTTAAGTAGGGAGGTGCTGTGTTGGTTTAAGTAGTCCAGTCTAGCCCTGCAGAAAGACCAACAACTGTGGATTTTGACCCAGCGAGAAAAAGAGTTGGGTTGCCAACACACGCGTTTTCAAAAATGCCCACTTGACGTGTTTCATAGCAACAGGCAGCAATTAAAGCAAAGCAGAGATCAGACTACATAAACACAAACGCATACAGTAGGCAGGGAGGCTAGAATGGTTGACGTAGACGCACAAAATAATATTTCCCTTAAGTCCTTACTCACCTCACCTCACCTACCTACCTACCTACCTACTACAGCGTATGGGGTCCTTTAAAACAACGAACCCGAAAGCGAATCCCAACGGAGAAAACCGAATAGGTAGGCATGTCACATGTAGCATAAACATGTTGAGACTGGTAATAATAGCATGGTTTGCTGTTGGGCATATATTAACGCCCCCAACCTACATAATTCATCTAAACCCCGAAACCCGAAAAGTTGTAAAAATGGAGCAAAGCTAATAAGACATCAGCGATATTGATAACGACTTAAAGAAGAATGATTTTCACGGCAATCGATTGTTCGAGACGCGTTGCCTACATAGCTATATACAGCATACTACTTATGGGATAAGATTGTGGGGGAACGGAGAGAGAACTTTGTGAGATCGATATTACAGAGCTATTAAATATCTTTATTTATTTATTTTTATTTTATTTTTATTATTATTTCGGATTGATTTGAATTAATGAGATGCAAGGGACAAAAAGAAAAAAGGGACTTGGAGATCCGAGACCCGAAGAAAGAAAACCTAGATCAGTATCTCTTTTCGGACTTTACGGAGGGATCTTGTTGGCCGTTAGGCCGGTGGTGCCGTGGCCCGTGATTGCCGTCCGTGTTAAAAAAAAAACTCGCTCAATTAACTCACTCAATTGCAGAATGGATATGTAGAGGTTTGAATCTAGGGATTACGGAACCTAGGCTGTTGGTTGCGCCTTTACTGGTCGCATGTAGACCCTGGTATTCTGAACATCTGTCAAATCTGGTGGGATTATTTTCGATCCTCGTTGACAAATCTAAAGAGAACATGTACCGAGCACGTGCGTAGGATTTAAGGGATTCAGGGCGCCTACTCGTAGTAGCTAACTAAGACGTAGTATACTTAGGTAAGATGGGATCTAAAGATCTTGTCTCAGGTTTTGGAATCTCTTTGTCTGCCTATACCTTTTCGTCATCTCATCCTTCTCAACGGGTTTGTCAGCAGTAGAAACGTCCAAGCCACATCCATCATCCTAATCCAAGGCACACACGATATAAAGTAAGGCTTGTGAAGACGTTGACCTTGGCTTGGCTTGGCTTGGCTTGGCTTCTGAGGGAAAAGAAAAAGCCGACGGGGAAATCAACGATGCCGAACCGAGAGGATGTGTACATAATCAATCTAAGTACATACTAGCATTGGCCCTTAGTCCTTGGTAAGATTCAAGAATGCGAAAAGTAGCGTAACGCAGGAAGTCGATGGCAGTCGGGGTCGGACAAAGAGAAACATTCACTAGCCTAGACAGTATAGTAGTAGACTAGATTTTCTTGAACTATACTGAATTTGCAAAAAGTACCTACCTTACACCAAGAATACAGGAAGACCTCTCAAAATACTAACCTATCTAGCGCCCATTTATTTTTCTCTAGTCTTGCACGTGCTTTCTTCTAACGTGTTACGACCCCGGTTGGTTCGGTCGGTTGCGGCATAACTAAACATGACTTAACAAAACCGGCACAACACTATGTCTCGCGGACCGGGTGCGGGTGGAGTTAGCAATCCAGCAGTTAGTTTAGCCATAGCTATTACCTTTTCAGAGTCAGCTAGTCAGGCAGTCACATTTTAAGAGAGCAGGTATCTTGAAAAAACGAGAGAGAAAAGAGGGGTTTTCGGACCTTCGCTAGAAAAACATGTTGCCGATATCTATCTATCTGCCTTCTACATACACACTATCAAATTAACAGGCCGAGCTCATTAGATGCCAGGGAGTACTGACTTACATAATGTATGTAAGCTTAAGCTTAAACGAGCTTAAACGAGCGATACAGGTATGTATGCTGTACAGCTTTTGGGATCTTATCAGACAAAAACTGATTTTGGACCAAGTCCGAAAATGCGAGCAACGGCGTTAAAAAAGTACACAGGTAGATAGATAGTGGACTTCCGCCCGAAGCGGAGGGGTGCGCCGCACCCGCACAAACAGAGCAAAGTAAAACACAACAGTACAGCAGTACAGCAGTACAACATGGTTGGGGAAATGAAGAATGCCTCCCACCTCTTCCTGTAGAACAGGCCCTGTGAGGACCTCCAGGTTATTAGTGCGGGTGAAACAGTCAAAGAAAAAAGGTCCGCGCACCAACAACCAACAATCAACGTACCATGGTGTCTAGGAACTGACTAAGTAGGTAGCTGCTGTAGCCGTATGTATGTTTCATCCATACCTATCATGCAGAGAGCTGTCATGACCTGACCTGACCTGACCTGAGTAATGAGACACGCATACATAACATACATGATATACGCGGGGGAAGAGCAAGGTAGCTAGCTACCCAGGTTAGCTGACTGTTTATGTATCAAAAGAGCAAGAAAAAAAATTGATGTAATGCAATGTGCTTCATTCAAAGCTCTTTTGTCAAACGACCATCCAAGTCGGCCGAGCTTCTTTTACTGTATTTTGTTCCTTCGATCGCTACCTACCTGGTAAGCTTAAAACGTCCGATATCGCGAAGCAAAGAAGCGAAGCGAAGCGAAGCGATGCGATGCGATCGAAGGGGGCGGCGACAGCCACGGTAAACCGGCACAAAACAAATAAGCATTAGTTACGGTCTCGCATAGCTAACACATTTTAACGATTTGCGATCGCACGCCTCTTTTTCACTCGCTCGCGTGCGTGCGTGCGTGCGGAAATGCATTCGTTATCTAACCTAGGTACCTATCTACCTACCTACATGCGCCATGTACAGTATTTTGTCCCCATGACTCCATAGGAGAGCAAGCGAAAGACCCGGTCTTGGGGCCGATTATGTGTATGCAGCTACTGTACTACTGTACTCTTAGTATCAGATCGAAATGAATCGGCGAAAAAAGCCAAGCTCTACCATAAGTCTCTCTCTAAAGTGTTAGCAGTTGCAGTCAACTGCCCTTAATGATACTGCAAAGATGACCTCAAATTGATTTCACGTTGGTGCAATGCGTGACACATACACAAGAGGCACCCACCCGCACAACTGTATACGTAGGTGTACACGCAAGACATACCTTATACACAAACATCAGGCTACGAATACTATGCAAGAAACGAGATTTGGTTCGAGTATATTGTTTTGAATTCAAGTAATGAGCTACCTAACAAGGTTTCGGTCACCTGTTTCTGTATGCAGGTGATATTTGAATTCCCGTCTCGAAAAATAAACCCTTTGATAATTTCCCAATTCCCACTCAACCTTTGAGCCTCTCCGCACACCTTCAAGTAGGTAATTCTTCTGTGTGCGGGAGGAACCAGGGAGCGGAAACCAGACAGACCCCGCAGCCCAATAACCAGGGGGGAGGGGTGTGTGGCCAGCCAGATAGTAGATCATGTTTTTGCCCAATACAGTAATCCTCCACCAACCCTCATGTTCATGTTATGCTGAGTGGTGACCTTTCTTTTCCATCATCTCCAAAACAGAGCCGCCCAGTAGTAATAATAATATAGTACCATAATTCGACTCCGTGTGATCATGAAACAGTGTATTGGATATCCCCATAATCCCTATGCCCAAACGCTGACTCCCCCTGATAATGGGTATTCCGTTCTTCTCTCAAGGAAAAACTGATGAAGTGGTGTGTGATAAATAAGCCTTGATTAGACAAATGAAAACATGGGGAAGGATCAATGCCGCTTTGTATCGTGATAAAAATGCCAATGCCGCTATTTGGTATTTTTGTAACGCCGCCCAGATGCAGATGATGAATGCACTTTTAACCAAATGTATTATATGTGGAAAAAGCCGAAACAGAAGAATAAGAAGAGGTGTCTTAGTAGACAGATATTGTCGAGATTAACCGGTTGGGATTCCGCGGCGGCAGGTAGAATCCCTCGTTATAGAAATCTGACTTGTCCTCTTCTTCCTCTTGTGTCGAGTCGTAATACTTGGTTGTTATTGTGCTTCCGGTCTGCTTTTCTGAGAACGTGGGTAACGAGGCTGTGGGCGGCGAGGGAGGCATCGATTCATCTTCCGAAGACTCGGAATCGTGCTCGAGCTCCGGTGGTGATGTAGAGTGTGACGGTGATCGGGTGAGGCCTAGGTGTCTGAACTCCTCGTCATCTTCTTCTAGCTCCTCGTCCGCCTCCATCTCTGTTTGTAACATGGGCGAGGGTGGTGCGATCATGTGTGACGGTATCCTGGAGAGAGGAGCGGCGTCGTACATCTCGATGTCCTCGATGTCCTCGTCGTCGTCCATATCGCTGTCGTCATCCGAATCAGAAGAGTCTGCTTCCCAGTCGTCCTCCTCGGCAACCGAATCGGCCCATTGTACGTGTCTTTCCTGTGTCTTGGAGGTGGCACCGCGGACGGATTGGTTGAACCAGCTCTCTTGTTCCCGCTCGGCTTCGGCAAGGTCGAGCATCAGGGAGTCGAGCAGGTTGGCGTGGCCCACTAGGAGCCGGAGGTTATGGTCGGGACGGGCAGCCTCGGTCGAGAGCTTAGCCCGTGCCTTGTGGGCGAGGAAGTAGGTCTGCGTGATAGACATTGTCTTCTTCTTGGGTTGCTGGTGTGGTGTTGATAGTGATGGAGAGTGGAAAGGTGAGGGTGAGTAAACTGTGGAAACCATGTTGTCTATCTCCTTCTCTCTTATGTTTGCTAGGTGTGTATACTAGTACTGGCGTTATTATGTTGTGTTTTGTTGCAATATTGTTGTGTGAGTCAGGCACCGATGTCCGATCAAGGCAGCAAAGTTAAAGAGAAGAGCAGCTTGTTCCCTTTTGTATAAGTTCTGCGATGGTCTCGCTGGTGCAGGGATCTCGGGTCCGTTGCGTTGCGGTGTGCGGGCTGTTCTCGGGTAGGTACCTGGGTACTTTTGGTACTTCGGTACTGAGCCAGGCACCACGAATTCCGACTTTTTGTTTTTGCTGGCGTAGCTAGCTGTGACTGCGACCAGGGTACCCCGGTCGATACAACGGTACAAAGGTACGGGGATACAAAGATACGACGGATCGAGCTGCACCCTGTCCAGAAGGCTGTTGTTGAATTGCCTAGCACTTTGCAGTAGGTAGGCGAACCGCGCTAGCACGATGTATGTGATTAATTGCCGTATCGGGTAATTAATACGTTTGCAGTGTCTCTCGATATTATTCAGCAATCCAAGCACGATCCTGTTGGCGATGGTTGGTTGCTTCAAGTTGTTCCCGTATGGAAAGTCGATGGCCGTATGCACTATTCAGTTAGGTATAATTTCTATACAAACTGTATTAGGTTTACGATAGAGGAACAGCATAGTTGGACGGGAACGGAAGATGGGGAGTTCGTGGTTCTTTTGTAATACGCAAAAGCTATAGCCATGGAATGATGGCATATGGGATAATGATGGATGAGAAATGTATCTGCTGACTATTCATTTCTCTGCTACTGCGTATTATCAATTGGGGCTGTTAATTATGCGCTGTTGGCTGAACTCCGCTCCGACATTTGCTGAAAGACTCGGTCTTAACGGACGGGAAATCGGGTTCTCCCTGTGAAAAAAAAAACTTGAATTCGTAATCGGTCTCGCGCTACTACCCGACATCTGTGAGAGTAACCTATACTAGTAGTAGCAGTAGTAAGGTGTCTGTGCTAGCGGATCGTCTCACTACAACGCTGTATAATAATGCAGGGCGAATATGCGAATCTCACCGCCGTCATGACTTTCCGACCGTTGGTAACATGCTTAAGTCATAAGGCCGTTCGCACTTAATCACCCTACACGCCTATAACGACCACATAGTGCTATAACTCCGCGTGCACGCCCAGAAAACGCCCAGAAGTGGAGGTCACTGGAACCAAACACCGTACTGGCACTCGACACCATCATCACCGTATTCTGTAAGAGTGTCGGGGTTTCTCTCCTGCTGACCGTTGATTGATCCGCTTAGGTCTGGTCAGGCCGAACTTATCTAACCTCCATACTGCCTACTACTACATCTGTATACTACTGCCTATCTTTTGCGCCGCACATCTTCGGGATCTCTTGATGCAATTTGTTTTGATGACTCCTTGCCTATCTGCTCTTTAGTTAATGCATGCGACTCGGTTCACAAAGAGTTAATTGTTTGCGAGTAATTGCAAGTCACTGTAAATGGCTTCCAGTGTCTGTTCTCGGCCGAGAGGCTTCATTGTCGCCTAATTATAGTTCGGAGCTAAGTAGTCACTCTTGCTGTTCTGCTTTCTTGCAGTGCATAATCCAGAAGCCACCGGAGGCTCATCTGCGACGGCTCTTTTACTTCTGACTTGGTCTAAACCCCAATGACATGATGGTGTCTTCGCCTTTCCGCCCCGGAGATATGGTTAGGTCAGACAGTCTCGGTAGTCTCTGATTTATTATCTGTTATTCGACTAGCTTCCATCTCATTTTTGTTTCTGTATGTTTTGATGGATTGATGGAATAATAGAATCCTGCGGGGTACTTCACATATGATGGTTCATGTTTAATTATTACGATTCGCTGTGACTCGACCTGCTGATGAATCATAACTGGGATTGCTCAGCACAGCATTAAGAGTCGATGATTAATAATTCGACCCACACCGTTCAATTCTCTCAACCCACAAACTCAACCACAAGGCACAGCTACAAATTAGTGTGTATGTATATCTAATTCTGATTGAGCCATTCAGGTTGTTGTCATACCTGCAATTGTCAATGCATAGGTAGGATTAAGAGTCAATTTGCAGTAGGTTGGTACTCCAGATGTATGCATCACTGGACTTTGACATTCTCATAGTGCGGAGGAACGTAACACCGCCTCCTCCTTCAATGACATGTATTTGACTACTTATCTACTGCTGCCGGGACAAATGCTGCAAGCAAGAAACACACCATATATTTGATTCCGATGAAACGAGTGATAGCTGGTATATACAGTAAATAAACAGTCTCTGAGATTGGACTGCGTGAGATTAATTGGATTTCTTTCTTTTTTGTATAATTAGTTGAGTCTGAGACGAGATGAAGCTATTAGCTCAACTCGTTACCTACCGTATCAGGTTGCTCCAAAACATCAGGTAAAATGATTTATGCAAAAAAATTATACAATTGCGGATACCTCAGCGAATTCGGGTCCGCTGCCAGACCGCAGGCCGCGTGACTCCACAGCCTTGGCTCGCTCTCGCAAAATTCCCAAGAACCCCGTCATCTGACAATTTGTACGTCTCCGCGCGCGCCCTTTTGCAAAGGACAACTAAGTATATGCAGCCACAACAGGCACACACTTATGAACGCTCAATTGCTCGGTAGGCAACGACAAATAGTCATGGGGGCATTGCACGTCCCCGGCAACGCAATCACATTCATTCCCTTGCATACAAATGCCATACCCCAATGCCCATGCCACCTTGCATCTCAAGCAGTTTTTTGATATGAGATAAATCCGGACACGCAACCAATTTGTCGTGGCCTACCTAATTGAGAAATGGCAAGCGACGCGACGCGTCGCCCAGGCCTTGTCAAGTCCCGTAATGCTGTATCGTACCTACTGTATTTTCCTCCTTGCGACAAGCCTTCGCCCGCATATAAGCAATGAAACAAAGGCGAGCCCCGAATAAAACAATTCCTAATATATGTTGGCTCGTACAGCATACCTAAAAGGGGGAGAGAAAAAAGCAACTACAATAACGTGCTATAGTCTATCAACACCCGAGTCAACAGCCCAGACTCATATCATGGTTAATCAAAACAGAATTGCGCATATTGAAGACATAATAGGGACTATCTCCGTCAATTGAACCATTGTACTATGAGTAAATTGAAAGCCAAGCGCAGCCACAGGCTACTAATCCTGAGCGTCGGGAGCCTGGACGCACCTAAGATGCTCAGTACATACAGATGTACAGATACGCGGATTGGGCGCTGGTTGGACCCTTCTCATTCGTGTTCGCCGATCTAGCTCGCCTGTCTTATTAAGCGAGAGCGAGAAAGAGAAGGAAAGAGAAGATCTCATAGGGTGACTCGCTAACCTTAAACTAAGTAGGAAAAGTACATTACAGCATGGCTGAGATGATGGACAGTACCTTGCCTGGGTGGGCTGTTATTACCGCGTAGGGCTGAGGTAGGCGGCCCTGGAGTGGTTCCTGGGTGGATTGGGTGGGTTGGTGGGTTGGTGGGTTCTGACTGGGCTCATTTCGCAGTATCGATCCCCGGGACAGTCACTTGGGTTCTCTCCACAACTCGCCCAGGCTGCTGTACGGCATCAACCCCCCATCCTGTCCATCCTGTCCATGTTTCTGCCCTTGTCCAAACAGGAGGTTGCAAGTACATGTAGACAGCCCTTGTGGGAAATAGGCAAAGGTACATACCGGCCAACTCAGCCACAAGGCGCAGACCATGCACCTGGGGTGTTGTTCACCGTGATTCATTTCTCAATCACTGCAATCTCCCCTAGTTCGTAGACACATGAAGCCCCCCTCAGTCTATCTCACCACCACAGTTTCACAATCTCACAGCCAAGGCCGCTGACGAGCCAGTGTTTTGCGGCAACGGGCGCCCTTGGGGCATCGGTCATCTCCTTAGAAACATGCAATGGACGTCTCAACTGCCCACAGCCGCTAGTCGAGATGGCAGGCAAAGGCGATCTGGCGGTGACAATGTCCGCCCACAATAAGCCCATAAGCCGGTAACGTAGCAATGGGAGACACTTGTACATACCTAGTACAGTAGTACTGCCTGTATAGCAGCACTGCCTCTCCCCTTCGTGTCGAACACCAACCAATGTGAATCTCGTACCCGAACAGGGGTAACCGAGTTATACGCTAGAATTGGCACTGCGAAAATACTGCTGTATGCTGTATGCTCTATTCTATCGCATGACGCCGTATTACTTCGGACATTTTACGAGCTTCATTCAGACCTCACAACATTTCTCTATTATATAATTGATTTACTATAGGTCAATTGGCTATGTAAATCAGATATCAGATAGCCTACTACCTATAGCGCCCTGAATGCTCTGTATATGGGCCGATACGTAAGTCATTGTTTCGATTCTGAAGGAACGTTATGTGTCGGAACCGAAGGAGAATTGTCTTTTCCCCGGGCAAAGTCCCCTTCACGAACTTCTTAATTTTCGGCTTCTTTGGTGTCCGAGTTTTTTCCGATAACGTTTTGGAGCAAAACAAAAGAACGACGCCGTTCTAGTCTAGGTACCCCATCAAAAATGACATGCTTGAGGCTTACGTATCCAACCAGTTCTTTCACCCACCCGGAACAAAACATCAAGTCATCAATACTGCAATGAGCTCCGCGGATTCGACTCTCGAATACCGTTATTTAACCGGCGAGCTTTGCGTATGCCTCTGTTAACGATTCGTCATATTCGTTTTTACTAACTAGGGTGTATTGTTTTTCTTCGCAATCCCTTCTGAAGGACAGGCGCTGGGGTAGGTTACAACAGGACGGTAGCGCTGACAGCCTTCGAGAAGTTTTCCCTGCATAATACACGTGTCACAGCTGCATTGTTTTCTTATCCGGCCATACCACAGCAGATAGATACTATAGTAGAGTCCCTTCAGCTGACCGCCAATGCAACCTTTCATCTCTACGAAAGTTCGAATTTGGTGAGACCCCTGGCGGATCTATGGTAGACTGGACGCAACCTTCGGCGTATTTCTCTAGGGGAAAAGAACATTGACAGCGGCAAAGAAAAGCGAGAAGCCCCTGATTACTGATGTAACGCCTGGGTATTACATGGCCAGCTAGCAGTATGTCTGATCAGCTCATATGGCAGCGTCAGAAGAAGCAAGTAGGGACCAGACTAGCAGTATAGGCACCACCACACACACTCAGGTACCTATTCGAATATTTGGCCCCCTTCTTAACACACCACTTCCCGCATGGCAACCTCATGCCGTATTACCTACCTATTTTTCCATGCGTAATACAAGAAGGATCTGGGGATTTGGGGGCCTATAGACGCTAATAGGACGAAGAGGACTGCCTTGTTTTTGCCGTCATCGAATTAGAGTGTTGGTCTGTGTTCTTTTCAAGCCTTCATTCACGCTGTCGACAGCTGTATCTACCTAGCCCGACAACCCCCTTAACTAAAAACAGACAGCCTGCAGCTTCTGGAACGAATCCAGGGGCGCTTTCTCTCTTGAACGGGGTCTAACCCTCCTTTTCTTGATGAATAACGGCAGAAACAGGAAGCCGGAGACTTTCAACCTCGAAGCTCCGAGTACATAGCTACGTATGTATTTGCTGCTGTATGATGGTTTAAGATTACAATAAGCAATAACGGCTCGCTTTTTCGGACTGCCAGCTGTGTATGTATGTATGTACCTTAGGTACTTACTACCTCCTTACTTAGGTGCCCCGCCCAGACAGCCTTAGAACGTCTATACTATGTATACCTACCTATGCATGTACGGTCACTGGTCAGGTAAGGTATGTTTTGAGTCAAGTCGAGCGTCGGCTTTATCCGAGACCCCGAACCTCTAGCCCACAGTAGACTTATGTATCTATCTAAGCTAAATAGTCAGTCACCTCGACAAAAATACGGAAACCCGAGTCCGAACTGGAGCAATTAATGAAGTCGTTAGGATATCTGAACCGAGTGAGATTGTCTATATAGTAAAACGTCAGGTCAAGTGCTTTATATGCCAGACCATATGCCGCCTTACATAGATTGGCTATGGTGCATACTTGAATACCTACTCTATGTATGACACACTTAAGATACAGGAGAAAATAAAGTTTACTCTAGACTAGTAGTACCTAGCACAGAACTCTCTTTGCGCCCAGTCCCGAAGCACTGGTATCTCATTTTCCACATACGGTACAGCAGGACCCTACAACCTTCTACATACAAAAGTATGTAGGTAATTTAAGGCTACCGCTTGCTTCCGGAGAGCTTAACCAGGATCGCCTGTCTACAAATCTGCCCATATACTGTATAGAAGTATGCGCTGTAGAGAAGTACTGTGTATGTGTATGCAATTTAAGTAGTACCTAATAAGTATGTATGTACAGTAGGTCAGATGCTTCAAGGAGATTGCCGAATTCTATTCTTTTTCTTTTTCTTCTTATGTGATGCTCCGCAGGGTTCAGGAGTGACATGATCCGCGTCTAGAAATTAGCAGGGTATTGTATATTTGAAGCAAGCAAGCAAGCAGGTTGGCGACTTGCTGAGACCTCCTTTAACTGTTCCCCGTTTCAGGTACAACCACACGTGCTTGCATCTCTCACAAAAGGTCATGCCATACAGAAGTACAGACATACATACATAATTACCACCCTATCCAGGTACTAGGTTAGTTATAGTTATTGAAGGAGGGTCGTGGTTTGGCTTCCACATGCTTGATTTAGATTGTGCCTATATATTGTATTGTGCCATCATTTTTATCCAATTCAATCTTAGAATGTCTAATTTGGTCAAAATCTCACGTCATGTTGATCAGTCTGAGCCGGTCCCAATCAGTCGGAAACATCGCATAGGGCGGCACATAAAGTACTATATAAGTAAGTAACCTAAGTAAGCAAGCGTTCATTTCAGCCTAGGTGTGGGTTCTCCTAATTCCCACTTGGGATGACCTATTATCACGTACATATGTACGTGTAAGTACATTGCGCATAAGAAATTAGGATAGGTACTGGTAAGTACGTACGTACGCACGTATTTACGGCCGAAATATGGGAGTTAAATTATCACTAGGTAGCGGACGCCCACCCGCATCAGAAGAACGGGTGATACATATATACATACTTCACCAATGTATGTATGGAGGTATGTATGTAATCAGCTAAGGAGCAAAGGACGTCGGCAATCGACCACTCAGAAGACGATTCCCTCCCTCCCACATATAAGGCTTCGGTCCCTTTAACACTAATACCAATCTAGAGGCAGGTATGTACCGTAAGTGGTCACCCACCCGGCCGCCACACCTCGTGGCTCGAACGCGGGATGGATGGGTGAGATTTAGGTATCTCACGCACCAACCCAGCTGGCATAACTGCCAATTGCTGGCTGTTCGTTCTTCGCTGTGTGTGGTGTGTGTGAGTGAGCAGAGTGGTTTCTGGGGCATTACCTCTCTAATGGCTAATCCGCACTCATTATCATCGCCAGAAAGGTAGGTACTGAGTGACTCTCCCTCATTTCATATGCCGTGCCGTATGGTATACTAGGTATGTGACGGTTATGAGTCCTGGCCGTTGTTTACTCGTTGTCCTGGAGATATCTACTTACCTACCTACCGAACTACCTATCGCTAAGAGACTCTTTTTTTTCATTTTGTCCAAAACTTCGAAAGGAGTGGGTAGGTATCCTAATGCAAGGTACCTCCATACCTACATAACCCGTTCCCCATAGTCTGTGGAATCATCTCTACTAGATCAGAGTCTCATTTTAGAGTATGCTGTAGGACTTTCTTTCTTACGTACAACCACCTACTCCTTTTGTTTCATGATCGTCTACAGCATGATTACCTAGGTACCCAGTCTAGGCACCCTGACACGAAGTAGGTATGTATATGGAGTTCATCCCAAGATAGGTAGACAGGGCGAGTCTCTGCCTATGTTAATATGGGTAAGGTTGCGATTGCTATAGGGAGCTCTATACGATAGGACTTTTTTCTCTCTTGTTTACCTCTTTTCGTTGCCAGTCCATAGGTGATCATTCATCTCGTTCTCGTCCCTGGTATCATATCGCATAACATAGCATAGTATAGCATAATGGCTGAGCTCCATCTGTCACTGTCAGCAGCCAGTCCAATTTCGCATATACAAAAGAATAAAATGATTCTATCCATCCCATCCATCCCTCCCAGAATCAAAACATAAACAAACCCACACAAAAATCTCATATGCCCAAATAGGAATTTCCAGCGTTTAAAGGCCTAGAGTCCTAGGTCTTGGTGTTACATCTCGTGCATGTTTTAGGAACCCTCAACCCATTCATTGCCTGGGCATTCTGTATACGATAGAATGGAACACAGTCAGCCAGCCCTCTTCAGGTACAGCAACGGCCGACCGGCAGCCACACACCACCGTAGGTCCTTCTTGGCCGTCTTGTTTTCTGTAGTCAGCCTTGAATAGAATCCTGCAATCCTGGGGACTGAGCCCGCCCGGTAGGCTTCTCCCAGGTACTACGGGGTTCAGGATGCCTACCTATGGACTTTCTTTGGCTTGGCTACATCTTAGGTTAATTGCTTATTATGCGTGTACTGCCTAGAAAGTCGCTCAGTACAGGTAGCTACATCAGTAGCTGTTCTTCAGCAAATCCCCCTCCTTTCTCGCATATGTCCGCGCCGTATCCGGTCGTGTACCTATATGTCAGCCGTGGCGCCGCTAGCATAGCAAACACGTGGTCGGCCTGCAACCCGTAGGAGGGTACACCATTTAATTGGGCACAAGCAGGTAGGGCAGGGTCGCCTTTCTAGAACCCGAGCCCACGGGTCCGGTTTCGCCAAGAAGACCCCAGATTGTTTGTGCCTTCGTGTACCTACGCATGGTAGGTCAGACAACGTATGATCCTGTTCAGACTCTTCGCCGCTATCTAGGCATAGTATCATATAGTCTGGTGACAGGAATGCACGATGTGTGCAGCAGCGCCCGCGGTATAGATGGGATGGGTAGGCCAGGAGGTCCAGAACGCTATACAGTAAGATATCATATAGCACAGCTGTAGAGACATAACAAGTCTGGGCCTCGATGTCCTTTGCTGTGGCATTTTGACTAACAGTGTCTAGTTGTCGCCCCCGGCTTCTCTGTCTAGCTTTCTAGTTAAAGGGCTTAATCTAGATGGCTTCAACCTCCACGACAGCCATCAAGAAAATCACAGCTATACAGTGTCGAGTAATTAATTATTGCAAGCCGCTTCAATGTATTGATATTTGAGGCAGAACGCCTCGTGCCACTTGGATATCTATACCCATATGATGTACGTGAATCGTACATACATACATGCACGTGGTTAGGTAGTAGTTCAGATCTTGACGAAAGCATCCCAGATCTGGCAGAAGGGGAACCCAGTGTTGTACACCGGTGGCGTGGACAATATATTGTTAGCCACCAACGCCGGCGCCGGGGACGTCGGTGAGGTTGTGTTACCTGGGCGCCAATCACTCCATACCTACACTACTACCTACGTACGTAGGGTGAGACTTGACGGCGTGTTCTGACTACCTGTATGGACGTACTTTGGTAATTAGTCCATAGCGGTGATACATCCGTCAGTTAGGTAGTTCATTATGACTTACCACACTATTATCCCTGAACAAATGTACGTCGATATGTGCCAACCCAGATAGACATATCAAGTTTACTCAACATAGGCACTTTAGTTAGACCTCGGTCAAAGAGTATGTAACGGAAACCCGGGAAACGGGGAACTAATCAATCGGATTAATAACTACCCAAGATATGTACATACATACATAGAGATTGTGCGCCAAGCCGGATTACCAATCCGTCGGGTCTGGCCTCTTTCACCACTCCGGTCCTCCTGCACGCAATTACTGGGCAAGGCTGGGCAGTCCCTTGTTATACAGTATATACGCGGGTGTATGCCGTGCTCAGAGAATGGTATCAGGAATATGCATAATCGGTGGGAGACGGATCAATGTCCCTGTATATGGATGGAATTATAATTGGAAGTGTAATATTTAAAAGTAAGATCTCGGCATTCACGAACCGGCCGTAGGCCCGAGGCCTTAAAGGTAATGTTAATGCCATAACTAACTTTTAGATTTTAAGTAAGTAAAGTAATTACCGTGCGGGTTTAAACATTTCCATTCCGAGGTTGTCCAGGTGATTTCTTATCAGCATACATCTGTAGTTCGTAATAACAAATCACGGCAGAACGACTTTTCTCATCTTGCTATTCCCGAGCCCCGTGCGTGCTGAGCCACCAACAAACTTGTGTACACACTTCCACCATTGGGTAGTTTACGCTTACCAGATTATCTACGTATTTTTTCCCTGTTCTTTAACACTTAAGTGATCTCCTCTTGCCGTAATTACCGACAAGGCTTGGCTTCACTTGGCTTGGACCCCGAACCCGGCGACGTGGGATGAGATTTAAAGGGAGTTTACAGAGTCATTTACCTACCATACTGTACATAGAATGAGTTACTTCGGTACGTATTAGGCACCGCCATACGTACCTACTTATTATATCCAGGCAGTTACTGCTTATCTCATTATCGAAGAAACTATTCCCGAGTACACACCTATCTTTATTTGTGTGTTGCAGGTTGTGATGAGATGAGATGAGATTAGATATCTGTATGTCCAAGAGGAGATATCTCGGCATATGCTATTTCTAGGTATAATATGTTGCTGTCACGTGGCTATTGCGAACAGGTAAAGTTCATGATGATATTGCACTCTTACAGTCAAGGTGTGTAGAGAAAACCGGTTTCATATTGCTGGCGTGGAGGTATGGTTGATCTTAAGTTCCTATAGTTTCCAGCATACATGATTAGAAATGAAGACATGATAGACTCCCAGCTCTTCTCTCCTTTACTATTGCGAGTCACCTCACCTAATTTAACGGGCAAGCCAGAGTTCTTTTTCAGGTAGCTAGATAGTAGAAAGACTTCAAGATCAATGTGAGCAGGTTGTTGTTTCACTCCCATTGAAGCCCGGACACAAGACCTGGTTTTCCAAGGCTGTAAATCAAGGTAGACAGTTCTGGGTAGGCACAACCTCTTCCCCTTTATTACATAGTAGGCGTATCATGGCTACGGACAACAGGAGCAGGCGGGAAGTCATCATATGAGAAATGACTGCTGCAACCTGAATACACGTCGATATTTCCCGTGAAGGTTCATTAGACCTAGTACGCAGTAGGTTTATATTCATGTAGAATAATTAACTCCTATTCTCGCTTCCTGCGAACCTTACACTTTAAGGCTGCAAGACTGGGGGAATCTACATTCTCAGTCTAGTTCGGTCCTCAAAGCTAGATACGCATTTAATACATAACGATACCACTACCAATAAACAACCCCTCTCCCAAGATACCGATAAACCCCGTGGAACCGGATCATAGCACAGAAGTAGCCAGTTTAACACTATAAGTCACATATAGACAAACCCTTGACTACCCCTTGGAATTCCACTGTCCCCAAAACCCCTAGAAATATTTAGATAGCCTAGATAAGAAGTCGAGTACGGTAGTCGGGCATGTTGACACGGGAGCCTGTCTTGCGACTCTGTTGTATTTATATGCGAGTTATCGTGCAATTGCCTAATGAGAAGAAAGTAGGAGAAGGCGTGACACGTCTCATATACTCCTAGATAGATCGACCATTGGCATGCATCTCCGGCTAAGCCCCTGCAAGAAAAGTTGTTAAATGGATATAAGATGTTGGAGCTCTCGTAATAAACCGACGATATATCTATCATGGGAGATACTCTTCTAAGAGGATGTCAATACTCTACTCCGAACTGCCCTGCTCTGAATTACTCTGCTCGGAACTACTCTAATCTAAACTCCTTCGCTATGACCTGCTTCTACTTCGGACTGCTCTGCTTCGCGTTATTGCATTATTAATTACTCTACTATTCACTGTTCTACTCTATATCTTTGCCTGGAGCTGCTTAACTCTGGCCTAATCTACTCTACTCTCCTCTACTATTCGCTGCCCTTCCCAGCGTAGACCTCCTATATCAATATATAACGCTGAGTCAAACCGCAACACTCAAAGAAAGGCTACTTCATCCCTCTCGAGTACCGGTGCGATACTTACACTCTAATACACTCTAATACACTCTATACTCTATACTCCATACTCTATACTCCACTATTACGTATATATACCCCTAGGTAGCTACGAGGTAGGAGAGGAAGAAAAAGTATATACTTCCCTGCCTACCTGCCTGCCTACCCCCTCCGTCGTCCATCGTCCATCGTCCGTCGTCCCTCCTGCCTCAAGCCCAAGCCTCAACCCTTAAACCTAAAAAAGAAAACCTCAGAGCAGGGAAGCTCCCCATACAAGACCAAATAAACCCCCAGAAAGAAAAGAGAGCATATAGGACACTCCGCCCCTTAACGCATATATCGTTCATATATAATATATATGTAGGCTCCCTACCAAGTAAGTGCCTTACCTAGCCTACAAAACCCAAGTTCTTCAACTTTATCCCTAAATATATATATATACATGTATAAACTGAACAAGTACTACCTGTAATTTGCTAAGAGCTGAGCTGAGCTGAGCTGATCTTTCTGATAATAATAATGATACAAATTTCCCACTACTCCTTTCCACATTAATATCCTCAACAGCACTTTATACTTCACATTTCACACTTCACACCCTCATATAAGATCTCCATCCGAGCTGCTACAGATACCCGTATCCCAAGTCATAGCGCACGGACACTCATAGGAATAACTTACTGGGCATGAATTAATACGCATCCGCGGGCTAGCTTTAGCTTAGTTTTACTACATCCATAATATCATTGACAATCTCGATTTCATCATATTCATGCTCATGAGTCATACTCATTCCTATGCTCGTGTATATTCTTCTGATTCCTCTCTTCATTCTCCGTCATGGTTGTTCTTCTTTCTGACCTGAATCTGGTTTTCCATTCCCATCCCCAATTCTGATCAACTAGTGAAGCTAACAAACAAAACGCCCAACACCACGTACACACGCAAACCCCCACTGTCAAGTCCTAAACTATTCGTCTTCAAGCTCAATCCTTAAAGCCTCACTCCTCGATCCTGGTGGCTATACACACAGACACAGTACAGCAGAGGACTGACTGTGATAAAGCTAGCCTCTTCCTATTCTCAGAAATTATTCCCACTTTCGGCCTCGCTTGCCCGTCCGCTCGTGCTCTACATTGGTTTTCATGCCGAGACTGAGAAGAGTAGACCAGACCAGACAGGAGGAGATGAGAGGAGCCAGCCCGTAAAACGCAACGCAACGCAACACAACGTACACCAGGTATCCCCTCCTCTCGCCTGTTTCCCTTTCTTTCCCCTTTCCCTTCCCCTATCTCTCCTCCTCATCCCCCCCATCTTCACTCCCACTCCTACTCCCTGTGCCATTACCGTTCCCACCAACAACCGAGTTAACAAATTCCCTATACCTAAACACTTCCCCCCCGGCACCCCCAGCCCCTCCCCTTCTATTCTTCCCGCCGGCCCCCGTAATGAGACTACTCTTACTAAAGGCTCTCCTACCACTAAACGCGCCCACTACTTTCTCTACATCGGCAACCGACAGCACTGGCACAGCGTCACCGGTCTCTCCAGGTTGCTGTGATTGGTCAGGCGGCGTTCTTAGGAGCGCATCCCGTAATTCTGCCACGTCTATCTGGCCGCTGTCGTCGTCGTCGAAGGCGGAAAAGGCGGCTAAGAGCTCTGATGCGGGAGATAATTGCGCCAGGGAGTGCGCGATGGAGTTGAGGAATGTGGCGAGGGTTAAAGTCTGTGGGCTACCGGGGGGGAAGAAGAGCGCTGTGTCTGATGGTTCTGCTGGGAGGCCTGGAGAGAGGGGGGTGTTCGTTAGTTACATAGTAGTTAACTGATCAGGTCGGTACGTGGGTAGGTAGGGGAATTTTGTTTTGCTGCGGTTTTGGGGGGGCCAAGTACCGGGG